>VYLE01000024.1_pt1 | contig 260095 bp, 232 predicted proteins | sample 5114391 | NCBI WGS metagenome assembly VYLE01 (sample SAMN12291771, study PRJNA351875) | freshwater metagenome | isolation source: freshwater lake | place: USA: Michigan, Kent Lake | collected 2013-08-15
GTCTCCGACATCAAGAAGTAAGCCGGTACTCCACACGGAAGCGTCCACAACTTGTGGACTGTTTCTGGAGTATCGAAACGAGACAGGGCCGCCCCAAAAGGGCGGCCCTTTTTCATGTGAGGGGAAGTCTTTTCAGGCCCGGTCTTGCAGCGAGGCCGCAGATGAGGCAAACCCCGCGATGGCCTGAAGGGGTATAGCTCAGTTGGTAGAGTGGCGGTCTCCAAAACCGCAGGTCGTGGGTTCGAGTCCCTCTGCCCCTGCCAGGCCAGATACCTGATTTTCTTCAATTTGAGCTTGCGCTGCCGGCCCGCATGGTCTGCAAATCCCGTAGTTGCGGGAGTCGCCAAATGAACCAGCCAGCAGACCTGAATCCCAGTGAAACGCCTTGGTGGCGCGGGGCTGTCGTCTACCAGATCTATCCGCGCTCCTACCTCGACACCAACAGCGACGGCATCGGCGACCTGCCCGGAATCACGCAGAAACTCGAATACATCGCCCGCCTGGGCGTCGAAGCGATCTGGATTTCCCCATTCTTCCCCTCCCCCATGCGCGATTTCGGCTATGATGTATCGGACTATTGCGACGTGGATCCGATCTTCGGAACGCTAGCCGATTTTGACCACCTGCTGGCTGAGGCGCACAGGCACGGCCTCAAAGTCATCATCGACCAGGTCTATGCGCATACATCGGACGATCATGCCTGGTTTGCGGCAAGCCGGCAGTCGCGGGATAATCCGTATGCGGATTGGTACGTCTGGCGTGATCCGAAGCCGGATGGCAGTCCGCCCAACAACTGGCAGTCCGTATTTGGCGGAGCTGCCTGGACCTGGGATGCGCGGCGCCAGCAGTACTACATGCACAATTTCCTCTCGAGCCAGCCGCAGCTGAACGTGCATAATCCGGCGGTTCAGGATGCGCTGGTGGCGACGGCAAAGTTCTGGCTCGACCGCGGCGTTGACGGTTTCCGGCTCGATGCGATCAACTTCGCGATGTTCGATCCGGAGTTCCGGGACAATCCGCCCTGGCCAGCCGAGGGCCGGACGATCACACGGCCCTTCGACCTGCAGCACCACATCCACAACCAGTCGCACCCGGACATTCCGGTGTTCATGGAGCGCATCCGGAAGCTCGCGAACAGCTTTGGCGCGATCTTCACAGTCGCCGAAGTGCCGGGTCCGGACCCCTTGCCGGAAATGCGCGCCTTCACAGCCGGCGATGCCCGGCTGAGTTCGGCTTACAGTTTTGACTTTCTCTATGCGCAGAAACTGTCCGCAAGGCGGGTAAAGGCCTCGCAGGGCAATTGGGCCGGACCCTTCAGCGAAGGCTGGCCATCCTGGGCCTTCTCGAACCATGATGCCCCTCGCTGCATCAGCCGCTGGTGTCCGCCCGGCGGGGACATGCAGGCCTTTGCGCGGTTGACCAATGCGCTGCTGCTTTGCCTGCGCGGCAACCCGATCCTGTATCAAGGCGAGGAGCTGGGCTTGCCGCAGGCGGAGGTCGCCTTCGAAGACCTGCAGGACCCGGAAGCGATTGCCAACTGGCCACGTACGCTGGGCCGGGACGGCGCGAGGACGCCGATGCCCTGGACGCGGGGTAATACCTTTGCAGGGTTCTCGGAGGCCAAGCCCTGGTTGCCAATGGGGCAGGGGCACGCTGGTCTGGCCGCTGAGGTGCAGGACACGGACCCGGATTCCGTCCTGAACTTCACGCGCGCGATGTTGCAGGTCCGCAAAGGGTCCGAAGCCCTGCGGCTGGGCACCGTGGACTTTCCGGACGTCCCGGAACCGCTTTTGGCAATCCGGCGCAAGGAGGGGGCAGAAGAGGTGCTCTGCCTGTTCAATCTCGGCATCGCTGGCGCCGATGTGCCGAACGAGCTGGGCGCGGGGTTTGCGCCACTGATTGCCACTTGCGCAGCGACCGGACCTTCGCATCTTCCGGGCCTGGGCGTGTGGATCGGGCGCCGATAGCCATGCTCGGCTGGACATTTCCGTCGAACTCGCCCATACATAAAACAACGTTGTCAATTTTATCGCCGAGCCCCGTGCGGTTCGGCGCATTCCGGCGGGTGTAAACACGTGCAAATCGCCTCAGCGCCGCCGTGCGCCTTGCCGCCGGACACTGACATTACTCAACATATCCGATGCAGGCTGCGGCGCGGCGTGATCCAAAGGGCACTGTGACATGGCCAAGTTTGTTCCCGTCGATCCGTTCGACATCGTGATCTTCGGAGGCACCGGCGACCTTTCCCGCCGGAAGTTGCTGCCTGCGCTCTATCACCGCTGGCTCGACGGCCAGATCCCGCCGACCAGCACGATTGTCGGCACGGCGCGGTCGGAGATGGATACGGCGGCCTACCGCGAACTGGCGCGCGAAGCCTGCCAGGCAGCCTCGGGTGAAAGCTGGGACGCGGCGGAATGGCTGAAGTTCGAGAAGATCGTCCACTATGTAACGATCGATGCGACCCGGCCGGATGCGGACTGGCCGGCGCTCAAGGCATTGTTGACGATGGAAGAGCGGCGCCCGCGCGTGTTCTATCTGGCAACGTCTCCGCACCTCTATGTCGATATCTGCCGCGCTATCGGCGGCGCGGGGCTGTCGGCTGAGCCGGCGCGTGTGGTGCTCGAGAAACCGATCGGGACCGATCTGGATTCAGCGCGCGAGATCAACGAAGGCGTCGGCGAAGTCTTTGCGGAGCGGCAGGTTTTCCGGATCGACCATTATCTTGGCAAGGAGACGGTGCAGAACCTTATGGTGCTGCGCTTTGCCAACATGCTGTTCGAGCCGCTCTGGTCGCATAACTTCATTGATCATGTGCAGATCACTGTGGCTGAGAATCTTGGCCTTGAAGGACGTGCGGACTATTACGACCGCTCGGGCGCGCTGCGCGACATGGTGCAGAACCACCTGCTGCAGTTGCTTTGCCTTACGGCGATGGAGCCGCCGAATAATCTGGGTGATGACGATATCCGCACCGAGAAGATCAAGGTGCTCAATGCCCTCAGCCCGATTGCGGCGGACCAGGCTCGCAAACAGACCGTACGCGGACAGTACACCGCAGGCCTGTTCGAAGGAAAACCTGTGAAAGGCTATCTGGAAGAGCTGTCTTCCGCTAAAGGTAGCCAGACCGAGACCTTCGTAGCCATCAAGGCGGAAGTGAAGAACTGGCGCTGGGCAGGTGTTCCATTTTACCTGCGCACCGGCAAGCGGATGTCCGCCCGGCATTCGGACATCGTGATCCAGTTCAAGCCAGCGCCGCACAACATCTTCGGGCAATCGGTCGACAGCGTGAACCGGCTGGTGATCCGTCTGCAGCCGGACGAGGCCGTGCGCCTGTTCGTGCAGATCAAGGAGCCAGGACCTGGCGGCCTCCGGGTCAAATCGCTTCCGCTGAACCTCTCCTACGCGGAGAGCTTCATGCTGAGATACCCCGACGCCTATGAGCGGCTGCTGATGGACATTGTGCGCGGCAATCTCTCGCTCTTCATGCGGCGGGAAGAAGTCGAAGCCGCCTGGCGCTGGGTCGATGGGCTGATCGAGTCCTGGGACACCAGCGGATACGCGCCCGAGCCCTATCCGGCAGGAAGTGACGGTCCGCTCGCGGCGGCTGTGATGATGGACCGCGACAGCCGCACCTGGTGGAAGGAAAGCTAGGCGCCGTGGCGCAGCGGCTGATCACCTGTGAATCCCGCACCGCGGCAGCCCGGCTCGTCGCCGGGTTGGCGGCCGATGCTCTGTCAGCGGACATTGAGGCTGAGGGTCATGCCAGCCTGCTTGTCTCCGGGGGATCGACGCCGCAGGAGACGTTTGAGGCCTTGTCGTCGGCGCCCATCGACTGGAACCGCGTGACAGCCGGTCTCGTTGATGAGCGATGGGTTGCGCCGGATGACGTGGAGTCGAATGAGCGGATGGTGCGCAGGCATCTGCTGAAGGGCAGGGCCGCCGACGCGGCCTTTGTGCCGATGTGGGTTGCGGCTGACGATATCGAAGCGGCGGCGCGCGATCGGGACTTCGCATACCGGCCGCTTTGCGAGGCGGCGAGTTTCGTGCTGCTTGGCATGGGCACGGACGGTCATGTGGCCAGCTGGTTTCCGGGCATGGCCAGGCTCGGCGCAGTGCTCTCACCTCCAGGTGGCGAATGTGTTATGGCAATTGAGGCGAAAGCGGCGGTAACCCCGCTGCGGCTGACGCTGACTGGCCCGGCAGTGTTCAATGCGAAGCAGGCTGTGCTGCTGGTGTTCGGTCGTGAGAAGCGGAAAGTGCTCGAGGCAGCTCACAGCGCAGAGGCGGCGGCCTGTCCGGTGCGCTATGTTCTCGATGCAATGGATGACCGATTGAAGATCGTTTGGGCGGAGTGAATGGCTAGCAAACTGAACCCTGTCGTTGCGGCAGTGACCGCGCGGATCGAGGCCCGTTCCGCAGACTCGCGCGCGGCGTATCTTGAGATGATCCGCTCACGCCGGCCCAAGGCGCTGGCGCGCAGCCGGTTGACCGAGGGCAACCTTGCCCACGCCTCTGCGGGCTGTTCGGTGATCGAGAAGGCGCAGATACTCGGGGCGAGCTGGCCGGTTATCGGTATCATCACGGCCTATAATGACATGCTGTCAGCGCATGCTCCGTTTGAGGACTATCCGAAGCTGATCCGTGAGGCAGCGCGAGAGGTTCATGCTGTCGCGCAGGTGGCCGGCGGCGTACCGGCCATGTGCGACGGCATCACCCAGGGGCAGGAAGGGATGGAGCTCTCGCTGTTCTCGCGGGATGTCATCGCGATGGCGTCTGCCATCGGCCTCTCGCATGACTCGTTTGATGCGGTGCTGCACCTCGGCGTCTGTGACAAGATCATTCCGGGGCTGGTGATTGCGGCGCTGCGATTTGGCTGGTTGCCATCTGTGTTCGTGCCTGCCGGACCGATGCCCTCGGGCCTGCCAAACCCCGAGAAAGTCCGTGTCCGGCAATTATTCGCTGAAGGGAAGGTTGGCCGGGACGCCCTGCTGAAGGCCGAGGCCGACAGCTATCATTCGCAAGGCACGTGCACGTTCTATGGCACGGCGAACTCTAACCAGATGCTGATGGAAATGATGGGGCTGCACCTGCCGGGCGCGGCATTCCCCAATCCCGGCACGCCGCTGCGCACAGCGCTGACGCGTGCCGCGGCCCAGCATGCTGCCAAGATCACGGCGCAAAGCGGCGACTACAGGCCAGTTGGCGAACTCTATGATGCGCGGGCGGTTGTGAACGGCATCGTTGGCCTGATGGCGACGGGTGGTTCGACCAACCATGCCTTGCACATTCCGGCGATGGCGGCCGCTGCGGGCTGGCAGGTGACGTTGCAGGACTTTGCAGAGCTGTCGCATGTGACGCCTCTGCTCGCCCGCGTCTATCCGAACGGTTCGGCGGACGTGAACCATTTCCACGCGGCGGGCGGGATGGCATTCCTGATCGCGCAACTCCTTTCGGCCGGACTGATGCACGGCGACGCGCAAGGCGTGGCAGGTGAGATCTCTGCCTATGCGCGCGAGCCGGTGCTGGTTGATGGGTCGCTCGTCTGGCGCCCCGCACCGGGGATAAGCGCCGATACGGAAGTGCTGCGGCCCGTCGATGATCCGTTCTCTGCCGATGGCGGGTTGCGCCTGATGGAAGGATTGCTCGGCGAAGGTGTGTGCAAGGTATCTGCGGTGAAGACGGCGCAACGGGTGATCGAAGCGCCAGCTCTGGTGTTCGACTCGCAGGAGGCGCTCAAGGCTGCCTTCGAGGGCGGCCGGCTCGACCGGGACTTCGTGGCGGTGGTCCGTTTCCAGGGGCCGGCGGCGAACGGCATGCCCGAGCTGCATGGCCTCAGCCCCGTGCTCGGCGTGCTGCAGGACCGCGGGCACAAGGTCGCGCTGGTGACGGATGGCCGGATGTCGGGCGCGAGCGGCAAGATACCGGCGGCGATCCATATCTGCCCCGAAGCAGCGCGCGGGGGGGCGTTGGCCAAACTGCGCGACGGAGATGTCATTCGCCTCGATGCCGAGGCGGGGCGGCTCGAAGTCAAGGTCGACGAGGCGGAGTTCCATGCGCGCGAGGCAGCGCCATTCCGGCCGAACCGGGCACCTGCGGGCCTTGGGCGTGAGATGTTTGACCTGTTCCGCCAATCGGTCGGGACCGCGTCATCGGGCGCGAGCCCGTTCGGCTTCCCGGACCTGCGGAGCTGATCGTGGACGCTTCGTTGCTGGTCGGAGACGTTGGCGGGACCAATGTACGCTTTGCTCTCGCGGTGCGCCGGGGTGGTGTATGGCGGATTAAGCGTTTCGAAGTCCTGTCCGGCAAGGATTTTCCGACCTTTGAGGATGCGCTGAGGACATATCTTGAACAGACAGGCTTGCGGGCGTCTCACGCGTGCTTTGCGATTGCCGGTCCGGTCAGCAATGGGGAAGGGCGCCTGACCAATCGCGGGTGGCTGGTTTCCGCGCAGGCGATCGCCTCCCGATTCGGCATTCAGGACGTGCTGGTCATCAATGATTTCCTCGCCATGGCGCGCTCGGTGCCGGAACTCGGCGCCGAAGCGTTCGAGACAATTTTCGAGGGTACGCCGGTCGAGACTGCGCCAATCGTGGTTGCAGGGCCGGGGACGGGATTTGGCGTGGCGACCCTCATTCCGGCCGGAAAGACCTGGATCGCCCTTTCGGGAGAAGGCGGACATACGCGGTATGCCCCCCAATCGGACATCGAGCGTGAACTGGCGCGCCTGCTGGCGCGGGACCATGGCTACGTCTCGAATGAGCTGGTTGCCTCCGGCAGCGGGCTGGATGAGGTTCATGCGGCTTTCTGCGAAATGTTCGGCCGGGCGGCAGAGGCGGTCACGCCAGCGGATATGCGGGCGAGGGCGGATGCCGGTGACGCCATGTACCGGTCGCTGATCGAGGTGCGCGCGCTGGCGGTGATGGGCTATGCTGGCGACCTCGCCTTGATCAACGGCGCGTTGGGCGGCGTGGTTCTGGCGGGGGGCGTTTCGGAGCGGATCGCTGAATTCCTCAAGTATCCAGCCGCTTTCGATCGCTTCGTGTCCCGCGGCCCGATGAGCGATTACCTGCGGACCTGTCCGGTGCGCCTGATGCACGACCCGGTCGCGCCCCTGATCGGCGCAGCGGCGCATTTCGAACAGGCACGTGCCTAGCGGAAAGCCAAAGTGAGTCGGCGGTCTGGCAGAGGTTGGCGGGGACGGCCGTCTGCGATTGCCCAATGGCGGCCAGCGACGAATTCCACAGGGCGGGGGACCATATCACGCGATGACCTTCCGCGCCGTTTCAAGCGTATTCGTGGTGGCGGCTTAGAAGCGCTGAATTTTATCGGTTTTTTGCGCCCGGCTCGCGGCCCTTGGGCGGGTAGGCATCTGCGCTCCGTGACTCACCGCCGCAGCCTGAAGCCGATGAATTGATGCATCGGGCAGGTATACTGCGAAACAACGCGTCGAGCACACCGGTTCGTGTTGCGCAGGCGCAAAAACCGGCCTAATCGGGCCACCGTTGGCTCTGTACCTGGAGGTACCAAGCATGTCTGAAGTCGAGAGTTTGGCCGTCGACTATCTGCCGGTCATCTTTTTCATCGTGCTTGGCGCGATCATCTCCGGCCTGTTCGTCCTGGGATCGGTTTTGTTGGCGCCTTCCAAGCCCGATCCGGAGAAGAACTCCGCGTATGAGTGCGGGTTCAACGCTTTCGACGATGCGCGCATGAAGTTTGACGTGCGGTTCTACCTCGTTGCGATCCTCTTCATCATTTTCGACCTTGAGGTCGCATTCCTGTTTCCGTGGGCAGTTAGCCTTGGCGAAATAGGCGTGCTTGGTTTCTGGTCAATGGTCGCCTTCCTCGGCGTGCTGACCATCGGGTTCATTTACGAGTGGCGCCGCGGCGCGCTGGAGTGGGAGTGATGTCAGACTCTTCCTACAAGCCCTATGCCCTTGGCGGTGCCCGCGCGGGCGTTGAAGGCGGACACGAGCCCGGCAGTGATGATCCGTTCTACACGGGCTTGTCGGACCAGCTCGCTGACAAAGGATACTTCACGGCGGCGGCGGACGACCTGATCACCTGGGCCCGGACGGGCTCGCTGATGTGGATGACCTTCGGCCTCGCCTGCTGCGCGGTCGAGATGATGCACGCCGGCAACCCGCGTTACGACCTCGAGCGGTTCGGCATGGCGCCGCGCGGCTCACCCCGGCAGTCGGACGTGATGATCGTCGCTGGCACGCTCACCAACAAGATGGCTCCCGCGCTGCGCAAGGTCTACGACCAGATGCCGGAGCCGCGGTACGTGATATCGATGGGCAGCTGCGCCAATGGCGGCGGCTACTATCACTACAGCTACAGCGTGGTGCGCGGATGCGACCGGATCGTGCCGGTCGACATCTACATTCCCGGCTGCCCTCCCACCGCTGAAGCGCTCGTGTACGGCTTCCTGCAACTGCAGAAGAAGATCCGCCGCGAAGGCTCGATTGAACGCTAGGGCAGGCTGATGAACACCGAAAACCTCGTCGATCTCGCCGCCCATATCGAGAGCCGGATGCCGGACGCTGTCCGCTCTACGCAGATCGTGGTGGGCGAGCTGACTGTGCTCGCCGAGCGCGACCATATACTGCCGCTGCTGCGCTTCCTGCGGGATGACCAGCAATGCAACTTCGAGACGCTGATCGACATCTGCGGCGTCGATTATCCGGAGCGCACGGAGCGTTTCGAGGTGGTGTATCACCTGCTCTCGATGCGGATGAACCAGCGTATCCGAGTTCGCATCCGCGCGGATGAGGAGACGCCCGTTGCCAGCAGCGTTCCGATTTGGCCCGCGGCAAACTGGTTCGAGCGCGAGGCGTTCGACATGTACGGCATCCAGTTCTCCGGGCACCCGGACCTGCGCCGCATCCTCACGGACTATGGCTTCGAGGGCTTCCCGCTCCGCAAGGATTTCCCGCTGACGGGCAATTACGAGGTTCGCTATGACGACCTCGAGAAGCGCGTGGCCTATGAGCCGGTGAAGCTGGTCCAGGAATACCGGAACTTCGATTTCCTCTCGCCCTGGGAAGGGATGACCTCCCAGATTCCGGGCGACGAGAAAGCTGGCGGAGGCGCTTGATCCCATGGCTGACACCGCACACCTGATCGAAGAAGATGACCGCAAGTTCACGCTGAATTTCGGGCCTCAGCACCCGGCGGCACACGGCGTGCTGCGCATGATCATGGATCTCGACGGCGAGATCGTGACGCGCATCGACAGCCATATCGGCCTCCTGCACCGCGGCACCGAGAAGCTGCTGGAATACAAGACTTACCTCCAGGGCCTGCCTTACTTCGACCGCCTCGATTACTGCTCGCCAATGAACCAGGAACATGCCTGGTGCCTCGCGGTCGAGAAGATGCTCGGCATCGAAGTGCCGCGCCGGGCGAGCCTTATCCGCGTTCTCTATTCAGAGATCGGCCGGATCATGTCGCACCTCTTGAACGTGACGACGCAGGCAATGGACTGCGGCGCGCTGACGCCGATCACCTGGGGCTTTGAAGAGCGAGAGAAGCTGTGCGTGTTCTATGAGCGCGCCTCGGGCAGCCGGATGCATGCGGCCTATTTCCGTCCGGGCGGCGTGCACCAGGACCTGCCGCAGAAGCTGATCGACGATATCGGTGACTGGGCCGAACAGTTCCCCGAGAAGCTCGCCCGCATCGAGGACCTGATCACCGAGAACCGCATCTTCAAGCAGCGCAACGTGGACATCGGCGTTGTTGACCAGCGCACGATCATGGACTGGGGTTTTACCGGGGTTATGGTGCGCGGCTCGGGCCTCGCCTGGGATCTGCGCCGGTCGCAGCCCTATGAGTGCTATTCCGAACTCGACTTCAAGATTCCGGTAGGCAAGCACGGCGACAACTATGATCGCTATGTCTGCCGCATGGAGGAGATGAAGGAATCCGCCAAGATCATGCTCCAGTGCATCGCGCTCCTCACCAAGGAAGGGCCTGTACCGGTCCTGCTGGCGGGCAGCAAGCTCTCTCCGCCGCGCCGCGCTGACATGAAGAACTCGATGGAAGCGCTGATCCACCACTTCAAACTGTACACGGAAGGTTTCCACGTTCCGGCAGGCGAATGCTATGCCGCGATCGAGGCGCCGAAGGGTGAGTTCGGCGTGTATCTCGTAGCCGACGGGACGAACCGTCCATACCGCGCCAAGATACGCGCGCCGGGCTATCCGCACTTGCAGGCGATGGATCACCTGAGCAAGGGCCATCAGCTGGCTGACGTATCCGCAATCCTCGGTTCGCTGGATATCGTGTTCGGGGAGGTTGACCGGTGAGCGCGTCTGCTGAACTGGTCCAGAGGCAGCTGGACGCGTATAACAGCCAGAATATCGACGCTTTCCTGGCGTGCTACGCGGACGATGCTGTGCTTGCCGGACTGAATGGCGACATCACGCATTGCGGCCTCGCTGCCATCCGCAAGCGGCATGAGGACCTCTTCTACGAATTCCCGAAGAACCATGCGCGGCTGGTGAACCGGATTGACCTCGGAACGACAGTCATCGATCACGAGCAGGTCGAGCGGTCGCCCGGCGGCGACAAATTCGAAGTGGCAGCCATTTACACGATCAAGGCCGGGAAGATCGTCCGGGTCGATTTCGCGCGGGCGGGAGCTGTCTGATGGGCGTTCTTCCGCAACAGCGCGTCTCGATCATCACGCTCGGGGTCAAGGACCTCGCGGGCATGGTCCGTTTCTACACGGACGTTCTCGGCTTCGAGGACCGGGGCGTGAAGGGAGAAGTGGCCTTCTTCAATGCGGGCGGCATGGCGCTGGGCCTCTGGGACGAGACCAAGCTGGCGAAAGATGCCGGCATGGACGCCGACCGCAAGGGCGAATTCCGCGGCTTTGCGCTGGCCTTCAACGCGCGCTCGGTCGAGGAAGTCGACCAGATTTTTGACCGTCTCGGAAAGGCTGGCGTGCGCATTCCGAAAGCGCCGCACAAGACCTATTGGGGCGGATACTCGGGATACTTTGCGGATCCGGAAGGCAACGCCTGGGAAGTGGCGTTCAACCCTTTCTGGCCGATGGACGAGGCGGGGCGCGTGACCGTGCCGGCGCCGAAGGAGCGATAGATGGCCTTGCGCCGATTTGATCTTGAGGCGGGCGGCGACAGCTTTGCCTTCAAGCCGGAAACCGAAGAGAAGATTGCGTTCTGGCGCGGGAAGTATCCTGCCGACAAGCAGCGCTCGGCGGTCATTCCGCTGCTCTGGCTCGCGCAGAAGGACAATAATGGCTGGCTGTCTGAACCTGCGATGCGGGAAGTCGCTGATCGGCTCGAGATGCCGTACATCCGCGTCTACGAAGTCGCGACTTTCTACACGATGTTCCGCCTTCAACCGGTCGGCAAGTTCCACGTCCAGCTGTGCGGTACGACGCCCTGCCAACTGCGCGGCGCGGAAGGCCTGAAAGAGGTCTGCCAGAAGGAAATCGGCAAGGCGATGTACGTAACCGATGACCAGCGCCTTTCGTGGGAAGAGGTCGAGTGCCTCGGCGCCTGTGCGAACGCGCCGATGGTCCAGATCAACGACGACTATTTTGAAGACCTGACCCCGGAGTCGTTCTCCGCAATCCTCGGCCGCCTCCGCAACGGCGCGGACGTAACGCCTGGCCCGCAGGTCGACCGGATCAACAGTGCGCCGGAAGGCGGCACGGCCGTGCTCACCGACCCGGCGCTGTTCGATGGCAGCCGGACCCGAATTTCCGTCCTTCCGAACCTTCCCGGTTCCGAACCCAAGAAAGACGCCTGAGATGCTGCAGGACAAGGATCGCATCTTCACGAACCTCTACGGCCTTCACTCGCCCGATCTTGAGGCGGCGAAGAAGCGCGGCGCGTGGCACCTGACAAAGGAAATGCTTGATCAGGGCCCGGACTGGCTGTGCGACCAGATCAAGGCATCGGGCCTGCGCGGGCGCGGCGGCGCCGGCTTCCCGACTGGTCTCAAGTGGACCTTCATGCCGAAGGAAGTGCGCGACCGCCCGCATTATCTGGTGGTCAACGCCGACGAGTCCGAGCCCGGCACGTGCAAGGACCGCGAGATCATGCGCCATGATCCGCACCTGCTGATCGAAGGCTGCATGGTGGCAAGCCGCGCGATGCGCGCCCACAAGTGCTATGTCTACATCCGCGGCGAATACATCGCGGAGCGCCACGCGCTCGAGAAGGCGGTGAAGGAAGCCTACGAAGCGAAGCTTATCGGCCAGAACAACGTCAATGGCTGGGACTTTGACCTTTATGTCCACCACGGCGCCGGCGCCTATATCTGCGGCGAGGAAACGGCGCTGCTCGAAAGCCTCGAAGGCAAGAAGGGCCAGCCCCGCCTGAAGCCGCCATTCCCGGCGAATGCGGGCCTCTATGGCTGCCCGACGACCGTGAACAATGTGGAGTCCATCGCCGTTGTCCCGACCATCCTGCGCCGCGGCGCGCAATGGTTTGCCGGCTTCGGCCGTCCGAACAATTCCGGCACGAAGCTGTTCTGCATTTCCGGGCACGTCAACAAGCCGTGCAACGTCGAAGAAGAGATGTCGATCACCTTCCGTGAACTGATCGAAACGCATTGCGGCGGTGTCCGCGGCGGATGGGAAAACCTGAAGGCCGTGATCCCGGGTGGTTCGTCCGTGCCGATGGTGCCGGCCGAGCAGATCATGGACGCCTACATGGATTTCGACACGCTGCGCGACCTGAAGTCCGGTCTCGGAACGGCCGCCGTCATTGTGATGGACAAGCAGACGGACCTGATCAAGGCGATCGCGCGGCTCGCCTACTTCTACAAGCACGAAAGCTGCGGCCAGTGCACGCCGTGCCGTGAAGGCACCGGCTGGATGTGGCGCGTGCTCGAGCGCATGGTGAAGGGCGAGGCGACGCATGACGAGATCGACACGCTGCTCGACGTGACCAAGCAGGTGGAAGGCCACACGATCTGCGCGCTGGGCGATGCGGCGGCCTGGCCGATCCAAGGCCTGATCCGCCATTTCCGCCACGAAATCGAAGAACGCATCAATCGCTACCGGCAGCCCCGCGCCTTCGTGCAGGGCTCCGTGATCGCGGCGGAGTAGGGGCCATGTCCGATACTTTCAAAGTCAATATCGACGGCCTGGAAGTCGAAGTTCCGAAGGCCTACACGCTGATGCAGGCGTGCGAGGAAGCGGGCGCTGAAATCCCTCGCTTCTGCTATCACGAGCGCCTGTCGGTCGCCGGCAACTGCCGCATGTGCCTCGTCGAGTGGGAAGGCGCGCCGAAGCCGATTGCGTCCTGTGCGCAGATCGTGGGCGATCTTCGTCCGAACCGGGACGGTTCGCCGCCGGTGATCCGCACAAAGGGCGCCTATGTCGAGAAGGCGCGCAACGGGGTGATGGAGTTCCTGCTCATAAACCACCCGCTGGATTGCCCGATCTGCGACCAGGGCGGCGAGTGCGACCTGCAGGACCAGGCGGTGGCCTATGGCCGGTCGACAAGCCGCTATGACGAAAACAAGCGCGCGGTCGAAGACAAGAACATGGGCCCGCTCGTCAAGACGATCATGACGCGCTGTATCCAGTGCACACGCTGCGTGCGCTTCGTGGCGGAAGTTGCGGGTGTCGAGGAAATCGGCATGATCTCGCGCGGCGAGAGCGCAGAGATCACGACCTATCTCGAAAAATCGCTTACCTCCGAACTGTCCGGCAACGTGATTGATCTGTGCCCGGTCGGCGCGCTGACTTCGAAGCCCTACGCTTTCAATGCGCGCCCGTGGGAGCTGCGCAAGACATCTTCGATTGACGTGATGGATGCCATGGGCGCTTCGATCCGCGTCGATGCGAAGGGCGATGCCGTAATGCGCATCCTTCCTGAGACGAACGAGGAAGTGAACGAGGAGTGGATCTCCGACAAGTCGCGCTTCATCTGGGACGGGCTGGCGCGTCAGCGCCTCGACCGCCCGTATGTACGCCGGGATGGCAAGCTGCATGCCGTGACCTGGCCGGAGGCGCTGGAGGCCGTGAAAGCGGCGCTGTCCGTTGGCGCTGACCAGATTGGCGTTGTTGCCGGTGACCTGATCGAAGTCGAACAGGCGAAAGCCGCCCTCGATTTCTTCCGCTCAATCGGCGTGAACAACACCGACTGCCGTCCTGCCGGCGCCGCTTATGGCACCAGCGGCCTGCGCGAACACTACCTGCTGAACCCAACGCTGATGGGTGTCGAGGAAGCAGACGCGCTGCTGCTGATCGGCACGAACCCGCGCACCGAAGCAGCTGTGTGGAACGCCCGCATCCGCAAGTCGTGGCTTTGGGGCAATCTCAATGTGGCCGTTGTCGGCCCGTCGGTCGATCTGACTTATCCTTATAAGCATCTTGGCGACTCGCCGGCGGCGCTGGGCACGAGCGAAGTGCGCGAATTCCTCAAGGGCGCGAAGAAGCCGATGATCATCGTTGGCGAGGCGGCCCTGTGCCGTGCCGATGGTGCGGCGGTCTTCGCGGTGGCGCTCGGACTGGCGCAGGAAAGCGGTGCGATGGCCGATGGCTGGGCGGGCTTCGGTGTGTTGCACACCGCTGCAGGCCGGGTCGGTGCGCTGGATGTCGGTTTCCTGCCGGCGGATGGTGGCAAGGCGACGGCAGAGATTGTCGGCGGCGGCCTGAAGACGGTCGTTCTGCTCGGGGCCGATGAGGTTGATCTCAGCGGTCTTGGCTCGGCGAAGGTCATGTATGTCGGCTCGCACGGTGATGCCGGCGCTGCGAAGGCAGACATAGTGCTGCCGTGTGCGGCATACACCGAAATGAGCGCGACCTACGTCAACACCGAAGGGCGCGTTCAGATGACCACGCGGGCGGTTCAGCCGAAAGGCGAGGCGCGCGAAGGCTGGTCGATCTTCCGGGCGCTATCCGGGCTGTTCGGCAAGCCGCTACCCTATGACACGGCTGACCAGCTGCGCGATCTTCTGCGCGGCAAGTCGGGCGTCAACACCGCCTTCTCCGGTCGCGGCTACGCGCCGGGCGCACGCGGAGTCGAAGCGCTTAAGGCGGCCGCTCCGGCATCCGCTGGCGGGCTCGGCAGCGCGGCATTCGTCTACGCGATTGAAGACTTCCACCTGTCAAATCCCATCGCCCGGGCCTCGCGCACGATGGCGGAGTGTTCTGCGCTGGCGACCAGCCTAGACACCGCGATGGCAGCGGAGTAGGGCGGCGCCATGAGTAACGCAATCGAGTCTTTGGGCGGCTTCTGGGGCCCGCTTCTGGTGCTCGGCCAGATCGGGCTGTTCACGCTCGTACTGCTTTTGTCGATTGCGTTCCTGCTCTTGCTGGACCGGAAAATCTGGGCCGGCGTGATGATGCGCAAGGGCCCGAACGTGGTCGGTCCGTTCGGTCTTCTTCAGTCCTTCGCGGACTTCGGAAAGTTCCTGCTGAAAGAGATCGTCATCCCGGCGGGGGCGAACAAGTTCGTGTTCATCTTTGCGCCGATCCTCACCTGTACGCTCGCCTTCGCGGCCTGGGCGGCCATTCCGGTGGCGACCGGCACAGAGACCGGAACGAGCTGGGTTATCGCGGACCTGAACGTCGGCATCCTCTACCTGTTCGCGATAAGCTCGCTCGGTGTCTACGGCATCATCATGGGCGGATGGGCCTCGAACTCGAAATATCCGTTCCTTGGCGCCCTGCGTTCCGCGGCGCAGATGGTATCCTACGAGGTGTCCATCGGCCTCGTGATCATCACCGTCATCCTGATGGTCGGTTCGATGAACCTCAGCGACATTGTCAACAACCAGGCCGGCGGCATCCAGAACTGGCACGCGTTCAGCTTCCAGAACTTCCCGCTGATCCTCGTCATGTTCCCCATGTTCGTGATTTTCTTCATCTCTGCGCTGGCGGAAACCAACCGGCCGCCGTTCGACCTGCCCGAGGCTGAGTCCGAACTCGTCGCCGGTTATCAGGTCGAGTATGGCTCGACGCCGTACCTCCTCTTCATGCTAGGCGAGTATCTGAACATCGTGCTGATGTGCGCGATGATGACCATCCTTTTCCTCGGTGGATGGCATGGACCACTGGCGCTAGGCGCAGACCTTGCTGGCCAGCTTCCGCCGCTCCTGGTCAGCCTCGCGGGCCTCTTCTGGTTCATGCTGAAGGTGCTGTTCTGCTTCTTCCTCTTCGCCATGGTGAAGGCCATCGTGCCGCGTTACCGGTATGATCAGCTGATGCGCTTGGGCTGGAAGATCTTCCTTCCGACTTCGCTGGCCGCCGTACTCATCGTGGCCGGTTATGTGACTTACTTCGGAGTTCAGGCATGAGCCTCGCGCAAACCATACGCGGCGCCTTGCTGACCGATTTCCTTGGCGCCTTCTGGGTCGCCATGCTGGAGATGGTCCGCCGCAAGCCGACCGTGAACTATCCGTTCGAGAAGAACCCGCTTTCCCCGCGCTTCCGCGGCGAACATGCGCTGCGCCGCTATCCGAGCGGCGAAGAGCGCTGCATTGCCTGCAAGCTGTGTGAGGCCATCTGTCCTGCCCAGGCCATCACCATCGAGGCTGAGCCGCGCGAAGACGGCGCCCGCCGGACGACGCGGTACGACATCGACATGGTGAAGTGCATCTATTGCGGCTTCTGCCAGGAGGCCTGCCCGGTCGATGCCATCGTCGAGGGGCCGAACTTCGAGTTCGCGACGGAAACCCGCGAGGAGCTGTTCTACGACAAGGAGCGCCTTCTCGCGAACGGCGACCGTTGGGAACGGCTGATTGCAAAGAACCTAGAGCTGGACGCGCCCTACCGGTAGCGCGCGCCAAAACAGAAACACATACCGGCCGGCGAGGGGCGCCTCCGGAACAGGAAGGGGCGAGAAGGCAGTGGCACTGATCGCATTTGGATTGATCGCGGCCGTCGTGATCCTGTCGGCAGTGTTTGTCATTGCCGCCCGGAATCCGGTGCACTCTGTGCTCTGGCTGATCCTCGCATTCTTCTCTTCGGCCGGTCTGTTCGTGCTGATCGGGGCCGAGTTCCTGGCGATGCTGCTGGTGGTCGTCTATGTCGGCGCCGTCGCGGTGCTCTTCCTCTTCGTCGTCATGATGCTCGATGTCGATTTCGTCGAGCTCAAGGAAGGCACGCTGCGCTACTGGCCCTTCGCGCTGCTGGTCGGGCTGATCTTCATTGCCGAACTCGCGCTGGTCTGGGCTTCGGGCGTCAACATCAAGACCGAAACATTCGACCCGTCGCCCGGCGCGGACACCAATACCGAGGCCATCGGGCAGGTCATGTACACAGACTACCTGCTGCTGTTCCAGCTGGCCGGCGGCATCCTGCTCGTCGCCATGATTGGCGCCATCGTCCTTACGCTTCGCCATCGCCCGCACATCAAGCGTCAGGATGTCGGCAAGCAGACCGGCCGCCGCCGCGCGGATGCGATCGAAATGAAGGACCCGGCTCCGGGGCAGGGGATCTGACATGACCGAACTCAGCATTACCCACTACCTGATCGTCTCCGCGGCCCTCTTCACGGTCGGCGTGGTCGGCATCTTCGTGAACCGCAAGAACATCATCGTCATCCTCATGGCGCTCGAACTGATCCTTCTCTCGGTAAACCTGAACCTCGTGGCGTTCTCGGTGTTCACCGGAACCATCCAGGGGCAGATCTTCGCGATGCTGGTGCTGACGGTCGCGGCCGCTGAGGCTGCCGTCGGCCTCGCGATCCTCGTCGTCTATTTCCGGAACCGCAGGGACATCTCGGTCGAGAATGTCGACCTGATGAAAGGCTGACACCAGAATGCTTCCGGATACCCTTCTCATCTACATCGTCCTTGCGCCCGGTCTCGCGGCGCTGACCGGCCTGTTCCACAAGTGGATCGGCGACCGCACCGTGATGACCGTGACGACCGGCGTCGTCCTCTCGGCGGGCGCCTTGTCGCTCTACCAGCTGTTCGCCTATGTCGCCGGCCTCGGCCATGCGGGCGAAGCCACGCACCATGCCGCGTTCGACGCCTATCTGACCGCAGGCACGGAAGCCGCAGCCGTCGAACTCAAGCAACGCATCATCACGCTGATGCCCTGGATCCACGTGGGCGACTTCCAGGCAAACTGGGCGATCCGTGTAGATACATTGTCAATCGTCATGATGGCGGTGATCACCGGCGTGTCCGGCCTCGTGCACCTCTATTCCTGGGGCTACATGAGCGAAGATCCGCACAAGGCGCGATTCTTCGCCTACCTCTCGCTCTTCACCTTCATGATGCTGATGCTGGTCGTGGCGGACAACTTCATCCAGCTCTTCTTCGGCTGGGAAGGCGTCGGCCTCGCGTCTTACCTGCTGATCGGTTTCTGGTACACGAAGAAGGCGCCGAACGACGCCTCCATCAAGGCCTTCGTGACCAACCGCGTGGGCGATTTCGGCCTCGCGCTCGGCATCATGGCGGTCTTCTTCATGTTCCGTTCGGTCGAGTTCGGACCGGTCCTCGAAGCCATCCGCACGAATGCCGTGATCACGCCGATTGCCTTCGCCGAGCCGCTGCCGGCCCGCGAGTCCGTCATCGTGTTCTTCGGTGAGCGCGTCTACGCGCTGGAACTGATCGGCATCCTCCTGTTCATCGGCGCGATGGGCAAGTCGGCGCAGTTCTTCCTGCATGTCTGGCTGCCGGATGCGATGGAAGGCCCGACTCCGGTTTCGGCGCTCATCCACGCCGCCACGATGGTCACCGCGGGCGTCTATCTCGTATGTCTGCTGTCGCCGATCTATGAGTACACGTTCTATGCCTCTGGCATGGTCGCGCTCGTCGGCGCGGTCACAGCGCTCTATGCAGCGACCGTCGGCATGGCGCAGAACGACATCAAGCGCGTGATCGCCTATTCGACCTGTTCGCAGCTCGGCTACATGTTCTTCGCGGCTGGTGTCGGCGCTTATGAAGCCGCGATGTTCCACCTGTTCACGCATGCCTTCTTCAAGGCGTTGCTGTTCCTGGGCGCCGGCTCGGTCATTCACGGCATGCACCACGAGCAGGACATGCGCCGCATGGGCGGTCTCGCGAAGTTCATGCCCCTGACTTACGCAGCGATGATGATCGGCACGATTGCCATCATCGGCCTCGGCATTCCGCACACCAAGCTTGGCTTCTCCGGTTTCTTCTCGAAGGATGCGATCCTCGAGAGCAGCTTTGCCGGCGCGGCCGCTGGCGTCTCCTTCGCCGAAGTCGCCTTCTGGTTCGGCCTGGTGGCGGCCTTCCTGACGAGCTTCTACTCCTGGCGCCTCATCTACATGACGTTCCACGGTCCTGCGCCGCATGCAGCCCATGACGATCATGGGCACGACCATGCCAGCCATGCCCACGCGTACGATGCGCACGGCGCAGACGAACATGGCCATGCCCACGATCACACGCCGCACGAGAGCCCGGTAGTCATGTTGATCCCGCTCGCCCTCCTCAGCATCGGCGCTGTCTTCGCTGGCTTCTATTTTTACGATGCGTTCGTGGACGGACAGAATGAGGCCTTCTGGGCCGGGTCGATCTATCGTGCCGCCGAGAACCATGTCCTTCATGACCGCCACAACGTGCCAGAGTGGGTGCTCTGGGCGCCGCTGGTGGTCACGGTCGGCGGCTTCCTGATTGCGACCTTCACTTACTTCTTCAATCGCGGTGTCGGTGCCCGCGTTGCGGCCAGCGGCGGTCCGCTGCATGCGCTGTTCTCGAACAAGTGGTACTTCGACGAGATCTATCAGGCGACGCTGGTGCGTGGCTCGGCCTTGCTGGGCAACCTCTTCTGGAAAGCCGACAAGAAAGTCATCGACGGCATTGGTCCTGACGGCCTCGCCAGGCTGGCGGGCGTTGCTTCGCGCGGCCTGTCGCGGATGCACTCCGGCTATCTCTATCACTATGCGTTCGTGATCATCGGAGCGGCCATCATCTTCGGTGCGATCATCTGGCTGCGTTCGGGAGGGGTAAACTGATGGGCGGTTTCCCGATCCTCTCCGTCATGACGTTCCTGCCGCTGGCGGGCGCGCTGCTCGTTCTGCTGGTGCGCTCGGCGACGGCCGGCGGCAGCCGCGGCGAGACAAGCGCGCAGTCTCGCAAGGCGGTCCTGCTGGCGGCGTTCATCATCTCAGCCGCAACCTTCGCCGCCTCGGTGGCGGCCTTCGCGGCGTTCGATCAGTCGGCAAGCGGCTATCAGCTAGTCGAGCAATACGCCTGGTACGGACCGATCACCTACAAGCTCGGCGTCGACAGCCTGTCGCTGTCGCTGATCCTGCTGACGACCTTCCTGACACCGATCTGCCTGCTCGCCAGCTGGAACTCGATCGAGAAGCGCGTGACCGAATATGTAGTCGCGTTCCTCATCCTCGAGACATTCATGATCGGCGTCTTCGTCGCGCTCGATCTGGTGCTGTTCTACATCTTCTTCGAAGCTGGCCTTATCCCGATGTTCCTCATCGTGGGCATCTGGGGCGGGAAAGACCGCGTCTATGCGGCGTTCAAGTTCTTCCTCTACACGCTCATCGGCTCGCTGCTGATGCTGATCGCGATGGTCTTCATGATCCTCGCGGCGGGCTCGGCTGACTTCGAAGTGCTCGAGAAATACGCTTTCGCGCCGGAAGTGCAGACCTGGCTATGGCTCGCCTTCATGGCCTCGTTTGCCGTGAAGCTGCCGATGTGGCCGGTGCATACCTGGTTGCCGGATGCACACGTTCAGGCGCCGACGGCAGGTTCGGTCATCCTCGCCGGTGTCCTCCTGAAGATGGGCGGCTACGGTATGCTCCGCTTCTCGCTGCCGATGTTCCCGGATGCGAGCGCGTTGTTCCAGCCTGTGATGTTTGCCCTGGCCGTGGTCGCCATCGTCTACACGTCGCTGGTTGCTTGGCGCCAGACCGACATGAAGAAGCTGATTGCCTATTCGTCGGTTGCACACATGGGTTTCGTCACCCTCGGCATCTTCGCGTTTAATGAAACCGGCGTGCAGGGGGCCATCTTCCAGATGCTCAGCCACGGCCTGATTTCTGGCGCGCTGTTCCTGATCGTCGGCGTGGTCTACGACCGGATGCACACGCGGGAGATCGCGGCCTATGGCGGTCTCGTCGGGCGTATGCCGATCTACGCGTCCTTCTTCATGTTGTTCACAATGGCAAACGTCGGCCTCCCCGGAACCAGCGGGTTCGTCGGCGAGATCCTGACCATGGTGGGCGGCTTCCAGGCCGCAACCTGGGCTGCAGCCGGCGCGGCCCTCGGCGTGATCTTCTCGGCGGTTTACATGCTGACGCTCTATCGCCGCGTCGTGTTCGGCGAGATCACCAACCCGCATCTGAACGACATCAAGGACATGAACCCCGTCGAGTGGATCTGCATCGCTCCGCTCGCCGCGCTCACGCTCCTGTTCGGTGTCGCGCCCAATCTCATCCTCAGTTTCACTGACAGTTCGACCGCGCGGATCCTGTCACTCATGGCCGGAGGCCAGTAGAACATGCTGGACCTTACCCCCATCCTGATGACCGTCGCGCCGGAACTTCTGCTCGCCTTCGCGGGCCTGCTCGGCGTGCTGCTGGGCGCCGTGCTCGGCGATCGTTTCAATTCGCTGTCGTTCAAATTCGGTGCCCTGTCGCTGTTCGGCGCAGCCGCGCTCGCCGCCCTGCATCTCGGCGGCGGTGAGGCCTTCAACGGCCTCGTGCGCACCAACACCTTCGTGAATTTCACCAAGGTGATCTGCTATGTGCTGGCCGCAGTCGCGCTGCTGATTTCCGAGGGCTTCCTCAAGCGCCACGAAACCAGCCGTTACGAGTATGCCTTGCTGACGCTCTTCGCGAGCCTCGGCATGGGGATCATCCTTTCGGCTGCCGACCTCATGACCCTCTACATGGGCATCGAAACGCTGAGCCTGTCCTCGTACGTGCTCGCGGCTTTCCACCGGGATTCGGCGCGCTCTTCGGAGGCGGGGCTGAAATACTTCGTGCTCGGTGCATTGGCGTCCGGCATGCTGCTCTACGGCGCTTCGCTGGTCTACGGTTTCACGGGCACCACCTCATTCGCAGGCATCGCCGCAGCCGAGCTGTCGACGGGCGCGATGTTCGGCATGGTACTGATGATCGTCGGTCTCGCGTTCAAGATTTCCGCCGCGCCGATGCACGTCTGGACGCCGGACGTCTACGAGGGCGCGCCCACTGCAGTCGTCGCGTTCTTCGCATCGGCACCGAAAATGGCCTCGACCGTCGTTTTCGCGAACATCCTCTTTACCGTATTCGGATCGGCGATCACGCAATGGCAGCTGATCGTGTCGATCATCGCCGGCATGTCGATGATCATCGGTTCGCTTGGCGCGCTGATGCAGAACAACATCAAGCGCCTGCTGGGGTATTCTTCGATCGCGAACGTCGGCTATGCCCTCGTGGCGGTGGCGGCCGGGCAGGAAATGGGCGCGCCAGCGCTGCTGACTTTCTCGACCATCTATGCCGTGACGACGCTCGGCCTGTTCGCAGGTGTGCTCGCAATGCGCCGCCGGGGCGGCATGGTCGAGGGGATTTCGGAACTTGGCGGCCTTGCACGCAACAAGCCGATGCTCGCGGTGATGCTGTCTGTCCTGATCCTGTCGATTGCCGGTCTTCCGCCGTTTGGCGGGTTCTTCGGCAAGTTCGAAGTCCTGCGGGCAGGCCTGGAAGCTGAGCTCATTCCGCTCGCCGTGCTGGTCGTGATCGCATCCGTGATCTCGCTGGGTTACTATTTGAAGTTGATCAAGATCATGTGGTTCGATGAGCCGACCGAGCGGTTTGAGAGCGTCGACATGTCGGTAATGGGGACCGTCGTGATCAGCGCTGTCGTGGCCGGTATCGTGTTCATGGTGTTCATCAGCGAACTCGGCACGGGTGGCTGGGCAACATTCGCAGCCGCGGGGCTGCCCCGTTGAGCAACGCCTGGCCCGTCCACATGATGGGCATCATCGACAGCACAAGTACCGAAGCCAAGCGGCGCGTTGCGGCGGGCTTTCAGGATCAGTGGATCGTCGCCGACCAGCAGACTGCCGGCAGGGGACGGCAGGACCACCAGTGGATTTCCCCGCAGGGTAACATCTACGCAACCGCCCTGTTCCGGGAACCCGGCGGCTTGCCTGTAGCGCTGCGTTTGCCCTTCGCAGCAGCCCTGGCTGTGAGTGACGTCGTCCGCCACCACGCACCGTCGGCGGATGTGCGGCTGAAATGGCCAAACGATGTCCGGATCGATCGCAAGAAGGTTTCAGGCATCCTGGTCGAGACCGGCGGGTCGGGGACCGACTTCTGGGTCGCCGCCGGAATTGGCATCAACGTGTTCGCTCTGCCGACGAATGTCGGGCAACCCGCAACAAGTCTGCTCGAACTCGGCATGCAACACGATGCAACAGTCGAAAACGTGCTCGCAACACTCCGGGATGCGTTTGCCACCCGCCTGGCACAGGCCAGGGCAGGGTTCACCGAAATCCGCCAGACCTGGCTCAACCGCGCAGAGGCGCTCGGTGAAACCGTTCACATTCGCGCGGGAGACGTTGAAATTCATGGTATTTTCGAGGATCTGGAGCCCGACGGGGCGCTGGTGCTCCGATTGCCCGATGGTTCGCGGCGTTCCATAAGGGCCGGTGAAGTAGAAATCCGCAGGAGTTGAAGCACGATGTTGCTCGCAATTGACGTTGGTAACACCAACACCGTCTTCGCCCTGCATGATGGGAAAGACTGGGTCCACAGCTGGCGCAGCGCCACGGACTCTACCAAAACGGCCGACGATCATGCGTCTTGGTTGTGGCGGCTCGCGGACATGCACGGCGTCAACCTGTCGGGGATTGAAGGCTGCGTGATCTCGACGGTTGTTCCGCAAGCCCAGTTTAACTTCCGGACCCTCGCCCGCCGCTATATGAACGTGGAGCCCATGTTCATTGGCGATCCCGCGCTGAAAACCGGTGTCGAGCTGCGTGTGAGACACCCGGAGCAGGTTGGAGCAGACAGGATCGTTTCTGCATTGGGCGCGCACGTAAAGTACCCCGGCAATCTGATCGTCATCGACAGCGGCACCGCAACCACACTGGATGTTGTCGCAGCCGACGGCGCTTTCGAAGGAGGCATCATCTCGCCCGGGATATACCTTTCCATGCGGGCGCTGCATGAAGCCGCCGCCCAGCTACCGCGGATCGCGATCCAGAAGCCGGCGCATGTCATTGGGAAGGACACTGTGTCTGCGATGCAGTCCGGCGTTTTCCTGGGCTATGTTGAACTGATTGACGGGCTCGTCCGTCGGATCAAGGCCGAGTATGGTGCGCCGATGTCTGTCGTGGCGACAGGCGGCGTCGCCTCTCTTTTCGAAGGCGCGAGCGAGACAATCGACCACTATGATCAGGACGTCCTGATCCGCGGCCTGCTCGAAGTTTGGAAACGGAACCGTTGAGACCTGATGCCCGATAGCGCCGCTCTTACAGACGAACTTGTCTTCCTGCCGCTCGGCGGTTGCGGCGAGATTGGCATGAACCTGAATGCCTATGGCTATGGTCCTGCTGATGCGCGGCGCTGGATCGTCGTGGACGTAGGCGTTACGTTCGGCGGCCTCGATACGCCAGGCATTGATCTCATCTGTGCCGATCCAGCCTATCTGGTTGGCGAACAGATCGATGCCGTCTTCCTGACACATGCGCACGAAGATCATATTGGCGCCGTGGGCCTCTTGTACCCGCTGTTGCGCACCAAGGCGCCGATCTACGCGACACCGTTCACGGCCGAACTCGTGCGCTGGAAGATGCAGGAGCGGGGCCTCGACACGCGGCTGCTCAAGACGATCTCGCTCGAGTCCACGATCAAGGCCGGACCGTTTTCGGTCCGCTATGTGACGCTCACGCATTCTATCCCTGAGCCGAACGCGCTGGCGATCGAAACGCCGGCCGGCATGATCCTCCACACGGGTGACTGGAAGATTGATCCGGAGCCGCTGATTGGCGCAAAGACAGACGTCGCGGGGCTGACCGCGCTGGGTGATCGCGGCGTCCTGGCGATGGTTTGCGACTCGACCAACGTGTTCGAAAGCGGCGAATCCGGATCTGAAGATACGGTTCGCCAAGGGCTCATCGACCTCATCGCAAAGCAGACCGGGGCCGTCGCGGTGACAACGTTTGCCTCGAACGTTGCCCGTGTCCGCTCCATCATCGAGGCGGCCAAGAACGCCGGACGGGAAGTGTGCCTTGTCGGCCGGAGCATGCACAAGATCACGGCCGCCGCAAAGGCGGTTGGCATACTGCCGCCGAAGCTCGAGTTCGTTGACGAGTCCGAGGCGGGCTATTTTCCGCCTGAGAACATTCTCTATCTCTGCACCGGCAGCCAGGGCGAAGCGAATGCGGCGCTGACGCGTATTGCACGCGGGGACCACCGGCATGTTACGCTCCGAGAAGACGATACGGTCATCTTCTCGTCCCGTCTGATCCCGGGCAATGAAACGCCTGTGTATGCCCTGCAGAACGCCTTGGCCGAGCAGGGGATCAAGATAATTACGCCGCGCATGGTGCCGGAACCAATCCATGTTTCAGGCCATCCGTGCCGGGATGAGTTGCGGCGTATGTACCAGTGGGTGCGCCCCCGGATTGCCGTGCCCGTTCACGGAGAGCGCAGGCACATCATGGAACACGCATCCTTCGCCAAATCGATGCAGGTTCAGTATGCGATCACGCCGCGCAATGGCAGCCTGATCCGCCTGGCGCCCGGCGAGCCTGAGATCATGGATGAAGTGCCTGCTGGCCGCCTGATGCTGGATGGCGCGCGTCTGGTTCCGGAGGCTGCCGAAGGGTTGATTGAGCGCCGCCGCCTTTCGGTGAGCGGCATTATCCTTGCGACTCTTTGTATCAATGATGACGGGGATATCATCGACGGGCCCGTTATCGCCGTAAAAGGATTGTCGGAGTCCGACGGCCGTATTGCCGACGAAAGTCTCGAACCGCTCGACGCAGCGGCGGCGCAGGCATTCGAGAGCATCAAGCGGCGCGACCGGATGGATGATGAAGTAGTTGAAAAAGTGGTCGGACGCGCTCTGCGCAAGGCGTGCGAAGTCGAGTTCGGCGTCCGTCCCCTGATCGAAGTGATCGTGCTTAGGAGCTGAGCCCATGAGTGACTTCAAGATTGGACCGTTGAACCATGTCGGCGTTGCCGTGCCGAACATCGAGCAGGCTTGCGAGACCTATCGCTCCCTGTACGGAGCGACTGACATCACCACGCCGTTCGATATGCCTGAGCAAGGCGTCAAGGTGTGCTTCGTCAACCTGCCGAACAGCCAGATCGAGCTGATTGAACCGCTCAGCGATGCTTCGCCGATCGCGAACTTCCTGAAGAAGAATCCGGCGGGCGGGCAGCATCATGTCTGTTTCGAAGTGGCGGATATCAATGAGGCAGTGACCGAGATGGAGAAGCGCGGCGCAACCGTACTAGGCAAGCCCCGCATTGGCGCTCACGGCACGATGATCATCTTCGTTCATCCCAAGAACTCCAACGGTGTTCTGGTTGAGCTGATGGAAACACCCAAGGGTCACCACTGATGGGCATTGCTGCCGCTACCATTGTTTTCGTCCTGGCCTGGTGGATCTGCTTCTTTGCAGTCCTGCCCATCGGGGTACGGGGCCAGTGGGAAGACGAGACGACCGTACCCGGCACGGAAGAAGCGGCCCCCAGCAACCCCATGCTGATGAAGAAGGTGCTTTGGGCCTCAATTGGCGCCGCAATCGTCACGGGACTGGCTGCGCTGATCATTCCCCGCCTGCTTGCGCAATAGCCGCCTGACCGGCTAGGTGAGCCCGACAATCAAGCCTGAAAGAGAAGCCGTAATGCGTCTGTCGAACTACTTCTTGCCCGTTTCCAAGGAAGCGCCGGCGGACGCGGCAATTGTCTCCCACCAGCTGATGCTGCGCACGGGCATGATCCGCCAGAACGGCGCCGGCATCTACACCTGGCTGCCGCTTGGGCACCGGGTCCTGAAGCGGATCGAACAGATCGTGCGCGAGGAAATGAACCGGTCCGGCGCCATTGAACTGCTGATGCCGACCCTGCAGCAGGCAGACCTCTGGCGCGAATCCGGCCGCTATGAGGCGTATGGCGACGAGATGCTGCGCATCAAGGACCGGCACGACCGGGAGATGCTCTATGGCCCGACCAACGAAGAGCTGATCACGGACGTGTTCCGTGCCTATGTGAAAAGCTACAAGCAGCTGCCGCTGAACCTTTATCACCAGCAATGGAAGTTCCGGGATGAGCGCCGGCCGCGGTTCGGCGTGATGCGCGGCCGCGAATTCCTGATGAAGGACGCCTATTCCTTCGACCTGACGGAAGAGGGCGCACGCGCGGCCTACCGCCGGATGTTCTGCGCCTATCTCAATGCCTTTGACCGGATGGGCCTTACCGCCATCCCGATGCGCGCCGATACGGGCCCCATCGGCGGAGACCTCAGCCACGAGTTCATCATCCTCGCCGATACCGGCGAGAGCGCCGTCTTCTGCGACCGGGAACTTCTGAACCTTCCGCCGCCCGGGCTTGATCTGGATTTCAGCGCCGACCTCACACCCATTGTTGAGCAGCGCACACGGTTCTATGCGGCGACGGAAGAGATGCACGACGAAGCCGCCTTCAATGCGCTGCCGGAAGGCCGTCGTGTTTCGGCGCGCGGAATCGAAGTCGGCCATATCTTCTATTTCGGCACCAAGTATTCGGCGCCGATGAATGCGGTTGTTCAGGGGCCGGACGGTCAGATGGTCCCGGTGCAGATGGGCAGCTATGGCATCGGCGTCTCCCGCCTCGTGGGCGGCATAATCGAGGCGAGCCACGACGAAAATGGCATCATCTGGCCCGAAGCCGTCGCGCCGTTCCCGGTCGGTATCATCAACATGCGTGCCGGTGATACTGCGTGCGAAGCCGCCTGCGCTTCGCTGTACCAGCAGTTTGCGAATGCCGGCATCGAGGCCCTTTATGACGATACGGATGACCGGGCGGGAGCGAAGTTCGCTCGCATGGACCTCATCGGTCTGCCCTGGCAGATCGTTGTCGGGCCGAAGGGCCTCGAGAAGGGCGTTGTGGAATTGAAGCGCCGCAAGACCGGCGAGAAGACGGAGCTTACAATCGAAGACGCGGTCCGGAGGGTCGTGGGTTGAGCAATCCGGGCGCCAAGGCGGCTGTTCCTTTCGGCCGTCTCGAAAGAACACTGGCCTGGCGCTACCTGCTTGCCCGCCGGGAGCATGGCGGCGCCAGCCTGATCGCCATCATCTCGTTTGTCGGTATCTTCTTCGCGGTCGCTGCGCTGATCATCACCATGTCGATCATGAGCGGGTTCCGCGCGACGCTGCTTGATGCGCTGCTCGGCGGTGAGCCGCATATCGCGGCGGCGGTTGACGGTTACCCGCAGGAGGAAGCCACAGAGATCGCAGGCATCGTGAAGACTGTTCCGGATGTCGTCAGCGTGTCGCCTTACATAGAGCAGTTCGTGCTTCTGTCCGCCAATGGTGTGCGGACCGGCGGCGTTGTGCGCGCCATACCGCCGGCCGATTTGCCGACCATGCCAATCTTCAAGGATGGCGGCGCTGCCGCGATCGCAAGCGGATTTGGCGAAGGCCGCAATGGCGGCAATGTCATCATGATCGGCCAATATCTTGCCGGAAACCTGGGTGTCGGAATTGGCGACAAGGTCGAGATCGTCACCACGCAAATGCGGTCTGGACCGATTGGGCAGACCCCCATCAGCAAATCCTATGTCGTTGGCGATATTTTCCGTACCGGGAGCGCGCAGCTCGACAACGTGTACGTCTTCATGCCGATGCAGCAGGCGCAGATCCTGTTCCAGTCGAAAGGGCGCTACCAGTATCTGGATATCCGCGTGAAAGACCCTGACGCGACCGAGATTGCGATGCAGAAGATTTCCGATGCAACGGGTTACAGCCTGTTGCTGCGGGACTGGAAAACCAAGAATCGGACCTATCTCGGCGCACTGAGGACCGAGCGCGTGATGGTTCGCCTGCTGGTGACGATCATCATGATGATCGCCACGCTGAACATCATCGTTGGCGTGGTCATGCTGGTGAAGAACAAGACGCGCGACATCGCCATTCTCCGTACCATCGGGCTGAGCCGGGGAGGCGTGCTCCGGGTATTCCTTATGGTTGGCACCGCGCTAGGTTCTCTCGGCGCTCTCCTCGGCATGATTGTCGGTGTGCTGTTCATCCTGAACATTGGCCCGATCGAGTCCCTGATCAATCTTGCCATCGATGGCGAGGTGTTCCCGGCCGAGCAGTATGGTCTCGATCATCTGCCGGCAGTCCTCGACTGGAATGAGGTGTTCAGCACAGGCGCCTATGCACTCTTCATGTCGATGTTCGTCTCGATCATTCCGGCGATGTGGGCATCGTCCCAGGACCCGGTCAAAGCGCTGAGGTTCGAATGACCGCTGTGCCCGTTCTCGAACTTCGTGCGATTGATCGCACTTACCGCACCAGCGCAGGAGAGCTGCACGTGTTGCGCGGCACGGACCTGCGGATTGCGCCGGGAGAGCTTGTCGGTCTTGTCGGGCCGTCCGGTTCCGGCAAGTCGACCCTGCTGCACACGGCGGGGCTGCTCGAGCGGCCTGAGTCGGGTGAAGTACTGCTGGACGGCGCCGATTGCCTCAAGCTCAGCGAAGATGGCCGCACGGCCATCCGCCGCAAGAAGATCGGCTTCGTCTATCAGTTCCACCACCTGCTTCCCGAGTTCAATGCGGTCGACAATGTCGCCATGCCGCTGATGATTGCCGGTATTGGCCGCAAGCAGGCGCGACAGAAGGCGGCGTCCTTGCTCGATGAGATGGGCCTCTCCGAGCGCCTGGACCACCAGCCCGCACAACTGTCAGGCGGTGAGCAGCAGCGGGTTGCCATCGCGCGCGCGCTCGCAAACGATCCGCGCCTTGTGATAGCGGACGAGCCCACTGGTAACCTTGATCCCGCCACGACCGAGCGGGTGTTTGCAACCCTGATCAAGATGGTCCGGGAAGAGGGCGCGGGCGTACTCGTCGCGACGCACAACTTCGCCCTGACCCGGCATATGGACCGGGTTCTGACCCTCCGGGACGGCAAACTGACGGATTACACAGAGTAAGTCTCTGTGGAACGCCGCCTTTGCCCATTGGCGAAGGGGGTGATTCGGTGAGAACCTGTCGTTTTACAGGTAGGCACGATGAGCAGTCTGGCTTTCATCCCACTGGCGATCCGCTCGAGCTATTCGCTGCTCGAGAGCATGATCACGCCGTCAGATATCGCCAAATGGTGCAAGAAGCATGTCGTGCCAGCGGCGGCCGTCACGGACCGGAACAACCTGTTCGGCGCCCTCGAACTGTCGACAAAGCTCTCCGAGTCCGGCGTTCAGCCGATCATGGCCTGCTGCTTCGATGTGACGGACGGAACACCGAAGGCCGAACCCTCCCGCGTTTCGCTCTATGCCCAGAACGAGGCCGGTTACCAGCGACTGATGTTTCTGTCCTCGCGCGCCTATCTGGACGCGCCTGATGGTGTTCCGAAACTTCACCGGCGATTGCTGCTTGAAGACACTGATGGCCTGATCCTGCTGACCGGCGGCGCAGAGGGTGAAGTCGCCCGGCATGTTCTGAAAGGCCGGATGGGCGATGCACGCACTGAGCTTTCGACCCTCGCCGCGGCCTTTCCTGGTCGCTGCTATGTCGAGATCACCCGGCACGGCACCCAGGCTGAACTCAAGACGGAAGCCGGCCTGCTCGAACTCGCCTACAGCCTTGAACTCCCCATCGTCGCAACTCACGATGCGCGCTTCATGGCGCCGGAAGACAATGTCGCTCACGACGCGCTCATGTGCATCGCGAACGGCCAGTATCTGGGGCAGGATGACCGAAAACGTGTAGAGCCGTCGCAATATCTGAAATCGCCCCAGGAAATGCAGGTTTTGTTCGAGGACCTGCCTGAGGCCCTTGCGGCAACGGTGGAAATTGCCCGGCGTTGCGCCATCAAGGCAGAAGCGCGCAGCCCCATCCTGCCGAGTTTCAGCAATGGCGGCCGCTCGGAACCTGAAGAACTGCGTGTCCAGGCCCGGGAGGGGCTCGAACTCCGCCTGAAAGAAGCGGACCGTCTGTACGCGGAGCGCGACGCCTATTTCGAACGGCTAGACTTCGAACTCGGCGTCATCGAGCGCATGGGTTTCCCGGGCTACTTCCTGATCGTGTCGGACTTCATCAAGTGGGCAAAGGCGAACGGCATCCCTGTTGGGCCGGGCCGCGGATCAGGTGCCGGCTCGCTGGTTGCATGGTCCTTGCTGATCACAGACCTCGACCCCATCCGATTTGATCTGCTTTTCGAGCGCTTCCTGAACCCTGAACGCGTTTCGATGCCGGACTTCGATGTCGACTTCTGTCAGGAGCGGCGCGGGGAAGTCATCCGCTATGTGCGCGACAAATACGGCGCAGACAGCGTGGCGATGATCATCACGTTCGGCACCCTGCAGGCCAAGGCCGTGGTGCGCGATGTCGGCCGCGTGATGCAGATGCCGTATGGTCAGGTTGACCGTCTGGCGAAACTGATCCCGTTCAATCCGGCAAAGCCGCCGACGCTTGATGAGGCGATTGCGGGTGAGCCGAAGTTCGATGAAGAGATCGCGGCTGATCCGCGTGTCGGCGAACTCATCGAGATCGCGCGCGCACTGGAAGGGCTTTACCGCAACGCGGGCACACACGCAGCCGGCGTGGTGATCGCGGACCGCCCGCTCGTCAACCTTGTCCCGCTCTACAATGATCCGCGTGCCGAGCTTCCGGCAACGCAGTTCAATATGAAGTATGCCGAAATCGCTGGTCTGGTGAAGTTCGACTTCCTCGGTCTGAAAACATTGACGGTGATCGATCGCTCGCTGAAGTTCCTTCAAGCGGGAAACAAGTCACTGGGCCCGGGCTGGCAGAGCCTTGATGATGCTGCAACGTTTGAGCTTATGGCGAGTGGCGAAACGCTCGGCGTGTTCCAGCTCGAAGGCGCCGGCATGCGCGACACGCTGCGCCGCGTCAGGCCCAGCAATATCGAAGACGTGATCGCGATCATTTCGCTCTATCGACCCGGCCCGATGGAAAACATCCCGGTGTATGTTCAGGGCAAGGAAGATCCGGCGTCCGTCACATACCAACACCCCGATCTCAAGCCCGTCCTCGAAGCCACCTACGGCGTGCCTGTCTACCAGGAGCAGGTCATGCGGATGGCGCAGGAGGTGGCGGGTTATTCGCTCGGTGAAGCAGACCTTTTGCGCCGCGCGATGGGCAAGAAGAAACTCGAGGAGATGATCGCCCAGCGCAAACGCTTCGTGGAAGGCGCGGCTCGGACGAAGGGCATGGCCGAGCCGCTGGCGAACGAGATCTTCGACACGATGGAGAAATTCGCCGGCTACGGCTTCAACAAGTCACACGCCGCGGCCTATGCGCTCGTCGGCTACCAGACGGCCTACCTGAAATGCCATTTCCCGGTCGAATTCCTTGCCGCGTCCATGAGCCTCGACATTGGCAACACCGACAAGCTTGCCGCCTTCTTCCAGGAGGCCAAGCGCTTGCGGATTCCGGTGCTGCCAGCTGACATCAACTCTTCTGGTGCCGATTTTGACGTCCGCGACGGCGCAATCGTCTATGCGCTCGGTGCGCTTAAAGGCGTCGGCGTTGAAGCGATGCGGCATGTGATGGCGGTCCGAGACGAAGGCGGTCCGTTCCGCGATCTCTACGACCTCGCTGAGCGGATCGACCCGCGCCAGGTCAACAAGAAAGCTTTCGAGTCGCTGGCCCGTGCCGGAGCTCTCGACTCACTCGAGCCAAACCGGTCCCGCGTGCTGGAAGCGGCCCCGGTACTGACCCAGCACGCCAATAGTTCCGCGGGGGACCGGCAGGGCGGGCAGGGTGGCCTCTTTGCTGAGGCTGAGCCAGCCCTTCGCCCGCCGCTACCTTCGCCCAAGCCCTGGACCGCCCAGCAAAAGCTGGACGAGGAATTCCGGTCCATCGGCTTCTATTTTTCAGGTCACCCGCTCGATGACGTCCTGGTCTCGCTGGACCGCGACCGGATCACGCTGATCATGGAGATCGAGGACCGGGCGGGGGAGGGGCGCCCCCTCGAAATGATCGGCATCGTGCGCGCCCGGAATGACAAATCGGGCCGGAACGGTAGCAAGTTCTCGTTCCTGACCGTCTCGGATCCCACCGGCGAACGGGATGTGACCGTCTACAGTGACGCCTTGAACCAATACGGCGACCTGCTTCGCCCCGGAAAAGCCGTCGCGATGACCGTTTCGGTAAAGCAGAACGGTGAAGAGACCCGGCTGATCATGGAGCGGGCCATCGAATTGGAATCGGCTCGCCTGTCCAAAGCTTCGGGCCAGCTGGTCGTCCGCCTGTCCAGTGGCGCAAACCCCTCCGAACTGGCCAGCGTTGTGCGTCGACTGGAGGGGCTTTCAGACCCCGACCGGGGCTCGATTCTGCTGGAAATGCCCCTCGAAGACGGGCGCCTGGTAACCGTAAAGCTGCCCCAGACCTACACGATCAGCCTGAAGGCCCAGCGGGCGCTGAAGGAAATCCCGGGCGTCGAACGGGTCGTTCCCCGCCGGGCGGCCTGAGACCCTGAGGTATCAGCTGTTTGCCCTTGCTCCGGGCGCCGGAAGCTGTATACGAGCACACTTCGAAACCATGTCGCGGGTGCATCCGGTGCCGCGGGGTCAAACCCGTAGTTCCACCCTGCGACGGCCAACCGGATGGAGAAAATCAATGGCCCTACCTGACTTCTCGATGCGTCAGCTGCTCGAAGCTGGCGTTCACTTTGGTCACCAGACCCACCGCTGGAACCCGCGCATGAAGCCGTACATCTACGGTGAGCGCTCCGGCATCCACATCATGGACCTCTCGCACACCGTTCCGGCGCTTCACCAGGCGCTCGTGTTCGTGCGTGACACCGTCGCCAAAGGCGGCCGTATCCTCTTCGTCGGCACCAAGCGCCAGGCACAGGATCCTGTGGCCGAGGCCGCTCAGCGCTGCGCCCAGTATTACATGAACCACCGCTGGCTCGGCGGCACGCTGACGAACTGGACCACCGTGTCCAACTCGATCAAGCAGCTGCGCGAACTCAACACGATGTTCGAAAGCGGTGGCGGCTCGGGCCTTACCAAGAAAGAACTTCTCGACCTGCAACGCCGCCGTGACAAGCTGCAGCAATCTCTCGGCGGCATCGCCGATATGGGCGGTCTGCCGGCTGCCATCGTCGTGATCGATACCAACAAGGAAGCGATCGCTGTGCAGGAAGCCCGCAAGCTGGGTATCCCGGTCGTGGCCGTGCTCGACACGAACTGCAATCCGGCGGATGCCGACTATGGCTTCCCGGGCAATGACGACGCGGCCCGTGCCATCTCGCTCTACTGCAACCTGTTTGCGGACGCGGTTCTCGATGGTCTCGCGGAATCGACTTCCAGCCTTGGCGTTGACCTTGGCGCGATGTCGGATGTCAGCGCGATGGCAGACGCAGATGTGCAGGTTGCCGGCGAGTAGGCTGTCGGCGCCTGATACCGCGCTTCGGCGCACCAATTCAGATGAAGGATCAAAGCTATGGCTGAGATTACAGCGGCACTTGTAAAGCAGCTGCGCGAGAAAACCGGCGCAGGTATGATGGATGCCAAGAAGGCGCTTGTTGAGAACAATGGTGACGAAGCCGCTGCCATTGAATGGCTGCGCGCGAAAGGACTGTCCAAGGCTGCCAAGAAGTCGGGCCGCGCTGCGGCTGAGGGCCTTGTGGCCGTGAAGGTTTCGGCAGATGGCAAGACCGGCGCCATCGTTGAGCTGAACTCGGAAACGGACTTCGTGTCCCGCAACGAGAGCTTCCAGAAAGCGCTCGACGGCATCGCGAACGTCGCCCTCAAGACCGACGGTTCGGTTGCTGAGGTTTCTGCTGCCGCCTCGCCGGACGGCGAAGGCAGCGTTGACGACATGGTCAAGCGCATGATCGCCACCATTGGTGAGAACATGACGCTTCGCCGCTCGGCGAAACTGACCGCGAATGGCCGCGTGGCGTCCTACATCCACAATGCGGCTGCGCCCGGCATGGGCAAGGTCGGCGTTCTGGTTGCGCTGGAAGGCGCTGGCGATCTGGATGACGCAGGCCGCAAGGTTGCGATGCACATCGCCGCCACGTCGCCTGCTGCAGCCACGACAGCTGAGCTTGATCCCGCGCTCATCGAATCGGAAAAGCGCGTTCTGACCGAACAGGCCCGCGAAAGCGGCAAGCCTGACGCCGTCATCGAGAAGATGATCGTCGGCCGGATGCAGAAATTCTACAAGGAAGTGGTGCTTGTCGAGCAGCCCTTCATTATGGATCCCGACAAGACGGTTGGTGATTTCCTCAAGACGCAAGGCGCTACGCTGAAGGCATTCGTGCACTTCAAGCTTGGTGAAGGCGTCGAGAAGGAAGAGACGGACTTCGCCGCCGAAGTCGCTTCGATGACAAAAGGCTCCTGATCCGGCTTGCCTTTATTCCCGCAAGGGGCTTTGAACAATCCCGGCTGGGCGGTATCGCGTAGCCGGGATTTTTTTGGTGCGTCGTTGAGAAAGATCGGTGAACAAGATGCCGGCGAGTGAGCCTGAAAAGAGCCAGTTGAAATACCGGCGCGTTCTTCTGAAACTCTCGGGTGAAGCCCTCATGGGCCCCGGCCAGTTCGGTATCGACATCCCTACATGCGTGACGTTCGCCCAGGCAATTGCGGGCGCCCGCGCGGCTGGCGCCGAAATCTGCCTCGTCATCGGCGGCGGAAACATTTTCCGGGGCGTCGCCGGTGCGGCCAAGGGCATGGAACGCGCTCAGGCCGATTCCATGGGTATGCTGGCGACCGTCATGAATGCGCTTGCCATGCAGAGCGTGCTGGAGAGCATCGGCGTGCCGACGCGCGTTCAGTCTGCGCTGAGCATGGACGCTGTTTGCGAGCCGTACATCCGCCGCCGTGCTCAGCGCCATATGGAAAAAGGCCGCGTGGTCATCTTCGCGGCAGGTATCGGCAATCCCTTCTTCACCACAGACACCGGCGCGGCGCTGCGGGCCATCGAGATGAATTGCGATGCGCTGCTCAAGGGCACGCAGGTCGACGGCGTTTACACGGCCGACCCGAAACTCGATTCCAAGGCGACCCGTTACAATCAGGTCGCCTATGATGAGCTTCTCATCAAGAATCTGCGCGTAATGGATCCGTCAGCGGTCAGCCTGATGCGCGACAACAATATTCCGATCGTGGTCTTCTCGCTCAAGGAAGAGGGATCCCTCCTCAACGTTCTTTACGGGCGGGGCACATCGACCACGATTTCCAGTCAGGGAGGTTCGGCCGAATGAGCTATAGCAAGCAGGATATTGAACGGCGGATGGAAGGCGCGCTCGCCTCGCTCGCCACCGAGTTTTCGGGTCTTCGTACAGGTCGCGCCTCGGTGAATCTGCTCGATTCCATCAACGTGTCGGCCTATGGCGGCGTCTCGCCTCTGAGCCAGGTCGCTTCGGTGACTGTCACCGACACGCGGATGCTCTCGGTCAACGTGTGGGACAAATCAGTAGTGAGCGCTGTTGATCGCGCGATCCGCGAGTCCGGTCTCGGCCTCAACCCGATCATGGACGGGCAGACACTTCGCATCCCGATCCCGGCCCTCAACGAGGAGCGCCGCGTCGAACTCACCAAGATCGCCGGCAAATATGCAGAGGCCGCCCGCATTGCTGTGCGCAATGTGCGCCGCGACGGGATGGATGCGCTGAAGAAGATGGAAAAGGCTGGCGAAATCAGCGAGGATCGCCAGCGGTCACTCTCTGAAGAAGTGCAGAAGCTGACAGATACTTTTGTCCACCGCGTGGATGAAGCCCTGAAGGCCAAGGAAGCGGAGATCATGCAGGTGTAATGGCCCGCGCCGGGACATCCCCTGAACCATCCCACGCGGGGGGCGACCCTCCCGCACCGCAACACGTTGCCATCATCATGGATGGCAACGGCCGCTGGGCAAATGCAAGGGGCCTGCCCAGAACTGCTGGCCATGAACGCGGCGTTGAAGCGCTTCGGCGGACTGTAGAAGCGGCCGGCGAACTTGGCGTTCGATATCTGACCGTGTTTTCCTTCTCGACCGAGAACTGGCGCCGACCGGCGGCTGAAGTGAATACGCTGTTTGCCCTGCTCAAGGCCTATGTGCAGCGTGACCTCCAGAGGCTCAAGCAGGATGGTGTCCGCATCCGGGTGATCGGCCAGCGGCAAGGATTGCCCGCCGACATCTCGGAACTCGTTGATCGCGCCGAACGGGAGACCTTGAGCAACAGCAAGTTCCACCTGACGATCGCGTTCAACTATGGTTCCCGCAATGAGATCCTGCGCGCTGCCAATGCCTATGCCCAGGCGCTGCTGGCCGGTGAGCGCAGCGAACCGCTCGACGAAGCTCAGTTCGACGCGCTTCTGGACACCCGTGATATTCCGGATCCGGACTTGTTGATCCGCACCAGCGGGGAGTATCGCATCAGCAATTTCCTGCTCTGGCAGGCAGCCTATGCCGAACTGCTGTTCGTTGATGTCCTGTGGCCAGACTTCAACCGCTCGCACCTGGAAAGCGCCATTGCGCGCTATCACGAACGGGAGCGCCGTTTTGGAGCAGTGGCCCCGGGAGCAACCTGATGGGCGACTGGACACCGCCTGAAAAGCGGTTCTCCGAGCTACCTTTGCGACTGCTGACCGCCCTGATCCTGATTCCGTTTGCCCTGTTTGCAGTCTGGAACGGGTCCTGGTGGCTGGCATTCGGTTGCGCTGCGTTTTGCACCGTTATGATGCTCGAGTGGTGTCGGATGAGCGCGACGCCGAACGAGGGCGTGCTGGCTTTGCTCGCTGCCCTGTTCGGCCTCAGCCTGGGCCTTGCGGACGAGCGTGTCACCTGGGCGATCTTTGCCTGCGCGGCGGCGCTCGGCATTCTTTCCTCCCGCCCGACTTTTGAAACACGTGTGACGGGAGGCTTCGGCGTCGTCTATGTGTTCGCCATGGTCTTCGGCCTGTTCGAATTGAGGGAAGGGCCCTGGAACGGTCTGAATGCGGCGCTCTACTTCATGTCCTTCGTCTGGGCATCTGATGCCGCCGCCTATTTTTTCGGACGCCTCTTTCGCGGACCGCGCCTGCTGCCGAAAGAGAGCCCCAACAAGACTTGGAGCGGCGCCATCGCCGGCGTGCTGGCCTGCGCCGTTTGTGGATACGTTGCAGCAGGTTGGCAGGGTGCAGAACCCGTTCCCTGGATCGTCGCAGCCATGCTGGTTTCCGTCGGGGCTCAAGCCGGAGACTTGTTTGAAAGCGGCCTTAAGCGCCGGTTCAAGGTTAAAGACTCCGGGACGATCCTGCCCGGGCATGGCGGATTACTCGACCGGGTTGATGGCCTCGGCGCGGTCAGTATCCTCGCCACGTTGACTTTTCTGAGTGTTCCAGCGGCGCCTCGCCTGCTAGGTCTCTGATTCATGACGGAAACCCGGCGCATCTCCATCTTTGGCTCCACTGGCTCGGTCGGCCAGTCGGCCATTGACGTGATCCGGCATGCAAACCGCTCAGGTCAGCGGTTCGAGCTGGTCGCCCTCGCGTCTGGCCGCAAAGCGAGCGCCCTCGCCGCGCAAGCCCTCGAGATGAAGCCGCAGGTCGCGGTCATCGCCGACGAAACCCAATTGCCCGAACTGAGAGACCGGCTGCGAGGTAGCGGGATTGAAGCTGCGGCTGGTGAAGCCGCCATGATCGAAGCCGCAAGGCGCCCGTGCGACCGGTTCCTTGCAGCGATCGTCGGGGCGGCTGGCCTCAAGTCCACCATGGCCGCAGTAGACGCTGGCAATCATCTGGCCCTGGCGAACAAGGAAAGTATCGTATGCGCCGGAACGATCCTCATCGATGCCGCCGCAAAGAAGAATGTCTCTATTTTCCCAGTAGATTCAGAGCATAGTGCCATCTTTCAGTGCATCGGCGATGGCCGGTCCCTGGAGAAGCTCACCCTCACGGCCTCGGGCGGCCCGTTCCGGCTCGCAACACTGGAGCAGATGGCCGGCGCAACACCTGCGCAGGCGGCAGCGCACCCGAAGTGGAGCATGGGGCTAAAGATCTCCATCGACAGCGCAACCCTCATGAACAAGGCCCTGGAGCTCATTGAAGCGGCCATCTTGTTCAAAGTTGGCGCAGAGCGGGTTGATGTGCTGGTCCACCCCCAATCCATTATCCACGGCATGGCGCACTTCACCGATGGCTCTGTGATCGCTCAGCTGGGCTCACCCGACATGCGAACGCCGATTTCCCTCGCTCTCGGCTGGCCGGACCGGGTTGAGACAACGGTGGAACGCTTGGATCTGGCCAAGGTCGGGCAGCTGGAGTTCGGCCCGGTGGACGAGACCCGTTTCCGGTCGATAACACTCGCCCGCAGGGCGTTCAGCCTCGGGCCGGCAGGCCCTGTGATATTAAATTCCGCTAATGAATCAGCGGTTTCGGCGTTTATTGATGGAAAATGTGGCTTCCTGGATATCGGCTGGGCCGTTGAAGCCGCTCTGGACCACTTTGCATCTTCAAATTTGGCCTCTACCAAGTGCACGACGCTCGAAGAAGTGGCGTCGCTCGATAACCATGGGCGATGGCTCACCGGTGATCTCTTGAAGAATGCCCCGAGCCGGGCAGGAGGAGTGTCAGCTTGGAAGGCTTGATCAGTCAGGGCCCCTTGTTTCTCGCCTGCCTGGTGTTCCTCATGGGCATCGTGGTCGTCATCCATGAGCTGGGTCACTATCTCGCAGGCAGGCTGTTCGGCGTTGCGGTCGAATCTTTCTCTGTCGGTTTCGGCAAGTCGGTTTTCGAGCGCAAGGACCGGAACGGCACCCGCTGGCGGGTAAACTGGATCCCGCTTGGCGGATTCGTCGCCTTCGCCGACAAGAATTCCCTCGAGACGGCAGTTGAGCCAGCCAACGTGCCGCAAGGCGTGGCCTTCGATGATGTCGGGCCGCTGAAGAAGATCGTCATCAGCCTCGCTGGCCCGTTCGCAAATTTTGTCCTCGCTGCTATAATTTATGCGCTTTCCATCAGCGTGCACGGCGTCGTGGTGCAATCCATCAAGATCGCCGCCACCTTGCCGGGCACACCTGCCGAGGCGGCCGGTCTTTTGGCTGGTGACCAGATCCTCGAAGTCAACGGCAAGCCGATCCGTAATTCGTCGGATGTGACGATTGCGGTAATGCTCAGCCCCAATACGCCTGTCGAACTGTTGCTCGACCGTAACGGCAGCCAGATCATTGCAAGCGTGACCCCCAAGGAAGTCATGCGCGAAAACGAGTTCGGACAGACCGTTTCCCAGAGCACGATCGGCGTTCAGATGTACCCCTCTGAAACATTTGAGCGGCTGCAGTACGGACCAATCGAATCAGTGGTGGCCGGCGTCCAGGAAACGGGCGTCGCCATCAACCGGACCGTCACCATGCTGGGGCGGATCGTGACCGGGAACATGTCTTTCCATACTTTGTCGGGCCCTGTCGGCGTTGCCGATGTCTCGCGGCGTGTGGTCAACACGGTCATGGACCGGCCGGAAGTGCCGCTGGCGGAGCGGCTGGACCGACTGTTCTGGGTTCTGCTGAGCCTCTGCGCGGCGATCTCTGTAGGGGTAGGGTTTTTCAACTTGTTGCCACTGCCAGTGCTGGATGGCGGGCGAGTTGTGTTTCATGCATACGAAGCAGTGATTGGCTCAAAAATGCCAAGCCAAGTGGAGGCTATGGCGCTGCGTGTGGGAGTGTTCGTCTTGGTGGCGATGGTGATCGTGATCACGTGGGGAGACATTCTCGAAACCGGCGTCTTCGGACGAGGAAGCAGCTGACGCAGGTCGGCTCCAGAAACGAGAGAGTATTCGACAATGCGTAAATTCCTCGCAGCGACAGTCCTCGCCACCAGCGTTTTTGCGCTTGGAACAGGAGGTCAGCTCACCGAAGCGCGCGCTCAGGAAGATGCCCGTTACGATGGCACGATCCGTTCGATCATCGTCGAGGGCAACAAGCGGATCGAGGCCCGGACGGTTCAATCCTATCTGCTGCTGGAGCCGGGCGACGCATTCGATCCGGATCGCATCGACCTCTCGCTCAAGACGCTGTTCGCAACGAACCTGTTCGCCGACGTTTCGATTGACCGGCGCGAAGACGACCTCGTCGTTCGCGTGGTGGAAAACCCGATCATCAACCGCGTCATCTTCGAGGGAAACCGCGCTCTCAAGGACGACAAGCTTCGTGAAGAGATCCAGGCCGCACCGCGCGGCGTGTTCACGGCGGCCCGCGTGCAGGCGGACGTTCAGCGCGTCCTCGAGATGTACCGCCGGTCAGGCCGCTTCGCCGCGAAAGTCGAGCCTCAGTACAAGCCGCTGGAACAGAACCGCGTCGATCTGATCTTCGAGATCACAGAAGGCCCGGTCACCGGTGTGCGCGCCATCAACTTCATCGGCAACAAGGAATACTCGGACTCGCGTCTGCGCAGCGAAATCGTTACGCGCCAATCTCGGCTCTGGCGTTTCTTCAGCTCCAACGACAACTACGATTCCGGTCGTCTTGAGTTTGACCGCGAACAGCTGCGCGAATTCTACCAGAACAACGGCTATTACGATTTCCGGGTCACCTCGGCAGTTGCAGAACTGACGCCGGACCAGAAAGACTTTTACATCACCTTCACGGTCGATGAGGGCCGCCAGTACGACTTCGGCGTCATCAAGGTCGAGACCGCGCTTGAGAAACTGGATGGCAACGTTCTTGCAGCGGTGGTGCCGATCCAGGAAGGCGAACTGTTCCGCGGCGACCAGATCGAAAGCACGATCGACGCATTGACCTATGCTGCCGGCGTCGCCGGTTATGCCTTCGTCGATATCCGTCCTCAGATCAGCGTGAACGAAGAAACCGGACGCATCGATATCACCTTCGCGATCGATGAAGGCCCTCGCGTATATATTGATCGCATCAACATCGTCGGCAACACACAGACGCTCGACCGTGTGATCCGCCGCGAGCTGCGTATCGCGGAAGGCGACGCCTTCAACCGCATCCTGCTCGACCGTTCGCGCAACCGCATTCGTGCGCTCGGCTTCTTCAAGGATGTCGAAGTCGTCGAAACGCCCGCAGAAGAGCCCGACCGCACAATTGTCGACATCAAGGTGACCGAACAGTCGACCGGCGAATTGTCGTTCGCAGCCGGCTTCTCGTCGGTAGACTCCTATCTCTTTGACCTCAGCGCTTCGCAGCGCAACCTTCGGGGGCGTGGTCAATCGGTTGTCGCGCGGACGTCGCTTTCGAGCCGTCAGCAAGTCGTCGACATGCGCTTTACCGAGCCGCGCTTCCTAGACCGGAACCTCTCTGCCGGCGTTGATCTCTTTGCGACGCGGCAAGACTTCGAAGAATTCACCGGCTTCACAAGCGAAACAATCGGCGGCGGCACACGCGTTGCCTTCCCGCTGACCGACCGGATGCAGCTGGGATTGAGCTATCGTCTGCAGGCGGACGACGTGAACATCACGGACCGCAACATCATCATCGATGCAAACGGTGCTTTGCTGCGCAGCTTCACGCAGACCGCCGGTCAATCGACTCCGGACGATTTGACGGATGACGTTTACCGGTTGCCGGAAGCTGGCGACGCTGGCCCCGGCGAGTTCCTTGTCGATATCTGCGACCCGGCCTATACGTTGCGCGATACGATCTGCCGCTCCGAGCGGAACGACATCTCGAGCATCGTCGGGTACAACTTCTTCTGGGACCAGACCAACGATCCCATCACACCGACGCGCGGCTTCGATTTCCGGTTCAGCCAGGATGTCGCGGGTCTGGGCGGCGATGTGAAATACATCCGTACAGAGACGGGTGCCACCTTCTATCGCGGGATCTGGCGTGACGTCGTGGCGAGCGCGAAGTTTGCCGGCGGTTATGTCTTGCCGCTCGACGAAGAACAGGGCGTCCGCATCAATAACCGCTTCTTCCGCGGTGGCAGCTCTTTCCGCGGGTTTGATGTAGCCGGTCTCGGGCCGCGCGAAGTCCTGCGGATCTTTGACCCGGATACCGGTGAAACGGTTGAAACGCGCCGCCTGAACTCGCTCGGCGGCAACGCCTACTATCAGGGTACGTTCGAGCTGACTGTGCCAAACTTCCTGCCGGAAGAGTATGGCATCAAGAGTTCGCTGTTCGTAGACGTCGGTTCGCTCGGCATCCTCGAGGATGTCGACAAGGGTACGCCGCTGCTGATCGCCGATGCCACATCGCTGGGTTACCCCGAATTGTCGGCAGAGCGCATTCCTGAAGATGAACTGTCCCTGCGTGCCTCGGCCGGTCTCAGCGTGTTCTGGGATTCGCCGTTCGGCCCCATCCGCTTCGACTTCTCGCAGATCCTTCGCAAGGAAGAGTACGACCGCACGGAGTCGTTCCGCTTCTCGACCTCAACCCAATTCTGATCTCGCTAGCCCTAACGAGGAACTCCAAATGAACAAGCTCAAATCCCTTATGATCGCGGTTGCGATCGTGATTGCGCCGGTTGTCGCTGCCGCGCCTTCGGCATCGGCCCAGGGCACGGTTGTCGTGGTCATCGATCAAGGCAAAATCCTTGCCGACAGCAAGGCCGGCAAGGATATGTTGACCAAGCTCAAGAACATCGAAACCCAGATCAACTCAGAACTCAAAGGCCCCGCTGACGCGCTTTCCGCGGAGCGCAAGACGCTTGCGACGAAGGTTGAAGGCAAGACCGAGCAGGCCGTTCTCGCGGATGCCGCACTGGTCACCCAGATCGAGGGTTTCCAGAAGAAGGCAAACGAACTTGCAGCAAAGCGTCAGGTCCTTTCGCAAGAATTCGCGGCCACCGAGCAAAAGGCGTTCGTAGATTTCAACAAGGCCCTCGAACCGGTGCTGCTTGAAGTGATCAAGGAGAAGAACGCGCAGGTCGTCCTCTACAAGAACCAGGTCGTTTTCTCTGCGGATAACGTCGATGCGACGGCCGCAGTCATCACGAAACTCGACCAGAAGACGCCGTCGATCGCTGTGGTCCGCCAGCGCGCACCGGCACCGACGAACTGATACCGGAAGACGTTGCTGTGACTGTGGATGCCCGTTTCTACGCGCCATTGGGGGCTTTGACGCTAGAAACGGCCGCCACGAAGACGGGCGCCGAACTTTCAGGGGAGCCCGGGCTGAACCTGACCGGCATCGCGCCGGCAGATGCGGCCAAGGCCGGAGAGCTCGCGTTTCTTGAGGGCGATGGCGGGGAGCTGAATCTCAGCCCCAACCTGCAGGCCATCGTCGTCTCGGAAGCCGCACGCAACCGCATCCCCGCAGGCGTGTCCCTGCTGGTATCGAAGACGCCCCGGTTCACCCACGGCCAGATTGCCAACCTGTTGTTCAGGCCGCGTCATCTCGATGCGTGGCGCAAGGATGTGGGCGGCGCTCCGGCGCAGGTTCACCCTGAAGCGATCGTGGCCCCCGGCGCCGTAATCGGTCCTGGCGCGGCCATCGGCGAAGGCACGGTCATCGGCCCGAACGCGGTGATCGGCCCCGGTGTACAGATCGGACGTCGCTGCCTCATCGGTGCCAACGCAAGCGTCCACTTCGCTCTGCTGGGTGACCAGGTGACCCTCCTCGCAGGTGCGCGCATCGGCGAAGCGGGCTTTGGCGTGATGGGCGGCCCGGCCGGCCTTGAAGACGCCCCGCACTTCGGCCGTGTGATCCTCCAGGATAACGTCACCGTTGGGGCCAACGCATGCATCGACCGCGGCGTCTTCGGCGACACCATCGTCGGCGAGCGCACCAAGATCGATAACCTCTGCCAGATTGCCCACAACGTGGTGCTCGGCCGCTCCGTCATTGTCGCCGCTTTCGGCGGCATCTCCGGTTCGGTGAAAGTCGGTGATGGGTCCATGCTCGGGGGCCGCGTTGGCATCGCAGACCATGTGACAGTGGGCGAGGGCGTCAGCCTCGCGGCATCGGCGGGCCTTTTCCGCGATATAGGCCCGGGCGAAACCTGGGGCGGTACACCTGCCAAACCGATCCGCCAGTGGATGCGAGAAGTCGCCTGGATTGCCCGGCAGGCCGGGCCCAAGAAACGCGATTGAACTGTGGCGCCGAGGCCGCTGCGCTGGTAACGGACTTTCATGACCACGATTGTGCACCCGACCGCCGTAATCGAAGAAGGCGCCATCCTTCATGAGGGCGTTTCCATCGGCCCGTTCTGCCATGTCGGCCCGCGCGCCGAGCTTGGCGCCGGAACCCGTCTGATCTCGCATGCCAGCGTGATCGGCAGCACCCGGACGGGCGCCAACTGCACGCTGCATCCGCACGCTGTGCTCGGCGGTATTCCGCAGGTCATCGGTCTCGCCGAAACGCCCGAGTCGCGTCTGGAAGTCGGCGATGGCTGCGTGTTCCGCGAGAATGCGACCGCCCATACCGGCATGCCGAAGTTTGGCGGCCTCACCAAGGTTGGCGCAAACTGCTACATCATGATCGGCGCCCACATCGCGCATGACTGCCACATCGGCAACAATGTGGTGATGGCCAACAACGTCTCGCTCGCGGGCCATATCGAAGTCGGCGATAACGTCTGGTTCGGCGGCCTGGCAGCGGTTCACCAGTTCAGCCGGATCGGCCGCAACGCCTTCATCGGCGGCGGCGCAATCGTGGTCGAGGATGTCATCCCGTTCGGTTCGGTCGTGGGTAACCATGCGAAGCTCGCCGGCCTGAACACGGTCGGGCTCAAGCGGCGCGGTTTTTCGAAGTCGGACCTCCACGAGATACGCTCGGCCTACAAGGCCGTGTTCGAAGGCGAAGGCTTCTTCAAGGAACGCCTCGCAGCCGCCGCTGTTTCCTTCGCGGATCAGCCGCTCGCCATGGAGCTGATCAATTTCATCCGTGAAGGCGGTGACCGCCCGATCTGCAAACCCGGTTGATCTGATGCCTGCACCGCTCGGCATCATTGCGGGACTCGGCGACCTCCCGGTTGCCATTGCCGAGAACGCTATGGCCACGGGGCAGGGCGTCCACGTGCTCCGCCTCAAGGGCTTTGAGGAACCGCGCCTCGCTGCCTATCCGGGAAGCGTGGTTGGTCTCGGCGAAGTGGGCGCGGTGATAACGCGCCTTAAAGAGGCCGGCTGCCGGGACATCGTGTTTGCGGGCAATGTCCGCCGGCCGAACTTCTCCGATCTCAAGCTTGACCTCCGAGGCGCCGCCCTGCTTCCGAAAGTGATCAGCGAGGCGCGCAAGGGAGATGATGCCCTTTTGCGCATCCTGGTCGGCGAATTCGAGAAAAGCGGATTCAATGTAATCGGCAGCGAGCAGGCCCATGCCGCGCTGCTGGCACCGGCCGGTCTGATCGCGGGGGCCGCGCCAACTGAGGACTCGATAGCCGACATGGCCGCTGCTGCGCGCGTCGCTGCCGCCAGCGGCGCGCTGGACATCGGGCAAGCCTGCGTCGTGTGCGATGGTCTCGTGCTCGCAGTCGAGGCGCAGGAAGGCACGGACGAGATGCTGCGCCGCTGTGCGCTGCTTCCCGAAGCGATCCGGGGCACCGCCAGCGCGCGTCGCGGCGTGCTCGTCAAGCGTCCCAAGCCGGTCCAGGAACGGCGTATCGATCTGCCGACGACCGGCGTCTCGACCGTTGAACTTGCTGCGGCGGCAGGCCTGGCCGGTATCGGCGTCGAAGCGGGCGGTGCGTTGATGCTCAACCGTCCAGCCATGGAAGCGCGCGCGCGCGAACTGGGATTGTTCCTGTACGGATTTTCGCCTGAACTTGGCATCGGTCCATAATGTCTCTCTACGTCGTCGCTGCTGAAGCTTCGGGTGACTTGCTGGCACGGGAAGTCATAGATTGCGTGCGCCGCAAGGCGCCGGGAACCCGGACCGACGGGATCGGCGGCGCCGAAATGGCGGCAGCAGGAATCGCTTCACCGATCGATATCGCACCTCTCTCCGTTCTCGGATTTGTTGAGGGTATAAAAGCCTACGGCACCGTAGTCCGGCTCGCTGATCAGGCTGCGGACGATATCTGCGCGAAGAAGCCGCGTGTCGTCGTGCTGGTCGATTCCTGGGGCTTCATGCTGCGCGTTGCCCAGCGCGTAAGGGCTCGGGATCCTTCCATCCGCCTCATCAAGCTGATCGGTCCTCAGGTTTGGGCCACGCGGGAAGGCCGCGCGAAGACGCTTGCGGCCACGGTGGATCATCTGATCTGCATGCACGATATCGAAGCGCCGTACTATGAGCCCTTCGGCTTAAAGGTCACCGTCATCGGCAACCCGGCACTCACACGCAGCGAAAAGGGCAACGGCGCTGCCTTTCGCAAATCGCACGACATCGCCGAGACAGATCCTGTGCTACTCGTCTTGCCGGGAAGCCGGCGCAGCGAGATTGCCAGCGTCGCGCCAGTTCTGATCGCCGCAGCGCGCCGCATCAAGGAACAGCGGCCTGAAGTTCGAGTGGTCGTGCAGCCTGCCGCTTCGATCGAGGCCGAGTTCAGGGAGAAATTTCTGGACGTGGCGAGCTGGTCCACTGTGAGTGCAAATCCAGCCGAACGTTACGACGCAATGGCAGCCGCTGACATTGCGCTCGCCTGCTCGGGCACAGTGACAAGCGAAGTCGCCATGCAAGGCGCGCCGATGATTGTCGCTTACCGGACCGGTTGGATAACCTGGGCTCTCGCAAGAGGGCTCCTCTACAAGAAGACCCACATTACCCTGTTGAACATCCTCAACGGTGATCGTCAGATCGTGCCCGAGTTTGTGCAGACCCGTCTCGATGCCGGATTGATCGCGAGCAAAGCGCTAGACTGGCTTGCGGATCCGAAAGCCCTGTCAGATCAGCGCGCCCGGCAGGCCGAGGCGCTCAAGGCGCTCGTGCGAGAAGGCAAGCCTGCCGCGGAAATCGCGGCAGACGCCATTCTCGACGAACTGGCTGCCGTTCAGCGGCTGGCGATAGGCACGTAATCGCGCATCGGCGCGCCGGTATAGATCTGCCGCGGACGGCCGATCTTCTGGGTCGGGTCTTCCAGCATCTCGTTGAGCTGTGACACCCAGCCGACCGTGCGGGCCACAGCGAACAACACCGTGAACATCTTGGTCGGGAAGCCCATCGCCTCCAGAATGATGCCCGAGTAGAAGTCGACGTTCGGATAAAGCTTCTTCTCGATGAAGTAGTCATCCTGCAGCGCGATGCGTTCGAGCTCCATCGCCACTTTCAGCAGCGGGCTGTCACGCAGGTCGAGCGCGTCCAGCACCTCGTAGCAGGTCTTCTGCATGACCTTCGCGCGCGGGTCATAGTTCTTGTAGACGCGGTGGCCGAAGCCCATCAGGCGCACGCCGCTGTTCTTGTCCTTCGCCATTTTGACGAAGTCCGGAACCTTGTCGAGCGAACCGATCTCACGCAGTTGGCGCAGCGCTGCCTCGTTGGCGCCGCCATGGCTGGGGCCCCAGAGGCTTGCAACGCCGGCGGCGATGGCTGCAAACGGGTGAGCACCAGACGATGCAACAAGACGCACCGTCGACGTCGATGCGTTCTGCTCGTGGTCGGCATGCAACATGAAGAAACGGTCCATGGCGCGGGCGAGGACCGGGTTGATCTCATAGTCCTCGGCGGTGACCGAGAAGCACATGTTGATGAAGTTCTCCGAGTAGGAGAACTTGTTCAGCGGGTCGATGAAGCGCTGGCCCAGATTGTACTTCATGCAACGCGCTGCCAGCGTCGGCAGCTTCGCAATCAGGCGGATCGAGCTGATGCGGCGCTCTTCGGGATCTTCGTTGCCCATGGCGCCGGGATAGAAGGCCGCCATGCCGCCGACAGCACCTGTGAGCATCGCCATCGGGTGACTGTCACGGCGGAAGCCGTCAAAGAAGCGGTCTTGCTGGGTGTGAAGCAGGGTGTGCTGGCGGATTTCGCGCCAGAAGGCGTCATACTCGGTCTTGGTCGGCAGCTTGCCGTTCAGGAGCAGGTAGCAAAGCTCGATATAGTTGGACTTCTCGGCAAGCTGTTCGATCGGGTAACCGCGGTGCAACAGAATGCCTTCGTCGCCGTCAATGAAAGTTATCTGGCTTTCGCAGCTTCCGGTCGACGTGAATCCCGGATCGAGCGTGAAGTGATCGGTTTCAGCGTAAAGCTTGCGGATGTCGATGACGTTGGGGCCGTGCGTGCCTGAATAGACCGGCAGGTCCACTTTCTTGCCGTTCACTTCCAGCTTGGCCGTTCCGGCGTTCTTTACCTTGTTTTCCATCAGCTCTTTCCCTGTCCAATCGATCTGCAACGGCGCCTTAGCCGGCGCCCGCCTGAAGCTGGTCGTCAATCCGGCCAAGCGTTTCTTCGCGCCCGAGCCAGTCCATAACCGGCGCCAGATCCGGTGCGGGTAACCCGCCCGTCAAAGCCGCCCGTAATGGCGGACCTATCTGCCCCATAGATAGGCCTGTTGCACTGCAATATGTCGCGATCGTTTCTGAAATGCTAGCGGTTGTCCATGCGCCAACTTTGCACAATTCAGGCACTAGGCCGGACAACCGGGCAAGACCCTCGGCAGAGAGCGCCTTTTTCGCGTTCTTGGCGATTTCAAGTGGCCGCGAAGCCCGCAGAAAGCGAAACGCGGCGGCGAGTTCCACCAACGTTGCCCCGCGATCCTTCAGGAACGGTAGGGCACGGCGAACGCGCGCAGCCGACTCGGTATCCAGTGGCGCCTCGGCTTCGAGGAAAGGGCGCAGCAGGGCAAACAGCCGATCGTCATCCGCCTCGCGGATGAAGTGTGCGTTCACGGTCCCCAGCTTCTCTAGATCAAGCCGGGCCGGCGCCTTGTTGATGCCACCGAGACCAAACAGCCGGATCGCCTCTTCTTCGGTGAAGATCTCCTGATCGCCATGGCTCCAGCCGAGCCTCAGCAGGTAGGCCTTCATTCCTTCGGGCAGGTATCCGAGGTCACGGTACACCGTCGTGGACAACGCCCCGTGCCGCTTTGAAAGCTTCGCGCCGTCATTCCCGTGGATCATCGGCAGGTGAGAGAATGATGGCACATCCCAGCCCATCGCCTCGTAGATCGGGATTTGCCGGAACGTGTTGCGCAGGTGGTCGTCGCCGCGGATCACGTGCGTCACGCCCATATCATGATCGTCGACGACAACGGCGAGCATGTAGGTTGGCGTGCCATCTGCGCGCAGCAGGACGAGGTCATCGATCTCGGATGCATGCACTTTTACGCTGCCCTGAACCCCGTCTTCAACGACCCTGTCGCCGCCATCGGGCGCGCGAAGACGAACGGTGTAGGGCGCGTCTGCGGACGGAGGCGTGCCGCCATTGCGCCAGGGCGAGCGGAAGGGGGCCAGCAGTTCGCCCGCCTCGGCCAGCAATGCGGCGCGCTCAGCCTCGCCAAGCCCTTCCTTGCGGGCTTCAAGGCGCTTCTCTTCGCCTAGATCCCGTCGCGATTGAAGCTCTTCGGCGCTCACATAGCAGCGGAACGCTGTGCCCCGTGCGACCATTTCGTGCGCCACTGTTGCATGCCGTTGCGCCTGTTCGGATTGCATCACGGGAGGTTCGTCGGGCGTTAGGCCGAGCCAGTTCATCGCGTCGAGGATGGCTGCTGTCGCTTCCGGCGTCGATCGCTCGCGATCGGTATCTTCGATGCGCAAAAGAAACCGGCCAGCGTACCGTTTCGCGAAAAGGTAGTTGAAAAGCGCGGTGCGTGCCCCTCCAATGTGCAGCATCCCGGTTGGGGAAGGGGCAAATCGCGTAACGACGCGCATGGTGAGGGCAATCTCCGCGAATCCGGCGCGACCGCGCCGACGGGGTGCAGAAACACGAGGACGGTGCAGAGTGCAAGGGGGAGGGCGGCCCGGACTGAGGATACTCGCTGGCGCGGCCGATCTCGTCAGTATCGACGCGCGCCCGCTTATGCTGGCCTTCGCCATCTGCGGCGGCGCGGCGATCTATTTCGCCCTCCCTGAGGAGCCCCGGGTCACAAGCGTTCTGGCCATCACGGGGGCCGCGTTTGCGGTCTGGGTAATGGCGCGCAGGTGGTGGACCTCCGAAGCAGCGATCATGGTGATAGTGATCTTGCTCGGCGTGAGCCTCGGGCTGGCCGCAGGGACCGTCAGATCGATTTTGGTCGACGCTCCGGTCGTCCAATCCGAAACTGGGCCCGTCATGGTCGAAGGCTGGGTGCAAGATATCGAACCGGGCCGAAAAGGCGTCCGCCTGATGATCAAGGTGCACTCGGTTGCGGGCATGGCCCCGTCCGAGTGGCCCTACTATGTCCGGGTCACGCATACCAGCCGCCTCGAAGTTGCACCGGGGCGCTTTGTGCGCTGCTGGTCGGTGCTGAGGCCGCCGCCGGGGCCGGCCATGCCAGGCGAGTATGATTTCCGGCGCCAGGCCTGGTTCGAGCAGCTCGGCGCGGTCGGCTACGTCCAGGGCCGGTGCCGGGGGGGCGCATTGGGGGCGCCGCCGGGCATCTTCAGCCAGGTGTCGCTCTGGCTCGGCGCCTTGCGGCGAAACCTGGCGGTCGCCGTAAACGAGGCGGCAGGGGAGCGGGCAGGCGGGTTTGCCGCTGCCCTTGTTACCGGAGACCGCAGCCTCGTGCCTCCTGAAGATGACGAGGCCCTGCGCGACACCGGCCTGACGCACATCCTGTCGATCTCGGGCATGCACCTTTCGATCGTTGGCGGCCTCGTGTTCCTTCTGGTCAAACGCACACTCGTGCTGATCGAGCCGCTGGCGCTGCGTATCGCCGTCCAAAAGCCGGCTGCTATTGTCGCCCTTCTGGCATGCTTTGCCTACATGGTGCTCTCAGGATCGAGCGTGCCGGCGCAGCGCGCCTTCATAATGGCGGCGATTGTATTCGGCGCGATCATTGCCGACCGGTCACCGATCAGCCTGCGGACGTTTGCTATCGCAATGATGGCCGTCGTGTTGTTCCAGCCGGAAAGCGTTGTCACGCCCGGCTTCCAGATGTCCTTTGCTGCCACAGGCGCCCTCGTGGCGGCGTTTGACGTCTGGCGCCGGAAACGGTCTGGTCAGGAGACCGTGCTCGGCCCCATCGCCACCGGATGGATCTCGATCATGGTGACGTCGCTCGCTGCAGGGCTCGCGACCATGCCCTACATCCTCTTCCATTTTGACAGGGCAACCCCCATCGGTTTCGTCGCCAATCTTGTCGCTGCGCCCATCGTCAGTTTCCTATCAGCGCCGTCAGCCGCTCTTGCCCTGATCCTCGCGCCATTCGGGCACGCCGAGTTCGGCCTGCGCCTTTTCGGTTACAGCCTCGAACTCCTGCTTGAAGTGGCGCATTTCTTTGCGCGTTTCTCGGACGAGCCCGGAACCTCCGACAAGCCTATGCCGCTCGCGGCCATGATCCTCGCCACGCTCGCGATCATGGGCTTCATAGCCGCCACGGGATGGCTGAGACTCATCAGCTGCTTCACTTTCGCAGCAGCGTCCCTGGGCGTCTGGAACCTGGCGCCTCGCTTTGTTGCCCACTGGTCGGCATCGGGTGATCTCTTCATTGCGCAAGACGGACGGGTGGAGCGCATTCCGCTGATTGCTGCCGACGGCTTGTCGCCCCTCAGGTTCTCGGAGGCTGACACAGCCGAATGCGATGGCGAGGTTTGCCGTTTCCAGACGCCGTCAGGCGTTACAATCGAAGTCTCGGCGGGAGAGGAACCAACCGTCTGCTATGTCCTCTCGCCTAAGCCAGCATCAGATGCCGGACCCGGATGCGACTCCTCAGCTGGAGGTTCCGGGAAGCTCTGGCGCTGGGCCGACGTCTCTCACGCGAACGGCCTGACCGCGTTTCTCGACGACGGATCACTGCGGATTACTGCGGCTCCCACTTGCGGCGACCGTCCCTGGCACGCTTGCAGCGAGGGCGAAGGCGCGCGTGCGGAGTAACCCCGCAGATCGCCTATTCGTACTTGCGAACCAGTGACACAAGCCGGCCTTGAACTTCGACCCGGTCGGGTCCGAAAATCCGCGTTTCATATGCGGGGTTTGCCGCCTCCAGCGCGACCGATGCCCCCTTGCGCCGCAGCCGCTTAAGTGTCGCTTCCTCGCCGTCGATCAGCGCGACGACAATGTCGCCCGTCTGCGCACTCGAGGTGCGCTTCAGGATTACGATATCGCCATTGAGAATGCCTGCCTGGATCATCGAGTCGCCCTGGACTTCCAGCGCGAAGAACTCCCCGCCATCGGATGCTTCCATGGGCGCCGGCACGTGGCCGTTGTCTTGCTGGATGGCTGAAATCGGCGAACCGGCGGCAATCCTGCCAACCAGCGGGATCATGCCGGGGCGATAATTGTCGGAGGGCTGATTGGCAACGATGGCGGGCCGGAAATCCCGGCGCTGGCGGGAGGCAGGCGTCGGCGCCGCCGAATCCGGCAGTTTGAGCACTTCAAGCGCCCGGGCCCGGTTTGCAAGGCGGCGGATGAAGCCCCGCTCCTCCAGCGCCGTGATCAACCGGTGAATGCCTGACTTCGAAGCCAGATCGAGGGCTTCCTTCATCTCGTCAAAAGACGGCGAAACCCCGGTTTCCCGGATCCGGTCATTGATGAAGAGAAGCAGTTCTTTCTGCTTGCTGGTGAGCATGTCTGGGTGCCTTCCCGTGTGATTCTATGTTCACAACTGTTCTACGTGTGTTCCCGTTTCGGGTCAACAGGTTCCGGGGCATTGGAAGAGGCCAAATGCCGCTTTCAGCGCACGTTTCAGCGTGTTTCGCGCAGCGAACGGGCAAACGCGCGCCGGTCAGGCCGCTTCATGAGGCTCTCGCCGATCAGGAAACGCCGTATACCGAAGGTGCGCAGGCGGAGGATGTGGGCGGGCTCCGCGATTCCGCTTTCCGAGATAAGCACACGATCGCCCGTCAGCCGAGGCGCGAGCCGTTCGCTGGTCGTCAGGTCCGTCACCATCCGCTTCAGGTCGCGGTTATTTACCCCGACGAGCGGGGAAGGGAGGCGCAGTGCCCGCTCCAGCTCCGCCTCGTCATGCGTCTCGACAAGCACATCCATGCCGAGGTCGGTCGCGGTTTGCGACAGGTCGGTGGCAAGCACGTCATCGACCGCGCTGAGGATAATCAGGATGCAGTCAGCGCCGTGTGCGCGCGACTCGATGATCTGAAGCGGATCGATCATGAAATCCTTGCGCAGCATCGGTAGCGACACAGCCTTCCGGATCGAGGCAAAGTCCTCAAGCGTGCCGCCGAAGCTGGGCCCGTCTGTCAGCACCGAAAGGCAGGCCGCGCCGCCGGCTTCATAGTCCTGGGCAATCCCGGCTGCGTCGGCGCCGGGCAGGATATCCCCGGCGCTCGGAGACTTTCGTTTGATCTCGCAGATCAGCGCATTCTGGTCCGTTGCCGCAATCCGCGTGAGAGACTCGCCAAACCCGCGCGGCGCAGGTTGCGCCTTGGCGAGCGCAAGCAGGGACTGCGCGCTGTGCTGCGTCTTCAGCGTACGGACTTCGTCCGCCTTGTATTCGAGGATACGATCAAGCGCCGTCACTGCGGAGGCTTTCCGTTCGACGCTTTTGCGAGCTTTGCAAGGCAATCGCGGGCCTTGCCGGAGTCGATGGCTTCGGCGGCAAGCGCAGCGCCATGTTTCAAGTCTTCGGCGAGGCCGAGCACAAGCAGGCCTGCGGCCGCATTCAGGCATACCATGTCACGAAAAGGACCCGTATGCCCGTCAAACAGATCGAGGATTGCCCGCGCGTTGCCTTCCACGTCAGTTCCCTCAAGCAGGGACAGGGGATGCACAGAGAGGCCTGCCATCGCCGGCTCGATGTTGAATTCACGCACACCGGCGGGTGTCACCTCGCAGACGCGCGACGGACCCGAGATCGATAGCTCGTCTACACCGTCCACACCGTGCACGACCCAAGAGCGTACCGTGCCCAGTTCACCCAGCGCCTCGGCCATCGGCCGGACCCAGCGCGGCGCATAAACGCCGAGCACCTGATGCTGGGCGCCCGCTGGATTGGTTAGCGGGCCGAGCAGGTTGAAGATCGTCCGGATACCGAGCTTCGTACGGATCGGTGCCACATGCCGCATCGCGCTGTGATGGATCCGTGCAAACATGAAGCCGACACCCGCCGTTTCGATACAATCGCGCAGTGTCTGTTCGTCGATCTCGAGGCAAACGCCGAGCGCCTCCAGCACATCGGCTGATCCCGTTTTCGGCGGCACGGAACGATTGCCATGCTTGGCCACGCGCCCGCCCGCCGCTGCGATGACGATAGCGCTGGCGGTTGATGTATTGAGGCTTTTCCAGGCAAGTCCGCCGGTTCCGCAGGTGTCGAGAAGCGTCCCGCCGATCTGCACAGTGCGCGCATGGCGCCGCATGATCCGCGCACCGGCAACAAGTTCTGCCGCCGTCTCGCCGCGCGCAGCCAGGCCCATCAGCAGTGCGCCTGTCTCTTCCGGAGCAGCGGCGCCGGTCAGCAGCGCGTCAAATGCCTGCTCTAGCAGTTCGGCCGGAAGCGGCTCGCCGCGCGCGATCGCGTGCAACGAGGCGGAAAGCGCGCCTTCGCTCATTTGCGAACCTGCGAGAGGAAATTGCCGAGCAGCGCGTGCCCGTGTTCCGTGAGAATGCTCTCGGGGTGAAACTGCACCCCGAAGACCGGGCGCGAGACATGGTGAAGGGCCATTATCTCGCCGTCATCCGTATACGCATCAGCCACCAGATCCGGGGGCAGGGTGGAGGGCTGCACCGCCAGCGAGTGATACCGGACAACGGAGAAGCTCGCCGGCAATCCCTCGAACAGCACGCCGCCCGTATGTGTGATTCGCGAGAGTTTGCCGTGGCGGATTTCGCGGGCGCCGACCACGTCGCCGCCGAAAGCCTGACCGATGGACTGGTGCCCGAGGCACACGCCCAGAATGGGAAGGTCCGCGGGCGCCGCCTTGATCAGCTCGAGGCAGATGCCTGCCTCATTCGGAGTGCACGGCCCCGGCGACAGCAACACGCCATCGGGCTTCAGCGCGAGCGCTTGAGCCACGGTCAGCTCATCGTTTCGCACCACATGCGTGCGATGTCCCAGCTCCTCGACATAGTGCACGAGGTTCCAGGTGAAGCTGTCATAGTTGTCGATCACGAGGATCATTGGTCGAACTCGTAGGCAGCGGAGAGTTCAGCGGCCCGGCGGAGCGCGCCGGATTTGTGCACCGTCTCGTCGTACTCGTACTGAGGCACGGAATCGAGAACGACCCCGCCGCCCGCCTGGATATGCATCTGGCCATCCTTGATGACGGCCGTGCGAAGCGCGATGCAGGTGTCGAGATCGCCGTTCCAGCCGAAATAGCCAACCGCGCCGCCATAAATCCCCCGCCGGGATGTCTCCACCTCGTTGATGATCTGCATTGCGCGGATTTTCGGCGCGCCCGAAACGGTTCCCGCCGGGAAGCCGGCGAGCAACGCATCGACTGCATCGAGCCCTTCGCGAAGGTCGCCCTCCACATGGCTGACGATGTGCATCACGTGGCTGTAGCGCTCAACCACGAAACTCTCGGTCACCGTGACGCTGCCATAGGCCGCCACGCGGCCCACATCGTTGCGGCCGAGGTCCAGCAACATCAGATGCTCTGCCATCTCCTTGGGATCGGCGAGAAGGTCTTCCGCGCGGCGGGCATCCTCTTCCGGATCACCGCTGCGCGGCCGTGTGCCGGCAATCGGCCGGATCGCAACGCGGCCATCCCGCACGCGCACGAGGATTTCCGGGCTGGAGCCAACAAGGCATACGTCTCCGAGGTTCATCAGGAACATGAAGGCCGACGGGTTCAATCGGCGCAGGGCCCGGTAAAAGCTGATCGGCTTGCGCTTGAAAGGCGTCGAAAAGCGCTGACTCGGCACAACCTGGAAAATGTCGCCTGCCTTGATATAGTCGCGGCAAGTTTCGACGATATCGAAATAGCGTTCCTTGGTCGTATCTGATGTCAGCGAGACGGGCGCCGCTTCGCGGTCTTTCGGCGGTATCGACGCCAGCCGTTCCAGCCGCCGCTCGACATCATCCAGCAGACGGTCAATTTCGGATGCATCCTCGCCTTCCTGCCGGCCGACGAGGAGAAGCTCCTGATACAGATGATCGAAGATCACAACGATGCGCGGAACCAGCAGCAAGGCTTCCGGAACGCCAAGAACATCCGGCTTCGTGATGGCAACGGGTTCGACATACTGGATCATGTCGTACCCGAGATAGCCGAACGCGCCCGAAGCCATCGGCGGAATGCCGGCCGGCGCTTCAGCGCGGGCATCGGTCACAAACCGGCGCAGCGCTTCGATGGGTGTGCCGGGCTCCGTCGTGGCATTCGCAAAATCCGATGTCGCGCTCGTATAGGCGACACCGTCCTTGATCCGGAACCATAGGCCGGGTTCGATGCCGATGAACGAATAACGCCCCAGCCTTTCACCGCCGGCTATCGACTCGAACAGAAAACTTCCGGGATGCTCCGCGCCGAGCTTCAGCATGGCGCCGACCGGTGTTTCTATATCTCCAATCCGCCGCCGGATAACGAGACGCGCGGTCATTGGTTTTCCGAGATCGACCGTTTGTAAGCAGCCAGAGACGCTTCGTTGGTCCGCACCTTCATCGACTTCGTAATCTCGCCCTGCAAGGCTTGGACGAGGTCTTGCCCAAGTGTAGCTGAGGCAGCTGCCGTGAGTTCCGCGCCAAAGCCAGCGACAGCTGCAGGGCTCGGCGGTTCTATGGAGTCGACTTTCAGGATCACATGGACGTTCTGCGAAGCCGTCGGCAGGCTGACGGACTTGCCGAGCGGGGTGTTGAACATCGCCTGCTGCAGAGGTCCCGGAATGCCGGACTGGCTTGCCGTCGAGCGGTTCACCGCCTGAGGCAGTGTCTCGATCGGCGCGCCCGCTGCGGCAGCGGCCTGTTCAAATGTCTGCTCGCCGGAAGTAATGCGGTCCAGCACAGCGTTGACGGCTGCCAGCGCGGCGCTGCCTTCACGTTCAGCTTTCAGGGCGGCTTTTACATCACTCGCGATGTCTTCAAATGCCGGGGTCGAAGGCGCAACGATCTCGCGCGTCGCTGCAACGTAGATCGCATCCTGCGCGTCGAACCGGCTGGTCAGTTCCCCCTGGCCAAGTTTGAATGCCTGGGCGACAGCATCCTTGGCTTCGTTAAGGAGCGGGAATTGCTGCCCGCGTTCCGTAAAGCCATTTGCGTCTACCGGAACAAAGCTCATCAACGGCACTTTGAGATCGACCGCAATCTGTTCGAGTTCGTAGCCGGCGGCCAGAACCTCATCCAGCCGTTCCATCTTGTCGTTGAACACCAGTTGAGCGCGCTCGCGGGCCAGTTCGTCGCGGATTACATCGGCGACCTGTTCAATCGGTTTCACCGGGCCCGGCTGGACCGAGATCAATCGGGCGACCAGCCACTGACCGTTCAGTTCCCGCGGCCCGAACATGGCGCCGCTTTGCTTGCCTGCGCCAAACATCGCATCGCGCAGGCCCTGATCGGCAACTTCTGCCGCGCGGCTCGTCTTCATGGTGTTCGAGATTGCGCCTTGCACGGCATTTGGGTCACCGCCGCCTGCCAGCAGGCCAAAAGCCTGACGAGCAGCGTCCCGGTCCGCAAAGATCAGCTCGGCATAGGTGCGCTGGTCAGGATCAGAGAAGCGCTCGGATTTCGTCGCTTCATAGATGGTCGCGATTTCCTGGTCGGTCACGACCACTTCGCCGACGAAGTCTTCCGCCGACATCCGCAACAGGTCGATGCCCCGGCGCTCCGGCTGTTTCAACTGCTCGAGGTTCTGGTCGTAATAAGCCCGCACCTCCTCCGCTGTCGGCTCAATCGGCGGCGCGCCTTTCAGCGGCTCGAAGAAGAACCAGGAGACGTTCCGCGTTTCGCCGAAATACAGAACTTGAAGATTGGTCAGGATCTGCGGAGCCGAAACTGCGGACGTCGCCGCGTTCTGCATGACCTCGATCGAAAGATCATCGCCAATCTGTTCTTCAAACTCGGCAAGCGTAAAGCCAAGTTGGGAGAGGCGCTGGCGCAGCAACGTGGGATCCAGTTCGCCAGTCAGGGGGTTCTGGAAGGCCTCAATCGAGCTTGTCTGTTCGAGGATGGCTTCCGTCGAGGGCTTCAGGCCAAGATTGGCCGCATAGCCGAGGATCGTTATGCGTGCGGTCTCGCTCTGGATGATTTGATCTATCAGCCCGCTCTCGAGCGCTTCGGACTTGGTGACCGGCTTGTCACCCGTCGCGTTCATGTTGCGCAGCACGTTCTCGACGCGGCGATCAAGGGCAGCCGGATCGAAACCGCGGGCACCGGCCTGCGCGATGTTCGCGCCGAGGCCGCCCCGGATCTGGTTCACGATCGTGTCCACGCCGAAAAACGCCATGCCGACGATGATCACCATGACGACAAGCTTGCCGAAGACCGAGTTGGTCAGCCGTTTCATCAAGGCAAGCATGCGGACAGTCTCTTTTGGTATTGGTTTGCCGGTTGGCTCACAGCTTGCTAGGCGACAGCCCGGTTACTTGCAAGATAGGGAACGCGGCATGAACCGTCAGCTGATCGCCGGAAACTGGAAGATGAACGGCCTGCGCGCCGACCTCGGCACAATCCGGGAAGTCGCAGCCGGACTCGGCGATTCTGCGGGCCTGCCGGAGGCTCTCCTGTGCGTTCCGGCTACCCTCCTTTCGGAAGCATCGTCCACTGCGGCGGGATCGGGCCTCGGAATCGGCGGCCAAACCTGCCATCCGGCTGAAAAAGGCGCGTTTACGGGCGATGTTTCGGCCCTGATGCTGGCCGAAGCCGGGGCAGCCTATGTTATTGTCGGCCATTCGGAGCGCCGGACGGGGCATGGCGAGAGGGACGAAATTGTCGCAGCGCAGGCCTCTGCAGCCCTGAAAGCAGGGCTTACCCCGATCATTTGTGTGGGCGAAACCCTCGATCAGCGCGCGGCTGGCGAAACGCTGGCGGTCATCAGGGACCAGCTCGAAGGTTCCCTTTCCGGCCTCACCGATCCGGCGCGTTTTGTCCTCGCCTACGAGCCGCTCTGGGCCATCGGAACTGGCAAAGTCGCGACCCCCGCCCAGATTGCAGAAGTTCATGACTTCATCCGGGCCTTCCTGACCGCCCGGTTTGGCGCGGCGGGAAACCACATCCGCATCCTCTATGGCGGCAGCCTTAACCCGGCAAATGCAGCTGAAATCCTGCCCATTTCCAACGTCGATGGCGGCCTGATCGGTGGCGCGAGCTTGAAGGCGGCCGACTTTCTCGCCATCTACCAGACGGCGGTTGCACTAAAGGTGTGAACCGTCCGGCTTGGCGAACGCCCATAAGCGGGATAAGCGAGCGCGAAATCCTTGATCAGCCGGGCCCCTGAACCATGCAGAACGTCATTCTCGTTATCCATATTCTCGCCTGTCTGGCGATGATCGGCCTGGTTCTGGTCCAGAAATCGGAGGGCGGCGGCCTCGGAATTGGCGGCGGCGGGGCAAACTCCCTGATGTCCGGCCGCGGCGCGGCAGGCGCCATCGTGCGCACCACGATCATCATCGGCGGCATTTTCTTCGTTACGAGCCTCGCGCTGACCTCGATTGCAAACCGTTCAAGCGACAATCGTTCAGGTATCGAGCGCGTTCTTGAAGAGACAAATCCCGGCGCCGTCCCGCAGGATCCGGTGGACCTGTTCGACCCGTCGGTTACGCCTCTGAGCGGCGAAGCCGCGCCTTCGGTCACCCCGCCGGCTGGCGACGTGATCGACCCGGCCGGGATTGCGGTTACGCCTCCGGTTGAGGCCACGGTTACCCCGGATCCGGTTCCGGCGCCCGAGACTGCGCCTGAAACTGCCCCGGCCGAGACAAATCCCCAGTAATCTTGAGAAAGCACGATTTGCCGGGCAGCCGCCCCGGCGAATCGTTGCAAGAGTGTGATCCCATGATCCGCTATATCTTCATTACGGGCGGCGTGGTGTCTTCCCTCGGCAAGGGCATCGCCTCCGCAGCACTCGGCGCATTGCTGCAATCCCGCGGCTATGGCGTGCGTCTGCGTAAGCTTGACCCCTATCTCAACGTCGATCCCGGAACGATGAGCCCGCGCCAGCATGGCGAGGTGTTCGTCACCGATGACGGCGCCGAAACCGACCTCGACCTCGGCCATTATGAGCGCTTTACCGGCGTGTCTGCCCGGCAGTCTGACAATATCACCACGGGCCGGATCTATTCCAACATCATCGAGCGCGAACGCCGCGGCGATTATCTTGGCGCCACGATCCAGGTCATCCCCCACGTCACCAACGAGATCAAATCCTTCGTCCTGAACGATCCGGGGCAGGGGGTTGATTTCGTCCTTTGCGAAATCGGCGGCACGGTCGGCGATATCGAAGGCCTGCCCTTCTTCGAGGCTATCCGTCAGCTCGGCCAGGAACTCGGCCCCCAGCGCGCGGTCTTCATCCACCTGACACTGCTGCCTTACATCCCCGCCGCCGGCGAGATGAAGACCAAGCCGACGCAGCACTCGGTCAAGGAGCTGCGTTCCATCGGCATCCAGCCGCAAGTTCTGCTCTGCCGCTGCGACCGCCCGATTCCCGAGAACGAAAAAGGCAAGATCGCCAGCTTCTGCAACGTGCGTCCGTCGAGCGTGATCGAAGCCCGCGATGTCGGCCACATCTACGATGTTCCGATTGCCTACCACTCCGAAGGCCTCGACACCGAAGTCCTCTCACACTTCGGCATCCACGACGCGCCTGCCCCCGATCTTTCGGCCTGGGAGCGCATCGCGCATACCATCCGTCATCCTGATGGCAACGTCTGCATCGGCCTCGTTGGCAAGTACACGGACGTTCCGGACGCCTACAAATCCGTGATGGAGGCCTTGAACCATGGCGGCCTCGCCAATCAGGTAAAGGTCGACATCCGCCTGATCGATTCCGAGCGCTTCGATGATGAAGTCGCGCCGCTCGATATCCTCGAGGGCGTCCACGGTATCCTTTTGCCTGGCGGCTTCGGCGAACGCGGCGCCCACGGCAAGATGCGCGCCGCTCGCTTTGCACGTGAACGGAAGATTCCCTGTTTCGGCATCTGCTACGGCATGCAGCTCTCGGTCGTCGAGGCGGCCCGCCAATTGGTCGGCATCAAGAATGCCTCCACCAGCGAGTTTGGCCCGACGTCGGAGCCTGTCGTCGGCTTGATGGAAGAATGGACCAAGGGCAACGAGAAAGTCGTCCGCGACGCAAATACAGATCTCGGCGGCACCATGCGCCTCGGCGCCTACCCGGCGCGCCTCGCGAAAGGCAGCCTCGTTTCGCAGATCTACGGCGCCGAAGAAGTCTACGAGCGCCACCGCCACCGCTACGAAGTGAACACCAAATACATCCCGGCCCTCGAGGAGAAAGGCGTGCACTTCTCCGGCATGTCTCCGGATGGCCGGCTTCCGGAAATCTTCGAGCTTCGGGACCATCCCTGGTTTGTCGGCGTGCAATTCCACCCGGAACTGCGCTCACGCCCGTTCGAACCTCACCCCCTGTTCGCGAGCTTCATCGCCGCAGCGATCCGCCAGTCACGCCTGGTCTGACCTGTTCAGGTGCGCGTCACCTGGAACTGGCCGACATTGATGCGTCCGTCGCTGAAGCCTGCTTCGCAATAGCTGAGATAGAAGTTCCAGAGACGGCGGAACTGCTCGTCGAAGCCCATAGGCTGGATCTCGCTCCAGCGGCCATTGAACGCGCGCGCCCATTCCCGGCAGGTGCGGGCATAATCCTGTCCGAAGTATGCAACGCCGTCATGGCGCAGGCCCGCTGACGCTAGCTGCTCCTTGAGCACTTTCTCACTGATCAGCATGCCGCCCGGAAAAATGTGCTGCTGGATGAAGTCCACGCGCTGGCGATAACGGGGGAATAGATCGTCATCGATCGTGATGATCTGCAGCGCCGCGCGGGCGCCTTCCTTCAGCGACGAGACCACTTTGGCAAAATAGCTCGGCCAGTAAGGTTCGCCGACCGCTTCGAACATCTCGATCGAAGCCACGCCGTCATAGGTGCCGACATGATCCCGGTAATCCTCCAGCCGGATATCGACCATATGGCTGAGCCCATTCCGCTTCATCCGCTCTTCGGCGTAAGCCTTCTGCGCGGGCGAGATTGTAAGGCACGTCACCTTGCTGCCGCGATGCTTTGCGGCGTACTCGGCAAACCCGCCCCAGCCGCAACCGATTTCCAGAATGTGTGATCCCGGCCCCGCCTGGATGCGCTCGCAGATCTGGTGATACTTGTGCATCTGGCCTTGTTCGAGAGACTGGTTCGGGTTCGCGAAATAAGCCGAGGAATAGGTCATGCTCGGGTCAAGCCATTTCTCGTAGAAGGCATTGCCGAGATCATAGTGTGCCATGATGTTCTTGCGTGCGCCCGCCTTCGAGTTGCGGCGGCTCAGCGCATGGCGCAACATGTTCATGGAACGGACGAAGATGTTGCCCCGCGACAGCTGCGTCGCGGCGTCGAAATTCGCGGAGAAGAAACGCAGCACGGCCGTCAGGTCCGGCGTCGACCAGTCGCCATCCATGTAGGACTCTGCAAACGCAACATCCCCGCCTGCCAGCGCGCGATTCACAAAGCGGAAGTTGTGAACGTTGATCGTCGCCTCCGGTCCGTCTTCCTCATTGATGAACTTCAGCACGGTGCCGTTCGGCAAAACAAACGTCAGCCTTCCGTACTTGGTACGCAGCAGCACGAGCCCAGCGATCCGGAAGCTTGCCGGCACCTGCTTCAGGTTGCGTACCGTATGAGGTGAGGCGATAATTTCGGAATTCATGCTTTGGCGTCCGGCGCAAGTGTCGAAGGAAGAGTGTCAGCTACGGCGATCGTTGCGAGCTTGTCCGGCAGCGCCGGGCGCGAGTGATACCGGGCCCCGCGCGTCCACAGTAGGAAGGCCTGCCAATGGATGGCAAGGGTCACGCCTAGCGTGGACAGCGGATTGCGGAGGGCAAAAGTCATGAAGTTCGCCGTTGTTGCCTCGTGCATACGCGCCTTGATGTTCGCCAGATGCGTCCGCGTGCCATCTTTTATGTTCTCGACCACAACATCGAGGGTCGCAGCGGGTGCGCGTAAGGTAAACCGGTACTGTCCGCTGACGTCGAAGAAGGGAGAGACGTGGAAGTTCTTGTCCGCCGAGTGAACTGAACGCTCGCTGCCCACCTTCGCAACGTAGCAATGGCGCTCGCCGAAAGTGTTGTTCACTTCGTAGATGACGCCCTTCAATTCTCCATCCGGCGCGTAGCCATACCAGAGCGAGAGCGGCGCGAACTTGTAGAAGAAGTGCCGCGGAAAAGTCACCAGGCGCACAGCGCCCTTGTTGAGCGTTACGCCCGCTGCCGCAAACATCTCCTCCGCCCAGGCACGTAGCGATCCCTTGCGATCCTTGCCGCCATGATCGGCCTCATGGAACGAGAACAGCCCGGCACGGTTAACGCGGAACAGCCGCGACATGCGGCTCGCTTCGGCCAGCCGGTCGATATCTATGTCGATCAGGACAAGACCGTAGCGGAAGGCCCGCTCGAAAGGAACGAAGCGCTTGTGCAGCGTCTGCCCTGACCAGAGCTTCAGCGGCGGTGAATTCACGCAGTTACCTCGGCCTTCAGGTCAGCTCCCGGAATGTCGCGCCGCGAGGCCACAATGTCCACGCCTTTCGCCTCCCAAGGCACCGCCCCGCCGAGAGACAACGCTGCGGAGAGTCCTGACTTCAGCCCGTCCTCGTGGAAACCGCGGCCCATCCAGGCGCCGGCAAACCATAGTTTGTCCTTGCCTTGAATGCGTTTGATCGAACGCACGGCCGCCTCTGCCGCCGCATCAAATTGCGGGTGATCGAACGAATATTTGTGGAAAGTCAGCCGCTCGTCTGGCGGTGTTTCCGGGTTCAGCGTGATGAAGACCGGCCGCGTCGGGTCTAGGTTTTGCAGCTTGTTCATCCAGTAGGTGAGGCAGATATCGCCGTTCGTCTGCTTGAGCACATTCCAGCTAGCCCAGGCGGCTTTGCGGCCCGGCATCAACGCCGGGTCGCGGTGCAGATAGATCGTGTTCGGACGATACCGCACCGAGCGCAGGAAGAAGGCTTGATCCTCAAAGTCTCGCTCGACCAGTTTCAGCGCCTCGTCCGAGTGGCACGCAAAGATCACCTGATCAAACACATCCGTTGCGCCAGCCTCGGTCGTTACTGCGACACGGTCACCAAAGGCGTGCACGCGCGCCACAGCCGATTTCAGCTTCACCCGGCTTCCCAATGCCTCGGCAGCCTTGCGCACATAGTTCTGGCTGCCGCCGGAAACCGTGCGCCACTTCGGGCGCTCCTTGTGCATCAGGCGGTGATTATCGAAGAACTGGAAGAAGCTGATCGCGGGATAGTCCAGCATCCGGTCTTCCGGCGTCGACCAGATCGCCGCGCCCATCGGAAGGATGTAATTGTCCCGGAAGGCTTGTTCGAAGCCATGCCGGTCAAGCCAGGCGCCTAGCGTCGTATCCTGCACCCCGCCATTCGCCAGCTCTGAGCGTGCAATGTCGTTGAACTTCAGGATCGTGGTCCAGAACTTATGAAACCGGGGACTCAGAAGGTTTCGCTTCTGGGCAAAGATTCCCGCGGCTGTGGAGGCCCACGTCCAACCCATCGGATCGGATACCGCGAAGCTCATGTCCGAGGCTTCGGTCTTCACATCCAGCGCGTCGAAGAAGCCGATCAGGTTCGGATAGTTGAGGCCGTTGTAAACGATGAAGCCAAGATCGACATTCATCGTCTCGCCGTCATAGTCGAACACATGCGTGCAGGCATGGCCGCCGAGACGGTCATCCTTTTCGAACACTGTCACGTCTGCCGTGTCGCGCAGCGCCCAGGCCGCGCCAATGCCCGAAATCCCGGATCCGATGATCGCAATTCTCGTCATTCGGCCCCTTGCTCCTCTTTCATCATCTTGTAGGCGTCGAGCGCCCGCTGACGCCCTTCGGAATGTTCGATGATCGGCTTTGGATAGGTCTTGCCGAGCACGACCTTTGCGGCCCGCAACACATTTTCCGGCGCCTCGAACGGCGCATGCAAGTATTTGTCCGGCAGGCCCGCAAGCTCCGGGCACCAGGTGCGGACATAGCCGCCCGTCTCGTCAAACTTGCTGCCCTGCGTGATCGGATTGAACACGCGGAAGTAAGGCGCCGCGTCCGCGCCGCTGCCTGCCGTCCACTGCCAGCTCGCAGCGTTTGCGGCAGGGTCGGCATCAACCAGCGTATCCCAGAACCAATCCTCACCTGCTTGCCAGGGCAGCAGCAGGTGCTTGGTCAGGAACGAGGCGACGATCATCCGTACACGGTTGTGCATCCAGCCGGTGTGCCAGAGCTGGCGCATGCCTGCGTCGACCACCGGATACCCCGTTTGCCCGCGCTGCCAGGCGCGCAGCGCCGCACTGTCCGTCCGCCAGGGCATCCGGTTGAACGCCTGATTGTAATTCTGCCTCGCCAGCGCCGGATGGAAGTTCAGCAGCACATAGGAGAATTCCCGCCACGCAATTTCGGAGAGGAACACCATCGCCGAACGCTCATCGAGCCGCCCGGCCTCCAGTCCCGCCTTCACCGCGCGCCAGATCTGCGCCGGTCCGATCTCGCCGAACCGCAGGTGCGGAGACAGCCGCGAGGTCGATGCCTCGATATCCGGTCGGTTGCGCGTCTCGGAATACCCGTTGACGGGCCCGTCCAAAAACGCTGCCAGCCGCTTCTGCGCGCCGGCTTCGCCCGGCGTCCAGGCCGCGGCCATGCCTGCGGACCAGTCCGGCTGCGTCGGATGCAGGCCCCACGTCCCGATCTCTTCGCTGTCGATAACAACGCTCTTGATCTTCTTCGGTGCGGCCAGCGGGGCAGGGGGGCGGTACGCCGCCTGCAGCGCTCGCCAGAACGGCGTGAACACGCGGTAGTAACCACCTGCCCCCGTCTTCAGCTCCCACGGCTCAATCAGCAGCCGCGCATTGAAACTCTGAACCGTGACCCCTGCCGCCTTGAGCGAGGCTTTCAGCGCTGCATCCGCCGTCTTCTCCGGCTCGCTGTAACGGCGGTTCCAGAACACGGCCGTTGCGCCGGTCTCGCGCACAATGGCGCCCAGCACGTCTTCGGCGCGCCCGGTGCGCAGCACCAGTTGCCCGCCAACTTTCCCGATATCCGCCGCCAGCGCGCGCAGGCTCTTATCCAGCCACCACTTGGCCGCGCCGCCCATCTCTCGGGCGCCCTCGACACCTTTCTCGCGAATATAGAGGCAAATCACAGGCCCGCCGGTCGCCAGCGCTGCTGACAGGGCCGGATTGTCCGAAAGACGCAAATCCTCACGGAACCAGACGATGGCGGGCGGCGAAACTGACATGAAACTCGGCCAAATCCTGATCTCTGGTGAGACTCCATACGGCAGGCTTCGCGCATTGGATCAATCCGTCCTGTCCACTGCACTTTCAACCCGCCTCCCGGCCCGCTATACCCCCGGAAGAACCAGAGAAAGCCCCGGATGCAACCCGCCCGCCTTCGCCAGATCGTTGAAAAAGCACAGAATCAGCGCGTGCTCTGCGTCGGCGACATCATGCTGGACCGCTTCGTTTACGGCGTCGTCAGCCGCATCTCGCCCGAGGCGCCGGTACCGGTGCTGCGCCAGACCCGCGCCGCCAGCATGCCCGGCGGCGCCGCCAACGTCGCCCGCAACCTCGCCTCGCTCGGCCTCGAGGCCGTCATCGTCGGCGCGGTTGGCAGTGACGAAGCCGGCGCCGAACTCTCCGCCCTCCTCAACGCCTCCGCCGGCATCTCCGCCCGCCTCGTCACCCACAAGGCCCGCCCAACCACCCTCAAGACCCGCCTCGTCGCCGGCGGCCAGCAGCTGCTCCGCCTCGACGCCGAGGAAATAGGCCCGCCGGACGCCGCCAGCGAAGACGCGCTGATCGCCGCCATCAACGAACTCGCGCCCACCGTCTCCGCCATCCTCGTCTCCGACTATGCCAAGGGCCTGCTCACGGGCGCGGTCATTGCCGCCGTGCTCGCCGCCGCGAAGCACCAATCAATCCCCGTCATCGCCGACCCCAAGGGCGCAGACTTCACCCGCTACGGCGCGGTCGACATCCTGAAGCCCAATGCCGGCGAACTCGCCCTCGCGCTCGGCCTGCCCACCTCCAATACGGCCGAAGTCGAAACCGCGCTCGCCGCTGCCCGCAAATCGCTGCCCGCGAAGGCCATCGTCGTCACCCGCGCCGCGCAGGGCATGTCCTTCATCTCCGGCAGCGACGCCCCCGGCCATGTCTCCGGCAAGGCCCGCGAAGTCTTTGACGTTTCCGGCGCCGGCGACACGAGCCTCGCCGCGCTCGCCGCCGCCATCGTGGCCGGCGCCACGCTTGAGGAAGCGGTCAACGTCGCCATCCTCGCCTCCGGCATCGCCGTCGGCAAATCCGGCACCGCCACAGTCTCTGCCGCCGAACTCCTCGATGCCTCCGAAGTCACGAGCCAAAGCCAGAAAGCCGGCCTCCTCTCGCTGGATGCCATGGTCGGGCAGATCGAGCGCTGGCGCGAGTCCGGACTGCGCATCGGCTTCACCAACGGCGTGTTCGATATCCTGCATCCCGGCCACGTCCGCGTGCTCGAAGAGTCGCGCAGCCGCTGCGACAGGCTGATAGTCGGCCTCAACTCGGATGCCTCCGTCAAACGCCTCAAGGGCCCCGAGCGTCCGGTCAATGACGCGACCTCGCGCGGCCAGGTCCTCTGCGGCCTCTCCGCCGTCGACGGCGTGGTGATCTTCGAGGAAGACACGCCGCTGAACCTGATCACGGCGCTGGGGCCCGACGTGCTCGTCAAAGGCGGCGACTATTCGCGCGAAACCATCGTCGGCGCCGATCTCGTCGAGGCGCGCGGCGGCGAGGTCATCGTCGTCCCGCTGGTACCCGGCCAGTCGACCACGTCGATCATCGCGCGCTCACGGTCCGGCGCATGACCGAGGCCGCCCAAACCGCCGCCGCGCTCTGGCGCCAGTACGGCGAAGACGCCGTCGTCATCGCCACGCTGCGCGCCGCCGAAGTCGCCGCGATGGGCGATATCGAAGCCCTCGCACACTGGGACGAAGTCGCCGCAATCCTCTCCGGCGAAGAAGAAACACCGAGCGACACGAACTAGGGCAGGGGACCCTGCCCCGCTTGATTGCGTAGCAATCCGACCAACCGGCGAGGAAGTACACCAACACTCGAAGGTCATTATCAGTTTGCTTTGGTAACACTGGCGTTTGAGGTGCCGCTAAGCGTCCTCAATCTTGTAAGTGCTCCACCTATTCGCGGACTTCATCGCGTAGTATCCAAAGGGCAGCTCAGGCAGATCAGCCGCCGAAGGCATTCGATTGATTAGATGTGATAGCCCAACAATCTTTGCGCTGGCAGGGTTCGGGTTGCAGTCACCACATAAGCATTGAAGCCAGCCATCAAAGTCATGCACAATTATCTTTGGTTCGACTTCGATTTCGAAGACATGCTCGCAAATTATAACAGCCTTGTCGGAGGGGAAATCAAAGCCAGCGAAGTTTAAAGTTCGACCCATGCAGGCACCTTTATTGGCAGTCGCTTCGCGACCTGCACGGCGAACACTACGAAGCGAAATTTGCCGTCTTTGTAACTGACTTCAGTTCTGCACTCCAAAACCTAGGGCAGGGGCCCTGCCCCGCCCGAATACGCCGCTCAATTCGTCGAGTGCTTCTTCAGCTCGTAAGTCCCCCGGCCCGTCACGTCGAACCATTCCGGAATATCAGGGTGGCTCAGCGGCAGATCGGAATCGTCCGCCACCAGGTTCTGCTCCGACACATACGCGATGTAATGCGTGCGCTCGTTCTCGGCGAACAGGTGGTAGAACGGCTGGTCCTTGCGGGGCCGCACTTCCTCGGGGATCGACTCATACCATTCGTCGGTGTTGGCGAACTGCGGGTCCACATCGAAGATTATCCCCCGGAAGGCGAAAACCCGGTGGCGGACAACCTGCCCGATCTGGAACTTGGCGATGTGCTTGGAAACCGAGCCGTAATGATAGCGTTCGTCGATCCTGTCGGTCAGCACGAGCGGGGGCTTCCTGCGCCCCTTCGAACCCCCGAACCAGGCGCCAAACCAGCCTGAAAGGCCACGTCTACTGGTCATTTTCAGCTCCTGTGGTAGAGCATGCCTCAAGTTTCGGTTTCGGGCCACACCATGGCTGACAAAAAAGACGGAGCTGGCGGCCGCAGGCGCGGTCCAGCCGGGTCCCAACACACAAGGCCGCTCTACGCGGCCGTCGACCTCGGCACGAATAATTGCCGTCTGCTGGTCGCGGAGCCCCGCGGCCAGTCTTTCCGTGTGGTTGATTCCTACTCGCAGATCGCCCGCCTCGGAGAAGGCCTCCAGAACACCGGCCGCCTGTCGGACGCCGCTGTCGAGCGGGCGATGAGCGCCCTGCACGCCATCCGGAACAAGTTGAAACAGCACGGCGTCGGCCGGGTCCGCTGCATCGCCACCGAGGCTTGCCGCAAGGCCGCCAACGGCCCGGATTTCATCCGCCGCGTGCAGGCTGAAACCGGGCTGACGTTCAAGGTCATCGGCGCCAAGGAAGAGGCCCGCCTCGCCACCATAGGCTGCTATGACCTGATCCAGCCGGACGCCCGATCGGTCCTCGTCGTTGATGTTGGTGGAGGGTCCACGGAGCTTTCGCACGTCGATGCCAGTGCCATCCGGTCCGGCGGCCTCACTGGCATCCTGCGCTCCGCGCCGATCCGCGACTGGACCAGCCTCAAGGTCGGTGTCGTCACCCTGTCCGAATCCTTCGACCTCAGCGACGAAGTCGCCGCTTGGCCGCTGATGCTTGAACGCGCCCGCGCCGCCGTACGCACTTGGCCCGCGGTGGACCGCGTCGCCGCGAGCCTCTCCGACGACAATGGCTACCTGATCGGCACCTCCGGCACGGTCACCTGCCTCGCAGGTGTCCACCTGAAGCTCGACCGCTACCGGCGCGACAAGGTCGACGGCTCCTGGCTCTCCCGCGAAGATGGCCGCGCCACGATGGACCTGCTGCGCGAACTGGGCGTTACCGGCCGCGCCAAGCTGCCCACCATTGGCGAAGAACGCGCGCCGTTGATGCTCGCAGGCTGCGCTATCATGGAGGCGGTCTGGGAAGTTTTCGCCAACCGCCGCCTGCGCGTGGCGGATCGCGGTCTGCGCGAAGGTCTTCTATTGTCGATGATGCACGGCGAGCGCCCGCCCCGGCGGCGCAGACCGAAACGGTCAAGACGAACGGGCACGGAAGGCGGAGCGGCACATGTCGGATGAAGAGAAGCGCCGCTGGAAAGGCCCCACGGGCGAACGCGCGGATTCCGGCCGCCGCACCACCGAGCGCAAGGTGATCGCCCGCAACGCGCGCACCGAAAGCTCCAAACGCTGGATCGAGCGCCAGCTGCTTGATCCCTACGTGCGGCGCTCCAAGGAAGAAGGCTACCGCTCCCGCGCGGCCTACAAGTTGCTCGAGATCGACGAGGCCGCGCATCTGCTGCGCAAGGGTCAGCGCGTCATCGACCTCGGCTGTGCGCCGGGCGGCTGGGTACAGGTTGCGCTGCTGAAAGGCGCATCCGAAGTCGCGGGCATCGACCTCCTGCCGCTCGATCCCATCGACGGCGCAACCATCCTCGAAGGCGACGTGAACAATCCCGCCGAAGTGGCAAAGCTCCTCGGCGCCCTGTCAGGCCCGCCGGATCTCGTGCTCTCCGACATGGCCGCCAACACCACAGGCCACAAGCAAACTGACCACCTGCGCACAGTTGCGCTCGTCGAACTCGCCGTCGATTTCGCGATCACGCACCTCGCCCCCGGCGGAAGCTTTTGCTCCAAGGTCTTCCAGGGCGGCACAACGCATGAGCTGCTCGATCAGTTGCGGACCAACTTCAAGACGGTCAAACATATCAAGCCACCGGCGAGCCGCGCAGGCAGCCCGGAAATCTACGTCGTGGCCAAAGGCTTCAAGGGCGGAAAGCCCACCAAGGGAGGAACTGCATGACCATCACGGGAGGCTGCTATTGCGGCGCCGTTCGCTACGAGGCCGAAGGCGCGCCGATCATGAAGGCCCGCTGCCATTGCCGCGAGTGCCAGTATTATACCGGCGGTGAAGGCAACGATTTCATGGCCATGCCCACTGCGGGCTTCCGCTACACGAAGGGCCAGCCGAAGGGCTTTACCAAGCCCGGCGTGACGGGCGCTGCGACACGCGAATTCTGCGCCGATTGCGGCACGCCGCTGACAACCCGTTCGCCCGCGCTGCCGATCGCGGTAATCCTGAAGATTGGCTCGCTCGACGATCCTTCCGTTTTTGCAGGCCCGCAGATGATCCTGCAAACCGCCGATGCCCACCCGTTCCACCTGCTGCCGGACGGTGTTCCGGCCTTTCCGAGGTTTCCCGGATGAAAACCGCCCTATTCTGCCTCGCCGCTCTCATCGCCCTGCCCGCGTGTTCCTTGTTCCAGGCCGGGGAAGGGGAGGCGCCTGCCCCCGCCGGCTATGCTCGGATCGAGTTTGCCGGCCAGAAAGCCAGCGCTGAAGAACGTGCAGTCTGCACCGCAGCCGGCGGCGAGATCGTCGCCAGCGGCAAGCTGCAATGGGAAAACTGCGTCCAGCCCTTCGCCGATGCCGGCAAGGCCTGTGCAGGAGATGCCGATTGCGTTGGCGAATGCCGGTACGAAGGTGAAGGCGAGCATGTCGCCGGCACGCCGGTGACTGGCACGTGCCAGGTCAATGACGCGCGTTTCGGCTGCCGCACCGTGGTCGAGGACGGCAAGATCGCGCACACAATCTGTGTGGACTAGTCCACACGACTTGTGGACTATTTCTGGAGTGTTTTCGGGGTGAAGAAAGTCATGAAAATCCTGCTTCCCGCCATCGCTGCATTCGCTCTCGCAGGCTGCGCCTTTTCCCACCCGAAGGCCGAGCCGGAGCCCGCTGCGCCGCCCGCGTACACGCGCATTGACGTTGCAGGCGAAGTCGCGACCCCGGCTGAGCGCGAGGCTTGCGCAGCAGCCGGCGGCGAGATCATGCGCGCCGGATTGATGGGCCGCGAGCACTGCATCCAGCGTTACCCCGACGCCGGTAAGGCCTGCAGCGACGAGGCGGACTGCATCGGCACCTGCCGCTACGGGGCCGATGGTACAGCTGTCGGGAAACCGGCTGTTGGCACCTGTCAGGTCACGGACGATATATTCGGGTGCTACGCGACCGTCGACAAAGGCGTCGTGAGTCCGGTCCTGTGCGTCGACTGAGACGCCCCCGTCACAGAAGATGCGCTTCGGCCTCGTCGCGGTGCTTCTTCAGGTAGCGCATGAACGGCGTGCCGCCTGTGCCGACGTCGGGATCATTGCCGGCAGCGGTTGAAGCCTGCCGGTTGATATAGGTCGCCGCATACTCGAGATGCCGCGTCCGGAAGCGCGCCAGCTTGCGGATGTTGTCGTTGTAAAGCTCACGGATCGCAGGGTTGCCGAACTTCTGCACGACGCTGCGCAAGACGCTGTGCGTGCGCAGATCATCAATGAAGCGGCGATGCTGCGGCGGCCGGTAGGCGTGCAGTTCATCGAGGAAAGAACGCAGCGGATCGCCCGCATGCCCGATGCCGAGCAGTGCGTCCATCGCCGGGACGATCGAGGATTGTGAGCCCGTCTGCCCACGGAAGGCCTGCGGCTTGCCGCCTGTCTCTGTGACGCCTTCATAGATCAGCCCTTCGCCGAGCGCCGGGTTGTCTTTCCAGCCATGGATCCACGGACGCACGCGGTGGAAGTAAACGTACGGATCGCAGCGCTCCGGCATCCGGTCGAAGATCGCGTTCACGTCATCCCAGACAGCGCTCATCACGCCGAGGGCGCGTTCTATCTCGCCCGCATTCTCCGCCTTCGCCGCATCGATGAGCTTCGTCGCTTCCAGCAGCATCTCGCCGGCACGCGCCTCGATGGCGACGTGCACCAGAATGAACCAGGCCTCATCCATGCCGCCTTCGAAATGCTGCAGCGTGTGAATGTTCGACAGGTCGATAGGCCCCTTCTCGTCAAACCGCGCCCAGTTTTCGAGCGTGTAGCTGGAGTAGGGGAGGAGGGGCGGCTGGCCGATGGCCTGCCCGATCTGCCAGATCGGAACGGCGAGGCAGGCCGGCAGGGCTTTCGGCGCTTCCGGCTCGCCCCAGACATAGGCCTGCACCATGAAGCTGTAATGCAGCATCGCTATCCGCAGCTCCGCTTCGGTGGCGCTCGCGCAGAAGGACGTCAGGTCGAGCCTGGGCAGTGTTTCGAGGAAGCTGCGGAGGCGCCCGGTCGGGATCAGCTCAGGCAGGCGCAGCGCCATCGCGCGCACGGGTTGCAGCTCGGCGGGCAGGGTGACCTTTGCCGGGTCGAAGGCCGACAGGAAGCCGCGCTCGGTGCTCATTCCATAATCTGACAAGTTCATCAAAGTTCCTCCCCAGGACACGATGGTTACAGATGCAACTAATTGCGCTTCTATCGGTTGCGTCGCGGCAACTGTCAAAGCGGCTCTGCAGAAGACCTGCCCGGAGGCCTGAAAACGGGCTGGGGAAGGGGCTTCACAAGCTCCCGCGACTCCCTTACTAGGCCAAAAAGGGAGCTCCCCACATGAAAATCCGACAAGCCATCACCTTCGACGACGTGCTGCTGCAGCCCGGCGCAAGCGAGGTAATGCCTGCAGAAGTCGACGTTTCGACGTTTCTGACCAAAGCGATTCCGCTCAACATCCCCCTGCTCTCTGCGGCCATGGATACGGTCACCGAGGCGCGCCTCGCCATCGCCATGGCCCAGGCCGGCGGCATTGGCGTGATCCACCGCAACCTGTCGATTGAACAGCAGGCCGGCGAAGTGGCGCAGGTGAAGAAATATGAGAGCGGCGTGGTCATGAACCCCGTCACGATCTCGCCGACCGCAACGCTGGGCGACCTGCGCGAGCTGAAGCAGCGTACGCGGTTCTCCGGCATTCCGGTCGTCGAGAAGAACGGCAAGGTCGTCGGGATCGTCACCAACCGCGATACGCGCTTCGCTGAAGATCCGAACGAAAAAGTCGCGAGCTTGATGACGCGCGAAGTTGTCACCGTGAAGATCGACACGCCGATCGAGGAAGCCCGCCGCCTGCTCCACAAGCACCGCATCGAGCGTCTCGTAATCGTTGACGATAGCGGGCGCTGCATCGGCCTGCTCACCGTCAAGGACATGGACAAGGCCTCGCTGAACCCCTTCGCCGCGAAAGATCCCGCTGGGCGCCTGCGCGTCGCCGCCGCCTCCACTGTGGGCGATGCAGGCTTCGAGCGCACCGAGGCGCTGATTGCAGCGGGCGCGGACGTCGTCGTGATCGATACGGCACACGGGCATTCGAAAGCCGTCGCCGAAGCCGTGATGCGCGCCAAGAAAATCTCGAACGCCGTGCAGATCATTGCGGGTAACGTGGCGACGGCCGAAGCCACGCGCGCGCTGATCGACGCCGGCGCGGACGCCGTCAAGGTCGGCATCGGCCCGGGCTCCATCTGCACCACGCGCATCGTCGCCGGTGTCGGCGTGCCGCAACTCACCGCCATCGAAGACTGCGCGAATGCGGCTGCGGCCTCCGGCATACCGATCATTGCAGACGGCGGCATCAAGTTTTCGGGCGACTTCGCCAAGGCGCTCGCCGCCGGAGCCTCGACGGCCATGATGGGCTCGATGTTCGCAGGCACCGAAGAAAGCCCGGGCGAAGTGTTCCTGTACCAGGGCCGCTCGTACAAGGCCTATCGCGGCATGGGCTCGCTGGGCGCCATGGCGCGCGGATCGGCGGATCGCTACTTCCAGAAGGATGCGGCCGCCGACAAGCTCGTGCCGGAAGGCATCGAAGGTCAGGTGCCGTACAAGGGCGCGCTCGGCCCGATCGTCCACCAGATGGTCGGCGGCCTGCGCGCCGCGATGGGCTATGTCGGTGCCAAGACGATCGCGGAGCTGCACGCGAAAGCGCAATTCGTGCAGATCACGGGGGCAGGGCTCCAGGAGAGCCACGTCCACGACGTGATGATGACACGCGAGGCGCCGAACTATTCGCTGCCGCGGGGCTGACGCGGCTCCCGCCACATCGCTTCCATCACGGGTGCGCCGGGGCCAGGCTCGAACAGTTTCATCCGTTCGAAGCCGTGGCTGACATAGAAGCCGGTATTCGCAGGATTTGAGTTCTCCAGGTAACAGGGCAGGGAGGCCCGGTCGGCTGCGTCGAGCATCGGCCGGATGAGTTTCTTCCCGAGGCCCTGCCCCCTCGCCGCCTTTCGCGTGCCGATGGTGAAAAGATAAATGTGCGGGGCTCTCGGATGCTCACGCGCCATCGCCTCGCCTGCTGCGAGGCCGCGCTTCGCGGCGCCCTTTTCGCCCTTGGTCATTAGCGACCAGACAAGTCCCATCGTCTGCAACGTGCTCAGCTCACGGCTCTGGTCAGAGTGCGCCCACATTGTGGCGCCGGTGTCGCCGTGGATATGGCATATGCCTCGCGGCAGGTAGATGCTGCGCGCCAGCGCACGGAACACAGGCGGCATGGCTTGCGTATTGCCGAAAATCCAGAGGTTCACGGGGTCCTGTGCAAAGGCCTCGGCTGTAATGTCGCCAAGCTGCTTCCAGTCCCGGGCGGTCGCCGGGCGCAGGCCTTCGGGAAGTCGAATATCCAGCATCTTCAGCCCTTTGCCGTTTCCACCGGCTGCATAGGGCGCTAAAGCGCGCGCAATCGCAAGCCGGAGAGTTCCCATGCGCACAGGCGGCAAGATCAGCGCGGCCATCGAGGTCTTGCGCGACGTGATGGACCGGCACCAGCCGCTGAAGATCGCTCTGCGCGATTGGGGCAAGCGGGCGCGTTATGCCGGCTCCAAGGACCGTGCCTGGGTGTCCGGCCTCGTGCTGGACGCGCTGCGGCGGCGCAATTCCATCGCCCACCATATGGGCCACGGCGATGCGCGCGCTCTCGTCCTTGGCGCGCTCCGTATTGCGTGGGAGTGGAACGCGCGGGACATCGAAGAGGCCTGCTATGACGACCACGGCCCCACGCCCCTGACGAATGACGAGCGCAGCCGGCTGATCCTTGCGCCGGACCCGTCCGCCGCGCCGCACATCCAGGGCGATTTTCCGGACTGGATGGCGCCTCACATGCAGCGCGTGTTCGGGCCGGATGCCGTCATTGAGGCGCAGATGATGGCGGTGCGGGCGGACGTGGACCTGCGCGTCAACACGCTGAAAGCGGACGCGGAGAAAGCGGCGCTGCCGCTGAAATCCGTGAAGGCTGAGCCGTCGCGCCTCCTGAAGAACGCTTACCGCATCCCGGCGCGCGACCCGACAGAGCGCGAAGACAGTATCGAAGGTATCCCGGCCTTCTCGAAGGGCTGGGTCGAGGTGCAGGACGCGGGCAGCCAGATTGCAGCGGCCGCGGCGTGCGCGAAGCCCGACGAACAGGTGATGGACTATTGCGCAGGCGGCGGTGGCAAGACGCTGGCGATGTCGGCGCAGATGGAAGGTCGTGGCCAGATCCACGCCTACGACATCGACGGCAAGCGCCTCTCGGCGCTCATCCCGCGCCTTAAGCGCTCCGGTGCACACAATGTGCAACTCGTGCACCCCAGCGAAGGCAATTCACTCGAGCCTCTGGTGGGACAGATGGACCTCGTCTTCGTCGATGCGCCGTGCACGGGCACCGGCACCTGGCGGCGGCGCCCGGACTCGAAATGGCGCGTGAAGCCCGCGCAGCTGCAGAAGCGCATGCAGGACCAGCGGGAAATCCTGCAAGCGGCCTCGACCTATGTGAAACCGGGCGGCAGGCTGCTTTATGCAACGTGCAGCTTCCTGATGGAGGAAGACGAGGACCGGGTGGCCGAGTTCCTCGCCAGCGCGCCACACTTTGTGGAGCGGGACGCCGCAGAGGCTGCCATAGCCTCCGGCGCATTGACCGCGCACGGCGCCGAAATCGTGCGCCGCAATCGCGGCCCGACGGGCAGTGTGCGCCTGACGCCGCGCCGCGCGGGCACCGACGGCTTCTTCTTTGCGCTGCTGGAACGCCGGGCCTAGTGCCCGTTCTGGGACTCGGCGGCGAGTTTGATCGACGCCAGCAGCCGGGTCACCTGGTCGCGTTCTGCGGCCGAAAGCTCAGGCCGCCAAACTTCGAACAGGAGGACGACACGCGTCTCGCTCGCCTCGTTGAGGGCTTCATGCTCGAAGCTGTCGTCAAACACGAGCAGTTCGCCCTCGCGCCAATAATGCCGCTTGGAGCCAACGCGCAGCCAGGCCGGGCCCGGCACCAGCAGCGGCAGGTGACAAATCAGACGCGTGTTGATCAGCCCGTGGTGCGGCGGGATATGTGCGCCGGGTTTGAGCAGGGAGAACAGCACTGAAGGCGCTCGCCCCTTGATGAAGTCGAGCGGCAGCTTTTCCATGGCCGCCGTCGTCACCGGGCAAAGGTCACAGTTGGCTGCGATCTTTTCTCCGTCTTTCCAAAGATAGAACGCGCTCCATTCCGGATTTCCGACGAGCCTGTGGGTGCGCTGGTAGGTGCCCGAGCCGGCAGTTTCGATGTACGGCGAAAAACGCCCCTCGACCTGCATCACGCGCACCAGTTCTTCACGGATCGCCGAGGTCTGTGCTTCAAGCGCGGGCGCCCAGGAAAACTCCTCGCGGGGATAGATCGCGCGCTGCGGCAAGCCGGGGAAGTAGTACTTCAGGGGCTGCTGGAGATAGATCGGCGTGCGTCCGGTCAGGATGCCGAGCGATTCATCAAAGCGCTCCGAACGCTCGCCGGGCGGCACGATGTTCTCGACATAGGCCGAATACTCACCCGCGATCTGGCCGAGCCGCTCCTGCGCGCGTGCAAGCGGTTGCGCAAAGGCTTGCTGGGCCTGTGGCGGCGATTCCCTTGCGAGTGAGAGCGCCGTACCATAGATCTGACCCGCCTCGGTGCGCCGGCCTCCGTTGAAAACGACATCTCCGAGCAGCAATACAACGCCCAGATCGCGCGGATCATCGGCAAGAAGGCTCCGGAGAATGGTCTCGGCCTCCTCGAGCTTTCCTGCGCGGGCAGCGTCCAGCGCGAGGCGCTTTTGGTCGATTGTGGATCCGGGTGTGGTCATTGCGGGAGGAAATCTGCACCCGGGCCATCGGTCAAGGTGGTAAGATGTGGACGAATCCTACGCGCCGGGCTAAGGCGCCGCATGACCGAGACACGCCATCAACGCGCCCTGATCGTCGACTTCGGCAGCCAGGTGACGCAGCTCATCGCCCGGCGCCTGCGCGAAAGCAGCGTCTATTGCGAAATCCACCCTTACAGCAAGGTCGATGCGGCTTTCCTGGAGAGCTACGCGCCTCAGGCCATCATCCTGTCGGGCGGGCCTTCCAGCGTTTACTGGGAAGGCGCGCCGATGGCCGATCCGGCGATCTTTGCGGCTGGCATCCCGGTGCTCGGCATCTGTTACGGACAGCAGGTCATGATGCACCAGTTGGGCGGGCGGATCGAAGGCGGTACGAGCCGTGAGTTCGGCCGGGCCTACATCGAGCGCGTAAAAGCTGACCCGTTCCTCGACGGACTGTTCGAGGGCGAGGAAGAGCAAGTCTGGATGAGCCACGGCGACCACGTCGCCGAAATGGCGCCGGGCTTCACTGTGATCGCGAAATCACCCGGCGCGCCCTACGCCGTGATCGCGGATACCAAGCGGCGTTTCTACGGCACACAGTTCCATCCGGAAGTCGTACACACGACGCACGGCGCAAAGCTGCTCCGCAACTTCATTCACGGCGTGGCCGGGTTCACCGGTGACTGGACCATGGCGGCCTACAAGGCCGAGGCGATCGCGAAGATCCGCGCGCAGGTCGGCAAGGGCCAGGTGATATGCGGCCTGTCGGGCGGCGTGGATTCGTCCGTAGCTGCCGTGCTGATCCACGAGGCGATCGGCGACCAGCTGACCTGCGTCTACGTCGACCACGGTCTGATGCGCGCCGGTGAGAGCGAACAGGTCGTCGGCCTGTTCCGCGAGCATTACAACATCCCGCTGGTGCACGTGGACGCCTCGGAGCTGTTCCTCGGCGACCTTGCCGGCATCACGGACCCTGAGCGGAAACGCAAGATCATCGGCGGCCTCTTCATCGACGTGTTCGAGGCCGAAGCGAAGAAAATCGGCGGCGCGGACTTCCTCGCACAAGGCACGCTCTATCCGGACGTGATCGAAAGCGTCTCGGTGAGTGGCGGGCCAAGCATGACGATCAAGAGCCACCACAATGTCGGCGGCCTTCCGGCGCGCATGAAGATGCAGCTGGTCGAGCCGCTGCGCGAGCTGTTCAAGGATGAAGTGCGGGCACTGGGCCGCGAGCTGGGGCTGCCGGAAGCCTTTGTCGGTCGTCATCCGTTCCCGGGCCCGGGCCTCGCGATCCGCATTCCGGGCGAGATCACGCGCGAGAAAGCCGATACGCTGCGCAAGGCAGATGCCATCTACATCGACGAGATCCGCAAGGCGGGGCTCTATGACAAGATCTGGCAAGCTTTCAGTGTGCTGCTCCCGGTTAACACGGTGGGTGTCATGGGCGATGTCCGCACCTACGAGGCTGTGCTCGCGCTGCGCGCTGTTACGAGCGTCGATGGCATGACGGCCGATTATTATCCCTTCGAGCACGCTTTCCTCGGCCGCGTGGCCACCCGTATCATCAACGAGGTGAAGGGTGTGAACCGCGTCGTGTACGACATCACCTCCAAACCGCCCGGCACGATCGAGTGGGAGTAAGCCCGGGGGAAGGGGATGGCTTCCACGGTTAAAGGAAACTGAAGCTGAAGCCCGCGCGGAGAGGCTTTGCTGAACGCACCCAGCAATAGCTGAGTGGCGCTCCGCCAGCGCGCGCGAGCTGGCAAGCAGATTCGAATCCAACCAGATTCGATGCATTGGGAAACGTTACTACCATCAATCGCATAATCAATATTATGGGAAATGCGAATCCGGCGCGGATGGCAGGTCGCATGGCTGGCGCTCCGGCTGGCTGGATCAGATGCCATGCCGCTCACCTGCAGCCGTCTCCCCCTAGCACTCGAACGCGATTTCCATGCCGTCGAAGGCTGGCTCGACACCGTCCGGCAATTCCCGCAGCAGCGTCTGGTAATCCATGTCGACATGCAGGTTGGTCAGGATCGCGCGCTTCGGCTTGAGTTCGGCGATCCAGGACAGCGTTAACTCAAGATGGGCGTGCGACGGGTGCGGTGTGTAGCGCAGTGCATCAATGATCAGCGTATCGAGGCCCTTGAGGGCGTCCTTGGTTTCGTCCGGAAGGCCATTCACGTCATTGCAATAAGCGAGGTCGCCGACGCGGAAGCCGAGGCAGCGGATGCGGCCATGTTCCATGTCGACCGGCAGGAATTCCACAGGCCCGCCACGGCCCGGAACCGACATGGGCCGCAGCGGTTCAAGCGCCGGCTGTGGCGCGAGGATCGGCGGATAACCGCCTGCTCCATGGAAGATGTAGTCGAACCGCTCCTCCAGCCGGCCGCGCGTCGCCGCATCGAAGTAGACCGGTATCTGTGCCCTCTGGCGGATAGCCAGAGCGCGAACATCATCGATGCCATGCGCCTGATCGGCGTGATCATGTGTGTAGACCACAGCATCCAGGTGCGTGGTGCCGGCGGCGAGCAGCTGCTCGCGCAGGTCTGGCGACGTGTCGATCAGGATACGCGTAATCTCGCCATTCTCTCCCCAGCGCTCGACCAGTGCGCTGCAGCGCAATCGCCGGTTCTTGGGCTCGGCAGGATCGCACGCGCCCCAATCACCGCCCACGCGCGGCACGCCGCCGGATGAGCCAGTGCCCAGCAGGATAATGCGCGCACGCGCCATCAGGCGGCGACCTTGGAGAACAGCCGCTCGGCATTCTCGGTCGTCACGCGCTTCACGGTATCCACATCCGTGCCCATCAGCGCGCTGAGCGCCTCAGCGACGTGCACGAGATAAGCCGGCTCGTTGCGGCGCCCGCGCATCGGCATCGGTGCAAGATAAGGGCAATCGGTCTCAAGGATGATCCGGTCCAGCGGCACATCGGCGATGACGGCGCGAACATCCTTGGCACTTTTGAACGACAGGATGCCGGAGACCGAGACGAATGACCCGAGCTTGAGCGCGCGCTGGCAGAGATCCGCGCCGCCCGTGTAGCAATGCAGCAGCGGCCGGAAGGCGCCGCGCGCAAACTCTTCTTCGAGAATATCCGCCATCAGGGCATCGGCCTCGCGGGTGTGCAGGATCAGTGGCAGACCGGTAACGCGGGCGGCCTCGATGTGCTCGCGCACGCTGCGCACCTGGTCGGCCTCGGCGCTGTAGCCGTAGTGGAAGTCGAGCCCGGTCTCGCCGATGGCCACGACTTTTGGATGGGCGGCCTCGGCGATCAGGGTTTCGGCCGTGAGCGCGGTGAAGTCCTTGGCATGGTGCGGGTGGACGCCGACGGAGCACCAGATGTCGCCGTGCGCGTCGGCAATTGCGCGCACGGCCGGGAAATTGTCATAGCGGTCGCAGATCGCCAGGAAGCGCTTCACGCCGGCGTTGCGGGCGCGGGCGAGCACATCTTCGAGATCTTCGGCGAAGGCCTCGCCGTGCAGGTTTACGTGCGTATCGAACATGGTGCAGCGTCTAGACGGCCTGCGCGGCTTCATAAAGGCCCGCAACCAGTTTTGCGGCGACTTGCGCCTTGTCCATGTTCATGGTTTCAGCATCGCCGAGCAGCCGTGCCTGTTTCAGCCACAGGCGCGCCGCCGCCGGATGGGTCTCCGCGCGGTCGGCGAGCCAATCGAACAGCTCGGCGCGGAAGGCTTCGAGGGCGGCATCATCAGCAGTGGCGGCGGTCAGGGCGGACATCGCCAACTTGTCGGAAATGTTGGGCATCGACCGGAGCAGGGCCCGGGCGGCATCAGAAGCGGCGAGGGCGGTTTGCGTCGACAGGCGGATGCCCTTCCCCGGCCTGCCCTTCGCGAGTCTCCCCGCCTGCTGCGGCGCGCCGGCAGCCTCCAGCGCACGCTGGCAATCTTCGTCCGACAGCACGGACAGGCGCAGCACCCGGCAGCGTGACCGGATGGTCGGCAGCAAAGGTTCACGGCCGTGATTGATCAGGAACAGGATGCACTTCGGCGGAGGCTCTTCGAGCGTTTTCAGCAGCGCGTTGGCGCCGCTCTTGTTCGTCTCATCGATGGCGTCGATGATGCCGATGCGCCAGCCGCCCAGTGCGGGCTTCATCGTGAAGAAATGCGTCAGCGCTCGAATCTGATCGACACTGATATCCTGCGTGAGTTTGCCCTTGTCGTTCAGCTCGCGCTTCACATAGTGCAGGTCAGGATGGCTGAGCGCCGCGCAGGCGCGCCAGACCGGATCAGTATCTTCGGCGTCGAGCGGTGCTGATTTGGGCCCGCGGGCGCCGAGCATGTAGGCGGCGAGGCGCTGGGCGAAGCGGGATTTGCCGATACCTTCGGGGCCCTCGATCAGCCAGGCATGGTGCAGCCGCGTTTGCGAATGCGCATCAAAGAACAGCCGCTCGGCCTGGCCGTGGCCGAAGAGGGGCCAGCCCGTGCTCATCCGTGCGCCTCAGCAGAGGCAAGAAGGCTGGCGACAAAGCTCCAGGCGGATTGCGCAACTTCGTCAACTGAGCGGCTGGCATCGATCAGCTTGCAGCGACCTGGCTCGCGCTCGGCAATCCGGGCAAAGGCGTCGCGGACGGATTGATGAAAGGCGAGGTCGCGCTGTTCGAAAACGTCCTTGAGACCGGAACGGGCGGCGCGGCGTTGATGGGCGAGTTCTACGGGGGCATCGAGTACCAGCGTGAGGTCGGGCTTTGTCTGGCCGACAACATGCGCTTCGAAGGCTTGCAGAACGTCCGGCGAAACTTCACCCGAAACGCCCTGATAAACGCGCGTGGAATCGCTAAACCGGTCGCAGATTACCCAATGCCCTTCGGCCAGCGCCGGGCGGATCAACTGGTCGAGATGGTCACTGCGCGCGGCATTCATCAGCAAGGTTTCGGCGAGCGGTGAAAAGGCCGTGCCACCGGGCGGATTCAGAACCAGCGCGCGGATGGCTTCAGCCCGCGGCGTGCCGCCGGGCTCACGCGTCAGAAGGGCATCAACCCCCTGCTCCGTCAGCCGGTTCCGGAGGGCGATCTGAAGGGTGGACTTCCCCGTCCCCTCACCGCCTTCCAGTGTGATGAACCGGCCGCGTGCAGGATTACTCATTCCCACCCTTCAGTTCTTCACTCGGCTCCTTGGCGGTGTCTTCCTTTTTCATCAGTGTGCTGATGCCTTCCAGCGCCTGCCCGACAAAGCCGAGCTTCTTGACGTCAGCTTCGGCAATCACAGGTGCGCTGACCGGCGCCTGCCCCTCGAGCGTCACGACAAACTTGCCGACGACATCGCCCTTCTTGACCGGCGCCTTGATCGTCTTGTCGAGCACGAGTTCGGCTTTTGCCTTCGAGAAGGCGGCCTTGTGGCCAACGACTTTCACGGGCTCAGACAGCGAAACCGGCACAGTCCGCTGCTCACCGAGCCAGACGCTGACTTCCGGAAGCGTGACCGTTTCCGGCCCGATTGTCTTCAGCTCGAAGCTCTGGATGGCGACGCGCATCAGGCGCTCTGCCTCCTGCGCGCGGGCGGCCATCGTCGGCAGGCCGTTGATGACGATCGTGCGGCGCACGCCATCGCGGACTGCAGATGCGGTCAGACCGTAGCCGGAGGATTCAAGGTGGCCTGTCTTGAGGCCATCGGCGCCGGCCACTTCCAGAAGGGGGTTGCGGTTGACCTGTGTGTATTCACGCCAGGTGTAGGACGGCAGCGAGTACCAGCCATAGTATTGCGGGTACTTGTCGATGGTCATCTTCGCGAGCTTCGCAAGATCGACCGCCGAGATGACATGGCCTTCGCCTTCAAGGCCGGTTGCGTTGACGAAGTTCACGGACTTCAGGCCGAGCTCGTGCGCGATTTCGGTCATCCGCGCCGAAAATGCGGCTTCCGACCCCGAGATACCCTCAGCGAGGACGATGCACGCATCGTTGCCGGACATGGTGATCACGCCGTGCAGCAATTCTTCGACGGTCGGCGTATCTTTCGGCTTCAAGCCCATGGTTGACGTCCCGGACGGAAATCCGCCGCGGCGCCAGGCGTCTTCGCTCACGGTGAACTTGTCGGTCAGCGAGATCTCGCCCCGGTCGATCAATTCGAAGACGACGAAGGCCGTCATCATCTTGGTCATCGAGGCGGGCGTCATTGGCTCTTCGCCGCGTTTGGAATACAGGATCTGACCCGTCTCATGGTCCATGATCACGGCATACTCTGCCTGTGTATCTATCATCTGGGCGTAGGCCGGCAGCGCTGCTGCGACGCCCATCGCCGCTACAGCCGAAATGATCCCATGCCAGAATTTCACAGCTTGCGTCTCCTGTTATACCCGGGCCGTGCGCAAACACGGCCCCTCTTCCCGATTATCCGGGAAAAAGGGCCGGTTTGTGGTCAGCGTCAATGGGCAGGCTGCGGGCATTCTACTCCGCAGTAACCACCCGTCCGTCGCCCTTGCCTTCTGCATCGAGGCGGTCACGGAGTTCGACGGCTGCATCGCGGCTGTCCAGAGGGCCGACGCGAACCCGGAAATAGTCAGTCCCATTCACCCGGGCTGGCACGATCTGCACCGGCAGGTCGCCCTTCAGGCCGCGGTACATGGTTTCGGCGTTGCCGATGTCCGAGAAGGACGCGAGCTGGACAAAGTGCGTCCCCGGTGCGGCGGCTTTGAGCGGTTTCGTGGCCGGGGCAACGTCCCAGTCAGCCGGCGGTTCCGGCCATTTGACGGCCACGCGCGGTTTGGGAGCCGGAAGCGTTTCGTTGCCGCCCGCGAGTTCGTCCCCGCCCAGCAGCTCATCGGCGGGCGCCGGGGTGCGGGCCATGGCGAAGACGGCCGGACCTTTGACTTCGGATCGGTGCGAAACTGGCGCGGTGTCTGCGCTGCCGACCAGACGGTAGGTCAGTTCTGCCTTCCCTGCCCCTTCAAACCCCAGAACGCGGGCAGTCTCGCGCGAAACCTGCAGCGACGCGCCGTCTTCGAACGGACCGCGGTCATTGACTCGCACCACTACTTCCCTGCCGGTTGCCGGATTGCGAACCTGCACGAGGCTCGGCAGCGGCAGCGACGGATGGGCGGCGGTCAGCGCCGCCTGGTCAAAGATCTCGCCATTGGCGGTCGGTAGGCCGGCAAACTCATCGCCGTAAACGATGGCAACACCGGTTTCATAGAAATTTGCGTTCGCCTGCAGCGTTGAAGCGGCAGGCGTGCTGCGTGCAACAGGCTGCAACGGAACCGTCTCGACGACCGGGCGGCTGGCACCTGCCCCGATAGCCGCCGCCGTTGAAGCGGCGTCAAACATGCTGGTTTCGGGCGTGAATTGCGGCGGCTCGCTACGGCTCGCTTCCGGCATGGGCGAAACGAGTTTCGGCGCCGGCGCTGTCGCCAGCTCGACCTTCGCGGCCCCTGCTGCCGAGCCCGGGTAGCGGAATTCTATGCGCTGGCTGGCCTTGTCGGCATTGCTGACCGGTGCAGTGGTCCGCGCGGCTGGCTGGGCGGGTGCGCCCGTTTCGGCATACCGGATCGGCGCGCGGGATCCGGCGGAAGCCGGAAGCGCGGCTGCCGCCAGGACAAAGATGGACGCGAAAACAGTAACTTGGCTGCGGTGCCAGGTGCGCGCGATCGGCATGTGCCGGTAATCTCCTCATTCTGAGAACCCGGGCCTAGCCTTGCGGCGTGAACCCGGTGGCCTTCTGGCCGGTTCAGGAATGGGTTTACCATGCAGGCGTCGCCACCCGGTCAAACCGAACAGAAAGTCCGGCAGGCGGCATTAGTGATTGATTTACGCTCACAAAGCCCGGGAGGACTTGCCATCCGTCCCGCCATCCCACAAACACCGCTCGCCGCGGAGGAGTGGCAGAGTGGTTGAATGCGGCGGTCTTGAAAACCGTTGAGCTCGAAAGGGCTCCGGGGGTTCGAATCCCTCCTCCTCCGCCAGATTTCTCCGGCGCCTACAGCACGCCGATGGTCTGGAACAGCAGCCAAAGCCCGATCACCAGGAACAGCCCTGCTGCAATCCAGCGGACAACGTTCAGCGGTACGCGTTTCAGTAGCGCGTCGCCGAGGAAGACGGCCGGGACGTTCGCGATCATCATGCCAAGCGTGGTGCCCATCGTGACGGCGATGACGTCGTTGAAGCGGGCGCCGAGCGCTACGGTCGCGATCTGCGTCTTGTCGCCCATCTCGACGAAGAAGAAGGCAATCGTGGTGGCAACAAAGGCTCCGAACTGCGCGGGTTTCGGTTGCGGCTCATCGTCCAGCTTGTCAGGTATGAGCGTCCAAGCTGCCATCGCGATGAAGGAGGCGGCGACGATCAGGCGAAATCCTGGGCCGTCGAGCAGTGAGGCCGCCTGCGTGCCGATCAGCGCGGCCAGGAAATGGTTCGCGACAGTGGCAACAAAGATGCCGGCGACAATAGCAAGCGGCTGCTTGAACCGCGCCGCAAGAACGATCGCCAGCAGTTGCGTCTTGTCGCCGATCTCCGCGAGGGAGACGACGGCCATCGAAGTGAAAAGGGCTTCCAAGTGTATACTCCGGGGGCCGGGCGGCGATCAGAACCAAACGACATCGACTCCGCCGCCCGGCCCGGGCGAGGAAGTGATGCCATTGGTCTCGCCCAAGCGGTTCCCCGCTTCCACTGCACCACGGCCTCTCGGCCGAGTATGTTGACACGGTGGCTCGCCCTGACGGGCGACTGGCTACTCCCCAGTGACCAGACCGCTCTACGCGCCGTGCACCCGGAGTGCAAGTGCATGGGTGCCGCAAGCTGCAAGTATGGTTTGCGCACAACGCCCGGCTGTTAACTGAGGCGATACGATTAAAAGTTGTGCGGCGCAGAATCGGCCGATATTGATTGTGGCGGAATCAGGTAATTTCCGTTGAGCCGAACCTCTTTGCGCTCTTAAGTGAAGCGGGATGAACGGTTCTCTGAACGGGCCGAGCCAGAAGGGCGAACATCGCGTGCCGGATCTCTTGAACAGAGCCGTTGAAATTCCGCGTGCTTCCGTGTGGCTCACGGTAGATGCGGCAACTGGCCCGGCGCTCGTGTCAGTCGGTGAGGAAGCGCCCACCACAAAAAACGCCTTCCGGCTTCCGCCGGTGTATCCCGAATGGTTGGGTGATCGCGCGCTGCTTGCCGAGCATCCGGCGCGCTTCTGCTATGTCGTCGGCGAGATGGCACGCGGCATCGCGACGCCGCGCATGGTGATCGAGGCGGTGCGCGCAGGATGCATGGGATTCTATGGCAGCGCCGGCTTGCCGCTCGACGAGATCCGCGCGGGCGTGCGCGAGATCAAGGCGGCGCTGGTGCCCGGCGATCATGCCTGGGGCGCCAATCTGATCCACTCCCCGCAGGAGCCCGGCCAGGAAGCGGCCGTGGTCGATTTGTTCCTAGCAGAAGGCGTGCGCCGAGTTTCGGCCTCTGCCTTCATGCGCCTGACGCCTGACGTGGTGCGCTACACCGCGCTTGGCCTTGAGCGCGGCAAGGATGGCCGAATCGCCCGCCGCAATCACATCTTCGCAAAGGTTTCGCGCGCCGAAGTGGCCGAACCTTTCATGTCGCCTCCGCCCGAGAAGATGCTGCGGGAGCTGGTCGCCGCGGGAAAGATCACTGAAGCGCAGGCGAAGCTTGCGGCTGAGGTTCCGGTCGCGGCCGAGATCACCGCAGAATCCGATTCCGGAGGCCACACTGACAACCGGCCTGCCGCCGTCCTGTTCAGCTCGCTCGCCGCAGCCCGTGCGCGTATCGCCGCGAAGCATGGCCTTGACGAGAGCGACATCCGCATCGGCCTTGCGGGCGGCATCGCAACGCCTGCTGCCGTCGCGGCGGCGTTTCAGATGGGCGCGGCTTATGTGCTCACGGGATCCGTCAATCAGAGTGCCGTGGAATCCGGCTTGTCGGAGGCGGGGCGCAAGCTGCTCGCCAAGGCAGGCCCGGCGGATGTCGCCATGGCGCCGGCAGCAGACATGTTCGAACAGGGCGTCGAGGTGCAGGTGCTGAAGCGCGGCACGCTGTTCGCGATGCGCGGCAAGAAGCTGCACGGTTTCTACCGAAGCGGCGCGAGCTACGAAACGCTGGCCGAGCCGGATCGCAAATGGATCGATGACGTGCTCGGCGAGCCGTTCGAGGCGGCGTGGACCGCGACGCGCAGCTATATCCAGCGCGTCAATCCGGCCGAAGCCAAACGCGCCGAGGCGGATGGCAACAAGCGCCTCGCGCTGGTGGCGCGACGTTACCTTTTTCAGGGTGCGCAATGGGCCCGCGAAGGCGAGCCGGGGCGGGCGGCAGATTACCAGATCTGGTGCGGCCCAGCGATGGGCGCGTTCAACGAATGGGTCGCGGGCACACCGCTCGAGCCGGTCGAGAAGCGCACCGTCCGTCAGATCGCCCTGAACCTCCTCGAAGGCGCTGCGCGGATCACGCGCGCGGCCCAGCTTCGCGCCAGCGGAGTCGCCGTTCCGGCCCACCTCTTCTCCTATACACCCCGCGTCTTTGAGTAGCCGAATGTCCGAACGCCGCCCTTCCCGCGCCAGACCGCCCGCCGAGCCCATTGCCGTTGTCGGCTTGGGCGCGATCTTTCCTGGGCGGGGCGACACGACCGGCTTCTGGCGTGACATCTTCGAAGGGCGCGACCTTCTGAGCGATACGCCGGAAACCCACTGGCTGATCGACGATTACTACGACGCCAATCCCACGGCGGCGGATCGCACCTATGGCCGCCGCGGCGGCTTCCTCTCACCCGTCGCGTTCGATCCGCTGGCATTTGGCATTCCGCCTGCGCAATTGCAGACAACCGATTCCGCGCAACTTCTTGCGCTGGTCGCAGCGAAGATGACGCTGGAAGACGCCGAGCGCGACAGCGGTGGCAAGATCGACCGTTCACGGACGAGCGTCATACTCGGCGTTGCCTCGGCCACTGAACTTACGGCCCACATGGCGGGCCGCCTGCAGCGGCCGGCCTGGGTCAACGGTCTGCGCCAATCCGGACTCGCCGAAAGCGATGTGCAAGCGATCGCCGCGCGCATCGAAAGCCACTATGCCGAATGGAAGGAAAGCACCTTCCCGGGCCTTCTCGGGAACGTGGTGGCAGGCCGAATCGCCAACCGGCTCGACCTTGGCGGCAGCAACTATGTGACTGACGCGGCCTGCGCTTCGAGCCTTTCGGCGCTGCAGATTGCGCTGCACGAACTGCGCGCGGGCGACTCCGACATGGTGCTGACCGGCGGCGTCGATGCGCTGAACGACATCCTTATGTTCATGTGCTTCTCGAAGACGCCGGCCTTGTCGCCCACAGGCGATTGCCGTCCGTTTTCGAACAATGCTGATGGCACGATGCTGGGCGAAGGCATCGGCATGCTGGCGCTGCGCCGCTTGGATGATGCCGAGCGCGACGGAAACACGATCCACGCCGTCATCCGCGGCCTCGGTGGTGGCTCGGATGGCAAGGGCACGGCGATCTACACACCGTTGCCTTCCGGACAGGCCCGCGCGCTGCGCCGCGCCTATGAACAGGCGGGCTACGGCCCGGACGATGTTGACCTCGTCGAGGCGCACGGCACAGGTACGCGCGCAGGCGACCGTGCGGAGATCGAAGGGCTGCATCTCGTCTTCGGCGAAGCCGCGACGAGCGAAGGCCCGTGGTGCGCTGTCGGCTCCGTGAAATCCCAGATCGGCCATACCAAAGCCGCGGCAGGTGCAGCCAGCATGCTGAAGGCGGTTGAGGCCCTGCGCCGCAAGGTGCTGCCGCCAACGATCAAGTTGGAAGAACCCGCCGAGGCGATCCGCGAAAGCGCCTGTTTCTATGTGAACACGGAAGCGCGACCCTGGATCACCGCAGACACGCGCCCGCGCCGCGCATCAGTCAGCTCGTTTGGCTTCGGCGGCAGCAACTTCCACGTGACACTTGAGGAGTATACCGGGCCCACCGCCGCCAAACCGGTTCGCGTACACCCGGCGGAATTGTTCCTCCTGAGCGCGCCCGATGAGAAAGGGCTCGCGGCGAGCCTTGCTGCGCTCGCTGAAGTTCCGCCCCCGGAGGATGCGTTCGCGTTCGAGGCTTCGAATTCGCAAGCCGCGTTCGATGCCAAGGCGCCCGGTCGCGCGTCGATTGTTGCAACTGGTCCTGCCGATCTGGCAGCGAAGGCTGCAAAGCTGCTGGCTCAAATCGAGACCGGATCTCTGGGCACCGCGCCTCTTCCGCAAGGCTGCGCCGCAACGGTACAGCCTGCGGACGCCGGCCGGGTGGCCTTTCTCTTTTCGGGTCAAGGCAGCCAGTATCCCGGTATGGGCTCAGACCTCGCGATGGCTTTCCCTCAAGCCCGCGCTGTGTGGGATTTTGCTGCGAGTCACAGTGTCACCGGCCCGCTGAAGCTGCACAAGCTCGCCTTCCCTCCAGCGCCTTTCGATCAGGTTGAATTCGGAAACCAACAGCAACGCCTCACCTTGATGCAGCACGCGCAGCCGGCTATTGCCGCGACGGCGCTATCGCATCTTGCGCTGCTGGAAACCCTCGGCCTCGAAGCCGAGATGGCGGGTGGCCATAGCTTCGGCGAAATCATGGCACTGCACTATGCCGGTGCATTTGACCGCGACGCTGCCCTGACCATCGCCGCCTCGCGTGGCCGCGAGATGGCCAATGCGGCGCAAACCACCGAGGGCGCGATGTTGGCCGTGCAATGCCCGGCGGACAGGATTGCGCCGCTCGTCCGGGAGATCGGCGGCGGGCTCGTCATCGCCAATGACAACGGTCCTAGCCAGGTTGTCCTGTCGGGTCCCCTCGCCGTCATTCAGCAGGCGGAGCAACGTTGCACGGCGGAAGGCATCAAGGCCCGCAAGTTGCCGGTCGCCACGGCTTTCCACTCGGCGATTGTGGAGCCGGCTGTTGCCCCCTTCCGCGCCACGCTGGAATTCCTTCGTCTGAAACGCCCCGGCCTGCCCGTGTATGCCAATGCAACGGCTCAGCCCTACAAGGCGACGGCCAAGGAGCTGGCGGCGGCGCTTGCCTCGCAGATTGCGTCGCCTTTGCTCTTCCGTGAACAGATCGAGGCGATGTACGCCGCCGGTGCCCGGATCTTCGTGGAAGTCGGACCGGGCAATGTCGTTGCGGGGCTCGTCTCAGACACGCTTGGCACGCGGCCCTACACGGTGCTCTCGCTCGACAACAAGCGCAACAATGGCGTGGCCCAGTTCCTTGGCGCCATCGGTGCCTTGTCGGTGGCGGGCCTCGCGCTGGATCTCGCCGCCCTCTATGCCGAGGCCCCGGCGCCCGCGCCGAAAGCTGCGCCGTCGAAACATGCGGTGTTCCTGACCGGCGCAAACTATGACCGGCCCTATCCGCCCAAGAACGGCGCGGCTGGCCGCGCGCTTCCGAATTCCACGGCCCGCCCGATGACCGAACCCGTTTCCCCTTCCGCCCCTCAGACACCGCCTCCGCAAAGGACCGAACCTCCCATGCCCGATCAGAATGGCCGGCAGCCCGTCCCGTCATCACCGTCGCCTGTCGCGCAATCCGGCGCGCGCATCGAGTTCTCCTCGCCCGTTGAACGCATCTGGGAGCAGGTCTCCGCGCGGCACAGGGATTATCTGCATGCGATGGCGGACAATCACCGCGCTTATCTGAATGCAGCCGCATCGCTGCTCGGCCAGGCCGGCGCCCTTCCGGCTGAACCTCAGATGCTTGCGGCGCCGTCGCCGGCTCCGGCACGTGCCGCCGCTCCTCCGGTTTCTGCACCTGAACCCGCGGTGCACGCAGAGCCCGCGCCTGCGCCGAAACCCAAGGCGAACGGCTCGGGCGGCGCTCACGCCTTCAGCCCCCCTCCGGCGGCTGCACCGGTCATTCGTGCCGAGGTTGTTGTGGCGAAACCTTCCGCGCCTGTGCCATCGGCCCCAGCTGCGCCGACACCAGCTGCGATCGATGCTGCAGGTATCGTCCGCGCCATCGTGTCAGAAAAGACGGGCTATCCGCCGGACATGCTCGATGAGGACATGGACCTTGAGGGCGAACTTGGTGTCGACTCGATCAAACAGGTCGAAATCCTCTCCGCGCTGCGGGACCGCCTGCCGCACCTGCCGGAGATCGAGCCGGAACGCCTCGTCGAGCTGCGCACGATTGCTGCAATCGCTGCAATGATCTCGGCGACGACGCCAGGTGCCCCGGCGCCAGCGTCGCCCGCGCCGTCTGCAACTCCCGCAGCGGTCTCAAAGCCAGCCGCCGCGGCGGCATCTTCCAGTGTCCTCGTTTCGGCAGATGTCGTCCGTGCCCTGATCGCCGAGAAGACGGGCTATCCTTCCGATATGCTGGAAGACGACATGGATCTTGAGGGCGAGCTCGGCGTCGACTCGATCAAGCAGGTGGAGATCCTCTCCGCTCTGCGCGATCAATATCCTTCGCTGCCGGAAGTCGATCCAGAGCACCTCGCCGAACTGCGCACGATACGGAAGATCGCTGATTTTTTCGACTGAGGGATGGAGGGGAGACGAGGGCTTCCCACTATCCCCGCCTGCCCGACGCTGAACCCGCAGCCTATGGCTGCGAGGTGCGCCGGGTAATATGGCAAGCGGTGAAAACCGCCGCTTACGCACCTTTGAAAGCAGGAGCGGTGATCGAGGTGACGGCAGCGGCAGCCGACATCGCGGACGCGCTTGCGTCACAGGTCAGTGGCCGCAAAGTCGATGCACCGGACGGAAACGCGGACGTCGTGATCCTCACCGAAGGCCTCACGCAGGCCGACACTGCAGATCGACATTGGCGCGTGCTCGACGCCGCCCGCGAAGCGCGGCGGCCTGGCCTGCGCATCATCCTGTTGCAGCGCGCAGTGGCTGATACCGGCCTTGAGGGGCTAAGCCGCACTTTGCGCAAGGAGTGGCCGGAAACTGAAGTTATCACCTGGACCCTTTCAAGCGCCCCTGTTCTGGAAACAGCTCGCGATATCGCGCAGGCGCTCGCATCTGGTCTCGGCGAAGGCCGCCTGTCTCAAGGCGCCGTTTCAGAGCCGCTCGCCGGAAGCTTGCTTACCCCGAGTGCTCCCGCTTCGCTCCCCGCCAATCCGGTCTGGCTTATCACCGGCGGCGCACGCGGAGTTACGGCGGCCTGCGCCATCCGCCTCGCCGCGGATGCGGGCGGAACCTTCCTGCTCGCAGGGCGCTCTGCCGTGACGCCTTGGCCGCAGGGCATGCCGGACGCAACTGACCTGAAAACACTCCGCGGGCTGATGGCTGCTGCTGCGAAAGCCAGCGGAGAAAAGCTGAGCCCCATGGCGCTGGACAAGGCGGCCCGCGCCGCGCTCGCTGGCCGGGAGATCCGCGAGACGCTGAGTGCCATCACGGCAGCAGGCGGCCGCGCCGTTTATCTGCAGATGGATGCGGGCAACCCCGCGTCGGTGGCGCAGGCAATTGCTTCGGCGCGGGAGACCTACGGCGCGATCACCGGGCTGGTCCATGGCGCCGGAGTCCTTGCGGACCGGCTCGTCATGGAGAAGACCGAGGCCGAGCTGCGCAGCGTGTTCGCGCCCAAGGTCGGCGGCTTGCAAAACATCCTGTCGGTGCTGGACCCTGCACAGCTCACCCACGTTGCGCTGTTTTCCTCGGCCGCCGCCTTCTTCGGCAACCGCGGCCAGGCGGACTATGCTATGGCCAACGCCATCCTTGCCCGCACCGGTCAATCCATCGCACAAGCGAACCCCGGTGCGCAGGTCAAGGTGTTCCATTGGGGGCCATGGGCGGGCGGCATGGTCGACGCCGCGCTTGCAGGTCATTTCGAAGCGCAAGGCATTCCATTGATCCCCATCGATGAAGGCGCGCGCATCTTTTCGAGCGAACTCCTCGGCGGCGACCGGGCGCAGGTCGAACTCGTCGTCGGCGAAGCGTGGGCCGCATCATGAGCCAGTTCGAGCCTGTCGCGATCGTCGCAGAGGCCTGCGTCCTCCCCGGCGCGGCAACCCCCGCTGAGCTCTGGAACATCGTCCGCAACCGGAGCGTCGCCACGCGTCCGGTGACGTCTGAAGAGCTTGGACTTGGCCCCGCAAATGGTGCGCGCCGCCAATACGTGTCCGGCCGCATCGACCACGCGGTTGCTGCTCCTGCCGACTGGCCGCGTCTGGGCGGAGTTGAGCCTGACAGCCTCGGTCCGGTTCACCTCTGGCCGCTTCACGCTGCCTGGGAAGCTTGGACAGCTACCCGCGGCACCAAGTCCATCGACCCTTCCCGGCACGGCGTGTTCCTCGCAAACCTCTGCTATCCCAGCCGCGCGAAGGTCGACTATGCCCACGAAGTCTGGCGCGATGGGTACACACGCCGCCCGGTCACCGACACGCTCAATTCGGGTCTTCCGGCAAAACTGATTGCCGAGCTGATTGGTGCAACCGGTCCCTCCCTCGCGCTTGATGCTGCCTGCGCCTCATCGCTCTACGCCCTCGACATAGCCTGCCGGAAGCTCGCCGCCGGCCAGATCGATATCGCGCTCGTCGGTGCGGTCAACGCGGCGGACAACCTGATCCTCCATATCGGCTTTGACGCGCTGAAGGCGCTTAGCCCGACTGGACGCTCCCGCCCCTTCATTCAGGGTGCGGATGGACTCGTGCCCTCTGAAGGCGCCGCAGCCGTCGTCCTCAAACGCCTGTCAGACGTTCGCAAGGGCGACAAGGTGCGCGGCATTATCCGTGGCATCGGATTGTCCAATGATGGCCGCCGCAAAGGCTTTCTCGCGCCGGATAGCGAAGGCCAGGGCGAGGCGATGCGCCGCGCCTACGCCTCCTCCGGGATCGATCCGGCGAGCATCGGATATCTCGAATGCCATGCAACCGGCACACCGGTGGGCGACAGCGTCGAGATCAAGTCGGCTACCTCGGTGTTCGGATCGGACCGTGAGCTTGCCATCGGTTCGCTCAAGGCCAATACGGGCCACCTCATAACGGTGGCTGGCCTCGCAAGCATCCTGAAGCTAACCTCTGCCTTCGAGCACGAGACACTTCCGCCCACGCCGCTCGATGGCACGCTAATCAGATCCCTCGCGGACACAGGGCTAACGCCGCTAACAAGCGCGCGCGCCTGGGAATCGGCAAAAGGGACACCGAGGCGCGCGGGCATCAGCAATTTCGGCTTCGGCGGTAACAACTCCCACCTGATCCTCGAAGCGCACGAGCCGGTGCGCGGCTATGTAAATGGCCATGCGGCACCACCCCCAGCTGACCTTAGCGATATCGTCATCGTAGGTGTCGGCCTGATGGCCGGAACGGACCGCGGCGAGCGCAGCGTCGTCCGACGGCTGATGAATGCGCCCGCCTCGCCAGCCCGGACGGCCGAGACCAGCGGCGCAGATCCGGTCAAGACCCGTATCCCGCCAGCAGATCTGCTGCGGGCCGAAGCCGCGCACCTCGCGATGCTGGACGTGGCCCAGATGGCGCTCGAAGGCATCTCTCGCCCCGCTTCAGATCGCTGCGGCGTCTTTGCGGGCGTGCGCTGCTCGGACGATTCGGCACGCTGGCCCATCCGCGAGCGCGTGCAGGCTGAACTCGCCGCCGCCGGGCACAATGATATCGACGCCGCGCTTAGCCAGATCGCGCCGCCTCTCGTTGCAGCGGACGTGTTGGGCGCCATGGCCAACATGGCCGCCAATCGCATCACCTCCAGCGAAGACTTCCGCGCGCAAGGTTACGCCATCGCCGCCGAAGACAGCTCCAGCCTCGCAGCGCTCGACATCGCGGTGGACGCGCTCCGGTCCGGCTCGCTCGATCTCGCGCTGGTCACCAGCGCCGAGTTTGCAGGCGCCGCTTATGCGTCCGCCGGTGCCGGCGACCGCGCGGCTGCGCTCGCGCTCAAGCGCCGCGCCGATGCCGAGCAGGCCGGAGACCGGATATTCGGAACACTCCAGGATATTCGCTGGGGCGGAGACGCCCGCCAGCCTTCCCCCGCCATCGCCGCCGTTTATGGCAGCGCGCCTGCCGTATCGGGCCTGTTTGAACTCGGTGCAGCGCTAAGTCTCGCGGCCCGCTCGCATGGTCTGCAGACGGAAGGGGCCGCCGTCTCGCTCGCGGCCCTGGACGCAATCGTAGTATCCTCCGGCGGCTCCGGTTTGGCTGAGGCGGTCACTGTCCATATCCTGCCAGAGCCTCCCTCCCCCACGCCTGACATGCTGCGCCCCACGCCGCACCTCTATTTTGCCGCTGCCGCGACGCGCGCGGCACTCGGCAAACGCGTTGCCAGCGGTAAGACGGGCGGCACAGGCCGTGTACGGATCGCCGTTCTCGCCAAGGATGCCGCGACACTCGCCGAAAAGCAAACCACAGTCGCGGCGCAGCTCAACGAAAAACATGCCCCTTGCGGCCCCGGCATCTGGTTTGGTGAGGGTGAGCCGGAAGGCGATCTCGCTTTTGCTTTCACCGGGTCCGCCGCCTCGTATCCGCGGATGGGGCGCGGCCTGCTGATGGCCTTCCCGGAAGTGGCGGAGACGCTTAACACCCTGCCCAAGGCGCAAGCGATGACACCGCTGCTAGCCAAATCCGCGCTGTCAGAGTTTGAGCAGCTTTGCGCTGTCTCGCTCGTCACACAGGCGCATGCGATCTTGATGCGCGACGTGCTCGAACTATCGCCGCAGGCGGCCATTGGTCTCTCGCTCGGTGAAAGCAACGCGCTGTTTGCCTTCGGCTTCTGGAAGGATATGGGCGGCCTGCTCGATGACATCGAAGCCGCCGCCATGTACGAGCGTCACCTCGGCGGCGCCTTTGAGACAGCTGGTGAGGCCTGGGGCCCCAACGTGCCTGCCGACTGGACCAACTGGCGCGTACGCGCGCCGGTGGACCGTGTGCGGACGGAACTTGCGAACCACCCCAACGTCGAGATCACGATCATCTACACCGATGACGACCTGATGATCGGCGGTCCCGCCGATGCTTGCCGCGCACTCTGCCAGCGTCTCGGCCCCGGCGCCGGCACGCTGATGCACCAGCATCTCGTTGTTCACGCCAACGCCATGAAGCCATTCGAGCAGAAATGGCGAGAGCTGCACACCCGCCCTGTCTCGCGCGTTGAAAGTATTCGCCTTTACGCCAACGCGATCAACGCCGCCTACACGCCAACGAAAGCACGGGTCGCCGACATGTTGACCCGGCAAGCCGTCGCGACGGTCGATTTCCCGGCAACCATCCGTCAGGCCTGGGAAGACGGCGTGCGCACCTTTGTCGAGCTTGGTCCCCGTGACACCCTCACCCAAAGCATTGGGCAGGTCCTGAAGGACAAACCCCATCTTGCCGTGGCCGTTGACCGCGTCGAGACTTCGGAACTCGCACAAGTCGCCGAACTTGCGGCCACCTTGTATGCGGCGGGCTACCCCGTCCGTATCGAAAGGATTGCGGCCCGCCTTGATGAAGCGCGGGCGAACGCTTGGCGCCATGCCGAGCCATTCAAGGTCACCCGCCCGGCCCATCCGTCCGCGCCGGTCATCCCGGCACGCCCGCGCCGCGACGAGGGTCTGCCGGCGGCTCCGCCCCTGCCGCCGCCGGTCTATGCGCCGCAATTGCGCGATGCGGCTCCGCCCGGCCCAGTCGCTTTCCCTCCGCCACCCGGCGCCGCCGTGCTGCGTCTTCCGCCTCCGGCAGGTGTCCTCTCAGGCCGAACGCCGCTCACCCCGCGTTCGCCCACCGGCAAGTCATGGGACAAGGCCGCCATCGAGGCGTCGGCGCGCGGCGCGATGTCCAGTTTCTTCGGCGAGGGCTTCCGCGCGCAGGATGCCTATCCGCGCAACGTACGCCTTCCCGCACCGCCCCTCCTGCTGGTTGACCGGATTACCGGCATTGACGCCGAAGCAGGTGTTGAAGGCGCCGGCGTCATCTGGACTGAGACCGATCTCACCGCAGATGCCTGGTTCATGCAAGGCGGCCGCGTGCGACCCGGCCCGCTGATCGAATGCGGACAGGCCGACCTCACGCTCATTGGCTGGATGGGCGCCGACCTGAAGAACCAGAATGAGCGGGTCTACCGTCTCCTCGGATGCGAAATCACCTTCCACGAAGGGGGCCTTCCGCAGGCGGATGAAACGCTGCGCTTCCAGATCGAGATCACCCAGCACGCGACCTTCTCGGGCGTACGCATGTTCTTCTTCCAGTACGACTGCATGGCGAATGGGCGGCCCGCCTTCTCGGTGCGGCAGGGCCAGGCCGGCTTCTTCACCGACAGTGAACTCGCCTCTGGCAAGGGCGTCGCCTGGGACGCCGAAACCTCGCCGCCGCCGACGCCCGGCGCAGCCCCGGTTGATACAACGCGCGCCAGCACGCGCCGTTCGTTCAGCGAGGCTGATGTGAAGGCCTTCCGCAATGGCGATGCCTTCGCCTGCTTCGGTCCAGGTTTCGAGCTCTGCGCCGCGCATTCCTTCCCGCCCCATCTGCCGGACGGAAAGCTCTCCTTCTTCGACCGAGTCACCGCGTTCGATCCGCAAGGCGGCCCATGGAAGCGTGGCTACCTCTCCGCCAGCGCCCGAGTGCCTATCGACGCCTGGTTCTACACCGGCCACTTCCACAACGATCCCTGCATGCCTGGCACGCTGATGGCCGAGGCCGCTGTGCAGGCGCTTGAATTCTACGCCGCCGCCCTCGGCCTCACGCAGGAACGCGACGGCGACGTCTTCGAGCCCGTCCCCGGCGAGACAGCCAAGTTCATCTGCCGCGGTCAGGTCATTCCGGATGCGGACCATGATGTGACTTATGAGGTCTTTATCGACGAGGTGATCCCGGGCGAGACGCCTCGTATTTTCGCCTCGCTTCTCGCCCGGTGCGATGGCCGCAAGGTATTCTACTGCCCCCGCTTCGGCATCCAGCTGCGCCGCAACTGGCCCGCCCCGCGGATTGCCGCGGAACCCATCCGCGTAGGCCCGGAGCGCGAAAGCCGCGGCGACGAGGCTGCCCTGCTGGACTGCGCGAATGGCCCGCCCTCGGCGGCGTTCGGCGCGATGTATGACCGGTTCGACGTCGGTGGCCGCGTCCCTCGCTTGCCGCAACCGCCTTACCACGTCATGACGCGCGTCACGGATGTGACCACCCGGCCGGGGGTGCAGCAGACCGGCGCCCGCGTCAACGCCGAATACGACATTCCGCCCGATGCCTGGTACTTCACGGACCAGAAGTCCGGGGCGATGCCCTTCGCGGTGCTCAACGAGATCATCCTCCAGCCTTGCGGCTGGCTCGCCAGTCATTGTGGTTTCGCCCTCGAGGGCGGCGACAGGTTCCGAAACCTCGAAGGCGATGGCCGCGTCCTGCGTCCGGTCACCCCGCAGGATGGAACGATCTGTGTAGAGACGACCCTGTCGAGCTTCTCGAAAGTCGGCCCCATGACCATCGTCGCATTCGATGTGAATGCGCGCCTGAAGACCGGCGAGCCGGTCATGGAACTCACAACCCGCTTCGGCTTCTTCCCCGCTGCAGCCCTCGTCCGCCAAGCAGGACTACCAATAACGGAAACAGACCGGAGCTATCTCGCCCTTCCCCGCGCTGCCCGTGATCTCTCGCCGAAAGATAATCTCCTCGCGACCGGCCAATTGGCTATGCTGGACGGTGCCGACTATTTTGACCCCGTCGGAGGCTCGGCTGGTCTCGGTCTCATCCGAGGTCGGCAGGCCGTTGATCCGTACGCGTGGTATTTCAAGGCGCACTTCTTCAATGACCCGGTCCAGCCGGGGTCACTCGGCCTCGACGCGCTTGAGCAATTGCTTATGCGCGCGGTTCTGCTGAAAGTACCCGCTGCAGAGCTGAAAGGCATGGTGGCTGAGGCGCCCGCTTCGGGCGAACGCGTGAAGTGGTCCTATCGCGGTCAGGTTACGCCGGAGAAGAAGGAAGTCACCACAGTCATCGAGCTTCTATCGCTTGAGCGCACGCCGGGCCGTGTCGTCGCGACCGCGCGCGGTTCCCTCTGGTGTGACGGCCTCCGGATCTACGAGGCGAACTCGATCTCGCTCGCTTTCCGCAAGCCGGGCTAACGCCGCCGCGCCAGGGTCGCTATCGCTTCGCGTTGGTCGGCGGTCCAATAGTCGAAGGCTGCGCCGAACGCGGCGACCGTTCCGCTGCCGGGCCCGCTTATGTCATCAGCGGAGACCTTGACCGCCTTTGCCCCGGCCCGAAACCCCTGCCCGGTTGTTTTCAGCACCGCCTCCTTGAGCGTCCACAACCGGAAGAAGGCTGTCAGCGCAGCGTTCTCGTTGCAATATTGAGTAAGGAATTCCGCCCGCTCGTCTTCGTCGCAGATTGTCGCCAGAATCGGCCGCCACTCCGCCGGGCGCACGATCTCGACATCCACGCCGATGGCCGCACCCTCCCGGTCGAGCGCCACTGCGGTCAGCGCCCGCTTGTTTGTGAGCGATACCGCGTAGCCGGATGGCGCCAGAAGCACAGGCGCGCCGTTCTCCTCCGCGTCGAACCGCACATCTTCCGCTGCACATCCGGTCATCTCAGCCACCAGCCAGCGGCGCAGCACGAAGGACGCAGTCATCTCGCGCTGGCGCTCCGGCGATTTGAGCCGAGAGGCCCGCGAACGTTCGGCTCCGGTCAGCATTGCCGTGTCCGTGTCACCAAACGCTTCCAACCACCCGGCCATCCGGCACGCCGGGTGGTCTCCCGCGCCAAGGGTGTCAAAGGGATCGATCAGGGCAAGGCCGGCAGGCTTATGGAACATGCACTCCCTTCTGGCCCGAGCCCCTCAGTGACCGCAAGCGTGAAGCGGCCCTCAAATGCTCAGAAGTGAATTGCCAAGTGTTTATTCGCCTATGGCGCGAGTATTTCTTGGCAATACAGGGCGGTCATAAAAACTGTCCCCAAACCCGGTGCACAAATCCGTCCCTCCGTCTGCATCGTCATCTTCACGGGAGGCACGCCGAATGCGATAAAACCTCAAAGAAATAGGGCTTTCGGTACGCTTTGGCCCAGGCCATCGCCCACACGCGGGGCATTCCGCGCAGACCCTGCAACTGGCTGGGGCGAAGTATTGCTGCACTTGTTCTATTATGGCTTTACTTTACCCGGGGGATCGGGACGTTCCGCGCGGCGGCGCCGCATCCTGGAAGGGGAGCCTGCATGAGTTTGGGTCCGGAAGCGACGAAAGCGACGGCCGCGCGCAGCGTGCGCCGCTATCGCCGCGCATCCGGCGACGGCCTGCCCTTTGTTCCCTACGGTCTGCTTCCACTCCTCGGTTTGATCCTGCTCACCCTCATTGCCTGGACCACATTCGCCCGCCACAGCGTCGAAACGGTCGTACGCCGGACGGCCGAGCGTGTCATCGCGGACACCGGAGCAGACTGGGCCCGCGTGTCTGTATCCGGCCAATGGGTCACCGTCACCGGTACACCGGAAACCTCTGAAGCCGGTCAGCGCCTACTTGCCAGCATCCGCAAGGCCCGCGCGCCAACCTGGCTTGGCCTCGCGCGCCCTGCCACCAAAGTCACCGGCAGGTTCGGCGGCGCCGGCGCATCATCGCCGGCAACCAGCGGCGCGCAGCAGGGTGATCTTACGAAGCCCGAATTTCTCTTTCGTCTCTCAGGCGCGCGCCTGACGCTCGACGGCCGCATGCCGGATATCGCCACGCGCGATGCAGTTGTGGCCGCCGCCAACAACAACCGCCCGGCCCGCATCGAGGAAGTCATCAACAACCTCGAGACCATCGGCAACGCCCCGCCCGAAGGTTTCCGGGAAACAGCCGTGCGCGGCGTCGATGTGCTGAAGCTTTGCGACGCGGGAACGGCGACATTCACCGCGTTGCATTTTGATGTGCGCTGCGAACTCCCGGAAAGCGAGGCCGAGCGCGCCCGTACGCTCGCCAGTGCTTCGCTGACTTACGGGTCCGTCGGCGAAATCGAAATCCTCCCGAAGGAAGTTGTCGAGACCTGCGAGGAAGAGCTTGCCCGCCTGCTGGATGCTTCTCGCATAGAATTTGATCCGGGCAGCGACCAGATTTCGAGTTCCAAGGCCGCCCTGCTTGACCTCACTGCCCGCGCGGCGGCCGACTGCCCGGGAACACTCCGCGTCGAGGGGCACACGGACAATACCGGCAGCGCCGCAATCAACGAGAACCTGAGCCGCCGCCGCGCCGAAGCGGTGCGCGCTGCCCTCATCCAGCGCGGCGTCGCGCCATCGCGTCTCATCGCGGCGGGCTATGGCCCGGCCCGGCCGATTGGCGACAACGCCACTGAAGAAGGCCGCGCGATGAACCGCCGCATCGAAATCCGTATCGTGAGGCCTGGCGAATGACCCGCGCGCGCCTTCACGCACTTGCACTCGTTTCCTCCGGAGCCTGACCATGTGGTTTCTCCTCGTAAAGATCTTTTTCCTGCTCTGCCTCGCGGCCCTGTTCGGGGCGGCGCTGGCTTGGTGGTGGCTGCGGAGCAAGTTTGTTGATGTCACCGACGTGCACAGTGAGCTGACGCGGCAGGTTGATGCCTTCCTTGCGCAGGGAAAGGCGCTGAGCCGTGAGGATGTTGACCGCTCCCTCGCCGCTGCACTCGCCGCCTATCGCCCGCCGCAGCCCGATCTGGTTCCGCTGCAACAGAAACTTGTCGAAATCGAAGGCGCTGTCGCCGCGCCGGATCAGGCCGTGCATGCGTTGCATGACCGGCTGAACGGCCTCGAGCAATCGATCTCGGCGATCTCTGCCTCCATCGCATCCGTCCGTAACGTGCACCTGGAAGCGATTGACCAGCATCTTCGCGGTGTCTCCGCCCGCATCGACAATCTGCGCATGCCGGATATCGAAGGCGTCAATTCGCGCCTTACCGCGCTTTCCTCCCATGTCGGGACAGACCTGCGCAGCGCCCTCGAAGCGCGCCTTGAAAGCCTGGAGACCCTGATCTCGGCAATTCACATTCCGGAGACCAATCTCGGCCCCGTGCACAGCGGTCTCGCTGCGCTGCAGGTTGCCGTCGAAAATCTGGAAATGCCTGAGCCGAACCTCGCCCCGCTACAGGAACAGATCGAAACTCTTTCGGCCCGGCCGGAGCTTTTCCAGCTGTCCAGCGAGATCAGCGCGCTCGCAGCTGCCACCAAGGCCCGTGAGCCGGATCTCGACATCGTGCTACAGCGCGTAACGGCGCTCGAGATGGCCGTGCGGGAAGTCCAGATTCCCGAGCCTGACCTCGAACCCATCGTCGCCCGCCTCGCCGCACTCGAAACCCGCCTCGCTGCTGCCCCATCCTCAGAGCTGTTGATCGGCACGCTGGCCGGCATCGAGAGCGATCTTGATGTGCTGTCGCGCCGCCCGGTCGATCTGGAGCCGGTCTACAGCCAGCTTGGCGCGCTTGATGCCTCTCTCGCTTCCATCCGCACCGAGCTGCGCAGCCAAGGCCGCATGGAGTCGCTCGACAAGCGGCTGGCAGCCCTTCAGGACGCGGTGCTGAACCTTCCGCAGCCGGACTATACCCGCATCGACCTCGCCCTGCGTTCGATTGAGTCCACCTTTGATCTTGGCGCCCTGGAAGACCGCCTCACAGCCATCGAATACGGCCTCTCCGCCGTCCATCACATGCTGCGCAATCGCGGCGAGCCGCCCCGGGTCGAAACGGAGCTTCGAACGACCACGCAGACCTTCGAGCCGCGCCCCGTGCCGCGTCCCGCCCGCCTTGTGCCAACCCCGCCGCCGGAGCCACTTCCCCCACCGCCGCGCAAGTCCGACCCCATCACCCGCGCACGCCGTGTCGACGATGAGGCTAACCTACTGACCCATGCCGCCTTCGGTACCGGCGACGATCTGGAACAGATCGTGGGTGTCGGCCCCATGCTGGCGGAATTGCTGCATGATGTCGGCGTCTTCTATTTCTGGCAGATCGCGGAATGGACCGATCAAGATGTCGATTATGTCGATGGCAAGCTGCTTCACTTCAAAGGCCGTATCGAGCGGGATGACTGGGTTGGCCAATCACGCCAGCTCGCCGCCTTGCCCACTTCGGCACGCCGGCCAGCTTCAGATTAAGCTGCCGCCGCGATAAGACTTGGCAAGTGCGCCCTCGCGGGCCACACCCTTCCCTGAAGTGAAACGGGAGGAATTGGCCATGCTCGAAGGCATCAGGGTCGTCGAATACGCAACCTACATGGCCGCCCCCGGCGCCGGTTGTATCCTGCGTGACTGGGGCGCCGACGTTACCAAGATCGAGCCGCCCGGCGGCGATCCGATCCGGCTTTTCTTCCGCACCATCGGCACGGATATCCAGGACAATCCCGTCTTCGATTTCGACAATCGCGGGAAGAAGTCTGTCGTCATCGACACTAGTAAACCTGAAGGCCAGGCGCTGATCCGCGAGCTGGTGAAGGATGCCGATGTCTTCCTCACCAACGTGCGCCCGGGCGGTCTCGCACGGTCGGGTCTCGACTACGACTCCCTCAAGGCGCTCAACCCGAAGCTCGTCTACTGCTCCCTCACCGGCTACGGCCTCGAAGGTCCGGATGCGGATCGTCCAGGGTTTGATATCGCTAGCTTCTGGAGCCGCACAGGCGTTGCCAATCTGACCATCCCGAAAGGCGGCGAACCCTTCCCGCTGCGCACCGCGTTCGGTGACCACACGACGTCTATTGCCGCTGCCGCCGGCATCTGCGCAGCCCTCGTCGAAGCGGGCCGCACCGGCAAGGGCCGCCTCGTCGAAGCCTCGCTCTTTCGAACCGGACTTTACACGATGGGATCGGACCTCGCGATCCAGCTCTTCTTCGGCCGCGTCGCCTCAACAAAGGGCCGGGGCGAACAGAATGTGCCGATCTCGAACTTCTTCCAGACGCAGGATGAAAAGTGGTTCTGCATCGTCGCGCGCCAGGGTGAGACCGACTGGGCGCCGCTCTGCCGCGTGATCGGCCGCGAAGACCTGATCAACGATCCGCGCTTCAACAATGCCAAGGGCCGCCGCGCCAACAGCGCGGAAGTGGTGGCCATACTTGATGCGGGCTTTGGCGCTTATCCGATGGCGGAGCTCTGCAAACGTCTTGATGCGGAGTCGATCGCCTGGGCGCCAGTGCAGACACTGGCCGATGTTTCGAAAGACCCGCAGGCGTTCGCCGCGGGCGCCATCGTTCAGACTCCGAGCGCCAAGGGCGATGGGTCAACCTATGCCTCGCCCGCCTCCCCGGTCCGCTTTCCGGGCGCCGATGATGGCCCGAAGGGACCGTCACCTGCCCCGGGCCAACACACGGCTGAGGTGCTCGCCGCGCTCGGCCGCAGCGAAGCGGATATCAAGGCACTCTTTGCTGCCGGAATCGTTGCGTAAGCAGAGCCTTGTGCACCAGTTTGGCGCTGCGCCAGCCGCGAATGCAGCCTCTCCAATCCTACCGGGTCCGCACCCGGGTTAAGGTGCGTGTGAAGCCCGGGATCAAAGGAGGTGAGAGCCAACCAGCCGGGCCGGTCCGGCAGGTGCGTGACTGCGCCTGCTTCGCAAGCGGATGGGTCGGGCGCCTGTGCACGGGGGCTCAGAATACCTTCCCAAGTAGAATAACTTGTACGTCCCCGCCTATGGGCCCGAAGCCCATCCGCAGGACCGAAAGCCCAGAAGAACCGGAAGGGTCCGCCCTGTCCGGCTTTCGGCGTGGCTTACTTGCCTTTGAAAACCGGAGCGCGCTTCTCAAGGATGGCGTTGACGCCTTCCACATGGTCGTCCGTCTCGTGCATCAGCGCCTGCGCGGCCGCCGACATTTCCATGATCGTGTCATAGGACGAAGTCGTGCCATGCCGCATGAGTGTCTTTGCGAGGCGAAGCGCCTGGGGTGGTTGTTGCGCAATCTTCGTTCCCATCGCCATTGCCTCTTCCATCAGCTTGTCCGCCGGCACCACGCGGCTCACGAGGCCCCACTCGGCGGCCGTCTTCGCATCAATAACGTCACCGGTGAACAGCAGCTCCGCCGCCCGCGAGGCGCCGATCAGCCGCGGTAACAGCCAGGCACCACCATCCCCGGGGATCAGGCCGAGCTTCAGGAAGGTGACGCCCATCTTGGCCGTATCGGCGGCAATGCGGATATCCGCCATGCACGCCACATCGCAGCCGAGACCAATGGCCGGGCCGTTGATCGCCGAGATGAGCGGCACCTCAAGATTATAGATCGAGCGCACGATGATATGGATGTTGCGGCGATAGCCTTCGCGAATGTCCGCCGGGCTGCCCCCGAACGCGCCGGTGCGCTCTTTCATGGCCTTCACGTCGCCGCCTGCGGAGAAGGCGCGGCCTGCGCCGGTCAGCACGGCGCAGCGGATCGAGGGATCGGCCGTGATCTCGGCGCACACGGCCGCAACAGCCGGTCCGTCTCCCTCCTGCCCCAGCGCGTTCATCATCTCCGGGCGGTTCAGCGTCAGCAGGGCCACCGGCCCGTGTTTCTCAAGCAGAAGGATCGACATGGCAGAGAGCTCCCTGAAAGGCTTTGTATCGCAGAAGTCTCGTAACGCCGGGGGCGGCCTTGTCCAGCTGGATCAGGTCGGCATCCGGTCCAGCGTGAAGCGCGTGCCCGGCGCCGGGGGCGGATTGGGCGGGCCGGCAAAGCACTGTGCCTTGCTCATCCAGTCCGCTGCGACCGGCCCGGTCACCTTCAGCTTCGTGTCGGCGATGTTACGTGTCTGCGTCACGACCTGGCAGAATTCCTCGGCCAGGCCCTCGATCCGCTCGGTGGTGCTCGGCTCGCCATGCGTCCAGATCGCGCCGGACGGCGCCGTCAGCACCAGATGCGGCATCGGCCCCGGGGGCGTCTCGCGGCGCGTGGCGTAGGTCCAGCCGAACGTGTTGACGCCCAGCGTCACGATATTGGCGATCCGGTCTTCGTTCTCGCGCCGGGCGCCTGCGAAGTCGAACACTTCCTGTCCGTGCGCCCAGGTCTCCATCTGCCGCGCCGTGATCGACGAACGCGCACTCATGTCCGGTCCCGCCCATTTAAGCCGCGCTTTTGGATCGGCCTCGGCAAAGAGGTCAGCGGTTGCCTCCGACCAGGACAGCCATTCGACCAGCAGCGCCCCTTCGCTGAGGTGGCCGAGCTGCTCGCGCTCATACTCGCGCATTGTCTTGCCGCCCGTCTGCATCGCTTTCAGGTGGCCAACGAGCTTGTCCAGATCGCTCAGCTGCAGGTGCGCCATCGTGTTCCAGAAATGCAGGTGGCGGAGCACATCCATGATCGTCCAGTTCTTGAACTGGGTGGGCTCGTGGAACGCCGCAACGGGAATGGACGTTACAAGCCGGCTGAGGGCGCGGGTTTCCTGCCGGAAATCTTCGGCCTGCTGCAAGTCACGGGTCTCCTCTGGTTGCCCATCAATCTCTTTGCGCCGCCCCCTAAGCGCAAGCCCTCTCGCGGCGAGAGGTCTGGCGAGAGCGGCGCCCCGCAGGCAGACTGAAACCAGACAGGGAGGAAAATATGGCAACCAAAACCGGAACTGACCTTTTGAAGATTGACGTGCTTGGCCCCGTCGAATGGGTCACGCTCAACCGGCCGGAAGCGCTTAACGCGCTGAACCCGCAACTGATCGAGGACCTGCGCGATTACTTTCTCGGCCTTGCCGATCGCAAGGAGGTAAGAGTCGTGGTGCTCAAGGGTGCGGGCCGTGCCTTCTGCGCGGGACTCGACCTGAAGAACGAGTCTTCCGCGAACGACACGGCCTCCGGCGGCGGCGTACAGCGGGGCCTCAAGACGCAGCGGCGGATCGCGGAGATCGTTATGGCCATGCGGCGCTGCCCGCAGCCGATCATCTCGCTGATCCAGGGCCCGGCTTGCGGCGGCGGGTTCTCGCTGGCGCTGGCATCCGACATCCGCATTGCCGGCGAAAGCGCGCGCATGAATTGCGCCTACATCCGGATCGGCCTCGGCGGCTGCGATATCGGCTCGTCCTACTTCCTCCCCCGTCTCGTGGGTGCATCGGTTGCGGCCGAACTCATCCTCACGGGCAAGTTCATCAATGCCGAACGCGCCCTGCGGCTTGGTCTCGTTGCGCAGGTCGTGCCGGATGACGATCTTGAACTCGCCGCCGTGGAAGACATCGACTACATGCTCGCGACCTCACCGCTTGGCCTTCGCCTTTCCAAGGAAGCTCTGAACATCAACCTCGATGCTGGCGGGATTGAAGCGGCGATTGCGCTTGAAGACCGCAACCAGATCCTCTGCGCCCAGACCGAGGATTTCCGCGAAGGCCTGCGCGCTTTCCTCACCCGGCAGAAGCCGAACTGGAAGGATGCCTGAGGCCTGCCAGAACTGCAGATTGGCTTTGACCTTGGCCAAGCCGGTAGTGTCTTCTCCGGCGGCTAACTTCGCGAGTCTTCCCGCATGATCCGTACGCTTATCGTTATCCTTGTCCTGATCGCAGCGCTGTTCATCGGCACGGCTTTCGTCCCGCTGGAAGCCGTGTTGAATGCCACAGGTGCGCGTGATCAGGGCGTGAACTGGACCAGCGCGAAGGGCTCGGTCTACAGCGGCCGAGTCGAGGGGCTGACCGTCAAAGGGACCGAGTATGGCACCGCAGACCTGCGGCTCGTCCCGGCAGCGATCGCCCAGCGCAAGGTCACTTATGACGTGGACTGGACCGGCCCGAACGGCATCGGCACCAGCAAGGTCACGATGGCAGGTGCCAACCAGGTTGAGCTGACCGATTACGTGATCGACCTCGACCTTGCTGCCTTTGCCAAGTCAGCCCGCTGGATCGAAAAATCCGGCGGCCGGCTCAAACTCGAGGGCGCGCTTCTGCGCTTTACCGATGGCAAGTGTGCGGACGTTTCCGGCAAGGCATCGAGCGATGTGCTGGAACGCAACCGCGATGCCCTCGGCGCCGGCTGGAGCGCGCTGGAAGGCGAACTGAGCTGCGAAGATGGCGCGCTGGTTGTGCCCCTGCTTTCAGAGAACACGTCTGGCACACGCTTTGGCGCGGTGATGCGCGCGGCGCCGGGCGTTCGCACGAAGTTCGAGGCCCGCATCTCCGGCAAGATTTCACGGCCCATGGCCTTCGCCCTGCCGCTTGCTGGCTTTAGCCGCGACGGCGAAGAATTTGTCTATGTTCCCAAGGCGAAGAAGGCCGTCGCGGCTGCGCCTTGAGCGCTTCACTTCAGGAGCAGGTCGACCTGCACATCGAGGGCTTCGGCAAGGCGCTTCGCTGTCTTCAGGCCATAAGACATGCCGCGTTCAATCGCGGAGATATGGTTGGGCCGGATGCCGCTGCGGTCGCCGAGTTCACGCTGTGTCATCAGCCGGAATTGACGGATCGCGCGCACGGCATTTTCGCCGTCATTGATGCGTTTCAGCAGAGCGCCGGGCAGCGACGGCACATTGGGACTGAGTCCGGACTTGCGGCCCGCCGTCAGGGACTCAATCTGCTTTTCGAGGCCGTCCACCTTCTTCTCGAGATCCAGCACGCGGATCTCCAGAGAGTAAATGAGTTTCGGATCGCTCATGACACTGCCCCTGCTGACAGCGTCCAGCATTAAGGGCGTTCTGAAACGGTTCGGTGTCGCTGCGGTTACAGTTTTGTGTCGCCCGGGCCAATTGCTTCCAGGCTGACTTCAGTGGTGCCGGCAACAGGACTCGAACCCGTGACCCTCTGATTACAAATCAGATGCTCTACCAGCTGAGCTATGCCGGCACGGGGACGGCGATACCGGAATCATCCCGGCGGTGCAAGCGCGCCAGGCGGTGGGCAACGGGTGCGGGTTGCAACTTGTGGCAATCTCGCGGAACATTACCGGCGCGGCGGGTCAGGAGGCTGGCTTATGGCAGAGGTAGCGCAGGCAGGCACAGACCGGGCTCTGATGCCGGACCTGCTCAGGGCTTTCGCCCTGTTCGGCATCGCAGTGGTCAACGTAGTCGGCTTCGCGCAGCCCTTCTCGGCGGGATTTCATAACGGAGGCCTCGATTCGCCCATCGACCAAGCGGCCTATGCTGCAATGGCAGGCCTGTTCCTGATGAAGTCCTATCCCCTCTTCTCGATGATGTTCGGGGCAGGACTCGCCTTCCAGCTCTCGGCGGCGGCGAGGGCGGGCAAGGCGTTTGCGCCGCGCTATTTCCGGCGGATGGGTGCACTCGTTGTGCTCGGCATCCTGCATTTCATCTTCTTCTGGTATGGTGACATCCTGCTGACTTACGGCCTGCTCGGATGCCTGCTGTTTGCGCTCAGGGATTCGAGTGTGAAGGTTCTCGTCCGTACAGGGATCGCCCTGATCGTCTTCAACACGCTGATGCTTTTCGCGCTCGCTGCCATGCTTTGGCTGGGTGAGACCTATGCGCCGGACGCGATGGCCGAGGCAGGCTATGACGCGATGGATGCGGCGGCGATGGCGGCATTCGGCGAAGGCAATTTCTGGCAGGCGGCACAATACCGGTTGTCTCTGATGCCTTTCGTTCTGCCGAGCGTTATCATCCAGCAGGGCATCTCGGTGTTCGGCTTCTTCTGCTTCGGCCTCGCGGCGGTGAAGGCCGGTGTCATAGACCAGCCAGACGCCGCGATCTGGGAACTCTCGCGCCGGGTGTTCCTGCCGATCGGCCTCGCGGGCAGCGCGCTAGGGGCATGGATTCTGCTCGGGGCATCGTCCTCGGTCGATTCAACCTTCATCCTCGGCAGCGCCGTGACAATGGCTTTTTCGGCTTTCTCGGCGCTCGGCTATGCGGGCCTGATTGCGCTTGTATCGAAGGGGGCCGGCGGCCCGGTGAAGCGCTTTCTCGCGCGTGCCGGCTCGGCATCACTGACGGCCTACCTGCTCCAGTCACTGATACTGTCACTGGTATTCACCGCCTATGGGATCGGCGCTTACGGGGAGATGGCGGCCGCAGAGGCGATAGGCGTGGCGGCATTGGCCGCGATTGCCTCGCTGGTGTTCACCGGCCTCTGGCGCAGCTTTGCGCCCCGGGGGCCGATGGAAGTCCTGCTGCGGCGGGTGACCTACTGGGGCCGCGCCTAGAGCTTTCCTTTAGCGTCAGGGGCGTTAAAAGGCGCATTCCCTGAACCAGAAGGCTCCCAAACGCCCCATGACCCAGCCCCGGCGCATCCTGATCACGTCCGCCCTGCCCTATATCAACGGGGTGAAGCACCTCGGCAATCTGGCGGGGTCGATGCTGCCGGCGGACGTGTATGCCCGTGTGATGCGCCTGCTTGGCCATGAGGTGACGTATATCTGCGCGACGGATGAGCATGGCACGCCTGCGGAACTTGCGGCGCAGGCGGCAGGGCAGACCGTGCAGCAGTATTGTGACGAGCAGTATGAAATCCAGCGCAAGGCCGGTGAAGGCTTCAACCTGTCCTATGACTGGTTTGGCCGCACCTCGCGGCCCGCCAATCACAAACTGACCCAGCATTTTGCGCAGCGGCTGGAACTGAACGGCCTGATCGAGTCGCAAACCTCGAAGCAGGTCTATGCGGTGGATGACGGCCGCTTCCTGCCGGACCGTTATGTCGAGGGCACCTGCCCCCATTGCGGCTTCGAAAAGGCGCGGGGCGATCAATGCGACAATTGCGGGCGCCTGCTCGACCCGGTTGATCTGATCAATCCGTATTCTGCTGTAACGGGCAGCCGAAACATCGAGATCCGCGACACGGAGCATCTCTATCTTCTCCAGGCCGGCATGCAGGAAACGATCCGCGCCTGGGTGAATGAAAAGGGCAAGGCATGGCCGCAGCTGGCCGTGTCGATTGCGAACAAGTGGCTGGACGAGGGCTTGATCGCGCGCTCCATCACGCGCGATCTCAGCTGGGGCGTCAAGGTAACGTCCGCAGACGGATCACCGCGTCCGGGCTTCGAAAACAAGGTCTTTTATGTCTGGTTCGATGCGCCCATCGGCTATATCTCGGCTACGCAGGAATGGGCCGAGGCAACCGGCAATGACTGGGAGAAGCTGTGGAAGCGCGACAAGGGTGCTGACCAGACCGAATACGTCCAGTTCATGGGCAAGGACAACGTTGCGTTCCATACGGTGAGCTTCCCGGTGACACTGCTCGGTTCGGGTGAGCCGTGGAAGACGGTCGACAAGCTGAAAGCGTTCAACTGGGTCACCTGGTATGGTGGCAAGTTCTCGACGAGCCAGAAGCGCGGCGTGTTCATGGACACGGCGCTCAGCCTTCTGCCCTCGGATTATTGGCGCTGGTACCTGATCTCGAACGCGCCGGAAGGCTCCGATGCTGCGTTTACATGGGAGGGCTTCCAGGCGGCGGTGAACTCCGACCTTGCCAACGTGCTTGGCAATTTCGTCAACAGGATCACCAAGTATTGCGCCTCGAAGTTCGACAGCAAGGTTCCCGAAACCGGCACACCGGGCGAAGCCGAGGCGTGGATGGCGGCGGAGCTTGCAGAGCGTCTGCCGCGCCTCGTCGAGTTCTACGAGGCGATGGAATTCCGGAAGGCGGCTGCGGAGACGCGGGCGCTCTGGGCAGCGGGCAACGAGTATCTCACTAAGGCTGAGCCCTGGGTGAAGTACAAGACGGATGTGGACGCGGCCGCTGTCGGCGTGCGCGCGGGCATCAACCTGGCCGCCGTGTTCGGCATCATCTCGCAGCCGATCATTCCGGATGCAGCGAAGAAGATTCTCGATGCGCTCGGCATCCCAGAAGCCAACCGCAAGATGCCGGGAGCATCGAAGGCGCAAGACTTCGCAGCCCTGCTTGATGCCATTCCGCGCGGCCATGTGATCACGCCGCCGGACGTGCTGTTCCAGAAGATCGAGGACGCGCAGGTTGCCGAGTGGACGGAGCGCTTCGGCGGCGGCTGAACGTCAGGCGGATTTTCGGAAACTGACGGTCAGATTGTTGGCCGGCATTTCCGTGATGATGTGCAGGGAGAGGCCTGCGGCTGAGGCAAGCGGTGCGAGGTCGCGGTCAAGGTCACGCACGCCCCAGCCCGGATTGCGGGACTTGAGGCTTTCGTCGAACGCAGCATTGGACGGTGCAATAACGCCGCTGCGGGCAAAAGGTCCGTAGAGGATCAATTGCCCACCGGGCTTCAGAAGGCGCCTTGCCCCGCGGATGAGCCCGGTCGCGGCGCTCCACGGCGCAATGTGCACCATGTTGGCGGAGAAGATGGCGTCCCAATCGCCCGCGGTTTCCGCTAATTGCCAATCGTCCGAGGACGCATCAAGGGTAAACGGCCCATACAGCCGGCCCGTTGTATCGAGCGCCTGCCATGCGGTCTGACTGACGAGGCTTTCGGGATCAATGTCCGAATAGGTCCAGTCGATGCCTTCGAGTGACGCCGTCAGGAACGCGCCATGCTCACCCGTTCCGGATGCAATCTCTAGGACGCGGGCGGGTGCGGAAATCAGCAGCGCTAGAACATCGCGGATCGGCTCGCGGTTTCGCGCGGCCGAGGGCGAATACCGACGGCCATCGGCCTCCTCTCCACGCGCCTCCAGCGCGACGGGCGGCTTATCCGCCATGGAGCGCTTTCTCGAATTCGAACATTTCGGTCGTCACGCTCGCCTGTCCGACCGGGTTGTAGCGCGGGCCGGCAGCGCGTTCCGGGGCGAAGTGGGCGTCCAGGCGGGCGACTTGTGCGGTCGTGAGCGTCACCGAAGCAGCCGCGTGATTGTCTTCGAGGTGAGCGCGCTTTGTCGTACCCGGGATCGGGATGACGTGGTCTCCCTTCGCCAGCGTCCAGGCGAGCGCTAGCTGCGCGACGGTGCAGCCCGCCTCGCGGGCAACGGCGCGGGCCTCGTCCAGCAGGGCGAGGTTCTTCGGATAAAACTCCGGAGAGAAGCGCGGGAACATGATGCGTCGCAGATCAATTTCATGGAAAGCGGACGGATCGGCCGGCGGATCGGCCAGGAAGCCGCGGCCAACCGGGGAAAAGGCGACGAGCACGGTGCCGAGTTCCTGGCAGGCACTGAGAACAGCGATCTCAGGATTGCGGACCCAAAGGGAATATTCCGACTGCAGCGCTGCGACGGGGTGAACCGCGTATGCACGGCGCAGCTGCTCCTCACCCATTTCGGAGAGGCCGATGAAACGAATTTTGCCGGCCTTCACGAGGTCCGCGAGCGCGCCAGCGGAATCCTCGATGGGCACCTTCGGATCGGGACGGTGGAGATAGTACAGGTCGATCACATCCGTGCGCAGACGTCTGAGGCTTGCTTCGCAGGCGGCTTTGATAGCCTCGGGGCGACCATCCAGCACGCGCTGCCCATCGCGGAAGCCGAGAACGCATTTGCTGGCGAGGAAGTATTCCTTCCGGCGGTGGCCTAGGGCTTCGCCGATCAGCTCTTCGCTACGGCCGAGGCCATAGATCGTGGCTGTGTCGAGGAAATCACAACCTAGATCGAGCGCCCGAGTGAGCAATGCCTTGGCATTGGTCTCGTCAATTGGTGGGCCGTAGGCGTGTGTGATGTTCATGCAGCCAAGGCCGACGGGATGCACATCCCGGTCGCCGATGCGCCGTTTACGGACAGTCATTTATTCAGGCCCTCGGCTTGAAACGCTGGCGAAGTTCCGCCTTCATGATCTTGCCATTGGCATTGCGCGGCAGGGGCTCATCCTGGAACTGGATCTCAACGGGAACCTTGAAAGCCGCGAGCTGACCGGAGACATGCGCGCGAAGCTCGGCCTCGGTTGCGGTCTTGCCCGGTTTCAGCTGTACGACAGCACCGACTTCCTCGCCGAGTATCTTGTGCGGGATGCCCACCACGGCAGCGTCCATCACGGCCGGGTGGTCGTAAAGCGCGTTCTCCACTTCAATGCAGTAGACGTTCTCGCCGCCCCGGATCAGCATGTCTTTCGCCCGGTCAACGAGGAAAAGGAAACCCTCTTCATCGATGCGGGCGAGGTCGCCGGTAACGACCCAGCCATTGCGGAAGGTTTCGGCAGTCGCGTCCGGACGGTTCCAGTAGAGGCGGCAGTTGGACGGGCTCTTGCACCAGAGCTCGCCTACTGAGCCGGGTGGCAGTTCGTTTCCGTCCGGATCGCAAACTTTCAGCTCGACCGCGCCCGGAGGCGCACCGGCGCTTGACGGTCGCAGGACATAATCGTCGCCAATGTTGAGCGTGGCCGTCGCGCAGGTTTCCGTCATGCCCCAGCCGTTGCCGGGCGCAGCTTCCGGGAAGCGTTTCTTGATGGTCGAGACGAGCTCCGGTGCGGAGGGCGCGCCGCCATAGGAAATGACCTGGATGCTGGAGAGATCGAACTTGTCCCGGTCCGGGTGTTCGAGCAGTTGCCAGGCGATGGCAGGTACGCCGCCTACGGAGGTTATCTTCTCCGCTTCGATGATCGGCAGTGCCTGCCCCGCATCCCACTTGTACATCGACACGATCTTGTCGCCGCGCAGGGCGGAGGGAATGAGGATCGCGAAGGACCCCGTTGCATGGAAGAACGGCACAGCGAGCAGCGTCGCGCGCATTGCGTCCGGGTCGGGTGCAGGGATGGGCTCGCCCTTGCGCAGGTACATGCGGGCCTGGCAGGTCATCGAGTTGAACATGTTGGAGACAACAGCGCGGTGCGTCGCGAGGGCGCCCTTCGGCTTTCCCGTCGTGCCGGAGGTGTACATGATCGTGGCATCATCTTCGGGGCCGAGAATGACATCGACAGCGCCCACGTCTTCAAGGTCTGCCCAGCTGTTCGGATGGCCGACAATATCGTTCAGCGAGGCCACGCGTGGGTCTGCGATCTCTTCGGCCGAGTCCCGGGCGATCAGGATGTGCTTCAGGTCCGGCAGGCGCTCCAGGCTGCCGCGGATACGCTCGTAGATCTGCGCATCGACAATCGCGACCGAGACCCCGGCGAAGGAGAGACCGTACTCAAGCTCCTCTGCGGTCCACCAAGAGTTCATGGGCGTTGCAATCGCCCCTGCCCCGACCGCCGCGTAGAAACCGACGGGCCATTCGGGATAGTTGCGCATGATGACCGCCACCCGGTCGCCCTTGCGGACATGGCAATGCAGGTAGAGATGCTGCGCCAGCCTGCGGGCGCCAAGTTGCATCGCCTTGAAGGTAACGCGCTCGTTCTCGTAGACGATGTAGGTTCGGTCACCGAACTGCTGGGCAGCTGCGTCAAGGATCGCCGTTATGGTTGGCGGGGCGTTCTTGTAGACCTTCATCGGGACGCCCCGGATCACGGCATCTTCAAGCTCCACCGGCGATCCCGGACCCGCGAGCGCCTTGTTGGCATCCGCTATGGACATCACAGGTCCACCCTGAAGCGCGCCTTCTGCCATGACCTTGTTCCTCCGCAGTGTCTTGTTGATTCAACAAACCACGCCTTGCGGAGGCTTTGAAGGGGCTGGTGGCGGAAAGTGTCGCGGGGCTGTCAACTGCCTCGCTCAGTGAGCACTTTCTCCAGACCGCCGACGGGGTCGAAACGCCTCGGGCGCGCGTTCACAGCCCAGGAGAACAACAAGGGCAAGGTGAACAGGATCACGACGCCCTTGATGATGACCGAGGCCGATATGTTTCTGGGCACAATGGGCAGGGTCAGCAAGATCAGCGCGAGCATGATGAAGGCGAAGGCATTGAAACCGAGCATCAGCCAATAGAAGGCCGGGCGCTCGCCGGCAGTGAAGCGGGCGGCAGGATTGGCAGCTGCGATGCCGGTAACGACATTGCGCACCAGAGGCAGGAAGGTATCGCTGCGATCCTCGAAATTGCCGATACCTGCGAAGTGCATGTTCGACAGGACGAGCTGGGACCGAGCGCCCTGCAGTTCCATGAGGAATCGTGAGGTCTGGAAACGACCGGGCGCGAAGGCGAGCCGGACCGCCTGCACATTGCGATACGGAACGGTCATGCGCAGGACGCCGTCAGGCCCGTATTGTTCGAGGCGGTCAGTGAAAGCGCGCCACAAGACTTCGCCGGTTTCAGTCAGCGAAGCCCTGCGGCGGTATTCGACAGCGGTCATGAAACGTCACCCCCTGAGGGGTGACGCTAAACTCATTTTCCGAAATCGCAAAAACGTACGCTGCGAACCGTGCCGTCGCGGTCGGTGACCGGATAGGCACGGCCAGTGAGATTCGGGTCCTCGCAGAGGTATCCGATCTGGTACATCGCAAGCAGCTCCTCGTTGCCGGGCGTGATGTCATTGGCGACCATGAGGTCGATCGCGTCCTGATGACGTCCGAGGTTGAACAAGGCTTTGAATTGTTCGGAACGCATCGCGCTGCTGGACTCTGCTATGGCGAGGTACTCAGCGACAAGCTGCTTGGCGCCCGGCAGTGCCGCTGCAGATTGTTTCGCAGCAGCGGTCAGTTTGTAGTCGGCAAGCACTTCCTCGAAATACTCGACGGCGCCTTCGGCATCATAGCCGGTAGGCGATGCACTGAGCGTTCCAAGTTTGTAAAGCGTATCGGCGCGCTGTGCATCCGTGAGGCTCGTGTCGCCGACGAGCTGCATCAGGCGCTGGATTGCGGTCGGGGTGTTGCCAGCCTGAACCAGTTCGTTAGCGGTCTGGAAGGCCAGGTCGAAAGATGAAACTTCAGCTGCCGCAGAAGAGGACGCGGCGGAGGATGTATCGGGCGTTTCCGGCGCGGAGGCGCAGGCGGCGAGGATGACGGCGGAGGCCGCAGCAAACAGGAGGGGACGAAGCATCGGGTTTCTCCGTTGGAATCAGGGTTGGCGCGGATAAATGCAGTGCGCGGGCGCATGCTTAGCGTGGCAAGCTGCGCCGTGACAGGGCTGAACTGAGGTCAAAGTGTGGCTTTGTGGGGCTCAGGCCCGTGCGGCCAGCTCTATTGCTGAAATGTCACCTCTTCCCAGCGCCTCGATGGCACGGGCAGCGATGTGGCGGGCGTTCAGGCCTGCCGTTTCATACATGGCGTAAGGCGAATCCTGATCCTGGAAAATGTCGGGAAGCGTCATCACACGGACTTTCAGACCTGTATCGAGCGCGCCCACATTCGCGAGGTGTTCGAGCACGAAACTGCCAAAGCCGCCTTTGGCGCCTTCTTCGATCGTGATCAGCACTTCGTGCTCCTTGGCGAGGCGCTCGACCAATTTTGCATCGAGGGGGCGCGCGAAGCGGGCATCTGCCACCGTTGCGCTGAGGCCCTGCGCAGAGAGCATGTTCGCAGCCTTCAACGCTTCCTGCAGGCGGGTGCCATAAGAGAGGATTGCGATGGTCGTCCCTTCACGGACGATGCGGCCTTTGCCGATTTCGAGGGCTTTGAGATCGCCCGGGATCTCCACGCCGACGCCTTCGCCGCGCGGGTAGCGGATCGAGCTCGGGCCATCATCGATGTCGAGTGCGGTCTTCACCATGCGGGCAAGGTCTGCCTCATCGCCGGGCGCCATGCAGACGAAACCCGGAAGCGCGCCGAGATAGCCGACATCGAAGCTGCCGGCATGGGTTGCGCCGTCTGCACCAACGAGGCCGGCGCGGTCCAGCGCGAAGCGGACAGGCAGTTTCTGGATCGCCACGTCGTGGACGACCTGGTCATACCCACGTTGCAGGAAGGTCGAGTAGATCGCGCAGAAGGGCTTCATTCCGTCTGCAGCGAGACCGGCTGCGAAGGTGACCGCGTGTTGCTCGGCAATGCCGACATCGAAATGGCGATCGGGGAACTTGGCGCCGAAGATATCCGTCGAGGTACCCGACGGCATGGCGGCGGTGATGGCGCAGATCTTGTCGTCCGTCTCGCCGAGCTTGGCGAGGGTCTGGCCAAAGACTTTCTGATAGCTCGGCGGGCCGGAGGCGCCCTTGGCCTGCTCGCCGGTGACGACCGAAAATTTCGAGACGCCGTGATACTTGTCGGCAGAATTCTCAGCTGGGGCGTAGCCCTTCCCTTTCTGCGTCACGACATGCAGCAGGATCGGGCCATCCTGGATGTCGCGGACGTTCTCAAGGATCGGGATCAGGGTGTCGAGGTCGTGCCCGTCAACCGGGCCGACATAGTAGAAGCCCATCTCCTCGAACATCGTGCCGCCCATCGCAAAGCCGCGAAGGTATTCCTCGGCGCGGCGGGCGGGCGACTCAAGGCCCATGGGCGCGACAACTTTCTTGGCGAAGCGGCGCAGGCCCCGGTACGGGCGCGACGAGACTAGGCGCGAGAAATAGTGGCTCATCGCGCCAACCGGCGGCGCAATCGACATGTCATTATCGTTGAGGATGACGATAAGGCGCGACTTATCAGCGCCGGCATTGTTCATGGCTTCATAGGCCATGCCTGCCGACATCGAACCATCGCCGATGACGCAGATCACGTTGTTCTTGCGGCCCTGCAGATCCCGCGCCTTGGCGAAACCGAGGCCGGCAGAGATCGAGGTGGAGGCGTGTGCGGCGCCGAACGGGTCGTATTCGCTTTCCGAACGTTTGGTGAAGCCGGACAGGCCCCCGCCCTGACGGAGGGTCCGCATGCGGTCCCGGCGGCCAGTGAGTATCTTGTGGGGGTAGCACTGGTGCCCGACGTCCCAGACGAGTTTGTCGTCAGGCGTATTGAAGACGTAGTGGATAGCCACCGTCAGCTCGACGACTCCGAGGCCGGAGCCGAGGTGACCGCCCGTTACAGCCACTACATCGATGACTTCGTCGCGCACTTCCTGGGCGATCTGCTTGATGTCCGCGCGCGGGCGGCCTTTCAGGTCAGCCGGTGAATTGATCGCATCCAGCAGGCGGTTCGGGCGGATTTCTGTCATCTCACGTGGACTTTTCTAAGTGTCAGCACGGGTGTTTTACCGGGGCCTGTTCAATACATAATCCACGGAATGCAGCAGGATAGCGGCCTTGTCACGGAAAATCGCCAAATGTTCCTTGGCTTGAGCAGCGAGCAGTTTGACCCTTTGGCGTGCACCATCAACACCCAGAAGTGTAACGAAGTTCGCTTTTCCAGCCGCCTGGTCCGTGCGCAAAGGCTTGCCGGCAATGGTCTCGTCGCCTTCGGCATCGAGAATGTCATCTGCAATCTGGTAAGCGAGGCCGAGGTCATTTGCGAAGCCAGCCAGTGCATTGCGCTCCGCCTCACGGGCGTGGCCGATAATCGCGGCAGACTCCATTGCATAGGAAATCAGGGCGCCGGTCTTGAGGCGCTGCATCCGGGTGATGGTGTTCAGGTCGCGCGGGCTTTCCTGTTCCAGCATGTCGATCATCTGGCCGCCCACCATCCCGCGCGCACCTGAGGCATCCGCAAGACGCTCGATCAGCAGGATGCGGACTGCGGGATCGTCATGGGTTTCGCTGGATGCGAGGATTTTGAAGGCGAGCGTCAGCAGCGCGTCTCCGGCGAGAACTGCGGTTGCTTCGTCGAACGCCTTGTGGACGGTCGGTTGGCCGCGCCGGAAATCGTCATCGTCCATACAGGGCAAGTCATCGTGCACGAGCGAATAGCAGTGCACGCATTCGAGTGCGGCGGCAGTGCGCAACAGGCTCTTCTCGGAAGCACCGAACATCGCACCTGTTTCCAGCACGAAGAAAGGCCGCATGCGCTTGCCATTCGCGAGCGCGGCATGGCGCATGGCGCGCATCAGGTTTGCTTCAGGACCGCTGGCGGGAGGAATCAACTGGTCGAGGGCCACCGTCACACGGTCGGCCACTTCCTTCAGCCTTTGTTCGAAATCGGTCACTTCCCCCATGATTCAGATGGCTCAATCAAAACTGGCTGGTTCTGTTGTGGCGCCAGATGCGCCCTGGACGATTTGCTCGACCTTTAGTTCAGCGGACTTGAGGCGCGCTTCGCAATGCGCTTTGAGCGCTGCGCCACGTTCGTAGATGGCAATCGACTTCTCGAGTTCGACATCTCCCGCTTCGAGTTGGCGCACGATGCCTTCGAGTTCGGCAAGGGCTTCCTCGAAGCTCATCTTGTCGACCGGTTTGGATTTCGTGTCGGCCATTGCGGCAGGTCCTCACATCTATTGGGAACGGTTTTAGGGCCGAGTTGGGAGAGCGACAACCGAAATACGGGCGCCGTTGTCCGATTATCGCCCGCGATACTCGTAGACGCGAAAGCTCCAGTAACTGTCGCCGCCGTCCTGCACGCACGTCCAGCCGAGCCGGCGGAGCTCGGGCCGTAGCATCCGGTTGAACCAGCCATGCGCGGCCAGGTAAACCTTGCCTTCGGCGGAGGCTTCGTGGAGCCGCAAGGCTGCGATCTTGGCTCGCAGGCGAGCCTCCTTCGAGGATTCGCCATCCAGCGAATGGCCGGCGAGCCAGGCGGATCTTGCAAGGATGTTCCAGGTCTTCGGCAACACCTTGAAGCCGTGCAGTTGCGGCGGAGGAAGTGGCGCTTCGTTGAATACCGGATCGTGCGCCGCCGGCTTGTGTGGAATCGCCAGTGCGGCGGTTTGCTGAGCCCGGAGCCGGGCTGAAGCGAACACGAGATCTGCGTCGGCAACAATGTCCTTCAAGCTGACCGGTGCGGCCTGCCCATCTGCAAGCGGACCCAGTTCATAGCGGCTCCACCAGTCAACATATTCACGCCATTCGAGGGGCGGGCCCGCCGTGCGGTCGAGGGCTGGCTTGCCATGTCGAGAGACGATGATTGGGCCGCGCGGGCGCCGAGCCGATGTCATGGTTGGCATCGTCCTTCCTCGTCGGTCTTCAGTCCAGCGGGCCCAGCGCCCCTGCTAACCGAACTAGCGGCGTTGTCGCGCTGGAGCAAGCACCGAAGGGGAAATCAAAGACCGCGCCAGACGCGCTTCTTGCAGAGCTCGCCATCCTGCAATCCGCAGCGATGGAAGGTCAGCAGGACAGTATCGGCCCGGCCTATCAAGTGATCGAGCGGCACGAAGCCAACCGAGGCATCCTCTGCCCTTCCCCGCAGCGGGCAACCCGCACGGTCCACGACGCCGTTGATCGGTGGGCAATGGCCGGACAGCTCCCGGCTGTCATAGGAGTTGTTCCGGTTGTCGCCGATCATGAAGAGGTGCCCCTCCGGCACCACGAAAAGCTCGGTGTCGGCCACCGGTCGGCCGCGCAGGCCGCGATGGGTGGTCCAGGACCGCTCCCCAATCGTTTCCGTCCATTCCTCGGCAGTCTCGATAACGGCTTCACCATCCGGCACGTAGCGCACATCGCGAACATAGTCGGATTGCACGGGCTGGCCGTTGAGGATCAGCGTTTCGCCCAGGATCTGGACCGTGTCGCCCGGTAGGCCGATGACCCGCTTGATCATCACGCGGTCGGAATGCGTGTGTTCGAATACGACGACTTCGCCGCGTTCCGGCATGCTGGGAAAGAAGCGGCCCTCGCCCAGCGGCAGGTAGCGGCCCAGGCTGAGCGGCAGCGAGTAACGGCCATAGCCATAGGCGAATTTAGCCACTGCAACGCGGTCACCCACTTCCAGCGTCGGGACCATGCTTTCGGAGGGAATCACCCGCTGTTCGTAGAGCAGGCCGGTGAACAGCAGGAAGGCGGGCGCAACAATGGCCAGCGTCGCGCCCCACTCCTTCAGCTCCCGCTTGACCTTTTCCCAGGTCGTGAGCGGCGCGGCTTGCGGCGTGACGTCGATTTCGCTCGGCATTCTGACCCTCAGGCTCGGCTTCCCGGCGCAGTCTTAGACGAAAAGGTTGCGCGGTGCGAAGGCGAAAACGCCACCCACACTGCTATTCCCCGGGCTGAAGGGCTTCGGCATGGCTGTAGAGGGTCACACCGGCCGGATTGGACGAAACGGCCAATTCCCCCCGATGTTTCAGGTAGTTGATGTGCGCAAGGGCCTCGCCGGTCGCCATGTTCAGCTCGTCGCCCTCGATCGCACGGCCAAACACGGCCACGAACGTATCAAGGACGGTAGCGGGGCCTTTCGAGAGGCGCTGCCGCAGGCGGGTGAGCGCCGTCTCATGGCCGTCGATCAGGTGCTGCAGGCGCTTATGGGCGCCGGTGAAGGGTTCATTGTGGGCGGGCAGAACGAGGCAGTCTTCCGGCAGTGCTTTATTAAGCTTGCGGCAACTGGCGAGCCACTCCTCGAGCGGATCGGCCTCGGGTTCAGTCGGGTGAACCGAAACGTTGGATGAAATGCGCGGCAAGAGCTGATCGCCCGAGATCAGTATCTTCCGTTCCGGGCAATAGAGACAGGCATGTTCCGGCGAATGCCCTGCCCCGGTGATGACTTGCCACTCAGCACCGGCCATCCGGAACGTGTCGCCATCCGAAATGCGGTGGAAAGCGTCTGGCATCAGGCTGACGCCCCGACCGAAGCCGCCGAAGCGGGACTTGTAGTGCTCCAGCGCCTTCTCGCTCCATCCGGAGCGGCGATAGAATTCAATACCGGCTTCCGGGGCCTGACGTCCGGTATCGGCGACAAGCATGCGGCAGGTCAGATACTCCAGCCGCGTCATCCACAGCTCGGCCTTGTACTTGTAGCAAAGCCAGCCGGCGCTGCCGACATGATCGGGGTGCATGTGAGTGATGATCACGCGCTTGAGCGGCTTCTGCGGCGTGACTCGGGCGTCGAGCAGCTTCTTCCACGCGGATTTGGTTTCCGGAAGCGGCAGGCCGGTATCAACAATCGTCCAGCTGTCGCCATCGTCGATGAGCCAGAGATTGATGAACTTCAGCGAGAAGGGCAGCGGCATGCGCACCCATTCGATGCCGGGCGCGACCGTGATTGTTTCGCCAAGTTCCGGGGTGACATCCCCGAAGGGATAGGTCAGGCCTGCGCGGCGTGTCGGGGTGGCTTCAAATCCGTCCATCGTGGGACGTTACCCATGATCGAAAGCGCGTCGAGCCGTCACGCTGGGGAAGCCTATTTGACCGGACGGCGGGGCCGGGGTGGCAGTTTCGTGCGGCGGAATCCCTCCCCTGTCAGGCCGTAATTCCGTGTGCGGTAGGGTACTTTTGGTGCGAGCTCAGAGGGGACTTCCTTCGATTTTCCGGCTGAAAGCTTGCGGGCCTTTGGACCGGGCGCAGCCGTTTTCTTCGCAGACTTCGCCGCTTCGGCCTTGCCGGCGCTCGCCGCAATAAGGGCGGCGCGTTCCTTGTGGCTGAGCGGACGCCAACGGCCTTCCGGCAGATTGCCCAACTCCACAGGGCCGACGCGGATGCGCTGCAGGTCTTTGACGCGCAGGTGGACGAGCGAACACATGCGGCGGATTTGCCGGTTGCGGCCCTCGTTGAGCACGAAGCGGAGCGTGTCCTTGCCTTCGGCGGTGACCTTGGCCGGGCGCAGCTTGCGGCCGTCGAGCTCAAGGCCGTGCCGCAGGAGCGTAAGTTTCTCCGGCGTGATCTCGCCGAGCACTTTTACGATGTATTCCTTGTCGACTTCGCTGAGCGGGCCGATGACGGCTTTCGCGAGAACGCCGTCTTCAGAGAGGATCAGCAGGCCGCGCGAGTCTTTGTCGAGACGGCCGAGCGGTGCCATCTTGTTGTTGCGGCCCGGAATGGCGTGGGCCTCGCCCTTCAGGGTTTTCTCCGAGATGAGGCGGATTGCCGGAATCTCGCCGGGCTCCGGGGTTCCGGACACATAGCCGACCGGCTTGTTGAGAACGATGGAGAGCTGGTTGTCGAGCTTCTGGGCGGCTTTCGAGTTCAGCTTGATCGTCTGTCCCGGGATGATCCGTTCACCGAGCTCCGTGACTGGTTTTCCATCCAGTTCGACAAGGCCCTTCTCGATAAGCGCGTCGGCCTCGCGGCGCGAGCAGACGCCCTCCAGGGCGAGCCACTTGTTGATGCGGACGGGTTCAGCGCCGTCATAGGTCTTGGTCCACGCAGCCATCGGCTTATCCGATCCCGAAGAGGGCGCGGCTGTTCGCAAGGAAGCGGTCTCCACTCTCTGTGATGCCGGGAACGCGGCCCGGGGCGGAAGCGAGCACGGTTTCGGCAAAGAAACCGGCGAGCGCCGTCTGGCGGGCCCGGAAGTCCGCCTCGCGCGTGCGAGAAGCGATCGCCGCGCGGGTGAGGAAATGGCCGCCGATGACATCTCCGGCGAGCGCCAGATAGGCCGTGGCGCCGGCGAGAGCCTTGTCCTGCTCCTCGGCCTTCAGGCGCGCGAGCATCCATTCGGTGGCTTCACCCAGCGCCTTGGAAGCGGCCCAGAGGCGTTCGGCGAGTTGGACGAACTGCGGATCGTTGGTGGAGCGTGCGAGACGCACCGTTTCGTCGATCTCGGTCAGCATGGCGCGCATCGAGGCGCCGCCATTGCCCGCAAGCTTGCGGCCGACAAGGTCGATGGCCTGGATGCCGTTGGTGCCTTCATAGATCGGCGCAATGCGGGCATCGCGGTAAAGCTGCGCGGCCAAGGTTTCACTCATGAAACCCATGCCGCCATGCACCTGGACGCCCAGGCTTGCAACATCGACGCCCATGTCGGTGCTCCAGGCTTTGGCGATGGGCGTGAGCAGGTCTTCTCGCGCCTTTGCGGCAGTACGGATAGACGGCGTGTCCGAGGCATGCGCCAGATCGGCGGCGACACCGCACGCATAGCAGATGGCCCGGGCGGCGGCGACGCGTGCGCGCATGGTGATCAGTGTACGGCGCACATCTGCATGGTGCAGGATCGGCGCCGGGCCGGTGACGCCGTCTGCCTTGCCCTGCTTGCGGTCCTGCGCGTAGGCGAATGCAGCCTGATAAGCGGCCTCCCCTACGCCGACACCCTCCAGGCCAACGTTCAGCCGTGCCGAGTTCATCATCGTGAACATGCAGGCAAGACCCTTATTGGCCTCGCCGATCAGGAACCCGGTAGCTCCGTTGTATTCCATCACGCAGGTTGGGCTGCCATGGATGCCTATCTTCTTTTCGAGGCCGATGCACTGCACACCGTTGCGCGTGCCCGGAGTGCCGGCTCCGTCCGGAAGGAACTTGGGCACGATGAAAAGCGAAATGCCTTTTGAGCCCGCCGGGGCGCCCGGCAGGCGCGCAAGGACAAGGTGGATGATGTTCTCGGCGAGGTCGTGGTCACCCCATGTGATGTAGATTTTCTGGCCGGTGATCGCATAGCTGCCATCGGTGTTCGGCACGGCCTTGGTGGTCAACGCGCCGACATCGCTGCCAGCCTGCGGTTCGGTCAGGTTCATCGTGCCGGTCCAGTCGCCGGCGACGAGTTTTGGCAGGTAGGTTTTCTGCTGCTCGGGCGTGCCGTGGGCCAGCAGCGCCTCGATGGCGCCGAAGCTCAGCATCGGGCAAAGAGCGAAGGCCATGTTGGCACCGTGGAACATTTCCATGACGCCGAGCGCTAGCGCACGGGGCAATCCCTGCCCGCCCCAGGCTTCTGGCGCGGCGAGCCCCATCCAGCCCCCGTTGCGGAACGCGGAGTAGGCTTCGCGAAAACCGTCCGGCGCGATGACACCGCCGGCTTCAAGGCGCGCGCCCATCGAATCACCCACCTGATTCAGCGGCGCGAGAACATCCCGGGCCAGTTTGGCCGCTTCCTCGAGGATCGGGCGGACGATGTCGTCGTCATAGGCTTGCAGATCCGGCAGGCCCGAGAGTTGTGCGAGACCGGCTATCTCCTTGAGACAGAACTCAATTTCGTCGATCGGAGCATCGTAGGCCATGGCCGTTCCTGCATCTAGGATAGGAGTTATGCGTTCCGAGTGATAATCAACCAGTTCACACCCGGAAAGACTACACTACCTTGCGGACGTCCCCGTTGGGCATTTTGGAGATCAACGCAATGAGACTTTTCCTTCTTTCCGCGAGCGCGCTGGTTCTGGCCGCCTGCACCCCGGCCGCTGAAACGGCCGCCCCGGCTGAAACGCCGGCTGCTGCTGAAACCGCTGCCACCGAAGCCGCACCGGCGCCGGAAGTCACCTATGGCCAGGCCGCGACTTACAAGGTCGACCCGACCCACACCTCGATCGTCTGGCGCGTGAAGCACCTCGGTATTTCGAACTACACCGCCCGCTTCAAGACGTTTGATGCGACGCTCGTATTCAACCCGGCTGACCTTGCGGCGAACTCGGTTGAAGTGACGATTGACCCGCTTTCGGTCGAAACGGACTTCCAGGGCGACTATAAAGGCACTCATGCTGACAGCCCCTACGCGACCTGGAACGAAGACCTCGCCAAGAATCCCGGCTGGTTCAATGCCGTCGCCCATCCGCAAATCACGTTCAAATCGACCAGCGCCACGCAGACGAGCCCGACGACCGGCACGGTCACCGGCGACCTGACCTTCCTCGGCGTGACCAAGCCGGTAACGCTCGACGTGACTTATAACGGCGTGGTTCAGCTGCCCTGGACGCCGGAACAGGACCGCATCGGTTTCTCGGCCAAGACGACCCTGAAGCGCTCTGACTTCGGCATGACGAACAACCTCGAATTCATCGGTGATGAAGTTGAAGTGATCGTCGAGACCGAGTTCCTCGAAGCGCTGCCGGAGTAATCTCTGGTGAGCACGGCTTCGTCGTCGCGGTACACGAGTGTTGCCATCGCCCTTCACTGGGCGATGGCGGCACTGCTCCTGTTCATGATCTGGCTTGGCTGGAACATGGAAGACAACGAAGCCCGTTACCAGCTTCACAAATCGATTGGCATCACGATCCTTTTCCTCGCTCTGGCGCGGCTGGCATGGCGGTTCGCCAATCCGCCGCCGCCCCTGCCCGAGGGAATGCCAGCGCTCGAGAAGAAGGCTTCGCATGCGGTGCATGTCGTCTTCTATGCGCTGATGATCGGCATTCCGCTTGGCGGATGGTTCATGGTGTCAGTGTCGCCCTTCCAGGTGTCCACAGTCCTCTATGGCGTTCTGAGCTGGCCGCATGTTCCGTTTACGGAAGGGCTGGTCAGCAAGGACCTTTATGAATTTGTAGAGTTCTTCCACAGCAAGGGCGCGTGGGTGATCATCGGGCTTCTCGCCCTGCATGTGGCCGGCGCGGTGAAGCATGAGATCGGCAAAGAGGAAGGTGTGCTGAAGCGGATGCTTCCGGGGCTGTTCGGAAAGTCGGAACCACCAGCACTTCCCTCGCGTGGCTTCATCTTTGCTTTCGGTGGCAGCCTCGCCCTTTTCTGGGCAATCGCAGCTTTGCCCCTGCTGGGCGCAGCCGCCAGCGGCGGTGGTAAACCCTCTGGCTCTGATGCGGCACCGGTCGCCGCTATCGAAGCAAACTGGGCTGTAGATTATGGCGCTTCGGAGATTGCCTTTTCCGGCATCCATGACGGAAACGCGTTTTCGGGAACCTTTGCCAATTGGACGGCAGACGTCGCCTTCGATCCTGAAGCGCTCGCCACGTCCAAGGTGCACGTCGTGATCGACATGCGTTCGGGAACCACCGGCAAGAAACTCTATGACGACAGCCTCAAGGGCAAGGAATGGTTTGCGCTGTCAGACTTTCCCGAGGCCACCGTCGACCTCGACAATTTCAAACAGGTAGCTGACGGCTACGAGGCCACGGCAACACTGACGCTCAAAGGCAAGCCGGTCAGCGTGCCCCTGCAGTTCACACTCGACATTGATGGCAAGGAAGCGCGCGTCAACGGCAAAGCGGAATTCTCCCGCAATGCGCTCGGCCTTGGACAGTCGTCCGATGCAGAAGGAAAGTGGATATCGGACACGGTTACCGTGACCCTATCCGGCCGCGCCGAGCGGACCCGCTAATACGCTGATTTGCGGGCGCCGCGAGCGGTGGTAAGGCCGGAGGATGACCGCGCCCATCGTGCCAGTTCTTGCTGAAACCATTGCCCTAGCCGCTGAGATTCTCAGCGAGGGCGGGCTCGTCGCCATTCCGACAGAGACAGTCTACGGCCTGGCAGGCGACGCTTCCAATCCGGAAGCCGTGGCACGGATCTACGAGGCCAAGGGACGGCCCCGGTTCAATCCTCTGATCGCGCATGTCGCTTCCCTTGAGATGGCGGCGCGGGAAGCGGAGATAACCGGTCTGGCGCGCGAAGCGGCAGAGGCGTTCTGGCCCGGGCCTCTTACGCTCGTGCTGCCGGTGAAGCCGGGCGGCAACGTTTGCGATCTGGCGCGCGCTGGCCTCGATACAGTCGGATTGCGGTTGCCGGCACACAAGGGGGCGCAGGCGTTGATAGCCGCCTACGGCAAGCCATTGGTGGCGCCGTCCGCCAACCGCTCCGGGCATGTCAGCCCGACCCGGGCAGACCATGTCGCCGCGGATCTTGGTGACCGGATCAACCTGATACTTGATGGCGGGGCGAGCCAGGTCGGCGTTGAATCGACCATCCTTGGTTTCGACGGCCAGACGCCGGTATTGCTCCGCCCCGGCGGCATTCCGTCGGGCGTGATCGCCGAACGGCTCGGCAGGACCCTTCGCTTGCACAGCGAAGCGGACGGCATCAATGCGCCCGGCCAGATCAAGTCGCACTACGCGCCAAAAGCGAAGTTGCGGCTGAACGTGGCGGCGCCTGACGAGGGCGAAGGATACCTTGCTTTCGGCCCAGGCTCGCACGCGGGCCTGAACCTTTCGCCGACGGGCGATCTTGTCGAAGCGGCAACAAAGCTCTTCGCCATGCTGCGCGCACTCGATGCGAGATTTGACCGCATTGCAGTAGCCCCGATCCCGTCAACGGGTCTGGGCGAAGCCATCAATGATCGTCTGGAACGCGCGGCCCACCGGGACGCTTAGCTGCCTCAGCCGCCCATGATGTCTTCCTTGAGGACGGTCATCATGAACTGGTACGAGGTCTCGCCTTCTTCCTCGTCCTTGTAGACGACAGCGAGGAACTCCGCGCCGAGGTAAACTTCGGCGGAATCGTTTGCCTTGTCGCGGGGGAGCAGGCGCAGGCCCGGATGGAGTTTTTCCTTGAGGTAGGCCTCAAGGCGCAGCAATTCTTCTTTATTCATCGTCGAAAGTCCTGAACCAAATCAACACGCGCGGCAAACTAGTCGCTTTGCGCGGCGAGGCAAAGTGCCGGGCTGCAAGCCGCCGGTTAACCGGCCGTCTGGTCCGGAATTCCTTGATCCATGGTCTTCGCAGGCTGGCAGCAGCTCGGACCGCCGACCACCTTGGCAGGCACGCCGGCGACAGTGCAATAGGCCGGGACATCCTTAAGCACCACGCTGCCCGCCGCGACCTTCGCCTCATCTCCGATGGTGATGTTGCCGAGGATCTTGGCGCCGACCGACAACAGAACGCCGCGCCCGATCTTCGGATGCCGGTCGCCGACTTCCTTGCCTGTTCCGCCCAGCGTGACGCCATGAAGCAGCGAGCAGCCATCACCGACAATGGCCGTCTCGCCAATCGTGATGCCAGACGCGTGGTCGAGCATCACCCCCTGCCCGATACGGGCGGCGGGGTGAATGTCGACGTCGAAGAGTTCAGAAGCGCGGCTCTGGAAATGGAAGGCGAGGGTTTCTCGGCCGAGGCGCCAGAGCTGGTGTGCAATGCGATGCGTCTGAAGGGCGAGGTAACCCTTGAAGAATAGGAAAGGCTGCAACATGCCGCGGCAAGCGGGGTCGCGCTCGAGCACGGCCTGCATATCAACTTCAGCCATCGCCACCAGTTGCGGCGCACCTTCGTAGATGCCGGTGATCACATGGCGCACCTGCTGGGTGCCCATCGCCGGGCTCTGCAGCTTTTCGGCGAGGTGGTACGACAAGGCCTGGCCAAGACTGCCATGGGCGAGGATGGCTGCGTTCAGGTAGCTCGCCAGCGTCGGTTCCTCGGCCGCTGCGGCGGTTGCTTCAAACCGGAGGCGTTTCCAGGCGGGCGCAGGGGCGCCGATGTCCGGATTATCGATCATTGCAGCCTCCGTTGCTCCCTTGGCACCAATAAATGGCGCTACCGGGCACAAATTTCAATTGTGGCGTTCGTGCTCTGGTTTGACTCTCCGTCCAGACTTCGCCGGCCGAAATCCAGATCCAGCCCTTTTCGCAGGACGCAGCGCGCATTATGCCCCTCAGTGATGACCAAACGTTTTCCGCCTCCCCCAATCCTTGACCAGCCCCTGTCGGGCGCCCGCGCTAGCGGTGAGGCGCGCGCACTGCTGGCGCTCCGGAAGTCCGCCAACAAGCTTGTGCTGGGCGAGCCCGGTCCCCAGCCGGATGAGCTCAATGAGTTGCTGAGTGTAGCTGCGCGGGTACCCGATCATCGCAAGCTCGGTCCCTGGCGGTTCGTGGTGTTCGAGGGGGACGCCCGCGCCGCTTTCGGGGCCGAACTCGGTGCGATCCTTGCCAGCCGCAAGGCGCCGGCACCGCAGATCGAAGAGGCGCGCAAATCCATGCTGCGCGCGCCTGTTGTTGTTGCCGTGATCTCAAGTCCTGTCGAGGACGGGCGCACGCCGGTCTGGGAACAGGAACTGTCGGCCGGTGCTGTCTGTTACAATCTGCTTCTGGCGGCGAATGCCTGCGGGTGGGCGGGCGTCTGGCTCACCGAATGGGCCGCTTACGACAAGGATGCGGGCGCAGTGCTCGGCCTGCGCGACAAGGAACGCGTCGCCGGTTTCGTGCACATCGGTACGGCGCGCGCCGCAACGCCCGAACGCGTGCGCCCGGATGTTGCTGAGCGGATCAAACGCTGGACGAAGGACTGATCAGCCCCGGCCGCGATACGGTGCGACGCCGGTGTCGGGAACGTAGAGCCCCTCAGGAACAGCGCCGGACTGCCAGAATACATCGATCGGAATACCGCCGCGCGGATACCAGTAGCCGGAAATTCGCAGCCAGCGCGCTTCCGTGAAGGTACAGATGCGCTTGCCTATGGAGACGGTGCAGTCTTCGTGGAAGGCGCCGTGATTCCGGAAGCTGGTGAGGTAAAGTTTCAGGCTCTTGGACTCCACGAGCCATGGACCGGGCGCATAGTCGATCACAAGATGGGCAAAGTCGGGTTGGCCGGTGACCGGGCAAAGCGACGTGAATTCCGGTGCAACGAAGCGGGCAAGATACAGTGTGTCGGCATGCGGATTGGGCACGCGTTCCAGCACCGCGGCTTCTGGCGAGGCCGGAATGGCGCTCGCCTGCCCCAGCTGGTCGAGGCCCTTGTAGATCGAAGCGTCAGACATGGGGGATGAGATCCAGTTGAGGGATGAGGCCAAACGTGAGGCCCATATAGGTGATGTAGCCGAGGAACAGGACGCCGCCTTCCCAGCGCGCAATCTGGCGCCCGGTGAGCGCGAAAAGAACCAGCAGCACCGCTGCGAGGACGAGTGCGCCGACATCGGTCGTCGAGATTATGCTGACCGGTTCGCCGCCCGCCAGAGCCGCCGCAGACGCATCGCCGCGGACACTGAAAGGCTGCACGAGGGCGGTGATGCCTAGGATACCGAGAATGTTGAAGATGTTGGAGCCGATGATGTTGCCGATCGCGACATCCGCCTTGCGGCGATAGGCGGCTACCACTGTGGTTGCAAGTTCAGGCAGGCTGGTGCCGATGGCGACGATTGTCAGTCCGATGACGGTTTCACTGATCCCGAACGAACGCGCGAGCGTCACCGAGCCAGACACGAGCATGTTAGCGCCCACAACGACGGCGGCGAGGCCGGCGACGGCAATCGCCAGCCCGGTCAGCAATCCGTATTGGGCAGTAACGGTTTCCCCTTCTGCCTTGTGCAACTCGGCCGGGGGGCCGCCACGCGTCTGGTCGGCAAGAAGCGAGAACCCGAGATAGGCGATCAACAGGCCGACAAGGACGAAACCGCCAATGCGGGTGAACTGATCGAACCAGAGCATGCCGCACAGGAGCATGGTTGCGCCGATCATGATTGCCCCGTCCCGGGCAATCGCATTCGGATGCACGGCGATGGGAGCGATCAGTGCGGCGATCGCCAGCACAAGAAAGATGTTGGCAATGTTCGATCCGACGACATTGCCGACGGCAATGCCCACGGCACCCCGTTCAACGGCCTGAAGACTGGTAACAAGTTCGGGAACCGATGTCCCGAAACCGACCAGGGTAAGGCCGATGACGAGTTCAGAAATGTTAAGCTTTCTCGCGACACTGACGGAACCGCGCACGAGGCCTTCGCCGCCCGCCAGCAAAAGGACCAATCCGCCGAGGATCAGGAGATACATCATTGCGCCGATTCCCACTGTTTCCGGGCCATATACGTTCACGAAACCGTGTGGCGCAATCAACCCTGATGAGTTCTGGAGTTTCGCGCACACCTGTCAAGTGAACCTTATGGTTTCGTCAGTATGAATGGGCCAGTACTTGCACACCTGCCCCGGCAGAAAGCTGAGACCTCGATGAAAGCGGCAAAACCGGCCAGCCTCTGGACGATAGCCCGGCCTTTGGCCGGGGCTTGCCTGCTGGTGACGACGGCAGGATGCGCCCTTGTGCCCGGATTGCGTGATGCGGTCGTTCAGGAAGGCGAAAAACGTCCCCGGGGGATACCTGGCGGCTGACATCATGCCCTCGCGGATCGAAAGCACATCGGACACTGCCGTACTGGTCGCGCAACCGGGCCCGATGTTCACCGTGCTCAGCCGGGACTTCGCCGGCCGGGATGCCATCGTTCCGGAAGTGGCCAAAACCCTCGAAAAGGAACTTGCTACGCTTCCGCCGGGTGCCGCAGCGCGCACGCAGAGTATCGAGAAGCTCGACGACGACCTGGTTCAGCTTCTGCGCCGGCAAGGCTATGCCTTTGCTCGCAGCGACGGCATTGACGTGCTCGCCTCGCGGCAGGACGCGAATGTGGAACTGACCTTCCTGCTCGTGCCCGGTCCGCGCGTGTCGCTGGGCGCTCTGGAGATACCGGATATCGATTCCCGCGGCCAGAAGATGGTCCGTACCCTGAAGACCTGGTCAGATGGCGACCTCTTCACGCCGGCCATCATTGACCGTCTCAGAACGCGGCTGCGGGCCACCGGGCTCTACGACGGTATCGGCGTCACGATTTCCGAGACACCTGGTCCGGACGGCTTGCATACCGTTTCAGCGACGCTCGTCGAGGGCAAACCCCGCACGATCGGTGCCGGTGTTTCAGCATCGACGACCGAAGGCGTCGGTGTGGATGCCTATTGGGAGCGCCGCAACCTGACCGGCCGCGCCGACCGGCTGCGAATCCAGGGCGAGGTCGCGACGCTCGCCCAGAACCTGACCGCCACATATGAGCGCCCGAACATCGGACGCTACGGCCGCACGCTTGGCCTCGAAGCCGGTGTGCGTTCAGAAGAAACCGACGCCTACGACCTCGATGGCATCAGTCTGGGCGCATCGCTGGCGCAGCCACTGTCCCGGGAACTCACCGTCTCTGCAGGGGCCAAGCTGGATGCTACGCGAACAATTGATGATCGCGCGCGAATCGTCGGCGGAATCGAACGCGATCAGGTGACACTCTCCTTCCCGCTCGCCCTCAACTACACTGATGTCGGCGACCCGCTCGATCCGCAATCCGGTTTCCGGTTCTTCACCGGCGTGGAGACCGGCGTATCGGTCGGCGACGAAACACCCGGCTATACGCGCCTGCAGCTGTCGGGCGCGACCTACCGGGCCGTTACGGAAGATCTGGTGGGGGCGTTCCGTGCGGAATACGGCGCTTTCATCGGATCGAACGCCGTGCCGCCTGATAAGCTTTTCTTTGCAGGCGGCGGCGGGACCGTGCGCGGCTATGAATATCAGAGCCTGTCGCCACGCGATGCGTTCGGCGGATTGACCGGTGGCCGCAACCTGTTTTCGGCATCAGCGGAGCTTCGCTGGCGCGCCTCGGAGCGGTTCGGATATGCCCTGTTCACCGATATTGGCGCGGCTGCGGACGATGCCGGGTCTGTCTTCTCGGAAGCGTCAGCAGCCATCGGATTGGGCATCCGCTACTATCCTGGATTTGGTCCCGTCCGGCTGGACATCGCCGCGCCCCTCGACCGGCAGGATGGCGATGCGCCGGTGCAGGTTTACATCTCGATAGGTCAGGCCTTCTGATGGCGGCAGCGTTCAATCCGTTTGGCCTGATCAAGCGCCGCCCAATCATTGCGATCTTGGCAGGGATCGTAGTGGCGCTCGTGCTGCTTCTCGCATTCCTTCGTTACTGGATCACGACCGATACCGGCCGGGATTTCGTCATCTCCCAGATCGACGGACGTGAGGTTGCTGGCTATGGCCGCCTGAGCGTTCGCAATCTTGAGGGTGATCCGCTCTCGGATTTCTCAATCGGCTCGCTCGAAATCCGCGATGCCTCCGGTGAATGGCTGAACGCAAACGACATCAAGGTCACCTGGTCACCCGCTGCGCTGCTGTCACGCACAGTCGATCTGTCCGACCTCGGGATCGCCGAGATCAACGTGCTCCGGCGGCCTGTTCGCGCACCGAGACCCAAGACAGACTCCGGGCCTTGGGAAGTGCGCCTCGATCGGGGCAAGATCGACCGGCTTTTGCTGGCGGAAGGCGTCGCCGGTCCGCAATCGGCGTCCGCCATTTCCGCCCGCTTCCTCAATGAGCGGGATGGCTCGATTGATGCGCAGCTCGAAATCATGCCGCTGGATGGCGGCGGCGATCAGATAACGGCCAGGATCCTCCGTGACCGGGATTCTGCTTTCAATCTGGAAATCTATGGCAAAGCGCCAGCTGGCGGTGTGTTTGCCCACCTGATGGGTTTGCCCGAAGGTTCCTCCGCAATCGTGTATGCGACCGCTGCAGGAGACCTTGAGGATGGGCGCGGCGAAGCCCGGCTAACGATCGATGGCAGCGACAAGGTTTTCCTGTCGGGCAAGATCGAAAACTGCGCGCTGGAAGCCAGCGTCCGGCTCGATGCCGGCGCATTGCCCATTCCTGAATCGCTTGCCCAGTTCCTCGGCCCAGCTGTCGAAGCGGACGTCACGGCAGCGTTTGAAAAGAAGGCGGTCGCGTTCACGATCGATGGCACCCTCGCGGCAGGTCGCCTGAAGCTGAGCGGCGCATCTCTGCCGAACCGGATCGGGCTGCAGGGACCAGCGCGCATCGAAGCAGAGCTCACAACACTTGCGCCTTACTGGGATGCCGTCCGCCTGCTTAAGCTCGACGGAGAAATCTCCGAGAGCGATGGCATCTACAGCTATTCGGGCGCAACGCAGCTCAGCGTGCTGTACGAAGCTGACCTCCCGTTCGAATCCGTCGCGGGACCAGTGAGCGCGCGCCTGGAAGCCGGGCGCATCCCGTTCACCGGCGATGTTGTGGTCCGCAAGCTGCTCGCCTCCAATGCGGAAGCGGCGAACATTCTTGGCGATGAGGTGCGCGTCAGCGGCAATGGCGTCTTAAATCTCGTCAGCAGGCGTCTTGTCGTCGATGCCGCCGAGGTGACCCATAAGACCGGCAATGCCCAGCTGCTCGGTGAGGTCGGCTTTGCTGACAGCGCGCTCAACGTCTCCGGCAAGGTTACGCAGTTAATCGCCGCCCTGCCCGGCGGCTTTGGCGGCAGCGCCGCAGGTTTCATCCAGGCAAAAGGCAGCATCCGGGATTTCGAGCTTGGTCTGAACCTGAACCTCAGCCGAGTCACATCCAATGTCGAAGCGCTCACCGGCCTTGTGAATGGCAATGGCAGCGTCCGGGGATTGCTCCGCATCCAGCCGGACGCGGGGTCGATCCGCCGCCTTGATTTCAAGCTGCCCGGCGTCGAAGGTCAGATGTCAGGTCCGATTTACGGCCCGCGCAGCCCGGACCTTGCGATCAAGGCCCAGCAGCTCTCCTCGCTGGACGTTTCCGGCAACCAGATCGACCTCGGCGCAATCACTGCGCGGCTTCGCAGGAGCGGAGAAAGCTTCCGCCTCTCCGGAAGCTCTGAAGGCGGCAATGCGTTCGTCAGCGGCCGGAACATTTCGGATCTCTCCTCGGATGTTGACCTACTGATTGATGGGAGTGACGTTTCAGGCCCCGTCCGGCTGACGGGCCGTTCCGATGGCCTCCCCTGGGCGGTCTCGTTCTCGCTGAGCCGCAGCGCCAAGACGACGCGGCTTGATGCGATCGAAGGCCGCCTCGGCGCGGTCGAGTTCACTGGCTCCGCGCGGCTGGAAGATGCCGGAGAACTTGATGCGGATATCAATGTTGAAGCCGGCGCATTTGAATATGCAGGCATTACATTCGGAACACTGAAGTTCAGCGGCACGGGCGGCAGGGCTGACGGCGAAAGCGTCGATCTTGGTGCCCGGTTCGAGGCGACTATGGTGAAGCTGACGTCAGGTCTCACGATCGACTCTCTGACCGGCACGCTGACGACAACACCTGAGGGATACCGTTTCGATGGGCGCCTGCTCGACAAGCAGGAAGGCGCGGACAGCGACATGGCATTTTCAGGTCTCCTGTCTCTGACCGGAAGCGCGCCTGCAGGAACACTGTCGCTTTCCGGCTCGCTTCTGGGCATCGGAATCGCTACCCGGGAAGACATGGCCTGGTCGCTCGGAAATGCGCCAACCCTGGACGCAGATCTCGCGCTGCTCGGCGGCAGCATTCAAGCCGAGCTGCGCCCCGGCGACGCCACGACGAGCAGTTCACTGACGGTCAAGAATGTTGGTATTGCGCCTTTGCTCGCTGCCCTGGGCCTGCCTGAAATAGACGCTGTGATTTCCGGGAAGGCCAATGGCCGCCTTTTCGGCGACAATCCGGAAGGTACGCTGCAGATGTCTGCGAAAAGCGCCGTGTCCGGACTGGAGACAGAACTCGACTTCGACATGAACGGCCGGCTCGATACAAGCGCCTTGGCCCTCACGGCGCAGGCGACCTACGGACCGAAGTTGAAAGCAAATGCCGCGGCGCGTATTCCGGTGAAAACATCGGGAACGGGACTTGTCCAATTGGACCGCAACAAGAAGCTCGAAGCGCTGGTGGACGTAAACGGGAGCCTCGATGCGCTGCGCCTCGTTGCCCTTGCCTATGGCCACGACATAGGCGGCACGCTGAAGAGCCGGATCGAATTGGGAGGCTCTCTGGAAGAGCCGGAAATCTCGGCCGACATCGAAATTCTGGACGGGATCTATGAATACGGCGCGACCGGGATGAGCCTCAAGGATCTCGATCTCAAGGCGGCCTACGACAAGGAGATTCTGACCGTTGCCGGCACCGGCATCGGCTCGGAGGGAGGCAGCCTCAAGTTTGATGGCCGGCTAGCCGAGACCGAAGCCGGCGTTACAGTGACTTTGGACCGCATCCTGGTTTACGACCGTCTCGGCGATTTCGCGCGCATCTCAGGCAATGCAAAACTGGTCGAAGGCGAGAAGGACCGCGTCCTCAGCGGCGCCCTGTCCGTCAATGAAGCGCGTTTCAACATCGACAACTTCACGTCCAATACGATCCGGACGCTGAATGTCCGCTGGACCACCGACGATCCGGATGCCCGCCGCGAAGCGCTGCTTGAAAAACCGATCCGGCTCGGCCTGAAGGTTTCTTCACCGCGGGGCGTCATTGTTCGTGGACGCGGTCTGGATAGTGACTGGGGCGCTAATCTCGATGTCACCGGACAACCTGACAATATTCTCCTCAACGGCCGGGCAACCCTCGCCCGTGGTTCGCTGGAGCTCGCCCAACGGCCATTTGAATTCGAAACGGGCGTAATCACCTTCGACGGGCCAATCGATTCGGCGCGGCTGGCCATCTCGGCCAAACGCGAAGTCGATGGTTTTGCCGTGAGGGCCGATGTCGGAGGGTCGCCGTCGCTTCCGACCATTGAATTTTCGAGCACGCCGTCCCTGCCCGAAGACGAAATCCTGTCCCGCATGTTGTTCGGACGTTCGTCTGTTGATCTCACTGCACTCGAGGCGGCCGAACTTGCAACGTCGATCGCCCGCCTTGCCGGACAGGATACTGGCCTCGACCCGCTCGGAACAATCCAGTCCGGACTCGGCGTAGACCGGTTGCGGTTTGGCGTTGATGCAGAAGGAAATCCCGAACTGGGCGTCGGCCAGTATCTCGCGCCGGATGTCTATCTCGAGGTGACGACGCAAGGCGCTGCCGGAAACTCCGTGGAAGTCGAGTGGCAGCCTCGCCCACAGGTTTCCGTTACGTCAGAAACAAGTTCGACCGGAGATTCAAGGATTTCCGTCCGGTGGAAAAACGACTACTGAAGAACAGGCTTGCAGTTCATCCTGCTTAAGAGTTTTGTTAGCTCAGCGGCCTGCCATTCCGCATTGCAAAAATAATGGTTCAGACGCGCTTGCCTTCCGATTTTTGGGGAGGAAAAAGGGCAGAAAGAGCCAAGAGGTAGAATTATGGTTGAAGATGCCCGAGTCGCCGGATCACGTTCGCCAACCCGCATTGACCAGATGGTTGGTGAAAAAATCCGTGAACTGCGCACCGCCCAGAATTTCACCCTTTCGGAGCTTGGCCAGGAACTCGGGATCAGCCACCAGCAGCTGCAGAAATACGAAACCGGCACCAACCGTCTGAGCGCCGGCATGCTGGCCAGTGTGGCCCGGGTTCTTCGTGTTCCGATTGCGGAGCTTTTCCAGGATGCGGAAGGCGGAACGTCCGACAAACGTGACCCAGTTACCGAGGCGCGCGCCCGTTGCCATACGTTGATCGACCGGACGAATTCCGTGCCGAAACTTGAGTCGATGGCGAAAGTGCTCCGTGCACTGTCTTCGGACTAATCACTCAGCATTCGACGACGTTTACGGCCAGTCCGCCCTGGCTCGTTTCCTTGTATTTTGACGACATGTCGATGCCGGTCTGGCGCATCGTCTCGATGACCTGATCGAGCGACACTTTGGTTTGTTCTAACGAGTGCAGCGCCAAACGGGCGGCATTCGCTGCCTTTACAGCACCGATGGCGTTGCGCTCGATGCACGGAATCTGCACGAGCCCGCCTACCGGATCGCAGGTCAGGCCGAGATTGTGCTCCATGGCAATCTCGGCCGCATTGCACACCTGCTGCGGTGTACCGCCCCAGACAGCAGCCAAACCGGCCGCCGCCATGGAGCAGGCAACACCTACCTCGCCCTGGCATCCCATCTCCGCTCCCGATATCGACGCGCGCTGCTTGTAAAGCAACCCGACACCGCCTGCCGTGAGCAGGAACTTCCGGATACGGAGCTCGCGGTCTTCCGCGTCCCAGCAATAGTGCCGGATCACAGCGGGAATGATTCCAGCCGCCCCGTTGGTTGGCGCCGTAACGACCTGCCCGCCTGCGGCGTTCTCCTCGTTCACGGCCATCGCATAAACGTTCAGCCAGTCGAACAGCTGCTCTCGCTCGTTCGAAGGCGGCCCGTTGCGCAGTTTCTGCCAAATCTCGGGCGCGCGCCTGCGCACTTTCAGCCCGCCGGGAAGCGTGCCCGTCCTGATGAGTCCGCGATCGATGCAGGCCATCATGACCGCCGCAATCCTGTCGAGCGCCGCGTGCGTTGCCACAAGCGGCCGCTTCGCTGATTCGTTCTGCAGGATAACCGCATCGATGCTCAACCCGTCCGCATGGCATGCCGCGAGAAGCTCAGCAGCGGAAATGAAGGGATACGGCACGGCCGAACCGGCCGGAACGATGTCATCGCGCACAGGCCGCTCAAGCTGGCGCTGCGAGGCAATGAAGCCGCCGCCGGTCGAGTACCATGTGCTGTCAGCAATAACGGCTTGGCCAGAATCACGTGCAATCAACCTGATGCCATTCGGATGCAACTTCGGCATCACCTCATAGGCAAACCGGATGTCCTTGGCCGGATCAAAATCTATCTCCCGGCCACCCGGCAACCGCAACCGCTTGGTGTGCTCCAGAGCAGCCACCTTGTTGTCCGCATCATCCGGGTCGAGGGTTTCAGGATCAAGCGCGAGCAAGCCCAGCACGACTGCCTTGGGTGTCGCGTGGCCCACACCGGTCAGCGCCAGCGAGCCCTGCAGTTCCACTTCAATCCGCACCACACGGGCCATCAGGCCTCCCTGCTCCAGTTCAGAGAGGAACCGGCCTGCGATCCGTATCGGGCCGACGGTGTGCGAACTCGACGGACCGATGCCGATCCGGAATAGATCGAGTACTGAAAGCATGCGCCGTCTCCCTTGAGGCTTCTTTTTATGGTCCGGCCGCGCTCAGGACGCCGCTTCGGTCATCGCCGTGACGTCGTGAGAATAGATCCAGTCATATTGACCATGTGCAAACGAGGGAAGGAATTGCCCGGCCAGCCAGATCGGCCCGTAGGTCGCCATCTGTGTGAATGGGTCGCCATGATGGAACAGGCTCGCATTGCGCCGCGCGCCGGCCTGGACGCGCGACGTCCGCGGCTTGCGGATCGCTTCATAGCGGGTCAGCGCATCTGCCAGGTCGGCCCGATCTGTCACGAGGCGGGCCAGAACATAAGCATCCTCAATGGCCATCACCGCGCCCTGCGCAAGGAAGGGCAGCATCGGATGACAGGCGTCCCCGAGCAGAACGGCGCGGCCGTCCGACCATTTCTCCAGCGGCGCACGATCATACAGAGCCCACCGGTTCAGCACCTTGGCCTTCTCAAGTATGCGCCGGATGACCGGCGACCATTTCGCGAAGTCCTTGAGTGCCTGTTCCCGCGTACCCGTTGATGTCCAGGATTCCGAAGGCTGCTCCTTGCTCTCCACGACGGCGACAAGGTTTGCAACGCTGCCGCGGCGCAGGCGGTAGGTTACGGCGTGACGACGCCCGCCAACCCAGACACAGGCCGATTCCGGCGGGACATCCGCGCCGAGTTCGGACAACGGCGCAACAGCGCGCCAGGCGATATTGCGTGTAAAGCGCGGCGCATCCGGTCCGATCATCTGGGTACGGAGCGCCGAGTGAATGCCGTCGGCGCCAATCAGAAGATCGCCAGTCAAGCTCTGACCATCATCGAGATGCGCGATCACGCCCTCGCCGGTATTGGTATAGCCGGTCACGCGCTGGCCAAGCTGAACGGCATCCGGGTCCCGGTCCACAAGCGCGCCGTGCAGCGCCTCGATCAGGTCTGCGCGGTGAATGTGAAGGTACTCTGCGCCCCACCGGGAACGGGAAACATCCCGGAGCGGGATCGTCAGGATCTTCGCCCCGCTGCGTCCAAACCTCAGTTCCTGAGCCCTCGGACGGAACGCATCACGCTCCACCCGCGCGCTGACGCCGAGTACTTCGAACACGCGCATGCCATTGGGGCTGAGCTGCAAGCCTGCGCCGATTTCCTCAAGGCGAGGTGCCTGCTCCAGCAGGGTCACCTGATGCCCCATCTTCTGGAATGCCAAAGCGGCCGTCAGCCCGCCAATCCCACCCCCGGAAATCAGGACGTGCATGGCGCTTGGCATTGTCAGCTGCCGGAACCGTTATTTCGGCCGGGAAGGATCTTCGCGGCCGCCAATCAGCACGAAGCGGCGGTCGCAATACTTGCACTCGACAAAATCCTCGTCGCCCATCTCGTACCAGACCTTGGGATGACCGAGCGCCCCTCCCCCGCCATTGCAGGAGACCTTGCGGCTGGTCACCATCGAGATTTCCGGCGGTGTGAACACATCGCGCTTAAGGGGCATGTCGGAACTCCGGTCTTGGGGCCGCAACCGGGTGGCTTGCTCCGGCGCGGGCTGACCCCTAACTAGAGTCTGGGCTGCCGGCTTGCAAGGCATCCCGCACGCCGTGACGAAAGAGCGCCATGTCCAGCCCGGAATTTGCCATTGAAGTCCGCGATCTGCGGAAAACTTACCGCGCAACAGGCAAGATGGCCGAGAAAGACGCGCTGAAAGGCATATCCCTGAAGATCCCGACAGGCTCCATTTTCGGGCTCCTCGGGCCGAACGGGGCGGGTAAATCGACCTTCATCAATATCCTCGCCGGTCTCGTAAAGAAAACCTCCGGCACAGCCCATATCTGGGGCCTGGATATCGACGCGCATCCGCGCCAGAGCCGCGCCGCCATCGGTGTCGTGAACCAAGAAGTGGTCGCCGACCCGTTTTTCACGCCCTTCGAGATGCTGGAGCTCATGGCCGGCTTCTATGGTGTTCCGAAAGAGGAGCGCCGCTCAGTGGAAATCCTCACGGCGCTTGGCCTGGCAGACAAGAAGGACGCCTATGTGCGCCAGCTATCCGGAGGCATGAAGCGCCGCTTGATGGTCGCCAAGGCACTCGTTCACAATCCACCCGTGCTGATCCTCGACGAGCCGACGGCAGGCGTCGATGTCGAGCTGCGCCGGCTGATGTGGGACTATGTCCGCGAACTGCATGCACGCGGCACCACGATCATATTGACGACGCACTATCTCGAAGAGGCCGAGGAACTCTGCGACACCATCGCGATTGTCGACAAGGGCGAGATCATCGCCTGCGAGCCGACGACGCAGCTGCTGTCGCGCCTGGACTACAAGACGCTGATCATTGTTCCGCGCGAACCGCTGACCGCTGTGCCGCCCGAGCTGGCCATGCACGATACGAAACTCCGCAGCGACGGCTCTCTCGCCATCACCTTCAAGACCGCGGAAACGGGCATTGGCCGTTTGCTCGAAAAGGCCCGCGCCGCCGGCATCGGCATCGCGGACCTTTCGACCAAGTCGCCTGACCTTGAAGATGTCTTCATCGCCCTGACGAGCGACCGGGCAGCCGCTACAGCGACTGGCTGATCCAGTTCGCAAGCGCCTGGCGGTTCATCGCGCCATTGTGCGTGGCGGCAACCTTGCCTTGCTTGAACAGCAGCATCGTGGGCAGGCCGCGGACGCCGTACTTGGCGCCGACCAGCGGGAAATCGTCCACGTTGAGCTTCACGATCTTGACCTGATCCTGCATTTCAGCAGCAACGGCCTCGATATGCGGCGCCATCTGCTTGCAGGGACCGCACCATTCGGCCCAGAAATCCACAACAACCGGCTTGTCCGACGAGCCAAGCAGGGCATCGAATTCGTCGTCGCTTACGTCCATTCCAGACATGATGTTGGCTCCTTCTGCGCCCCTCAAGGCGGGGTGGTTGATACATAGGGAATCTTGCGGCCTGTCAAACCACCCTCAAGGCAGACTTGAGGGATTCTGACAGCATGGCCTCCGGGATGCGCATCATCTTCGGGCCATCGGTCCAGCATAGCACTGCGACCATTTCCTTGCCGGGGTAAGCTCGCTCCAGCACGGCGGCATAGGCGGCCATCTGTGTGATATAGCCCGGCGCCACCTCTGAAACGTCATCAGGAGCAGGCTGGTCGGTCTTGAAATCGATCACCAGCACGCGCTCCGGCGTAACCACCAGCCGGTCGACCCGGCCATTGATGACATAGTCCTTCGGCAGTTTGTCTGAAGTGCCGATTACGGCTGCCTCCGCCCGCCCTCCGGGCTGGAACAGGTCGGACAGATCAGTATCCGTAAGGATCGCTTGCGCTGCACCAAGCATTTCCTTGCGCTGCTTCGCTGTCAGGCCGGGCTCCCTTTCGAGGAAAGCGGCGCCAGCCGCCGTCCGGTTCTCAGATGGCAGTTCCGGCAGGTGTTGCAGCAGGCTGTGGATAAGCCGGCCTCGCCTGAGCCGCGCTTCGCGTTTCGGATCGAAGGGCGCCACGACCTTCGTCTTGGGCCCGAGCAGGCTGGTGGGCGCCATCAGGCGGCGTGACACGGCATCTGCCGAAGGCGGCGTGCGAATCCAGTCTGGAAGCCCGGCCGGAGCGCGGCTCTCAGCGCCTTGTGCCTTCACGGGCGTGGGCGGGGAACCATACTGCAAGATACCTTCTTCCAACTCGCGCGAAGGCAACACTGTCATCGCATTCCGGCAAAGCGCGTACCATGAATCCTTGTGATAGCCTGTGGCCGCCTCACCCTCGCCGCCATACCAGTGGCCTGCGATCAGCAGCCGGTCCTGCGCGCGCGTCAGTGCCACATACAGCAGACGGCGATGTTCTTCGTGGGCCTTTGCCTCGGCGATCAGCCGGGCCCGCTGGGCAGGCTCGATATCGGTGTCCTTGCGTGGCGACCATACGATTGCTCCGTCAACGGACAGGATCGTCTCGCTGGAAAGCTTGGGCTTGGACGATGTGTCGGGAAGGATCACGATCGGCGCCTGCAGGCCTTTCGCCCCGTGCACGGTCATCACGCGCACTTCTCCGCCCGCTTCGGCAAGATCGCGCTTGATCTCGACGGGTGTTGCCTCAAGCCCCGCGACGAACAGCTGCAATGAAGACGGGCCCGACGTATCGTGCGCCAGCGCGCGTGACAGGAGCGCCTCGACCGGATCGCGCGCAGGCGTGCCGAGTCGCGCATTGATCTTCTCCCAACCCGTGCGGCCGGTAACATCCGGCACTTCAAGCACCGAAGACAGGAATTCAAACGGTGCCAGTCCTGCTTTCGCAATCAGCTCTTGCAGGAAAGCGCTCACCCTCACGACATCCGGATCGGAACTCGCCTGGACGCGGTCCCAGAGCGTTTCACCCTGCTTGCGCCCTGACGCGAGTTCGAAAAGGTAGCGATCATCGTCTACGAGACCTGCGAACGGACCCCGCAGGATTTCAGCCAAAGCCAGATCGCGGGCCGGCAGGGCCGCAAACCGCATAAGGTTGAGGCAATCCTGCACGCCGATATAGTCCGTGAGCCGCAAGCGGTCCGCGCCTGCCACCGGGACGCCCGTGCTCTTCAGCGCATTTATAACCGCTTCGAACAGCCCGCCTCGCCGCTCGCGCACGAGGATCAGTATGTCGCCGGGCTGGGCCGCACGTCGCTTGCCGCCCGCTTCCCAGACCGCCGCCCCGCCAGACACCATCTCCCTGACAGACTTCGCAAGGGCGCGCGCCAGTTTCACTTTCGGCGAGGTGACCCGCAGCGCATCCACTGGCCGCGCCCAGGCATCGGTTTCCTCCGACGGATCATTCGGCACGATGGGCCAGAGTTCAACGAGACCCGGCTCATCCCAGCGCTTCGCAGTGTGAACGATCCTGTCGGCCGTCAATGGGCGCGTATCCCCGAAAGGCACATCGATGACCGGCGCCTCGTTCCAAACGGTATCGACGTAAGTCAGGATTTCTGGGCTGGAGCGGAACGACATCTGCATGTCCGCCATCGCCGCCTTGGGATCGCGTTCGCTCAGTGCTCGCGTCTCGTTCAGAAAGCCGGCCGGGTCTGCGCCCTGGAAGGAGTAGATCGACTGCTTCTCGTCGCCGACCATGAACAGCGTGCGCGGATCCTGCAGCCGCTCGCGCCCCTCGCCCGCGGTGAACTCCTGCGTCAGTGCACGGATCAGGTCCCACTGCGCGGGGCTGGTATCCTGCGCTTCATCCAGCAGCACATGGCTGAGCCCGCCATCCAGCTTGTAGAGCACCCAGCTCGACATGCCTTCCGACGCCAGCAGATCACGCGTCTTTTCAATCAGGTCATCAAAGTCCAGCGCCCCGCGACGTGTTTTCTCGGCATCATATTCTGCCAGCGCCGGCACGCCGATCGACAGCAACGCCGATGTCCGCGCAAACGCCTGCGCGCGCTTCATGTCATCCACCAACTGCAGAACGCGCCGCGTTTCACTACCCTGCACATCGCCGATCGCAAACAGCTCCTCGACCAGCGGATATTGCTCTGCGATGCCCTTCGTGTATTGCCCTTTGGCTCTCAAAGCGCCGGTCGTAGTAAAGAAGGCATCCCTGTAGTACTTCCATGCGATCTCGGCGGTCGCCGACGTAACGGTGCTTCGCAAGGTGTCCGCAAGCTTTAAGTCCGTCGACTTTCCAGATTCTAGCGCCCGAATGCAGGCCTTGATGTCTTCCCGCGGAAATTCGCGAACCATCGCCTGCTCGATCAGCTCAGCGGGGGATAGCTGCGGCGGCCGTATCAGCGTCCTCTGTGCACGGTCGATCCGCGCGGGATCATGATCCAGCCGGGCCGCAAATGCTCTCAACCGGCTGCTCGCGCCCTTCAGCGCATCCAGAGCACTCGCCGCGCCGTCCCGCCCCGCTTCGCGCGCAAGCAGGGCCAGTGCCTCCGGCGCGCTGCCTGCCGCCTGGACAATCGCGCGGCGCTTGGCGCGCTGCCAGATGTCCTTCGCGTCTTCCTCTTCGAGCTCCACGAAGCCCGGGACAACCCCAGCCTCCAGCGGAAACCGGCGCAGCACCCGCGCGCAGAAGGCGTGGATCGTCTCGATCCGCAATCCGCCGGGCGTCTCCAGAGCGCGGGCAAACAGCGCACGTGCCGCTTTCAGCTGCTCCTGCGTATATTTCTCGGGTTCAATGCCCTCCAGCTTTGACAACGCCGACCGCAATGGCGTGTCTTCCATGACAGCCCAGCCGCCGAGCGTCTTGAACAGCCGCGTCAGCATCTCGCTGGCGGCTGCGCGGGTGTAGGTGATGCACAGGATTGAATCCGGCGCGGCGCCCGGGCGCCCATCCGGGCGGCGCAGCAGCAGCCGCGCAACGCGGTCGATCAGGACTTTTGTCTTGCCGCTGCCCGCGTTCGCAGTTGCGTACGCAGAAGCTTGCGGATCAGCGGCGCGCGCCTGCGCCTCACTCGCCTGCTTCAGCGCCTCGACGTGTGCGGGCTCAGTCATCGCCGCCCTCCCCGTCGCTCGTGTCGCTGGTCCACTCGGCGCGCCGTGCCAGCAGGTTATAGCCATAGTCATACTTGACGAACTGCACGCGCGGCGCAGACGCAAAGATGGCGTCCGGGTCGCGGTAGTCCGCGATCAAACGCTGGAAACCCGCCTCCGCTGTGGCAATCATTTTCCCGGGCGTCAGCTCACCGTCCTTACCCGGACCAATCGTCCGCGCGTCCGGCTTGCCCCGAAATTCCACATACTCGAGCGCCGCAACCGGCGCCGCCTTGACGTCCTTGAACCCGCCCCGGCTCGCGATCAGCGCCTGCAGCGGCATCTGCTGGTCAAAGCCCGCTCGGATCATCTTGTCGGAAGGCGCGCTTCCCGTCTTGAAATCGACGATCGTCACGGCGCCCTTGGCGCCAACCTCGATCCGGTCCGCCTGCGCCGACAGGATGAACGGCGCCCCTGCGATGTCATAAGTGAGTTCGCCGCTCACTTCGAGGAACCGCCCGCCAGCAACATCGCGCCCGGAAAGCCACCCCTCAAACCAGGATACCACATCGCGCCAGATGGCCTCCCGGCTCAGCCAGTCCGCCTCGGCTTCCCCGGCTCTCAGCAATTCCTCGCGCAGCAGGCGATCAAGCGCCATTCCTCCCCGGTTTCCACCTGCGAGTTCAAAGCGCTCGATTGCTTTGTGAATTGCAGTGCCTTTCAGGTTCGCCTGCATCGGCCCATTCATCGGGTCGAGCACGCGAAGACCCAGCACATCCTCCGCCCAGATCGAATAGGGGTCACGCTGCAGCCGGTCGATCCGCGTGACAGACAGCCGGTTCGGCCAGCTTCCCGGCCGCCGCTTGGGCCGCGGCTCGGCCTTGAACTCCGTGGACAGAGTGCCAATGCCTGCGCCCTGAACCTGATGAACCCAATCCGGCAGATGCGCATACTCCCCGCGGATCACGCTTTCTGCGCTTTCAAACAGCGCGCCTTGCGCCAGCGTGCGCAGCCGCCAGACCCAGCGCGAGGCAACAGCCGGCGCATCGTCGCGGCGCGCCGAATAGAGCATCACGACTTTTGGCGCACAGGCCAGCTGCGCGAAATCATGCGCGGAGAGGCCGAGGCGTTCATCCGCATCCGGAAGGCCCAGTTTCGCGCGGAACCGCGCCGGCAGGAAGGCATCGGGCGGCGTCTTTTCCGGCCAGACATCTTCGTTGAGGCCCGCCAGCACAACCAGATCTGCAGATTGCAAGCGGGCTTCGAGCGGGCCCCAGATGCTCAGCCTCGGATGTTCTTCTTCGCCAAGGCTCACAGTGAGATTGGCGCATTCCGCTTCGATCAGTTCGGCGAGTTCGGCGGGCGCTACGTCTCCGAGGAACTCGCCCATCTCGCTGATCCGTTCGAGCAGCTTCGAAGCACCCGCGCCGTCTTCACCGGCCCAGGGCAGCGGCGTTTCGCTGATCGCCCCGGCCAATGCGGCGATCCGCTGCGCACCGAGCTGAACATTGATCGCATCGAGTCCGGAAAAGTCGGCACCCGTCTCATCGAAAATGCTCGCAAATGCGCGCAGGAAAGCGGCGGCCCTTGTCTGGTCTTCTTCCGTATAGGCGCGAAATCTCTCGTCCTTGTGCCGCGTCTCCGTAAGCTGCGCGAGATCTTCAAACGAAGTCCACCGGCGCGCACCCCGTAGGAAATGAAGGTCCAGCAAATCACCCTTGGCGCGCTCACGCACGAATGGATGCTTCAGCACGGCCGAGAGCGTCACGGGGTCCGCCGGATCGACGGTCCAACGCGCGCAGAGTGCGATCAGGCTGCCGGCCGGGGTGCGCCCCAGCGGCTGCCCTGCGGACGGCGGCACCGATATGCCCCAGCGCTCCAGCAAAACGCCCGCGCGCCGCGCGAGCCCCGCATCCGGCGTGATCAGCGCGCCCTTTGCGCGGTCGTTTTGCAATACGCTGCGCAAAAGGATAGCCGCTGCTTCGGCCTCCGCCGCCTCGTTTGGCAGTTCGATCACTGAAATTCCGGACAGGGCATCCCGGGCAAAGCCTGCCGTCGTCGTCGCGTTGCTGGCGGCCAGCGCTTCCAGTGTCTCGCGCCAGTCCGCGGTGTCATCCGCTGGGGCCAATGCTTCGTGTATCAGGCTCCGCCGCGCGCCGCCCGGCGGCCCATCCGGCTGACTGGGCCATTCGGCGATCTCCCCGACGCCAAGCCCCAGATGGCTGAGTGTGCGGACGAGCGCAAATTGAGGATGGCTCGGCGCCTTGGAAATCGCTGTGCGGGTCTTGTCCGAAAGGCTTGTGTCCAACCCCGGCAGCACGACCAATCCGCGCGGCAGTTTCAGCGCCGCCTTCATCAGGCAGCGCCCCGACGGCGTTGCGCCGGTGGAGCCCGCTATGATCACGGGCGCAGACGGCGAGGTTTTCTCCCACTCCGTCGCCAGAGCCTTCGCGGCGTCCAGGCGGCGCTGGAACGGGTCAGTGACATTGTTTTCCTTCAGCCACTGCGGCCAGGCCTCGGCGATGATCGACAGGAAACGGGCGGAATTTTCCCAGTGAACCGCAAGATCACCCTGATCGACAAGAGACGTGACGCGCGACCAGTCGACGGGTGCCTCGCCCAGCGTCGCCTGTTCCAGCAGCCGCGACAGCTCGCGTGCGGAGGCTAAGGCCGACGCAGGCGGCAGGGCGCGGCCGTATTCGCGCCGGAAGAAGGCAGACGTCAGCTGGGCGAGAGCGCCGAGGCGCTTCGCGGGGGACAACGCCGGCGAGAGACCTGCAAGGGCCGCCTCGGCGATTGGCGTGGCATCGTCCGATTCAAGGTCGCCCAGCGTCCGGATATCTGGTGGCAGCAGCGTCATCCCCGGGCCGAGCGCATCAAACAATGCGAGCGTCAGGGCGCGTGCAGAACGGCGGTTCGGGACATAAATGATGGCGTCCGCGAGTGCATCCGGGCAAGTCTTCAGGTCAAAGCTCTGTTCGAGAACCTTGGCCAGTGATCCGAGGAAATCCGTGCCCGGAGGAATGGTCCAGACTTTGGGTGCGCCTTTGCCGAATGGCCGGAGCTCATCCGCCATGGCAGGCGATCCACATCTCGGCATCCGCCATCGCCTGCGGATCGCCGACATGCAGCCAGAAGCGGTCCAGCTTGTGCCCTGCCAGGCGTCCCTCCGGGATCAGGCTGTCCCAGATTTTCAGCGCGGAGAAGCGCTCAGCGGCCATCCCGTCATACAGCTGCGGTTTCATGATGCGCACACCGGCATAGGCCCAGGGCGCTGAAGCCGCCGCACCGCGCCGGACAAGCCGCTGCGCGCCGTCCATAAAGAAATCGCCGGGCCCATCGAACCCCAGCGCCCGGGACGTGTCCGCCACAAGCAGGCGCTCGTCTTCGGTGGCCGGATCAAACGCCGCCGCCAGTTCGAGGTAGGGCTCGACCGATTCCGGCGCCCAGAAGGCATCCGTATTCAGAACGAAGATCGGGTCACTGCCCAGAAGCCCGCGCGCTTTCGCAAGCGCACCGCCCGTCTCGAGTACTTCGCCGCGCTCATCCGAGATCACGACCTCGACATCCGTCCGCGCGCGCACATGCGCTTCGACCTGCTCGGCAAGGTAGTGCACGTTGACCACGATGCGCTTGACGCCCGCGGCCGCGAGCGGGTCGAGCAGCCGGTCGATCAGCGCCTTGCCGCGCACCTTGAGCAGCGGCTTTGGCGTCGCATCTGTCAGCGGACGCATCCGTGTGCCGAGGCCGGCCGCCAGAACCATCGCCGTATGCGGAACTGGCACACTCATGCACGGCCCTCGAAAACAAACGGCGTCGTTTCCTTCACAAAGCCCGCCATTCCGGCCAGCGCCGGATGCGAAAGGTTTTTCGCAAGCAGCTTGAGCTGTCTCGGCTGGAAGTCGGCATAGCGTGGTTTGCCGTCCCTGTGCTGCAGCCGTGAGAAGACACCGGCAATCCGCAGCGCATTGAGCGCGCCGATGACGGCGAGTCGCTCATCGAATGCCTTGCGCTCCTGCCCTGTCAGGTCGAGGAAACGCCGGATCGCCGCCTCGGCGGCCTCATCCGAAACATTGCGCCGCGCATCCTGTGTCAGCATCGCAAGATCCCACGCATCCCATCCGATCACGGCGTCCTGGAAATCGAGCAGGCCGACATCCCGGTCCGGCAGCCAGAGAAGGTTCTCGGCGTGATAGTCCCGCAGGGTGAACGACCGCGGAAAAGCCATCGCCTGCGCGATGAGGCTATCGCGTTCATGTTCCCACCGGGCACGCTGCCTTCCCTCAAGCGGCCCCTGCCCGACTTCGGCACCTAACCAGTCCGCATAAAGGTCCGCATTTGCGGCAAGGGCCACCGCATCAAATTCGAGGATCGGCCAGCTGACAGTGTCCAGAACCAGGCGTTCGGGTGTGGACGCTTTGTGGAGTATCGCAAGGCGCTCGGCAGCGGCGACATAGAGCGGCGTTTCCGGCTCCGCGCCGCGTTCGATGAGACGCGCGAATTCCCGCCCGTCTCCGAAGTCCTCGATCAGGGCAAATCCGGCCGGCGCATCAAAATGCAACACATTCGGCGCGCGCAGTCCCAGGCTGCGCAGGTACCGCGATATCAGAACGAACGCTTCGACACGCGATGCAGCCAGACGCGTCATTGCGTTCCACCCCATCCGGGCACGCGTGGCGGCGTCAGCGTCCGGTGGGCAAGGGTCGCTCTCGACCCGCGGCGCGTCCATCAGAAGGGCCGTTGCGCCGTCCTCCCGGAACAACCGGATGTACCGCCGGGTCGACGCATCCTGCCCCAAAGGCTGGCGCCGCGCCCGGTCCCAGCCGTCGCCTGCGAGGTTGAGGAAAGCACCGATTTCGCCGGCGCGGGCGTCAGCCAAAGTGTTCATTGAGACGTTCCTGCCAGCCTTCGCCCTGTGCTTCCAGCCTTGCCCTTCGGCCTTCCCCAGAGATTTCGAGGAAGACATCCAGCCGCCCTGCCGGAAGATGCCGTCCCGCCCGCTCGGGCCATTCGATCAGGGCGGCGCCTGATGGCGTATCGTCCCAGCCCAGTTCGAACACGGCGTCGGGCGTCTCGAGCCGGTAGAGATCGAAATGCCAGACCGGCAATCCTTCAAAATCATAATTTTGAACAAGCGTGTAGGTCGGGCTTGGCACGTCTTCATCCGGTCCCAGCCGTGACTGGATAAGGCCGCGCGCGAGCGTCGTCTTTCCGGCCCCGAGATCGCCGTGCAGCGCAATCACGTCCCCTGCTCGCAACAGCTGCGCGAGCCGCGCACCAAGCAGGCGGGTGTCCGTGTCCGAGGCAAGGTCGAGAATCTTCATCTGGCGCCGCACACTAGTCGCGCCAGCCGTTGACGCAACGCGCGTAAACCTGTGACGGTGTGCCCTGTTTACGCGCCGTTGCGACCGCGTACACAAGCCATTAAACACAAAAGTGACGCATCCGTCACGAATACGCGCGGGGAGCCAGCATGTCGCTGGGAGAGGCCAGGGAAATCGTCGTGATCGGCGCCGGACAGGCTGCCGCGCAAGCCGTCCAGTCGCTTCGCCAAGGCGGTTATGAGGGACGCTTGACTATCGTTGGCGACGAAGCTGCACTGCCCTACCAGCGCCCACCCTTGTCGAAAGCCTACATGAAGGGCGAGTTCGAGGAAGAGCGCCTCTATTTCAAACCCGCCGCCTGGTATCAGGACCAGAAGGTGGAACTGCTGCTTGGTACCCACGTCCCCAAGATCGACAGGGCCAAACGTCAGGTCCAGCTCGGCCATGGCGGCCAGCTTTCCTACGATTACCTGATCCTCGCCACCGGCTCGCGTCCGCGCCCGCTTCCTGTGAAAGGCGCCAACTTGTCCGGCGTCCACGATCTGCGGACCCTCGCCGATGTCGAACGCCTTCGCCCCAGCATGTTCGAGGGCCAACGCCTCGTGATTGTCGGCGCAGGGTACATCGGCCTGGAAGCAGCCGCCGTTGCCCGGCAGATGGGCCTTGAAGTGACGGTGCTGGAGATGGCCCCGCGCGTGCTCGCCCGCGTCACCAGCGAAGTGCTGAGCGCCTTCTACGCCGAGGAACACCGCCGCCAGGGCGTGACCATCCTCACCGGCGCGCAGCTGTCACACCTCGACGGCAAAGATGGCCATGTCACTGCCGCTGTGCTGGCCGATGGCACGCGCCTACCCGCCAATATCGTCCTCTCCGGCATAGGCATCCTGCCGAACGAGGAGCTCGCCAAGGATGCAGGAATTGCCTGCTCCAACGGGATCCTGGTGGACCGGGACGCCCGCACGTCGGATCCTCATGTCTTTGCAGCCGGCGACTGCGCCAGCCGTCCGCTCGTTCATTTCGGCCGCTCGGGAAGGCTGGAAAGCGTTCACAATGCCATCGAGCAGGGCAAGCTTGCGGCAGCAGCCATTCTCGGCCAGCCTCGCCCGGCAGAAGACTGCCCCTGGTTCTGGTCCGACCAGTACGACCTCAAGCTGCAGATTGCCGGGCTCAGCCAGGGTTACGATACGCATGTCATCCGCGGCGATCCGGCGAGCAGCAAGTTCGCGGTGTTTTACCTCAAGAATGGAACGCTGATCGCGGTCGATTCGGTGAACAGCCCGCCCGAATTCCTCGCGTCAAAAAAGCTCATCATGTCAGGGGCGAAGCTTGCGCCCCACACCCTTAGCGATACATCAACCCCGATGAAGGATATAGCGGCCCAAGCTGCCGCCTGAAGGAGACGGAAACACAAATGGCAAAGATCACTTTCGTCGCGCATGACGGAACCGAACGCACCCTCGAAGCCAAGAATGGCATGTCGGTCATGGAAGTCGCCGTGAACAACTCGGTGCCGGGTATCGACGCGGATTGCGGCGGCGCCTGCGCCTGCGCGACCTGCCACGTCTATGTGGACCCGGCCTTCCTCGCCGCTGCCGGCGAACAGCAGGAGATGGAAAAGTCGATGCTCGACTTTGCGGAGAACGTGCGCCCGAACTCGCGCCTTTCCTGCCAGATCAAGGTCACCGATGCCCTCGATGGCCTCCGCGTCACCACGCCGGAAAGCCAGCACTAAGGGGCCATTCACCGGTCCATGCTTTCTGCGCCCCGGCTTGACCGCCGGGGCGTTTTCGTTTGACGCATGGTGATGGATTGGGTTCTCTTTCGGAACGGCGTAGGAGGCTGAATTCCCTCCCAGGAGCCCGCCATGGAATTCACTGACCTTCTTGCTTCGATTGTGCCTGCAACCGGCGATGCACGATCAGCGCTCATCCCGGAAACGTGGATGCAGGGCCGCACAGCCTATGGCGGCCTGTCGGCTGCGCTCTGCCTCGAAGCCGCGTTGCCCCTCGGCGGCGGCCTGCCCGTGCGGGCGGTACAGGTTGCGTTTGTCGGACCGGTGAACGGCAAGGTCACGTGCACGCCGCAGGTGCTGCGCCAGGGGAAGAACACGGTATTCGCTTCTGTGCGCATGACCGGCGACGACGGCGTTCTCGCCGAAACCATCGTGACCTTCGGCGCGGCGCGCGAGTCTTCCCTCGATTTCATGCACCTTCCGCCCCCGGACGTTCCCCAGCCGGAAGCCGCTCCGCCCTACTTCCGGAAGTCTGGCACGGGGCCGACCTTCGCCCAGAATTTTGATATCCTGCTGGCCGGAGGCCATCCGCCCATGAGCGGCGCGGCCGAAGCCGATGTCTCCATCTGGATGCGGCACAAGGATTCCCGAACGCCGGATGACCCGGTTGCGCTACTCGCGCTTGCGGATGCTCCGCCACCGGCAGCCATGTCGATGTTCACGGCCCCCGGACGGATCAGCTCGATGACCTGGATGGCCGAGTTCCTGACCGAAAACATCGAGACCGAAGACCGCTGGTTCCTCGCCCGCCACACGGCGCAAACGGCGAAAAACGGTTATTCCAGCCAGCAGATGCTGATGTGGAACAAGACCGGCGCACCGGTGATGATCGGCCGGCAGACGATTGCGTTGTTTGTCTAGACAATAAGTCTACTGACAATCAGCTCGCGAGGGCGGCGCGGATGCCTTCGAGGTAGGCGATCTGTTCCTGCAGCGCGAATTGCTTGCTGTCGTCCTTGTCGAGAGCGAGCAACTTCAGGCGCACAGCCTCGATCTCGGCATCGACATCGGCCGCCGAGACATCGCCCAGATTGCGGGCTTCCTCAGCGAGGATGGTGAGACCTGCAGGCGTCACATCTGCGAAGCCGCCGCGCACGAAGATGCGCATCTTCACGGCATCACCCTCCAGTACGCGGACGACGCCGTTCTTGAGCGTGGTCATGAACGGCGCGTGGTGCGCCAGCACGCCGAACTCGCCTTCCGTACCCGGAGCGATCACGTGATCGACCTCGCCCGAGAAAAGCTCCCGGGCGGGCGAGACGAGCGAGAAGTGCAGCTTGTCAGCCATCGTTCAGTATCCCTGCAGGGCTTCGCCTTACGAAGCGTCCGCCATGAGTTTGGCAGCCTTGGCTTTCGCCTCGTCGATATTGCCGACCATGTAGAAGGCAGGCTCCGGCAGGTGGTCGAACTCGCCGCTGATCAGGCCCTTGAAGCCCTTGATCGTGTCGTCGAGTTTCACCTGAACGCCGGGCGAACCGGTGAACACCTGGGCAACGTCGAACGGCTGGGACAGGAAGCGTTCCACCTTGCGGGCGCGGGCCACGGTAAGTTTGTCTTCTTCCGAGAGCTCGTCCATGCCGAGGATGGCGATGATGTCCTGCAGTTCCTTGTATTTCTGTAGGATCGACTGAACGCCGCGAGCGACGTTGTAGTGATCTTCGCCGACAACCATCGGGTCGAGGATGCGCGACGTGGAGTCGAGCGGGTCCACAGCCGGGTAGATGCCCTTTTCTGCGATCGAGCGCGAAAGCACGGTGGTGGCGTCAAGGTGAGCGAACGAGGTGGCCGGCGCAGGGTCGGTCAAGTCGTCTGCTGGAACGTACACGGCCTGCACCGAGGTGATCGAGCCCTTGTTGGTCGAGGTGATGCGCTCCTGCAGGGCGCCCATGTCGGTGGCCAGCGTCGGCTGATAGCCCACGGCCGAAGGAATACGGCCGAGCAGCGCGGACACTTCGGAACCGGCTTGGGTGAAGCGGAAGATGTTGTCGACGAAGAACAGCACGTCCTTGCCTTCGACATCGCGGAAGTATTCGGCTTGTGCGAGACCGGTCAGAGCGACGCGGGCGCGGGCGCCTGGCGGCTCGTTCATCTGTCCGTACACGAGCGACATGCGGCTCTCGCCTTCCAGGTTGATAACCTTGGACTCGATCATCTCGTGATAAAGGTCGTTACCTTCGCGCGTCCGCTCACCGACACCAGCGAACACCGAGTAGCCGCCGAAGAGTTTCGCGATGTTGTTCACGAGTTCCATGATCAGCACGGTCTTGCCGACGCCGGCGCCGCCGAACAGGCCGATCTTGCCGCCTTTTGCGTAGGGGCAGAGGAGGTCGATAACCTTGATGCCGGTCACGAGCACTTCGGATTCGGTTGCCTGATCGACAAAGTCCGGAGCGGGCGCGTGGATCGGGCGCTGCAGGTCACGGCTCACTGGACCGCGCTCGTCAATCGGCTCGCCGATGACGTTCATGATGCGGCCCAGGGTGGCGGGCCCAACGGGAACGAGGATCGGCTGGCCGAGGTCTTTCACGGGCTGGCCGCGAACAAGGCCTTCGGTCGAGTCCATCGCGATGGTGCGGACGGTGTTCTCGCCGAGGTGCTGCGCCACTTCGAGAACGAGGCGGGCGCCATTGTTCTCGGTCTCGAGCGCGTTGAGAATGGCCGGAAGGACGCCGTCGAACTCGACGTCGACAACGGCGCCGATGACCTGCGAAACTCGGCCTTTTGCGTTGGCGGGGGTGCTCATCTGGATCGTCTCCTCGGGAGATGAAGTCTTGTGGGTTTGTGTCTAGAGGGCTTCGGCACCGGAGATGATCTCGATCAGCTCCTTGGTAATCTGTGCCTGGCGAGCCCGGTTATACTTGAGGTTCAGGGCCTTGATCAGGTCCTTGGCATTGCGCGTCGCGTTGTCCATGGCGGTCATGCGGCTGGCTTGTTCGCCGGCCGAGCTTTCCAGCATCGCGGACAGGATCTGTGTGTTGATGTAGCGGGGCAGCAGCGCCTCGAGGAGCGCGGCTTCGTCCGGCTCGTAGGCGTAGATTGCGCCTCCGAGATCGATCGTTGCTGCGCCTTCAGGAGCTTTTGCCGGGATCAGCTGCTGGGCGGTCGGAACCTGCGTGAGGACGTTCTTGAACTGTGAGTAGATCAGCGTCGCGACATCGAATTCGCCTGCTTCGTAGCCACGGGTCAGCATCAGGCCGACTGCGATGGCGGATTCGGAGAAGTCGTTACCCTTGATGTCCGACAGGTTCACATGGGACGTGAACAGTTTCGCGTAGTCGCGCGAGAGCTGCTCCCTGCCCTTCTTGCCGATGGTCATGACCTTCACGGTCTTGCCTTCGGCAAGCAGCGCCTGGATTTTCTGGCGGGCGAGCTTCACGACATAGGCGTTGAAGCCGCCGGCAAGGCCGCGCTCGGCGGTCATCACGACGACGAGATGCACATCGCTCTTGCCGGTGCCCGCAAGCAGTTTCGGACCATTTCCGCCAGCCGAGCTCGCGAGGTTTGCGAGGACTGCCGCCATACGCTCTGCATACGGACGAGCAGCCGTCGCAGCATCTTGCGCGCGCTTCAGCTTTGCAGCCGCCACGAGCTGCATCGCCTTCGTGATCTTCTGCGTGGATTTCACGCTTGCGATCCGGTTCTTGAGATCCTTCAGGCTGGGCATGAGGGGCCTTTATTCCTTAGGGGCGACGCAGTCAGGTTGGGCTCAGGCGAACTTCGAGGTGAAGACTTCGAGGGTCGACTTGATCTCGGTCTCGATTTCTTCGGTCAGCTCTTTCTTGTCGCGCAGTTTGGCGAGAAGGTCTTTCTTCGAGCCGCGCAGGTGGGCGAGGAGTTCTTTCTCGTACCGCGTAACGTCCTTGAGCTGAACCTTGTCGAGGTAGCCGCGTGTACCCGCGTAGATGATGACCACCTGCTCTTCCATCAGCAGCGGCGAATATTGCGGCTGTTTAAGGAGTTCCGTCAGACGTGCGCCGCGGTTCAGCAGGCGCTGGGTCGCGGCGTCGAGGTCAGAGCCGAACTTCGCGAAGGCAGCCATCTCGCGGTACTGCGCGAGTTCACCCTTCATCGAGCCGGCCACTTTCTTCATCGCCTTGGTTTGGGCAGCCGAGCCGACGCGCGACACCGAGAGACCAACGTTCACGGCCGGGCGGATACCCGAGTTGAACAGGTCGGTTTCAAGGAAGATCTGGCCGTCGGTGATCGAGATCACGTTGGTCGGAATGTAGGCCGACACGTCGTTAGCCTGGGTTTCGATGACCGGCAGGGCCGTCAGCGAGCCCGAACCATTGTCCGAGTTCAGTTTTGCGGCGCGCTCGAGGAGGCGCGAGTGGAGGTAGAACACGTCGCCCGGATAGGCTTCCCGGCCCGGCGGGCGGCGCAGCAGCAGCGACATCTGACGGTAGGCAACGGCCTGCTTGGAGAGGTCATCATAGATGATGAGGGCGTGCATGCCGTTGTCGCGGAACCACTCACCCATGGTGCAACCGGTGAACGGTGCGAGGTATTGCAGCGGCGCAGGCTCGGAAGCGGTCGCCGCGACCACGATGGTGTAGTCCAGCGCTCCGCGCTCTTCGAGCACCTTCACGACCTGGGCAACGGTCGAGCGCTTCTGGCCGATGGCGACGTAAACGCAGAACAGCTTGTCCTTGTCAGACTTCGCCGCGTCGTTGGTTGGCTTCTGGTTCAGGATCGTGTCGACGCAGATGGCGGTCTTGCCGGTCTGGCGGTCGCCGATGATCAGTTCGCGCTGGCCGCGGCCAACCGGGATCATGCCGTCGATGGCCTTGATGCCCGTCATCATCGGCTCATGCACCGACTTGCGCGGGATGATGCCGGGGGCCTTCACGTCCGAACGCTGACGGCTGGCGATATCTTTCAGCGGGCCTTTGCCGTCGATCGGCTCACCCAGTGCGTTGACGACGCGGCCGAGGAGGCCTTTGCCGACCGGAGCAGCCACGATCTCGCCGGCGCGCTTCACGGTCGCGCCTTCCTTGATGCCGCGGTCATCGCCGAAGATCACGACGCCGACGTTGTCGCTCTCAAGGTTGAGGGCCATGCCTTTGAGGCCGCCATCGAACTCGACGAGTTCACCGGCCTGAACGCTGTCCAGGCCATAAACACGGGCGATACCGTCGCCGACCGAGAGCACTTGGCCGACATCCGACACTTCAGCCTGGGTGCCGAAATTGTCGATCTGCGACTTAAGGATGCCCGAAATTTCTGCGGGTGAAATATCCATCGAGCTACTCATGCTCCCTTCATGGCGGTGTTCATGCGATTGAGTTTGGCGGCAACGCTGGCGTCCACGAGCTTGGAGCCGATGCGCAGCTGGATGCCGCCGATCAGAGAGGGGTCAACCTCGCTGGAAAGTTCAACTTCACCGCCGACCAGCTTGGCCAGCAGCGATTCAATGCGGGTGCGCTCTGCGCCGCTCATTTCCTTCGCCGTCCGCACAACTGCGCGCTTGATGCCGCGCTGGTTTGCGTAAAGCTGGTCGAAGGCGGCTTCGGCGCCGAGGAGGTCCTTGGCGCGGCCGTTGGTGGCGATAACACCCAGAAACTTCGCGAAAATCGGCGAATAGCCCGCCTTCTTGGCCAGTTCGCTTAGCGCTTTGACCTTGGCATCACGGCCGAACGCGGGGGAGTCGAGCAGTTTTGCGAGGTCTTTCGAGGCGCGGACGCTGGCGGCGAAGGCGCGGAAGTCCTTGTAAACGGCTGCCAGTGCGCCTTTGTCCTGCGCCAATTCAAACAGGGCAGACGCATAGCGCTGCGCTGCTTCACTCGTCTGCGTCACGCTCGATGCCGGCAAGGTCGATATCCGTCACGGTTGAAGGGCGGAAATGCCCCGAAAATGTCTGTCGCCGGCAGGCGCATGCACTGCACGCCAGCGAAACTGTGCGGCGCTTATCACCAGAAAACTGGCCTGACAACACAGGGGCAGTTCGAGACGCTGCGGCGAAATGACAAACAATCGCAAATCCCCGGAATCCCCAGTGTTTACAGGAAGGAATACGGGTCGATATCGACGGACAGACGCACCTGCGCCGGCAGCTTGAGGCGCCCTGTCCAGGCCGCCATGTAGGCCGACAAATCAACCGTTCGGGGGCTTTTGATGAGGAATCGCCTCCGATGGCGCCCGCGGAGCACCGTTATGGGTGCCGGAGCGGGGCCAAACAGTTCAATTCCCTCGGAGTTTGGCGCCAGAGCCGCAATCTCCAGAGCGACCCTGTCCACGAGATCGGCCGCCGGAGCGGAGAGGATCATCGCGGCGAGACGCCCGAAGGGCGGCAGACCCAGTTCGGCCCTGACCTCGCGCTCGACGGCGAGGTATCCGTCCCGGTCATTAGCCGCAAGCGCCTGCATGGCAGGGTTATCCGGCGCGTAAGTCTGGACCAGCGCCCGTCCGGGTCTTTCCGCCCGGCCGGCGCGGCCTGCGACCTGGCTCAGGAGCTGATAGGTACGCTCCCCTGCCCGCAGGTCGCCTCCCTTCAGGCCACTATCGGCATCGACAACCCCGACGAGGGTCAAATTCGGAAAGTTATGCCCTTTGGCAACAATCTGGGTACCAATAAGGACGTCGATCTCCCCGGCTTCCATCCGGTCCACCATGCTGCGGATCGCCTCACCGCCGCCCGCCGTGTCTGAGGAGAAAATCTCGATCCGGGCAGAAGGCAGCAGTGTGCGCACCTCTTCGGCCACCCGCTCGACGCCTGGACCAACCCCCATGAGCGAATCAGCGGCCCCGCAATTCGGGCAGACGGACGGCTTGGGAATTGAATAGCCCGTCAGGTGGCAAACGAGGCGGCCGGAATAGCGATGCTCGGTCAGCCAGTGCTCTGTACCCGGCGTCTTCAGCTTCTCACCGCAGGCCTTGCATATCACGAGCGGGGCATAGCCGCGCCGGTTGAGGAAAAGCAGTGACTGCTCTCTTGCTGCGAGCGTCTCGGCCAGCGCGTGCTCGAGATGGGGCGACAGCCACTTGCCCTTCGCAGGCGGGGCCTTCTTCAGGTCAACCAGTTCGACGTCCGGCAACCGCGAGGTTCCGGGCCGGGCTGCAAGGCGCAGGCGCTCATACCGACCCGCTTCGGCGTTCACGACCGTCTCTAGCGCCGGCGTCGCGGAGGCGAGGACGATGACCCCTTCTTCCAGCTTTGCCCGCACCACGGCCAGGTCGCGGGCGTGATAAGTGACACCATCTTCCTGCTTGTAGCTGCCGTCATGCTCTTCATCGACGATGATCAGCTTCAACTTGCGGAATGGCAGGAAGAGCGCCGAGCGGGCCCCGATCACAATGCGCGCACGGCCATGCAGCGTTTCCCGCATCGTTCTGCGGCGATCCTTGGGGGTCATTCCGGAGTGCCAAGGCGCAGGCGCAGCGCCGAAGCGCGCTTCGAAACGGGACAGGATAGCCTGGGTCAGCGCGATCTCAGGCAAAAGGACCAGCACTTGAGCGTCCTGGCCGCCCCTGAGCACATCGGCGATGGCTTCAAAATAAACCTCTGTTTTTCCGGAACCCGTCACGCCGTCGAGCAGGTATGCCGAATAGCCGCCCCGGCCGATGCCTGCCTGCAACTCAGCGGCAGCCGCGGCCTGCTCACCTGTGAGCACGGCGCCGGCGCGCTCCGGATCTGGGGCGGCGAAGGGCGGATCGATATCAACCGTGAACTCTTCAAGCGCGCCGAGGCCCAGAAGGCCCTTTACGACGCTGGATGTCACGCCGGCGGCGGCTGCCAGCTCGGCGGACGTAGCACTGCCGAGTTCCTTGGCCTTCTCGAGCACGCGCTGCCGGGCATCGGTCATTCGCCCGGCTTCGACTCCGGTTGGCCGGTAGCGTACTTCGACCGGCGAAGGCGCAAGGGCATCGCGCGCCCGAAGCGCCATGGCGAGAATTTGCCCCGGATGGCTCACCGTGTAGCGGGCGGTCCAGTTCAGAAACTCCCGCATTGGTCCGGTCATCACGGGCACGTCCAGAACCTTGGATACTGGTTTCAGCTTGCGGTTCGTACCGATCCGGTCGGGCAGGACTTCCAGCACCAGCCCTAGCCTGTCGTATGGCCCGACGGGCGCGTGAACGTAGCTGCCGGGCTCCAGAGCCATGCCTTCGGGCACCGTGTAATCGAACGGTTCCGGCAGCGGCAGGGTGAAGAGAATCCGGGCGATTGGCATGTTGCAGCCCTCCTAGCCCTGCCCTTTCGCCGCGTCACGCCTTGCCTCTCAGCCGGGTGGGCCCTACCCCTCGATGCATGGCAAAAGACAAGAAGACAGGCTACGAGCCGCTGACCTCGATCGAGGCAATCACCGCAGGGCTCGGCACGGCCGGCTACATCTCCACCTCGCAGATTTCGACTGCTGTTTTCCTGGCGCACGGCCTGCGCAAGCCGATCCTGATCGAAGGTCCGGCCGGCGTCGGTAAGACCGATCTCGCCGCCTCGCTGGCAAAGTGGATGAACCTCAGCCTGATCCGTCTGCAGTGCTATGAAGGCCTCGATGAGGGCAAGGCACTGTACGAATGGAAGTATGGCAAGCAGCTGCTTTACACCCAGATCCTCAAGGAAAAGCTGAACGAGCTGCTGGGCGGCGCCGAGACCCTGAAGGATTCGCTGGGCAAGCTGTCCGGGTTTGAGGACCTGTTCTTCTCTCCGCAATTCCTCGAAGCGCGCCCGCTGCTCCACGCGATGCAGCAGGACAAAGGCTCGATCCTGCTGATCGACGAGATCGACAAGTCGGACGAGGCCTTTGAGGCATTCCTGCTGGAAGTGCTGTCGGACTATCAGGTGACCGTGCCCGAAATCGGGACGATCCGGGCAAACGTGCCGCCGTTGGTGATCCTGACGTCGAACAATGTCCGCGAGCTAGGCGACGCGCTCAAGCGGCGCTGCCTGCATCTGCACATCGGCTTCCCCGACCACGAGCGCGAGCAGCGGATCGTCCGCGCCCGTGTTGACGGGATATCAGGTACGCTGCTTAGCCAGCTCGTGCGGTTCGTGCAGTCGGTCCGTGAGACGGACATCAAGAAACGCCCCTCGATTGCCGAGACGGTGGACTGGGCGCGCACGCTGCTCCTGCTTCACGCGACATCACTGGACGAAGCTTTTGTGCGCGACACGCTGAACGTGCTGCTGAAGCATGAAAGCGACATTGCGGCGATCTCGCCCTCTATTCCGAAGATGGTACGCGAAGCGACCGGCCCGGATGCGCGCGGCCGCCTTGCTTCCGGCTATCCGGACATGGAGTGAGCCGGCGGCCGGCGGAATGGAAAAGCAGATCTCCAACTTCATCCGTGCGCTGAGATCCGCCGAAGTCCGGGTCTCGACTGGCGAAGCTCTGGACGCCGCCCGAACGGTGGCGATGATCGGTTACGAAGACCGCGCGCTGATGAAGGATTCCCTCGCCTGCGTGCTGGCGAAATCGGAAGCAGAAAAGTCGATCCATGACAGACTTTTCGACCTCTATTTCTCGTCCGCGCCAGCATCCGCCGCGCAAAGCGCCTCGAACGATTCTGAAAACGCGGAAGAAGGCGAGGACCCTGCCGACGCGGCGGAGCGGCTTTCTGCGCTGACGGAGCCGGGCAATGAACAGGCCCTGGCAACGGCCATAGAGCGGGCCGCGGAAGCGGCAGGTCTGAACGATATCCGCTTCTCGACACAGGTTGCCTATTTCGCCCAGTCGATGGTGCGCGCGATGGGCGGCGAAGCGCTGCAGGCGCGCTTGCTGGACGCATTGCAGGGGAGAACGCCGGATGCCGACGCCGAGGCGCAGCGCCTTATCGATGTGCGCCGCACACTGACGTTGACAGCCCGCGCCCGCGCCGAGAAGGCGTTCGACATATTTGGTGCCGCCGAGACAGAGCGCTTCCGGGACGACATCGCCGCAACGAAACGCCTGTCCGCCATTGAGGCGAGCGACATGGCGCGCATGAAGCAGCTGGTGGCAAAGGTTGCCAAGCGCCTCGCCGTGAAACACTCGCGGAGGCGTAAGCGTACGCAGCGCGGCTTGCTAGATGTGCGCAAGACCATGCGTGCCAATGCGGGGGTCGACGGCATCCCCTTCAACGTTATCTGGCGTCAGAAAAAGAAGGACAAGCCCAAGATCCTCGTAATCTGCGACGTGTCAGGATCAGTCGCGGCTTATGTGCGCTTCCTTTTGCTGCTTCTATTCTCGATGAAAGAGGCGATACCGGACCTCCACGCCTACGCCTTTTCTTACAAACTCAAGAATGTGGACGACATCCTCGAGAGCCAAGAATTCGATCAGGCAATAAAGAAAATCCTGCGAGAAATCGGACTAGGCTCGACGAGTTATGGCCAGGCATTCTCGGACTTCAAGACAGACCACGAGAACAAGATCGACCGGCGCACGACGATCATCATCCTCGGTGACGGGCGGTCAAACTATGGTGATCCACGCCTCGATCTATTCCGCGACTTCGCAGGCCGGGCCAAGCGCATCATCTGGCTGAACCCGGAAGGCCGCGCGCTGTGGGGCACGGGCGACAGCGTGATACCACGCTATGAGCCCTTCTGTGCACAGATGAGCCATGTCGCAACGCTGAAAGACCTGGAGAAAGCCGTCGACGAAGTGCTGACGGCCTATAGCTAGCGCTAGTTAAGGCCCATTTCGTCGCGGTAACGGCGGCGAAGCAGGTCGATCGGTGCAAGGTCACGCTTGTCAGTTTCATAGTGCCAGTAGGTCCAGCCATTGCAGGCCGGCGCCTTCTGCACATGCGCGCCGAGCCGATGGATCGACCCCGACATGGAGCCGGTGGTCAACGAACCATCGACACGAATGCGGGCCTGATGGCGGCGCTGCGGGCAGAACAAACGGTCACCCGGTTTCAGCCAGCCTGTCTCGATGAGGGCGCCGAACGGAACACGGGCGAGCGACTTCTTGCTGCGCTCCGTTTCAAGCGTTTCGATATCGAGCGGCTCGATGGATTTCAGGCGTGCACGAGAAAGGCGCACATAGGTTTCGTCGCGTTCGAGGCCTATGAAGTTGCGTCCGAGGCGCTTAGCGGCGACAGCGGTGGTGCCAGTGCCCGAAAACGGATCGAGCACCAGGTCGCCCGGATGTGTCGTCGCCAGCAAGACGCGGTGGAGCAGCGACTCCGGCTTCTGAGTCGGGTGCGCCTTGCGGCCTGCTTCATCTTTCAGGCGCTCGCCGCCAGTGCATAGCGGAATGGTCCAATCAGAGCGCATCTGCTTGTCTTCGTTGAAGACCTTCAGCGCGTCATAGTTGAAGGTGACACGGGAGTCGCGGCTCTTGCCAGCCCAGATCAAAGTTTCATGTGCATTCTGGAACCGCGTGCCCTTAAAATTCGGCATCGGATTGGTTTTTAGCCAGATCACGTCATTCTGGATCCAGTAGCCTTGATCCTGAAGAATGCTCCCCACACGGAAGATATTGTGATAGGATCCGATGACCCAGATGGCACCATCATCCTTCAGGACGCGCTGGCATTGCTCCAGCCACTGGTGCGTGAACAGATCATATTCGTCGAAACTTCCGAATTTGTCCCACTCGTCATCAACGCCGTCGACAACCGACTGATCGGGGCGTGTGAGGCCGCCGCCGAGCTGCAGGTTATAGGGCGGATCGGCGAACACGAGATCAACGGACTTGTCCGGAATACGCGATAGCAACTCGATGCAATCACCCTGCGCAATCGTGTTCTTCTGGATGGTCATTCCGGGAGCCCCGCTGAAATCTACAGTGGGAGATTCTCTGGGCCGCGCCGGTTACCACCGCGTTACGAAAGAGCGAATGAAAGGTTACCACTGCGCCTGTGCGCCTGTCGCAGGAATTACAGCCCGAGCAGCAACTGGCCGTCCTGCGTCTGAAGCGGCCGGAAAAGATCGGTGCGCAGCTCCGTACGCTTGCCATTGAGCCCGAAACGCGCGGCGGCCTTGTGAAACCGCTGCGAGATAAGGTCGGCCATCGGTCCGCGGCCCCGTCCCCTTTCGAACCAGCGCGCATCATAATCCTGCCCGCCGCGCATCTCCCGGATCAGGTTGATTACGCGTGCCGCACGGTCCGGGACGTGCTGGACCAGCCATTCGTGAAACAGGTCCTTTATCTCAAAGGGCAGCCGCAAGACGACATACCCGGCGGCCGTTGCGCCGTTCGTGGCAGCAGCCTCGAGCAGCGGTTCGATTTCGTGATCATTCAGCCCCGGGATGATCGGCGCCGTCATTACTGCGACCGGAATACCCGCCCCGGACAACGCCCGCACAGTTTCCAGCCGCCGCTCTGGCCTCGCGGCGCGCGGTTCCATCTTGCGGGCGAGCTTGCGGTCGAGTGTCGTGATCGACACGCCGACACGCACGATCCCTTTCTCCGCCATCGGCGCAAGCAGATCGATATCCCGCTGGATGAGCGCCGACTTGGTCAGCAAGCTGACCGGGTGATTATGCTCCGAAAGGATCTCGAGCAGCTGACGTGTCAGGCGCTGCTCCCGCTCAACTGGCTGGTAGGCGTCCGTGTTCATGCCAAGCGCGATCGGCTTCGGCACATAGGCCGGGCGAGACAACTCCTTCACGAGGAGGTCCGGCGCATTGGATTTGCGGAAGAGCCGGCTCTCGAAATCCAACCCCGCCGACAACCCGGACCAGGCATGGGTCGGCCGCGCGAAGCAATAGATGCAGCCATGCTCGCAGCCGCGATAGGGATTGACGGTCCGGTCGAAATTGATGTCCGGAGAGTTGTTGAAGGTTATAATGGTCTTGGCCAGCTCCTCCATAAGCACCGTCTCAATGCGCTCCGCCGACGCCTCGATCGTACCCCAGCCATCATCGAACGGATCATGTGTGAACCGCTCATACCGGCCCGCCTGGTTGGAGATTGCGCCCCGGCCGCGATGCTCAAAGCGCTCGGACGCCTCGCTCACCTCGATAAGCGTAACGCGGCCTGATTTCTTAAGTTTTTGCCCTGTCCTCATGGACAGCACAGAAGCCACAGCAATAAGAACAAAGCAAGAACTTCTTGTCCTGCTTTCTGGGGAAATCAGCCTTTCCGGCGCGCCCAGTCCGTCCAGTCACCGGCTTCGTCGATGTCGATCAGCACATCAAGCAAGCCCATCCGGCTCTGCGCCGGAAGCCGGCTCCAGACGTCTTCCATGGCATGCGGTCCCGACCACCGGATCCCTGCGAAAGGTGCTAAAGTTCTGGGCCCCTTGTGAAGGCCAAATAGCCAGAAGCCACCATCGCGCGCCGGACCAAACACGGCGTCATGGCGGCGAAGCTGGCGGACCGCGCCGCGCAGCCGTGCTGCGCTGATGTCCGGGGCGTCCGCACCGATGAACAATACCGGACCCAGTGATGCAGCCTCGAAGGCCCGCGTCAGACGCTCTGTCAATCCGCCGTGCCCCTGCGGCGCAAGGCCGAACCCGCCGAAAATGTGTGCCGCTTTCGTGTCCCGCACCATTGTGTCTGGCGCGACACAGACGAGTGTGCGCAGACCACTTGCCCGCGCAGCGCTGAGGGTCCGCGCAAGGGTGAAGGTCGCAATACGCCGCGCCTGGGCGGCGCCAAGCCTCTTCGCGAGACGCGTTTTCGAAATCCCGATCCTTGGCGGTTTGGCAAAGATCAGAAGCGTTGCAGGCGGCATGCACACAGAGCCTTGGAATTGCCGGAAACTGGCGCAAGACTGGCGGAGTGGATGACGAAACGCAAGGAACTCTCCCCGTGAAGAAATCGCACGTCTTCGTTATCGCTGCGCTCTCGCTGACGGCACTTTCCGGGTGTTTCATGTCCGAAGTTCCGCGTGTCGAAACTGGAACCATGTTTGCGCGCGGCCCGGTCGCATTCTGCTCACCAGACGAGGAGAAATGCCAGATCGGAATACCATCGGGTGACGGGTATGTTGTCGAATCTGAAGACGCAAACGAGGAAGACATCCGCTTGCGTTTTGAGCCGCTGACCGAAGCGGACGGCGTTACGGTTTACCTGGGCGAGATCGAACTTCGCGAGGATGAGGAGTCTGCATGGGCTTATCTTGTCGCGCGCCCTTCAACCGGGTTCGTGAACGAAGCGCCCCGCATTGAAATCATTATGCCAGGGTGCCGCGATCTGCCCCGCGACCACGAAGCCGAATACGGGATCAGCCGCTCCGATCCGTATACTTGTCTCGTGACCGATCTCACCGGGCTACGAACCTATCTCACAAGCGCGTATGGCGAGAAGTTCGCAAGCGATGCCTGGTGGGCGGGAGAGGACTAGCGGTAAGCTTTCGCGAGCGCTTCGGGCGACGCCCCCAAGAGATATCGCATGAGTAGCCAGGCGTTTTTCCATGCCCTCTTGCGCCATCCATCGCGCTCATATTTGGCTGCGGAGGTGCGCGCTTCTGCAGCGAGGATTACCAGCCGCGACTTACCTATGGAGCGGACGATCCGGACATCCTCCATCAGCGGAATGTCCGCATACCCACCAATCTCGTTGTAGAGCGCACGGGAAATCAGCAGCCCCTGATCCCCGTAAGGCAAGCCGAACCACCGGGCGCGCCGGTTGGCCCGCGCCTCAAGCCAGCGGGCGGCACCTGCATCGCTGCGATACTTCAACGTGAAGGCAGCTGCCATGCCGGGACGGGTTGCCATATGCGCAGCTGCACGTTCTGCCCAATCCCGCGACAGCGCGGTATCGGCGTGCAGGAACAAGAGCCACTCGCCGCGCGCTTTATCCGCGCCCGCACGCAATTGCTTGCCCCGGCCGGGAGCGGAATCAACGACACTGGCGCCTGAAGCTCCGGCGATCGCCCGCGTTGCATCTCCGGAGCCCGCATCCACCACGATCACCTCGCGGATCAAACCCGCTTCCAGCCCGGGCAGCAGGCTTTCGAGGCACAAGGGCAGATCCGCTGCAGCGTTGAGCGTTGGAATGATGATCGAAAGCGGCGCGGGCACTGATCAAGCCACCAGAATGCCGACGGCGATGCGATACACTAAAAGACCCACCACCAGAACCAAAGCCCCGATCCGCGCGATCCTGTATCGGCCCGCGAGCCACCCGATGCCGCATCCCGCAAGACTTGCAACGGCTATCCTCGCGAATGATGGCAGATTGGTCTCTGTCGCGACGACAAAAAAGATGACGAGTGTCGCGATCCCGCCAAACAGCAGCATGTCGCGAACTTTCGGCCGGCCGTGCGATTGCTCCGCTGCTTGCTTGAGCGGCGATGGCTGGGGTGAACTCATGCCAGCTCCGACAGCCGCTTTTCGATCAGCAGCAGGTCGCGCCATGCGCGGCTCTTGTCCTGTGGGCGGCGCAGGAGATAGGCGGGGTGCAGGATCGGAATGACCGGCACCTTGAATCCGTCCGGCGTCGCGTAGGCGTACTCGTTGCCGCGCAGTTTCATTATGCCGTCCTTGCTTGCGAGCAGTGATACCGCCGGAACGCCCCCCGCGGCGATGATAAGTTTCGGCTGCGCCAATTCAATCATCCGGTCGACGAATGGCCGGCAGACGGCGAGTTCATCCGCCTCCGGATTCCGGTTGCCGGGCGGGCGCCAGTAATTGACGTTGGTAATGAAGGCATTCTCGGCGCGCGAACGGCCGATGGCGGCCAGCATCTTGTCGAGCAGCTGGCCCGCCTTGCCGACGAAAGGCAGGCCCCGCCGGTCCTCTTCCGCGCCCGGCCCCTCCCCGATGACCATCAAGCTGGCGCCCGGCACCCCGTCATAGACCACCGCCTGTTCGCACGATGCCTTGAGCGGGCTGCCGTCAAAGTTGCGGATCGCCTCCGCCAGAGCATCCAGTGAGAGAGCGGCGCGTGCCTGCATTCGTGCCTCGTTGGCCCAGTCCGCTACCGATTTCGAGCCCTTCCGGACCTGCGGCTTCGGCGCCTGCTCTGGCTCCTGAGGCGCCGGTTCAGCCCTGACGGCCGACTTCAGCAGCGCATCTACCAGGGCACCGTCCACGCTGACGCCCATATCGGCCCACCACTCGGTGAGCGCGGAAATTGGCACTCTTGACGCAGGGGTTGGCATTGCAGACAGGCTGGACCTTCAGGAAACACGCTGTAAGTGCTTACCCGGATAAACATAAGGCGCAAAGCGCAAACAAGGAGCTGACCGATGGCCGATGCCCCCGAACGCGAGTCGATGGAGTTTGATCTCGTCATCGTCGGTGGAGGTCCCGCGGGCCTTTCCGCAGCGATCCGGTTCAAGCAGCTCGCCAACGCGGCCGGCAAGGAGCTTTCGGTCGTCGTGCTCGAAAAAGGCGGCGAAATCGGTGCGCATATCCTGTCGGGCCTGGTGCTCGACCCAAAGGCCCTCGACGAGCTGCTCCCGGACTGGCGGACGCGCGCTGACCGGCCTCTGACGACCGAAGTCGCGATCGACAGCTACAAGCTGCTTGGCGAGAACGGTTCCGCAGAAGTGGGCTGGGCCCCCTTCCCGCCGCTGATGAGCAACCATGGCTGCTTCATTGGTTCGCTGGCGAACGTCTGCCGCTGGCTTGGTGCTGAAGCCGAAAAGCTGGGCGTTGATGTTTATCCGGGCTTCGCCGCCTCGTCGCTCGTCTACGGCGAGAACGGCGAAGTGCGCGGCGTCGTTGCAGGCGTCATGGGCCTCGGCAAAGATGGTCAGCCGGGCCCGGACTACCAGCCCGGCATGGAGCTCCTCGGCAAGTATGTCCTCTTCGCCGAAGGCGCGCGCGGATCCCTCACGAAAGAACTCACCGCTAAGTTCGGCCTTCGCGACAATTGCGACCCGCAGAAGTTCGGCATCGGCCTCAAGGAAGTCTGGTCGGTTCCGGAATCCATCTTCCAGGAAGGCCTTGTCCAGCACACCTTCGGCTGGCCCGTGATGGGCAAGAACGGTGACGGCGGCGGTTTCCTCTATCACTTCCGCGACAATGGCGAGGCCTTCGTCTCGGTCGGGTATGTGGTCCACCTCAATTACAAGAACCCCTACCTGTCGCCCTATCACGAGTTCCAGCGTTACAAGCACCACCCGGATGTCGTCCGCTACCTTCAAGGCGGCAAGCGCGTGGCCTATGGCGCACGGGCGATCACCTCCGGCGGCATCCAGTCCATCCCGCAACTCGCCTTCCCGGGCGGCGCACTGATCGGCTGCTCGGCCGGCTTTGTGAACCTTCCGCGCATCAAGGGTACGCACAACGCGATGAAGACAGGAATGCTCGCGGCCGAGGCTGCCTTCGATGCCGTTGCCCACGACCGCCAGAGCGACGTGCTCGATACCTATTCGGACTCGGTGCGCGAATCGTGGGTCTGGAAAGACCTTTCGCCCGTTCGCAACATGAAGCCGCTGATGTCGAAGTTCGGCACCCTCGCCGGCGCGATGATCGGCCTGCCGGATATGTGGATGCGCTGCCTCGTCGGGTTCGGTTTCCTTCCGACGCTGCATCACGCCAAGACCGACGCAGAATCGCTGAAGCCCGCAAAAGACTTCAAACCGATCGAGTATCCGAAACCGGATGGCATCATCAGCTTCGACAAGCTGACAAATGTTTCATTCACCAACACCTATCACGGCGAAGACCAGCCGGTGCACCTGATCGTTGCCGACATGGCTCTCCAGAAATCGTCAGAGCACGACGTTTATGCCGGCCCGTCGGCCCGTTACTGCCCAGCCGGGGTGTATGAATGGGTGGGATCTGGCGCCGATCTGAAGTTCCAGATCAACGCGCAGAACTGCATCCACTGCAAGACCTGCGATATCAAGGACCCTAACCAGAACATCAACTGGACGGTGCCTGAAGGCGGCGGCGGACCGGCCTATCCGAACATGTAACCATAACGCAGGCGTGTGCAGGCGGGGACGCAGTTCCCGCACCTGACCGCCTTGCTCTCGCCCCAAGGGCCTGCTTCACTCGCGGTAACCGCGTGGAGGAGTTCCTGTTGCCCGTGCCTGCCAAGCTTGTATTCGCCGCTTCGGCCCTTGCGGTCGCCTTTGCCCTGACAGGCTGTGCCACCGCGCCCGCTGCGCCTGCGGCCGAGGTCGCGGCAGCCGGGATGCCCCTCTCTCCGGCAGCGCTGGCAACCGCGGTGAAATCCGGAAGCGGCAGCAAAACGATTTACGCTGCACCGCTCGACGCGCTGAAGGCTGGGGACACGGCCGGTTACCTGACCCTGCTCGGCGCAATGACCGAGACCCAGCGCGAGGAAGACCGCTTCTACAACGCCTATCTGGCCCTCGACCGCGCTGCTGCCGGCGATACCGCCGGGGCCCGCGCCTATCTCGGCCTGACCGGTGAAGCGGCAGACGATTTCGAAGCACCGGGCTTTTATCTCTGGCTCGACTCCTGGCTGATGGCGCTGGACGGTGATCTGGACGGCGCGATCAACCGCCACCGGGAAGTGGCCTCCGGCATGCCGGGAATTACAGGTGACCTCTCGCTGGCTGCCATGTTGGAAGCGGCCGGTAGAAACGAAGAGGCGCTCGCCGTTTACGAGGCCCTGACCCCGACGAAAATCGAAGCGCCCGAGCACCAGTTCGATCCACAAGGCATCGTTTTCGCTCATATCAGTACGGTGATCGTGCGTCATTCGCTCCTGCTCCAGCGCATGGGGCGCATTGCGGAGTCGCAAGCGGTCTACCAGAGACTCGCCGACGCTGAGCCCGAGGAGTCGACCAGCTACGCCGCTGCCATCGACAGCCTCGAAACCGGGAAGAACCTCGACAACAAGCCGCTGACCGTGAAAACGGGCTTCGCGCTTGCCCTGTCGGACGTTGCCTACGCTATGCAGCAGCAGCGCTTCATCCAGACCGTGATGATGGGCGGCAACATCGATGGCTTCGACGACAAACGCGCGTCGTTTGATCTGGTCATCCTGCTGATCGATCCCGAGAACGAGAACATCCGAAGTGGCATCATCGACGCGCTCTATGAGGAGGCGCTGTATGACGGCGCAGCCCATGTTGCCCAGACCGCGCCCAAGTCCACCCCTGCTCTGCTTATCTCTGCCGCGCAGGCACAGCTCATGGGTGGCAACGAGGCAGCGGCGCGCGAGTCGATCAAGGACGCGCTCGCAATCACCGACGAAGACGACCGGTTGTCGACGCTCTACGGCGCCCTGCAGCTGCGCGCGTTGCTGAATGACAAGAGCGCTGCCTACGAATTGGTGCCGGAACTTCTGACGCTTGCCGAAAACCCTGCTGAGCAGGCGGCCGCTCATGGTATAGCGAGCTCCATCTACCAGCACTTCGGCGATCCCGCGCTGGCCGCGGAACACGCCCGGGACGCCCGCCGCCTCGATGACACCCACGAACGCCGGATGGTGCTGGCCGATGCGCTCGGCCAGGCCGGGCAGATCAATGATGCGCTCGTTATCCTTCGATCCGAACGGGTCGCCCGTCCGAATGATCCTTACACCCTTAATTCGCTTGGATATTTCCTGATAACGCGGACGGACAAGTACGAGGAGGGCTACAAGGTCCTCGCCCGCGCCATGCTGCTTGCAGAGACCGACCCCTATATCGCCGACTCCTTCGGCTGGGCGCTCTACAAGCTCGGCGATCTGGACCGCGCCAAGGGTCTGATCGAAAGCGCACGCGATGACCTGCTGCCCCAGAACCACTGGGAAATCGAGAACCACCTCGGCGACATCTACTGGCACCTCGACAGGAAGGAAGATGCCCGGAAGGCCTGGCAGACTGCCCTCGACAACTACCCGCCTAACTATGAGCGGGTCCTGATCGAGGAAAAGCTCAAGGACGGCCTCAAGACGCCGAAGCCTGAAAAGCGCCCCTTGCCGGAGATTTCGCTCGAAGACCTGGAAGTTGAGCGCAGGGACATCTGACACCGGCCCCTTTCTCGCAGCGACTCGCCATAGTATCGCCGGAAACGAATGCGACGCCGTCAATGTGCCCATAAACGCTGGCAAACATGGCTTATGGCCGTCGAATCACAGCACAGGTTTAGTTGATGACTGACGCTCCCCCGACCTTCCGCGCCACGCTCCAGAAGTATTCAGGCCCGCTCAAATGGGTCCGGAGAGCCGCTATTGCCTTGTTTGTACTGGGCGTAATCGCGCTGATCGCCGTCTGGATATACTTCGCCGCGCTCGGCCGCGACCTGCCGTCGATCGCCAAGCTGAAGCAGTATGAGCCGCCGATCACATCGCGTGTACATGCCGGCGACGGCACCCTGATCGCCGAGTTTGCTGACCAGCACCGAGTGTTCGTTCCCTATGAGTCCATCCCGGAGCATGTGGTCCAGGCCTTCGTCGCGGCGGAAGATAAAAACTTCTTCACGCATGACGGTCTCGACTATGTCGGCATCACCCGCGGCGCTGTGAACACCGCCAAGAACAAGATCACCGGCAGCGGCGGCATGCAGGGCGGCTCGACGATCACGCAGCAGGTTGCCAAGAACATGTTGCTGACGAAGGACCAGAATATCGAGCGCAAGGCGAAGGAGGCAATCGTCGCCCAGCGCATCGAGAAAGAATTCACCAAAGGCCAGATTCTCGAGCTTTATCTCAACGAGATCTATCTTGGGGGGCAGTCATACGGAGTTGCGTCCGCCGCGTTGAACTACTTCAACAAGTCGTTGACCGAGCTGGACCTTGCTGAGGCTGCAACCCTCGCCTCGCTGCCGAAGTTCCCGGGCCGCGTGAACCCGTACACCAACCCGGAACGCCTGCTCTCTCGCCGGAACTATGTGCTCGATCGCATGGTCGAGGATGGTTACATCACGAGCGAAGAACGCGATGAAGCCAAGGCCAAGCCGCTAGCGACCGTCAAGCGCTTGCGCGGTCCCGAATACGTCGCCACGACCTATTTCGTTCAGGAGCTGCGCCGCGACCTGATCAAGCGCTACGGCGAGGACACGCTCGAACAGGGCGGTCTGTCGATCCGCTCGACCATCGATACCCGGCTTCAACTTGCGGCTCAAGCCGCGCTCCAGAACGGCCTGATTGCCTATGACCGCCGGCATGGCTGGCGCGGTCCGGTCACGACCCTGCCTGTTGATGACAGTGCTGTGGAAGCGTTGAAAGCCGTGAAGCTACCGGGCGGCCATGGCACGTGGGAAGCGGCACTCGTGACAAAGGTTTCTGCAAAGTCGGCAGAGCTGCTGCTTACTGACGGTGCGACGATCAAGCTGCCGTCCGACGAGATCAAATGGGCTCAGACCTACAAGCCCGAGAAGGGCAAACCGGGTTTGCAGGTTGGCCACGTCATCCTCGCGGAATTCAAACGCGAGGAAAAGGAAGGCGCGGCGCCCGCCCCCGCAGCGGAAGGTACGGAAGAAGGCGAGGAGTCCGAACCGCCGCAGCCGGTCATGGTTCCCGTCGGCAACGCTACGCTCCGTCAGGTTCCGGAAGTTGACGGCGCCCTGATTGCACTCGACCCCCACACGGGCCGCGTCGTCGCCATGCAGGGCGGCTACTCTTTCTTCAAGTCGAGCTTCAACCGCGTGACCCAGGCCAAGCGTCAACCGGGTTCGAGCTTCAAACCCTTCGTCTATGCTGCCGCGCTCGAGAAGGGATACACCCCCTCTTCGCGGGAACTCGATGCGCCGTTCGTCTCCTATGACGTCTCGACGCAGAAGTACTGGGCTCCCAAAAACTATACGGCGGGTCAGTCCTACGGCAGCGTCACGCTCCGCGTAGCGCTCGAGAAATCGCTGAACCAGGTGACGGCACGGGTCGCCCAGAATATCGGCATGGAAGCCGTCTCGGACCTCGCCGAGCGCGTCGGCGTCTACGAGAAGCTGCCACCCTATGCAGCTATGTCGCTCGGCGCGGGCGATACCGAACTCATGAACCTCGTGCGCGGGTATGCGGCGTTCGTGAACGGCGGCAAGCTGGTCACCCCCACCCTGCTCGACCGCGTGCAGGACCGCTACGGCCGTACCCTTTACCGTAACGACCAGCGCGCTTGTGACGGTTGCCAGGCATCAAGCTGGAATGGCGAAGAGCCTCCGGTCCTTGCCGACACACGCGCGCAGGTGCTTGACCCGATCGTCGCCTATCAGATCACCCACATGATGGAAGGCGTCGTCGAGCGCGGCACCGGCCGCCGCGCCCTGCGGATCGGCAAGCCGGTCGCCGGCAAGACGGGCACGACCGACGATTACCGCGATGCGATCTTTGTTGGGTTCTCGCCTGACCTGGTTGTCGGCGTCCGCATCGGTTTCGATGACAACCGCTCGCTCGGCGAAGGCGAAGCGGGCGGTTCGGTCGCTACGCCGATCTTCACAGAATTCATGGAAAAGGCGCTCGAAAAGGAACCGGCGACTCCGTTCCGCATCCCTCCCGGCGTCCGCCTCGTGAAGGTCGACGCGCGCACGGGCGCACCGGCCCCCGGCGGCGGTCCCGGCGTCATCGACGAAGCCTTCCGGCCCGGCACCGAGCCCGGAACAAACGTCTTCGTTGGACAGGATGACTGCCTGTCGATCTCCGGCTCCTGCGGCGATGGCACTACCACGCCAGGGACGATGCCTGACGGCACTAATCCCTCGGATACGGCTGACGAGAACCTCGACGGTATCTTCTGACGCCCTGAATATCTTCGACTTTTTTGACGTGATCCGGCGCCCGGTTTACAGGGCGGCCGGATCACCCCATTTCATCCCCGCCAAGGAGATTTCAATGTCCGCAGAAATTCGATCCCTGATTGAGCAAATCCGCCAGTCGACCGCCCTGCTACGGAGGCGTCTTTGACTGGGATACAGCGACCAAGCGCCTTGATGAACTGACGGCCCTTTCAGAGCGCCCCGACTTCTGGAACGATCCCCAGGAAGCGCAGAAGCTGATGCGCGAGCGCCAGAAGCTCGCCGACGGCATCGCCATCGTCCAGGCGCTCGAGAAGGAAGTCGCGGACGCGCCGGAGTTGCTCGAACTTGCCGAAGGCGACCCCGGGATGTTGGCCGACATCCAGGCATCCCTCGCGCGCTCGGCCGAGAAAGCCGAGAAAGCCGAACTCGCTGCCCTTCTGTCGGGCGAGGCAGACGGCAGTGACTGCTACATCCAGATCAACGCGGGCGAAGGCGGCACTGAAAGCCAGGACTGGGCCTCGATCCTGCGCCGTATGTATTCGCGGTGGGCGGAGAAGCGCGGTTATCAGGTCGAGGAACTTGACGAACGCGAGGGCGAGGAAGCCGGCATCAAGTCAGCCACTCTCCAGATCAAGGGGGAGAATGCCTATGGCTGGCTGAAATCAGAGACCGGTGTGCACCGCCTCGTGCGCATCTCGCCCTATGACTCGTCTGCACGGCGTCATACTTCCTTCTCTTCAGTCAGCGTCACGCCCGTGATCGACGACAAGATCGAGATCGAGATCAATCCATCCGATGTCCGCACCGACACCTACCGCGCCTCGGGCGCTGGCGGTCAGCACGTCAACCGGACTGACTCGGCCGTTCGCCTCACGCACATTCCCACAAATACCGTGGTGCAGTGCCAGAACGGCCGCTCACAGCACCAGAACCGGGACGAAGCCTGGCGCATGCTGCGCTCAAAGCTCTACGAGTTGGAGCTTCAGAAGCGAAAATCCGTCGCAGACGCTCAGTATGCTGACAAGAGCGCGATAGGCTTCGGCCACCAGATCCGCTCTTATGTGCTTCAGCCCTACCAGATGGTGAAAGACCTGCGCACGGATGTCGAAACATCGGATACGGGCGGCGTCCTGGACGGCGATATCGACCGGTTCCTGTCTGCGTCCCTTGCGGCATCGGTTGCCAAGGAAGAGACCTCGTGACCGCAGCGGCGCCCTCGACAAGCGGGGCAGCACCCCGCTCCAGGGGGCGGCTCGTCAACTGGAATGACGAGCGCGGTTTCGGCTTTATTACTCCCTCAGACGGCAGCGGGGACGTGTTCGTCCACGCCAGCGCCTTCGTGAAAGAAGGCCGGCATATCGAGATCGGCCACGAGTACGAATTCGACATTGAAACGGGCAAGGACGGAAAGCGCAAGGCCAAGCGCATCAAAGCCATCATCGCAGAGAAGGCCGGCCCCAGCCTGTTCGCTGCCATGGTTCAGCGCGGTCCACGCTTCCTCGTGATCCCCGCTTTCCTCTTCATCGTCGTGGCAGTCGCCACGGTGCAACCGATACCCGCCAGCTGGCTGATCGTATACGGCGTTGCCAGCGTCGCCTGCTTTGCGGGCTATGGCCTCGACAAGCGCGCAGCGCATCGCAAGGAATGGCGCGTCTCGGAAACCATCCTCCTGTTGGTTGGTCTTGCCGGCGGATGGCCGGGCGCAATCATCGGTCAGGAAGTGTTCCGTCACAAGACGCAGAAAAAAACCTTCCGTACACTGTTTTGGATGAGCGTTGCCATCAACATGGCCGCTTTCGTCCAGATCAACGCTTTTTCCGGGCGTTGAGGCCCGCCAGTGCCGCTGCCTTTGCAAACACCGTCGGCAGGCCGGCAAGCTCCACTTCATCCGCCCAGAACCCCTCCGGCAAGGCTGCAGCCTTCGTCTCGGCGCGGAACACGTCGAGCTTCAGGCTGAAATGCGTGAACACATGGCGCACCTCGCCCAGCGGCTGCCAATCGGCTTCGATTGGCGGTCTCGCTGGTGACTTCTTCTCGGTCCAATCCGACGTCGGCAATCCGGTCATGCCGCCGAGCACCCCGGACGGCGCCCGCCGCACCAGCCAGACCTGCTTACTCCGTTGCAGCACGTAGACCTGCCCGTAGCGTACTGGCCGCGCCACCTTCTCCGGCTTGATTGGATAGCGCTCCGGATCGCCTTCAGCCCGCGCCGCGCAGTAGACCGTCAACGGGCATAGCGTGCAAAGCGCCTTCTTGGGCGTGCAGACCGTCGCGCCAAGGTCCATCAGCGCCTCTGCGAAGTCCCCCGGTCGGTCCGCCGGAACGAGGTCCCGCGCAAGGGTTCCAATCCGCTTCTTCGCCGCAACCCAATCCTCGGTCATCGCTAGCAGGCGCGCGAATACACGCTCGGCATTGCCGTCTACCGCCGCTGTACGCTCGCCGAATGCGAGCGAGGCGATTGCCCCGGCTGTATAGGGTCCAATGCCCGGCAAGGTCAGCAGACCTGCTTCGGTTTCCGGGAATCCGCCGCGCGCAGCGACCTCACGTGCGCATTTCAGCAGGTTGCGCGCCCGGGCATAGTAGCCGAGCCCCGCCCAGGCCTGCATCACGTCTTCGTCGCGCGCCGCGGCAAGCGCCTCGACGGTCGGCCAACGGTCGGTGAAGGCTGCAAAGTAGGGCGCGGCATGCGGAACAGTCGTCTGTTGCAGCATGATCTCGGAGAGCCAAACCCTGTAGGGATCGCGCCGTACGCCCCGCGCCGTGCGCCAGGGCAAGCTGCGCGCGTTCCGGTCGAACCATTGTAGAAGGTCGCCGGGCAATCCGGCCAGCGCATCATTACTTTTGCCGCGCATGCCTTCCCCTTGCCTCACAAGCCGTGCAGATTTGACCGCATGGACACCAGATCAACCCTCGATCCGCTGGAGGAAGCCCGGGCGCTGGTCAAGCTGCGCTACACTCGCGCGCGCGCCGTGAAGCCTTCAATGAAGGCCGTGGGCATCTCCGCAGACCGGATCCAGCGCAAATCCGGCGCGGCCAAGCTACCTCCGCTAAAACTCCTTCAGGCCCGTTGGAAGGAAATCGCCGGCGAGCAGATCTACAAGTTCTCGCACCCGGAAAAGATCAGCGCCACAAAGGATGGCCGCATCCTCACGTTGCGCGTCGTACCCCAGGCCGCTCCGCTTGTGCTGCACCAATCCGAAACTATCCGCCAGCGTGTCTCGGTCGCGGCAGGAGGCGACATCACCTCGATACGAATCGTCCAGGGGCCCATCTCCCGGGGGGCTGAAACGGTCAGCTATCGCCCACGCGCCCGCCCTCTCACGCCCGAGGAAGCCGCAATCGTGGAAAACGGCGCCAGCCGGATCGACAATCCGCGCCTGCGCGCCGCAATTGTTGCTTTGGGCAAGGCTGTGCTATCGGCGGACCCGTAAACCAAAACGCTGGCTTTCTTAACCATTTGGCAACCGGCGCGACTCATTTCTTAACGCGAGGCTTATGAACATGGCATCTCTTACCCGTCGTTTGGCACTGATGGCGCTTCCCGTGCTGGCCCTCGTGGCCTGCGGCCCAGCCAGTGGCGGCAGCACCGGCGATGCGACGGCCGCGCCCGCCGCGTCAACTTCGAGCGACCTCGGCCATGTCAAAGGCGACCCCAACGCGCCGATCACACTGATCGAATATGCCTCACCTACCTGCCCGGCTTGCAAGTATTTCCACGACAGCATCATGCCGACCCTTGAGGAGAAGTACATCTCGACCGGCAAGGTAAAGTTTGTGTTCCGTGACTATCCGATCCATGGTGAAGTCGACGTCGCTGCCTATGTCATCGCCCGCTGCGCTGGCCCGGACAAATTCTTCGACGTGATCGACGATCTCTTCGAAAATCAGGAAGGTATCGTGCAGGCCGCGCAGGTCGGAGCACTGCGTCCGATGCTCAAAACCGTCGGACAGCGCCACGGCATCGAGACGGACGAGGAATTCGAAGCTTGTCTTTCAAACGCCAAGCTGCGGGAAGACATGGCTGCCGTCTATCAGACCGCCGAACAATTCAACGTCACAGGCACGCCCACGTTCGTTCTTGACGGCAAGATGCGCAACTTTGAGGGCGATTACCGCTCCGCCGAAGGCTTCTCGAAGCAAATCGACGCCCTGCTCGCCGAAAAAGGCGTTCAGTAAGGATGAGGGCCCGGCATGCAGATAACTGAACTCCGCATTGCCGGCTTCAAGTCTTTCGTAGACCCTCAAACGGTGCCCATCGAGCCGGGACTTACCGGCATCGTGGGCCCGAACGGCTGCGGCAAATCCAACCTTCTTGAAGCGCTGCGCTGGGCCATGGGTGCCAACTCCGCCAAGGCCATGCGCGGCGGCGAGATGGATGACCTCATCTTCAACGGCGCCGAGGGCCGGCCGGCCCGCGAAACTGCCGAAGTCATCCTCGTACTCGACAATTCTAAGCGCACCGCACCGCCGGAGTTCAACGGCGCCGACTCGCTCGAAATCGAACGCAAGCTGCGCCGCGGCGCCGGGTCCAGCTACCGCATCAACGGACGCACCGTGCGCGGCAAGGATATCCAGCTGCTTTTCGCGGACGCATCGACCGGCGCGAACTCACCTGCCTTGGTCCGGCAGGGCCAGATTTCCGAACTGATCGGGTCGAAGCCGCAGAACCGCCGCCGCATTCTTGAGGAAGCCGCCGGCATTGCAGGCCTCAACAGCCGCCGCCACGAAGCCGAACTGAAGCTCGACGGCGCCGAAGCAAACCTCCAGCGCCTTTCGGAAGTCTCCGCCGAAGTCGAACGACAGCTGGCCAGCCTGAAGCGCCAGGCTTCCAAGGCGCGCCGCTACCGCAAGCTGTCCGAAGAGATCCAGGCGCTCGATGCCTTGGTGGCCCACCTGCGCTGGGCCGAGGCCCGTCAGGCGATGGACGTCGCCCGGTCGCAGCTCGAAGTCTTGAAGCGGCAGGTCGAAGACCTCTCCCGGGAGGATGCCCTTCGCGAAAAGGAACGTATCGAAGCTGGCGAAGGCATTGCGCCGTTGCGCGAAGCTGAGATGGACACCGCCGCCCGCCTTGGACAGGCACGCATTGCGCTGGCGAAACTCGAAACCGAGCGCCGCATCGCTGCCGACACACACGCCCGTCTCGAAGCCGAGGCCGAGCGCCTCTCAGGTGATTTCGCGCGCGAGACCGCCTCCCGGGATGAAGCCGCAGCGGCCCTGGCACAGGCCCGAGAAGAACTCGCCGGATTGCCGCTTGAAGATGCCGACCTCGCCGCCCGGCTCGAACAGCAAGCGCGCGGCGCCCTCGATGCTGCCCGTGCCCGCCTTGCCGAAACTGAGCGCGCGGCAGACCAGTCCCAACAGCAGCTCTCCGAACTACGCGCCCGCCGCCGCGCTGCTGAAGAAAACGCTGCAGCCCAGGCCCGACGCAAGGAACAGCTCACCGCCGAGATCGCTCGCCTTCGCAGCGAGATGACCGGCCTCGAAGATTCAGGCATCGCCCTGCTCCGCCTGCGCCAGGCAAAGAATGCCGAGGCTGAAGCGGAAGTCGTTCTCGACGGCGCCGAGCGCGCAGTTGAAGCCGCGGAGGCTGATCTCGCCCGGGCCCGCGTCGAGGAAGGCGAAGCCCAGCCACCGTTCGAAGCCGCGAGCCATGCCGTTCGCGCACTTGAAGCCGAGATCGCCGGTCTGACGCGCCTTCTGCGCAAGGCCGACCCGTCTGCCGCGCCACCGGTCCTCGAACGCATCAAGACCCGCGACGGGTACGAGAAGGCCGTCGCGGCCGCTCTCGGCGACGACATTGAAGCTTCCACCGACCGCGCCGCTGCGCTCTTCTGGAACGGTGCAACGACCAGCGCCCAGGCCCTTCCTGCTGGTGCCGAACCGCTCACAAACTACATCGATGCTCCCGGCGAACTCGGCGCCCGCCTCTCCCAGTGCGGCCTTGTTTCACCGACTGACGGCATCCGGCTTATGGCCAGCCTAAAGCCCGGTCAGCGTCTCGTGTCCCGTGAAGGCCACTTGTGGCGCTGGGATGGGTTCATCCGCACACCGGGCGCACCTGTCAGCGCCGCTGCCCGGCTGGAGCAGAAATCACGTATCGAGGCGGCTCAGACCGAACTGGTCACGCGCAAGTCGGAGCTGGACGATTTCGCCGCTCGCCTCGATACGGCCCGCAAGGCGCGACAGACTGCTGAAGACAACCTCCGCCATGTCCGCCAGTTCGTTGTGCCCGCACAGCGTGCCCTTACGGATGCCCGCGCAGCGGCGATCGAGGCAACGCAGGCCAATGAACGCACGGTGCTGAAGCGCGAAGCCGGCACCGAGGCTCTGTCACGCGCCGAGAACGATCTTGTCTCGATCTCCGAGATGCTTGCCCTCGCGGTCCCCGGCGCCGGCGCGGACGAAGAAGCGACACTTGAAGCTGCGCTCAACGCAGTGCGCGAAACCCTCTCCGCTGCGCGCGCCGCTGAAACTGAAGCCCGGGGCCAGCTAGCAGATCTTCTGCGTGGCCGCGAGCAAGCCGCCGCACGCCGCGCTGCGCTCGCCCGTGACGTCGAAGCCTGGACGACGCGTCTCGCCTCAGCCGAGGAACGCCTCGCGCAGGTAACAGAGCGCCGCGCCGATGTTGCTGCTTCCGTGCACGCTTCCCGCGAACGCCCGGAAGCCCTGCGCGCCGAAATCGAAGGCCTCGCCGGAGAAGCCGAAAAGCTGGAAATCGAACGCCGGGCCGCTGCCGATGCACTTGCCCGCAAGGAAGCAGCTATCCGTGAAGCTGACAGCGCCGCCCGCCGTGCTGCGACCGCCGCTGCTGAAGCTCGCGAGCAACTGGCTGCATGGAAAGTCAAACTCGAGAACGCCGAATCGAAGCTCGCCGAGAGCATCGAACATGCCCGCAACACTTTCCAGCGCACCCCGGAAGGCCTGCTCGCTCTGGCCGAAGCCGGGCTCGACCAGGAAACACTGGGCGCTTTCACTCCCCGTGAAGCCGAAACGCGCCTCGATGGTCTGCGCCGTGAGCGTGACCAGCTCGGAGGCGTCAATATGAATGCCGAGGAAGAGGCCGAGGAACTCGAAACCCGCCTGAGCACACAGATTGCCGAACGCGATGACCTGATCGCTGCCATCGCCAAGCTGCGCGAAGGCGTTGAAGCCCTCAACGTCGAAGGCCGCCAGCGACTCGTGGAGGCGTTCGATGCTGTGAACACGCACTTCAAGGCCTTGTTCATCGCCTTGTTCGGCGGCGGGCAGGCCGAATTGCGGCTGGTGGATGCAGATGACCCGCTAAACGCCGGCCTAGAGATCTTCGCCCAGCCGCCCGGCAAGAAGCTCGGCACGCTCAACCTGATGTCGGGCGGCGAGCAGGCCCTCACCGCTTCCGCCCTGATCTTCGCCGTGTTCCTGTCCCGTCCCGCACCCATCTGCGTGCTGGACGAGGTGGATGCGCCCCTGGACGACGCCAACGTCGATCGCTTCTGCAACATGTTGAACGAAATGCGCCAGCGTACCGACACCCGATTCGTCGTGATCACCCATAATCCGGTGACAATGAGCCGGATGGACCGGCTTTTCGGGGTAACGATGCGCGAAAAAGGCGTGTCAAAGCTGGTTTCCGTGGACCTCGCCGCTGCCGAGCAGCTCGTTGCGGCGGAGTAGCGCAGCCGCACAGGCAGTTAATTCAATAAAAACAAGGCGGTTATTCCCGGCAAATCCCGTTGACTTGGCAGGGTGCCCCTCATAGTTTGCGCGAAATTTCAAGGGGTGCTGCACGTCGTCCCTCTATCGTTGGCAGGAGCCTTCAGATGTCCGGACCTGATCCCTCGGATCTCGGCGACCGGATCGCGAAGGCTCAGGCTCGGCGGGATGAGCGGACGAAACGGGCCGAACGCCAACGAAAGAACAGTGTCAACGCGCCTGCGAGCATGGCCCTTCGCTACAGCTCGGAACTCGTTGCCTCGGTTGTCGTCGGTGTCGGACTGGGCCTGCTGATCGACCATTTTGCGAAGACCTCGCCCTGGGGGCTGATCGTGATGATGGGATTTGGCATGGCGGCTGGCATCCGCAACCTGATGCGGGCAGCCCAGCAGCTGTCCGAAGAAGCGCAAAAAGCGGCTGAAAAGCCTGAACCGACAGACGAGAAGACCTGATGAACCTGCCAATCCACGGTTTCCTTCCGACGATCGCGACGGACCCGATTCACCAGTTCAAGATCTTCCCGCTGCTCGACTGGACCGTGGCGGGCTATAACCTGTCCTTCACCAACTCGAGCTTCTGGATGCTCGTTTCGACTGGCCTCGTGCTGGCTTTCCTCGGTGTTGCAGCCTCGCGCGGCGGTCTTATCCCGAACCGCATCCAGTCACTGGGTGAGCTGTCCTACGGCTTCGTGGCCGACATGGTGCGCTCGACCGCTGGTGAAGAGGGCCTGAAGTTCTTCCCATTCGTCTTCACGCTGTTCTTCTTCATCCTTGGCGCGAATCTCGTCGGCATGTTCCCTTATGCCTTCACGACGACCAGCCATATCGCCGTCACTGGCGCCCTGGCTGTGGTGGTGATCCTGATCGTGGTCGGCTACGGCATCTACAAGAACGGTCTTGGCTTCTTCGGCCTGTTCGCCCCGCACGGCGTGCCGCTGCCGGTCATGTTCTTCCTCGTCCCGATCGAGATCATTTCCTTCCTCGCGCGCCCCATCACGCTCGGCATGCGACTGTTCGCGAACATGCTCGCTGGTCACATCATGCTGAAATTGCTGGCGATTTTCGTGGTCATGCTGGCCGGCGCAGGCCTTACGGCCGTGTCCTGGGTGCCGTACCTGCTGCTGATCCCGATCACTGCGCTCGAATTCCTGGTCGCGTTCCTTCAGGCCTACGTTTTCGCCCTTCTGACCTGCGTTTACCTCAAGGACGCCATCCACCCGCACCACTGACGGGAGCCCATCCACCGGTGCGTCCAAACGCACCAAGTCCTGCCCCTTGACGGTTCCAGCGGAACACGCTTGAGGGGCGCCAAACAACTCGAAACACCAGATTCCAATCAGGAGACACCCCATGGAAGGCAATATCACCGAAGGTCTGCGGTACGTCGGCGCTGGCCTCGCCACGCTCGGCATGATCGGCGCCGCAATCGGCGTGGGCAACATCTTCGGCTCGTTCCTCGACGCCGCGATGCGCAACCCCTCGGCCGCTCCGCAGCAGTCGGGCAACCTCTTCCTCGGTATGGCGCTCGCAGAAGCCCTCGGCCTCTTCGCGTTCGTTATCTCGATGCTGATCCTGTTCGCGGCCTGATCCAGACCTTCAGGTCGGGTATCAACGCAACCGTGACAGGTAAGGAGCTGAGCACGCCATGAGCTTGCTGGCATTTCTCGCAGAAACCGCTGCCCACGGGCATGAGGAAGTGAAAGCGCCGTTCCCGGCGTTTGACCCGACTTGGTTTGCCTCGCAGCTGTTCTGGCTCGCGGTCTTTTTCCTCGGGCTCTACTTCGCGCTGGGCCGCTATGTCCTGCCGAAGCTGAGCGACACGCTGGAGAAACGCGCCAATCGTATTGCGTCGGATCTCGATGAAGCCGCCCGCCTGAACAACCAGTCGGTCGAAGCGCAGAAAGCGCTTGAGCTTCGTCTGGCCCAAGCACGGTCGAAAGCCCGCGAGACGGCCGACAAGGCCCGCGAGAAAACAGCAGCCGAACTTGCCACGGAAACCGCGCGGGTCGATGCAGACCTCGCCCGGAAGATGGACGCCGCAGAAGCTCGCATCTCGAAGCTTCGGACGGATGCGATGCAGAACGTCGAACAGATCGCCGTCGACGCTGCAGAAGCCATGACCGCCCGCTTCGGCGTGAAAGCCGCGAAGGCGGACGTAAAGAAAGCGGTCGCCGCAGCTCTGGAGAAACGTGGATGAACCTGCGCACGTTTGCTGCTCTGGCGCTTGTCTTGTCGATTGCACCCGCAGCCCTGGCTGCTGGTGAGGGACACGATACCCTGCTGACGCCGTTCTCGGACCTCGTCACGCACCTTGTCTTCATCGGTATCCTGATCTTCTTCGTGATCGTCTGGCGCTTCGGCGCCTTCAAGACGGTTCTCGGCGGTCTCGACAGCCGCGCCGAAGGCATCAAGAAAGAACTCGAAGAAGCCGCGAACCTGCGCGAGCAGGCTGCCGAGGCCCTCGCCTTGGCCGAACGCCGTCAACAAGACGCCGACAAGGAAGCGGAAGCCATCATTGAGCAAGCCAAGCGTGATGCGAAAGTGATGCTTGAGGAAGCGAAAAAAGAGCTCGCCGACAAGATCGCCCGCCGCGAAGCTCAGGCCGCTGCACGGATCGCCCGCGCTGAAGCGGAAGCCGCCAGTGAAGTGCGCCGCGCTGCCGCTGACGCTGCAACCGAGGCCGCCCGCCGCGTGATGGCGGAGCAGACCAGCGTTGACCAGTTCGAAGCCGCTGCGCGTGAGATCGAGAAAGCACTGAGCTAAGTCGTCTTCCTCCGTAGACATACAAAAAGCCGCCGGTAATTCCGGCGGCTTTTTTCTTTTATCTAAACCGAAATTCAGCCCGGCTGATCGGCCGTATCGTCGATGATCTGCGGCTGCGTATCGTCAACGATCGGGCCTGGTTCAAGCACGCGCAGAAGCGAGCGGGGAACGGTCCCAGCAGGGCAAGCCTCTGTTTCGAGGCTGGCATTCGCGATGGCAGGCATCGAGGCAGCTGTCAGCGGCGTTGCGGGTTGTGAGCGGAATACCCAGGCGAGGATCAGCATCGCTGCAATCGCCGTCACGACAGCAGCAAGCGTACTCCAGCCGAGTGCCTCATCGGCCAGATTTGCAGACGTTATCGCACCATCGGAGGCGAGCGGCGTAGCGCCGTTCGGCCGAACCGGACCGCCCGTCGCAGGCGGCGGCGGAGGGCTGACGCGCAGCGCAGCAGCGGCAAGCGCAGCGGCGTTAATGGCCTCCCGCGCCGGCGCGGGCTTCACGCCGAGCTCTTTCTCGCGCTTCTTGCGGGCATCGATTGCCAACGGATCATTCGGGTGCGCGGCCAGCCAGTCGAGCCGCTTGTCATCATCCTGCGCCCCGAAGCCAACCCAGGCGCGCAGGTCGCTGCGTCCCTGACGTTTGCCAAGCTCGTCGATCAGGTCGAGGAAGCCGCCCGGCGTCTTGCGGGAGGTGAACCCGTCCAGCGAAAAGCGTTTGTGGGTGCGGAAGGGCTCATAGGGAATCGTCTTGTCGAGGCCCGCTTCAACGAGCGCCCCTGCCCGCGATTGGCCGACGGAAGCGGCGGCGCGCACCCAGTCGCTCTTCACCGCATTCGCGGACCAGAGCACGAGGATGCTTTGCGAATTCATAGCATCGCGCGCATCCTTGGCGTCGAACGTTTCGTCTTCCTGCTTCTGGTCGAGCCAGACGCGGAATTTCAGGGCGCGCAGGCGCCGCGCAATCAGCTTGGCAATGTCCCGGTCCTCGAGCGCAGAAACGAGGAAAACGTCATAACTCATGGGGGCGTGTACCCTTCTGATACGGTTAACCACGGGAGAATACCCCCGCGGGACGGCCAGACCAGCCATTTAAGCTGCGAAGCGATTTTTGTGCCTGTTTTCAGCCCGCAAAAGCGGCTAAGGCGCCGTTTCAGCTATTCCGGAGAGCAATTCGCCATGGGCTTCAAGTGTGGAATCGTGGGTCTGCCGAACGTCGGCAAGTCGACCCTCTTCAACGCCCTAACCCAGACTGCAGCCGCGCAGGCGGCAAACTATCCGTTCTGCACCATCGAACCGAACGTGGGCGAAGTGGCCGTGCCGGAGCCGCGCCTCGACGCGCTGGCAAAAGTTGCGGGTTCAAAAGAGATCATTCCTGCCAGGATGAACTTCGTGGACATTGCAGGCCTGGTCGAAGGCGCGAGCCAGGGTGAAGGCTTGGGCAACAAGTTTCTTGCCAACATTCGCGAAACCGACGCGATTATCTATGTGCTGCGCTGCTTCGACAACGACGACATCACGCACGTGCGCGGCAAGGTCGATCCCGTAGCGGATTTCGAAGTCGTAGAGACCGAGCTGATGCTGGCCGACCTTGACAGCCTTGAGAAGCGCAAGGCCGGCGTGATCAAGAAGGCCAACTCCGGCGACAAGGACGCCAAGGCTCAGGTCGCGCTGATCGACCTCGCGCTGGCCGAACTCACCGAAGGCCGCCCTGCCCGCCGGGCGAAGGTGCCCGCGGACGACATCAAGGCCTGGCAGATGTTGCAGCTCCTCACGTCAAAGCCGGTGCTGTTCGTTGCCAACGTCGATGAAGCCAGTGCAGCAACCGGAAACGCCTACTCGGAGCGCGTGATCGAACGCGCGAAGCAGGAAGGCGCAGGCTGCGTCGTATTCTCGGCCCAGATCGAGGCGGAGCTTGCACTGCTGGATGGTCCGGACCGGGATGAATATCTCGCATCGCTGGGCTTGAAAGAGCCGGGCCTCACGCGCCTCATTCGCGCAGGCTACGAACTGCTGGGCTTGCAGACGTATTTCACTGCCGGACCAAAGGAGGCCCGCGCCTGGACCATCCGTAAGGGCTGGACAGCACCAAAAGCAGCCGGCGTCATTCATGGCGATTTCGAGAAGGGCTTCATCCGCGCCGAGACGATTGCCTTCGAAGACTACGTCGCCTTCGGTGGCGAAGTCGGGGCCAAAGACAACGGAAAGATGCGCTCTGAAGGCAAGGAATACGTCGTCCAGGACGGCGACGTCATGCTCTTCCGCTTCAACGTCTGACGGTCAGCCTCAGGGCGCGCCCTGAAAGCCGGGCACGTCTTGCTCGTCACTTGGCCGCCGGATGTCGGTGCCCAGCCAAACGATGATCGCACCCGAGAAGTAGATCGACGAATACGTACCGATGAAGATGCCCCAGAGCATCGCGATGCTCATGTCGAGCAGCACGGGGCCGCCAAAAATCGTGATGCACAAGACCGCGATCAGCGTGGTGCCCATGGTCAGGAACGTCCGCGACAGTGTTTCGTTGGTCGCAATGTCGATGATCTGCGTGCTCGGCATCTGCTTGTACTTGCGGCGCACCTCCCGCACGCGGTCAAAAACCACAACGCTGTCGTTGATCGAGTAGCCAAGGATCGTCAGCAGCGCAGCAATCGTCGTCAGGTCAAACTGAAGCTGCAGCAGCGAGAACAAACCCATCGTGCCGATGCCGTCATGGATGAGCGAGGCAATGCCGGCGAAGGCGTAAGACCAGCTGTAACGGAATGCGATGTAGAGCAACATCATCACGATCGCGACGCCAAGCGCCAGCATACCTTCGATGAACAGCTCTCCGGACACTTTTGGCCCGACCGAGTCGTTGCGCAGGAAATCCTGGTCGGTGAGATTAAAGGCCTTCTTCAACTCGCTGACGACATACTCATTGGACGCTGTTGATGCCCGTTCAACTTTTTCTTCGTCGGGAAGCGCGGCAAACTCGGACCCAAGCAGAGAAGCATCCAGTTCGCCGAAGCGGATCACAACGATGCGGGCGCCCTCGGAGCCTGTTGCCGAGTTCACCGTGAGGTCGCCCTGGATCTTGCTTCGCACTTCCGGGACCGTAACCGTTGCGGTCTCCCGCAATTCGATCACTGAGCCGCCGGCAAAGTCGACACCCATGTTCAGGCCCCGCGTGAACAGCAGGGTCAGCGAGCCGACGATCATGATGATCGACAGGGCAACGCCCCAGAAGCGATACTTCATGAACGGGAAGTTGGTCTTTTTCGGCCAGTATTTGATCAGCATGTGAACGTCCTTGACCGGCTTAAATGTTGAATCGCTTTGGTTTGGCGATCTTCATCCAGAAGACCGTCAGCATCCGGGTCAAAACGAAGGCAGTGAACACCGAAGTGATGATCCCGAGCGCCAGCGTGACGGCGAAGCCCTTAACCGGACCAGTGCCCATGATGTACAGCACTAGCGCCGACATCAGCGACGTGATGTTGGCGTCCATGATAGTCACAAGCGCTCGCTCATAACCTGCCTGAACGGCGGTCCATATAGATCGTCCGGATTGTTGCTCCTCGCGTATGCGTTCGAACACCAGCACGTTGGCATCGACCGACATGCCGATTGTCAGCACGATACCGGCGATACCCGGCAGGGTCAGCGTCGCATTGAACATCGAGAGACAGGCGAAGATCAGCACGATGTTGATCGTCAGCGAAATGACGGCGAAGATGCCCTGCATACCATAAGCGAGGATCATGAAGCCGCCGACCATCGTGAGACCGACGGCCGCTGCCGTGTAGCCTGCCTGGATAGAGTCCTCACCGAGCGTGGACGACACGACGCGCTGGTCAATGAACTGCACCTTGGCCGGCATCTCGCCCGCCGAGATGATGGCAGCGAGGTCCTGCGCTTCCTCGATGGTGAAGTCGCCCGTGATCCGCACGTTGCCGCCCGCGATCGGCTCCTGGATGTTCGGCGCTGACATGATCACGTCGTCGAGCACGATGGCAAAGCGCTTGTTGGTGTTTGCGCTGGTTGTCTCGAAGAACTTGCGCGCGCCGTTGGAATTGAGGCGGAAGTTGATCTGCGGCCGGTTGGCCTCATCATTGCCCTGGCTGGCGCTTGCGATATCTGAGCCGACGATCTCCGGAATGCTGCGCACGAGCAGCGGCCCTGTCTGCGGCCCCGTGAGTAGCTTGAAGCCCGGCTTCACCACACCGGCTTGTGCTGCCGCGATCGAGGACGGGCTGTCATCGACGATATTGAACGTCATCCGGCCGTCCCGGTTGAGGAGGTCCTTCAGTCGTTGCGGATTGGGCTCGCCCGGCGCTTCCAGGATCAGGCGGTTCGTGCCCGAGGGCGTGATCGAGATTTCGGCCACCCCGTCCGGATCAATCCGCCGGCGGACAATGGTGGTCGTCTTCGCCATCGCATCGGCGACCATCAGGCTTTCGGAATTCTGCGGCACCGTGATGGAAATTGTATCAGGCGCACTGCGCTCTACATCGTATGTCTTGCCGCCTGCCAGCCCGCCTTCGAGCGGGCCGTTGACGCGTTCTATCCGGGCAATCGCTGCGTCGACCGGATAATTGCCGGCGGCGTCTGCGCGGGTTAGCTTGATCGTCATCGTACGGCCGTTGACTTCAGCCAGGTGCGGGATTTGCTCTTCCGCATCCGTGCGAGCCAGCGCCGAGCGTACATCACGTGCGAACACATCAAGCCGCGAGGCAATCACTTCCGCGGGGCGGATCTCCATCTCGAGATAAACGCCGCCCTGCAGGTCAAGGCCCAAGTTGACAGGCTTCTTGGGCACCCAGTCCGGAGCACCCGACATGTTCATGACGTTCGGGAGAGCAGTCAGAACGCCCCAGGCGAGTACGCCCAGAACGAGAAGCACTTTCCACGGCGGAAACTGAAGCATGAATTTTTCCCCGAAAGGCCGCCGTGCGGCCAGCTGGCCTTAGTCGTTCGCCGGAACCGGCTCGGCCTTGTTGCGCACTTCGATGACCATCGACTTGATGATGCGCACGCGGACATTCTCCGCGAGGTCCACCGAAAGCTCGCCATCATTGACCTTGTTGACCTTGCCGATCAGGCCGCCGGACGTGACGACCGTGTCGCCGCGCTTGATGTTGTTGACCATCTCGGCATGTTTCTTGGCGCGCTGCTGCTGCGGGCGGATCAGCAGGAAGTAGAAGATCAGCATCAGCGGCAGGAAGAACAGCAGCTGCGACATGATGCTCGGGCCGGCCGGAACCGGGGCAGCGGCAAAGGCCGGAGCAGCGGACAACGCGAGGGCCAAGCCTGAAAACACCAGTTTGTCCCGCATTCCCTAATCTCCTCGAATCCAGCTGCTTGCACGAAGTAGCCAGCCGTATAGCGGGGGGGCCGGGCCTTGGCAAACCCGCCCTGCAGGCCTCAGAGCACCGCGGCGAGGCCTTCCCGAAGCGCCGGAACCTGCTGGAAGAACGGCGTCCGGGACGCCGCCCCCTCCGCCGTCAGCGACAGCACAACCCTGTCCTCCCGGCGGGCTGCCACCGCTGCAAGCCGCCCGCCGGGCGCGAGTTGGGCAAGCACCGCCTCCGGCACCTCAGAAACCGAGCCCGCCAGCAGGATCCTGTCAAACAGCCTCGGCTCCGGCCAGCCCATCAGCCCGTCCTCCTGCCGGACGGTCACGTTTGCAATCCCCAGCCGTTCCAGCCGCGCCTGGCCTTCCCGCACCAGCTGGCCGTACCGGTCCAGCGCGCAAACCTCTGCACTCAGGCTCGCCAGAAGCGCCGCTGAGTAACCCGAGCCAAACCCCACCAGCAACACCCGCGCAGAGCCATCCTCCGGCAGCGCCAGCGCTTGCAAGAGGTGCCCGGTCGCTGCCGGCCTGAGGATCACTTGCCCGCAAGGGATCGGCAGCAGCGCATCCTCGAAGGCCAGCGGCGCTAGCCCCGGATCGTCGACGAAAGCCGCCCGGTCGATCGTCTCCATCGCGGTCAGCACGCGCGGATCGGTCACACCCTCCTGGCGGAGGTGCAGCAGCAGCCGCGCAGCGCGGAAGGGGTCAGCGATCAGTCCTGCCATGTCCCGCGCAGGGTTTGCAGGAAAGCCTCGTGCGTCAAGTCCACATGCAGCGGCGAGACCGAGACGTAGCCCTCATAGATCGCCCGCAGGTCAGTGCCCTCGTCGGGGCGGGACAGCTTCCCGCGATAGCCGATCCAGTAATAATCATTGCCGCGCAGGTCTTCGCGCCGGTCGGTGTGGATGATCGTCTCGTCCCGGAAGCCCTGCCGCGTGATCTGGATGCCGCGCACGTCACCGGGCTCGACATCAGGAAAGTTGACGTTGATCACCACATCCTTCGGCCAGCCCATCTTGAGCAGCGGCGCCAGCGTGCGCGCGCCCCATGCCTTGGCCGTCTCCCAAGGCAGCGAGCCCCGGTCGCGGAAATTCTGCGCCTGACTCAGCGCAATCGAGGGCACGCCCATCTGCATGCCGAACATCGCCGCCGCCACCGTGCCTGAAAAGCTCGTATCCTCGGCAATGTTCTGGCCGCGGTTGACGCCCGACAGCACCAGCTCCGGCGGCTCCGGCATCAGGTCCTTGCAGGCCAGAAGCACGGCGTCTGACGGCGTCCCCGCAATCGCCCAGGCCTTTGCCCCCACTTTGCGCACACGCACCGGCTGCGTCAGCGAAATCGCCCGCCCCTTGCCGGACTGTTCCTCCTCAGGCGCGGCAATCCAGATGTCATCGGACAACTGCCGCGCAATCTCCTCCAGCACGGCAAGCCCGGGCGCGTTGATGCCGTCATCATTGGTGAGGAGGACTCTCATGTGCGTCTCTTTCGGTTCTTTCAGGACCCCTCTCCCTCGGGAGAGGGGCAGGGGTGATGGGCTTAAGGCTGGATATTGCGGCTAGCCCCTCATCCCCCGCCCTTCTCCCCAAGGGAGAAGGGAGTCTGCTCACTTTATAACCTCAACCCCGCCCATATACGGCACCAGCGCCTTGGGCACCGTGATCGAACCGTCCGCGTTCTGATAATTCTCGAGCACTGCGACAAGCGTGCGGCCAACCGCAAGCCCCGAGCCATTCAGCGTGTGCACGAATTCCGGCTTGGACTTCGCGTCCGCGCGGTAGCGCGCATCCATGCGGCGTGCCTGGAAGTCGCCGCAATAAGAGCAGGACGAGATTTCGCGGTAGGTGTTCTGCGAGGGCAGCCAGACTTCCAGGTCAAACGTCTTGCGCGCCCCTGCCCCCATGTCGCCGGTGCACAGCAGCATGCGGCGGAACGGCAGCTCCAGCCGCTTCAGCACTTCCTCGGCGCACGCGGTCATCCGGTCGAGTTCCTTCAGGCCCTCTTCCTCGTTCGCAACGATGGAGACGAGCTCGACCTTGTAGAACTGGTGCTGCCGGATCATGCCCTTGGTATCGCGCCCGGCGCTTCCCGCTTCGGAGCGGAAGCAGGGCGTGTGCGCGGTGAACCGCAACGGCAGCTGCGCTGCCTCGAGAATCTGTTCACGGACGAGATTGGTGAGCGGAACTTCGGCGGTGGGTATTAGATAGTGAATATCGTTGAAGTCGCCCTGATTAAGTTTGGCCAGCAATTCTGGTTCATCTTGCGCGAATGCTTGAGAGGCCAGCTCATCCAATGCACCCTCAATTGCCAACCGCTGCTCAGCAGGATCCGCAAACAGCTGGCGAATTTCAGCGATAACGCTAGCTACTTTTGCTCTGTCTCTTTCTTTGGAAGCTCGAGCCGCTGCTCTAACTGCTTGCGATAGACGCTCTCGATCAACACTGTCTGTCTTGAAAAGGTCTTCCGCAAACTTTGGCAGCTGCCCCGTACCCACCAGCGCCTGATCGCGCACGAGAAGCGGCACGCTCGTTTCCTGATACCCATGCTCCGTCGTCTGAATATCCAGCATGAAGTTCGCGAGCGCGCGCTCCATTCGCGCCAGCTGTCCGCGCAGCGCGACGAACCGCGCTCCGCTCATCTTCGCCGCCGCCTCGAAGTCCATCATCGAGAAGCCACTCGGCACTTTCAGCGCCTCGCCAAGGTCCGCATGGTCCCTCGGATTATTGATCAGCTTCGGCGTGCCCCATTTGTGCTGCTCGACATTACCATGCTCATCCGTGCCTTCCGGCACTTCGTCCAGCGGCAGGTTCGGCAGGCTCATCAGCAAGTCGTCGAGCGCCTTGCGCGCCTCGTCTTCATTCTTGCCGGCCTCCTCGATCGCCGTCTTCGCGTCCGCCACCAGCGCCATCAGCTCCGCAGCGCGAGCTTCGTCTTTTTGCGCTTTCGCCTGCCCGATCAATTTCGAGTTCGCATTGCGGGCGCTCTCGGCGTCCTGCTTGGCGGTCGTCGCGGCGCGCCAGGCGGTGTCGAGTTCAAGAATACGCGAAACCGTCTCGTCCCCCAGCCCCGCCTTGCGGCGGTTCCAGGCCTTGCGGAAAACGTCAGGGGTCTCGCGGATCGCGCGGATATCGAACATGGGTCTCAGTGCCTTGAAGGGTCAGGTTTCTGGGCACAGGCTCTAATCCGCGCCGCCCCCTCCTGTCCACTCTCAGGCCGGTGAGGTGAAGCCCCGGCTCAGGGCGTCGTCTTCGTCTGCGTCCATGGCCTCAAGATGGCTGGCCACAGGCTCCTGCCGGATGATCCGGGGCGCGCTGCCGGGCTCGCGGTAGACGATTTCGGTCCGGCCCTTGGCAAGGGTTTTCACCTCGATCTCGGGGTGGATCAGGGCAATCCGGCGCATCATCGCCGCGAAGTTCTTGTGGCCGAGCCAGGGGCGCAGGCCGTTCGAATAGGCCGCCGTGAACTCCGGCAACACGGTCAATGCCCGCACGATCTTGGTCTTGGACAGGATCTGGTCCGGCATCCGCTCGCCGAGACCCTTCACGATATCGGCGGCGCGCTGCAGTTCGGGGGCTATCCCGCTGCTGGCCGCCTCGCCCGCCGTGAGCGCCGTCCGCACCCGGCCCATCAGCGCCGACTGCCGCTCCCGCTGCAGCGTCAGCGGCGCAACCGTCGGCGGCGGCGTGCGAAGCTGGTACCATTTGCGCGGCGCGCGCTGGTAATTGAACGCGTCCTTGAGGGCGGCGATGTGGATCACCGCGTCGGCATGCTGGCTGTAAAGCTCGTAGGTCGGATCGGTTTCCTTGCCTGCCGTCACCACCCTGAGACCAGGGTGTTGCACCCGGTTCACCACGGGCACGAAGTCGGAATCGGTTGTCAGCACGATCAGTTCTTCGAGCTTTTTCGTCTGCAGGGCGAGTTCGATCGCATCCATCGTGATGACGATGTCGGCAGAGCTCTTGCCGGCGCTGATCTTGCGCTTGGCATGGGCGCGGCAGTTGAAAGCCTCAAACCCCGCCCGTTCGAATTCCGGGCGATACTTGTCGAATTGCAGGTTCCAGTAAACACGCTTCTGAACGAAGGTCCGCCGCCGGTTGCCCGGCGACAGCGCGCCATCTTCCAGCCACAGCAGCCAGTTATCGAGACGGGTCACCACGTCGTCGCTGGTCGCGCCGAAGATATTGTCGAAATCGACCAGCAAAACGCTTCGTACGCGCGCCACGCGAGGGGCTCCTCGTTTCTCGGGAGACGGTTTATTGACCGCCGTCCACATTCGGGGGGCGCAGGGAAAATTGCAACCGTGCGCCTGCAGGAGGATTTGCCCGCTAACCGGCAGATGCCGCAGCGGAATCTGCCTTTTCGGCCTTCTTTTCAATCAGCCGGACGCAAAAAATCGAAATCTCGTAGAGAAGGTAAACCGGTACGGCCAGCAGGATCTGGGACATCGGGTCCGGCGGCGTGAAGACAGCTGAGAAAGCCAGGATGCCGACAATGGCGTACTTGCGGCCACTCGCCAGCATACCGGAACTGACGACCCCGATACGGCCCAGAAGGGTCAGCACCAGCGGCAGCTGGAAGGATATCCCGAAGGCCAGCATCAGCGCCATCACGAGCGAGAGGTAATCGGCCACCTTGGGCATCAGCCGGATGGTCGTCCCCGCAGCTTCAACCTGTTCCATCCCCACCGTGAACCGGGCGAGCATCGGCAGCATGAGGTAGTAGACAAACGCCGCCCCGAGCGAAAACAGCACCGGCGCCGCCACGAGATAGGGCCATAAGGCGCCGCGCTCATGCTTGTAAAGGCCCGGCGCCACGAACGCGTAAAGCTGCCAGGCAATCACCGGGAAAGCCACGAACAGGCCCGCAAACACCGCGAGCTTTAGCTGCGCGAAGAAGAACTCCATCGGCGCCGTGAAAATGAACTCCAGCTGCGAACCGCGAATATCCTCCGCGACCGAGGCGAAAGGCCGGATCAGCAGTTCGTAGATGTCCGTCGCAAAGAAGAAACAACCGATTGTCGACGCCGTCAGCGCCAGCATCGAAATGATGATGCGCTTGCGCAGCTCGATCAGGTGGTCGAGCAGCGGCGCACGGCTTGATTCGACATCGTCGGTGATTTCCGGCTGCTCATCCTTCGGCGGCAGATAGGCCGTCATGCCTTCTCCTCCCCGGCTAAAGGCGGCGGCGGGGGCGCGGCTGGGTGTTCGCGCATTACGGCGGAGTTGATGTCAGCCTCAGCGGCGGCGAGGTCTTCCTGCGCCTTGGTCATCAGGTTGGAGCGTTTCAGCTCCTCTATTTCCTTCTTGAGTTCATCCAGCTCGCTCTGGCGGGCGATGTCCTCGAACGCGGCCTGGAATTCGCGCGCCATCCGGCGGCCCTTGCCAACGAACTGGCCAAGCTTGCGCATCAGCGTCGGCAAGTCCTTCGGGCCGATGAAGATCAGCGCCGCGAGGCCAAGCACAAGGATTTCGGAAAACCCGATACCGGGCAGCATGGCGATGCGCCCTCCGGTTCAGCGACTTACGAAGAGGACTTCGTCTCGTCCTTCTTCGGGGTGATGTTGACAAGTTCGTCCTTGTCGGCCGGCTTGTCGTCGTCCTTCAGTCCCTTGCGGAAGGCGCCGATTCCCTTGGCCATGTCACCCATGATGTTCGAGATGCGACCGCGTCCGCCGAACAGCAGGATAGCGACCACCACCACGAGCAATATCTGTGTCCAACCGGGTGCCATAGGCAAACTCCTCAAGATTTGCGGGATTATAGGCCCCCCCTCCCGCTGGAACAATGGGGCGAAGCTGGTATGCAGGGTCGCATGCGCATCGCCACGTGGAATGTCAATTCAATCAAGGCCCGGCTGCCGACGGTGCTGGAGGTGCTGAAAAGCATCGAGGCGGACGTCGTCTGCCTGCAGGAACTCAAGTGCGAGACCAGCGCTTTCCCGTATCTCGAAATCGAGGAGCAGGGCTGGAACTGCGCCGTTCACGGCCAGAAGACCTATAATGGCGTGGCCATCCTGTCGAAGTTCCCTCTCGAGGACGTCTCGAAGGAGATGGTCAGCCTGAAGGATGACCAGGCCCGCTATATCGAGGCGACCGTCCTCAGTCCGCGACCCGTCCGCGTAGCCGGTGTCTACGTTCCGAACGGTAACCCTGCCCCCGGCGAGAAGTACGACTACAAGCTCGAATGGTCAGAAGCGCTTGAAATCCAGGCCGCCGCCATGCTGCGCGCCGAACAACCTTTCGTGATCTGCGGCGACTATAACTGCATCCCGGGCCCGGACGATTGCTGGGACGACAACGTCTGGAACACCGACGCGCTGGGCCTTCCGCAAACCCGCGCCGCCTTCCGCCGCCTCAAGCATCTGGGCCTGACCGAAGCCTTCGAAGCCTGCGACGGGCGCGCTCATCAATACACTTTCTGGGACTATCAGGCCGGCGCCTTCCAGAAAGACCATGGCATACGGATCGACCATGTCCTCACCTGCCCCCGGATGTCGGACCGGCTGCAAGGCATCGAGATTTTCGGCAAGGCCCGCGGGCTGGAAAAGCCATCCGACCACGTTCCGGTGATCGCGACCTTTGCCGACTGAAGCCCCGGTCGAAGCTCAACAGGGCGGCAGGCTGCTACGGCCCTTGAGTTCGCGGCCACCCGGATCGCAGGTTTCGCCCGCAGACGCCGCCGAAGAGGACTTCGGCCCGCTGAAATCATCGCGGACTTCATCGGAGACCTCGCTGATGGCGCCGCCGGCGGCCTGAAGGTCCTTGCCGATGCCAGCGATGGTGTTGCACGCGCTGAGCATTGAGAGGGCCAGGGCAAGCCCCGCGATGAGTTTGATGCGCTTCATGGCGGCGACGCCTTTCGCTGGTGTGGAACTCGAAATACGCTCACGAAATTAAGGTCCTTCCGCAGCGCCTGCCACCCCGAAACGCTGAACATTGCCCGGAGTTAATCCATGCCGCCGCACATTCTGCCGATAGTTCTCCTGTCAGTCTCCAACCTGTTCATGACACTCGCCTGGTACGGGCATCTGAAGTTCAAGGCGGCGCCGCTCCTGCTGGTTATCCTCGCCAGCTGGGGCATCGCCTTTTTCGAGTATTGCCTTGCCGTGCCTGCCAATCGCTGGGGGCATTCGGTCTACTCGGCAGCTGAGCTCAAGACGATTCAGGAGGTTATCACCCTGATCGTGTTTGCGGGATTTTCGGTTTGGGTTCTGAAGGAGCCGCTCGGCTGGAACCACGCGATTGGGTTCGGCCTGATTGCGCTCGGCGCCTGGTTCATCTTCCAGGGCAAAAGCTAGCAAGCAGCCGGCGAGGCCGTAGCCCCGCCGGCGCCATGCCGATTACTCGGTGATTTCTTCCTGCACGTCTTTGGCGACTTCCTCGACGGCTTCACCGCCGGCCTGGACGTCCTTGCCGATACCTTTGACTGTATTGCAGGCGGCAATAGTCGGGATCAGCGCGACGGCGAGAAGGACTGCTGCGAATTTTTTCATGGGAACAATCTCCTGCTTGGTTGATGGGCTTAGGATGGCCCCGGCAGAAATGCAGGGCAAGCCTTGAAGATTCGAATCCGGCTTCCCCTGTGGCTGAAATGTCTCAGTGCCTGGCGCGCCCATCGAGAGTTTCCAAGCCCGCCGACTCCCTGCTAAGGAGCGCCCCATGAAAACAGCTGTGATCGTCTTTCCGGGTTCGAACTGTGACCGCGATGCGCATGACGCATTGGCCAAGCTGACCGGCAAGGCGCCAGCGATGGTCTGGCACAAGGACGGGGTGATCCCGGACGGCACCGACCTTGTCATGGTCCCCGGCGGATTCTCCTATGGCGATTACCTTCGCTGCGGCGCGATGGCCGGCAACTCGCCGATCATTTCCCAGCTGAAGGCCCATGCGGAGCGCGGCGGCTATGTGCTCGGCGTCTGCAACGGCTTCCAGATCCTGACTGAGACCGGCCTCCTGCCCGGCGCGCTGATCCGCAATGCCTCGCTGCATTTCGTCTGCCGGCCGCAGAAGCTGAAAGTTGAAAGCGCGAACACTGCCTTCACGAGCGCCTATACCGGCGGCAGCGAGATCGTGATCCCGATCGCGCATGCAGAAGGCAACTACTATGCTGACGCAGCGATGCTGGACCGGCTCGAAGGCGATGGACGTGTAGCTTTCCGCTATGCAGCCGGCGAGAACCCGAACGGTGCTGCGCGCGATATCGCGGGCGTACTGTCCGAAAACGGCCGCGTCCTCGGCATGATGCCCCACCCAGAGCGGGCCATCGGCGGAACGGAAAGCGGAAATGACGGCGCCGCCCTGTTTGAAAGCCTCATGGCCGCCGCCTGACCGGCTGACCGCCCAAAAGAATCTCTATTACGATCATGCTTCTGCCTGAATGCTGGCCGCTTCTGCGCGGAAAGCAAAGCGAGGGGATCGAGAAGATGCAAAACTCAATCAAGTGGGCCGTCGCTGGCTGTCTGGCGCTCGGCATGGTGGCTGCGTGCAGCTCGCGCTTCGGCGGCACGCCAGGACCTGTCGGCGCGCCCGGCCCTTCCCCGGTTGAAGAGGCCCCAAGCGCCGAGCGCGAAATTATCGTAACAGGCTCACGCAAAATGTCGGCGACAGAAAGCGCGGTCTCCGAAGCCTCGCCGGCGCCCATTCCGCCCGGCGAAGGGCGCACGCCGCCTGCCCAGGCTGGCCTGCTCACCGCCGGCGACTATGACGATGTGCTGAACCCCCAGCTCTACAAGGCCTATCTCGACAAGGTACTTCAGGGCGAACTGAAGGATCAGAAGCTGCCCTATGTGGATGCCAATCGCCGGATCGCGGTCCGGGTCGTCGACCGGCTCGGCAAACCGGTACCGCTCGCTGACCTGACGCTGCTTTCGCAGGCAGGCGAAACAGTCTTCCCGCTGCAGACCGGCGCCAACGGCCTGACGTATCTGTATCCCGCTTATGATGTGCTGAAGGCAGGGATGACCATTCGCGCCGGCTCGCCGGGCGGACAGGACGTGACGAAGGACCTGACCGCCGACTTGCTCGAAAAGGGCGGCGAAGTGCTCATCGAACTCGGCGCTGACCGCGAGAAGCCGGACAAGCTCGACCTGTTGCTTACCATCGATGCCACAGGCTCGATGAGCGATGAGATGACCTACCTCCAGAAAGAACTCGAGGGCATCCTCGACCGCGTCAAAGCCGCCAATCCTGGTCTTGATATCCGGGCCGGGCTGATCGTCTACCGTGACAATGGCGACGAATATGTCGTGCGCGATTTCGCCTTCACCAGCGACTTCGACGCCTTCAAGGCGAACCTCAACAACCAGCGCGCCGATGGCGGCGGAGACTTCCCGGAAGCGATGCACGAAGCGATGCGCCGCGGACTCGGTTTTCAATGGCGACCGGATGCCGTGAAGGTAAACATGCTGGTCGCTGACGCACCGCCCCACGAGGAGGACATCGCCGCAACCTGGGATGCCGCGCTGGTCTCGCGCACACGCGGCATCCACATCGTGCCGCTGGCAGCAAGCGGGGTCGACAAGACGGCCGAATTCCTGATGCGCGGCTCGGCCCAGATCACCGGCGGGCGGTATCTCTTTCTGACGGACGACAGCGGCATCGGCAATCCGCACGCAGAGCCAACGGTGGACTGCTACGTCGTCACCCGCCTCGACTCGCTGGTAACCCGCGTGCTGACCAGCCTCGTACGCGGCGAGCGTGTGGAGCCCGAAGGCGCTGAGTTGCTGCGCACAGTGGGCAACTACCGCGCGGGCGTCTGCAAGGTGGACCCGGAGCTGGCTGGCCAATAGGCAGGCGCGCTTCGCGGCGGAGGCCGGGAGCGGGAGGAACTGGACAAGTCCGGTGCCTGCCCGTTTAAGGAAGGCATGACCAACGCCGCACAGAACGCCCTGATCCGCCGCCTGCCCAAGGCTGAACTCCACCTGCACATCGAAGGCAGCTTCGAGCCCGAGCTGATGATGCAGCTCGCGGCCCGCAACAAGATCGACCTGCGCTTCAAGACGCTGGACGAGGCCAAGGCCGCTTACAATTTCTCAAACCTGCAGGAGTTCCTCGACCTCTACTACGAGGGCATGCAGGTGCTGCGCACGGAAGAAGACTTCCACGACCTGACCTGGGCCTATCTGCAGCGCGCTGCCGCGGACAATGTGCGCCATGTCGAGATGTTCTTTGACCCGCAGGCACATACGGCGCGCGGTGTGCCGTTCGGCGTCGTCACCGAAGGCATCCTCGCGGCGCTGAAGCGCGGGGAAAGGGAGCTCGGCGTGACCAGTTACCTGATCATGAGCTTCCTGCGTCACCTGTCGGAAGAGGACGGCTTTGCGCTGCTGAAAGAGTCCGAAGGCTGGCATGACAAGTTCATCGGCGTCGGGCTCGATTCCTCCGAGATGGGCCACCCGCCGCTGAAGTTCGAACGCCTCTACACGCGCTGCCGCGAGATGGGTTTCAAGCTATGCATGCATGCCGGCGAAGAGGGCCCGCCCGAATACGTGCGCGAGGCGCTGCTCGACATCGGCGTCGACCGTATCGACCATGGCAACCGTTCCATGGAAGACCCTGCCCTCATCCAGATCCTGAAGGACACCCAGACCCCGCTGACGAACTGTCCGCTATCGAACCTGTCGCTGTGCGTGATCAAGGACCTGAAGGACAGCCCCGTGAAGGCGCAGCTCGAGGCCGGCCTTATGGTGACCGTGAACTCCGACGACCCCGCCTATTTCGGCGGCTATATTGGCCGCAATTACGAAAAAACTTCCGAGGCGCTGTGTCTGTCCGACACGCAGATCGTCGCGCTCGCCCGCAACAGCTTCACCGCAAGCTTCCTGCCGGATGCGGCAAAGGCGAAGCATCTCGCAGCGGTGGATGCGGCGGTGGGTTAGCTCGCGTCTTGGCACAATCAGGCTGGAACAGGCGGGAAAGTCGGGATAGAGCCGCCCAATGACAGACCCACGCCAACAAGAATTGCTCAACAACGCCTCCCGCCTGCGCGAACAGGGGCGGGTGCCTGAAGCGATCGCCGCCTATCAGGCCCTGCTGGCCGCTTATCCGGACATGCCTGACAGCTGGTACAATCTCGGCTGGCTGTTGCGACAGGGTGGCCAGGCAAAGAATGCGCTCGAAGCCTACGACCAGGCCCTGAAGCGCGGCGTCAAAGGCGCGGAAGAGGTCCACCTGAACCGCGCGGCCCTGCTCGCCGATGCCATGGCGCGGCCTCAGGAGGCCAAGGCCGAGCTTGAGAAGGCGCTTTCGCTCAATCCTCAATACCTTCCCGCGCTGATCAACCTCGGCAACCTGCACGAAGACCTCGGCGACCGGGACGCCGCGAAAGCGGTCTATGCCCGCGCTCTGGAACTGGCGCCGAACAATGCCATTGCCCTCTCGCGCCTCGCGGGCCTTGAGCGCGCCGCGACCGCGTCAGATCCCATGATCCTCAAGCTGCGCGCCGCATTGGCTTCGGGCGCGCACCTGCCCGCAGACCGCGCGCTGATGCTGTTTGCGCTCGGCCGACTGCTCGATTCCGCAGGCGACTATGCCGGCGCCGCCAACGCCTTTGCCGAAGCCAATGCCGGCGCGCGCATTGCTGCGGCAGGCGCGGTCGCAGACTATAACGGCATCCACGAATTGCAGCGCGCCGACCTCAACGCCGCCGCCTTTGCCCAGCCGGTCGCCCGCACTGGCGGCATCGCAGAACCTTCCCCGCAGCCCGTGTTTATCGTCGGCATGTTCCGGTCCGGCTCGACGCTGCTCGAACAGATCCTCGGCGCGCATTCGCAAGTCACCGCCGGCGGCGAACTCGACATGATCATGCGGATCGCCCGCGGGCTTGGCTGGGCCCCCAACTCGCAGGCCACTGCGCCGCCGGCTAAACTGCGCGAATACGCCGAAGCCTACCTCCAGCGCCTGCGCACCATGTACCCCGGCGCGCCCATCGTCACCGACAAGCGGCCGGACAATTTCTGGTTTGTCGGCCTGATCAAGCGCATGTTCCCGGGTGCAAAGATTATCAACACGGTGCGCAATCCGCTCGACACGCTGGTCTCGGTCTGGTGTCAGTATCTCGACGCATCGCTGAACTACGGCTTCCAGCCGCAGGACATCGCCGCCCACATCCATGCGGAGCGCCGGATGATGGCGCACTGGGACAAGCTCTATCCCGGCGATATCCTCGTCGTGCCCTACGAACAGCTGATCCGCGATCCCGAGGCCCAGATCCGCAGGGTAACGACCTTCCTGAACCTGCCTTACGAGGCGGCCTGCCTCGATTTCCACAAGGGCGCCGGGCCGGTGAAGACCGCCAGCGTGTGGCAGGTCCGAGAGCCGTTGCACGACCGCTCCATCGGCCGCTGGAAGAACTACGAAGCCTATTTCCGGTCGCTGCCGCCGCATCCGGCACTGGACTCCCTGCTCGCGGTTGAATCGGCAGGCAAACCGAACTAGCGCAATCCTCACCCAATTGCCGGATCCTTTCCATGACCGATACTGCCGCGATCCTCGCCCACCTCACCGCTGAACAGGACGCTGCGTCCGGTGTCGAACATGGCATCAAGGCGGATGAGTGGGAGCGCCTCGTCTCCCGCCTCGGCCGGAAGCCCAACCTCGTCGAACTCGGCATCTATTCGGTGATGTGGTCGGAGCACTGCTCCTACAAATCCTCCCGCCGCCACCTCGCCAAGTTCCCGACCAAAGGCCCGCGCGTCATCCAGGGCCCGGGCGAGAATGCCGGCGTCATCGATATCGGCGACGGCCAGGCTGCCATTTTCAAGATGGAGAGCCACAATCACCCGTCTTACATCGAACCCTACCAAGGCGCGGCCACCGGAGTCGGCGGCATCCTGCGCGACGTGTTCACAATGGGCGCGCGCCCCGTCGCCCTCGTCAACGCCCTGCGCTTCGGCGACCCCAGCCACCCGAAAACGCGCCAGCTTGTCTCCGGTGTCGTGGCCGGTATCGGCGGCTACGGGAACTGTGTCGGCGTGCCTACCGTGGCGGGCGAGACCCAGTTCGACGAAGGCTATAACGGCAACATCCTCGTGAACGCGATGGCTGTCGGCCTCGCCGATCAGGACAAGATCTTCTACGCCCGCGGCGCCCTGCCCGGCCTGCCGATCCTCTATGTCGGCTCCAAGACCGGCCGCGACGGCATCCACGGCGCAACGATGGCCTCTGCCGAGTTCACCGAGGGCGAAGAAGACAACCGCCCGACCGTGCAGGTCGGCGATCCGTTCACGGAGAAGCTGCTGATCGAGGCCTGCCTCGAATTGATGGCCACCGAGGCGATCCAGTCCATCCAAGACATGGGCGCCGCCGGTCTCACGTCCTCCTCCGTCGAAATGGCGGACAAGGGCGGCGTCGGTATCGAGATGGACCTCGACAAGGTGCCCCAGCGCGAGACGGGCATGACCGCTTACGAGATCATGCTCTCCGAAAGCCAGGAGCGCATGCTGATGATCCTCAAGCCCGGCAAGGAAGCCGTGGCCAAGAAGATTTTCGACAAGTGGGACCTGGACGCTGAAGTGATCGGCGTCACGACCACCACTGGCCGCCTTGTGCTGAAACAGTTCGGCAAGGTCGTCTGCGACATTCCGGTGGCGCCGCTCGGCGAAGATGCCCCGAACTATGACCGTCCGTGGACGGAGCCTGCAAAGCGCCCGGCCTTCGACATCACGAAATACCCGGAACCGAAGGACTACGGCGCCGTCCTGATGAAGCTCATGTCGACGCCCGACATGGCCTCAAAGCGCTGGGTCTGGGAACAGTATGACCGCCACGTGATGGGCGACACGATCGACTCGTCCCAGTCCGGCGGCGACGCGGCCATCGTGCGCGTTCACGGCACCAACAAGGCCCTCGCCATCTGCTCAGACTGCAATCCGCACTATGTCGCCGCCGACCCCTACGAAGGCGGCAAGCAGGTCGTCGCCGAAGCCTACCGAAACCTCAGCGCAGTCGGCGCGCTCCCCATCGCGATCACCGACAACCTGAACTTCGGCAATCCCGAGAAGCCCGCCACGATGGGCTATATCGTGAAGTCCATCGAAGGCATGGCCGAGGCCTGCCGCGCGCTCGACTTCCCAGTCGTCTCCGGCAACGTGTCGCTGTACAACGAGACCGATGGCAAGGCGATCCCGCCAACGCCGGTGGTCGGCGGTGTGGGCCTGATCGAGGACCTGACGAAAACCGCAACGCTGAAAGGCGCAAAGGAAGGCGACGCACTGATCCTGATCGGGGAAGCCCCGGGTCACCTTGGCGCCTCGCTCTATGCGCGCGCCTGGCTTGGCCTCAAGGGTGACGCGCTCGGCCCGCCCCCGCCGGTTGACCTCGAAACCGAAAAGAAGAATGGCGGCTTCATCCGCAGCCTGATCAATGCCGGCCTTGTGAACGCCGTCCACGATGTCAGCGATGGCGGCATTGCCTGCGCCGCCGCTGAAATGGCGCTGGCGTCCGGCATCGGCGTGCGTCTCGTCGGCAACCGCGAACCGGAAGACAAGCGCGACGAAACCTGCCTCTTCGGCGAAGCCTCGGCGCTGTATCTCGTTGCCGTTAGCGAAGCTCAGCTGAAGAAATGGGACTCGCGCGGATTCATGCCGGGCCGCCTCGGAATCTTCGGCGGCGATGCGGTCATCCTCGAAACCGGCTGGGGCACGGATGCGCCCGAATTTGCCGTGAAACTCGCAGACCTGCGGGCCGCGCATGAAGGCTGGATGCCCGGCTACATGAACGCCGTAAGCTGACCTCAATGGCTCAGCGCTTGGCGCGCGCTTTCAGAGCCATGGCCAGCTGCTCTCCCACCGCCTTGTCGCGGAACAGCAAGACCAGCGTGCCGATCAGGCCCGCATGCATCAGCAGCGCGCCCGGTCCGACATGCGCCATGTGCCAGATGAGGCCAATGCTGAGCGTCATCGCAGCAGCAGAAGCGGTGTAGGCCGCTAACAGGGTAGACGAAGCGGGTGCGCCGAGACGCCAGAAAATTGCTGCTATCGCCGGGAGGATGATGGCCACCTTGATGGCGGCCATGCCGCGCAGCAGGCGGGTGAGGTCCTCACCGGCGAGGCTCGCGGCATCGGCAGCTGCCACCTGCCCGGTCAGCAGAAACCCGGCGCCAAGGCCCGCCGCCGCAAGGAAAAGAAACGCGCCTCTGCGTGCGGCAACACCGGCCGACAGCAGCGTGCGTTGATCGCGCGGTGCAGCAGACGTCAGGCTATCCAGCGTTACGTTGCTCATGGCACGATAGGGCCAGAGGAGGCCCGGCTAGTCAATCGCCGGGCCGTTTTGCATCAGGCCGGGACGAGATAGTCCCGCTTGCCAATCTGCACGCCTTGCATTCGCAGAAGGCCGTAGGCCATTGCAGCGTGGAAGTGTAGGTTGGTCAGGATGAAGCCTTGCAGGTATTTCTGGCCCGTCATCGGCATCGTCGCTTGCCCCATGGGGATTTGCAGCGTCTTTTGTGCTGTCGCGTCGATCTTCGCGTCATCAACGGCGTTCACATAGTCAATGGCCTTCTGGCAACGCGCAATCAGCTCGGCAAAGGTTTGCTCCGTGTCCGGAAAGCTCGGCATCTCCATTTCGGCAAGGCGGGCGGCGCCGCGCGCGGCTGTATCGCAGGCAATCTGCACCTGGCGCGGCAGGGCGAACATGTCGGGATAAAGGCGCTGGGCCAGCATTGCGGCCTCTTCGCATTTCAGCGCGCCGGCGTAGGCCTCGCCTTTCGCAAGAATGCCCTTCAGGGCGCCCAGCGTCTGGTTGGTGGAAGATTTCAGGATGTAGGAGACGGTAGTGGTCATTCTGGTGTTTCCTCGGTTGAAGTTTCTTTGCCAGCAGGCATTTCCGGCGTCCTACGCAGCGCCGCGATCTCGTCAAGACGGCTGTCGGCAGCGACGATCACCTGCACGAGTGTATCGGCGGCGCGAACGTAGAAATCAGGCGTGATGGCGGAGAAGTCATCCGTGGGCTGGTGATATCCGGGATGATCCTCGACACCGAAGTAAAGGAACGGGATGCCGATTTGATGGAAGACGGCATGGTCGGACTGGAGCGTCCAGTCATTCGGGCCGTCCTCCGGGCGGTCATGGCCCATCAGCAGCTTCACCGGAGCAGACGCGGCAACAACGCTCACGAGGTCCGCGAGTGCGGGTGTGTGGTAGGTTCCGGCAGCATAAAGCTCGCCCGCCTCGGACCGGCTCACCATGTCGAGATTGATGTTGAGGGCAATGCGGTCCACCGGAATGGCCGGGTCGCGAACAAATGCGCGCACGCCGAGGAACCCCACTTCCTCGGCGTCGAGCGCCACGAACAGGATGTCGTGCTTCGGCGGCGCGTGGATAAAGTATTCTGCCAGCGCGGTCAGTATCGCCGAGCCCGAGGCATTGTCGTCCGCGCCATTGTAGATCTCGCCGTTCCGGATGCCGAGATGATCGTGGTGGGCGGTCACGGCGATCATGGGCCCCTCACCGGGCGTTTCGCCGGGTATCCAGCCAATCAGGTTTGCACCGGGGCCCGGGTCGTCAAGCCCTTCGCGCGGCAGGATCGTGACGGGTTGTTCCCAGCCGGAGGCAAGGAAGGGCGCGAGGCCCATGTCCTCGAAACGTTTGCGGATGAAACCCCTGCCCGCCTCATTGCCGGGCGTGCCCGCGCCGCGCCCTTCAAGCGCGTCAGAAGCAAGGACGTCCGCAAGGTGCAGCATCGGGCCGGGCAAGATGTACTGCGCCTCGTAGGTTACCCCGGGGATCGGGGCAGGCCCCTTCGGCCAGCAAAACCAGACGGCCGCCATCAGACCGATCATGCCGAACAGGCCGATCGCCATGTCCTTCTTCCAGTGTTTCCAATGCATCCGAATGCCTTCGTGCCCATCAATGCTTGACCCTTAGGCTGTGCCGCCGCATGTGCCTAGTCACCCTTGGATACGGAGATGCGCGATGGCCATGAGCCGGGAAACCCTGATGAAATTCCTGACCGACGCGTTTCCGGATGCCCAGATCAACCTCGTCGATACAGCCGGGGACAATGATCACTGGCAGGCGGAAATCGTCTCCAGCCGGTTTGCAGGCCTGACCCGGGTGCGCCAGCACCAGCTGGTCTATGATGCCCTGCAGGGCCACATGGGCGGGGCCCTGCATGCGCTCGCCCTGAAAACACGGGCGCCCTGAGCCCTCCCCAGATTGACGCAGGGGCCGGTTCGCTGTCTGTTGCGGCAAACCTTCCGGGAGGGCCTCATGACAAACCTGTTCAAAACCGTGAGCGCAGCCGCGCTCGGCCTCGTGCTTGTATCCTGCACGCCGTATCAGGAGCGGGTCGACCCCGCCGCAGTCGCCGCCGAGGAAATGGCGATCGAGGCGCGCACCTTCCTGACCCGCGTCGAGAGCGAGCTTGCGGCGATGAACAAGGAGGCCGCACAGGCCTACTGGAACCAGGCCACCAACATCACGCCGGAAACCAATGCGGCGGCCGCCGAAGCCGGCGCCAAGGCCACCAAGCTCGCCGTCTCGCTCGCCAACGAGTCCAAGAAGTTCGATATTACCCAGCTGCCACCGGACCTTGCCCGCAAGATCCGCATCCTGCGCGGCGGCATCACGATTCCCGCCCCGTCCCGCGAAGGTGCCGCCGAAGAGCTGGCAAACCTCACCACTTCGCTCGACGCCGCCTATGGCACCGGCAAGTTCGAATACCAGGGCAAGATGATCACCCTCGACGAGGCGTCCACCATCATCGAGACCTCGCGCAACCCGGCCGTCACCAAAGCCGTCTGGGAAGGCTGGCATACGATCTCGCCGCCGATGAAGGACAACTATGCCGCAATGGTCGCTCTCGCCAATGAAGGCGCCCGCGAGCTTGGCTATCCCAGCCTCGACCAGATGTGGCTGTCCGGCTACGACATGCCGCCGGAAGAGATGGAAGCCGAAGTCCAGCGCCTCTGGGGTCAGGTCGAGCCGCTCTACAAAGAGCTGCACTGCTACACCCGCACCAAGCTGAACCAGAAATACGGCGACGCCATCCAGCCCGCCACCGGCCCGATCCGTGCCGACCTGCTTGGCAACATGTGGGCGCAGCAATGGTCGAACATCTACGACATCGTCCAGCCGCCCACCGCGCCGCTGAAGTACGACGTCACCGAACGCCTCGTCCAGCAGGGCTACACGCCGATCAAGATGGTCGAGACCGCAGAAGCTTTCTTCGTTTCCCTCGGCCTCGATCCGCTGCCGGAAACCTTCTGGGAACGCTCGATGATCGTGCGCCCGGAAGGCCGCGAAGTGCAGTGCCACGCTTCGGCATGGGACCTCGATGACGAGGAAGATGTGCGTATCAAGATGTGCACCGAGGTGAACTCGGAAGACTTCTACACCGTCCACCACGAGCTCGGTCACAACTACTACCAGCGCGCCTACAAGGATCAGGACTTCCTCTACAAGAACGGCGCCCATGACGGCTTCCACGAAGCGATCGGCGATTTCGTCGCCCTGTCGATCACGCCGGAATACCTCAAGCAGATCGGCCTGATCACCGCCGAGGAAATGCCCGGCGCCGATGCCGACACGGCCCTCCTGATGCAGACCGCGCTCGACAAGATCGCCTTCCTGCCCTTCGCCATTACGGTCGATGGCTGGCGCTGGGGCGTCCTCTCCGGCGAGACGACGCCGGAAAACTACAATACCGCTTGGTGGGACCTGCGCCTCAAGAACCAGGGCATCGTTCCGCCCGGCCCCCGCCCGGCTGACGCCTTCGACCCCGGCGCCAAGTACCACATCCCCGGCAATACGCCTTACCTGCGCTACTTCCTCAGCTTCATCATGCAGTTCCAGTTTCACAAGGCCGCCTGTGAACAGGCCGGCTGGGAAGGCCCGCTGCACCGCTGCTCGATCTACGGGAACAAAGAAGTCGGCAAGCGCTTCAACGCCATGCTGGAAGCCGGCATGTCGCAGCCCTGGCCGGATACACTCGAGAAGTTCACGGGCACCCGCGAAATGGATGGCAGCGCGATCATCGAGTATTTCGACCCGCTGATCGTCTACCTGAAGGAACAGAACTCCGGCCAGACTTGCGGATGGTAAACTCATGCCGGGCGCCGGCCAAACCTTGACGTCGCCCGGTGTCCATCTCACATGACAGGTAACTGTGGAGCCAGACCATGACCGACCAAGCCACCCTCGACGCCATCGACAAGGCCGTCAAAAGCAATGACGTCGTCCTCTTCATGAAGGGCACGCCGACTTTCCCGCAGTGCGGCTTCTCCTCGGTCGTCGTGCAAATCCTCGACTATCTTGGCGTCGAATACGTCTCCACCAACGTGCTCGAGAACGCCGCCGTCCGGGATGGCATCAAGCAGTACACCAACTGGCCGACCATCCCGCAGCTTTACGTCAAGGGCGAATTCATCGGCGGCTGCGACATCGTCAAGGAAATGTTCGAGAACGGCGAACTGAAGGACCTGCTCGCCGAAAAGGGCATCGAGCTCGCCGCCAGCTGAGCCGCGGCGCCTTCACAGGGCGGCTTTCCCGCTGCGCGGTTTCGCGCTAGCAGGGCCGCCATGTCGACCACACCCCTCGCCCCCGCCCCGGTCAAACCGGGCAAGACGCCGAAAGTCGGCATCGTTTCACTCGGCTGCCCGAAGGCGCTGGTGGACTCCGAACGCATCATCACGCGCCTGCGCGCCGAGGGCTACCAGATCGCGCCCGACTATGCCGGCGCCGACCTTGTGCTGGTCAACACCTGCGGCTTCCTCGACTCGGCGCGCGACGAGAGCCTGTCGGCCATCGGCGAGGCGATCGAGGCGAACGGCAAGGTCATCGTCACCGGCTGCCTCGGCGCCGAGCCGGACGTGATCCAGCGCGCCCATCCCAAGGTGCTCGCCGTCACCGGCCCGCATCAGTACGAAGCGGTGATGGACGCGGTCCACACCCACCTCACCCCGCCGCACAATCCGCACCTCGATCTCGTGCCCGAAAGCGGCCTGCGCCTGACGCCGCGCCACTACGCCTATCTCAAGATTTCCGAAGGCTGCAACAACCGCTGCAGCTTCTGCATCATTCCGAAACTGCGCGGCGATCTCGTCTCCCGGCCGATCCACCATGTGCTGATAGAAGCCGAGAAACTCGTCGCGGCCGGCGTCAAGGAACTTCTCGTCATCAGCCAGGATACGTCCGCCTACGGACTGGATGTGAAATACAAGCCCGAAACCTGGCGCGGCACGGAATACGAAACCCGCTTCCTTGACCTCGCCAAGGGTCTCGGCAGTCTCGGTGTCTGGACGCGCATGCACTACGTTTATCCGTACCCGCACGTTGACAACATCATCCCGCTGATGGCCGAAGGCCTGATCACGCCTTACCTCGACATCCCCTTCCAGCATGCCTCTGCGCCGGTGCTGAAGGCGATGAAGCGCCCGGGCAATCAGGACAAGGTGCTCGCCCGCATCGCCAAATGGCGCAGCGAAGTGCCGGACCTCGCCATCCGCTCGACCTTCATCGTCGGCTTTCCCGGCGAGACAGAAGAAGACTTCCAGATCCTGCTCGACTTCATCCGCGAGGCGAAGATCGACCGCGCGGGCTGCTTCCAGTATGAGAACGTCGCCCATGCCGAGAGCGGCAAGCTGGAGAACCACGTCCCGCAGGACGTGAAGGAAGATCGCTGGCACCGGTTCATGGCGGCTCAGTCGGAAGTGTCCGCCGCGCGCGCCGCAGCGCAGGTCGGCCGCACCATCGACGTGATCGTTGACGGCCCCGGCGACGAGCCCGGCGAGATGATCGCCCGCAGCAAGGCCGATGCACCGGAAGTCGACGCTGTCGTCTATCTCGGCGAGGCCGCCCATCTGAAGGCCGGCGATATCGTGCGTGTCACTGTGACGGGTGCAGACGATTACGATCTCTACGCCGTGCCGGCCTGAATTTTCAGCCGGCGCGCCGCTTCCTGCGCTTCTGCGAGCCGCTGCGCCATGGCCTTGTCCATGACCGAGACCATCCGCGACAGCGTCTCATGGTCCGCCAGTTCCGGGCGACCGCAGGCATACGGCGGCGCCGGCGCGTATTCGAGGCCGAGCGTCAGGGTTTTCGCATAGGCCTCCCCGGCAATCTCCGCCAGCATGGTGAAGGCAAAGTCGATGCCCGCCGTTACGCCGCCGCCGGTAAAGATGTTCCCGTCACGGACGACCCGCGCGTCATCGGGGATTGCGCCGAACTCGCTGAGCAATCCGCGCCACGCCCAGTGACAGGCCGCGCGCTTGCCCTGCAGCAGGCCTGCCGCGCCGAGGATCAAGGAGCCCGTGCAAACGGACGTAATGTATTTCGCGCCGCGCGCGAGGCGCCGCACTTCGCCGACAAAAGCCTCGTCCAGCGCAACTTCCGTGGCGCTCATGCCGCCGGGCACGCAGACCAGATCACAGCGCTCAATGTCTGCCAGCTTCGCTGTGCGCCCGATCACGAGGCCGCCTTCTGCCTCGATCTCGCCGCCATCTCGGCTGGCCACGATCGTGGTCGCGCCCGGCAGGCGGCAGAGCACCTGGTGCGGCCCGGTGAAGTCGAGTTGGGTGAGGTTCGTATAGATCGCGAAGACGGTGGTGAAAGGCGGCGTGCTCATGGCGGGCTCCTTGCTGGTACCGCTTTTGTGCCCTAGAAGCGGTTTGGCAGAAAGGACAATGTTCCCATGAATTCCGCCAAACGCCACCCGCGCGAGATCGGCATGCTGATCTTCGACAATTTCCAGCTGCTCGATGCGGCGGGGCCCATCTCCGTATTCGAGATGCCGATGCGCGGCATGGAGGTTTCGCCCTATTCGCTGACGGTCTACTCGCTGGCAGGCGGACCGGTCAGAGCCTCTTGCGGCATCGAGATGATGTCAAAGAAGCTGCCCGAAAAACTGACGCTGCACACCCTGCTCGTCTCCGGCGGCGAAGGCACGCGAGCGGGCATGGCGGATGAGGCCTTGCTCGGCGCCATCCGGGATCTCTCTTCACGCACACGGCGGACCTGTTCGGTCTGCTCGGGCTCTTTCCTTCTCGCCGCCGCAGGCCTGCTTGAAGGCAGGCGCGCCACGACGCACTGGCGGCGCTCGGAGTTATTCCAACGTTTGTTCCCGGAGACGCGCCTCGATGCAGACCGCATCTTTGTGCGCGACGGAAAGTTCTGGACCTCGGCTGGTATCACGGCGGGCATCGACCTCGCCCTCGCGCTCGTCGAGGATGATCTCGGCGACGAAGTCGCGCGCCGTGCTGCGCGAGAGCTGGTCGTGCACCAGCGCCGCCAAGGCGGGCAGTCCCAGTTCTCTGTCATGCAGGATATCCGCCTCGCGTCTGGCCGCTTCGATGAACTGATCGGCTGGGTACGGACGAATTTGCACGCGGACCTTTCGGTCGAAGTGCTGGCGGAACGCGCCGCCATGAGCGCGCGCAATTTCGCCCGCGTGTTCCGAGCCGAAACCGGCGTCACCCCTGCCCGCCTCGTCGAAAAGCTGCGCCTCGAAGCCGCGCGTGAACAGGTCGAGACAACCTCGCAGTCGATCCAGACCATTGCCGCCGAAACTGGCTTCGGCGATCCCGAACGGATGCGCACAGCCTTCCTGCGCGCCTATGGCCAGCCGCCCATGGTCCTGCGCCGCCAGGCGAGGCCAGCGGGGTCTGGCAACGACCCTGATTGAAAAGCAGATTTGAAATTATCGAAAAACAACGATTGACATATCGTATTTCGATAATTCATACAGGATCCATCGAACCCCGGGAGGATCCTACAATGAAAAAGACACTCACCGCCCTCGCCACAATAGCCATCCTGGCTGCGCCGCACGCCATCGCTGAAGGCAAGTCCTACAAGGTCAGCACCTTCGACTCGATCGAAGTCGAGGGCGCCATGAAAGTCGTCTTCAAGACCGCTAGCGATACGTCAGTTGTCGTCGAGACACCCTCGGGCGATTATTCTGACGCCCGGATTTCCAGCGAGGGCGGCACGCTCACCGTCTCGCGTGAAAGCCTCAACAAGAAGAGCGGCTGGTTCTCCTGGGGCGGCGGCTCGGTCAGCGTCTCTGACGATGGCAAGACGGTGAAGGTCAACGGCAAGAAGAAGCCTGTCTACACGGTCTATGTCACCGGCCCCGACCTCAAATCGGCCAAGGCCGCACAGTCATCTCGCTTTGAATCGAGCACGATCAACGCCGGCGATTTCGAGGCGGCTGTTTCCTCGAGTTCCGACATGGTGCTCGCCGGAAAATCCGGCGCGACCGAGCTGAAAGCCTCCTCCTCTGGCGACCTGAAAGCCAAGGGCCTGAAAGCCGATACGGTGGACATCTCCGCTTCGTCGAGCGGCGATGTCGAAGCAACCGTCACCGGCAAGGGCGAAAATGAAATCTCCTCGTCCTCCTCCGGCGATGTGACCCTGAACTCCCTTGGTGCGGCGACGTTCATCGTCGATGCATCTTCGGGCGCCAGCATCGAACTCTCCGGCGCCTGCTCCAGCATCACCGTTTCGGCCTCGTCCGGTTCGGATGTCGAGGGCGAGAAACTGCTCTGCGCAAACGCTAAGGCGAATGCTTCGAGCGGGGCGAGCGTCGAGCTTTACGCGACCACCACAGCAAACGGCCAGGCGTCGAGCGGCGCTGACATTTCGTTCGCCGGCGGGCCGAAGACCCAGGATATTTCGAAGTCCAGCGGCGGCTCGGTCAGCTTCTCTGACTGAGGTCTCGCTTCAACCAATCTCAAAGGACCCGGGTTTGTAGCCCGGGTCTTTCCATTTCAGGGCCATGCCCTCGAGGGCGCCGCGCACCACGCGGGCAATCAGTGCATTGCGCCGGGTGCGGCTATCGGCAGGCACGACATACCAGGGCGCATGCCGGGTCGAGCAGCGCCGGATGGCGAGTTCGTAGGCCTGCATGAACTCCGCCCATTTGCTGCGGTCGTCGAGGTCGCCGGGATTGAACTTCCAGAGCTTGTGCGTCTCCTCGAGGCGTTCCTTCAGGCGAACGCCCTGCTCCTCGTAGCCGATGTTCAGCATGAACTTGAGAACGGTGGTGCCGTTCTCGCAGAGGTGTTTCTCGAAGGCATTGATCTGGTCGTAGCGCTTCTCGATGTCGGCCAGCGGGGCGAGTTCGCGCACGCGGGCGACGAGGACGTCTTCGTAGTGCGACCGGTCGAAGATGCCGACATGGCCGCGCCGGGGGACGGCATTGTGGACGCGCCAGAGATAGTCGCGGGCCAGCTCCTCGCTGCTCGGCGCCTTGAAGGCCTTCACTTCCATGCCAAGCGGGGTTGTTTCGGCAAACACCGCCTTGATCGTGCCGGACTTGCCGGAGGTATCCATCCCCTGCAGCACGACCAGCAGCGAGCGCTGGCCTTCGGCATAGAGCATATCCTTCAGCTCGTTGATGACGGCCGCGTCCTTCTTGAGACTGGTCTCCGCCTCTTCCTTGTTCTCGAAGATGCCCCGGCCGGCGGTGTCGCGGGCAGACAGGTCAAAGGGTTTGCCGGGCTGGGCGACGAGCGCCTTGCGGACAGCCGCAATCGAAGGAATGGCCATGAACGCGGCTCCAAACTGAAAAGGCCGCACCAGTCTGGCGCGGCCTTCCCGAAACTTCAAGGAATTCAGATGGCTTACGAGGAGTAGAACTCGACCACCTGGGCGGGTTCCATCTTCACCGGGTACGGCACATCCGAGAGAACCGGAATGCGCTTGAACTCGGCGGTCATGCCTTTCGGGTCGACTTCCACATAGTCCGGAATGTCGCGCTCGGCGCTGCCGAGGGCTTCGAGGACGAGGGCGAGGTTGCGCGACTTCTCGCGGACCTGCACGACGTCACCCGGCTTCAGGCGGGCGGAGCCGATATTGCAGCGCTTGCCGTTCACGGTGACGTGGCCGTGGTTGACGAACTGGCGGGCGGCAAAGATCGTCGGGACGAACTTGGCGCGGTAGACAATGGCATCGAGACGCGACTCTAGGATGCCGATCAGGTTCTCGGCCGAGTTGCCCTTCATGCGGGCTGCGTCTTCGTAGATTTTCGCGAACTGCTTCTCGGTGATGTCGCCGTAATAGGCTTTCAGCTTCTGCTTCGCCATCAGCTGCATACCAAAGTCGGAGACCTTGTTGCGGCGGTTCTGACCGTGCTGGCCGGGCTTGTAGTTACGCTTGTTGAAGGGGGACTTCGGACGGCCCCAGATGTTTTCGCCGACCCGACGGTCGATCTTGTACTTCGCGCTATGGCGACGTGACATGGTAGTACCTCATTTTCAGCGCGGGCCGGTGGGCTCAGCTCGATCGAGCCCACGATTACAACGGCGGCTCCGCACCACCCCGTCATGAAGCCGCGGGTAAAACACCAATAAGACGCTCGCGTCAAGCGCGACGGCTGCTAGTGTAGCGGCCATAAAAGGGAGGAAAACATGGGACAAGTTAACGGTAAAATCGCCATTGTTACAGGCGCAGCCAGTGGAATCGGGCGGGCCGCCGCCCAGGTGCTGGCCCGCGAGGGGGCCCGGATCATGGCCACGGATGTGGACGAAGCGGGCCTGAAGGAGACGCAGGCCCTGATCTCCAAGGCCGGCGGAACGGTCGCCATTGCGAAGCAGGACGTGACCGACGAGGCCCGCTGGGACGCCATATTCGCCGAAACAACCAGCCTGTTCGGCACCCCGAACGTGCTGGTCAACAATGCCGGGATCGCGATTGCCGGGGCCCTGATGGACTATTCGTTGGCCGATTGGCAGCGCCAGATGGCGGTCAATACCGACTCGGTCTTCCTCGGCACTCGCACGGCCATGCGGGCGATGAAGGACAAGGGCGGGTCGATCGTCAACCTCTCCTCAGTGGCGGGCCTGCGCGGCTCGCCCGGCGTTGCGGCCTATTGCGCCTCCAAGGGGGCGGTGCGGCTGTTCACCAAGGCGGCGGCAGTCGAGTGCGCGGCGCTGGGGCTCAAGATCCGGGTCAACTCGGTTCACCCCGGCATTATCGACACCCCGATCTGGCAGAAGGAAATCACCCGGGTGACCGAGACCATGAGCGCCGACCAGAAGGGCGCGCTGACGGCACATTCTGGCGGCAACTCCCTCGACCCGAACATCGTCGCGCTGGGCGGCACGCCGATGCAGCGTGCCGGCCGGCCGGAGGAAGTGGCGGAGCTGATCCTGTTCCTGGCATCCGATGCTTCGAGCTTCACGACGGGACAGGAGCACGTGGTGGATGGCGGGCTGACGGCGCGGTAGCGGCGCGCAGCACGTTTGGACGGACGCGCCTTGGGGGCGGCCGGTTTTGGGATTTCGGTCTGGTAGGGCGGGATTTATCCCGCCATTGCGCCAGGCGGCGCCGGTGGACGGCGGGATAAATCCCGCCCTACGAGGAGTCGAGTTGGGGTGAGGCGATAGCCCCCTCCGACTCGCGCCGTTGGCGCGAGCCACCTCCCCCGCTAGCGCGAGGGAGGGTAAGGGCGGCGTGTGTTGCCTCAAGGAGTGAGAGCGCTTCCAGGTTTACGGGCAGATCACTACCCCAAACTGCATCCATCAGGGGACGGAAGGTTCTCGGGATTGGCTTGTAAGCAAGCGGGTCAGGGCGCAGGTCGCCTTCGAAGGCGACATAGACCTGGCCCCACCAGGTGACGCCGATCAGGTATTCTGTGCGGCCGGACGCATCGTACTGACGGAAGACCGCGTTCAGCGTTCACCAGATCACCGGCCAGAAGAACGGGTGCACGACCGCAAAGAAGCGGGCGAAGCGCGGGTTCCGGCGGAGATCGGTGAGCGACGTCATATGATCAGTATACCACCGGTGCGGAGGGGGTTGCGCAAGTTTGCGGTGGGATTCTTTCAAGAGGTTGGCGGGATTTGAGTTTTTGAGGAATCGAGGGCGGAAATTGGTTGCATAAGGGTGTGCTCCTGCAACCAAATCTTGGTTTTTCGTCATCCCGGTTTCGCCGAAGGCGAAGACCGGGACCCAGCGCAAGAAAGCAAGTCTGGGTCCCGGGCATTTGCTTCGCAAATCCCGGGATGACGACTAACTGAAGCCTGCGCTAAACAATCCCGCTCGCGCGGAGTTTTTCGACCTGCTCGGGGCTAAGGCCGAGAAGCTCGGTCAGGACTTCTTCTGTGTGCGAACCGAGTTCAGATGATCCGGCCCAGCGGATATGGCCGGGGGTGGCGGAGAGTTTCGGGAAGACGTTCTGCTGCTTGATGCCGGGCCATTTTTCGCTGGGCACTTCAACGAGCGAGGCGCGGGCGGCATAGTGCGGATCGGTCAGCATGTCGGTGGCACGGTAGACTTTCCCTACCGGCACGCCGTGCTCGATCATCGTTCGCTCGATCTCGTCGATGGTGCGCGGCGCGGTCCAGAGGCCGATCAGGTCGTCGAGCGCCTTCTGGTTTTTTCCGCGCGCGACGTGCGTCTTGTAGGCCGGTTCGTCTTTCAGCGCCGGCTGCCCGATCGCTTCGCAGAGGCGGGCGAAGACGGTGTCCTGATTGGCAGCAATGATCACCATGCCGTCCGAGCCGGTATAGATGTTTGACGGCGCAATGTTTGGCAGGATCGAGCCGGAGCGTTCGCGGGTGTAGCCTTCGAACTGGTATTCCGGGACGAGGGCTTCCATCACCGACAGCACAGACTCGTAGATGGTGGCGTCGATCATCTGGCCCTCGCCGGCTTTCTCACGGTGATGCAGCGCAGCGAGCGCGCCGAGGGCGGCGTAGAGGCCTGCGAGACTGTCGCCCAGCGAGATGCCGGCGCGGGAGGGCACGCGGTCTGCCTCGCCCATCACATAGCGCAGGCCGCCCATCGCTTCACCGACGGAGGCATATCCGGCGCGGCTGGCATAGGGACCGGTTTGTCCGTACCCGGACACACGGATCATGATCAGGCGCGGGTTGATGGCTTTCAGGGCCTCATAGCCGAGGCCCCATTTTTCCAGCGTGCCGGGGCGGAAATTCTCGAGCAGGAAATCGGCCTGCGCGACAAGGCGGCGGACGAGGTTCTGCCCCTCCTTTTCGCGCAAGTTTGCGGTGATGCAGCGCTTGCCGCGCGCAACGACCGACCACCAGAGGGGAAAGCCTTCGCGGCCCCAATCGCGCAAGGGATCGCCCTGCCCCGGCGGCTCGACCTTGATCACGTCGGCGCCCATGTCGGCGAAGATCTGACCGCAAAACGGGCCCGCGATCAGCTGGCCGAGTTCGATGACCCGCAGATCAGTGAGCGGCCCGGTGCGGGGCGGCGGGGTGGACATGGCAATGCTCCCTGACTGAACGCTGCCACTCTCCAATCAGGAAATGGCCAGCCTATCAAGCGAGGGCGCGTTACCTTGCGGCGCGGGCGAAGCGCTTGGTGCGGGGCAGATCCTCAACGGCAGCGGCGCGGAGCACTTCGGCGACGTCATCATTCTGAGGAATGGCGCGGGAGAGACTGCCGGTGCGCTTGTAGTCGGTGATGACCGGCACTTCGGGATGCGGCGGCTCGGCCATCTCGACGCGGTTCCGGCCGAGGCGCTTGGCCTGGTAGAGGGCGCGGTCGGCGGACTCGATGCAGGCGTTCACGTCGGCGCCGGGGTTCAGCATGCAGAAGCCGAAGCTGGCGGTGACATAGACCTGGTAATGGCCGGCATCGATCATGGCAGTCTGGATGCGGCTGCGCAGGCGGTCGCAGACGATGCGCGCCTTTTCGGGGGTCACGTCGGTGAGCAGGACGACGAACTCTTCGCCGCCCCAGCGGCCGAGCTTGTCGAAGGGGCCGCGCAGTTCGGCATGGGCGATCTGGGCAACGGCTTTCAGCACGCGGTCGCCGGCGGCGTGGCCGTAGAGGTCGTTCACTTCCTTGAAGAAGTCGAGGTCGATGATGGCGACGGCGGCGCTCTGATGGGTGCGGCGCATGCGGCGGCACTCCTCATCGGCGGCGCGCAGGAAGAAGCGGCGGTTGAGCAGGCCGGTCAGGTCGTCGGTCCAGGCGAGTTCCTCGAGGCGGCGCTGGTAGGTGCGGCGCTGCACTTCGTGGAGCGTGGCGATCACGGCGGTGGGGATGGCAATGCAGCCCGTGATGAACAGGTTGAGGCGCACATAGTCGGCGGCCCGGGCCGGGATGCCGAGGTGGAAAACGATGATGGAGACGATGAACGAGATCGACAGCGCGGACAGGCTGACCAGCGCGAAATAGTTCAGGGCCGACAAATAATCGCGTAGTCTGGGGCTCATTCTGAGTTCCTCTTGTGGGAGAGGTTTACCTCAGGAACCTTGAATTCACGCTCATGTTGCCCCGGGATTTCGCACCGGTGATGCGAGGAAGCGTTAACCTTCCCCGGCGCGCGGGATCAGTTCAGGACCCATTGGCCATCGACCGAGCGCAGCCGGGCGGGACCGACCCAGTCGGCATGGGCGACGTGTACCGAATGGATGATCGCCTCGATTTCCCGGTGCCAATGCTCAAGGAAGGCCTGCAGCCGGGGGAATGAAGGCGCGGTGTCGACCGTTTGCCAGACAAAGCTTTGCAGCAGCTTCCGGTGGTCTGGCATGTAGTAAAGGATTTCGGTGGTGATCAGCCCGGCGCCCTGAATGCGGGCCAGGAAGTCGCGGTCAACGGCCATGCATGTCTCCTTTCACATCGGCTCGGATAGGCCGAGGATGCGGACATGCTTATGAAGCATTTATGTATATGCAATAGATTCAATGTGTTAGCAGCGCGCGGGATAAGTGCTGCCAAGCCTGCCCGGGTTTCAGAATCTTCACCGTGAAAGTGTTGACGGCAGGGGGACGACTGACTATCTCCCGCACATCGTTAGCAGTCCACTCGGGTGAGTGCTAAACGTGGGCGCTCTCCCTACTGCTGGCGACCAACTTCAACCCAAAGACCCGAGGTAAGTTATGATCGAAGAGGCAGTCAGAATGAAACTTCGTCCCCTGCATGACCGCGTTGTCGTGCGCCGCGTCAAGGAAGAAGAGAAAACCAAAGGCGGGATCATCATCCCCGACAACGCCAAGGAAAAGCCGCAGGAAGGCGTGATCGTCGCTGTTGGCGCCGGCGCCATCGGTGATGACAACGAGCGCGTGCCGCTCGACGTCAAGAAAGGCGACCGCGTCCTGTTTGGCAAATGGTCCGGCACCGAAGTCAAGATCGACGGTGAAGACCTGCTGATCATGAAGGAAAGCGACATCATGGGCGTTCTGGAGAAGTAATTTCTCCGCCCGCTTTCCCTCCCCCAACCAATCAAAGAGGTAACTCACAATGGCAGCGAAAATTGTTGTTTTCGGCGCCGACGCCCGCGAAAAAATGCTCCGCGGCGTCGACATCCTGGCTAACGCCGTGAAAGTCACGCTCGGCCCGAAAGGCCGCAACGTGGTCATCGAAAAATCGTTCGGCGCCCCGCGCACGACGAAAGACGGCGTGACCGTCGCAAAAGAAATCGAGCTTGAAGACAAGCTGGAGAACATGGGCGCCCAGATGCTGCGCGAAGTGGCATCGAAAGCGAACGACACCGCCGGTGACGGCACCACGACCGCCACGGTTCTGGCCCAGGCGATCGTCCGCGAAGGCATGAAGCGCGTCGCCGCGGGCATGAACCCGATGGACCTGAAGCGCGGCATCGACAAGGCTGTGGCCGAAGTCGTCTCCGACCTCGCCCACCACGCCAAGAAAGTGAAAACCAACGAAGAGATCGCCCAGGTCGGCACGATCTCGGCCAACGGCCAGACCGAAATCGGCGCGATGATCGCCGAAGCGATGGCGAAAGTCGGCAACGAAGGCGTCATCACGGTTGAAGAAGCCAAGGCGCTTGCCACCGAACTCGACGTTGTCGAAGGCATGCAGTTCGACCGCGGCTATATCAGCCCCTACTTCATCACCAACGCGGACAAGATGACCGTCGAGCTGGACGATCCGCTGATCCTCCTGCACGAGTCGAAACTGTCGAGCCTGCAGCCGCTGCTGCCGATCCTCGAAGCTGTCGTCCAGTCGCAGAAACCCCTGCTCATCATTGCTGAAGATGTCGATGGCGAAGCCCTTGCCACCCTCGTCGTCAACAAACTGCGCGGCGGCCTGCGCATCGCCGCCGTGAAAGCGCCGGGCTTCGGCGACCGCCGCAAGGCCATGCTGCAGGACATCGCTGTCCTCACGGGCGGCCAGGTCATCTCCGAAGACCTCGGCATCAAGCTCGAGAACGTCGGCATGGAAATGCTCGGCAAATCCAAGCGCGTCACCATCGACAAGGACAACACGACCATCGTCGACGGCGCCGGCAAGAAGAAAGACATCGAAGCCCGCGTCAACCAGATCCGCAAGCAGATCGAAGACACCACGTCGGACTATGACAAGGAGAAGCTGCAAGAGCGTCTCGCGAAGCTGGCCGGCGGCGTTGCCGTGATCAAGGTTGGCGGCGCGACGGAAGTCGAAGTGAAAGAGAAGAAAGACCGCGTCGATGACGCGCTCAACGCAACCCGCGCGGCTGTCGAAGAAGGCATCGTTCCGGGCGGCGGCGTGGCCCTGCTGCGCGCTTCCAAGCACATCGGCGTGGTCGGTGCGAACGACGACGAGAAAGCCGGTATCGACATCGTGCGCAAAGCGCTCGAAGCGCCGATCCGCCAGATCGCCGAGAACGCCGGCGTTGAAGGCTCGGTGGTCGTCAACACGATCCTCCAGAACAAAGCCCGCTCCTACGGCTTCAACGCCCAGACCGAGCAGTATGGCGACCTCGTCGCCATGGGCGTCATCGATCCGGTGAAGGTGGTCCGTTCGGCCCTCCAGAACGCCGCATCGGTTGCCAGCCTGCTGATCACGACGGAAGCCGGCATTGCCGAAGCTCCGAAGAAAGAAGCAGCCGGCGGCGGCATGCCGGGCGGCATGGGCGGCATGGGCGGTATGGACTTCTAAGTCCGGCCCCTACCCGAACGCAAAAGCGAGCGGCCCTCCGGAGAAATCCGGGGGGCCGTTTCCTTTCATCCACTAGATCCTTTGCATCGATAGCGAGCCACGGTGAATTCGTCGAAAGACCAAGACTGTTCCCTCCAGACATATTGGTCCGGCCCAATCATGATCATACACCAGCGAGCCAGCTCACCGTTTTTGTTTATGCGATCTTCTTGGTCATACCGTAGACAGATCGTCAGTTGGCGTCCGTTACCGGAGACGTTCTGGTAGTCGATCACCCCGGACCAGGGTTCCTCATCTGTCAGAAAGTTTCCCTGGTCATCCGTAATTCGCGCGATGAACCTCAGTTTGCCATCCGGTCCGCGCACGACTTCGTTGACTTCCATGGCGCCGCCGCACCGAAGCAGCGCTTCGACTTGCCCGCCGGTGCTTGTTCGCGTCTCCCAGGATCCACTCACCTGATCGATGATCAGACGTTCGGTGTCTGCGGGTGACAATCGAATTGATTCAGGCGAGCGATTGACGGTCGAGCACGCCGCCAAAAGCACCGACGTAGCAATCAGCTGAAAAGCTGCAGTGCCTCTTTGCGGCATTATCACTCTCCGTGATTCAACCTTAGAAAGTGAAGATCTGCGCATGTCCGCTCTGACCGGGCAAGCGCAGATTGCTGACTAGCTTGCCGTAGCGTGACGATTGCGAGAGTTCTGCAGCTTCCTTAGCATCCGCCAAAACAGAATGGCGGAGGAAATCATGGACTGGAATTTCGGCGACATGCTGGATGCCGTTGGCGCGGCGCTTGGCCCGAATGATCTCGCCCTTGCGCATGGCGACCGTAAGATTTTCTGGCCGGAGTTTACCGCCCGGACCACCCGGATGGCCCGCGCCCTCATCGCTCAGGGGGCCAAGGCGGGCGACAAGGCCGGCTTCTACATGCGCAACCAGCCGGAATACATGGAGGCCATGGCGGCCTGCTTCAAAGCAGGTCTCTCGCCCGTCAACGTGAATTACCGCTACCTCGATGACGAGCTAGTCTACATCATCGACAATTCCGACTCCTCGGTCGTGTTCTTCGACTCCGAATTCCTGGCCGAGGTCGAGCGCGTGCGTCAGCGCCTGCCCCGCGTCGTCGCCTGGGTGCAGATCGGCGGCGACAAGGTCGCACCCTTTGCCAAGGGCTATGAAGCGCTTGCAACGACGGGCGACCCTTCCCCGATCGCGGGCAAGCGCTCCGGCGACGACATCTTCCTGCTCTACACCGGCGGCACGACGGGCCTGCCGAAAGGCGTGATGTGGACCCACAACATCTGGCGCGAAGCCAGCATGGAAGGCGTGCGCAAGCTGGGCGGGCCTGTGCCCGAGACGATGGAAGAGCACGTCCAGAACGCGCTGACGGTTGGCCGCTTTTCGCGCCAACTGCCCGCCTGCCCACTGATGCATGGCACCGGCTGGTTCACGGCAATGGGCGCGATGCTGAATGGCGGCGCGGTGGTGACGCTTTCTGAAAAGACGAAGTTCAGCCCTGTGAACCTCTGGGACACGGTGCACGCAAACGGCGTCACCTCGATGGCGATTGTGGGTGATGCCTTTGCCAAGCCGATGCTGCAGGCCCTGGACGAGAATCCCGGGCGCTGGAACTTGTCCAGTGTACTGAACATCGTCTCCTCCGGCGTGATGTGGAGCGCCGAGGTGAAGCAGGGTTTGCTGAAACACATCCCGCAGACCGCGCTGACCGACAGTTTCGGTGCGTCGGAAGCGGTGGGCTTCGGCACCTCGATCACGACCGCGGCCGGCGGCACGCAGACTTCGAAATTCGAGATTGGCGCAAGCTGCAAGGTGTTTACCGAGGATGACCGCGAAGTGGCGCCCGGCAGCGGCATTCCGGGATTTATCGCGCGCGGCGGCGCCGTGCCGCTCGGCTATTACAAGGATCCCGAGAAGACGGCGAAGACCTACAAGACGATTGGCGGCGTGCGATACGCCATTCCGGGTGACTGGTGCACGGTGGAAGCGGATGGCTCGATCACGCTGCTGGGGCGCGGCTCGAACTGCATCAATACGGCTGGCGAGAAAGTGTATCCGGAGGAAGTCGAGGAGACGCTGAAGGCGCACCCGGCGGTGCTGGACGCTCTGGTCGTCGGCGTGCCGGACGACAAGTGGGGACAGGCCGTTACGGCGGTCGTCTCGCTCGAAAGGGATGTGTCCGAGGACGAGTTGCGCGCCTTCGTGCAGGGCAAGCTCGCGCGCTACAAGGCGCCGAAGCGCGTGCTGTTCAAGGACAATCTTGGCCGCGCGCCGAATGGCAAGGCGGACTACAAGTCGATCAAGGAATTCGCGCTGAAGGAATTGGGGCTTTAGCTTCAGCCCTTGCGGCGCACGGTGCGGAACACGGCATCGGCGCGGGCGGCCAGCGCGCCGTCTTCCTTGCGGATGATCGCCGTGACGTGGACGAACTCGCCGTCAATGAACAATACCGAAGGGTGGGCTTCGATCCACTCGCCTTCGCGGGCGATTTCCATGAATTCGAGGGTCAGCTTGATGGTGACCGACATCTTGCCGGTGGCCGACCAGACGGCCCAGGCGAGCGCACTGTCAGCGAAGGCGCAGACCATGCCGCCATGCATGAAGCCCATGCCGTTGCAGTGACGGTCGAGAACCCAGAGGCCGGTGCGGATGTCGCCTTCGGCTGTGGCGCGGTAGCTCGGGCCGTTATGGAGGGTGAACTTGCCGCGCGACGGCGTCAGGGCAAACCCCGGACGCGGCTCGCGAACCGGCGTACCGGCGTCAGCCACCCTGGTTTCCGAAGATCGGATGCTGGACGATATCACCCGGCTGGATGCCGAGTTCCTTGGCGCGGCCGCCGGGGATTTCCAGCACGGCGCGGATCGGAACACCCGGGCCGAGCGAGCGCAGGGAACCGGGGGCAGCGTTGCGGGCGATGGTGATGACCTGGCCATCCGCGTCGATGAACAGCATGTCCAGCGGAATGAGCGTGTTCTTCATCCACATGCTGGCCTGGCGGACTTCGCCGAAATTGAACAGCATGCCGGCGTCCGGAGCGAGCTTTTCGCGGAACATCAGGCCCTGTGTGATGGCTTCCGGCGTGTCGGCGATCTCAACCGTGAACTTGTGGGTCGCATCATCCGCTTTCACGGTGAGCGGCGACACCGCGAGCTGGGCGAAGGAGAGCTGGGCCACAAAGGCCAGCGCGGCGGCAAGCAGGAGCACAAAACGGGTCATGAGCGAAGGCATAAAGGGCCAGAGCGCAGGCGGCAAGCGGCTGTTGGCTGTTCAGCGGCGTGGACGCACGGCGAGGACATGCGCGCCCTTGGCGCCGGTCTCGATCACGACCTCGATGAGTGTGCCGGGCTCGACATCCTCATAACCGGCTTTTCGCAAGGCAACGGCGTGGACGAAAATGTCCTCCTCGCTGCCTTCGCGGCGGACAAAGCCGTAGCCGCGTGCCTTGTTGAACCATTTGAGGGTGGCGGGCTCATAATCCGGGCGCTCGCCGCGTTCCTTGGCGACAGCGGCGCGCGGGCGCTCCATCTCGATGATATGGACGGTTTGCCAGCCACGCGGCTTGCGGGCGGCGTCACAGACGATCTTGGCGCCTTCATCGGCGAAGGTTTCACCAAAGTCGCGCAGGCAGGAAATGTGCAGCATGACGTCGCCCGTCAGCGTGGCGTCGGACGTCGATTCCGCGACAATGAAGCCGTAGCCCTTTGCGCTGTCGAACCATTTGACATGGCCGATGACCCGCACGACCGGTTCGCCGGGCGGCTCAGGCTCATTCATGGCCACGCTATTCGTCATCGACCCATTTCCCCTGACGCGAAACTAGTGCGAGGAAACGCACTTGTCACGCGATGTTCACAAGCACCCCATGATTCGGGGGACCTCTTCGTCAACACTTGCGGCAAAATGAGGGCAGAAAACCTGGCAGTCCCTAGGGGAGTCGAACCCCTCTTTTCAGGTTGAAAACCTGACGTCCTAACCGATAGACGAAGGGACCGCACCGGTTTGAGAGGCGCGATATAGCGGCTGATTCAGGACAGGGCAACCCACCCGTTCAGCGAATGACGCAGTTTGTTCAAAGCGGCGCCAGATCAATGATTTCAAGCTGGACGCGCTGGCGGCCATTCCAGGTGTCTGCCTTCAGCCGGCCTGCAAGATTGAAGCGCCCGCCCTGACGCAGCGCATCGCCAATGGGCGTGCCTTCGGCGCGCCAGGCGATGGCGTCGAGGCGGCCGGTGGAATCCTCGGCGGTGAATTTGAGGTGCTGCGTGCCGACACGGCGGATTCCGGTCGCTGCAACATCCCGCAACATGAAAACCGGCTCCGGCGCACCTACCCCGAACGGGCCGAGCGAGGCGACGCGTTCGACGAGTTCAGGGGTTGCAGCGCCGGGCGCCACGACTGCGTCGATATCCATGTCGAGCGCCGCGTCGCGCTCGGCGGCGAAGGCCGACATTTGATCGAGCATCCAGGCATCGAAGGCGGGCAATTGGGAGGGGTCGAGGCTGAGGCCGCCAGCCATCGCATGGCCACCGCCGGAGAGGATGACGCCTTGCCGGGCTGCTTCGGAAATCGCTGCGCCCAGGTTCACGCCCTTGACCGAACGGCCGGAGCCCTTCGCTACCGGGCCAAGGCCGTCGCCCCAGCCGATGACGATGCTGGGCAGGTGGAACCGGTCTTTCAGGCGGCCCGCGACAATGCCGATCACGCCAGGGTGCCAGCCTTCGCCGGCAGCGATCAGGATGCCGCGGTCAGGTCTTTCGGCAAGCGCACGCTCTGCCTGCGCGGTAGCGGCATCGAGGATGGCATTTTCCAGCGCCTTGCGCTCGTCGTTCAGCGCATGGAGGCGCTCGGCGAGTTCAATGGCTTCCTGACGGTCGTCCGTTGCAAGCAGCTTTGCGGCCAGCCACGGGTCGCCGACGCGGCCACCGGCATTGAGGCGCGGGCCGAGAAGGAAGGTGGCGTGATAGACCGTTTCGATTTTGCCGATGCCCGAGACATCTGCGAGCGCGCGCAGGCCAACATTCTGGTCGCGCGCCATCATGCTGAGGCCCTGGCGGACAAAGGCGCGGTTGACGCCGGTGAGGGGGGCCATGTCGCAGAGCGTGCCGAGGGCGCAGAGGTCCAGCAGCGGCAGGATATCCGGCAGGCCGCCGCCCGGCGCGATGCCGCGTTCGCGGGCGAGCCGGTTCATCGCGGCAGCAAAGACATAGACGACGCCGGCGGCGGCGAGGTGCCCCTGCCCCGAATTGCAATCCGGCCGGTTCGGATTGACCAACGCTGCCGCCTTGGGGACTTCGCCGGACATCAGGTGGTGGTCGATCACCACGACCGGAAGATCAATGGCATTGGCTTCGTCCAGCGCGCGAACGGCTGCGGCGCCGCAGTCCACCGTGATGACCAGTTCTGCGCCTTGGCCCTTCAGATAGCGGAAGGCTTCCGGCGACGGGCCATAGCCCTCTTCGAGGCGGTCGGGAACGTAGAGGCCGAGATCCCGCCCCCAGCTGCGGAAGTAGCGCGCGAGAATCGCCGAGGAGGTGCCACCGTCTACGTCATAGTCAGCGAACACAACCACCTTGCGGCCATCAAGGATGGCGTCGAGCACGATGCCGGCGGCCTTGTCCATGTCGGCGAAGCTGCTGGGGTCGGGGAAGAAGGCGCGCAGGGTGGGCGCCAGGTAGCCGGGCGCATCCGCAGCCTGGACACCGCGCGCAGCCAGCAGGCGGGCGAGCAGGTCTGACCCTCCGACGACTGGCATAAGCGACTGCACCGCCCGCGCGTCCGGCTCTGCCAGCCGCCAGCGGCGCCCGCCTGCCGACAGGGCGGGCGGTTCTGGCAGCGTGGCAGGGGCTTTCTTGGCAGCTTGGGACATAGCGAAGGCCATCCAGAATCAGACGCCAGCTTATCTCGCTCCCGCCCCAAACAGAATGGCTGCGCCACAGGACCGCTTTTGCCGGACTGGCGCTCCCGCGCCGAAGCCCGTATTGGCAGGCAAACGCTACGGAGACCCGGCACATGATCCCCCGCTACACCCGCCCGGAAATGGCAGCGATCTGGACCCCCGAGAGCCGGTTCAGCATTTGGCTTGAGATCGAGACTCTCGCCGCCGAAGCGATGGAAGAGATGGGTACGATCCCGAAAGGCGTGAGCAAGGCTGTGCGCGAGCGGGCTGCCTTCGAGGTGGACCGGATCGACGAGATCGAGCGCGAAGTAAAGCATGACGTGATCGCCTTCCTCACCAACGTGGCAGAGCATGTCGGCGATGAAGCGCGCTTCCTGCACCTCGGCATGACATCCTCCGACGTGCTCGACACCTGCCTCAACGTACAGCTGGTGCGCGCGGCAGACCTGATGCTGGGCGGGATCGACCGGGTGCTTGCCGCGCTGAAGAAGCGGGCGCTGGAGTTCAAGTATACGCCGACCATAGGGCGCAGCCACGGCATCCATGCCGAGCCGACGACGTTTGGCGTGAAGCTCGCAGGCTTCCATGCCGAGTTCCAGCGCGCGCGCCAGCGCCTGCTGATTGCCCGTGATGAAGTCGCGACCTGCGCGATTTCCGGCGCCGTCGGCACGTTCGCCAACATTGATCCGCGCGTCGAGGCGCATGTTGCGGCAAAGCTTGGCCTACGGGTCGAGCCGGTATCTACGCAGGTCATCCCACGGGACCGGCATGCGATGTATTTTGCGGTGCTGGGCGTCATCGCCTCCTCCGTCGAGCGGCTGGCGACGGAGATTCGGCATCTTCAGCGTACGGAAGTGCTCGAAGCGGAAGAGTATTTCTCTGCGGGTCAGAAGGGCTCGTCAGCCATGCCGCACAAGCGCAATCCTGTGCTGACGGAAAACCTAACCGGCCTTGCCCGACTTGTGCGGTCTGCCGTGACGCCGGCGCTGGAGAACGTTGCGCTCTGGCACGAGCGGGATATCTCGCACTCCTCGGTCGAACGCGGCATCGGCCCGGATGCGACCATCCACCTCGACTTCGCACTGCACCGTCTCGGCGGGGTGGTCGAGAACTTGGTCGTCTATCCTGAAAACATGCTGCGCACGATCAACAGCATGGGCGGCCTGCACAATTCGCAGCGCGTGTTGCTGGCGCTCGTCGAGGCGGGCGTGAGCCGCGAGGACGCCTACCGCCTGGTGCAGCGCAATGCGATGCGCACCTGGAAGAAGGAGGGCGACCTGAATGTGCTGTTGAAGAATGATGCGGACGTCACGGCCCGGCTGAAACCGGCCGAGATCGATGCGTTGTTCGACCTTGAATACCATTTCAAGCATGCCGACACGATCTTCACGCGGGTCTTTGGCGAATAGGCGCGGGCAGTCGTTGACGCGGGCGCGCCCGGCGCCATGATGGTTCCGGCGACAAACACTTCTCGACACGAATGGGGTCATCCATGAAACGCATCCTTCTTGCCCTGCCCGCAGCGTTCCTCGCCGCCTGCGCACCGGACGTGGCCACAGTGCCGGCCGAGGAGGCAACCGCAGCGCAAACTGCCGAGACGCCCGGCGGCGCGTTTCACCAGAGCCTGATGGTGCTCGACAGCCATCTCGACACACCGGCCTATTTCCATACCCCGGAGTACAACTTCTCAAAGCGCGGGGACTTTGACGTGGACGGAACACATGTCGACCTGCCCCGCATGAATGAGGGCGGGCTGGATGGCGGTTTCTGGGTGATCTTCACGCCGCAAGGCCCGCTCGATACAGCTTCCTACAATGCGGCACGCACGGCGGCGATCCTGCGCCAGACCGCGATCCGCGAGATGGCGGCCAAGTATGCTTCGGATGTAGAACTGGCGTTCAACGCGGCCGATGCAGAGCGCATTTTCGCGAATGGCAAGAAGATCGTGTTCCAGAGCATGGAGAACTCCTATCCGCTGGGTACGGACGTTTCCCTGCTTGAGACCTTCTATATCGGTGGCCTCCGGATGATTGCGCCGGTGCATTTCCGGAACAATCAGTTTGCTGACAGCGCAACGGATGTCACGCCGATCCATGGCGGGCTCAGCCCGCTGGGCGAAGAACTGGTCAAGGAAGCCAACCGCCTCGGCCTGGTGATTGACGGATCACATGCTTCGGACGATTCCGTGCGGGATATGCTGGCGCTTTCAACAACGCCGATCATTCTTTCGCATTCGGGCCCGAAGGGCGTGTATGATCATCCGCGCAACCTGCCCGACGACCTTTTGAAGGCGATTGCCGATGATGGCGGCGTCATTCAGGTGAACGCCTATGGTTCGTATCTCGAAGCGCTGACGGCCACGCCGGAACGGCTTGCCGCGATTGCCGAGATCGAGGCGCAGTTCGGCACCGACACGACAAAGATGACGCCGGAAACGCTGAAGGCCTATGGCGAGGCGCGAGATGCGATGGACAAGCAGTTCCCGCCCCCGCGCTCGACCTTCGAGAAGTTCATGGAGCACCTGCTCTACACACTCGAACTGGTGGGCGCCGACCATGTCGGCATCGGCGCGGACTGGGATGGCGGCGGCGGCGTGGACGGGATGAAGGACATCACGGACCTGCCGAAAGTGACCGCAGCCTTGCTCGAAGCCGGCTATTCGGAAGAGGACGTCGCCAAGATCTGGGGCGGCAACATGCTGCGCCTTGTCCGCGAGGCCGAAGCGGCGCGCACTGCGACGGTCATTTCCCCGCCGACGCTGAACTAGCGGCCGACTTGCCGCGCGGGCAAGGATTGATCTGGCTCTCCCCCGGGCGAAAACTCGGCCGGATAAACAGGGAGCGAGACGGATCATGACCAGCCCATATTTTGACCTGACCGGAAAGGTCGCGCTCGTGACCGGCGGCAGCCGCGGCCTCGGCTACCAGATGGCGAAGGCCTTTGCGCTGCACGGGGCGGACGTGATCGTGGCGAGCCGGAAGCTCGACAATTGCGAGACGGTGGCGGGCGAGATCCGCGCGATGGGCCGCAGGGCGATGGCCCATGCAGCACACTGCGGGCGGTGGGACGACATCGACGGCCTGATCGAGGCCTCCTACGCCACTTTCGGGCGGGTGGACATTCTCGTCAACAATGCCGGTTCCGGCCCGCGCATGGCCAGCCATGAGGTGACCGAGAACCTGTTCGACAGCGTGCTGAACCTCAACTTCAAAGGCCCGTTCCGGCTGGCGAGCCAGGTAGCGAAGCGGATGGCAGACGGGAATGGCGGCAGCATCATCAACATCTCGTCCTCGGGCAGCCTCGTGCCGCTGCCCCATGTCGTGCCGTATGGCTCGGCCAAGGCGGCGCTGAATGCGATGAGCCTGTCACTTGCGCACGAATATGCACCCAAGGTGCGCGTCAACACGATCTGCCCGGGCCCCTTCCTGACCGACATCTCGAAGGCCTGGCCGGAGGAAATGCGGCAGTCTGCCGACAACGCCCTGCGCCGGCCGGGCCATCCGGAAGAGATCATCACGGCAGCGCTGTACCTCGCCAGCCCCCGCTCCAGCTTCACGACGGGTTCGCTGCTCCGCGTGGACGGCAGCGCCGCCTAATACCTGCGAATTGAACCGATCACCCTTGCAAACCTCCGTTTGCCTGATAAATGCTACATTATTACATTACGGAGATTGAGCAGATGAAACGGGTAATTCTGGCTACGGCCGTGTCAGCGCAGGCGCTCATGGGCTATGCAGCAGCGCAGGAAAGCGACGCAGCGCGCAGGCTGGAGCCGATCATCATCACGAGCGCGCCCGGCCCCGACCGGTCGGCGGATGAACTCATCGGCAATGCGACTGCGATTGACCGCGCAGGGATCGTCGCCGACCTTGCCTCCTCGCTGGGAGATACGCTCGCCGGCGAACCCGGCATTGCTTCCACTTTCTTCGGTCAGGGCGCGAGCCGCCCCGTGCTGCGCGGCCTTGGCGCCGAGCGCGTGCAGGTGCTGACCAACGGCATCGGCGTGATCGACGTCTCCGCCGCGAGCCCTGACCACCAGGTTACGGCCGACGGCATCGATGCTGACAAGATCGAGATCCTGCGGGGCCCGGCAGCCCTCGCCTATGGCGGTCAGGCGATTGGCGGTGTCGTCAACGTGATCGACGGGCTCATCGCCGAAACCCTGCCAGAAGCGCCGGTATCAGGTGATCTGCTCGGCGCCTATAACAGCGTCAATGAAGGCACCGAACTGGCCGGCCGTGCAACGTTTGCGAATGGTCCGCTCGTATTTGCCCTGTCGGCATCGCAGCGCGACTTCGGAAATTATGACGTACCCGGATTTGTTGAATCGGCCCGGCTGCGTGCGCTCGAAGAAGCCGAGAATCCGCCCCTCCCCGGCGCAGAGGAAGACGAGGCGACCGGTCAGGTCGAAAACTCCAATCTCGACACCGAGACCTATGGCGCAGGCCTATCCTGGGTCGGCGACAAAGGCTTTGCCGGTATCGCAATCCGCAGCCAGGAGGCGACCTATGGCTTGCCGGGTCACGCGCATGAAGAAGAAGCACCCGCTCCGGGCGCGCCGCCTGCAGAAGAGGAGCTTCCGTTCATCGGCCTTGAGCAGATGCGCTATGACGTTCGCGCCGGCATCAATCTCGATGGCGACGTGATCAAGCGCATTAGCGGCACGCTCGCCTTCGCGGACTATGAGCATACGGAGTTCGAGGCCCCCGGTGTTCCCGGCACCGTATTCGAGACAACCGGATGGGAAGCGCGCGGCGAAGTTGACCACACGATTGCCGGCTTTGAAGGTGCTCTCGGCATCCAGCTGCTCGACAAGGAGCTCGAAACTGCGGGTGACGAAGCCTTTATCACGGCCACTGACACGCAGTCCTTCGCCGTCTTCCTCTATGAAGCGCGCGATTGGGAGAGCGGCTTCGGCATTGAAGGCGGCGCGCGCATCGAGCGGCTGAAGCATGACAATATCGACGCGGGAGAATCTGAGTTCGACCTCTTCAGCGCCTCCGGCGGGGTCCACCAACACTTCGACACCGGCCTCTTCATCGGCGCTCAGGTCAGCTATACCGAGCGAGCGCCGAACGAAAGCGAACTGTTCGCCTTCGGCCCGCACCTCGCCACGAGCCAGTTCGAAGTGGGCGATGCCGAACTCGACAAGGAGCGCGGCCTCAACCTCGAAGGCACCGTCCGTTGGCGGAAGGACTGGCTCACGCTCGGCGCCAACGTGTTCGCGACGAACTTCTCCGACTTCATCTTCCTGACCCCCGGCACCATCGACGAGGGCCTGGGCCCCGTGGACGAAGTTGACGGTCTGCCGGTATTCCTCTTCGCGCAGGATGATGCGACCTTCACGGGCGGCGAAATCTACGGCGAGGCCATTTTCGATGGCGGCCCGCTCGGCGCGACCTGGTCGGTCAAAAGCGGCCTCGATTTCGTCAATGCTGAACTGGACAACAATGGCAATGTGCCCTTCGTTCCCCCGGTGCGCCTGACTGCGGATGCCAAAGCCGAATGGCGCCTCTTCGAAATCGGCGCCGGCATCGAATGGGCCGGTGACCAGGACGAGGTGGGCGCAGGCCAGCTGGCAACGGATGGCTACACATTGATCAACGTACACGGCGCGCTGAACCTCGCGGAACTGGGCTTTGGCGCAGAGGGCACGCAGGCCTTCATCCAGGTCCGCAACGCCACAGATGAGGAAGCCCGCCTCGCGACGTCGGTCCTGAAAGACCTCCTCCCGCTTCCGGGCCAGAACATTCGCGCGGGGCTGCGCGTCGCCTTCTGAGGCGCCGCGTCAGAGACGGAACTCTGGGATCCAGGCTTGCAGCAAGGCCTGTTTCTGCCGGAGCGCCGTCTCTGCCAATTCTTGGCTGCGCAAAAGAAAGCGGATCTGATCCATCGGCCGGATCTGGCCCATCAGGTGACGGTCGGCACGGATCACCTGCAGCAAGTGGGGATAGCCGCCCGTCGTCTGGCCATCCGCCAGCAACAGGAAGCCGCGCCCTTGCGGCGTGACCTGCAGGGCGCCCGGCAGGACTGCCGAACTCGGGCGCGAGGCGCCGCCATCGAATGCCGGAAAGCCGCCTCCCAGTTCGATCCCCATCCGGCTGAGGCGCGCCGTTGCCTGGAACGGCGTATCCGGCAAGACGCCGCGCTCAGGCCAATCCGGGCCGGGTACAGCCCGAAGCGCAAAACTGCGCGACACCGGCAGGCGGAGCGACTCCGGCGTTGCCAAAGGAGGGACATCTGGAAACGGGATCAATCCCAGAGCGTCACCTCTTCTCAGGCTGCGTCCATGATGCCCACCGAACCCAGCCGGCAGATAGGTCGAGGACGAGCCGAGAAACGTATCGCATGCCAGCCCTCCGTTCACGGAGAGATAGATGCGTGCCCCCGAAGTCGCCGCCCCGATCTCGACGATTTCACCGGCCCGCACATTCAGGGTCTGATGCTGCCGCGCTGGGGTGCCTGATACTCGCACCGGCGCCAGAGCACCAGCGATCGCGATCTGCGCATCGACTTCAAACCGGAAAGCCGCAGGCCCATAGGCAATCTCGATTGACGGCGCTTCAGGCGGTTGCCCGACGAGCCGGTTTGCAAGAGCCATTGACACAGCATCCGCAGGACCGCTGGCCGGCACGCCAGCATGGCGGAAGCCAACGCGTGCGGCCGCCTGCACAGTCGCCTGTACGCCGGGATCGATCACGGTCAGCGTCACGGCGCGACCTTCCCGCGCAGCGCCACCCTGTCCCCCGGCTGGAGGCGGAAGGGATCACTGCCCGACTTGTCGAACAGGGTCGTGGTGACCCGGCCAACAATCGGCCAGCCGCCGGGCCCTTCCAAAGCGTAAAGCCCGATCTGGCCCGTGATCAGACCGATGGAGCCGGCTGGCACATGCGCGCGCGGGTTCGATAGCCGCTCGGCCTGCAGGGCCGGACCAAGCCCGGTAAGATAGCCAAATCCCGGCGTGAAACCGAGCATATCCACGACAAGCAAAGCCCCTTCGATCAACTGGATGATCTCGGCTTGCGTCTTTCCGCTGGCCTCGGCTATGCGCGTGAGGTCCGGCCCGGCACCGCCACCGAATTCGGCCTCCAGCACGTGCGTCTTTGGCTCGACCTGTGCAGCTTCATCAAACTTCGCCAGCGCGGCGATCAGGCGGATGCGTGCCGCCTCCATCCCCTCCGCATGCGGATCGAACGCGACGGTCACATCCTGCTTTCCGGGAACAATCTCTCGCCAATTCCCATCCCGCCGAAGCTGCCGCGCAATCGCGTGTCGCACCTCGCCACTACCGCAAAGCACGCGCAAGGCGTCGTCTCCGCAGGCCGCGATGGCGAAGCGCGCAGGGGTCATGCGAGGATGGTGACACCCGCCTCGAGCAGCCCTGCCCGGATGGCACGCGCATGCTCTACGGCGCCGGGCGTATCACTGTGCAGGCAGAGCGTGCGGATGGGCAGCGCAATCGCCCCGCCGCCGCGAACATTGACCGAGCCCCGCGCCGCAAACTGCACGGCCTGGGCCAGCACGCTGCGCGTATCTTCCAGTACCGCGCCTTCAAATTGCCGGGGCGTAAGCGATCCATCAGGCTCATAGGACCGGTCGGCGAAGCCTTCCGGGATGAAGACGAGGCCGGCCCGGGCCGTGGCGGTTTCCAGCGCCGAGTTGGGCGGCCCGATGATTTCGGGAATAGCCCAATCCGCCGCAACGCTGGCGATCACACGCGCGATGTTGAGGTCCTTGGCTGCATCATTGTAGAGCGCGCCATGCGGCTTCAGATGCTCGATGCGCAGGCTTTCGGTATGCGCCACCTTGTCGAACAGATGGATCTGCGCCTCGAGCGTGCGCCGGAGTTCAGCCGGCGAAAGCCGCATTGACCGCCGGCCGAAATTCTCGCGGTCCGGATAGGAGGGATGCACGCCGATCTGAACGTCCCGCTCCTGCGCGCGGCGCATCGTCACGCGGATGGTTGCGGCATCTCCCGCATGGCCGCCGCAGGCAATGTTGCAGCGGGTCACCAAGTCGAGCATCGCGGCATCAATTGCGCGGCCTTCCTCACCGGGAAGCTCGCCGAGATCCGCATTGAGACAGAGCACTTTGCTCATGGCCAGACTCCTGCCGCCCTGAGGATTAGCCTTGCCCCAAGACCGACCGTGACCACAAGCACCAAGCCGCCAAGAAGGTTCTGAACCGGAGAGTTCACGTGCTCGCCGAGCAGGCTGCGCCGGTTCATGGCGACCAGCAGGAAGACGGCGATGACCGGCAGAAGGATGCCGTTGGCCACCTGCGCTGTAAGGATGACCGACAGCGGATTGAAGCCCATCAGCGCAATGCCGGCCCCGATGACCAGCACCGCCATCGCAACGGCGCGGAACAGCGGCCCGCGTGGCGGCGCGCCTGCCAGTTCGCACACCGCATAAGCCGCCGCCATCGGAGCGGTAATTGCAGAGCTGAGACCCGCTGCCAGCAAGCCGATGCCGACAAGATAGCGCGCCAGCGCGCCGTAGGCCGGCTCGATCGCCAGCGCGAGATCGGCGCCGGACTTTATGGCCGTTCCAGATGCGAAGAGGCTGGCGGCGGCGGTGACAAGGATGAAGATCGAGATCAGCCCGCCGAGGCCAACCGAGACCTGCGTATCCCGGCGCGCATCCTGCAACGCAGCAGCGCGCTTGCCCGCCCAGCGCTCACGCGAGGCGGAGGCATGCAGGAAGAGGTTGTAAGGCACGATTGTGGTGCCGATCAGCGCAATTGCGGTGAACAGGCTGCCTTCCGGCAAGTGCGGCACGAGGCCGGACAACAGCGCGACCGCATCTGGCCGCGTGATCACCACGCTTCCCGCGAAGGCGAGGCTCATCAGAATGACGAGCGCAATCAGGACGCGCTCCAGCAGTTTGTAGCTGCCGGTCAGCAGGAGGGCCGCGGCGATTGCAGCAAGCGCGCTCACATGCATCCAGCGTTCGAGTCCGGTGCCTTGCAGGATCGCTTCGCCTCCCAGCGCTGCGCCCGTGAGGTTGCCGGCCTGGTAAGCTGCATTGCCCATCGCCAGCGCAATCACCACGAGCGCGCCAGTTGCGAGCTTCACGGCGCGCGAGCCCGAACCCGCCATAAGCGCCTCGCCGAGGCCACTGCCCGTCACCACGCCGAGGCGCGCCGACATTTCCTGCAGGATGATTGTCGCCACCGTCGCGAAAACGAGCGCCCAGAGCAGCGCGTAGCCGAAATTCGCGCCCGCCAGCGTGCAGGCCGTCACCGTGCCCGGGCCGATGAAGGCCGCCGTAACGAGCGCGCCGGGACCAAAAGGCAGCTTCATTGCGGCGCAATGCCCCGCCGGGTTTCGAGATAGGTGGCAAAGCTCGCCAGCCAGTGGCTTCCAGCATAGTGCGCCTCGCTGACGGACGCGATGCCAGTCTGCTTGTGGACGGCAGCGGCCGCCACCAGCGCAGGCACGCGTGTGTCATCCGCCGGCAGCGCGGCGGCGATGCCCTCCAGCGCCCAGGCCCGCGACAGGTTCACGCCGTCGAGGTGCACGAGCTTGCCGTCAGTAGGATCGAGCACGATACCGGGTTTCAGCCATTCCGCAGACCCATCGCGCGGAATTTGAGGCAGGAAACTGTCCAGCCAGGCCGCAAACTCCGCCTGCGGAAGGACGCGGCGCATCAGGTCGGCTTCCATCAGGCAAGGCGAGAGGAAGTCTTCCCCCGAGGGCTCATAGCTCAGCGGGCAATCCTTGTCGTTCGCATGGAAAGCCAGGGACTTGGCCGCGAGCGCCGCACGGAATTCGGCGTCGCCCGTGGCGTCTGCCCAGTCGAGCATTAGGCCGAAGGCGAAGGCGGTCTGGTTATGAGTGCCCGCGCGGATCGGGTAAACCAGCTTGGTGAGCCAGTCCAACGTCTGTGCCCGGATGAATGCCTCGAGCGGCTGGAGCGTCTCGACCCAACCTGCAGCCTCCGGAAAATCCGCCTCACGCAGCTCGGTCATCAGCTGCAGGAACCAGGCGGTGCCATACGGCCGCTCGAAGCTCGCGCGGTCTGCACCCTGGAAATAGGCGAGTTCGCCTGCGATGTTCTCCGCGGTGAAACTCTTGCCCAGCGCCTCAAGGATCACCGGGCGGAACGGCGCCTCCGCATCCATGTTCAGGATGCGCACCAGCAACCAATGCCCATGCACGGACGAATGCCAGTCATAGCAACCATAGAAGGCCGGATAGAGCTCGCGCGCCGGGCGCGCATCTGCGGCGGAGTTCAGCACATGGCTGATCTTGTTTGGATACTCGCGGTGGATGCAGGAAAGCGCCAACCGGGCGAACCGGTCGGTCACTACACCGTCTCTCGCTTCCGGCAGCGCGGTTTCAGCAACGCTTTCCGCGGGCACGGCTTCAACTTCACCGGCGGGCGGCGCGCAGGCCGTCAGCGCCGCCAACGCGATCACAAGAACCGTTCCCAATCCACGCATTGCCTGCCTCGCCCCTGAACAATATCATCGTCAGGCGTAACAGGCACCGGGCCCGGGGAGCAAGCGGCGCGTCCGTCAGATGTGCAGCGCGCGGCCTTCGGCATCGAGCACGGCTTCATGCATCGTCTCGGAAATCGTTGGGTGCGCAAAGACGGTGTGCATCAGGTCCTGCTCGGTCAGCTCACCCTGGCGGGCGATGACATAGCCCTGGATCAGCTCGGTCACTTCCGCGCCGATCATATGCGCGCCGAGGAGCTCGCCGGTCTTCTTGTCAAAGATCGTCTTCACGAGTCCCTGCTCCGCGCCCATCGCGATGGCCTTGCCATTGCCAATGAACGGGAAGCGGCCGACCTTGATGTCATGCCCTTTCGCCTTGGCGGCGGCTTCCGTCAGGCCGACACTTGCGACCTGCGGATGCGAATAGGTGCAGCCCGGAATGTTCGAGGCATCAAATGGCTCCGCGTGATTTTTGCCAGCGATCCCCTCGACGCAGGTGACGCCCTCATGGCTCGCCTTGTGCGCCAGCCAGGGCGGCCCGGTAAGGTCGCCAATGGCATAGAGGCCGGGCACGCCGGTCTTGCCAAAGCCGTCCACGATCACATGCGTCTTCTCGATCTTCACGCCCAGCGCTTCGAGGCCGAGGTTCTCCACATTGCCGACGATGCCGACGGCCAGGATGGCGCGGTCGAATTCCTTCGTTTCCTTCTTGCCGTCCTTCGTCGTGATGTCAGCCGTCACCACGTTCTTGCCGGCCCTGACGTTCTCGACCTTGGCGCCGGTAAGGATGTTCAGACCCTGCTTCTTGAAATCCTTCTCGGCGAGCGTGGAAATCTCGGCGTCTTCAACCGGCAGGATGCGGTCCATGACTTCGACAACCGTCACCTCGCTGCCGAGTTCGTTATAGAAGCTCGCAAACTCGATGCCGATGGCGCCTGAGCCTACGACCAGCAGCCGCTTCGGCATTACGTCCGGCGTCATCGCTTCGCGGTAGGTCCAGATCAGCTTGCCATCCGCCACGAGGCCCGCCTGAGGGATGTCGCGCGCGCGGGCACCGGTGGCGAGCATGACGTGTTTGGCCGTGTACGGCGTATCCTTGCCGTCCTTGCCCTTGACGATCACTTTGGGCGCAGGCGCGCCTTTCTCGAGACGCGCGGTGCCTTCGATCACGTCGATCTTGTTCTTCTTCATCAGGAACTTGACGCCGTTCGACAGCTGCTGCGCCACGCCGCGCGAGCGTTTCACGACCGCCTCCAGGTCAAAGCTCGGGTTCTCGATCTTCAAGCCAAACGATTTTGCATGCTTGGCGAGGTGCAGCACTTCCGCCGAGCGCAGCAGCGCCTTGGTGGGGATACATCCCCAGTTCAGGCAGATGCCGCCCAGGCTCTCGCGCTCGACGATGGCCGTCTTCATGCCGAGCTGGCTCGCCCGGATCGCCGCGACATAGCCGCCAGGGCCGGAGCCGATGACGATGAGATCGTAATTGCTCATGATTTTCCTTCCGGCCTAAAGCAGCATCGCTTCAGGCGTTTCCACGTATCGCTTGAACGCCGCCAGCCATTTCGCGCCTTCGGCGCCGCCGATGACGCGGTGGTCACAGGTCAGCGTCACGCTCATCACGGTCCGCGCGACAATCGCGCCGCTATCGTCCACGACCGCGCGCTTCTCGCCGGCGCCGACCGAGAGGATCATGCCCTCCGGCGGATTGATGATCGAGGCGAAGGACTTGATGCCGAACATGCCGAGGTTCGAGATCGAGAAGGTGCCGCCCATGTATTCCTGCGGTTTGAGCTTGCGCTCTCGGGCGCGGGTCGCGAGGTCCTTCATCTCCTCGGAAATCTCTGCAAGCCCCTTGCCTTCCGCCTTGAAGATCACCGGCGTGATCAGCCCGCCCTCAACCGCCACGGCGACCGAGATATTGGCATGCTTGTGATAGGCGATACCCTTGTCCGTGTACGATGCATTGCAGTCCGGCTCGTCGATCAGCGCCAGCGCGGCGGCTTTGATCAGCAGGTCGTTGACCGAGATCTTCACGTCCTTCGGCGCGGCGGCGTTGATGGCGGCACGGCTTTCCAGCAGGTTGTCGAGCGTGATGTCGATGTTCAGCGGGAAATGCGGCACCTGCATGAAGCTCTGCGTCAAGCGCTTCGCCACAGTCTTGCGCATGCCGTCCAGCGGCTTCAGCTCGTAGGTGTCCGGTGCATAGACGCGATCGTCCAAGATTTGCGGCAAGATGAGGCCGTCTGCCGTCATCGGCGCGCCGACTTGCGCCGGCTGCGCGACGCCAGGCTTCGCGTTCTCGACATCGCGGCGGATGATCCGGCCATGCGGGCCGGAGCCCTTGAGCGCGCGCAAGTCGATGCCCTTGTTCGCGGCGATGCGCTTGGCCAGCGGGCTCGCCATGATCCGTGCGCCCACGTTCCGCTCATCCCGGCGCAAGCCAGGATCCAGAACGGCCACCGAAGACTGGGCCCCGGCCTTCGCCGGGGTGAGCGGAGAAAGAGAGACGGCGGGAGGTGTTGCAGGCTTTGGCGGAGGTGCAGCTTCTGCCTTCGCGGGCGCCGCCGCAGGCGCCTTCACGTCGCCGGCGCTTTCGCCCTCCTCCAGCAGCACGGCGATCACGGCGTTGACCTTCACGCCTTCGGTGCCGGCGGGCACCAGCAGCTTGCCGACCTTGCCCTCATCGACCGCTTCGACTTCCATTGTCGCCTTGTCGGTCTCGATCTCGGCGATGATCATGCCGGACTTGACGGTGTCGCCTTCCTTCACCAGCCATTTGGCCAGCGTGCCCTCTTCCATCGTGGGGCTCAGCGCAGGCATCGTGATGTTGATGGGCATCAGAGGCCTCCCTCACACACCTTCTTCGCCGCCGCGACAATATCGTCCGCATTCGGAAGGCTCAGGGCTTCGAGGTTGGCCGCGTAAGGCAGCGGCACGTCTTTCTGGTGGACGCGGATCGGCGGGGCATCGAGATAATCGAAAGCTTCCGCCACGACCGTCGCGGCGATTTCCGCGCCGACCCCGAAGAAGCGCCAACCTTCCTCGCAGCAGACGAGGCGGCTCGTTTTTTTGACGCTCTCGACCACCGTGTCGGTATCCAGCGGGCGCAGGGTGCGCAGGTCGATCACCTCGGCGCTAATGCCCTCGGCGGCCAGCCGCTCGGCGGCCTGCAGCGCAAAACCGACCATGCGCGAATGCGCAACCAGCGTCACATCCGTGCCTTCGCGCTTCACCGCTGCCTTGCCGATGGGCAGCACGAAATCGCCATCCGGCACCGGGAAGGATTGGCCGTATAGCAGCTCATGTTCGAGGAAGACGACCGGGTTGGGGTCGCGGATCGCCGCCTTGAGCAGGCCCTTGGCATCGGCGGCGTCATACGGCGCGATGACCTTCAGGCCCGGAATTTGTCCGTACCAGGCAGAATAGTCCTGGCTGTGCTGCGCGCCGACGCGGCTCGCCGCTCCGTTCGGCCCACGGAACACGATGGGGCAGCCCATCTGGCCGCCGCTCATGTACAGCGTCTTGGCAGCCGAATTGATGATATGGTCGATGGCCTGCATGGCGAAGTTGAAGGTCATGAACTCGACCACGGGACGCAGGCCCGCAAAGGCTGCGCCGACGCCAAGCCCCGCGAAGCCATGCTCCGTGATCGGCGTATCGATCACGCGGCGGTCACCGAATTCCTGCAGCAGCTCGCGCGTCACCTTGTAGGCGCCCTGATACTGCGCAACCTCCTCGCCCATGACGAACACGCGCTCGTCGCGGCGCATCTCTTCGGCCATCGCATCGCGCAATGCGTCGCGCACAGTGGTTTCGGTGAAAGTGGTGCCTTCGGGGAGTGAAGTATCGCGAAGCACGCTCACCCGTGGGCCATCATCCAAAGTCCGCTCATCCCGGCGAACGCCCGGAACTGGAGCAGTATCAGCCTTCACTTCCGAAGTCTGGGCCCCGGCTTTCGCCGGGGTGAGCGGAGCGGCAGAGGCCACCTCGCCATCGCCCGTAAGCACGGCAATCACCGCATTCACCTTCACGCCCTCGGTGCCTTCCGGCACAACGATGCGCGCAAGAATGCCTTCATCGACGGCCTCGACTTCCATCGTCGCCTTGTCGGTCTCGATCTCGGCAATGATGTCGCCGGATTTCACGGCGTCGCCTTCCTTCTTCAGCCATTTGGAAAGCGTGCCTTCCTCCATGGTGGGCGACAGGGCGGGCATCAGGATATCAACAGACATGGCTCAGGCTCCGGCGAACGGAATGACTTGAAGGAAGATCATGATGAGGCTAGCCACACCGGCAAAGTAGGCCAGCGTGCGCACGACCGGAATGCCAAACCAGTAAAGCGGCGCAAAGATAAGGCGCGCGAAGAAGAAGATCATGCAGCCGAGTTCCGTCCACTGATTGGTCCGCTCACTGAGCACAGCCACTAGGACGAGCGGTACAAACACGCACATCATCTCAATCATGTTTGCGGTGGCGCGCTTGGCGCGGCCGAGGGGCGCGCCATAGGCACCGAGATTGTCGCGCGGGCCGAGCAGGTCGCCCAGCTTGAACTGCCGGTTCGCGGTGACGATCTCGCCAAGGATATAGAGGAAGAACAGCAGCGCTGTCGCGGAAAGCCAGGAGAGTTCGGGGGTCATGCGCAGTCTTTCTCCGGCCACTGTCTGACAAAGGGTCGCCCGTCCGCATCAAAGGGCAGGCTGAATACAAAGGCCTCGGGCGACGGACCAATCTCGGTGAGCCGCCGCATCCGCGCGATGGCCTCTTCAACCGTCGGCTGGTGACCTTCGGCGACCCACCAAAGCGCCATATTGGCAACGCCTTCGACAGGCTCGAACCATTTCTGCCGGTCGCGGATAAGTTTCGCGTGGACGGTCTTGTAGGCAAACTCGAACAGGTGATCGAGACTCTGCCAGACCGACATGTTGATGATCACACGCGGATCACCCTTAAACACCGGCGCAGACGTGGCGTCATTCCCCGCCTCATCCTTCAGGCGCCAGACATAACCGGGCGAGCGCTCTGCAAGCTCGTTGACCGGTGCCAGTTTCGCCACAAAGTCCGCCATCTGCGGCGCCTCTATTCCTTCATGCGCGATACGCGCAATGTTGGCTTGCGCGATGTGAAAGCGGGCCATCAGACGGCTTCCCCGATCAGGACATCCGTCCACAGTTCACTGGCGTCCGGCTCCGGGCTCTCCAGCGAAAAGTCCGCTGCCTCTTTGACGATGGCCTTGATCTCGTTGTCGATCTTTTTCAGGTCATCTTCCGTCGCATGGCCGAGCTCGAGGATCTGGCCTTTCAGCCCTTCGATGGGGTCATGATGCGTGCGGATATCGTCGACTTCCTCACGCTTGCGATACTTCGCGGGGTCCGACATCGAGTGGCCGCGATAGCGGTAAGTTTTCATCTCGAGAATGTACGGCCCCTTGCCGGCACGCGCATGCTTCACGGCGCGCTCGCCCGCCTCGCGCACGGCCAGCACATCCATGCCGTCCACTTCCTCGCCTTCGATCTCGAAGCTGATGCCCCGCTTGTAGAGCTCCACTTCGGCGGAGGCGCGCTCAACGCTCGTGCCCATCGCGTACATGTTGTTCTCGATCACGTAGATCACCGGCAGCTTCCAGAGGCTCGCCATGTTGAAGGCCTCGTAGACCTGGCCCTGGTTCGCGGCGCCGTCGCCGAAATAGGCGAGGCTGACATTGTCATTCCCGCGATACTTGTTGGCGAAGGCGAGGCCGGTGCCGAGCGGCACCTGCGCGCCCACGATGCCGTGGCCGCCATAGAAGTTCTTTTCCTTGGAGAACATGTGCATCGAGCCGCCCTTGCCGCGCGACAGGCCCCCGATGCGTCCGGTCAGCTCCGCCATCACGCCGTTGGGATCGAGGCCGCAGGCCAGCATGTGGCCATGGTCGCGGTAGCCGGTGATCACCTGGTCGCCGTCCTTGAGGCAGGCCTGCATGCCGGTCACGACCGCTTCCTGCCCGATATAGAGGTGGCAGAAGCCCGCGATCTTGCCCATGCCATAGAGTTGGCCGGCCTTTTCCTCAAAGCGCCGGATCAGCAGCATGTCGCGGTAGAATTTCAGCATCTCGGCCTTTGGGGCCTTCGCGGGTACTTTTTTCGAACCCTTAGGTCTGGTTGCCATACGATGTGCCTCCCTGACCCCTTATGTCGCCGCAATTTTGCAGCGACAAGTCAGAACATCGTTGTCAATTTGCAGAGCTCGTTTCCGGCGTGAGCAGCACGATTTCGCCCGGGTAAACAAACGCAAGTTTGTCGCGCGCCAGAGCCTCGACATAGTCGCGGTCCATCGAGCCCGGCGTCAGGCGGCGGATATCTTCCTGAAGGCGCACTATATCGCCCTGGATGGCCGCCAGTTCCCGCTGTTTCTCTTCCAGCTGGATCTGCGCATCGGTCCAACGGCCCAGCCCCTTCTCCCCCGCAAATGCGTGGAAGGCGAAGTAGAGCACCAGAAGACTGAGCCCGAGAGCCTGAAGCCGTGAAACCATGGAATCACTGGTACCGGGCGCGGGTAACCAATCCCTTACCGTACCAGGATGGCCTTCAGCCGGCTCGCCCGCTCAGCGGGATCAACGCCTGTAAGATCAAGCCATTGGCGGTCGATCAGGAAATATTCGAAATCTTCCGGCATCTCGGCAAAATCGAGCCGCACGGGCACAAGCTTCCGCTTGTACTTGTCGGCAATGTAGATTTCGCGGCGCACATTGTCGGACTGGAACGCCTCGGCCGAGCACATCAGGCAGAACGTGTCCGATTCGCGAATCGCCCGCACGATCATCCCTGCCCAGTTGCCACCTGCCTGGATCCCGTCACGGTCGATCCATACGTCCCGCCCGGCCCGCTCCACTTCCTCCACCATCGGATAGACGATGGGCCCGTCCCGGCGCGAATAGGACACGAACACCTGCGCCGCCCCGCCAGCCGCATCATCCGCCGCAACGTCTTCCGCTACCGCCACGGGCGCAGCCGCAGCAGGCGCCGGTGCCCTCGGCAAGTCTGCCAGCATCTCGCGCCGCCCGCCCGCATACCCGGCCGCGACGCCTGCCACCACACCCCACGCGGCGCACGCCGCCACGAGCAACGCCAGCGGCGCCTCCGGCATTGTCAGGTAGGCCGCCGAGCCCAGTAACGCCGTCGCCACCAGCCCTCCAGCAAGCGCCAATCCGGCAGAAAACTGCACCCGCACCTTCGCCTTGCGCTTGCGTGCCTTAGCCTGCGGCGCCGGCTCTTCTTCTCCGCCGCCAGCCTCACCCACCGGCGGCGCCCCGACGCGCCGCGCGCCGATCACTTTGTCAATTTCCTGCGCCGCTTCGACAATTTTCCAGACCGCCGCGATCCGCGCCGGGACAAATGTCAGGTCGAGCGTCGCCACATCGCCCAGACCGCGCGGCAACAGCGTGTGATCCAGCCGTGCAAAGATCAACCGGCCTTCCGTCCACGCATCAATCGCGCGGTTCGTGAAAAGTATCTGCTTGGACGAGAACTGTACCGCCTTCGACCAAAGCGCCAGCGTGATCTCCCCCGGCCGCGCCGGCGGATAGGCCAGCCGCTCCTCGGCACGCCGCACCATATAGCCGCGCTGCTTCAGCAAGCCTTCGATTTCCATCGAAGCCTCGGCATCCACATCCGACGCGAGAAGATAGATTTGGCGCATGCCGGTGCCCCGTGCTCAGCCGATGACCCGGCTGTAACACGAAGAAAATCGGCAGTCGCCTTTCGGTAATGTAATCCGGATCAGCCCGCGTTGATGCGCGACAGCCCGGCATAGATGCCGATCGGCCCCAGCTCTTCCTCGATGCGGATCAGCTGGTTGTATTTCGCAATCCGGTCAGACCGGCTGAGCGAACCCGTCTTGATCTGCCCGCAATTCGTCGCCACCGCGAGATCAGCAATCGTCGAGTCTTCTGTCTCGCCCGAACGGTGGCTCATGACAGCCGTGTAACCGTGCAGGTGCGCAAGTTCGACCGCGTCGAGCGTTTCCGACAGCGTGCCGATCTGGTTGACCTTCACGAGGATCGAGTTGGCCGCGCCGCGCTGCAGGCCCATCGCGAGACGATCCGGATTGGTCACGAACAGGTCGTCGCCGACCAGCTGCACTTTGTTGCCGATCATTTCGGTCAGCGCGATCCAGCCATCCCAATCATCTTCCGCCATGCCGTCTTCGATGGAAAGAATCGGATAGCGCGCGCACAGGTCGGCGAGATACTTGGCGAACTGCTCGGAGCTCAGCGACTTGCCTTCTCCGGCCAGTTCATACTTGCCGTTCTTGAAAAACTCCGTGGACGCCGCATCCAGCGCCAGCGCCACATCTTCACCCGGGCGATAGCCGGCCTTCTCGATGGCCTTCAGGATGAAGCCGATGGCCTCGTCGGTCGAACCGATGTTCGGCGCAAAGCCGCCTTCATCGCCAACGTTCGTGTTGTGGCCGGCATCGTGCAGCGTCTTCTTCAGCGAATGGAAAACCTCCGCGCCGACGCGGACAGCGTCCGCCATCGTCTCGGCGCTTACCGGCATCACCATGAATTCCTGGATGTCGATCGGGTTGTCAGCGTGTGCGCCGCCGTTGATGATGTTCATCATCGGCGTCGGCAACACGCGCGCATTGGCGCCGCCGATGTAGCGGTAGAGCGGCATCGAACAGGTTTCTGCCGCTGCCTTGGCCACCGCCAGCGAGACGCCGAGAATGGCGTTCGCGCCGAGGCGGGATTTGTTGTCCGTACCGTCGAGATCGATCATCAGCATGTCGATCATGCGCTGGTCGGTCGCGTCGAGGCCGGTCAGTTCGTTGCAGATCTCTCCGTTCACGGCATCAACCGCTTTCAGCACGCCCTTGCCATTGTAACGGGCCTTGTCGCCGTCGCGCTGCTCGTGGGCCTCGTAAGCCCCGGTGGAGGCACCCGAGGGAACCGCTGCGCGGCCAGTCGAGCCGTCGTCCAGCGTCACATCAACTTCAACCGTCGGGTTGCCCCGGCTGTCGAGGATTTCGCGGGCGTGAATGTCGATGATTTCGCTCATGGAATCTGTCCTTCGCGGGGGCTGCCAATGCGGGTTGACGCAGGCGTTAGATGGGTGCGCAAAGCTTCGCAAGCCCCCACAGGCCCGCTCTCCAGCTAAGCCTGGTCCGCAAACGGGCCTGTCAGGGCGCCTTTTACTCGGCCAATATGCCAGTTCAGTCCGTACAAGGTCTCGAACGCGCCGGTATCGGGCACTGCCCGGTCAATCCGTGCCGCCCGCGCATAGATCGCGGGCACACGCAAAGCGGAATCAAACGCGACCCGGGCGCGTCCGGCGAGGTCCTTCCTCCCGGAAACTGCCCTCAGCGCAACACCGCGCCCATGGTTCTGCGCCCGTTGAAGCATGAAGGAAAGTCCGGTCTGAAAGGTGCGCACCATGTGCTTCACCTGCGCCTCCGGCACGAAGACGGAGCGCGCGCCTGCCCGCTCGAGCGACGCGATCATCTCGGACTCGTCGCCAAGGGGGAACACACGCTTCTTGCCCCGCGTCACAAAGGTCGGCCCCAGCGCACCGGGGGCGGTCAGCGCGGCCTCGGCTTCGGCGCGCCGGAACATCATGTTGGGCCCGAAGATATGGTCTGCTCCGTTCACCGGCCCCCGCGGCGCGAGCGTCAGGCCAAACAGGTCCCGGTCATGGCTGCCGATGGCGTCATACCAGGGCTCGGTCGCCTCGATCGGCACCGGTTGTATGGCCCCGCCGAAGATCGCCGCGTCCGGATACTCGTCCGCCGCGCGCTCGAGTTCCCGCGCCCAGCCCGGATGGGGAAGAATGTCATCATCGGTCAGCACGACGAGGTCGCCTTCGAGATGCGGCACTGCAGATCTGAGCGCTTCCATCTTGCCGGGAATGGTGCAGCTCAGAACGATCAGCGGCAGCCGCTGCGCCCAGTCTTCCAACAGGTCCGGTGTCCGGTCTGTCGAGGCATTGTCGACCACCATGATTCGCAGCTGCCGGTTCGGAGGTTCGAGCTGCGCCAATGCCGGCAGCATCTGCGGCAGCGTCTTCTCACCGTTATGCGTCGCAAACAGGATGTCGATCTGGCGTTTCATCTGGTCAGACGCCTATCATGAATAGGCGTCCGAAAGATGAAAGTGCCGGCAAATGCGCGCCGGGAAGGCGAAATCGTCCACCCAAGAACGCAAAACGCCCCCTGCAATGCAGGAGGCGCTTGGAATCTGGCATTGCGATGCCAGCGAAGGCGAGAAGCCTCAGATGTCTTCGCTGGGCTCAAGGATCTGCTTGCCGCGGTAAACACCGGTCTTGAGGTCGATGTGGTGCGGACGGCGAAGCTCGCCCGAGCTTGCATCTTCAATGTAGGTGTTCATGTCGAGCCGGTCATGGGCGCGGCGCATGCGCGTGCGCGACTTCGATTTCTTGCTTTTGGGGACGGCCATGGCACTGCTTCCGGAATCTGATGGGGGCGCGGACCGGTGAGGTACGCGGGAAAGCGCGCCTGTTAACGCAGGCCGGAGCCTCTGGCAAGCGCCAAACGACAGGTTTGTCAGGCCGGCCACGATACGAAAATGGCCGGCCCGAAGGCCGGCCAAGGTATGCAAGAAGGACGCCGGTACTTCGCCCTGGCAAGAAGCCTGATTGGCTCTGCACCGACAGGTATAGTTAATATGAGAATGAGTCTGAACGAAGGCGTTGGTTTCCGTTGTCCGGCGTTCAGGATGCCGGCGCCTCAGGCCTGCGCAGGTCGGGTGAAGATTGCCTCCAGACTGCGCAAATTCATCCCGTTTTTCAGGTAGTTGGCCGGCGTCAGGTTCACCGCCTTGATGACCCCGCGCTCGATCCGGGTGCCCTCGCCGCTCTCGTCCGGCACCATGTCGAAATCAAGAATATTGATGCAGCCCGTATCCTGCTCGAATCCGGCGCTGGCACCGAGAGGCGCACCGATCACGTCCGCCAGCAGCATCCGGTTCATCACCTCGTGGGCCACCACAAGCGCCGTCGCCCACCCCGGCCGAAGCAACAGATCGCGCAACCCCGCCCGGCCACGGACCAGGGCATCGGCAAACTTCTCACCGCCCGGCAGGAACTCGGCGCCGGGCTCTCCCGCCTGCTCGAACGTGAACGTCATCACCGCGGCCAGATGTTCGGCGGAGTGGAAATCCATGTAGGTGCCGGACCGCAGCTCCCCGAATCGCTCGTCCACTTCCAGCCTCGGGGCCTTGGGATGCTCGGCCAGCACGATCTCGGCCGTCTGACGCGTACGAGGCAGCCCGGAATAAAGCGCGAGGTCGAAGTGCACCTCCGACAGGGCAATCCCTGCCGCACGCGCTTCTTCCTCGCCTCTCGGCGTGAGCGTGGCCACCTTCGGGTCGCGTGCCTTGCGGACGGCCTCCGAGGTATAGTCCACGAACCCATGCCGCATCAGGTAGATGCGGCGGCGCCCGGTTGTGCCGGGAAGCGCGCTCATCCGCGCGCCACACCCCAGTCTTTAAGCACTTCAGCCGTATGCTCCCCCGGTCCCGCAGGACGCCGCTGGATCGCTCCCGGCGTCGCCGAGAAGCGCGGCGCCGGCGCCGGCTGCACCACGCCTTCGATTTCCACGAAGGTTTGGCGGTCCACGTTGTGCTTGTATTTCGGCGCTTCCGTCATCGACAGGACCGGCGCAAAGCAGATGTCGGTGCCTTCCATGATCGCGCACCATTCGTCGCGCGTCTTGGTGCGGAACACGCTCATCAGCTTGCCCTTGAGGTCCGGCCACTTGGACTTGTCCATCTGCGCGTCCCACTCGGCGCCGGTGAGGCCCGCCTTCTCGCGCAGGATCGCGTAGAATTGCGGCTCGATCGACCCGATGGCGACCCACTTGCCGTCCTTGGTTTCGTAGGTGTCGTAGAAGTGCGCGCCGCCATCGAGCATGTTGGCTTCGCGCTCGTCGGTCCACACACCCATCGCTTTCATGCCGTAGAACATCGTCGCAAGGCTCGCCGCCCCGTCCGACATCGCCACGTCCACGACTTGGCCCTTGCCGCCATTCTTGACGTTCAGGATGCCGGCCAGCAGTCCCATCGCCAGATATAGCGCGCCGCCGCCATAATCGCCGACCAGGTTCAGCGGCGGACGCGGACGCCCGTCGCCGTCGCCCATCGCATGCAACGCTCCGGTGATCGCAATATAGTTGAGGTCATGCCCCGCCGCCTGTGACAGCGCGCCGGTCTGCCCCCAGCCCGTCATCCGGCCATAGACCAGCTTCGGGTTGCGCTTCAGCACCTCGTCCGGGCCCAACCCGTTGCGCTCCATGACGCCCGGCCGGAAGCCCTCGATCAGGCCGTCGGCCTTCTCCAGCAGCTGCATCGCCACTTCGACATCCTTCGGGTCCTTGAGGTTCAGCCCGATCGACCGCCGCCCCCGGCTCATCACGTCCGCCGCACGGCCCGGACGGCCATCGCCCGGCCGGTCGATGCGCACGACGTCGGCGCCGAGGTCCGACAGCAGCATCCCGCAGAATGGCCCCGGACCAATCCCTGCGAATTCCACAATCCTGACGCCCGAAAGCGGTCCCTGGCTCATTTTGGCCTCCCTGTTCGCACTGTTATTGGCTGAGTTAGGCGAACTTTAAGTGTCAGGGCCGCAAAAGGAAGGGGTGCCGCCGCGTCCGCTGGCTGCCCCCTGTATCCTGGCGCGTATCCGCATGTCCGACCTGTCCTTCTTCGATCCCCCCATCGAAATCGCGGCAGGCAGCCCGCGCCTCGAGATGATCATCTCGCGCCTGCGCACCAGCGGCATGCGCCCCTATCCCGCCAGCCACCCGATCGACTTCAGCGCACCCGATCCGCTGCTGATCGACATCCCGACCGCCACCCGCGACGTGCTCGACGCCCTCTCGCGCGCCGCGATGGTCCAGGCGCACCGCCAGATCGTCCTCATCGACACCTCCGGCGCAGAGTTGCCCTCGGGCACAGAAACTGTCCTCCTGCGCCGCGACCGCGATCTCGGCGCCCTCAAGAGCCGCCTCACCGCCCTCGCCCGCCGCGCCAGCCGCCTGCGCGAAGCGGAAATCCGCCGCGACACCGCCGCCGCCCTCGGCATCCGCATCCCGCCCGCCGATCTCGCCGCCGTCCCCTCGCTCCTTTACATCGGCGAAGGCTCGCCCCTGTTCCTGTCGCTGCAAGGCCCGCTGCGGCAGCGCGAGATCGACCTCACCGCCGCCATCAGCCTCGACACCGCCCGCCAGTACATGAGCGAGCGCCGCTTCGCCGCTGCCCTCCTCGACCTCGACTCCTTCCGCGGCGATGCGAGCGCCACTGCCCGCTGGATTGCAGAGGAAAACGGTCTCGGCGCCCTGCCGATCATCGCCCTCTCGCATCCCGACATTGCTCTCAACGACAACCAGAACACCGTCATCGCGCTTGCCACGGAAGTGATCGACGCGACCGGCCGGATGGCTCACATCGTCTCGCTGATCGAAACAGTCTGCCGCCGCCTCGTCGCTTTCACGCCTGTGATGCCGCATCCCGCCCAGGCTTCGGTGCTCGCCGATTTCACCACCGGCCTGTTCAGCCGCCGCTTCATGGACCTCCACATCGCCCGCCAGATGGAAGTGTCCACCCAGCGCGCAGATCCCCTCTGTGTACTGACCTTCCGGCTCGACCCGCCCATCGCGCCTTCGCGGCCGGCCCAGCTGGCCTTCGCCGAAATCATCCGCAGCCAGATTCGCGATGCGGACTGCCCCGCCCTGATGCAACCCGGCGTCTTCGCTATCTCGCTGCCCGCCACGCCCTATCGCGGCGGCATCCGCCTGGCCGAACGCATTTCGGAAGCAGCCGCCCGCCATCCCGGCTTCAGCGAGGGCGGCTTCGGCTATCGTGTCATCGAGCGGCGCGCCTACCACTCGGCCGAAACGCTGCTCAGCGCAGGCGTAACGGGGCCGCTCCTGCGCCCGAGACTTGCCGCCTGAGACCTACTCCTCCGTCAGGAAGCCGGTCCCGAGCTTTTTCTTCCACTTGTCCTCAGGCTCCGCTGCTTTGCGGCTCGCCATCTTCGCGACCGCATCAGCGGCTTCGGCAGAGGCAAGCCCGCAGGCCGCCTCCAGCTCCTTGAGGAACGCCTTCACCAGCGGAATGCGCCGGTCCGGCGCGCCGCCAAGGCCCGAATGGACCAGCTTGGAGTCCGGACGGAGTTTGAGCTGGTTCGGCCGTGAGCGGACGATCTCCATGAGCCGCTGCGGATCCATGATCGTATCCGGCCGGAAGGACAGCACCGCACCCTTCTCGCCGGCATCGAGCTTCGAAATGCCGAGCGTCCGGCACTGTACCTTGATTGCCATGACGTCCAGCAGCTGCCGCGTCGCGTCCGGGAGCGGACCAAACCGGTCAATCAACTCCGCCGCAAAGCTCTCGCGGTCCTGCGCCGTCGTGATGTCCGACAGGCGCCGGTAGAGCGACAGGCGCACGTTGAGGTCTTCGACATACGCGTCGGGGATCAGCACGGCGACGCCAAGGTTGATCTGCGGCGACCAGTCGTCGGCCACATCTTCTTCGTCCTTCGCCCCGGCCTTCAGCGCCTTGACGGCATCCTCGAGCATCGACTGGTAAAGCTCGACACCCACCTCTTTCACCTGCCCTGACTGCTGGTCGCCGAGCAGGTTGCCCGCGCCGCGCATGTCGAGGTCGTGGCTCGCAAGCTGGAAACCGGCGCCCAGCGAGTCGAGCGACTGCAACACCTTGAGGCGCTTCTCTGCGCTTTCGGTGATCACTTTGTCCTTCGGCGTCGTGAAGTACGCATACGCACGAAGTTTCGACCGGCCCACGCGGCCCCTCAGCTGGTAAAGCTGCGCCAGGCCGAACATGTCGGCACGGTGGATGATCAGCGTGTTGGCGCGCGGAATGTCGATGCCGCTTTCAACGATCGTCGTTGACAGCAAGACATCATACTTGCCGTCATAGAAGGCCGTCATGATGTCTTCGAGTTCTCCGGACGCCATCTGCCCGTGTGCGACGATGAAACTGACTTCCGGCACATGCGTGCGCAGGAAGGTTTCCAGCTTGTCGAGGTCCAGAACACGCGGCGCCACGAAGTATGCCTGCCCGCCCCGATACTTCTCGCGCAGCAGCGCTTCGCGAAGGGTAACGGTGTCTTCCTCGGTAATGTATGTGCGCACCGCAAGCCGGTCCACAGGCGGCGTCGCAATGATCGACAGATCGCGAATGCCGGTCAGCGCCATCTGCAAGGTCCGCGGAATCGGCGTTGCAGACAGCGTCAGAACGTGGACGTCGGTCTTCAGCTCCTTCAGCCGCTCCTTGTGCTTCACGCCGAAGCGCTGCTCTTCGTCCACAATGATCAGGCCGAGGCGCTTGAACTCGATCTCCTTGGTCAGCAGCGCATGCGTGCCCACCACAACGTCAATGCTGCCATCCGCGAGGCCCGCACGCACTTCGCCGGCTTCCCGTGCACTGACGAAACGCGAGAGAGGCCGCACAGCCAGCGGCCAACCGGCAAAGCGCTCCTCGAAAGTCTTGAAATGCTGGCGCGCGAGCAGCGTCGTCGGCGCAATCACGGCTACCTGCTTGCCTGTCATCGCAGCCACGAAGGCCGCGCGCAGCGCCACTTCCGTCTTGCCAAAGCCGACGTCGCCGCAAACCAGACGGTCCATCGGCTTGCCGGATGCAAGATCGCCGAGCACATCTTCGATGGCTGAAAGCTGGTCCTCGGTTTCCTCGTATGGGAAGCGCGCGGCGAATTCCTCGTAGAACCCCTGCCCCGCAGACATGGCCTCTGCGCGGCGCAGTTCGCGCGCGGCGGCAATCTGCATGAGCTCCGCCGCCATCTCGAGGATGCGCTTCTTGGCCTTCGCCTTGCGCGTCTGCCAGCCTGCGCCGCCCAGCCGGTCCAGCTGGCTTTCGGACTCTTCCGAGCCATAGCGGCTGATCAGTTCGATGTTCTCGACCGGGAGGAAGATCATGTCCCCACCGGCATATTCCAGCTGCAGGCAGTCATGCGGCGCGCCGGTGAGTTCCAGCGTGCGCAGGCCCACATATCGGCCAACGCCGTGATCAACGTGCACGACGAGATCGCCCGCCGTCAGCGCGGTGGCGTCCGTGATGAAGCTTGCGGTCTTGCGCTTGCGGCGCGGCGCGGCAAGCCGGTCACCGAGCACATCGGCTTCCGAAATCATCGCAACGCCCGGAAGCGTGAAGCCCGCCTCGATCGGCACTTCGGCCACCGTGAAGTCAGTCTTCTTAGCGGCTTCCAGCGTGTGCACCTGCGCAAGACCGGTCAGGCCGTGATCGCCTAGCACGTTGATCAGTCGGTCCGCCGATCCAGTCGACCAGGCGGCGAACACCACAGGTTTGCCGCTGGCATACAATGCCTTGGCATGCGCGATCACGGTCTCGAAGATGTTCTCGTCCGTACGAAGACGTTCCGGGGCGAAATCCCGTCCCCGGCGCCCGCCCATGTCGAAGGCGCTGCCAATGGGTTCATTCGGACTGAACTTGACCACTGGCCGATCCGCAAGGCGCGCGTCGAGTTCGTCCAGCGTCAGGTAAAGCCGCTCAGGCGGCAGCACTTTCGCCGTGCGAATATCGCCGCCGCCGGCATCCAGTCGTGCCAGGTGATAATCGCTCGCCTGCGTCAGGCGCTCATGCGCCGCTTCGGTCGAAAGGGCGCTGAGGCCCCACAGCGCGGACGGACCGACATAGTCGAACAGCGTGTCGAGATGATCATGGAACAAAGGCAGCCATGCCTCGACCCCCTGCCGGCGGATCGAGGCGCGCGCGGCCTCATACATCTGATCGCCCGATGGCGGGCCGAACGTATCGAGGAACCGGTCACGGAAGCCGCTGAGCACCCTGTCGTCGAACAGGATCTCGCTCACTGGCGCAAAGGTCACGCCCTCGGCAGTGCCGGTCGAGCGCTGCGTCTCGGTATCGAAGCTGCGCAGCGTCTCCACCACGTCGCCAAAGAAATCGAGCCGGTAGGGCTCCAACGCCGTCGGCGGGAAGATGTCGATGATGCCGCCGCGGATCGCATATTCGCCCTGCTCGCGCACCGTGCTTGAGCGGACATACCCATTAAAGGCCAGATACTCGGTCAGATCAGCGGCTTTCACCGTCTGCCCCTTGCGGATCGCGAAGGACGAGCGCCGCAGCGTTGCAATCGGCGGCACGCGCTGAACCAGCGATCCCGCCGTCGTCACCACCAGCAGCGGCCCCTGCGAGGCTTCATAGCGCGCAATCCGCGCGAGGCCCGCGCAGCGCCGCGCAGCGACAGCAGGTGTCGGGCTGATCCGGTCATAGGGCAGCACGTCCCAACCCGGCAGGTCTGCCTGCTCAAGCCGCGGCGCGGCAAACTGCGCCATCCGCCGCGCGGCCTGCGCCATCCGGTCATCCCGCGCCACATACACGCCGATCCCGCCGCGCTTCATCAGCGCGTCGCAGAAGGTGATCACGTCAGCGCCGAACGGCGCACCGGCAAAAGCGGAAGGGCCGCTCAGGGATTTCAGCAAATCAGCGGGGGTCATCAGGCTACCTTGTCACCCGGCGTCAGCCGGATTGCGCGGCGTAGCGGAATGCGATCAGCTGGTCCAGCACCGGGCCCCGGTGATTGTCAGGCACGTCCTTCTGCCCGATCAGCCAGGCATAAACCTCCCAGTCGGGCACGCCGAGCAGCCGTTCGAACTCATCAAGACCGGCGGGGTCCATCGATTCGATGGCGCTGTCGGCGAAGCTGCCCATCAGCAGGTCCATCTCCCGGAAGCCGCGCCGCCAGGCCCGGAATTTCAGTTTCTTGCGCCGCTCGTCTTCAGTCATTCCCGCCTCTCGGAGAGGGGCAACCCCTCTGGATACTCTACACGGACTTGTGGACTGTTTCTGGAGTACCAAAGCCCGGTTTATGCAACACCTTATGCCACAAAAGCAGAGGGGAAAGCCCGGCGCTGATTGTGCCGCACCCCGGCTGCGCCTAGCTTGGCCCCGTCATGCGCGACGAGCGACTCTTCCCGCTGTTTGCCAGCCTCGACACGCTGAGCGGCGTCGGGCCCAAACTGCTGCCGCTACTACAGCGCCTGTGCGGTGGCAACACAGTCTGGGACCTGCTCCTCCACCTGCCCGAACGCTGGATCGACCGCCGCGTCCGCGCCCATTTCGACCAGACCGTCCCCGGCGAGGTCGCCACCGTCCGCGGCGAAGTCATCGTCCACCACGCCCCCTACAACGACCGCTCGCCCTACCGGATCCAACTCGGCGACGACACCGGCTTCCTCACCCTCTCCTACTTCCGGGCCGATCCGCGCTGGCTGAAATCGCAATTCCCGGTGGGGGCAACGCGCATCGTTTCGGGGCGGGTTGAGGATTACAAAGGCGAGCGGCAGATCACGCATCCCGATTTCGTCGTCGATCCGGCCAAGGGTGATGCGCCGCCTGAAGTCGAGCCGATCTACGCGCTGACCGCGGGCCTGACCAACCGCCGCATCCACGTCCTTGCGATGCAAGCGCTAAAAAGCCTTCCGAAGGAATTGCCGGAATGCGCCGATCCTCACCTGGTCAAGCAACGCAGCTGGCCGCCGATGGCCGTTGCGCTGCAAACACTGCACGCGCCGGAACGCTATGACGAGGAAGCCTTTTTCCTCGCC
>VYLE01000005.1_pt1 | contig 243751 bp, 224 predicted proteins | sample 5114391 | NCBI WGS metagenome assembly VYLE01 (sample SAMN12291771, study PRJNA351875) | freshwater metagenome | isolation source: freshwater lake | place: USA: Michigan, Kent Lake | collected 2013-08-15
CGACTCGGGCCCGCCCCGCGGCCGCCGGGGGCCGCCGCGCAAGGGCAAGCCCCAGTTCGACAAGCGCACGCTGCCGAAGGGCGCCGGCAAGAAGAAGCGGCGTTGAAGCAAACCTGCCAATGCCCGCGCATGCGGGATACGGCATGACCCAACGTCATTGTGCAGTGCGCCTTGCAATCGCCATTCTGGCATCAATGATGTCATCCATGTTGAAGTCTGCATACGACAAGGAAGAAGAGGGCGACGTCGTCATCAAGGGCGCCCCCAGCCCGCGGCCGCGGGATGCCGCAACGCTGATCCTCGTGCGGCGGGACCAGGCACAGCCGCGCGTGCTGATGGGCAAGCGCGCCGGCACCAACACGTTCATGCCGGACAAGTACGTGTTCCCCGGCGGACGGGTGGACCCGCAGGACGGCAAGGCGATTGCCTGGGAAGAGCTGAAGCCGGAAGTGGACGCCAAGCTGCGCATCCAGAGCCGGCGCAACCCGCGCGCCTTCGCGCTGACCGCAATCCGGGAAACCTTCGAGGAAACCGGGCTGATCGTCGGGCGCTCTGCCGAGATGCCGGACGCAGCGCCGCCCGGCTGGGAAGATTTCCACAGGCTGGATGTGGTGGCGAATCTGTCGCCCCTGATCCTGATCGGCCGGGCGGTGACCCCGCCCTATCGGCCCAAGCGGTTCGATGCGCGGTTTTTCATGGCCGAAGCGGAGCTCGCCCTGATCGACGAGCGCCCGCCAGTGGACGGGGCGGAGCTGTCGGACCTTCAATGGGTGACGCTGGCAGACGCGATGAAACTGGACCTGCCTTCGGTGACCCGGTTCATGCTGGGCGAGATCGGGGAGCGACTAGCCAAGCCCGGGCACGACCCCGGACCGCCCTTCCTGCGCTGGAGCCGCGGTGGGCACGCCACAGACCGGCTTTGAGCGCTTGACTTGCGCCCCTCACCTCGTCAATAAGCCCGGTTTCCGGTTTCAACCCTATTCGAGAAGGGCCACCCCATGGCCAAACCCGCCACGATCAAGATTCGCCTCAATTCGACGGCTGACACGGGCTTTTTCTACGTGACGAAGAAGAATCCGCGCACCATGACCGAGAAAATGGTGAAGCGGAAATACGACCCGGTTGCCAAGAAGCACGTCGAGTTCAAAGAAGGCAAGATCAAGTAAGATCCTGTTCTTTAGAGACTTTTTGAAAGCCCGCGCCTGTCCGGCGCGGGCTTTTCTGTTTCAGAAGACCTTGGCCTGCTGTTCTTCCTGGTTGTCGAGCGTCCGGATGCGGCGCAGCTGGGGGAAAATGACGGCAGAGGCGGCGGCGACGCCGATGGCCGCGATACCGCCTCCGACAACGGTGACCACGGGCCCGAAGATGGCCGCCATGAACCCTGCCCGGGTCTCTCCGAGTTCGTTCGAGGCGCCGACGAAGATAGAGTTCACCGCATTCACGCGGCCCCTGACCTCATCCGGCGTCCAGAGCTGAAGGATGATCTCACGAACGTAGACGGACACCATGTCGAACCCGCCAACGCACATCAGGGCGAGGATCGACAACCAGGCGATCGTCGAGGCGCCGAACACGGCGGTGGCGAGGCCGAAGAGGACCACACAAGCGAGCAGGATCCAGCCGGCATGGTCGCGGATCGGGAACGCCGTGATCAGAGCGATGGCGATGATAGCGCCAATGCCCGGCGCGGCGCGGAGCAGGCCCAGGCCGAGTTCGCCGGCATGCAGAATGTCACGCGCATAGATCGGCATCAGGGCGACAGCGCCGCCGAGCAGCACGGCGAAGAGATCGAGCGAGATAGCGCCGAGGACCACCTTCTCCTTCCAGATGTAGCGGAAGCCGCCGAGGATGCTCGACAGCGTTGGCGGCTCGCGGCTGACTTGCTGGTTGGGTTTGGGGATCGAGAAGATGAGCCCGGCCGCCAGGATGAAAAGGCATGTGGCGGTGCCATAGGCGGCCTCCGGCGCAAGGCCGTAGAGGAGCGAACCAATCACTGGCCCGGCAATGGTGGCCATCTGCCAGGACGTGGTGACCCAGCTGACGGCATTGGGGAAATCTTCGCGCGGCACGAGATTGACGGCGAGACTTGTCGCCGCCGGGCCGTAGAACGCGCGCGCAGTGCCGAACAGGGTGAGCAGACCGAGGATGATCATCGGCTCGAACCGGCCGTTGAGCACCATGAACAGGATGGATGCCGCGCAGCTCATCATGACGAGGACCGCGCAACCCATGACGAGACGGCGCCCGAGCCGGTCCGCCGCATTGCCAGTCACCACGACAAGCAGCAGCGCCGGCAGGAACTGCACGAGACCGATCCACCCAAGCAGCGCAGGGTTGCGGGTGACATCGTACATCTGCCAGGCGACCGCGACAGAGACGATCTGCGCCGAGAAAGACGTCAGGAACCGGGACAGGAAGTAGCGCGTGTAGGAGCTATGCCGGAAAGCCGCGAAACGGTTGGACATGGACAGCGCGGCCTGAAAGCGGAACGTCAGCGGCTGTCGCGCGCCAGCGGCGGCCTGTCAATCAGGCAGCGAGGCTTTCCACCCGGTTGCGGCCGGCGGACTTGGCGGCGTAGAGCGCAGCGTCGGCCCGGGCGAGCAGATCGGCCATCGTGTCATTCGGGCCGAGCAGCGCGGAGACTCCGGCGCTTACGGTTACCGCTATCTCTTTCGTTTCGCTCAGCACATTGAACGTGCCCGCAGCGATCGCCCGGCGCACACGTTCGGCGGCGGCGTAAGCCAACTCGCCCGGCGTTTCAGGCAGTATGACAAGGAACTCTTCGCCGCCCGGCCGGCACGCCACATCCATCGGCCGGATATTCTGGCGCAAGCGGTCTGCCAGTTCCTGCAGGACCTCATCACCCGCCTGGTGGCCATGTGTATCGTTGATCAGCTTGAAATGGTCGATGTCGAGCATCATCACCGAAAGCGGCTTTCCGCCCATCACCGCGCGGTGCATGAACTGCTGCAGCTGGCTGGTCATGTAGCGGCGGTTGTAAAGGCCTGTGAGCTGATCAATGACGGACAGCTCAAGACCGCGGTCAACGCGCTCGCGAAGTATCTCGACATAACGGGTGCGGCGCGTCTGCGTCCGGACGCGGGCGAGCAGCTCCTGCGTGTCGATGGGCGCCATGATCATGTCGCTTGCGCCGATCTCGAGGCCCTTCACGGCCTTCGCACGTTCCAGCGGATCGCAGATCAGCAGGATCGACACGGCACGGGTCACATCATTCGTCTTGAAGTGGGCGCAGAGTTTCAGAGGGTCGAAGGATTTGGAAAGCAGCGAAACGAGCAGCACATCGGTGCGCTCCTGGGCAAGGTCGCCCATGCTGCCGGACTCAAGCAGCGTCATGACCTTGTGGCCATGATCGCGCAGGACCGTCGCGATGCGAGCAGACGTGCGCGGATTGTCGTCGATCAGGAAGACGCGTGCAGGGCGGTCAACTTCATCTTCTGCAACGCCGTCAACCGCGCCGGTCTTGAGACCGCTGGCCTCGCGCTTGCGAAGTTCGGAAGTGACTGCGTTATAGCGCATCAGCGTGTTGACGCGGGAATTGAGCAGGAAGTCGTCGACCGGCTTTGTTAGGAAATCCTCCGCACCCGCATCAAGTCCGCGAACACGGTCCTCAGCATCGCTCAGCGCTGTGACCATGACCACCGGGATGTGGCTGGTCACCGGATCAGCTTTCAGGCGGCGGCAGACTTCGTAGCCGTCCATGCCGGGCATCATCACATCAAGGAGAATGATTTCCGGATCATGCTCGCGCGCCATCTCCAGCGCCTGAGGCCCGTTGCTGGCCAGGATGACGGAATGGTATTGCGCCTCAAGCTTGGCCTGAAGCAGGCGGCGGTTTGCCTCAATGTCATCGACGATCAGGATCCGCGCGCTCATGCGGCGTCCTTGTCCTTCGGCATCAGGGCTTCAACGGCGCGGATGAACGAAGCTATCTGGATGGGTTTGGAAAGATAGCCTTCGCAGCCGGCCTCGCGCACGCGCTGCTCATCCGTGCGCATCGCGAAAGCGGTGACCGCGAGGACCGGGATGTGGGCGACCTTCTTGTCGTCTTTCAGCCAGCGGGTGATGTCGAGGCCCGACACTTCCGGCAGCTGGATATCCATGATGATCAGGTCCGGCAATTCCTTGCGGGCGATCTCGACCGCCTTTGCGCCATCCTTGCACTGGAAGGTCTTGAAGCCATAGGCGCCGAGCAGATCGCAAAACAGGCGCATGTTGAGGTCATTGTCCTCAACAACAAGCACTGTTCGGGAACGATCCTGGGCCATAATGCTCGAGCTTGCTGACGATTCGCGCGGATGCCGACCCGCCATTTTCAGCTATACTGTAAAAGGTTAACACGCTTTTATGCCGGGCTGGCGGCAGGTTTGCGGCACCGGATGGTCCGCGCGGGAAAAAATTGCGTCATGAAAAGCCTTTGCCGCGATTGCCTGACTGTAAAGACGGAGGATTTCAACCGTTGCAGAACGTGCGGCAGCCTGCGGGTTGTCAGCCATCCATCACTGACAGAATTGTCGATTGCACATGTGGACTGTGATGCCTTCTACGCGGCCGTTGAAAAGCGGGACAATCCGGAGCTGCGGGACAAGCCGCTGATCGTTGGTGGCGGCACCCGAGGCGTGGTGACAACCTGTTGCTATATGGCACGGCTCTACGGCGTGCGCTCTGCGATGCCGATGTTCAAGGCGCTGAAACTCTGCCCAGAGGCGGTGGTCGTCCGTCCTGATTTTTCCAAATACCGCGAAGCCGGCCGCGCGATCCGCGCACGGATGGATGCGTTGACGCCGCTGGTGCAGCCGGTTTCGATTGACGAGGCCTATCTTGACCTTTCCGGCACGGAGCGCCTGCACGGCGTGCCTCCCGCGGCCAGCCTCGCCCGCCTGGCGCTCGACGTCGAGAAGGAAGTTGGAGTCACGGTATCGATCGGCCTATCCGCCAACAAGTTTCTCGCCAAGACGGCCAGCGAACTCGACAAACCGCGCGGCTTTGCAGTCCTCTCGCCGGATGAGGCTGAAGCCTTCCTCGAGGACAAGCCTGCGAGCTTCCTGCACGGGGTCGGGCCGAAGTTTGCCGAGTCGCTCGCCCGGGACGGTTTCCACACGGTCGGCGACCTTCAGCGTACGGAACTGAAAGACCTCATCCGCAGGTATGGCGAAACCGGTGAATGGCTGAAGCGCTGTGCGCACGGACGCGACAGCCGCAAGGTCACTCCAAATGAAGATCGCAAATCGGTCTCCAGCGAGACGACTTTCTTCGAAGACACGGCGGACCTTTCTATTCTGGAAGACCATCTCTGGCGCCTGAGCGTGAAGACAGCGGACCGCGCGAAAGCAGAAGGCGTGGTGGGCATCGTCGTGACGCTGAAGCTCAAGACCTCCGACTTCAAGCCGATCACCCGGCGTATTTCCTTGCATGCGCCGACCCAACTGGCGCAGGAAGTTTTCCGGACGGCGCGGCCGCTCCTGGAAAAGGAGGCAACCGGACGAATCAAATATCGCCTGATCGGCATCGGCCTGTCGGGGCTGTCCGAGTACCATTCCGACAGCGTTGATCTGATCGATCCGAAAGTCGCCAAGCGCGCTGCAGCCGAACGCGCATCAGACAAGGCACGGGCAAAATTTGGCTCCGGCGCAGTGGTGACCGGCCGGACAGCGCGCATGGCGAGGAAAGACGAGGGCTGACACCGGGGTGCAGCCGAGTTAGGAGGAGCCCGGAAACAATTCAGGGAGCCTACCCATGTCCACCCCCGAAGCCCGGCTCGATGCGCTCGGCATCGTGCTGCCTGCACCGATGAAGCCGGTCGCGACCTATGTTCCGTTCGTGATCACAGGCAACCTGCTCTATGTCTCCGGGCAGGTAAGCGCGACGGCCGAAGGCCGCATTCTCGGACGGCTCGGCGAAAACATGGAGCTTTCCGCCGGCCAGCATGCCGCGCGCATCTGCGGCATCAACCTGATCGCCCAGTGCAAGGCCGCAGTCGGCGAACTTTCCCGGATCAAGCGCGTGGTGAAGCTCGGCGGCTTCGTCAACGCGGCGCCCGATTTTGTCGATATCCCGCAAGTCGTGAACGGGTGCTCCGACCTGATGGTCGAAGTGTTCGGCGAAGCCGGCAAGCATGCGCGCTCCGCTGTCGCCTGCCCGACCTTGCCGCTGGGCGTTGCTGTTGAAGTCGACGGCGTTTTCGAGATCGTCTGAGGCATGTCGAAGCCCTTCGACCTCGGTGCATTCGCGTATGCCCATCGCGGCCTCTGGCAGAAATCAGGGCCAGCGGAAAACTCTCTGGCAGGATTTCGTGCGGCGGCGCGCGCCGGGCTGGGAATCGAGTTTGACCTGCGTCCGTCGGCTGATGGCGAGACGATGGTGTTTCACGATTCCATGCTCGACCGGATGACGGCGGAAAGCGGCCTGTTCGAGGCGCGCAAGGCAGCGGACCTGAAGACCATGCAGCTGACCGGAGCGGATGAGACGATGCCGGCCTTTGACGACCTGCTAGACTTCTGGCCCCAGAACCTGCCGTTGCTCTGCGAGATGAAAGTGGATGGCTCGACCGATCCTGTGCGGTTTGCCGAAAACGTTGCCGCGCGGCTGAAGGACTGGAAAGGGCTCGCGGCGGCGATGAGTTTCTCCGAGGCCGCCGTGCGCGCGCTGCCGGAAAACATGATGCGCGGCCAGCTGGTACTGCCCTCAGCTCAAGCCGGCGAAGACCAGTTCACGGCCATTGCCGAGCGCGCCATCCGGGATGGAGTGGACTATCTCGCCGTTCATCACACAGACGTGGCCCGCGCCGATGCGCTCGCCCGGAAATCAGTGACGCCGTTCGTGGTCTGGACCGTGCGGACTGAAGCCGATTTGAAGGCGGTTCAGCCTTACAATCCCGCAATCATCTTTGAGCATATCGACCTGGCGCTCGCGGCACCCTAAATCAACGGGTATGGACGCCGCCCTCCCCCGCATCAGCCAGGCCAACGCGATGGCCGCCATTGATCCGGCGGCATGGGACGCGTGCGCCAATCCGCCGGGGCTGCCTTGCGATCCCTTCGTCAGCTGGAACTTCCTCGACACGATGGAGCGCTCTGGAGCGGCGACGCCCCGGACCGGGTGGAAGGCGAGCCACATTCTCGTGCATGATTCCGGCGGGCGCCTGCGGGCCGCGATGCCGCTCTATTTCAAGAGCCATTCGCGGGGCGAATTCGTGTTCGACCAGTCCTGGGCCGAAGCCTGGCAGCGGGCGGGCGGGGCCTACTATCCGAAGCTGCTCTCAGCCGTGCCCTTCACGCCGGTAACAGGGCGCCGGCGCCTGGTCGCGCCGGGACCGGACGAGGCACAATACCGGGCGGCGCTACTGCAAGGCGCGCTGCAGGTTCTGGAAGGCGCGGGCAGCTCGTCACTGCACATCAACTTCATCGAAGAGGCGGAAGTGGCGCCGCTCGAAAGCGCGGGCCTGCTGATCCGCACGGACCAGCAGTTCCACTGGAAAAACGAGGGGTACGGATCATTCGATGATTTCCTCGCTTCCCTTTCCTCCGAGAAACGCAAGAACCTGCGCAAGGAGCGCGCGAAGGCTCAGGAAGGGCTTGAGTTCCGCCACATCTCCGGCGCTGACATCACCGAGGCGCATCTCGACATCTTCTTTGAATTCTACATGGACACGGGCAACCGCAAATGGGGCTCGCCCTACCTGACCCGCGCGTCCTTCTCGATGCTCCGGGAACGGATGGCCAAGGACCTCTTGTTTATATTTGCCTATGAAGGCGACACCGCCATTGCCGGGGCCATGAACCTGATCGGCTCGGAAACACTCTATGGCCGCTATTGGGGCTGCATCGACCAGCGGCCGATGCTGCACTTCGAAACCTGTTACTATCAGGCCATCGACTATGCGATCGCTCACGAACTGAAAACGGTCGAGGCGGGCGCCCAAGGCGGCCACAAGCTTGCCCGCGGCTACGCCCCTGTGTTCACCTACTCCGCCCACAGGATCGCACACCCGGGGTTCCGCGACGCAGTTGCCGAGTATCTCGAACGCGAACGCGCGGCGGTGGACGCGGATATGGACTTCCTCAAGGACCGCACGCCGTTTAAGAAGAGCGAATGACCCTCCACGCCCCATACGATTCCGCAAACATCTTCGGGAAGATCCTGCGCGGCGAGATGCCGAGCGTGAAGGTTTTCGAGGACGAGATCGCCCTCGCCTTCATGGATGTGTTCCCGCAAGGCGAAGGCCACACGCTGGTCATTCCGAAGGGCGTCGAGGCGCGCAACTTCCTTGATCTGCCTGACGACAGGGTCGGCGCCTATATGCTGCGCGTGCAGAAGGTGGCGCGCGCCGTAGAGAAGGGCCTGCAGCCGGACGGGCTGCGCATCTTCCAGTTCAACGGCGCCCAAGCCGGCCAGACGGTGTTCCACCTGCACTTCCACATCCTGCCGGTCTGGGACGGCGTGAAGCCCGGCGCGCATGCGGCGGGTGGGATGAAAAACGCGGCGGAGCTTGAGCCGGTTGCCGCAAAGATCCGGGCGGGGTTTTGAGGGGCTTGCCCCGCTCGCCGGCATTCTTCCAAACCAATTCAACCACGCCAGCGTGTCGTCATCCCGGTTTCGCCGCAGGCGAAGACCGGGACCCAGCGCAAAGAAAGTCTGGGTCCCGGGCATTTGCTGCGCAAATCCCGGGATGACGACAAACTGCCGGTGTGGGAGCGGTGAAGTCTAAGAGAGCCCCAGCTTCGCCTTCAAGATATCGTTCACGGCTTGCGGGTTGGCCTTGCCGCCGGAGGCCTTCATCACCTGGCCGACGAACCAGCCGAGCGTCTGCGGCTTGTCTTTGACTTTGGCGACCTGTTCCGGATTGGCCGCGATGATCTCGTCAACCACCTTTTCGATGGCGCCGGTATCGGTCACCTGTTTCAGGCCATGCTTCTCCACGATCGCCGCAGCTTCACCCTCGCCTGCGATCATCCGGGCAAAGACGTCTTTTGCGATCTTGCCGCTGATTGTGTTGTCGGAGATCAGGTCAATCAGGCCGCCGAGGGCAGTCGCCGAGACCGGGCTCTGCGACAACTCAAGTCCTTCCTTGTTGAGATAGCCAAAGAGTTCCTGCGTCACCCAGTTGGCGGCAAGCTTCGCATCGCGCCCCTTGGCGACCACCTCGAAGAAGGCCGCCTTGTCGGCTTCCGACGTCAGTACGCTCGCATCATAGCGCGACAGGCCGTAATCTTTCTCGAAGCGGGCACGCTTCTGGTCGGGCAGTTCGGGCAGCGATTTGCGGATGTCCTCGATCCAGGCCTTCTCGATTTCGAGAGGCAGAAGATCCGGGTCCGGAAAATAGCGGTAGTCGTGCGCATCTTCCTTGGAGCGCATCGAGCGCGTCTCGCCCTTCACGGGATCATAGAGACGCGTTTCCTGATCGACTTTGCCGCCACCCTCGATGATCTCGATCTGGCGGCGCGCTTCGTACTCGATAGCGTGCTGGATGAAACGATAGGAGTTCATGTTCTTCAGCTCGCAGCGTGTGCCGAGATGCTTGAAGTCTCCCGTTTCGCGGAACTTTTCGTAGGCTCCGGGCTTGCAGACGGAAACGTTCACGTCAGCGCGCAGGTTGCCTTTCTCCATGTCGCCATCGCAGGTGCCGAGCGCGATGACGATGGCGCGCAGCTTTTTCACATACGCCGCCGCTTCGGCAGGCGAGCGCACATCGGGCTTCGAGACAATCTCCATCAGCGCCACGCCGGACCGGTTGAGGTCCACATAGGTCGCGTGCGGGTCCATGTCGTGGATCGACTTGCCGGCATCCTGCTCAAGGTGCAGCCGCTCAATCCGGCAAGGGAAGGAATAGCCCTTGCCGCCGGGGATCTCGACATCGACCTCGATCTCGCCTTCGCCGACGATCGGATGCGCGAACTGGCTGATCTGATAGCCCTGCGGCAGGTCCGGATAGAAATAATTCTTCCGGTCGAAACGGCTCCAGGTGTTGATCTGCGCCTTCAGGCCGAGCCCCGTTCGGATCGCCTGCTCGACGCAGAACTTGTTGATCACCGGCAGCATGCCCGGCATCGCCGCATCGACCAGCGAGACGTTGCAGTTCGGGTCCGAGCCGAACGCCGTCGAGGCGCCCGAGAACAGCTTCGCGTTCGAGGCGACCTGGGCATGGATTTCCAGACCCATGACGACTTCCCAGTCGCCGGTTTCGCCCTTGATGCGGAAAGTTGGCCGTTCGGACATCGATACTGAATCCTTGAAGTTTATGGCGCCGTTCTAAAGGCAGGAGGTGCGATCTGTCGAGGCTGCGGCCGCCTAGATCTTGCCCTCTTCCTTGGCTTTGCGCACCCGCTCCGCCCGGGCGGCCATTCGGTCCTTGATCGCCGCCTGGGTGCCGGGTTTGGGCGGAGGCGGGCTGGGCTCGGGCGCGGCAGGCTCGGGCGGCGCCTCTTCGGGCGAAAGCTTGCCTTCCTCAATCAGCTTGCGGCGGCGCGCATCAAGCTGGGCCTTGCGGGCGTCATAGGCGCGGCTGCGCGGCTCGAACAGGGCAGCGAGCTTGGTCTTCCCCGCCCCGCCAGGCGCGCTTCGGTCAGCGAGCTTCTGGGCCCGGTTCTTCAGGATGGTCGAAATCCGCCAGGCAACATACCCGGCCACCAGCACGCACAGGCCGACCATGATGCCCATTTCCGGGTCAGCGAGGCTGTACCCGTAGCGGGCCAATGTCCCGCTCATGAGGATCAGGCCCAGGACGAGGACCACGGCGAAAATTGCGAAAAAACGAGCCATAAGCTCAGTTTACCACCAGCGTTCCGGCTTGGCCACAAAGCCCGCTGCATCTTCCAGCGCGCCGCCAACCCGGAAACAGGCGGCTTCATCAAGCGCCTTGCCGATCACCTGCAGGCCGAGCGGCAGGCCATTCGCCGAGAGACCAGCCGGCACCGCAATGCCCGGCAGGCCCGCGAGGTTTGCCGTCACGGTGAAGACGTCATTGAGGTACATCTCGATCGGGTCACCGGACTTCTCACCAAACGCGAAGGCGGGCGACGGGCAAGCTGGCGTCAGGATCGCATCGCAGCTCTCGAAGGCCGTGACAAAGTCCTGGAAGATCTTGGTGCGAACCTTCTGTGCGCGGAGATAGTAGGCGTCGTAATAGCCGGATGAGAGCACATAGGTGCCGATCATCAGGCGGCGCTGCACTTCCTTTCCGAAGCCGGACGCGCGGGTCGCCTCGTAGGTCTGCGTCAGGTTGTTGCCATCGACGCGCGCGCCATAGCGCATGCCGTCATAGCGCGCGAGGTTTGACGAAGCTTCCGCGGGCGCCACGATATAGTAGGCCGGAAGGGCATACTTCGTGTGCGGCAGGGAGATGTCGACGATCTCGGCGCCGGCTTCCTTCAGCCACTTGATGCCCTGCTGCCAGAGCGCGTCGATCTCTTCGGAGAGGCCTTCGATGCGGTATTCCTTCGGAATGCCGATTTTCATACCTTTCACGCCCTTGCGCACATCTTTGCGCCAGTCCGGCGTCGGGATGTTGAGCGACGTGGAATCCTTCGGGTCATGACTGCACATGACTTCCAGCAGGATGGCCGAGTCCTCGACTGTCTTGGCAATCGGACCGGCTTGGTCGAGCGACGATGCGAAAGCGACCATGCCGTATCGGCTGGCGCGGCCATAAGTCGGCTTGATGCCCACGGTGCCTGTGAAGGCTGCTGGCTGGCGGATCGAGCCGCCCGTGTCCGAGGCGGTGGCCGCGAGACAGAGATTGCCCGACACCGCCGTGGCCGAGCCGCCCGACGAGCCGCCGGGCGTCAGGCCCTGATTGTCGCCCCTACGGCGCCAGGGGTTGATCGGCGGACCAAAGCGCGAGGTCTCGTTGGACGAGCCCATGGCAAACTCGTCCATGTTGAGCTTGCCCAGCATGACCGCGCCTTCGTCCCAGAGGTTCTGGGTGACGGTGGATTCGTAGGTCGGCGTGAATTCGCCGAGGATGCCCGAGCAGGCGGTCGTGCGCACGCCTGCCGTGCAGTAGAGATCCTTGATCCCGAGCGGGGCGCCGTCGAGCTTTCCGGCCTTGCCCTTGGCCCGGCGGGCATCCGATGCCTTAGCCATTTCCCGGGCCTTTTCCGGCGTCTCGACCACATACGCGTTCAGGACGCGGGCCTTCTCGATGGCCGCAATGAAGGCATCGGTCAGCTCAACCGAGGAAAACTGCTTCGATTTCAGCCCATCCAGCGCTTCGGCGAGGGTCAGGGCGGTGAGATCGGTCATCTGGATTTTCCTGTCATGGACCCCGCCTGCTAGAGGGCGCGGCGGAAAAGTTCAAGTCTTCGTGAGCCCATTGCGGCAGCCGGGAACGGGGCGCAAACTGGATGTTCAGACAACCGGCCCTCCGGAGGATTCCCGCATGAAACGCATCACGCTGGCCGTTCTGGCTGCCCTGACTCTGGGCGCCTGCAGCACCGCCCCCGCCGAGCCCAGGCTGCGCGGCCTTGAAAAGTATGCCGATGACCCGCGGCTCGGCCCGGAGAAGAAGAGCCTCTGCTTCGCCTCCAACATCGACGGCTTCAGCATGAATGAGCGGGAGTCGGTCGTCCTGCACGAGGGCCGAGACCGGTACATGGTAGAGGTCACTGCGGGCTGCATGGACCTCGATTTCGCCGAATCCATCGCCATCGACAGCAATGGCGGCTGCGTGACTCCGGGCGATTCCATCATCGTGGCGCGCACCCTGGGCGACTCGTTTGGGTCCAATCGCTGCATGATCCGTGAGATCCGCGAGTGGAATCCGAAGGCCGAAAAGCCTGAGGCCAAGGCGGAAGAAATTCCCGCCTGACCCCGCTGGCGCGCGCTCCGGCGCGTGCTAGACAGGCCGCCATGCTCGCACGAAACGAAGGGGGCCGCGCCGAGGTTCGCACCTCGCCCCTGCATGGCCGCGGTTTGTTTGCCTCCGGCCCGATCCGGGCTGGATCGTTGATCGGCGTTTTCCCCCTCCTCATCCTCAGCCATGAGGACACCGCAACGCTAAAATCCACGCGGCTCTACCACTACGTTTTCTATGTCGATGAGCGGGAGGATGGCGCAACACGGGCCGCCGTCGCCTTCGGTGAAATCTCGATGTGCAACCACAGCCCCGACGCCAATGCTGACTTTGAGGTTGACGCGGACGCGCAAACCGTCACGCTCACAGCGCGTGTCGCCATTGCGGCGGACGACGAGATTCTGATCGACTATCAGGACTTTGCAGAAGAAGCGCTCTGAGCGCCGCAACCTGTTCCGGGAGGACAAGACCATGACCAACACGGTTCCAAAAACCGCGCTCCAGCTTCGCAGCCATCTGAAGGCCTCGGGCGAACTCGAACTCTCGCTCGCGGAAGTCGCCGTGCCGGAGCCCGGCCCGGATGATGTGATCATCCGCGTCGAGGCAACGCCCATCAACCCGTCTGACCTCGGCTTGCTAGTTGGCGGAGCCGACATGTCGACGGCCGTCCAGTCGGGCACGAAAGACCGCCCCGTCATCACCGCCAAGGTGCCTGCCCCGGCGATGCGCGCGATGGCCGCGCGGTTGGACCAGTCGATGCCAGTCGGCAATGAAGGCGCGGGCGTCGTCGTGAAGGCGGGCTCCTCGCCGGCCGCCCAGGCCCTGCTTGGCAAGATGGTCGCCGGTCTCGGCGGCGAGATGTACTCGCAGTACCGCATGCTGAACGTCGCCCAGTGCCTGCCCCTGCCGGACGGCACCTCGGCCAAAGATGGCGCCTCGTGCTTCGTCAATCCGCTGACGGCGCTGTCTTTCGTCGAGACGATGCGGATGCAGAAACGCACCGGGATCGTGCACACGGCGGCGGCTTCGAACCTTGGCCAGATGCTCGTGAAGATCTGCCAAAAGGACAATGTTCCGCTGGTCAACGTGGTGCGCAAGAAGGAACAGGCGGACCTGCTGAAGGGCCTCGGCGCGAAGTATATCGTCGACTCCTCTTCGCCGAATTTCATGGAAGAGCTGATCACGGCCCTCGCCGAGACCAAGACCACGCTGGGGTTTGACGCGATCGGCGGCGGCCCGCTGGCGGGCCAGTTGCTGGTGGCCATGGAAGCCGCTGCAAGCCGCAATATGAAAGAGTTCAGCCGTTATGGCTCGGGCCAGGAAACGCAGGTCTACATTTATGGCCGGCTGGACATGTCGCCGACCGTTGTGCCGCCGGGGGTTGGCTTTGCCTGGAACCTGGGCGGCTACCTGCTGACACCGTTCCTGCAGAAGGTTGGCCCCGAGGTTCGCGCCAAGATGCGCCAGCGCGTAGTGGACGAACTTACGACAACGTTTGCGAGCCACTACACCGCCGAAATCTCGCTTGCCGAAGCGCTCGACCTGAAAACGCTGCACGCTTACAACGCGAAGGCAACAGGCACGAAATACCTGATCAATCCGAACAGGTAAGGTTGGCTCACAGTTTCCCGCTTGCGCCGCGGTTGGACACCTCACAGGCCGGAGTCATGCAAAAACTTGGCATTATTGCGATGGTGACTTCGTGCCTAGTGCAGGTTGGCTGCGGTGTGGGAACCGGTCCGTTTCGCAATGTGTTGGTCTGCCTGCACAATCCGAGCGAGGTCAGCGGATATGGAGAATTCCTAGACACTTACGCGAATGCTCAAGGCTTCATCTACACTGACAACACAGATACGATGTTGGCCCTGTCAGTTCGGGGGAATCCGATAAAAGCTGAAGAACTATCAAATCGCGCCTCACTGGATGCAAGGATAGATTCCGATATCGGCTACAGTTTCTGGGCTACGAACTGGGACCGCACTGAAACGGCAGTCGCCCATAGTTTCGCGATGACAGGAGACGTTAGGCGCGGCAGCGAACTGGCAGACCAATTCATAGAACAGGTGAAGACCAGATGGGAGGTCTTCGAACTTCCCCTTGCTGAACATCACTATCCGACCAGTTGCGAAGACGCGAAGGCACTAACATTCGGGGATCGCTAATGCTGGAATACTGCTCAGGCGGGTATCTTCGGTGGGGAGTTAAAGCTGCACCCCAAACTTCGCCTGTCGAAATACTCGGATACGCTGGAGAAAGTGGCAGGGGTAGGCGGACGCCCTACTCGACCGCCTTCGGCACAACGAAGAAGCCGTGCTCGCTGCGCGGCGCATTGGCGAGCACCTGGTCCTGGATGTTGCCATCCGTCACCACGTCCTCGCGCATCGGCAGCTGCGTCTCGACAACAGAGGTCAGCGGCTCAACGCCCTCGACATCGACTTCATTCAGCTGGTCGATCCAGCCGAGTATACCGTTCAGCTCGCCGGCGAGTTCGTCGAGACGCTCTTCCGGCACCGCAATGCGGGACAGGCGGGCAACTTTACGGACATCGTCGCGGGTAACGCTCATGAACCGGCTCCTCTGAAGCCGCCCGATTACGCCATAGGCAAAGCCGCTTCAAGGTCGTATGTGCCCACGGATGCCCGTTGTTGACCTCTTCGACCTGCCTGCGAAAGGCGTCCTGATCGGCCTTGACCCGGGCACGAAGACGCTGGGCGTGGCAGCAACCGATGCCAGCCGCATCCTGGCCAGCCCGGTCGAAACGATCCCGAAACTGAAGCTCGCCCCCGCGCTCGGGCGCTTCTTCGAAATCTACGACGACCGCAAAGGCGTCGGGCTGGTCGTGGGCCTGCCGCTGAATACCGACGGCAGCCAGGGGCCACGCGTCCAGTCGGTCCGAACGCTGGTCTCAAACCTGCTGAAGGTGCGCGACATTCCGGTCGCCTTCCAGGACGAGCGCTATTCCACCGTGGCGGCAGACGAGATCATGCGCGAACTGTCCTTTACCGAGCAGCGCCGCTCCGACCGCATTGACGCCATGGCTGCTGCGATGATCCTGCATGCAGCGCTGGAGCGGCTGGGGAAAGGCGCATGAGCGCTTTCTTCACGGCACTGGTGCCGGTCACCCTGCTGGTGGCGCTCGGCCAGTTCCTCGCCAAGCGCGGACTGGTCCCCGCCGAGGCCTTCCGCGCCCTCGACCGGCTTTCCTTCCTCGTTCTCCTGCCGGCACTGATCATCCGTGCACTGGCAAATGCGGAATTCAACGGTGCGCCCTGGGTTATGCTCGGCGCGCTGATCGCGGCGCAATTGGTCATGGGCGCCTTCGGCCTCTCTGCCCGCTTCTGGCCCGGCATGGCGCCGCCGGCCATCGGCACAATCATCCAGTCCAACGTGCGCTGGAACACGATCATCGGGCTTTCTCTCGGCGGGCTCCTGTTCGGCGATGAAGGCCTCGCCCTCGTCAGTCTTGCGGCCGCGGCGATGATCCCCGTCGCCAACGTCATCTCGGTCTACGCCCTTGTCAGTCATGCCGAGCGGCCGCCCGGCGACAAGCCGCGCCCCCTGCTCGCGCTGACGCGCAACCCGCTGATCTATGCCTGCCTCATCGGCATCGCGCTCGCGGGCCTCCATGTGCGCCTGCCGGTGATCGCGGACGAAAGCCTCAAGATGCTTGCCAATGCGGCCATCGCACTCGGCCTCCTGAGCGCGGGCGCGGGCGTCGATCTCGGCGCACTCAAACGAGCGGGATTGCGCACTTTCACCTGGTCCCTCGTGCGCCTCTTCGGGCTTCCGGCCGTCACGCTCGCCATCGGGCTCGCCATCGGCCTCAGCGGCCTGCCCCTCGCCATCGCCCTGATCTGCGCCGCGACGCCAACAGCGCCAAACTCCTACGTGCTCGCCCGAGAATTGGGCGGCGACACAACGCTGGCGGCAAACTTCATCGCCGCGCAAACCCTGCTCGCCGCGCTGACCCTGCCTTTGGTGTGGCTGGTGATCTTGGGTCTGGGGGCGGTCTGAAGGCTTGCCCGCCGCCGGAATCGCGCCTAAACCGCCGCAAATCGAAGGGGCCTTCATGGCAGCGGCGCAAGCAGACTACACCTTCCGGCACGATCACCTGCTCGGAATCGAAGGCCTTCACCCCCTTGATATTCAACACATTTTGGACCTCGCCGACACCTATGCCGAGGCCACGCGTGCAGGCCGCCGGCCCGATCCGGTGCTGACCGGCCGGACCGTGGTCAATCTCTTCTTCGAGAACTCCACGCGTACGCTCTCAAGCTTCGAAATCGCCGCCCGCCGCCTCGGCGCGGATGTCGTGTCGATGCCCGTCGGCAGTTCCAGCGTGAAGAAGGGCGAGACGCTAATCGATACGGCGATGACGCTGAACGCGATGAAGCCGGATGCACTCGTCATCCGCCACTCGGCCTCGGGCGGCGCGAAGTTGCTTTCCCGCAAGGTGGACTGCGCGGTGATCAATGCCGGCGACGGCACGCACGAGCATCCGACGCAGGCCCTGCTGGACCTGCTGACGATCCGCCGCGTCAAAGGCCGCATAGAGGGCCTCAAGGTCGTCATCTGCGGAGACATTGCACACAGCCGCGTTGCGCGCTCGACCACGATGGCGCTGCACCTGATGGGCGCCCGGGTGCACCTGTGCGGTCCGCGCACGCTAATTCCTCCGGGTACGGACACATGGAGCGCCGAAAGTGCGGGCACGGACTTTGACCGCGCCCTGCCTGGTGCAGATGTCGTGATGATGCTGCGCCTGCAGCTTGAGCGGATGAATGGCAGCCTTCTGCCGAGCCAGCGCGAGTATTTCCGCTATTTTGGCCTGACGGCAGACCGGCTGGCCCTCGCCAAGGACGATGCCATCGTCATGCACCCCGGCCCGATGAACCGCGGTGTCGAGATCGAAAGCTCCATCGCGGACGGCGAACGCTCGGTGATCACCCAGCAGGTGGAGATGGGTGTCGCGGTGCGCGAAGCCGTGCTCCACCTCCTCGCAGGAGGCCGCGCATGAGCCTCGAAATTCTCAACGCCCGCCTGCTCGACCCAGCGACCGGAACGGACGCGACCGGCGGTGTGCTGATCGAGAACGGCCTTATAAAGGAGTTCCGCACCGGGACGGGCGTATCCTTCAAGGATGCCAAGGAAACCATTGACGCAAACGGCCTCTGCCTTGCGCCCGGCCTGATCGACCTGCGCGCCAAGACCGGCGAGCCCGGCGAGGAGCACAAGGAAACGCTGGCCACCGCCTCGCGCGCCGCCCTCTCCGGCGGCATCACCAGCCTCGTCGTCATGCCCGACACGCGCCCCGTGATCGACGATGTCGCCCTCGTCCAGTTCATCGCCGAGCGCGGCCGCGAGACGGCCTTTGCGCGCGTCTATCCGGCGGGCGGCCTGACCGTTGGTCTCGCCGGTGAGGCGATGTCCGAGATCGGCCTGATGGCGGAAGCCGGCGCCGTGCTCTTCACCAATGGCGACTGGCCGGTGGCAAGTGCGCAGGTGATGAAACGCGCGATGACCTATGCGGCGAGCCGCGGCGCCATCGTCATGTCGCGCCCGGATGACCGCTCGCTGGCCGGCGGCGGTGTGATGAATGCGGGCGAGTTTGCAGCGCGCCACGGCCTTTCCGGCATCCCCATCGAAGCCGAGTGGATCGGCGCCGCGCGTGACGTCGTGCTGGCCGAGCAGACCGGCTGCACCCTAATCCTCGACCAGGTGACCTCGCAGCGCACGCTCGACATCGTCGACATTGCGCGCGGGCGCGGCGCGAAAGTGTTCACGACCGCCGCCGCACATTCGCTGTTCTTCAATGAGCTCGATGTCGGCGACTACCTCACCTACTGCAAAGTAAACCCGCCCTTCCGGACGGAGCAGGCGCGCAAGACGCTGATCTCTGCTCTCAAGGAAGGCGCGATCAATGCGGTCGTCTCCGCGCATGATCCTCAGCCTCCGGAGGAAAAACGCCTGCCCTTCGGCGAAGCCTCGTTCGGCGCGGCCGGCCTCGAAACAGTCCTTCCCTGCCTACTCACACTGGTCGCCGAAGACGAGCTGACGCTGCTCGAGGCCCTCGCTCCGGTCACCATCGGCCCCGCCTCGATCCTCGGCCTGCCGCAAGGCCGCATCGCCAAGGGCGCACCCGCAGACCTCATCCTCTTCGACCCCGGCAAACCCTGGCTCTGCGACCGCGACCACCTGCTCTCGCGCTCCAAGAACTCACCCTTCGACGGGCGGCGCCTGCAGGGCCGCGTAATGCGCACATTCGTGGGCGGCAAGACGGTGTTCGAGCGGTAGTCCCGCACATTGACTTTCCAGCAGCGGCGCCTTACTTTTCTCCTTACTGAATGTAAGGAGGCCGCCATGACCGCTGCGACGGTTACTTCCAAAGGCCAGCTGACAATCCCCAAGGATGTTCGGGAAGCCCTCGGCATTGGTCCCGGCGACCGCGTCGAATTCGTTCAGATGGCGGATGGCAGCTTTGCAATCAAACCGGCCACAAAGCCTCTCATGAGGCTCAAGGGCAGCATCCGGAAACCTCTTTCGCCTGTGTCACTGGCAGACATGGACGACGCGATTGCTGAAGGCGCAGCGGGCGAGTGACTGGAATAGATACCAACGTTCTGATCCGTTTCATCGCGCAGGATGACCCGGTTCAATCGCCTGCAGCCACACGATTCATGTCGACTTTGAATGCTGAGCAGCCCGGATTCATCAGTTCTGTCGTTCTTGCAGAAATCAGCTGGGTTCTGTTGCGAAGATATCGCCTTTCGCGAACCGAGATTGCCCAATCCATTCACGACCTTCTCGAAACGGCCGAACTGATTGTGGAAAACTCTGGTTGTGCGCACCGCGCACTCGCCGTGTACAATGCTGGCACATCGGTCGAATTTGCGGATGCGCTGATCGCTGAGATAGCGTCATTGGCGGGCGCGAACGAGACCGTCACCTTCGACAAGGTGGCGGCAGCACAAGCCGGGATGAAGCTGCTCAAGTAGCGCCCTCTTGCCCCATCCTGCCAGCCCCCCTAAACCTTTCCCCATCAGGGGCAAACCGGGAACACGCTGAACATGCCGGAATGGGCACTTTTCGCTTTGGCGTCGATCGTCGGCTATCTGGCCGGCTCGATCCCTTTCGGCCTTGTCATCACCAAGGCCGCGGGCCTCGGCGACATCCGCGCCATCGGCTCCGGCAATATCGGCGCGACCAACGTGCTGCGCACCGGGCGCAAGGACCTGGCGCTCGCTACCTTCCTGCTCGACAGCCTCAAGGCCGGCCTCGCGGCGCTGGCGTTCACTTATGTCGGTGGGCGTGAAGCCGGATTCATCGCTGGCGCCGCCGCCTTCATTGGCCATTGCTATCCGGTCTGGCTGAACTTCAAAGGCGGCAAAGGCATCGCGACCTATGCCGGCCTTCTCGCCTTCGTCACCCCGCTAAAGGGCCTCGTCATTGCGGCGCCGATCTGGCTCGGCCTGTTCGCCCTGACGCGGATTTCCTCACTGGCCGCGCTCGCTGCGGCTGCAGCGGTTCCGCCAGGCACGTATCTTATGGGCGAGCGCAACCCGCTGATCCTGACAGGGCTCACGCTACTCTCTGTCTTCGTCTTCTGGACCCACCGCGCCAATCTTGGCCGCCTCCTGAAGGGCACCGAGCCCCGCTTCGGCACACCGAAGACCAAGCCCGAGGAATGAGCCTCCGGTCGCTCAGCGATGCTGAACGCCGCGACTGGGTCCGCCTCGTCCGTACACCGAACATAGGTCCGCTGACCTTCGCCCGCCTGATCGAGCGCTTCGGAAGCGCGACCCACGCGCTTGCGGCCCTGCCAGAGATCGCCAGCCGCGTCGCCAAGGGCCGCCGCATCGAATTGCCCTCGCCCACGGCCATCGAAGACGAGATTGCCGCCACGCAGCGCTGCGGAGCCCGCCTGATCGCCAGCTGTGAGCCGGACTTTCCGAAGCTGCTCGTCTCGCTGGACCCGCCCCCGCCCCTGCTCACGGTCCTCGGCAAGCTTAGCCTCGCCCGCCCGGACGCCGTCGCCATTGTCGGCGCCCGCAATGCCTCCGCGGCCGGCCGCAAGATCGCGCGTGACATGGCCGCAGACCTCGGCCGCGCCGGTCTCGTCACCGTCTCCGGCCTCGCCCTCGGCATTGATGGCGAGGCCCACGCGGCCAGCCTCGCCACGGGCACAATCGCCGTCCTCGGCGGCGGCATCGATCACATCTATCCACCGCAGCACGAACGCCTTTACCGCGAGATCGCCGAGCACGGCCTGATCGTTTCGGAGAGCCCGACAGGCTACAAGGCCCGCGCGCAGGATTTCCCCCGCCGCAACCGCATCATCACGGGCCTCGCCCGGGGCACAGTCGTCGTCGAGGCTGCGGAGCGGTCCGGCTCGCTCATCTCGGCGCGGATGGCAGGCGAGCAGGGCCGCGAGGTCATGGCAGTCCCCGGCTCGCCGCTCGATCCCCGCGCCGCCGGCACCAATGGCCTCATCCGTCAAGGCGCTGCCCTCGTCCGCCATGCCGAAGACGTGCTGGAAGTCCTAGCCGGATTACCATCCCTCCATGTTTCGGCTCCGCCGCCGCCCGCGTTCACGCCGGATTTCCTTGACGGCCCGCTCCCCCCAGACCAGCTCGCCCGCGTCCGCCAGGCCCTCAGCCCGCATCCCATGCCGATCGACGAGATCGCCCGCGCCGCCGGGCTGAATGCAGCGCAGTGCAACGCCGTGCTGATGGAACTGGAACTGGCCGGTGATGCCCTGTCTTACCCGGGCGGCCTTGTCGCCCGGGCGGTTTGATTCGCTCATGTGGCCCGCTTGCACCGGCCCCGCCGCCAAAAGCAGGCACAGATGGCCGGGTGGCTGGACGGCCTCGCGGATCGACTCTAAGCCTTGTCCCGTACCAGCGTTGACCTCCCGGGGAAGGCAGTCCGCGCGCCGTGGCGACAGAGTGAGGGTGATCCTTTTGTCTTACTGGTCCCAATTTGCGCTGCTCGCCGGGTTTTCGGCGGTGCTGCCATTTGCGGCAGAAGCCCAAGGCACTGCGTCCGTGGTCTCTCCCCCCGCCGCCCAGGCCACCGATGAACGGGTGATTCTGGAAGCCGACACGGTCTATGAGCTGGAAGGCGAGAACAGCATCGTCGCCGAAGGCAATGTCGAGGCCCTGTATCAGGGCCGCACCCTGCGCGCCGACAGGCTCGTCTATAACCGGACCACCGAGAAGGTCCGCGCAAATGGCAATGTCGTCATCATCGATGTCGACGGCTCCCAGCAATTCGCCGACGAACTCGAAGTCGGCTCGAACCTGACCGACGGCTACGCCATCGGCTTCTCCGCTCGCCTCGCGCAAGGCGCCAGCGTGACGGCCAATTCCGCGGTCCGCCGCTCGGATGGTATCAACGCGCTCGATCAGGTCGTCTACACGTCCTGCGAAGTCTGCGAAGAGAACAAGACACCCACCTGGTCCATCCGCGCCCGCCGCGCCGTGCTCGATCAGGAAAGCCAGATGATCTCCTACCGCGATGCGGTGGTCGAAGTTGCCGGCATCCCGGTTTTCTACCTGCCCTATCTCGCGCACCCGGACCCGAACTCCGAGCGCCGGTCCGGTTTCCTGATTCCGAATGCCGGCGTCTCGTCGAAACTCGGCACTTTCTACAAGCAGCCCTACTACTGGGCGATCTCCGAGCACTCCGATCTCACCATCTCGCCGCTGCTCTCGGCAAACGTGAACCCGGTGATCAACCTCGATTACCGCAAGCGCTTCTATTCCGGTGCGCTCGAGATCAACACCAGCTTCACCCAGGAACAGGACTTCGACAGCGAAGGCGTGCTGTTCGGCGAAGAGAAGTTCCGCGGCCACGTCTATGCCAGCGGCGCCTTCGCGATCTCGCCGGAATGGATGTGGGGCTTCGGCGTCGAGACGCAGACGGACGACCTTTACGATCGCCGCTACGATATCGAAGGCCAGAACGACAAGCGCGGCCTGTATTCCAACCAGCCGCGCCGCCTGCTGTCGCAACTGTTCCTGATCGGCCAGGGCGAGGACTACTACACCGATGCCGCCCTGCTGAACTTCCAGGGTCTGCGCGGCCAGGATGATTCCAGCCGCCTGCCGGTCGTCTCGCCCCTGCTCTACGCAGAAAAGAACTGGCAACTGGGCAAGTTCGGCTTTCTTAATGCGAACGTCTCGTCTGCCGTCCTTACACGCGATGTCGGCGCCGACAGCCACCGCGTCAGCGCTGGCGCCGAGTGGCGTGACTTCAATCTGCTGCCCGGCGGCCTGACCTTCGAGCCGTTCGCCGAAGTCCGCGGTGACTATTACGCGCTGGACGAAGCCGTCAGTGGAAAGAGCAATGTGTCGCGCGGAGTCGGCAATGCCGGCGCCAAGATTGCCTATCCGATGATGCGCACCGGTGAGACGGTGGACATCATGCTGGAGCCCGCCGTCATGGCGGCCTGGGGCTTCTCCAACGTCAATGATCCCGCGATCCCGGTCGAGGACAGCGAACTCTTCGAGTTCGACGAGTCCATGCTTTACGACGCAAACGGCTTTGGCAATTTCGACCTCTATGAAGGCGATGGCAAGCTCAGTGCCGGCCTCACGGCGCGGGCGATCTGGAAGAACGGCACCGAATTGTCGACCACGGTCGGCAAGCGCTGGCGCTCGCGCAGCGACGCCGCTTTCGACATTGCCTCCAACCTTGATGGCACATCGTCTGACTGGGTTGCCTCGGCCTCGCTCGACATGGGCCGGAAACTTCGCCTGTCGAGCCGCGTCCGCCTGGACGATGAGGATCTCGCGCTTAACCGTCTCGACCTGCGGGCTTCGACCTCGTTCAGCCGCTTCAGGGCAGTTGGCCAATACTACAAGATCGACGAGCGGATCAGCCCGCTGGGCGAGCCGGACGAAGGCCTCTTTGTCCGCGGTGAATTGCGGGTGACGGACAACTACTCGGTGATTTACGGCCAGCTGCGCGACATCGCGGAAGCCCTCGATGCGAAGCAGGAATTTGGCATCGCCTATTCCGACGATTGCTCGCGTTTCGAACTCGTTTACAGCCGGAATGAACTGCGAGACCGGACTTTGGGGCCCTCCGAGAACATCCAGTTCCGGTTCACGCTGAAATCGCTCGGGAACTTCGGTTCCGGCGAGTTCGACTGATACCGGCCACTTCCCCGGCCTGAAAGCTGCCAGAAAACAGGCTTTACTGTGCTGCCGCGTTGCGCGCCGATCAGGGATTTGTATGGTCTGGGCAGAGTGATTATAGGGGTCCGCAAGGCGGATTCTTCCGGAGGATGGTGAATGGTTCGTGCAGTCTTGATGGCGGCCCTTCTGGCCTTGAGCGCGCCTGTTGCGCTTGCTCAGGCCGCCGAAGAAAACCGCCTCCAGCTCGAAGGCATTGCGGCGGTCGTCAATGACAAGCCGATTTCATACTCCGACGTACGCCAACGCGCCCGGCTTCTGCTGATCACGCTCGGCCGGCAGCAGCCGTCCGTTGAGCAGCTGCAGCAGATCACCGGCCAGGCGCTTGAGCAGCTGATTGATGAACGCCTTCAGCTGGACCGCGTCTCCGAATTCGAAGTGAAGGTCGACCCGCGGGAAATCGACGCCCAGATGAGCCAGATGGCTGCTGAAGAGGGCGTCGGTGCGGACGGCCTGCGCAAGCAGCTGCAGGAAGCCGGCGTGAACCCTGTCAGCCTCGAGGAGCAGATTCGCGCCGACATCGCCTGGAACCGTCTGATGAGCGGCCTTTATGGCACGCGTATCCGGGTTTCCGACAACCAGGTTGAAGACCAACTCGAGCGCCTTCGCGCTGCGTCCAAGAAAACCCAGTACCGCGTCAGCGAGATTTTCCTCTACGCGCCGGATGCCGAGACGCGCGCCGAAGCGCTGAAAGCATCCGAGTCCATCCTCCAGCAATTGCAGCAGGGCGCCGACTTCCGGGTTGCCGCCCAGCGCATCTCGTCTGCCCCGACCGCCGCCACCGGCGGCGACATGGGATGGATCACGGCTGATGACCTGTCACCCGAGCTGTCCGCAGCCGTCGCAAACGCTGGCACGCTGCCTGCGCTGTTGCCGCCGGTCGAAGTCGAATCCGGGGTCTACCTGCTTTTCGTGGCTGCCAAGCGCGAGCCGAGCCAGCCGACCACCAAGCTTGACCTGAAGCGCCTGATCACGACGGACAGCAAGGAAGAGACGCTCAAGGAAGCCATGTCGCGCATCAAGAGCTGCGCCGATGTGCAGTCGGTGGCGAACTCCAAGAGCGAGTTGCGGGCGCAGGACCTGACCGACATCGACGTGGTCGAACTCGGCGAAGAGGGCCGCGCGCTCGTCCTCGCCACCGAAGTCGGTTCACCGACAGAGATCTTCGCCGTCGGCAGCGGCCTGGCCGTGATGTATGTCTGCCGCCGCCAGGAAGGCGCCGAGGCGCTGCCCTCGAGGGAAGACCTCAAGGAATCCATCAAGGCGCGCGAGCTGAACATGATTTCCGAGCGTGAGCTGCGCAACTCGCGCCGCGACGCCACCATCATCTACCGTTAACGGCAGCGAATCGCGCTTGCCTGCCGGGCCAATTGGCGCGACATCGCGGGCGTGAGCGCACTTTCCCTTCCTCCGCTGGCCCTGACCATGGGCGATCCCGCCGGCTGCGGCCCCGCCATCACGGCGGCGGCTTGGTCAGCCCTGCGCGGCGGGGCAGGCCCGGCCTTCTATCTCATTGGCGCGCCTGACCTGATCTCCGGCATCCCGGTAAAGCTTATCGCTTCACCCGCTGAGGCCGGGAGCGTGTTTGCAGACGCGCTCCCCGTGATGGCGCTGGACGGTGTGCCAAACGTCAGCCCCGGCCAGCCTGATGAAGCCGCCGCGCCCGCCATCATCCGCTCCATCGAGCGCGCGGTCGCAGATGCCCTCGCCGGCCGCGCTTCGGGCGTCGTCACCAACCCGATCAACAAGGCCCTGCTTTATGCCAGCGGCTTCCGCTTTCCGGGGCATACGGAGTTTGTAGCCCATCTCTGCGATTCTGCCGGCCACGCAGTGAACCCAGTCATGCTGCTCACCGGCGGCGACTTGCGGGTCGCGCTGGCCACCATCCACATGCCGCTGGCAGACGTGCCGGTCCTCCTCGGCGATGGGCGGCTGGAACGCATTGCCCGCACGGTGAATGCGGCCCTTATCCGGGAGTTCGGAATTGCGCAGCCGCGCATTGCCTTCACTGGGCTCAATCCGCATGCGGGCGAAGGCGGCTCCATCGGGCGCGAGGAGATCGACATCATCAATCCTGCTGCAGATCGTCTGCAGGCGGAAGGTATCCGAATCTCTCATGCCCGCCCGGGCGATACGGTCTTCGCCGAAGCGCTCTCGGGCCGCTTCGATGCCGTCATCGCCATGACCCACGACCAAGGCCTGATCCCGGTCAAGACGCTCGACATGTGGGGCGGCGTGAACTCCACACTCGGCCTGCCCATCGTGCGCACCAGCCCCGATCATGGCACAGCCTATGACGCCGCCGCCGCCGGCAACTGCCGCGCCGACAGCTTGATCGCAGCCCTCCGCCTCGCGGCCACCTTTGCCGCCAATCGCCAGAAAGCCGCCGCATGAGCGACGACCAGCACCCGCTGACCGAAGCTCCTGCCCGCAAGGCGCTGGGCCAGCATTTCCTGTTCGATCCCTCGATTCTGAAGCGCGCCGCCAATGCCGCCGGCTCGCCCATAGGCCGCACAGTCATCGAAGTGGGCCCTGGCCCCGGCGGCCTGACGCGCGCCATCCTGAATGAAAATCCGGCCCGCCTGATCGCGGTCGAGACCGATCCCCGCTTCTCCGAAGCGCTGCTCGACTGGCCGGAAGCAAAAAGCGGACAGCTGATCGTGATCGCGAAGGATGCCCGCAAGGTGCGCTGGGAAAAGGCACTCGCGGAGGCGGGCGCGACCAGCCCCGCGATGATCATCGCAAACTTGCCCTACAATGTCGGCACGCCCTTGCTGATTGACTGGCTGAAGGCCGGTGACTGGCGCGGTGAGATGGCGCTGATGTTTCAGAAGGAAGTGGCCGAGCGTATCTGCGCCAAGCCCGATACCGACGCCTACGGACGATTGGCCGTTCTCGCTCAAGCCGTCACACGCCCCCACATCTCCTTCACCTTGCCGCCGGGCGCCTTCCGTCCGCCGCCAAAGGTCGACAGCGCGGTCGCCGTGTTCGCGCCGCTGCCGCCGGAGAAACGCTTCCAGCACATCGATCTCCTCGAACAGATCGCCGGCGCCGCCTTCGGCCAGCGCCGCAAGATGCTGCGCGCCGCGCTCAAGCCCTTCGCCAAGAAGCGCGGCATGAAGGCCGAGGAATGGCTGGAAGACTGCGGCATTGACCCGACCGCGCGGGCCGAAACGCTCACGCAGGCCGAGTTCCGCAAGCTGGCAGAGAGTTTGGCTTAGCCCTCGCCCAACAATCCGCGCACGTGGTCTTCAAGATCCAGCTGGCGCAGACGCTTCAGGCGCTCCACCAGCAGGATGCGCTTGAGGCGCTGGTAGGCGATGTTCAAGTCTTCATTTATGATGACATAGTCATACCGGCGCCAGTGCATGATCTCGCGCTTGGCGCCTTCCATGCGCCGCGCCACCATCTCCGGCGTCGACCCCGGACGGTTCGTCAGCCGTTCTTCCAGCGCCTTCATGCTGGGCGGCAGCACGAACACCGAGACCACGTCATTCGGCATCTGGTCATGCAGCGCATCGGCGCCCTGCCAGTCGACATCGAACAATACGTCCTGACCCGCCTCGAGCCGCTTCACCGTGTCGGCCTTCGGCGTGCCGTAATACTTGTCGAACACGAAGGCCCATTCGAGAAATTCGCCGCGCGCAATCATCGCCTTGAACTCTTCCGCCGTGCGGAAGTGATAGTCCTTCCCGTCCACTTCCTGTGGCCGGGGCGTCCGCGTGGTGGCCGAGACCGACAGCCGCACATCGCTGAACTCTTCCAGCAGCATCTTCGACAGCGTCGTCTTGCCGGCCCCCGACGGGCTCGACAGCACCAGCATCAGCCCCCGGCGGCGGCCGGAATCCTTGGGGTGTCCGCTATTCGACATTGGCCGCCTGCTCCTTGAATTGGTCGATCACCCCTTTGAGGCTGAGTCCGGCATTCGTCAAATCGAGGCTGGCGGATTTCGAGCAGAGGGTGTTCGCCTCGCGGTTCAGCTCCTGGGCCAGGAAGTCGATCTTGCGGCCCGCAGGCGAGCCCACTTTGAGCAGTTCGCGCCCGGATTTCACATGCGCGGCCAGCCGGTCGAGTTCCTCGCGCACATCCGCCCGCGCCGCCGACAGCGCCGCCTCCGCTGCAAACCGCTCGGCATCCACCCGGCCTTCCCGGTCGAGTTCTTCAAGCTGCTTCTGAAGCTTCGCCTTGATCAGTGCCGGCTGGGTCGCAGCGATCGCAGCCGCTTCAGCAGAGAGGGATTCGACAGTGTCCAGATGGCCCGACAGCATCGCATGGAGCGACGCTCCTTCAGCGCGGCGACCCTCTGCCAGCTGGTCCATCGCAAGGCGTGCGCCCGCGCTGAGAACCTTGAGAACGCCTTCATCGGCCGCAAGATCGCGCAGCGAAGAGCTTCCCGTTTCGACCACGCCCTTCAGCGTCATCAGCGTCGCTACGGCTTCCGGTGTAAGGTCCGTTCCAAGCGCCTTGCGCGCGGCGTCTGCCAGCGTGCCGAGCAAGGCATGGTCGATCACAACGCCGCCGGTCCCGCTCGCCAAGTCGATCCGCAGGCTGACCTGCAGCGAGCCACGATTGAACCGTTCGGTCGCCATCGCTTTGACATCGCGCTCCAGCGCATCAAAGCCCGGCGGATAGTTCACGCGCACGTCGAGCGAGCGGCCATTGACGCTCTTGGCCTCCCACGCCCAGGCGCCCCAGCTTTCTTCCCCCGTGACCCGCGCGAAGCCGGTCATCCCCGACAATTGCCCCATCAGTTCGCCCGTTCCCTTGCGATCTCGCCGCGCTCGTAGGCGCGGTAGGCCGCCACGTTGCGCTCGTGCTCCGCATTCGTCTTGGCGAACAGGTGCCCGCCTTTGCCATCAGCCACGAAGAAGATGTATTCCGTCTCCGGAGGATCGAGCACCGCGCGGATCGCGTCGGCGCCCGGATTGCAGATTGGCGTCTTGGGCAACCCGTCGATCTGGTAGGTATTCCATTCGGTATGCCGATCTATTTCGGACCGGTAGAGCGTGCGGCGATGGCCATCCTTGTTGTAGAGCGGTTCGCCCTTTGAAATGCCGTAGATGATCGTCGGATCGCTCTGCAGGCGCATGCCGCGTTTCAGGCGCGTCGTAAACAGAGCCGCAATCTGCGGGCGCTCATCGGCACGGCCGGTTTCCTTCTCGACCACCGAGGCGAGGATCACCGCCTCATATGGCGTACTGATCGGCAGGCCTTCCTGCCGCGTAGGCCACAGCTCGTCCAGCAGGTCCTTCTGCGCCTGCTGCATCTTTTCGATCAGCTGCACGCGCGTCATGCCGCGGTGGAACATGTAAGTGTCCGGCAGCAGCGTGCCCTCCTCGGGCAGCGTTTCCGGCATCTCGCCTTCCAGCAGCTTGTCTTCCTCGATCATCCGCAGCAGCTGCGCCGTCGTGCGCCCTTCCGGCAGCGTGATCCGGTGCAGCAGCGCGCGGCCCTCGATCAGTATGCTGAGCACCTCTTCGACGCTCGCGCCCTTGTCGATCAGGTATTCGCCGGTCTTGATCTTGAGCTCGCTGCCATCAATGCGCGCCTTCAGCTTCATCAGGCGTGCGTCCTTGATGACGCCGTCCGCCTCCAGCCGGTCGGCGACCACGGAGAGCACTTCGCCGGGTTCAACGCGGATTACCGTTTCGTCAGCAAGCGGCCCGGGCGCGCTCAGCTCATTGTTGAACCAGACCCAACCAGCCGCGGCGCCCGCACCGGCGAGGATCGCCAGCATGAACATCCACATCACGAGCGCTCTCAGGAATCGCATGGGGGCCTCTCAAACGTGACACTTGCAAGTGTTGTATCGTGCCCGCCCCGGCCCGGAAATCAACTGTGTGCAGCCGGGCTGAGCCTCAGGCCCGCCCGGCGCCGTATCAGGTTACCTGCTTGAGGATGAGCGAGGCATTGGTGCCGCCGAAGCCGAAGCTGTTCGACATCGCGGCGCGCACGCGGCCCTTCTTGGCCTTGTGCGGAATAAGGTCGATCACCGTCTCGAAGCTCGGATTGTCGAGGTTGAGCGTCGGCGGCATGATCTGGTCACGGATGGCCAGCGCGCAGAACGCCGCCTCGATCGCACCGGCGGCGCCCAGAAGGTGGCCCACGGCAGACTTGGTGGACGACATCGACAGGTTCTTGGCGTGATCACCGAAGGCCCGCTCGACCGCGCCGGCTTCGCCTTCATCGCCCTTCGGCGTCGAGGTGCCATGCGCGTTGACGTAGTCGACCTCGGTGGGGTCGATCTTCGCATTCTTGAGCGCCATCTTCATGGCGCGGTAGCCGCCCTCGGCGCCTTCGGCCGGGGCCGTTATGTGATACGCGTCGCCGGTCAGGCCATAGCCTGCAACTTCGGCATAAATCTTCGCGCCGCGCTTCTTGGCGTGCTCGTATTCTTCAAGCACCAGCACGGCCGCGCCTTCGCCCATCACGAAGCCGTCGCGGTCCTTGTCATAAGGGCGCGAGGCCTTCTCGGGCGTATCGTTGAAGCTGGTCGACATAGCCTTCGCCGCGCAGAAGCCGGCAATGCCGAGACGGCCGATCACTGCTTCCGCGCCGCCCGCCACCATCACGTCCGCATCGCCATATTTGATGAGGCGCGATGAGTCGCCGATCGCGTGTGCGCCGGTGGCGCAGGCGGTGACGACGGAGTGGTTGGGGCCCTTCAGTCCGTGGCGGATCGACACCTGCCCGGAAGCGAGGTTGATCAGCGAAGCCGGAATGAAGAACGGGCTCACCTTGCGGGGGCCCTGCTCGTGCAGGATGATCGAGGTCTCGTAGATCGTCTCGAGACCGCCGATGCCGGAGCCGATCAGAACGCCGGTGCGTTCCTGGTCCTCAGCGGACTCAGGTTTCCAGCCCGCATCCTCAAGTGCTTCGTCAGCTGCTGCGATGGCGTACACCACGAATTCGTCCGTACGCCGCTGTTCTTTCGAAGAGACGAACTTGTCGGGATCAAACGCGTGCGGATCGCCCGCGCCGCCGCCCCGGCCGGAAGTAAAGGGAACCTGGAACGCGATCTTGCAGGGAAGGTCCGACGCGTCGAACTTGTCGATCTTGCCCGCACCGGACTTGCCGGCGATCAGGCGCTCCCAAGTGGCTTCGCGTCCCATCGCAAGCGGGGACACGATTCCAATTCCGGTTATGACGACACGGCGTTCGGTCATCGTGGACGCAGCGCCTTAGATGTGCGCTTTGATGTGCGTGACGGCGTCGCCGACCGAACGGATCGATTCCTGGACGTCGTCCGGGATCTCGATGTTGAATTCTTCTTCGAAAGCCATGACGAGCTCGACGAGGTCGAGGGAGTCAGCGCCCAGGTCGTCGATGAAGCTTGCGCCCTCAACCACTTTATCCGCTTCGACGTCGAGGTTTTCGACAACGATTTTTTTCACGCGCTCAAGAACGTCAGACATGGATACCTCTCTCGATATGCCTGTAATGCGGCCCGTCTCCGAACCAGTGTGTTGCGCCTAGCACACAGTCCAGCGCAGCGCCAAGCCCTTGTCTCAACAGGGCTGCAGGCGGTCAGATCATCGCCATGCCGCCGTTTACGTGCAGGGTTTGGCCCGTCACATAGGCTGCTTCGTTTGACGCAAGGTACACCGCAGCCGCAGCAATGTCAGCGCCCTGCCCCAGACGGCCCGAGGGAATCTGGCCCAGCAGGGCGGTTTTCTGGGCTTCCGGCAGCACATCGGTCATCGGCGATTCGATGAAACCGGGGGCGATCGTGTTGGCCGTGATGCCCCGGCTGGCGACTTCCTGGGCGAGCGATTTGGTGAAGCCGATCATCCCGGCCTTGGAAGCGCAATAATTCGCCTGTCCGGGGTTTCCGGTCACGCCGACAATCGAGGTGATCCCGATGATGCGGCCATGCCGGCGCTTCATCATGCCCCGCACGGCGGTTTTCGCGAGGCGGAAATAGGAGCCAAGGTTGACGTTTATCACCGAGTCCCAGTCCTCGTCCTTCATCTGGATCAGCAACTTGTCCTTGGTGATGCCGGCATTCGCCACGAGGATGTCGAGCGGACCGATGGCGGCCTCAGCCTGGCCGACGAGCGCATCGACAGCCGCCGGGTCAGACAGGTTGCACGGCACGATGGCGGACTCGCCTTTCAGGCTAGCCGCCACTTCCTGCAGCACCGCTTCGCGCGTGCCCGAAAGGGCGACCTTGGCGCCGGCTTCGGAGAGCGCCTGCGCTATCGCGCGGCCAATGCCGCCGGAACCGCCGGTAACGAGGGCCGTGCGGCCAGTGAGGTCGAACATGTCTCTTATCCTTTGAAGGCTTTGGCGAAGGCTTCGAGGTCCTCGGGGTTGCCGAGGGTGAAGCCGTTGAGGGATTTCTCGATGCGGCGCTGCATGACCGTCAGCACTTTGCCGTTGCCAGTCTCGGCGGTCATCGTAACGCCCTGCGCCACCATGAACTGCACCGACTCCGTCCAGCGAACGCGGCCAGTGACCTGTTTCACGAGGTTCTGCCGGATCGTTTCAGGATCGGTCACGGCGCTCGCCGAAACGTTCGCGACCAGCTTCGCGCCGGGCACCTTGATCTCGGTCTTGGCGAGCGCCTCGGCCATTGCGTCAGCGGCGGGCTGCATCAGGGCGCAATGGAACGGCGCGGAGACGTTGAGCGCCATCGCCTTCTTCACGCCGTTGGCCTGCGACCAGGCAACGGCGGCATCAATGGCCGCCTTGGTGCCGGAGATGACCAGCTGGCCGGGCGCGTTGTCATTGGCGATGTCGCAGGCGCCGCCGGTCTCGCGGCCGGCTGCACAGGCGGCTTCGGCCTGCGGATAGTCTGCGCCAAGTAGCGCCGCCATGGCGCCGTCGCCTGGCTTTACGGCGGACTGCATCGCATTCCCGCGAATGCGCAGCAGACGGGCCGTATCCGCAAGGCTGATCGCTCCGGCCGCGCACAGCGCCGAATACTCGCCCAGCGAATGGCCGGCTACGAAGGCGGCATCCTTCACGCTGATCCCGAAATTCGCCTCCAGCGCACGGTAGGCGGCAACCGAGTGCACCATCAGAGCCGGCTGGGTATTGGCCGTCAGGGTCAGCTCGGCGATATCCCCGCCCCACATCAGGCCCGACAGGTTTTGGCCAAGGGCGGCATCGACTTCCTCGAACACGGCCTTGGCCGCCGGGAAAGCATCCGCCAGTGCCTTGCCCATGCCGATTTCCTGGCTGCCCTGACCGGGGAAAATGAATGCGAGGGTCATATGGTTACCGGGCTCCCTTGTTTTGGCCGTGCCTAAAGCGCGCCTTTCCGGCATGCAAGCGCTTGAATTTCATGGCCAGATAGGCTTTAGAGCGCCTCTTCACAGCAGGGTGCGGTCCTCAACTATCCGGAATGAGCCGGGGAAAGAGGGGCCATCGCTGACCGGGTCTCCCGCCCGCCGGCGCCGCATCCTCGAATTTTGGGAATGAAAACATGGCACTCTACGAGCACGTCGTGATTACACGACCTGACATCTCGCCTGCCCAGGTCGACACATTCGTCGAAGAACTGAGCACCTTCCTCAAGGATAAAGGCGCGAAAGTCGGCAAGACCGAATACTGGGGCCTCCGCAGCCTCGCCTACCCGATCAAGAAACAGCGCAAGGGCCACTACTCGCTCATCAACATCGATGGGCCGGCCGAAGCGATCCACGAACTTGAACGCCGCCAGCGCATCTCCGAAGACGTGATGCGCTACCTCACCGTCCGCGTCGAAACGCTGTCCGACGAGCCCTCGCCGGTTCTGTCGCGCAAAGAGCGCCGTCCGCGCGACTAAGGGGAAGGAACAGATCCGATGGTACAGAAAATCAACATCACGAACATTCCGGCCCGCCGTCCGTTCGGACGCCGCCGCAAGGTGGACCCGTTCACCGGCGAACACGCGCAGGAAATCGACTACAAAGACGTGAAGCTGCTGCAGCGCTACATCTCTGAAAAAGGGAAGATCGTGCCGAGCCGCATCACCGCCGTGAACCTGAAAAACCAGCGCAAGCTGGCCCAGGCGATCAAGCGCGCCCGCATGCTGGCGCTCATCCCGTTTGAAGTGAAGTAAGGAGAGACCACCATGCAAGTCATTCTCCTTGAGCGCATCGAACGGCTCGGCAAGATCGGCGACGAAGTCCGCGTCAAGAACGGCTTCGCCCGCAACTTCCTGATCCCGCAAGGCAAGGCGCTGATCGCCAACGACCGCAACCGCAAGCGCTTCGAGCACGAGCGTGAAGCGATCGAGGCCCGCAACGCTGCCGCTCGCGCCGCCGCACAGACGGACGCCGAGAAGCTGGAAGGCGCCTCGTTCGTCCTGATCCGTCAGGCCGGCGAAACCGGCCAACTCTACGGTTCGGTCTCAGCCCGCGACGTCGCAGACGCAGCTGCAGAAGCCGGTCACGAAATTCCGCGCAGCGGCGTGCGTCTCGACAAGCCGATCAAGTCGATCGGCCTGTTCGACGTCTCGATCCGCCTGCACGCCGAAGTCACCGTGAAGGTTCAGGTCAACGTTGCCCGTTCGCCGGAAGAAGCCGAGCGTCAGGCCAAGGGCGAGAACATCGCCGAGGCCCTGCAGGCCGCCAACGCGGCCTTCGCGGCTGAGCAGGCCAGCGAACTCGCAGAAGCCGCCGCCGAGCGCGGACCGGCTGGCGACGACGAATAGTCCTCGTCTTATCCGGACACCCGATAAGAGCCGCGGCGGGAAACTGCCGCGGCTTTTTTCTTGTGATTCGTTCCGGGGAAAGCGAACTGAGCGCGAGCCAACATTGCCCGGTTGGGGTAAAATACACCCATGACCCAGCAAACGACTTCGCAGATGCCCGTTGTCTCGCCGCACAACCTCGCCGCAGAAGCGGCCGTTCTCGGCGCCATCCTGTTCGACAACAACGTCTACCAGTACATCGCGGACATCCTGCGCCCAGCGGACTTTTACGCCCCGGCGCACCAGCTGCTGTACGAAGTCTCCTCCAACATGATCCAGACCGGCCGCGTCGCGGACGGTGTGACGCTGCGCGAGCATTTTGAGCAGAAGGAAAAGCTGACCGAAATCGGCGGCGGAAAATACCTTGTCGACCTGCTGGACGCAGCCGCCTTCGGGCCGGAGGTGAAGGACTATGCGCGGATCATCCGCGATCTTGCGATCCGCCGCGAACTGATCCGGCTGGGCAGCGGCATCCAGGCACAGTCGCTCTCGCCGGAAGATGACGATACCGGCTCGACGCTGATCAACAAGGCCGAGCGCGCGCTGTTTGAACTCGCCGAACGCGGCAGCGCCGAGCGCGGATTCTCGAGCTTCGCCGAGGCGCTGGCGGAGTCGCTGGTCACCGCCGAGGCCGCCTTCAAGCGCGGCGGCAAGATCGCCGGCATCCCGACCGGCCTGCGGGATCTCGACGAACAGCTCGGCGGCTTCCACCGCTCGGACCTGCTCATCCTCGCCGGCCGCCCTTCGATGGGAAAGACCTCGCTCGCCACCAATATCGCCTACAATGCGGCAGCTGCCTATCGCTACGAAATGCAGGATGACGGCTCACGAAAGACCGTAGACGGAGCAATCGTCGCCTTCTTCTCGCTCGAGATGTCGAGCGAGCAGCTGGCCACACGTATCCTGGCCGAGCGCACCGGCATCAACTCGCATGATATCCGGCAGGGCAAGTTGTCGAAGGCGGACTTCGAACGGCTGTCGGAAGCGACCGCAGAGATGCAGAACCTGCCGCTGTTCATCGACGACACGGGCGGCATTTCCATCGGCGAGCTGACGGCACGCGCCCGCCGCCTGAAACGGGCGCAAGGCGCGCTGGACTTGATCGTGATCGACTACCTGCAACTGATCACCGTTTCCAATTCCGGCTCGAACGCGAACCGGGTTCAGGAAGTGACGCAGATCACCACGGCGCTGAAAGCGCTGGCCAAGGACCTGAACGTGCCGGTCGTGGCACTTTCTCAGCTCTCGCGCGCGGTGGAACAACGCGATGACAAGCGGCCACAACTTTCGGACCTGCGGGAATCGGGATCGATCGAGCAGGACGCGGATATCGTGATGTTCGTGTTCCGGGAGGAGTATTACCTCGCGCGGACCGAGCCGCCGGCAGACCCGAATGATCCGTCTTCGAACGATAAATGGAAAGCCTGGCGCCAGCGGATGGACCAGGTGTTCGGCACGGCGGAAGTGATCGTCTCGAAGCAGCGCCACGGCCCGATCGGCACGGTGAAGCTCGCGTTCGATGCGCGCCTGACACGGTTCGGAAACCTCGAATACGACGCCTCGAAAGCAGGCGACAGGTTCGAATAAGCGGATGCAGCTCGTCTTCATCTTTGGGCCACCGGCGGCCGGAAAGTACACCGTTGCACGGCGCGTCTGCGAGCTGACCGTCCTGCCTCTCTTCCACAATCATCTCGTCGTGGATGCCGTGCATGCGGTGTTTCCATTCGGCAGCCCGTCCTTCGTGCGGCTGCGCGAACGATTCTGGATGGATGTCTTCGACGCCGCGATTGCCGAAGACCGCTCGCTGATCTTCACCTTCCAGCCCGAGACAAGCGTTGCGCCGGATTTCGCGGCCCGGGTTCTGGAAAAGGTTTCGGCGAGTGGCGGCAAGTGCCTCTTCGTACACCTCATTCTCTCCGCCAGCGGACAATTGGCGCGCATCAAAAATGAAGACCGCGCGAAATTCGGCAAGTTGAGAGACCCAGTCCTTCTCTCACAGTTACAGGCCGAGTTTGCGGCATGCGAAGCCGCCATGCCGGCTGCAGATCTGGTTATAGATACCGAGGCTGTTTCAGCTGAGGACGCAGCGCGGCAGATTGTGGCGCGGCTGGTCTAGGGCAGCGCTTGCGGCCGGACGCAGCGGGAACTGGCCGGTTCAGAGATTGTTTTGTTTGGCTAAGACCCTCACCTCCCACGACCTTCGGTCGCGGGTCCCTCCTCTCCCATTTCATGGGAGAGGGATAAGGGGCGTCGCGCTTCGGCGGAGCCGTAACCCCTCTCCCGCATCGCGGGAGAGGAGGGACCCATTGCGAAGCAATGGGAGGTGAGGGTCTTTAGGCTAGGAGGTGTCCAGCGTTGAAGGCGGAGCCCCCTTCCTGTTTCGCCGGAGGCTTTGCAGGACGGGACCGTCCGGGAATGTCATCAGGTCATCGAAGGGTGAGAGCCTTTCGAGGTTGATGGGGAGGTCGCTCGCCCAGCTGTCGTCCGTCAGGGGGCGGAAGGTTCGGGTCAGAGGTTTGTAGGTCAGCGGGTCGGGGAGCTTGTCGCCTTCGAAGGCGATGTAGACCTGGCCCCACCAGGTGATGCCGAGCAGGAATTCGGTGCGGTTCGAGGCGTCGTACTGCCGGAACACGGCGTTAAGGGTCCACCAGATCACCGGCCAGAAGAAGGGGTGCACCACTTCGAAGAAGCGGGCGAAACGCGGATGCTGGCGGAGGGCGGTGAGCGAGACCATGCGCGAAGCATAACCCCGGTGCGGATGCGGTCGGATTCGGAAGCTGTGAAAAAGTTCAGTTGGGCGTCATCGCAGAATGCGCGCAGCGTTTGCCTGGAACCCAGACTTCCTTGTTCTGCTTGGCTTTCTGGATCCCGGACATTTGCTGCGCAAATTCCGGGATGACGACCAAATTGGGTATCGAACTGGGCCCTAATTCGTTGCACAGGGCGGAACTTGTGCAACCAATTTCGCTTCAGCCGAGGGCGGCGTGCAGGAGTTCGAGAGCTTCTCGGGCGAAGAGGCGCATGTTTTCGGGGCGGTCGGTGAGGCCGGTCTCGAGAGTGCGGGAGGCTTCAAACTTTCCGGGGCCGGAGAGCGCGACACAGGTATGGCCGGCAGCGTCGCCATAACCGTTGCCGGTGGGGCCGGAGGCGCCGGTTTCGCAGAGACCCCAGTGGGCGTCGAGCTTGCCAGCGATGGTGCGGGCGAGGAGGCGGGCATAGGGCTCGGTTGAAGAACGCATGTCGCCGAGGTCTTCGCGGCGCAGGCCGAGGAGGCCGCGGAAGGCTTGCGGCGTGTAGATGACCCCGCCCCCGCGGTACCAGGCCGAGGCGCCGGGAACCGCGAGGATCGCAGCGGAAATCAGTCCGCCTGCTGAGGATTCGGAGATGGCGACGGTTTCGGCGCGCGCTTTCAGGCGCGCGCCGATTTCCGTTGCAAGGGGCAGCAGAGACTGCAATGGATCAGTCCTTGCCGCCGATCCATTCGAATTCCGGCTCCTGCCACCAGGGGAAGAAGTTCGGCATGCCGTCCGACACCTTTACCGGATAGACCGGCTGGCGTTTCTCGAGGAAGCTCATGACGCCCTCTTTCGCATCCGGCGTCTTTCCGCGCGAATAGATTGCGGCGGAGTCGACGATGTGGGCCTCCATCGGATGGCTGGCGCCGAGCATGCGCCACATCATCTGGCGCGTCAGGGCGTTGGAGACCGGGGCAGTATTGTCAGCGATTTCCTTGGCGAGCGCGCGGGCGACATTCATAAGCTCCGCCTGCGGAACAACGCGGGAGACAAGGCCGCCGGCGAGAGCTTCGGAGGCCGGGAAGACGCGGCCCGTATAGCACCACTCGAGCGCCTGCTGGATGCCGACGAGGCGCGGCAGGAACCAGCTGGAGGCGGCTTCCGGGTTGATGCCGCGCTTGTTGAAGACGAAGCCGAAGCGGGCATTCTCGGAGGCGATGCGGATATCCATGGGCAACTGCATCGTGACACCGATGCCGACCGCGGCGCCATTGATGGCGCCGATTACCGGCTTCAGGCTCTGGAAGATGCGCAGGGTGAGACGGCCGCCGCCATCGCGCTGGATGTCGATCGTTTCGGTGCGGCCTTTCTCGCCGTCCCCGGCGCGGGCGTCATAGTCGAATGTCTTGGCGCCAGCCGAAAGGTCTGCGCCGGCGCAGAAGGCCTTCTCGCCATGGCCAGTGACAATGACAGCCTTTACGCTGTCGTCCTTGTCGGTGATGTCGAAGGCTTCGATCATCTCGTACATCATGGTGCCGGTGAAAGCGTTCATGTTGTTCGGACGGTAGATGGTCAGCGTGGCGACGCCGTCCTCGATGTCGAGAATGATTTCCTTGAACTCTTTCGGGCGCGCCATGCGATTTCCTCCGGTTGATGGGTCCGGGTGCGAGAAGGGGCCCCTTCCCCTGCGTCCGTCAAGCGTTGCCCCCGGGGCGTGTATCGGGGGTGACGGGGCCGTCATTTTTCGCTAGCGAGTTGCCCCATGGATATTTCCGAGCTTCCCCCGGTTACTACGCTTGCGGCGCCTTTCTTCGTGGTGTCGGTCGCCCTCGAATGGTGGGCGGTAAAGACCGGCCGGGCGGCCGGGCGATATGAAACGAAGGATGCCTTTGCCTCGATGGCGATGGGGATCGGCAATGTGGTGGTCAACACAGCCACGGGCGCCATCGCGCTGTGGATGATGATGCTGGCCTGGCCTTACCGGATCGGCGAGATTCCATTCACCTGGTGGAGCGCGCTGGCGGCCTTCGTGCTGTATGATTTCGTCTATTACTGGAAGCACCGGTTTGCCCACCGGATGCGCTGGTTCTGGATGGAGCATGTGACGCACCACTCCTCCGAGCATTACAACCTCACGACCGCTCTCCGGCAGCCATGGTTCGGGCCGTTCACAGGGCTGATCCTGCTCGGCCTGCCGATGGTTTGGATCGGGTTCCATCCGTATGTGATCGCCTTCGTGGGCGGGCTTAACCTGCTCTACCAGTTCTGGATCCATACCGAGGCGGTGAACCGGATGCCTGCTTGGTTCGAGGCGGTGTTCAACACGCCGAGCCATCACCGCGTGCACCACGCGACGAACCCGCGATATCTCGATGCGAATTATGCGGGCGTGTTCATCATCTGGGACAAGATGTTCGGCAGCTTCGTGCCGGAGCTGGATGCGGAAAAGCCGGTTTATGGAATCGTGAAGCCGGTGGGGACGTACAATCCATTCGTCATCGCGTTCCATGAGCTGGGCGCGCTGCTGCGCGACTTCGCGCGCGATGGGCTTCGGCCCTGGCGCTGGATCGGGCGGGCGGTGAATGCGCCCGGATGGAGCCCGGACGGGCGGCACAACCGCTCCATCGAATTGAAACGGGCCTATGTTCAATCGCATCCCGACCAGGCGGGACAACCGGGACTTCCGAAATGACGGCAACGACTGATCTCATCCACCGCTACTACGCCGCCTTCAACGCCAAGGACTGGACGGGGATGGCGGCCTGCGTGGCGGAGGACCTGAACCATTTCGTCAACGAGGGTGACAAGCGCGGCGGGCGGAAGGCGTTTGCCGAGTTCATCGCGCACATGGACGACTGCTATGACGAGCTGCTGACCGACATTGTGGTGATGCCGTCCGCAGACGGGACGCGGGCGGCGGCGGAGTTCATCGTCAATGGCACCTACAAGAGGACCGATCCCGGCCTGCCGGAAGCGCGGGGGCAGAAATACCGTCTGCCGGCAGGCGCCTTCTTTGACGTGAAGGATGGCGCGATCACGCGGGTGACGACCTATTACAATCTCAAGGAATGGATCCGGCAGGTTTCGTGAAGACGCGTGCACTGACCGGGGAGGATCTGGAGCGTGCCCTGCCCGCGCTGGCGGCGCTGCGCATTGAGGTGTTCAAGGCGTTTCCGTATCTCTATGCGGGCTCGCCGGCCTATGAGGTGCGTTACCTGCGCGACTTCGCGGCGGCGAAGGACAGCTTCATCGTGGCGGCGGAGACCGGTCAGGGTGACATTGTGGGCTGCGCCACTGGCTCGGCGCTCACGGGGCACCATGCGGAGTTTTCCGGACCGCTGGTGCAGGCCGGGTTTGCGCTGAGTTCGACCTTTTACTTTGGCGAGTCGGTGCTGCTGCCCGGTTTCCGGGGGCACGGGCTGGGACACGCTTTTTTCGATGCGCGCGAGGCGCATGCGAAGGCGCGGGGGTACAAGCGGGCGTGTTTCTGCGCCGTGGAGCGGGCGAAGGATCACCCCGCACGGCCGGCGGAATACTCGCCGCTGGACGCCTTCTGGACGAAGCGCGGGTACCGGAAGCTGGACGGGATGATGACGGAGTTTGCCTGGCCCGTGGAGCCGGGCGGCCCGGAGCTGCTGCATCCTATGGGCTACTGGATGCGGGAGCTTTGACGCCCTCCCGCCGCGTCAGTCGTGGACAGCGCGGCACGGGGCGTTAGAGATGGGGTTGCGACCCAATTCACGATCAAAGGCCCGTTTCACCCATGAAACTGACTTCGCTTGGACTGATTGCCCTTTTCGCCCTGACACTTGCTGGCTGTGCGCCGGACGCCCCGCCGCCGGTGACCGAGCTTCCGGCCTCGGACGCCGCCGCGATCGAAGCGCATATGGCCTATCTTGCCTCGGATGACCTTGAAGGCCGCGAGGCGGGTACGCCGGGTTATGACCTGGCAGCCGACTATGTGGCGGCCGAGTTCGAGAAAATCGGCCTGGCCCCGGCCGGCGACAATGGCACCTATTTCCAGGAGATCACCTTCCTGCGGTCCGTGCGCGCGCCGGAGGGCCGGGCGCTTGAAGTGAAGGATGCCGCGGGCACGCCGCTGGCGCTGACAGAGAACGTCAACGCCGTGATCTACAACTCGCTGCGCGGAACCGAGACAAAGGCGGAGGGGCCGGCTGTGTTTGTCGGCTTCGGCATCGACGCGCCGGATATCGGACGCGACGACTTTGCCGGGCTGGACCTAAACGGCAAAGTCGCCGTGATGCTGAACGGGACGCCGAAGGGCATCCAGAGCGAAGAGCGCGCCTTCTATGGCAGCCGCAAGAGCAAGAACCTTTCGGATCGCGGCGCGGTCGGGGTCGTCACCCTCGAGACGCCGACATCGCGTGGCATCTATGCTTTCCAGCGCTTGCTGGCGGAGGGGCGCCTCGATGGCGCGAGCCTGTCCTGGCTGCAACCGGACGGCACGCCCTATTCCAACGCACCGAATCTAGTCGCGTCGGCTGCGGTTTCGCTGGAAGGCGCTCCGTTGCTGTTTGCCGGCGCGCCAGCAAGCTGGGATGAAGTGATCACGGCTGCGGAAGCCGAAGGCGGCACGGTACCCAGCTTTGACTTGCCACTGACGATATCTATCACCCAGCGCTCCGTCCATGACCAGGTGAAATCTTCGAACGTCATCGGCATGATCGAAGGCACCGATCCTGAGCTTAAAGACGAAGTGATCGTGATCAGTGCGCATCTTGATCACATCGGCATCTCGAAAACCATCGAGGAAGACACGATCAACAACGGCGCGCTGGACAATGCGAGCGGTATTGCAACGCTGCTTGATGCCGCGCGGATGCTGAAGAACGGGCCTGCACTGCGCCGCACGGTGGTATTCGCCGCCGTTACGGCGGAGGAAAAAGGATTGCTTGGTGCCCAGTTCTTCGCAATGAATCCTACCGTGCCCGGAACAATCGTCGCTAACGTCAATCTGGACATGCCAATCCTGACTTACGACTTCACGGATGTCATCGTCTACGGCGCACCGCGCTCTACAATCGCACCGACCGTCGAAACGGTGGCCGCCAACATGAACCTTGCCCTGAGCCCGGACCCGGCGCCGGAACAGGGCTTCTTCACCCGGTCTGACCATTTCCGGTTTGTTGAAGCAGGCATTCCCTCTGTATACCTTACACCGGGCATGCAGAATGGCGGCGATATTGCGTACTCCGAGCATCTTGCAAAGAATTACCATCGCCCGTCGGACGACATGTCGAACATTCTCGATTTCAATGCCGCCGCACGGTTTGCCGAGTTGAACGCCCGGATTGCGCTTGCGCTTGCCAATCAGGATACGCGCCCGCTCTGGAAGAAGGATGACTTCTTCGCCCGGCAATTCAACGGCCCGATGGAACCCTGAGCCAACTTCAAAAAATTTCCGGAGGAATTCATGCACCCCTGTCATCACGCCAAGTCGCATCCCGACAAACCGGCCATCATCATGTCCGGCTCCGGCGAGGTCATCACGTTCAAGCAGCTCGACGAGCGGTCCAACCGCATCGCGCATGCCCTGCGCGCGGCAGGCTGCGCGCCCGGCGACACGATTGCGATCTTCGCTGAAAACTCGGCGCGATATTTCGAGATCTGCTGGGCAGCACAGCGCGCCGGCCTCTACTATGTGGCCGTATCGTCGCGCCTGACGACGCCGGAAGTGTCCTACATCATTGAGGACTCGGGCGCGAAACTGCTTATCGCCAGCGCCTCGAAGGGGACCACAGCGAAGGAAGTGAAAGCCGCAACGGGGCTCGCCCATAACTGGTCCATCGATGGGGCCATTGATGGCTTCGCCGCGATGGAGAGCCATGTGGCGAGCTTTCCGGCAACACCGATTGCCGACGAGATGGCCGGCACGGACATGCTCTATTCCTCCGGCACCACGGGCCGGCCGAAGGGCATCCGCCCGCCGCTGGAGCGAGAGCTGCCAATCGACGGCGACAATGCGCTGATCCAGATCGCGCGCGTCATGTCGGGCGCCAATGACCAGTCGATCTATCTCTCGCCCGCGCCGCTGTATCACGCTGCGCCGCTGCGCTGGTGCATGGCGTTCACGCGTATTGGCGCAACGCTGATCATCATGGAAAAGTTCGATCCCGAGGACTACCTGCGCCTCGTGGAGAAGTACAAGGTCACCCACTCGCAGCTCGTGCCGACGATGTTCGTGAAGATGCTGAAGCTGCCCGAAGATGTGCGCAAGAAGTATGATGTGTCGAGCATCAAGTTCGCAATCCACGCGGCAGCGCCCTGCCCCATTCCGGTGAAGGAGCAGATGATTGCCTGGTGGGGCCCGGTGATCGACGAGTATTATGCCGGCTCTGAAGGCAATGGCATGACCTGGGTGAAGAGCCCCGACTGGATGACGCACAAGGGCACGGTTGGCCGGCCTGTTCTGGGCGAGCTGCACATCTGCAACGAGGACGGCGACGAAGTTCCGGTGGGCGAAGAGGGCCAGGTGTACTTCGGCGGCACGACTCCGCCGAACTATCACAACGCGCCGGAGAAGAACAAAGCCGCGCTGAACCCGAAGCATCCCGACTGGTCGTCACTCGGCGATGTCGGCAAGGTGGATGCGGACGGGTTCCTCTACCTGACCGACCGCAAAGCCTTCATGATCATTTCGGGCGGCGTTAACATCTATCCTCAGGAGACGGAGAATATCCTGATCACGCATCCGAAAGTCGCCGATTGCGCTGTCATCGGCGTGCCGGATGAGGAATTCGGCGAAGCCGTGAAGGCTGTTGTGCAGCCGATGCCGGGGATTGCGCCTTCGGAAGAACTGGCGGCGGAGCTGATGGCACACTGCCAGGCGAACCTCTCCAAGATCAAATGCCCGAAGAGCATCGACTTTGATCCGGAACTGCCGCGCCACCCGACCGGCAAGCTTTACAAGCGCCTGATCCGCGACCGGTACTGGGGCAACAAGGACAGCCGGATCGTGTGATGCCGCAATGGAGCTGATCCCGAACCAGCGCCATCTGTTCGACATCCCGGATGACGTGGCGTACCTGAATGTCGCCACGATGGGCCCGCTGCCTCTTGCTGCTTCGGCAGCGGGGCAACGGGGCCTCGCCCGCAAGCTACGCCCGTGGACCATTCCGGACACGGACTTTTTCACGGATACGCAGCGCCTGCGGCCGCTGCTCGCCCAGCTGGTGGGTGCGGATGAAGCGGGGATCGCCTTTGTGCCGTCGGCAAGTTACGGCCTCGCCGTTGCCGCGCAGAATGTGCCCGTGGCGCGCGGCCAGAAGATATTGCTGCTGGCTGACCAGTTCCCTTCGAATGTCTTCACCTGGATCGATCTTGCCGCACGCACTGGCGCAGAGATAAAGACGGTCGGCAGCAAGGGAAACCAGACGCTATCGGACGCGCTGATCGAAGCGATCGGCCCAGATACGGGGATCGTTGCCTGCCCTCAGGTGCGCTGGACAGACGGGGCCAAGATAGACCTGGTGACTGTCGGAGCGCGGTGCTGCGAGGTGGGTGCCGCCCTGGTGCTGGACCTTACACAAAGCTGCGGCGCGATGCGCTTCGATGTAAGTGAGGTGCAACCAGACTTCCTCGTGGCTGCCGGCTACAAGTGGATGCTCGGGCCTTACGCCACTGCTTTCCTCTATGCAGCCCCGCATCGCCGCACTGGCCGGCCGCTGGAGCAGAACTGGATCAACCGCGAAGGCGCTGCGGATTTCTCACGCCTGATCGACTACAATGACGCATTTGCTCCGGGTGCGGAGCGCTATGACATGGGCGAGCGTTCGAACTTCGCGCTGCTGCCGGCGCTGGAGGCCGCCGTGCGGCAGATCCTCGACTGGGGGATCGACCGGATCGAGGCGACCCTCGCACACCAGAACCGCGCATTGGCGGACGCCTTGCTGGAACTGGGGCTGGGCGTGATGCTCGAGACCGAGCGGGGGCCACATTATCTTGGCGCACGTCTGCCCGCGAATGCGCCGTCTGATCTCACGGCCCGCCTGAAGGCGGAGAACATCTATGTGTCGAAGCGCGGCGACCGGCTGCGGATTACGCCGCACCTGTTCACCTCGGAAAACGACATCGCCAGATTCCTCGAGGCGCTGCGCAAGCATATCGGCTGACTTTCAGAGCAGCCAGCTAGCCGGATTTGCGGGCGCCGAGCCTGCACCCAGCGCCTTCAGTCCCTTCCGGATACGGAGGATATACCAGATGATCGTCGCCATGATCAGCAGGACACCGAACAGGAAATAGGTCAGCACAAGGCCGACGGCCACGTAGATGACGCTTTTCCAGAAGATGCTGAACTGATTGGCATAATGGGTGCGGACGGCGTCATCGCCCTTCGCGCGGACGAACCAGGCGATGGCGCCGGCGATGAAGTTCAGCCCCGGCAGGAACAGGCCCAACAGCATCCCCCAGTAAAGCAAACGTACATGCCCGGGCGTGCCTGGGGTGAGGGAGAAGCTGAAGGCAGTCTTGAGGTCCAAGTCGGTCTCCGGGCGGGTTTCCGCCACCCTTGCGGGGCGAAGGAGCGGCGTCAACTGGCGCCTTGCCCCATCGTAAACCTTGCGGAACTGAGGCGCCCGCGCCACAACACGGCAAAAGCCGTTTCAAGGAGGACCCCATGGCCAACCCCCGTAAAATTGCCTACGCCGATCTCGAATCGCTCGCCGGCCAGGAAGTCGGCGTGTCCGACTGGCACACGATTGATCAAAACCGCGTGAACCTCTTCGCGGACGCAACCGGCGATCACCAGTGGATTCACGTGGATGTCGAGAAGGCCACCAAGCTGATGGGCGGCCCGATTGCACACGGCTTCCTGACGCTGTCCTTGCTGCCGATGCTGGGCGCCGAAGTCCTGCGGGTGGAAGGCGTCACCCGGGGCATCAACTATGGCTCGGACAAGGTGCGTTTCACCAACATGGTGCCGGTCGGCTCGCGCGTGCGCCTGCGCCAGAAGTGCCTGTCGGTCGAAGCCAAGTCCGGCGGCAAGCAGATGAAGATGGAAGCGACCGTGGAAATTGAGGGCAAGGACCGCCCGGCCCTCGTCGCCGAGTCGATTACCGTTCTCTACGGCTGATAGCGTCCCTATATTGGGGGCGCAGACAACAAGGAGCGCCCCCAATGCACAAGGCCAAGATTGAACGCACTGACGCCGAATGGCGCGCGATCCTTGATCCGGAGGCCTACCGGGTCGGCGTCAAGGACGGCACGGAACGCGCCTTTACGCCCGGCAATTTCCAGGACGAGAAACGCGCCGGCATCTATCATTGCAAGGGTTGCGGCACGGCGCTCTGGTCTTCCGAGCACAAGTTCGAATCCGGCACCGGCTGGCCGAGCTACTGGCAACCGATTGACCCCGCCGCCATCGGCACCTCGACAGACTTCAAGCTGATCTATCCCCGCACCGAATGTCACTGCGCGACCTGCGGACTGCACCAGGGCCACGTCTTCAAGGATGGCCCGCCGCCGACCGGCGAGCGCTGGTGCATCAACGGCGCCGTGCTGGATTTCCGCCCCTCCGAATAAGGGCTGGACAGGCCCCGCCGGCGTGCTCCAGAGTCACGTTAATCGATAAGCGGAGCTTCCGATGCGCCTTGCTGCCCATGTCGCCGGCCTTGTGGCCGCCACGACCCTGTTTTCCGGATGTACGATGACCAAAGACACCGCCGAGCCTGCGAAACTGACGGCTGCTTCAACCTTGCCTGCGCTGCCCGTCGCTGCGCGCGTCGATCATGAGATCACGCAGCTTGGCCGCACGCGGAATGACCCGTACAACTGGCTGAAGGACGAGAACTGGCAGGAGGTGATGCGCGAGCCCTCCCTGCTGAAGCCGGAAATCCGCGGGTATCTGGAAGCGGAGAACGCCTACACCAAGGCGCGCCTTGAAGACCCGACGACAGCGCTGCGCGAAGAGCTTTTCAACGAGATGCGCGGGCGCATCAAGGAAGACGACAGCTCGGTGCCTTCGATCCATGGTGATTGGGCCTATTACACCCGGTTCCGGGAAGGCGGCGAGTATGCAGTCTACGCCCGCAAACCGGCGGCTGACGCGTTCACCGGTGCTGGCGAGGAGACGATCCTCCTCGACGGCGATGCGATGGGCAAGGACCAGGACTACTTCGCCTTCGGCGACATCGAAGCCTCGCCAGACCAGACACTGTTGGCTTACGGGATCGATACCAAGGGCAGCGAATTCTACGAGGTCCGTGTAAAGAACATCGAGACCGGCGAAGACACGGGCGTGCTGATCGAGAACGCTTATGGTGATTTCGAATGGAGCGCGACCGGCAAGGCAATCTTCTGGGTCCTGCGCGACGAAAACAACCGCCCTGCCGCCGTGTATCAGCGCGACCTCGCGACCGGCGCCGACACGCTCATCTATGAAGAGAAAGACCCCGGCTTCTTCGTCGGCCTCGAAACAAGCGAAAGCGAAGAGGTGATCTTCATCGCCACCGGCGGTCATACGACCAGCGAAGTGCACTGGTTCCCCGCAGATGAGCTGAACCCGAAGCTGCGCACGATCGCGCCGCGCGAAACCGATATCCAGTACTCTGTCACGCACTGGGACGGCGCCTTCTATATCTCCACCAATGATAGAGGCGCTGTGGACTTCAAGCTGGTCAAGGCACCGATGTCGTCCACTTCGCGCGCAGACTGGCAGGATGTTATTCCGCATCGTCCCGGCACGTTGCTGCTCGGCATGCATGCCCAGAAAGACTACCTCACGCTGATGGAACGCGAAGGCGGCCTGCCCCGCATCGTCATCCACGAGAAGGGAATGACCGACAGTCATGCGATCAGCTTCGATGAGGCAGCGTTCGACCTCGGTCTTGCCGGAGGTTATGACTACGACGTGCCGGTGCTGCGCTTCGACTATGCCTCGCCGACGACGCCTGACCAGGTGATCGATTACAATCTCGACACCCGCGAACGCGTGCTCCGCAAGACCCGCGAAGTTCCCTCGGGCCACAATCCCGCGGATTATGTCGTTGAGCGGATCATGGCGCCTTCGTGGGACGGCGCGGAAGTTCCGGTCACCCTGCTGCGTCACAAGAACACGCCGGTCGACGGCACGGCGCCGGTGCTGCTCTATGGCTATGGGTCCTACGGCATCACCATTCCGGCAGACTTCCGCACGGGCCGCCTCAGCCTTGTCGATCGCGGCTTCATCTATGCCATCGTCAACCCGCGCGGCGAGATGGCCAAGGGCTACCAGTGGTACCTTGACGGCAAGCTCGAGAAGAAGACTAACACGTTCAAGGATTTCATTGCGGCCGGCCAGCACCTTGTCGACAAGGGATACACCTCCCGCGGCAAGCTGATCGGCCAGGGCGGCTCGGCGGGCGGTCTGCTGATGGGCGCCGCCGCCAACATGGACCCGACGCTGTTCGGCGGCATCATTGCGGCCGTGCCCTTCGTGGATGTGCTCAACACGATGTCGGACGAGAGCCTGCCGCTGACGCCGCCGGAATGGCCGGAATGGGGCAATCCGCTCACGGACGAAAAGGCCTATGACACGATCCTCGCCTACAGCCCCTATGACCAGGTGACGAAGCTCGACTATCCGCCGATGCTGATCACCGGCGGGGTGACCGATCCGCGTGTGACCTATTGGGAGCCGGCGAAGTGGACCGCAAAACTGCGATACGAGGCTCCAAATGCGGGACCCTACTTCATGCGCATCAATCTCGATTCCGGTCACTTCGGTGCCTCGGGCCGGTTTGAGGGCCTGAAGGAAGTGGCAACCGAATACGCCTTCGCGCTGGCAGCGGCCGGGAAGATCGACTCGGTCGACCTCTCGACCCCGGAGTAGAGCACTTGCTCTATTGCCTCGATTGCGAGTTCAACGGGTTCGGCGGAGAGCTGATCAGCCTAGCCCTTTCGGGCGAGGCGGGTGAGCTCTACCTCGCCCGCACCGAAGCGGAGCTGAATGCGCTGCAAGCACATGAATGGGTGGCCGAACATGTGCTGCCCTTCCTGTCCGTGGCAGATGCGCGGCCGATGGAACTGCCGCTCGAGAAATTCGGGCGCGCGATCCAGGCCTTCCTCGCCGGCGATCGGGCGCCAGTGATTGTTGCGGACTGGCCTGAGGACCTCATGCACCTGATGCAATGCCTGATCATCGCGCCCGGGCAGATGGTACGTATCCCAGACCTGTCGCTCCGGCTGGTTCAAACCTCAGCTTATCCTACCGATATGGGCGAGGCTGTGCAGCACAATGCGCTGTGGGATGCCCGGGCCCTGCGGCACGCCCTGACGGGCTGAATCCCCTCGTTTAGGGCCTAAAACCAGCGGGATTATCCCGGTTGCAGGCACGAGGGGCTTTGCCTATACAGCGCGTTCGGTCGGAGCGTGGCGCAGCCCGGTTAGCGCACTAGTCTGGGGGACTAGGGGTCGTGGGTTCGAATCCCGCCGCTCCGACCATTAAATCCTGGAATTCAGGGATCAGGCCGCGCTGCGGGCGCGGGCGGCATCGATGCGGCTCTTGATGCTGGTCAGTTCCGCCAGTGCATCTTCAAGCCGGGTCTTGCGGTCGGTCCCGCCAAAGGCTCGGGCAACGCTGGCTTGCAGCTCGCGCGCGGGGCTTGGTACCGGCTCAAGCTGAGCCGCCGAGAGCGTAACGGTGCCGGCGAGGACAGCATCAATCCCCTGCTCCGCCAAAATGGTTTTCGCGCCTTTCAGCGTCATGCCGCGCTCGTGCACCAGCACACGGATGGCACGCAGGGCGTCCATGTCCTGCGGACGGAACATGCGGCGGCCATCGTCGCGCTTGATCGGGCGCACTTCCTTCGGAAACCGCGTTTCCCAATAGCGCAGCACATGCGTTTCGAGGCCAAGCTCGGTTGCCGCTTCTCCAATCGACCGGAAGGCAGAGTTCGACTTTTCGATCCGGGATTTGAGTGCGGTCATGGATGTCCTGATAGCGTTCAATCGCGTCCGACAAGCGCCTTGAGCATCGGCGACGGACGGAAAGTGACGACACGGCGAGCGGCGATGGGCGCCTCTTCACCGGTCTTGGGATTGCGCCCTTCGCGGGCTGATTTTGCGCGCACGACGAAGTTGCCGAAGCGGGCGAGCTTCACTTCTTCCTCATGCTCGAGGGCAGCGCCGATCAGTTCGAGGGTGCGGTCGAGAAGATCCGCCGATTCCTGGCGGGTTACGCCCACTTCGCGGACGATGGCGTCGGTGACTTCAGCACGGGTAACGGTCTCGTTGCTCATCTGCCTGTTCGCCTTTCATGAAAGCCTAAGCCCGGTATCTTAACGAATTCCTAGCGTACGCGTTAGTGAAATCTCGTTACAGGCCGCACTCAGAGGCGGAAAAGGCTGGCGCCCCATGAGAATCCGCCGCCCATCGCCTCTGACAAAATCAGGTCGCCAGGCTTGGCGCGGCCGGTGCGGACAGCATGGTCGAGGGCGAGCGGAATCGACGCGGCAGACGTGTTGGCATGCTGGTCGACCGTGATCACGACCTTCTCTTCAGGGATGTCGAGCTTCTTGGCGACACCGTCGAGAATGCGCTTGTTGGCCTGGTGCGGAACGAACCAGTCGATATCGGCCGAGGTCAGGCCGGTCTCTTCCAGCACCGCTTCGATGGCGGCTGAAATGTTCGCAACCGCATGCTTGAAGACGCGGTTTCCTTCCATCCGGACGTGACCAATCGTGCCGGTGGAGCTGACGCCCCCATCGACATAGAGCAGGTCAGACTTCGACCCATCGGTGCGGATATGATGGGTGATGATGCCCTGGTCCGCTGCGAACTCGCCGTCGCGCGCCTCAATGACGATTGCACCGCCGCCATCGCCGAAGAGGACACATGTGCCCCGGTCCGACCAGTCGATGATGCGCGTGAAGGTCTCGGCACCGATCACGATGGCCTTGCTGAACAATCCCTGCCGAAGCATCGAGTCAGCTGTCGCGAGCGCGAAGAGGAAACCGGAGCACACCGCCTGCACATCAAATGCCGCGCCGCGCGTAATGCCGAGCTTGGCCTGCACGGCAGTGGCGGTTGCCGGGAAGGTCCGGTCGGGCGTCGTGGTGGCCAGAACGATCAGATCGATCTGGGAGGCATCAACGCCTGCGGCCTGCAGAGCACGCCGGGCAGCGGCTGTCGCGATATCGGACGTGACTTCCCCATCGGCCGCTATGTGGCGCTCGCGGATGCCGGTCCGCTCGCGGATCCATTCATCCGACGTATCGACCATATCGGCGAGCTGCGCGTTGGTCAGCACGCGCTCCGGAAGATAGCTTCCCGTTCCGAGAACAAAACTGCGCCGCGCCATCCTCAGTGTTCCTTTCGATCCCTGCGCGCCGCCATCAGGCCGCGACGCCGCCGGTTCCTATTTTGCCGAGGTTGGTGGCGATCTCACCCTGGAAATCGCTGGCGGCGAGATCAGCGGCCATCTCGCAAGCTCTTGCGAAACCGCGCGCATCGGCGCTGCCATGGCTCTTCACCGAGATGCCGCCAAGGCCAAGCAGGACGCCGCCATTGACGTTGCTCGGATCCATCAGCGACTTCAGCCGCTTCAGGCCGCTCATGGCCAGAACAGCACCGGCCTTTGCTGGCAGGCTGGATGTGAAGGCCTCGCGCATATGGCTGGCGAGCATCCGGGCAACGCCCTCGCCGGTCTTCAGCGCGACGTTTCCGGTGAATCCGTCGGTCACGACCACATCGACTGCACCGGCAGAAATGTCATCGCCTTCCACGAAGCCGCGATAGTCGAGATCGAGGCCCGCCGCGCGCAGCCATTCATGCGCCTCGCGCACTTCTTCATGGCCCTTCATCTCTTCCGACCCGATATTGAGCAGGCCAACCGACGGCTTTGCCAACCCAAGGGTCGCCCGGGCGAACGCCTCGCCCATGATCGCGAAGGTGACGAGCTGTTGCGCATCTGCTTCAACGTTGGCGCCGACATCCAGAACAATCGTACGGCCGCGAAGGGTCGGCCAGACCGCCGTCATCGCCGGACGGTGGACGCCGTCCATCTTGCGCAGGATCAGCATCGAGATGGCCATCAGGGCGCCGGTGTTGCCCGCCGAGACAGAGGCGCCTGCCCGGCCTTCCTTCACCGCTTCGACCGAGTTCCACATCGAAGACCCCTTGCCGCGCCTAAGCGCCTGGCTGGGCTTCATGTCGCTGGTGATCTTGGCATCGGCGTGAACGATCGTCGCCCGGCTCTGGAGAATTGCATGACCGGCAACAAGCGGGGCGAGCTGCGCCTCGTCGCCGTGCAACAGCGCCTGCATCGAAGGGCGGCTGGCAAGGAATTCGGCGACCCCGTCAATCACAATGCGCGGGGCATTGTCACCGCCCATGGCGTCTACCGATAGGGTGTGTGAGGGGGTCATCCGGTCCTGCGCCTCGTGAGTGGCCAGATTCTAAGTATTTTCGCGTGGTTTAAGCGCCGCCGCCGGGCGTGGCAACGGGCGAGATGCGGCGGATTCAGGCAGCAGCTCCCGGCCAATCGAGCCGGCCGGAGAGGATCTGGTCGTCCGGCAGCCTATCCAGATGGGCCTTCAGGGCCAGAAACTGCGCTGAAAGGGCGGCTGCCCGCTCCGGGATTACAACGCCGTTACGTATCAGGATGGCTGCAACGGCATCAGCCTTGCCGGCCTCCCGGGCAGCGGAAAGCGCCGCAAACAGGGCTTTCCCCAGGCCGGCGTGGTTTTGCGCCAGCTTTCGGACCTTGCGGGCAATCGAATGGTCGCCGACCCCCTTTTCCCGAAAAGCCGCGTCAAAGCCATCCAGGGCCAGATCGTCGATCAAGGTGACCAGGCGCGCAGCGTCCGGCCCGGGAATGAGGCTCAGCCGCACACAAGCCAGCGTTGTCATGACCGTGACCATGCTTGCCCGCCCGTCAAACGTGTCCGGAACGCCGCCTGATTCGTAGAATGCAGGCTCCAGCGCCTGCCGCAGCAAACCGCGATAGGCTTCCTTCGCTGCCTTCCGGCGGGCCGCGCGGCGTTGAAACCAGTTGCCCGAAATTGCCGTCACGAGTGCACTCCCATGCTTGCCAAGCCCGGTTACCTGCCGCTACTTCGTGCGTCAAAGCCCATCCGGAGTGACGACATGCGTAAAAGTGCCATCCTCGCGGCCAGCCTGCTCATGCTGCCCCTGACGGCGTGCCTTACGCCAGCGCGCGACTTCCACGGCTACATTCCTGACGAAGTCCAGCCTTACGACATCAAACCGGGCGAGGACACGCGCTCGTCCGTGATGGCGCAGCTTGGCTCGCCTTCGACCGAGGGCCTGTTCGACACCAAGACCTGGTTCTACATCTCGGACGTTCAGGAACGCTTTGCCTTCTACAAGCCGAAGGTGGCTGACCGCAGCATCACGGCAATCCGTTTTGGTGATGACGACAAGGTCGATGAAGTCCTGCGCTACACCGCCGACGATGGTCAGGTGATCAGCTACGCGGCCCGCGAGACGGCTACACGTGGCCGCGAGCTCGGCCTGTGGGAGCAGATCTTCGGATCGGTCGGCGGCATCCGCCTGCCGAACACGGACGAAGTAACACCCGGCAACCCCACCGGACGCCCGCAATAAGCACACGAGCCCAGCTGGCAGCGTGAAAATAAAAAAACCCCGGAACCTGCGTTCCGGGGTTTTCCTTTTGATCCGTATCCGGACGCTTAGTGGCCAGCGAGAACCGCAAGCATCAGGAGCGCCACGATGTTCGTGATCTTGATCATCGGGTTCACAGCCGGACCCGACGTGTCCTTGTAGGGATCGCCGACGGTATCACCGGTGACGGCCGCCTTGTGGGCTTCCGAGCCCTTACCGCCATGGTGGCCGTCTTCGATGTACTTCTTGGCGTTGTCCCAAGCACCGCCGCCCGAAGTCATCGAGATGGCGACGAACAGGCCAGTGACGATCACGCCGAGCAGCATGGCGCCAACCGAGGCGAGCGCCGCGCCGGAACCGGCAATCAGGTAGATCGCCACGAACAGCACGATCGGCGAGAGCACCGGAAGCAGCGACGGGACGACCATTTCCTTGATCGCGGCTTGCGTCAGGATATCCACGGCGCGGCCATAGTCGGGCTTCACTTCGCCCTTCATGATGCCCGGCATTTCACGGAACTGGCGGCGGACTTCTTCGACCACCGACTGTGCCGCACGTCCGACCGCCATCATCGACATGCCGCCGAAGAGGAACGGGAGAAGGCCGCCGAACAGAAGACCCACCACGACATAGGGGTTGGCAATCGAGAAATCGACCGACACGTTGTAGAAGAACGAACCTTCGACGGCGCGGCCGGCGAAGTATTTCAGGTCTTCCGCATACGCCGCAAACAGCACGAGCGCGCCGAGGCCGGCGGACCCGATGGCATAGCCCTTGGTGACCGCCTTGGTCGTGTTGCCTACAGCATCGAGCGCGTCGGTTGTCTTGCGGACTTCCGACGGAAGCTCGGCCATTTCGGCAATGCCGCCCGCGTTGTCCGTCACCGGGCCGAAGGCGTCGAGCGCCACGATGATGCCGGCGAGGGCAAGCATGGTCGTCGTTGCGATGGCAATGCCATAGAGGCCGGCGAGGTTGAAGGTCAGCAGGATGCCGCCGATGATCGTCAGCGCCGGGAGCGCCGTGGCTTCGAGCGAGACGGCAAGGCCCTGGATGACGTTCGTGCCGTGGCCGGACTCGGAGGCTTTCGCCACCGAACGCACCGGACGGTACTTGGTTTCCGTGTAGTAGGCCGTGATGACCACGATCAGCAGGGTGACGAAGAGACCCGCCACGCCGCAAGCGAAGAGCTTCCAGCCCGTGATGGCAGCCGCTTCACCGGTGACCGGATCGACGAGACCAAGGATGGAGCCCGCGCCGTCGAGCGTGCCTGCGAGACCGCCCGGCAGCACCGTTTCGATCGCCAGCGCAAGGCCGCCAATCGAGAGGATACCCGTCACGATGAGGGCCTTGTAGAGCGCGCCCATGACGTCCGTAGAACCCTTCGACAGGGTGGCGAAGAAGGTGCCGATAATCGAGGTGACGATACAGACCGCGCCGATGGCGAGCGGCAACATCATGATTTCGCTGATGTACGGCGTCGTGGCGAAATAGATCCCGCCGAGTACCATCGTCGCGACGAGCGTCACGGCGTAGGTTTCGAACAGGTCAGCCGCCATGCCGGCGCAGTCGCCCACGTTGTCACCGACGTTGTCGGCAATCGTGGCGGCGTTGCGCGGATCATCTTCCGGGATGCCGGCTTCGACCTTACCGACCATGTCACCGCCGACGTCTGCACCCTTGGTGAAGATACCGCCGCCGAGACGGGCGAAGATCGAGATGAGCGAGGCACCGAAACCGAGCGCAACGAGGGCGTCGATGATTTCGCGCTTCTGGCCTTCATCGGTCAGCGAGAGACCGAGCGGCCCAGTCAGGAGGCCGTAATAGCCAACGATGCCGAGGAGAGCGAGGCCGACCACAAGCATACCGGTGACGGCGCCCGACTTGAACGCCATCTGCAGGCCTTCATTGAGGCCGATGCGCGAAGCTTCCGTGGTGCGCACGTTGGCACGCACCGACACGAGCATGCCGATGAAGCCGGCAAGGCCCGACAGCACGGCGCCGATGACGAAGCCGGCAGTGGCTTTCCAGCCGAGCGCAACGAAGAGCACGACAGCGACGCCTGCGCCGACCATCGCGATCGTGCGATACTGACGGCTGAGATAGGCGTTGGCGCCTTCCTGGATCGCCTGTGCGATCTCTATCATCCGCGGATTGCCCGCAGGCGCCTTCATGATTGAATTGATCTGCCAGTAGCCATAAGCAACCGACAGGAAGCCCGCACCAAGTGCGAGTAAGTACCAGGACATTGGCTTTCCTTCCTTAACCCCTTAAGCCCGCGAGCCCCTCAAATGCAGGGCCGCGGATGTCTTTTAACGACGGTTCTGCCTGCCAGCGGGCCCCCTGAGGTGCAACTTGCCTCGCTTCAGGGGCGAGTGGCGGACATTCCGACTCTTCCATGCTCGAAGCCGATAGTTTCAGGGAGGTTAACACTCCGCCCTTCCGCCACGGCGATGAGCCCCCGCTCTGACCGGATTCGCCCCACACGCGAAATCCGAAGTCCGAGGCAGGCAGCACCATCCAGCAGGTTTTGACGGCTGTTCGAGGGGGCAGCAAAGAGTAGCTGATAGTCGTCGCCCCAGGTCGAAAGATCGAGTTTTTCTGCAAGGCTGATGGCGCCCCCGGCGAACGGAACCGAATCAAGATCGATCTCCGCCCCCTGCCCCGACGCCTCCGCCAGCGAGCGCGCATCCCCGAGCAGGCCATCGGAAATGTCCATGGCAGCCGACGCGAATGTGGCCAGCAATCCGGCTATACCGTGAACCGGCAGTACTGGGGTCAGGAGCGATTCGATCCAGGGGCTGTCTTGCCCGGCAGCGCGCGCGAGAAATCCGCGCCGCGGGCCGCCGATTTCGCCGGTCACCCAAAGGTCATCCCCCGCCTGCGCTCCGCCCCGGCGGACAGGTGCGGCGCCGACGCAGCGGCCAGTGAGCGTCAGCGAGAGGAACAGACCCGCCGGGCACGACACCGTGTCGCCGCCGATCAGCCCGGCGCCCCAGACGGTGAGCTCGTCGCCAAGCGCCGCAGCAAACTCGGCAAGCTCTTCCTCTGTGCGTTCGGCGGGCCAGCCCAGTGTCAGCAATGCTTCGGACGGCTCAGCCCCGCTCGCCAGGATGTCAGATACATTCACCCGCACCAGCTTGCGCGCAATTGTGCCTATCGGGTCGCTGGCAAGGAAGTGTACGCCTTCCACCATCGCGTCCGTCGTGATGACAACTGCGCCCGCGCTGCGCGCCAATTCTGCCGTGTCATCGGTCAAGTTCGCCGCGCCGGGCGCTGTCGCCAGGGGGGCGAGATAGCGGCGGATCCAGTCGCGTTCGCTCATGCGGGCGCAGGGCGAATGAAGGCGTCAGACGCCTTCACGGCCGATGGCGTAGAAACGGTCGCGGCGTTGGCGGCGGAGTTCTGCCGGTGTCAGGCCTTCCAGGTCGCGAAGTGTTGCATCCAGTGCCTTTGCAGCCGCTGCCATCGCGCGCTGCGGATCGCGGTGGGCGCCGCCGACAGGCTCTTTCACGATGCCATCGACAATCTTGTGTTTCATCAGGTGCGGCGCCGTGATGCCCATCGACTCTGCGGCTTCTTTCGCCTTCGAGGAGTCGCGATAGAGGATCGAGGCACAGCCTTCCGGCGAGATCACCGAATAGATTGCATACTCCATCATCAGCACCCGGTTCGCCGCAGCGATGCCAATGGCGCCGCCCGACATGCCTTCCCCGATGATCAGCGTGACGAACGGCACACCCAGCGAGAGGCCGCGCTGGGTTCCGCGCGCAATCGCTTCGGCCTGGCCGCGCTCCTCGCCGCCTTTGCCGGGATAGGCGCCGGCCGTGTCCGGGAAGCTGAGGACCGGCATGTTGAACTTCTCGGCCAGGTCCATGAGGCGAACGGCTTTACGGTACCCTTCCGGATGCGCCATGCCGAAATTGTGCTTGAGGCGCTTCTCGGTGGTCCGGCCTTTCTCATGGCCCATGATTACGACCGAGCGGCCGCGGAAACGGGCAAGGCCGCCAATGATCGCTTCGTCATTGCCGAAATGCCGGTCGCCGGCGAGTTCTTCGAAATCCTCGAAAATGCTGCCGATGAAGTCCGAGAAATGCGGCCGCTCGGGATGGCGGGCCACCTGCGTGATGCGCCAGGCATCGAGATCGGAATAGATCTGCTTCAGCTGTTTGGCGGATTTGGTCTTCAGCTTGGCCAGCTCGTCCGTGATCGACGGGCCATCCTTGCGGGCGGCGAGGGCTTCGAGCTCGGCAATCTTCGAGTCGAGTTCGGCGATGGGTTTTTCGAATTCCAGATAGGTCGGCATGAGCGCTCCCTAGCAATCTGCCAGCCCTTCGCCTAGCCGGTTATGATGGCAGGGTCCTGCCGAGCATCACCACGGCCGGAAGGGTCAGCACCCCTAAAAGCACCGGAAACACGAAAAAAATCAAGGGCAATGTCAGCTTTGCCGGCAAGGCCATGGCTTTTTCCTCGGCATAGAGAATGCGCCGCTGACGCATGTCGGCCGAAAAAACCCGCAGCGTCTGGCCAAGGCTGGTGCCCATTTCCTCGGCCTGGCGCAGCATCGTGGCGAGGGAGCCGGCCTCTTCCAGCGCCATCCGGTCTGCAAAGGCCCGCCAGGCCGTCTTGCGGGCCCGGCCGGCGCGCAGCTCGAGCGACAGGGTGCGCATATGGCCGGAAATGATCGGGTGGCGCAGCTCCAGCTCCTCACCGACGCGCTGGACGGCCGCATCAAGGCTGAGGCCCGCTTCGACGCAGGCGACCATCAGGTCCATCATGTCGGGGAAGCCCAGCGAGCACGCAGCCTTCCGCTCTGCAATCTTCCTGTCGAGGTATATGCCGGGCGCAGCAAGGCCGATCAGCACCAGCAGGATCGAGACCGCAACGGGCGCGTATTGCGGCAGGCCTGCGAAGTAAGGCAGCGCGAACAACAGGCCCACCTGCGGAACCACGACGCAGACAAAGCGCGCCGCAAAATAGCGCGAGACGGCATTCTTCTGTGTGTATCCTGCGAGATTGAGCTTGCCGCGGACGGCGTTCACTTCCTCGCCGCTGGTGGGGGCAGCGTTGTCGGCAAACCCGCGCACGACCTTGCCGATGCGGCTCTCGTTCCGGCGAGGCTGGTCTTCGGCGCCCGGTGTGCGGCGGACCAGTCGGCGCGAGACTTCCTCCGTGGCCTGATGGTTCCGTATCAGGGTGACGATTGCCGGAATGGCGGCAAGCACCGCAAGGAAAACCAGCGCGGCAGGGATCATCGGCCCGGAGAAGAGAGGATCGGTCATCGCCGGCGCATCACATCTTGAAGTTGATCATCTTGTTCATGACGATGTTGCCGATGATCATCCAGACCAGCAGGCCGGCAAAGCCATACTGAATCAGCGGATCGTGCATGACCGAGCCGTAGAACTCCGGCCGCATAATGTGGATGGCGCCCATGACGAGGAACGGCGCAGACGTAAGGATCATCGCAGACGTGCGCCCTTCGGATGAGGCGGCGCGCACCTTGAGGCGCATGGTCTGGCGTTCACGGATCGTATTGGTGTTTGCCTTGAGAAGTTCGGTCAGGTTTCCGCCGGTCTTTTCCTGCAGGCGGACGGTCGCAGCGAAGAGTTCCACATCCGGATCCCCTGCCCGTTCGGCCATGCGCTGCACGGCATTGGTGAGTGACATGCCGTAGGAGACTTCGTCCGCAGTCATGCCGAACTCGGTGCCGATCGGATCCGGCATCTCGCGCGCCACAAGGGCAACCGCTGTGGCGACCGGGTGCCCCGCCTCAAGGCTGCGGCAGACGATCTGCAGCGCATCCGGCAATTGGCTCGCCATTTTCTTGGCGCGCTGGCCGGCGAGGTATTTGAACACGCCAATCGGGCCCAGGAGCATTGCTCCGAAATAAACCGGGATCGCCACCCAAATGCCGCCGGCATAATACCAGGCGAGACCCGCCGGGATGAGCGACCCTGCAGCGGCCATCAACACCCACTTCACCGGCTCGAACTTCAGTCCGGACCGCACGATCAGCTGGTTCAGCCAGCGCAGCGACATGGCGAGATTGCCATCACGGTCGAGGCCCCGGCTCTTGCGAAGCTCGATCATCGCCTCGTTGTGCGTGGCGTATCGTTCCTTGAACTGCAGGCGCCGGTTGACGATGCGCTGCGTCTGCGCATTCGAGATCAATCCGAGGACGGACTGGATGGCCATGAACACCGCGCCAATCGCCATGATCATCGGAATGATCAGCGATGGGTCAAAGCGCGTGAGATCCGGAAGCCCGAACACCTGCCCCTCCGATCAGAAGCGGTTGGAAGGATCGAACAGACCCGGCGGCATGAAGACGCCTTTGCGCTCCATTTCGTCGAGGAACTTGGGCCGCAGGCCCGTCGCCACGAAATGCCCGAGCACCTTGCCATTCTCTGCCGTTCCGGTGCGCTCGAACTTGAAGATCTCCTGCAGCTGGACGACCGAGCCTTCCATGCCGGTGATCTCGGCGATAGAGATTACCTTGCGGGAGCCGTCGGAGAGGCGCGTCGCCTGGACGATGAAGTTCACGGCCGAGGCGATCTGCCCACGAATGGCTTCCTCGGATATCTTCATGCCGCCCATCATCACCATCTGCTCGAGACGGGTCAGGGCGTCGCGCGGATTGTTGGCGTGGATCGTGGCCATCGAACCTTCGTGGCCGGTATTCATGGCCTGCAGCATGTCGAAAGCCTCTTCCGAGCGCACCTCGCCGAGGATCACGCGGTCGGGGCGCATGCGCAGCGCGTTCTTCACAAGCTCCCGCTGGCGGATTTCGCCCTTGCCTTCGATGTTCGGCGGGCGGGTCTCCATGCGGGCGACGTGCGGTTGCTGCAGCTGAAGTTCGGCGGCGTCCTCAATGGTGATCAGGCGTTCATCCGGGCTGATCGCCGACGACAGCGCGTTCAGCAAAGTCGTCTTGCCCGAGCCCGTACCGCCGGAGATCACTGTAGAGGCGCGGCATTTCACGGCGCCCAGGATGAAATCTGCGACCGGGCGCGGGATGGCTCCGAATTCGACGAGCTTGTCCATCGTCAGCGGCGACTTGGAGAATTTCCGGATCGAGACCAGCGGGCCATCAATCGCAATCGGCATCACCGCCGCGTTGACCCGGCTGCCATCCAGCAGGCGCGCATCGACGAGCGGCTGGCTTTCGTCCACGCGGCGCCCCACGGCGGCGACGATACGCTGTACGATCCGCAAAAGGTGATCATTGTCGGCAAAGCGAACCGGCGCGATCTGCAGCTTGCCGCGCCGCTCGACATAGACCTGATTGCATCCGTTGATCAGGATGTCAGCGATCGAATCGTCCTTGAGCAGAGGTTCGATGGGTCCGAGGCCGGTCATCTCGTCCATGACAGCGTCGGCGAAGGAGGCTTCCTCGGCAGCGGAAAGCGCCATCTCTTCCTTGCGGATGATTTCGCCAATGATGCTGCGCACGCGGCGCCGCATCGTTTCGTCATCCATCTTGTCGAGCGCGGAAAGATCAAGTTCGTCGATCAGTTTTGCGTGCACGCGCAGCTTGGCATCGAGCAGATCAAACCCTGCCGGCTCAGGCTTGGCGCGCGATGCCGGAGCCGTAGCAGCAGGCGCCGGCGCAGCGACAGGTTCTTCCTTCTTTACGGCTGGGGAAAATCCGAAACGGCTCATGCGCGCGCCTTCTTCTTGTCTTTGCCGGCCTGCGATTTCTCGATCATGCCTTCAGGAGCAAACTTGCGGACCAGGCCATCCACATCCATCACCAGCGGGCTCTTGGGCTTCACGTTGGCAATCGGCTTGCCGAGATTGACTGCTGTGCGGGCAGCATCCCAGTCGGACGTCACTGTGACATCAATCTTCCGTTCGATTGCCTTCTCGGCGGTGTCCACAGGGAACCCGGCGCGGAACTGCTTCTTCTGGAACATCCGGTTGAGCACCAAGCGGGCCTTGCAGGCATCGCCCCGAAGTACATCGATGTCGCGGCACATGTCAGCCGCCGCGTGCAGGCTCGGCACCGTCAGCTCACTGACGACAATGGCCTGATCAACCGCCGCAAGGACAGGCTTCGTCCAGGGCATCATGTGGCGGGGCATATCAAGGATGACGTAGGGAAAGGCGGCACAGGAAACGTCCAGCAGGCGGAGCACAGCCGCCTCGCTGGCCATCAGATCCGCTTCCGGGTTGCGAGGCGAAGCGATGATCGAGACACCGTCTTCATGCTGCCAGCACCAGGCGGCCAGCAGACGCGCATCAAGGCGCTCCGGCGCCGTGGACAAAGCCGGAAGGTCAAGCTTCGGGATCGCCTCGAGGAAGGAAGCGGTCATGCCATCGGCCAGATTGAGATCCACGAGGCAGACCTTGCCCGGCCCCACCAGCCGCGATAGCGCAAACGCGCTCTCTATGGCAATCGTCGAGACACCCGCCCCGCCGACCGCTCCGCGAAACGCCCAACAAACCGAGTTTGCCGGCGTGCCCTTGGCTTCCGTGCGTCCGTCTGACAGGCGCGCAGCCGTATCAAGTATGTCGCCCGCGTCGGCAGACACAGGCAGCACATCCCATGCTTCCAGCTTCATCAGGGCACGCACCATGTGGGCGGGCAGATTATCCGAGACGACGACCACTGCCGTCGCCGGCCGCTCCACAGCCAACATCAATAGAAGCTGATCCCAGCCGGGCAGACCCTGCTCAACCAGGATCAAGCCACCGCCATGGCGAAGCACGACGTCCTGTGCAGCAAGCTGCGACAGGTCTTGCACATCGGCGCAGGCGGGCCTTAGCGCTTCGAGCCTTGGCGGGCTGGCGAGCGCAGCGATCGATGCCACGGTGCGCCCGGCCCCCGGCGCAGCGCTTGCGGGCTTCTGTTGAATAGCGGCGGACATTACTCGGCGCCCCCGGTACTCGTGGACGCAAGCTGCTTCGTCTGGCCTTCATTCAGCGCCTTTACGGCCGCCGCGGCGCGCACGCCGGACGTCGTCTCGACCTTCTTCAGGTTGGGCAGGTCCACGCTCCGCTCCGACTGGAGCGCCGCATTGGCCTTGTTGGCTTCGCCGAGCAGGTATCGGTCTTGCGCATCGTACGAAGCGCAGCCCGTGAGCAGGAGGCAGGCGATCGCGAGCGGGAAGTTCGCAGAGTTTTTCATATGTCAGTTCCCTGAGGTCTGGCCGGGCAGCGCGGCGGTCTTGCCCAGCAGGAAGAAGTCGGTTTCCGACGGCTCGGAGAAAGCATCGAGCGGCGTGGCCAGCTGGTCCGGATGCGGCGCCGGCTGAACAAGGCGCGGCGTGATGATGATCACCAGTTCGCTCTCGTTGCGCTGGAAGCGCTTGGACGAGAATAGCGATCCGAGCACTGGAACGTTTCCGAGCCAGGGCGTCTGGCGCACATCGTTCGAGTAATTGTTCTGCAGGAGACCAGCCACTGCAAAGGCCTGGCCGTCGTGCAACTCAACTGTCGTGTCAGCACGGCGCACGGAAATGCCCGGAATCTCGATGCTTTCGGTCCGGATGCCATTGGCCCGGTCGATAGACGACACTTCTGGGCGTACACGGAGGTTCACGAGCCCCTCACCGAGCACCGTCGGCGTGAAGTCGAGACTCACGCCGAACTTCTTGAACTCGATGGTGATCTCATTGTCCTTGGACGCGACCGGGATCGGGAACTCCCCGCCCGCCAGAAAGCTCGCCGTGTCGCCCGACAACGCCACAAGGTTCGGCTCCGCCAATGTGCGGATCACGCCCTTCTCTTCCAGCGCGCGGATCTGCAGATCAACGTTCTCGCCGCCGACATTCGTGAACAAGGCGACGGTCTTCGCAGCTAGGCCGGAGACTGTGCCGCCTTCCGTCGATGACTGGAAATCATTGGCGTCGATACTGTTGCCGAAGCCGATTTCGCGGATAGCGCTGCGGCTTGCTTCGAGGAAACGCACTTCCAGCATCACCTGTTGGCTCTGGCCAACCGAAAGCCCATTTGCCACTCCGCCCGGCACATGCCGCTCAGCCAGTTGCAAGGCCATCTCAGCGGCAGCTGCCGTCGTCACACGGCCGTCAAGGAACACGCCGTCATGCACCGGATAAACATCAATCGGCTCGCCCGGCAGCAGGCGCTTCAGGTCGCCGCGCAGCTCTTCAAGGCCGAGCATCACCTCGACCTCGATCAGCTCGGTGATCGCGCCGGCCGAATTGTACACGAGCACTGTCGTCGAGCCCGGCTTCTTCCCCCGCAGGAAGAAGGACCGATTCGATGTCGCCATCGCCTCGGCAATCTCCGGATCCGCGACAACGATCGTTGAGAAGGCGGAGTCGGCCTCGACCACGGCCGACTTCCCGCGGCGCACTTCGAGGCGCTCGGCATCCGGGCCAGCGGAACGCTGCGTCCAGGCCGACACGCCGGGGGCGGCAAACAGGCTCACCAGTGCGGCAGCGGAAAGGATCCGGGCAAGGCGCATCAGCGTATTCCTTCTTTTTTCGTCTCTGTACGGTCAATCGGTGCGGTGACTTCAACATCGCTCGCGCCGTTGATCACACGCACCGTTGTGTTCACCGCCGCCTTTGGGCGCGTGCTCGGCTGAACAACCGGCTTTACCTCGGCCACCTTCTCCGGCGTGATGGCGGCCACCATGGCCTCCTCGTCACGGCTGATCAGGGCGAGGCCCAGAGCTGCGCGCTGGCTTGCCGCGCCGAGCACCAGAGCATCTTCCGGGGTGACCTCCAGCGTTACGGTCTGCGAAGGAATGGCGCCCTCATGGTTTCCCCCGAACGTCTGGTCCACCGCCAACACTTTCACATGGCGCAGCACCGGCCGCGCCAGGATGTTGGCAGATATCCGCGCGCCTTCCGGCCGCGCGCCGGCATCCTCAAGCTCCATGAACTCATTCACGTCGACACGGTCGCCCGGCAGCACAAAGCCTGAAACGCCGGTATCATTGCGCACAACGATCGAAACAGCCCGCATGCCCGGCGTGATCGCCGAGGCAAGCGTCAGCACCGCGCCCGTCGTGTCGATCTTCGGCTCCAGCAGAGGCTCTCCGGGCACCATCAGGCCCCTCGAATAGGCCTTCGGGCCGAGCTCTGAAATGTTGCGCAGCGCGCCTTCCGGAACCGCACGCTCCGGCCACTCGACTTCCTTGACAAACTTCGGATCGATGACGGCGCCCGGTTCGACCGTCGATGTCATCACCAGAACAGTCGTCATCGCCACAGCCGGAACGCTTGCAGCCTGTGCGTCTGGCGCGTCTTCGGACATGAATGACCGACCGAAGAAAATGGCGCCGGCGCCAAGCGCAACGGAGACGCCGAGACTGATCAGCGGTGCAGCTTTCATACTGAATGCCCTCTTAAGGACAGCGTTCGGCTGTCTACAGAAGGCAGGATTAATCAGAGGGAGATAAGGCCTGTTGAAGGTTAGCGGGCGAATCTCCTCCGCAGGCGGAACATGCCGTTAACCAAGCAGAAAGGCAGGGTTTCCGGATGGTTTACATTCGCTTGCTGGCACACCGATAGTACCGCAGTTGCGACAGGTCCGGCGATCAGGCGTGAAAGAAGAGGTCCGGTTCACCCGTCCGCAGGCACACGGCGGTGAGGCGGCCACCGTAAACAGCGCCGGTGTCTATGTTAAGCCTTCGGCCATTTCCGGCGCTTTCGGGTAGCGAGTCATGGGTCGGTGTATGGCCGTGCACCACCCGGCGGCGCCGTAGCCCCGGCGCGGTCCAGCATCTTGGATCAAGAAATTCGCGCCGGCGGGTCCACATGCGCACCCGGTCGCCGCAATCCGGAAAAAGGTCAGGGTCGATCCCCGCATGCACGAACACGAGGCCAGCCTCCGGTGCCTGGTGCATGGTCGGCAAGTCCGCCAGCCAGGCGAGATGTGCCGCCAGCACGGATGGCGGCTCGAAGGCATAGCTCTCCATGGTCGCCTCCCCGCCATTGATCGACCAGACGCGCCAATCGGAAGACTGACGATCACCCGCAGCATGCGCATCGATCATCATCTGCTCATGATTGCCGCGCAGCGTGATGGGGCGCGGATGGATCCGGGTTTCGAACTCCATCAGGTAAGAGATGACTCCGCAGGAATCCGGCCCCCGGTCGACAAGGTCTCCCAGATGGACAAACTGAATCTGTGCGCCGGGAAATGCTTTCTGCGCCTGCGACAGCACCTTCAGGTGAAGGTCCACCAGCCGTTCCAGTTCGCCGTGAATGTCGCCGATCGCGCAATAGACAGTTGCATTCATCGAGCGAGCATAGAGCCCGAAACAGGCATTATTTAGGCGGCCTCAGAGGTCAGCAGAAAGGATGTCCACAAAATCGCGCGTATCAACATTTCCCCCGGTAACCAGCACGCCGACCCGCTTGCCTTTCAGCGAATCCGGAAGCTGCGAAAGCGCGGCTGCAAGCGCCGCCGCACCACCCGGCTCGGCCACGATCTTCAGATGACGGAAGGCCGCGTTCATCGCGCCGCGCACGTCCCTATCGCTGACCCGCAGCCCCCCGGCAAAAAGGCGCTGGCCAATCGCAAAGGTCAGCTTACCGGGCTCGGGCGTCAAGATCGCATCACAGATCGACCGTGTGCCCGGTGCATTACCGAGGATCTTACCCGCCTCAAGCGACCGCGCCCAGTCATCATGCGCCTCGGGCTCAGCTGTCCAAATCTGTGTCGCAGGTGAAAGCTGCTCGAAGGCCAGCGCAATGCCCGAAATCAGGCCGCCGCCGCCCGTGCAACAGATCAGCGCATCGAGTGTTTCGCCCGAAGCCTGCATCTGCCGAGCAAATTCGAGCCCGGCGGTGCCCTGCCCGGCAATGATGTGCGGGTCATCATAGCTCGGCACGACGACTGCACCGCGTTCGCCCGCAATCCGTGCACTGATTTCTTCGCGGCTCTCCCGGTTGCGGTCATACAGCACGATCTCGCCACCATCGGCGCGGACACCATCCATCTTCACCTGCGGCGCATCCGACGGCATCACGATCACTGCGGGCATGCCCATCAGCTTTGCCGCGCGCGCCACGCCCTGCGCGTGGTTGCCGGAGGAAAAGGCTACGACGCCTGCCTTGCGCTCTGCCGCAGACAGCTGCGCCAACCGGTTGGTCGCCCCGCGCATCTTGAAACTGCCCGTCACCTGCAGGCACTCGGCCTTTACGAACACGCGGGTGCCTGCGGCGGCGTCAATGGCGCCGTGCGACAGTACCGGAGTCTCACGCACATAGCCGCGCTGGCGCTCCGCTGCGGCAAGGACATCGTCGAAGGTTGGGAGAGAAAGCGTCTGGGTCATGCGCGTGTTTATCCGCCGCGCGGCCGGTTTCCAATGAAAAAGCCTGCCGGTCGCCCGGCAGGCTTCCCCCACAGCAGGCAGCCCATCGTCCCCAAGGGCCGCCATCCCGCTAACGGATTGTTTTGTTACGAGCGGCACGAGGCCGCGTAAAAGGCGCCAAGCAAGACGCGTGCCGGTTCAGCCTCAGAGGCCGGCGGCGAATTTCTTCACGAGCTCGCGGGCGAACTCTGCCGTGTCGGGATTGTCCAGCGCGTGGACCAGCACGGCATCGAAATAGCCGGTCTTGTTGCCGCAATCATGCACGCTGCCTTCGAACTCGTAGGCATAGAAGTCCTGGATTTCCATCAGCCGCGCCATCGCATCGGTCAGCTGGATTTCGCCGCCAGCGCCGGCGCCCTGCTTCTCCAGCAGACCGAAGATTTCAGGCTGGAGAATATAGCGCCCGGTAATCGCGAGGTTCGACGGCGCGGTCTCGCGCGGCGGCTTCTCGACCATGCCGGACATCGCGATCAGTCGCCCGTCGCGCGATTTCGGCGCGATCACGCCGTAGGAGGAAACCCGCTCTTCCGGCACCGGATCAACTGCGATGATGTTGCCGCCGACCTTGTCGAACGCATCGACCATCTGCTTCAGGCTCGACGGCTTGCCCTTCACGATCACGTCCGGCAGCAGCACGGCGAAGGGCTCATTGCCGATCACGTCGCGCGCACACCAGACAGCATGGCCAAGGCCCAGCGGGGCCTGCTGGCGCACGAAGCTGGCGCTGCCCGCCGGCAGGCGCGAGGCTTCCACTTCGGCGAGGATGGCGGTCTTGTTCTTGGCTTTCAGCTGGGTTTCCAGCTCATAGGCATGGTCGAAATAGTCTTCGATGGCGCCTTTGCCCCGGCCCGTGACGAACACGATGTGCTCGATCCCCGCCTCGATGGCCTCATCAACGACATACTGGATCACCGGCCTGTCGACGACCGGGAGCAGCTCTTTCGGGATTGCCTTGGTGGCCGGGAGTACCCGGGTGCCAAGCCCTGCCACGGGCAGGACGGCTTTCCTGATGCGCATGTCGAAGCTCCTGATTGCGGCCCACCTACAGAGGCGCCGCCTGCCTGTCTAGCAATTCGCCTGCCAAGCGAGCCGGCTCAGAGCCCGGCGTTAAGGATGATGGCGGCCAGCCAGGTGGACATGAGAAGGGTCACCACAAGCCCCAGTGAATGCCAGGTCCAGCTGCTCGCCTTGCGGGCCAATTCGCGCGCCAATCGGGCCTGCAGGGCCCGGGCGGGTGAAAAGGGCGTATGCACGCCGCCTTCGGTCACGCCCTTCAGGTCCGGGCGTGTCTCAGGAGCAGCGGTTGGAACAGCCTGATCTGTCTTCTTTTGACCCACTTGCATGGGAACACCTCGCGTTCGGAAGCGTACCCTTAGCCCCTCAGTCCTAAGCCTTGGCTAACGCGGCCCTAAATCCGCCGGAGGCCGCCCAGCGCCGAGCGGCGCACCCCGAACACACTGGCCATCACCTCGTCCGACAGGGCCTCGGGCGTTGGCCCATCCGAAACCTTGCGCCCCCGGTCCATGACAATCGTGCGGGGGCAGAAACGCGCCGCCAGCTCAAGGTCGTGCAGAACCACCAGCACAGCCCGCCCGCCAGCCGCCTCGGCCGCCAGTGTCTCCATCAGCGACAGCTGGTGCGCGATATCCAGCGACGCGCAGGGTTCATCCAGCAACAGGCACTGCGCCGGGCTCGCCAGAAGCCGCGCCAGGTGCACCCGCGCCTGCTCCCCGCCGGACAGCGCCTGGAACGGCCGTCCCATCAGGTGCGTCGCATCCGCCTTGGCGAGCGCGGCTTCGACCGGCGCCTTGTCCTCGGCGCCAAGCCGGTCAAAACCTTGCGGGGCCTCGACGAACCGGCCAAGCGCGGCGACATCCTCAACCCTGAGGTTCCACGCCACCGGCCGCGCTTGCGGCAGCCAGGCCACCCGCCTCGCCCGCTGAGCAAGACTCAGCCCTTCGGCCGGCGTGTCACCGATCCGGACCTCGCCCGCCGTCAGTGGTACAACGCCCGCCAGCGCCTTCAGCGCCGTGCTCTTGCCCGCCCCGTTCGGACCCGTGAGCGCAGCAAACTCCCCCGCCGCAAGTGTGAACGAGACATCCTCGACCACGCGCTTGCCTGAAAGGCTCACCGAAATGCCTGCTGCGCTGATCACGCCGCCGGCCTCCCGAGACGTGCCGCGATCCAGATGAAGACCGGTCCGCCCAGCAGCGCGGCTGCCACGCCCAGCTTCAATTCCTGATCAAACGGCAACACCCGCACAACAAGGTCCGCCGCCATCAGGATGATACCTGCCAGCAAGGCAGACGCCGTCAGCAAGCGCTGCGGATCATGCCGCACGAAGGGCCGGATCACGTGCGGCGCCACGATGCCGACAAAACCGATCGTGCCAGCCGTGGCAACACTGGCGCCGGTCAGCAGCGAGGTGCCACTGATCACCAGCAGGCGCAACCGCTTGGGGTCTGCCCCGAGGCTTCGCGCCGTCTCCTCGCCGAGGCTCAGCGCCCGAAGACCCGGCCCAGCCATCAGCACCAGCGCCGCACCGATCCCCCAGACCGGCGCCGCCATCAGGATGTCCGCCCACGACCGGTTTGCCACCGATCCCATCATCCAGTTGATTAGGTCTGCCAGGCTGAACGGGTTAGGCGCAAGGTTCAGCGCCAGCGACATCAAGGCTCCCGCAAAGCTGGAGAGGCCGATGCCGATCAACAACAGCGTCACACTGCCCGCCCCGCGGACGGCTGAAACCGCGAGGACGACTGTCGCGGCGCCCGCGCCGAGCACGGCGGCCAAGGACACAGCGAGACTGCTGACTGCGGCGAAACCGAAAAAGATCGCAATCACGGCGCCAAGCGCAGAAAAGGCCGACACGCCAAGCACGCCCGGTTCCGCCAGCGGATTCTGCAACAGGCCCTGCAAGGCTGCGCCCGCCAATCCCAAAGCTGCGCCAACACAGAAAGCCGCAGCCGCGCGAGGCAATCGGATTTCCCAGACGATCACGCGGGCCGCTTCGTCGCCCTGCCCGATCAATGCCGCCAAAGTCTCGCCCATCGGCAGCGGCGCCGTGCCGGCCAGCGCCGAAACGGCAAACAGCGCCGCTGCGATCAGGGCAAGGACGAGGTTCAGCCGGCTCATCGCCGCTTCTCCATGCCCGCCGCCACCGCCGCCGCCTCATCGGCCACGAACCAGCCCGTGCACGATACCCGCGCCTCATCAAGGTCGATCACCTGCGCCGACGCCAGTAGCCGCGCCATCACCGGATGGCGCGACACCGACCATCTGTTAGTCGCATCATCGTCGAAACCGAAGAAGGCCGCCAGCACAAGGTCCGGCGGCGCGCGCACCAGCTGCTCCAGCGGCAGGCTCGTCCACCCCGCCGCCTTGTTCGCATTGCCGAGCCCCGCATGCACCATCAGGGAATCGATCATCGTGTCCCTGCCGGCGCTCACGCCGCCCGGCGTCACATACAGCGCCTCATGCCCGGAGGCGGGCCGCGCCGCCGGCATCGCCGCAATGATCTCTTCGGCCCGCGCAGCTTGCCCAAGCTCGGCTGCCACCGCCCGCAGCAATCCTGCCGTACCCGGAATATCACCGGCATAACCCAGCTCCACCGTGCGGATGCCAAGGCGCTCGTATAGGCCCAGCGCCCGCGCATCCCCGCCCCAGCTGCGCAGCACGATGTCGGGCTTCAGCGCAATCACGTCTTCCGCCGCCGCCCGCACCTTCGGAATGCCCGCCGCCTTCTCGCGAAGATGGCTGAAGGCCCGCTCGGAATCCTTCGACAGCGCAAGGATCTGTGACCGGTCGGCCAGCGCCAGCACATACTGGTCCGCGCAATAGTCTAGCGAAACAACAGTCGGACGGGCCGGCTCCGCCTCTGCAAAGCCGGCCCACCCCAGATACAGAATGGCTATCAGCAATTGTCTCACTTGATCTTCAGCCCCACGAAGACGCCCGCGCCCGGCCCGTCATAGCCGAACACGTCAATCGCCGTCTCGTCCAGAAGGTTAGTCCCGCGCAGCGTGACAGCGATTCGATCCGTAACCGGATATTCCGCCGTCAGCGAGGCAAGTGTATAAGCGTCAAGCGCCACGAGCCGGGCCGGGAACGGTCCGAAATCGAAATCTCCCTGCTCGCCCACATGATCAAGCGCCAGCCCGGCCCGCAAGCCATCCTCGCGCAGCAGCCAGTCCGCCGCCAGCGACGCCGTCATCTCCGGCACCCGGATCTCGTCCGCCCCCGCATCATTCTGCGAATCGAAGAAGCTGGCCTGCCCGGATAGCGCGAAGTTCGGCGAGGCTTGCCAGCGACCGGCAAGTTCCACCCCGCTGCGTTCGCTCGTGCCGGTCCGGTTGCGTGCGGTCGACGTGAAATCCGGATTGAACGCCGTGAAAATCTCGTTCTCGAGGTTCGCATCGAAATAGGTTGCCGAATAGCTGAAGCCGCCAAGTGTCTGCTCCCAGCCGATTTCCCAACTCGTCGATTCTTCAGGCTTCAGGCCCGGGTTTCCGACAAAGCTGCCCGGGAAGAATCCGAAAAGCTCCGTAAACGTTGGATTCTTGACCCCCGTCCCAAACGATCCCCGCAAACGCCCGCCCGTGCCTTCAAAGGCGTAGCCCGCACCCAGGCGCCAGGTCGTGGCATCCTCAAAGCGGTTCTTGTTATCGTCATGGCGAACCGAGGCGGTCAGATCGAGCGCCCCGGCCGAGAGCCCATACTCGCCCGCAATCCCGAGCGACTCGAAGGCCTCCGACGCATTCGTCAGGCCGCCGAAGCTGTTGTCTTCGCGGTCATAGGTCTCCCGTTCGAAATCGATGAGACCGGTGAGCCGGTGGCCGCCGCTGGTATATCCCGGTGACCAGCTCAGCTTGGTGCGCTCGCCTGTCGCCGTGTCACTCAGCGCGCCGCCGCTGAAATTCTCGCGGTCAACCTCATTATAGCTCGCGCGCAGCACGTGATCGATGGGCCCGCTTGTGCCACTGAGCGCGGCGCCGGCAAGGCGTTGCTGCGCCTCTGTCCGGTCATCGGTGTCGTTCAGCAGGCCGTCGAAATCATTGTCGGAATCGAAATCCGAATCCGCCTTGCGTGCCAGCCCGATCAGTGAAAGTGACCAGTCCGCCCCCAGATCAAATTCACCGGTTACAAGGCCTGACAGCGCCTCAGAGCCATCCTCCTCGCCGCCCGTACCGGAAGAATCCACGCCGTCCGTGGTGAGCCCCGAAATCACTGCGCCCACCTGCTCGCCCTGCCAGCCTAACGCGCCATTGAATGTGCCAAAGCTTCCGCCCTCGGCAAACCCGCTCAGCCCCGCGCCGTTCGCCGCCGAGATCGACACCACGCCGCCAATCGCATCCGATCCGTATACGGAAGACGATGCGCCGCGTAGCACTTCGATATGGCCCACAGGCAGCGCTGTCAGCAGTCCAAAATCCGTGTCGCCGTTGACCGGATCAGACACTTCGATGCCTTCAAACAGCACCAGCGTATGGTTCGCCTCGGCCCCGCGGAAGCGCACCTGCGTCAGCCCGCCAAGGCTGCCCGAACGGGATATCGCTGCCCCAGGCACAGCGCGCAGCTGGTCTGCCGGGTTGGGAGACAGCCGGATGGCAAGGTCTTCCCCGGTCAGCACCGTCACCGAGACAGTTGCCCGGTCCGCCTCGACTGGCCGCAACCCGGTGACTTCCACCGGGTCGAGCACGCGCGCCTCATCGGCAAACGCAGGGGATGTGTTGAGAGCCAGCGCCGAGGCGCTGAGCAGAGTCAGTCTGAGGATCATGTCCACAGCTCCTTCAAATGCCGGGAGCGCACGCTCCACGGCGGGTTCATGACATGTCGCATGAACGGAAGGTCGCCTTCCGCAGCCCAACGCCTGGTCCCGGGCGGGGAGCTAACGACGGCGAGAGGCAGGTCTCCTGGCTCTGCGGATCAGCGTCCTGAAGCGGCCTTCCCGGTTGCCCAGTGGCGTTTGGCTTCAGAACTCCCCGCTGACAGTTACGGGCATAGCGCCGGATTCCCACCGGCTTCCCTTTTCACCCGGGTTTGGCCCGGGCACCTTTCGCGTGAGGGTGGTGTAGACCGCCTGCGGAACACTCGCAAGCGGATCAATCGGCAAAATCCCAGGCATAGATCCGGCACATCTGCGGCGGCTCGCCCCCCGGCACAGCCTCGAAGCAGCGGTGGGCGGGGGCGTTGTCCACGGCGGTCGCCAGCCAGATCGACTCGCAGCCACGTGCCCGCGCCTCCTCGATGAGAGCTCCTGAAAGCCGCCGCCCAATGCCGCGGGAAGACCAGTCGGGTGAAACGCCCACTTCGTTGAAAAAGAACTGAGGCGGCTTGTCCGGATGAAGGTATTCCATGCCCGACGCCTGCCCCACGACCACCCCGTCCGCCAAGGCAACAATCAGGATGTGCCGCCGGTCAGCGAGAAAATCTTCCAGCCGCTCTGGCTCGAGCGGTCCATCGAACACGTCTGCCGCAACGCGATCGAGCAGGCCTGCATTCGAGGCGTCGATCTTCACGATCGAAACACTCATGTTCGTCCTCCGGAGCGGATCAGAGAGAGGATAGCAAATGCCCCCCGTCCACCACAATCGTCGAGCCGGTCATGTAGCTGCCTGCATCGGACGATAGCAGCAGCAGCGCCCCGTCAAGTTCCCGGTACTCTCCAAACCGGCGGAACGCGATCCGCTTGCGCATCGCCTCGCCCGCCTCGGAGTCGAGATATTCGTCATTGATCGCCGTCTTGTAGTAACCCGGCGAGATCGCGTTCACCCGGATGCCATAGCGCGCATTCTCCAGCGCCATGTGCCGCGTCAGGTGATCAACCCCGGCCTTTGAGACGCAATAGGCGGTGGTCATGTACTGCGTCCGGTGCGCCGTGATCGAGGCGATGTTGACGATCGCTCCCTTTGCCCCGGCATCGATCATGGCATTGGTTGCGTGCTTGCCCACGCGCCAGACGCCCGTGAGGTTGGTGTCGATCACCGCGTTCCAGTCTTCCTCGCTCTGCTCGCGGAACCAGCCTTCGCGCGACATGCCGGAATTGTTGATCACGACATCGCAGGGCCGCCCCAGCGCTTCCCTGATCTCGGAAAAGGCACCGCTGACCGAGGCGTCGCTGGTCACATCCATCTCCACCGGCAGGGCCTTGCCCCCGGCGGCTTCAATCTCGGCCGCCACCTCTTCCAGCTTGTCCATCCGCCGCGCCGCGACGACGACCGTCGCCCCCGCCTTGGCAAGCACGCCCGCAAAATGGCGCCCCAAACCGCTCGACGCCCCCGTCACCAAAGCCGTCCTGTTAGCCAGACTAAACAAGCTCATGCCCCAAACCTCCAAAATAACAGTTGCACAGCGCAACGTTTAACCTAATTCAGGGCCCCATGAAGATATCAGTGCTCAAAGAACGTAGAGCCGGTGAAACCCGCGTTGCGGCAACCCCGGAGACCGTCAAGAAGCTCGTGGGCCTCGGCCACACGGTGACGATCGAATCCGGCGCGGGCACCGTCGCCGGCTTCCCTGACAGCGCCTTCACGGACGCAGGCGCCACCATCGCTGCCGGCCCCGCCGCGGCGGCAACAGGCGCGGATATCGTGTTCAAGGTCCGCCGGCCCGAGCCCGCCGAGATCGCTGCGCTTCCCGAAGGCTCGGCCCTGATCGCGCTTATGGAGCCCTTCGCCTACCCGGCCGAGGAAGTCGCCGCCCTGAATGCGCGCAAGATCGCCGGCCTCTCGATGGAGTTCACCCCGCGAATCACCCGCGCCCAGTCGATGGACGCGCTCTCCTCGCAATCCAACCTCGCCGGCTACCGGGCCGTCATCGAAGGCGCCCAGATTTATGGCCGCGCCATGCCGATGATGATGACCGCCGCCGGAACGGTTGCCGCCGCCAAGGTGTTCATCATGGGCGCCGGCGTCGCGGGCCTGCAGGCCATCGCCACCGCCCGCCGCCTCGGCGCCGTGGTCACCGCCAACGACGTGCGCCCCGCCGCCAAGGAACAGGTCGCCTCGCTCGGCGCCAAGTTCATCGCGGTCGAGGATGAAGAGTTCAAGGCCGCCGAAACGGCCGCCGGCTATGCCAAGGAAATGTCCAAGGAATACCAGGCGAAACAGGCCGCGCTGACCGCCAGCCACATCGCCAAGCAGGATATCGTTATCACCACCGCGCTGATCCCAGGCCGCGCTGCGCCCGTGCTGATCACCGAGGAAATGGTCAAGTCGATGAAGCCCGGCTCGGTCATCGTCGACATGGCCGTCAGCCAGGGCGGCAACTGCCCGCTGTCGAAGCCGGACGAGATCGTCGACGTGAACGGCGTCAAGGTTGCGGGCTTCTCGAACCTGCCCGCCCGCCTGCCCGCCGACTCTTCCTCGCTCTTCGCGAAAAACCTTCTCGCCTTCATCCCGCTGATCACCGGCGAAGGCGGCAAGCTCAATCTCGATACGGACGACGAGATCGTCAAAGCCATGCTCCTGACCCGGGGTGGCGCCACCGTCAGTGAGAGGCTCAAATGATGAAACGCGCCCTGTCCACCCTCGCCCTCGCGGCGGTCGCCCTGCCCGCCTACGCTGACGCGGGCGGCATCGACTCTACCGTCTTCCTCGCGGCCATCTTCGCGCTCGCCTGCTTCGTCGGCTACTATGTCGTCTGGTCGGTCACGCCCGCCCTGCACACGCCGCTGATGGCCGTGACAAACGCGATCTCCTCGGTGATCGTCGTCGGCGCCCTCGTCGCCGCCGCCGCCGCCGGGCTCACCTCCGAAGGCTGGGTCGCCAAGATCCTCGGCGCGGTCGCCGTGATGCTCGCCAGCGTCAACATCTTCGGCGGCTTCCTCGTCACCCAGCGCATGCTGGCCATGTACAAGAAAAAGGGGAGCTGATCCGTGGAACAGTTCCAATCCACCTGGGCGCCCCTGCTCTATCTCGTCGCGGGCGTGCTCTTCATCCTCGCCCTGCGCGGCCTCTCCAGCCCGGCCACCAGCCAGAAGGGCAACCGCAACGGCATGATCGGCATGACGATCGCCGTCGCCACCACCATCGTGCTGCTCTGGGACAAGCTTGATCCCACCACCTGGGCCCTGATGATCGGCGCTGTCGCCATCGGCGGCACCATCGGCGCCTATATCGCGCGCAAGATCCCGATGACGGACATGCCGCAGCTCGTCGCCGCCTTCCACTCGCTCGTCGGCCTCGCCGCCGTGCTCGTCGCCGCCGCCGCGCTCTATGCGCCGGACAGCTTCGGCATCATGGGCATCACCGGCATCAAGACCGCCTCGCTGATCGAACTCGGCCTCGGCTCCGCCATCGGCGCGCTGACCTTCACCGGCTCGATCATCGCCTTCGCCAAGCTCAACGGCAACATGAGCGGCTCGCCGATCCTGCTGCCCGCCCGCCACCTGTTGAACCTCGGCCTCGGCGCCGGCATCATCGTCCTCACCGGCGTGCTGATCGCCTCGGGCGGCGAAGCCCAATGGGCCTTCTGGGGCCTCACGGTCCTCGCGCTGATTCTCGGCATCACGCTGATCATCCCCATCGGCGGCGCCGACATGCCGGTCGTCGTCTCGATGCTGAACTCTTACTCCGGCTGGGCCGCCGCCGCTCTCGGCTTCACGCTCGGCAACTTCGCGCTGATCATCACCGGCGCGCTCGTCGGCTCCTCGGGCGCGATCCTGTCCTACATCATGTGTAAGGGCATGAACCGCTCCTTCATCTCGGTCATCCTCGGCGGCTTCGGCGGCGAGGATGCCGCTGCCGCTGCGGGCGGCGCGAAGGTGGATCGTCCGTACAAGAAGGGCTCCGCCGAAGACGCGGCCTTCATCATGAAGAACGCCTCCAAGGTCATCATCGTCCCCGGCTATGGCATGGCCGTCGCCCAGGCCCAGCACGCGCTGAAAGAGATGGCCGAAAAGCTGAAGGCCGAAGGCGTCGAAGTGAAATATGCCATCCACCCCGTCGCGGGCCGGATGCCGGGCCACATGAACGTCCTCCTCGCCGAGGCCCAGGTGCCTTACGACGAAGTGTTCGAACTCGAAGACATCAACTCCGAGTTCTCCGCCTCGGACGTCGCCTTCGTCATCGGCGCCAACGACGTTACCAACCCCGCCGCGAAAACCGACAAGACCTCGCCGATCTTCGGCATGCCCATCCTCGACGTGGAGAACGCCCGCACGGTGCTCTTCATCAAGCGCTCGATGGGCTCGGGCTATGCCGGCATCGAGAACGAACTCTTCTTCCACGACAACACGATGATGCTGCTCGCGGACGCCAAGAAGATGGTCGAGGACATCGTCAAGAACCTGTAGGCCCAGCGAAACCGCTGGTAGCTGCGTCACCCCCGATGCGCGAAAGCGCATCTGGGGGCCCATCTCCCGCCCTTTCAACAATCTCAGCGCTCTCAAGTCCGCTCACCCCGGCGAAAGCCGGGGCCCAGACTTTGGCGGCGCAGAACTGGCTTCCGGCTTGCGCCGGAATGAGCGGCAGTTGGAAATGATGCGTATGCGGAGGGCTCAGGTGATGGACCCTCAGATGGCCTGCGGCCATCGAGGGTGACGCCCAGCTGTGAACTAGGCGCTCACCCCCCGCTCCCCGAACACCACGATCTTGTTCTCCACATCGTGCCCGATATCCGCGCGGCCGAGATACGCAATCCCGCCCCGCGCGCACCAGTCCCGCACGATCTCTTCCTCGTCCCGGCCGAAGTCCACATCGTTCACGGGAATCGCCCCGCAGCGCCCGAGGCGGATGCCCTCCACCTTCTTCACGCCCGGGTTCGATGTGATCGTGAACATCATCCGGTCGAGCCGGTAATGATACTCGCCCACATCCTCCAGCATCAGCACATGGCCCGTCAGGTCCGGCAGCCAGCCCGTGCCGATCAGGCTCGCGAACACAGATATATTGAACGCCGCATACCTGCCCGGCGCCCGCGCCGACGCGTCGATCCCCGCCCCATCATCCGTACCCGTCAGGAAGCCGAGCGACCGGCGCACCGCCGCCTCGCCGCCCTCGCGCAATATGTCCGCCGGCATCGGCCCGTGCACCACCCGGCCGATCCCGTCGCGGGCGAGGCGCGCCAGCAGGCTGCCCGCATCGCTATAGCCGAGATACGTCTTCGCCCGCGCCGCCTCGCCCAGATTCCCGAACGCCGTGTCGAGGATCCGGCAAGCGCCATACCCGCCCCGCGCAAACCACACTGCGTCCAGCGACGCATCATTCGCAAACTCTGAAAACGCCGCCGCCCGCGCCGCATCCGGCCCCGCAAAATGCCCCTCCCGCAGGAAGCATTGCGGATGAAACACCAGCTCCGCGGTGGTGCCCGCCAGCGCTGTCACGCGCTCCGCCAGCGACCGGTCAATCGCCCGCCCCGGCCCGACAATCCCGATCCGTGTCACCTTCGCGCCCATGTCACTCTCCTGGACTTGCTCAGGCAGTTAGAGCGGCATTCCCGGGAAATTGGAACGGATTTTGGCGCAACTGCTCAAGCTTCTGGAACTGCGCTATTCTAATCATCAGAAAGTTTTCGGGACAAAAGATATGGCTTCGCTGGCCGATTTTGAGAAACTTCGCGACGACCTCGTGCTTCATGTGGATGTCCTCATCCAGCACTCAGAAAATTACTATGTGATGTGTCGTGAAGCCGAGACGCGCCGAGATGGACAGGGTGGAAAGACTTTCGAACTAATGCGCAGAGCAGTCGGCCACGAGATTGTGGCACGCCTTTACCGCTTGATTGAGAGTATTCCGAACGGCAATCATTTCTCCTTGTTGATAGAGTATTTAGCAGACGATGATTTGCTCAATCAGATGATGCCCAAGTTCAATCATGATGGTTCTAAATCTTTAAATGACTTGAAGGTTATTCGAGATGAGATCTTGCAGACATTTGATATTGTTCGCACGTCCGATCAGTTTGCAAGAACTGAGATATATCGCCATCGTTTTGTTGGGCACCGGTTGCCGCAACCCGGCAAGCTCAAGAAGCTACCACCAACTGCAGACGTAACCTCTCTATCTTCAGCAGAGTTGCGCTGGCTTACTGACTCTATCGCCGAAATTCTGAACAAAGTCGCTTACATGTATGATCGCGGTGAGTTCCCTGCGAACGACATTGCGCGCATGGCTGAATACGACGCTCACGAGTTCTGGGGCTTGGAGCCGCCTAAAGGAACAGATGTGATCGAATACCTAACTGGCAAACATTGATCGAATCGTTAGCATTCATAGGAACACGAGCGTAACCCCTACGGCATGACCCAACAGAATCGCTATTTCTTCTGCGGCATCGGCGGCTCCGGCATGTTGCCGCTGGCGCTGATCCTGCTGGACCAGGGCCACACCATCGAGGGCTCGGACCGCTCGCTGGACCAGGGGCGCACGCCCGCGAAATTTGATTACCTGCGCTCGAAGGGCATCCGCCTTTTCCCGCAGGATGGCAGCGGCGTGACGAGCCCGGAGCAGATCGTCGTCGCCTCTGCCGCCGTGGAAGACACCGTGCCGGACATTGCCGCCGCGCTTCGCGTCGGCGCAAAGCGCATGAGCCGGGCGGACATGCTCTCCGCCCTCTTCAATGCCGCCCCCTTCGCCATCGGCGTTGCGGGCACCAGCGGCAAGTCCACCGTCACCGGCATGATCGCCTGGATCCTCCACCATGCGGGCAAGAGCCCTACGGTGATGAACGGCGCCGTGATGAAGAATTTCCGCACGCCCGAAGCGCTGTTCTCCAGCTCCCTCGTCGGCACCAGCGGCATCTTCGTCTCCGAAGTCGACGAAAGCGATGGCTCCATCGCCGCTTATAATCCGCGCGTCGCCGTGCTGATGAACATCGCGCTCGACCACAAGACGATGGACGAGCTGCGCGCCCTCTTCGGCGGCTTCGCCGCGCGCGCGCAGGACGTCGTGCTGAACCTCGACAATGCGGAGACGGTGCGCCTCGCCGCAGACTTCCCCGGCGCGATCACCTACAGCCTCGATAACCCCGCCGCGCGCCTCACCGCCAGCAATATCGTGCCCGCGCCGACCAGCATTACATGCTCCGTACACGACCGGAAATCCGGCGTGTCGGCTGAAATCCGCCTTGCCACCCCCGGCAAGCACAATATCTCGAACGCCCTCGCCGCCATCGCTGCGGTGATGACCTGCGGCGTCACGCTGGAAGAGGCCGCCCGCGCGCTCGGCGAATTCGCCGGCATCGCGCGCCGCTTCGACATCGTCGGCACGGCAAACGGCGTCACGGTCATCGATGATTTCGGCCACAACCCGGACAAGATCGCCGCCACCCTGCGCACGGTGAACCAGTTCCCCGGCCGCGTCCTCGTCATGTTCCAGCCCCACGGCTTCGGCCCGATCAAGAAGATGCGCCGCGAATTTGCCGAGTGCTTCGCCGAAAACCTCGACGCCGAAGACATCCTCTTGATGCCCGAGCCCGCCTATTTCGGCGGCACTGTCGACCGCTCGGTCGGCAGCGCAGACCTCGCCGGCGACATCCGAGCGCTGGGCAAAAGCGCCGAGGCCCTCGGCGACCGCGCGGCCTGCGGCGCGCGTCTCCTTGAGCTCGCAAAACCCGGCGACCGGATCCTCGTCATGGGCGCGCGCGACGATACGCTGACCCTCTTCGCGCAAGAGCTGCTCACTCGCCTGTGAGGCGAAAACACTCCACACGTCCACAGCCGACTTGTGGACTATTTATGGAGTGTTTTCGGGCGCCTTCCCGATGAAGCTGCCCAGCACTTCGGCCTGGATATCGAAGGCTGCCGTGCCGGGGGCCACCAGCTCGACATGCCCGGTCGCCGGCACCACGATCAGGCTCGCCCGGTCCCCCGCCGCCTCAGCTTCGCGCGTCAATGCAACACCAAGCAACGGCGGTGCAATCCTGTCGTCGCTGCCATTGACACTGACAAACGGAACGCCCACGGGCAGCAACCGCGCCGGTGACGTATCGCTCAGCGGGTCCGGCCGCTCCGCGGAAGGCGCGCCGGTCAGTTGGTCATACACGGCATCAAGGCAGCTCGGCAGCGTCACAGGCCGCGAGGCTTCGAGGTCCGCGAGGCCGCCGGAGACGACAACGCCTTGAAATTGCAGGGGATCGCTGACGCTGAGCGGGCTGCCCTCCGGCAGGCGCGACCGCGCCGCCAGCCACAGGACCAGGTGCCCGCCCGCCGAATGCCCGATGCCGGTCACGCGGTTGAGGTCGAGGTTGAAGGCCGCCGCCTGCTCCCGCAACGCGTCCGCCGCTGCGCCCACATCCAGGAACGTGCCCGGATACCCGCCGCCCGGCTCATCCACGCCGCGATACTCGATGTTCCACACCGCCCAGCCCCTCTGGCGCAGGCCATCGGCCATCCAGTCCATCAAGTTCTTGTCGGCAATGGATTTTTGCCAGCATCCGCCGTGCACCATCACGACCACGGGATGCGGCCCCTCGCCCTCCGGCAGCCAGAGATCGGCCACATCCGTCGCCCCCTCGCCCCAGCGGACCTGCTGCGAAGCCTGCGGGCGCGGCAGGCTCGTCAGGTCGCCCCAGGTCATGAGTTTCGGCGGTTGCGCCGCCACCTCAGCGGCCTCCGTGGGCGCAGCCGCCTCGGGGGCCTGCGCGCACGCCGCCATCAACACGAGCGCTGCCATCGCCACCTGACGTTTCCACACACCACGCTCCCTTGCCGCCAGCACCTTCGGGCCTACTGTCGCGGGCTTCACCCACAGAGGCAAGCGATCCAGTGACCTTCCAGCTCCCGACGTCCCGCGCCGAAGCGGAAGCACTCGACCGGCAAGATCCGCTCGCCGCCGCGGCAAGGCAATTCGAGTTGCCGGACGGCGTCATCTATCTCGTCGGGCATTCGCTCGGACCGCCAACAAACACCGCGACAGCGAAGCTCGCGGCGGCGCAATCGTCCTGGTCGAACGATCTCGTCCGCAGCTGGAACACCGCCGGCTGGATCGACCTCGCCGAGCGCACCGGGGAACGGATCGCAGCCCTGATCGGGGCGGGCAAAGGTGAGGTCATCGTCACGGACAGCGTTTCGGTCAATCTCTTCAAACTCGCCGCCGCTGCCCTGCCCCTCGCGCGCAAATACGTTCTCTTCGTCGAGGAAGACGAATTCCCCACCGACCAATACATCGTTGCGGGCCTCGGTGCGTTGTCGAGCGCCGAAGTGCGTGTCTTGCGGCCAAACGAAACCGCGGCGGCCTTGTCCGCTGGCGGGGTCTTCATTCGCAGCGTCGTCAACTACCGGTCCGGCGAAGTTGCGGACATTGCGGCGCTCGAAACAGAAGCCCGCCGGCATGGCGCGCTGATCATCTGGGACCTGAGCCACGCGACGGGCATTCTTGATCTCACGCTCGGCGCCAGCGGCGCCTTGTTCGCGACGGGATGCACCTACAAATACCTGAATGGCGGACCCGGATCGCCGGCTTTCGTCTACGCGGCGCGCAGCATCGCCCCGAAGCTCAACTCGCCGCTCCCGGGCTGGATGGGTCACGCGGCCCCCTTTGCGTTCGAGAGCACCTACAAACCGAAAGACGGCGCCGCCCGGTTTGCGAGTGGCACACCGCCGATCCTCTCGCTGACAGCGCTCGACGGCGCGCTCGATGCCTTCGACGGCCTGGCTTTGCCCGAGCTTCAGCTGAAAGCCCGGCAGCTCGGCGCGATCGCGATTGCGCGCGCTAAGGCGCTGGGGCTGGAAGTGCGGTCGCCGGAAGATGATGCAAAACGCGGCGGGCATGTCAGCCTGCGTATCGCGGAGGGCTATCCCGTCGTGCAGGCCCTTGCGGCCCGCGGCGTGCTGGCGGACTTCCGCGCGCCGGACACCGTACGCTTCGGCTTCTCACCGCTGTTCCTGCGCTACGAACAGGTCTGGGACGCCATGGACGCGCTGGCTGAAATCCTCGCCACGCGTAGCTGGGACCAGCCGCAATTCCATGCCCGCGCAAAGGTCACCTGATCAATCTGGCAGCTGATCAACCCAGCGCGCGCCAAGTTTCGACCGGATCAGGGCGCGGACGTCGTCATAGCGGGGGCCAAAATCCTCAGCTGCCAGAACAATGTCGCCCACACCGCCAGACTGATACTTGATCACGCCCGTCGCGAACTTGTTGATGGTGCGCAGCAGCGGATTGTAAGCGGTGAATACGGAGTCCGGATCCTTCAGTGACAGGACGATCGTGAGGCCGGTGCGAGGGCCGCCAATATTGGAACTACCGCTGGTCAGAAGCGCTGCTTCGGCGCCCTTCGAAATGTCGCTCCATCGTATCAGGCCCGGCGAAACATCGCCCGGCTCATAGATCAGCCCTTCGTCGGTCGCGACGAAGACTGGCAAGTTGCGAAAGGCGCGGAGCGTGAAGGCAATCAGGAGGAAGTGCGCCACGATGTAGAAGAAGATCAATGTCAGCAAGGGCTCGAGCTGCCAGCCGGCAGGATCCAGATCATCCGTCCCCGGAGCGAAGACGATTGCATTCAGGCCAATCACAAAAAAGAGAGAAACCAACGGCAGAATGAAGCGCGTTGCGAAGCGTGGCGGGTAGATCTCGATCAGCGGCTTTCCGATTTGCCGCCGCTGCCGAACGCGCGAGAACTCGTTGATAAGGAACTGCCAGAGCAGCGCCGCAAGCACGACGAAGAAAATGCCGAGGACAATGATCGCGAAAGGATCAACAGCGCGGTCAACCGATCCCCAGACTACCTCTGTCCAGTACCGGTATCCGCCAAAGAAATCGGCCAGGAAAGCGAGCAGCATGATCCCGGCGATAGGGTAGGATATCCACTGAAGGAAAGACAGGATTTTCAATTGGCGTTTGTTCAAGGCGGCTGCCCCTGTGACAGATAGTGCTATGATCTTAATGTGATTTTGGCAGCTGTCGATGAAGGCCAAATGAACCGGAAGCGCCAAGGCAACGGCGGCGGGCGCGCGCGAGATTGACCGGGCGCTTTATTGGCACTAATCGTGCCATAATATAAACCATCAAAGGCAGGAGACCCGGACACGTGCAGATTCTCAGGACGCCGGAGGCGCAGTTCGCAAACCTGTTCGAGTATGGCTTTGCGCCGCATTATCTTGAGATTTCCGGTCCCGGCGGCGCGGCGATGCGCATGCATTATCTCGACGAAGGCCCGAAGGATGGCGAGCCGATCCTCTGCCTGCACGGCCAGCCTTCCTGGAGCTACCTTTACCGCAACATGATTCCGCGGCTGACGGCAGCGGGCTACCGCGTGCTGGCGCCGGACCTGATCGGCTTCGGCCGGTCGGACAAGCCAGCTGCGATGGAAGACTACTCATACTCCGGCCATGTCGGCTGGCTGAATGAGTGGCTGTCGAAGCTGGACGTGAGCGGCCTCACGCTTGTCTGCCAGGATTGGGGCGGGCTGATCGGCCTGCGCGTCGCGGCGGACCAGATCGGACGGTTCAAACGCATCGTGGTTGCCAATACGGGCCTGCCGAGCACGGCGATGATCTCGGACGAAATGTCTGCTTTCCTCGGGCAGATGTATCCGATGGTGCCGGTACCGGACGCTGCGATGGTGCGTGAGCAGTTCCAGTCCGGCGGGCCGGGCGCGTTCCTCTACTGGGTGAAGTATGCGAGCGAGTCGCCTTCCTTTTCGGTGCGCGACGTGTTCGGGCTGATGTCCGGCGTGACCGACGCGCGCATCCTTGACGGATATGTGGCGCCCTTCCCGGATGACAGCTTCATCGCCGGCGCGCGGAAGTTTCCGGCGCTCGTACCGCTGCTGCCGCAGCACAAGGACGAGCGGCTTGCGAATGACCGCGCCTGGGCCGTGCTGGAAGCTTTCAAGGGCCGGACGCTGATTGCCTTCAGCGACGGAGACCCGGTGACCAAGGGCGGCGACGCAATCTTCAAGGCGCGCATTCCCGGAGCCGATTGCGTGACCATCAAGAATGGCGGACACTTCCTCCAGGAAGACCAGCCGGCCGCCTTCTCGGATGCGATCATCGCCTTCATGCGGCAGAGATAAAAAGGACGGGGGAACAGGCCATGAAGCGGATATTGCTGATCATCCTTGCGATCATTCTCGGCGGCGGTGCGCTTGCCTATGTCAACCGCAAGGAAATCATCCTCTTTCTCGCGACGCGCGCGGAACGGCCCGAGATAGCGCCCTACTCCCCTGTGGCCTGGCAGGCAGGGCCGGAGACGGCGACCGAAGCGCCCGCAGAACGCGCGCCGAACATCGTGTTCATTCTTGTCGACGACCTCGGCATCAATGACCTGTCGACCTTTGGCGGCGGCCTGGCAGGCGGGCGAGTACCCACACCCAACATCGACGCGCTGGCCGCGCGCGGCGCGATTTTCTCGACTGCCTATTCCGGCACCGGCACCTGCGCGCCTTCGCGCGCAATGTTGCTGACCGGACGCTATCCGACGCGGACGGGCTTTGAGTTTACGCCGACCCCAAACGGCATGGGCCGCATCGTCTCGATGTTTGCCAATGACCGCGACAATGGCTTGCCGGATGTCACCTACGACAAGCGCGCGGCGGATGCAGCGCCGGATTTCCAAATGCAGGGTCTGCCGGGCGAGGAAGTGACGATTGCGGAACTGCTGAAGGAGCGCGGCTATCACACCGTGCACATCGGCAAATGGCACCTCGGCAATGCGGGCGAGTTTCATCCAAATGCACAAGGCTTTGACGAAAGCCTGCTGATGGAAGGCCTGCTGCATGCTCCGGCCAATGATCCGGATACGGTCAATGCCAAGCTGGACTGGGACCCGATTGACAAGTTCCTCTGGGCGCGCGGCGATTTTTCGACCTCCTACAATGGCAGCCCTGTGTTTGCGCCGGGCGGCTATCTCGCCGACTACTGGACCGACGAATCCCTGAAGGTGATCGAGGCGAACAAGAACCGGCCTTTCTTCCTGTACCTCGCACACTGGGGCGTGCACACACCGCTGCAGGCCACGAAGGATGACTATGACGCGGTCGGCGATCTCGAGCCGCATCACCTGCGCGTCTATGCAGCGATGCTGCGCTCACTCGACCGCAGCGTCGGCCGGATTGTCGAGAAGCTGGAAGCCGAAGGGCTCGCAGACAATACGCTGATCGTGTTTTCGAGCGACAATGGCGGGCCCGGCTATATCGGCCTGCCGGGCATCAATGACCCGTTCCGGGGCTGGAAGCTGACCCTGTTCGAAGGCGGCATCCGTGTACCGATGTTTGTCAGCTGGCCGGCGCGCATACCGGCCGGCAGCAAAATTGACGAGCCGGTTGCGCACATCGACGTCATGCCCACCATGGCGGCGGCGGCGGGCGCTGCTTTGCCTGCAGGCGTCGAGATTGACGGACGCAACCTTCTGCCGCTGGCCGAAGGCACCGGCGCGATCGACAGGCAGGACGACGCGCTTTTCTGGCAAAGCGGCTATTACAAGGTGGTGCGCGCCGGGGACTGGAAACTGCAGGTCGACAGCAAGCATCAGCTGACCTGGTTGTTTGATCTCAGCGCCGACCCGACCGAGGAGGAAAACCTCGCCGAAAAGCGCCCGGACAAACTGGCAGAGCTTCAGGCCCTGCTGGACAAGCACCACAAGAATGCCCGCGCGCCGCTTTATGCGTCGACCACGGACGTTCCGGTTGCGATTGACAAGACCGGGGCAGACAAGGTCGAGCCAGGCGATGAAATCCTCTGGTGGCCGAACTAGTGAGCCTTCTGCCGCACAGCACCAATGACGCCTATCGCGGCATGAAGCTGGCGGCCTGGGCTTTGACGCTTCTGGCGGCAGGAACAATCATCCCCGCGCTGATCCATGTCTGCCTGCCGGATGGCGGGGCGGGCGTGATCGCCGGGCTGGACCTCTCGCAGGGCGGCGCCACGATCATCAGCCTGTTCGCCTGGGCAGGCACGACGCAGCTTGTCTGGGGGCTGATGTTGCTGGCGATATCGCTTCGCTACAGGTCGCTCGTGCCGCTGGCTCTGGCCTTGCTGGTGATCGAGCGGGCGGTGCACACCTGGAACATGTGGGGGCCGAAGGGCGCGCATCTGGCGGGCGGGCACCATCCGCCGGAAGCCTGGGTTACGCTGGGCAGCGTTCCGGTGCTGGCGATCCTGCTGGCACTGTCACTTCGCCGGGCCTGAGCCGGCCGGTCCGGCATCCTTGATGATGCGGAAGCCGATATGGCTTGAGGAGAAGTCGCGCTCCTGCGGATGGCGCGCGGCGGGGCGGTAGCGGCGGCAGAAATTTTCCGCACACAGATAGGATCCGCCCTTGATCGTGTTGGACACTTCATCGAAGGGCGACTCGGTCCACTCCCAGACATTGCCGATCATGTCGTAAACGCCGATGCGGCTCGGCGGGAAACATCCCGCTGGTGCACGGCCGGAGAAGCCGTCTGCCGCTGAATCCGCGAGCGGGAAGAAGCCTTGCCAGGTATTGGCAACCGGCTGTCCAACGGCAGAATAGGCGCCTGATAGAGGATTGTCCGGATCCGGAAGGCCGATGGCCGCGGCATACTCCCACTCTTCTTCCGTCGGCAGGCGGCCGCCGGCCCAAGCGGCATAGGCGCGCGCATCAGCGAGGGAGACATGCACGACAGGATGCAGTGCCCGGCCTTCGAGATCAGACCCGGGACCTTCCGGTGCGCGCCAGGTTGCGCCGGCCACCAGCTTCCAGGTGTCTGCCGGTCCGGGACGGTCACCGGGCATCAGGAACACGGCCGAGCCTGCCGCTGGGCCACCCACGGCGGCGCTGCGCTCGGCGTCGGTGACATAGCCGGTCGCCTCGGCGAAACTCGCGAATTCGGCATTGGTGACCTCATGCGCCAGCATGCGAAAGGCCTGCATGTGCAAGGTCATCTCGGAGGTTTCTTCGGGATAGACGGGACCCGCGCCCATCCGGAACTTGCCGGCCGGGACATCAACGAAGGTGCCGATCCGGCTTTCCTCGAGGCCGCAGGCACTGGCAGGAACCTCCGCCTGCGGAGCTTGCGGTTCCTCGGCGCTGCAAGCCGCCAGCAGCACAGTTGCCGCCAGCACCAGACCCCGGATCATGGACCGACAAGACGCTCCATCATCAGGCGGATGACTGCAGCGGCGTCCTCAGGCGAAAGACCAGAATCCTGACGCAGGCGCCGCCAGGTCTGGAAGCTGACAGTCGTCTCGATGGCGGAGAAGAGGACCGGGTCGGATGTGATCTCTTCCGGCAGCAGTGCTGAAAGGCTTGCGCGCTCGATTAACAGGTTGCGCCGGTATTCTTCCATGAGGAAGCGGGACTGGAACCGGCGCAGGTTTGCCGAGACGCGTACCGGCATGATGTACTCGTAAATCTCGATGCGGCGCTCGACATGTTCCATGAACCGGCCGCGCCAATCCCGCGCTTCGAACGGCGCCAGAACCTTCGGCATGATCTCGGAAGAAATGCGCTCTGCCATCTCGACGAACAGGCTGTCCATGTCCTCGAAGTGACGGAACACTGTCCGCAGGCCGACTTCCGCGCGCTCGGCCACGCGGGCCGCGCTCGGGCTCATGTCGCCCTCGCGGATGAGGCTGAACATGGCGTCGATGATCTGCGAGCGGCTGCGCTCGCTGCGCTGGCGGCGGCCATCGGAGGGTTCTGTCCGGGCCGAGGGGTCCAGCGGAACGATCTTCGCGTCTGTCATCACAATACCTTCTTCAATTCGATCTCACCGGCCTCCGCCGGCAGGAAATAGAGGAAACCGTCTTCCGCGACATCCATCGGACCATCGAAGAGAGGCTTTGCATCCTTCATGAACAAGGCATTGAGCGCGCGCGAAGGCAAGGGCGGAATTGTATGGTAAAAGACGAGGCGCCCTGCCCCGGCCTCCTGCGCCGACCGCGCTGCATCGGCAGGCGTGGCATGATAGTCGAGGATATCACCGAAGATCTTGGCGACGCCGTCACGGCCCGCTTCTGTAGCAGCGGCTTGCATGGCGACGACCATTTCGGCGTTCAGGGCCTCATGGATGAGGAGGTCCACGCCCTCCGAAACAGCCACGAGGTTGGGCGAGTAGATCGTGTCGCCGCTGATCGAAACGGAGCGGCCCTTATAGTCGATCCGGTAACCAAAAGCCGGCTCGACGGGCGCGTGATCCACCTTGTAGGCGGTCACGACAACGCCGCCTTGGTCATAGACGACCGCCTTCCCTCCGGGGCCTGCGGGCAAGGCGATGGGCACGGGGGCGCCGCCGGTGCCGGCGGGATTGGCGATTTCCGGGCCATGATGTGCGGCGCGGTAGGTACTGTCTATGCGGTAGGCCGCATTGAAGCCGCCGACCACTTCATCAACGCCGACCGGGCCGTAGACGGGCAGCGGCGCGTCGCGCCCGCCATTGATCCAGGCCTGCAACAGAAGCTCACCGAGGCCGTCCATATGGTCTGAATGGAGGTGCGTCAGGAAGGCAGCATCCAGCTCGCCGACGGGATAGCGCATGCGCGTCAGCGTGCGGATGCCGCCTGTACCTGCGTCGAAGACGAGATGTTCGCTGCCCGCAATGATGGCGATGCAAGGGCCACTGCGCATCGGGTCCGGCATGGGCGTGCCTGAGCCGCAGATGAAGACGTGTATGCCATCGGGCTGCCCCGTCGCGAGGGGGCGCGAAAGGTTTTCCTGCACGGCGCGCGCGAACAGGTGTTCGGCAATCTGTGTACGGAACAGGGTAGCACCCGCAAAGGCCACAAGCCCCGCGACGACCAGACCGGCGATAACCCAGCGAAGGATGCGCATTTTCCTTAGCCTCCGGCTTTCCGCATCATCTCCAGAAACGCAGAAGAGGCGCCAGTTGCTGGCAGGACTGTTTCGATATTGAGCTGGCCCTTGAGGCCCGCGGACCTGTGGACTGCGATTTCGCGCCACTCTTCCGAGAGCGACATGCGCACCATCGAGGCGCGGTCAGGGTACATGGCGATGGCGACCTCGTCCCAAAGCTCATCGACCTGGCCAAGGGCGAGGAAGGTGACATCACCTGCAAAAATGCCCCGGCCGCCGAACTTGGGGAGGAGTTCCGTCACGGCGCGGCCATAGATCATGTAGGCGTCGCGCCCGCTCATCTCGGGATTGCGGCCATCCTCGTACTCCGCCTTCTCCTTGAACTTCAGCAGATTGACCATGAAGATCGGGCCGTCAGGCCCCTTCTCAAGCATCGCCTGAAGGCGCGAGGGATCAGTCGGGAAAACTTCATTGACGACTTGCATCTTCATTCCTCCTTGTCCGGACTATCCGGCAGACTTGACTAGTTCTTCTTCCATCAGCCAGAGACGGTCCTGGCCCCAGGTGATGACGCTACCGACGCGGAAGCTGGGCACGCCCCAGACACCGAGTTCCATCATTTCGGCGCGGTTTGCTTCCGCCTCGCCGCGCCAGGTATCGGAACCAAGCTGCTGGCGAGCGGCGGACCAATCGAGCCCGGCGTTTTCGACAATCTGCTTCAATCCCGCATCCGTGCCGGCATCGATGCCCTGCGACCAGACCCCGGCAAGGAACGCCTGGCAATATTCAAAGCCCCGCCCCTGTTCCCGCGCCCAAGGCAGGATGGAGTACCCCCTCTCAACTGGCTTGCCGACAGGGTCGACGATCCGGCCAAACGGGATACCGAGCCGCCGCGCCTCGCGCGCAGTATCGAGCGTGATGTAACGGCTCTTCATCCGGGGCACCGGAAGCCCGCGCATGACCATGGGCAGGACATAACGAAGCTTGAGCTCGGCGCCGTGCGCATCGGCGAGTGCCTTGGCCCGGGCGGCCGCGATGTACGTATACGGACTTCTGAACGAGAGATAATAGTGCAGCTCTGCCGGTGCGCCTTTCGGCGTGCTGCGCGCGGCGGGCACCTGCGGCGGCGTAAATATCAGGCCTTCACCGGCGTCTGGGTTGCGGGCGGCGAGTTCCGTCAGCCTGGATTCCAGATAGTGGAGCCGGTCGACACCCCAATACCATTCACCCGCATAGTGGAAGGTGGCGCCGAGATAATGGCCCAGTTCCTCCCGGCGCGCCGAGCCGGCCGCCAGCCGCGCGGCGAGGCCGGCTGGGTTGATGGGCGCGGCTGGCAGGCTGCCTGTCCAGGCCGCCTCCCCGATGGAGACGGCCTTTTCGGCAAAGGTTCCGTCATCGATGGAAGCAGCCAGCAGCGCATTGGCGCGGGCGGCTTGCTCCGGAGGGACCGGCTTTCCGGGATCGTTGAAACTGAGACCCGCGCGCCGGGCGAGCTGGGCGGCGTCCGCGCGGGAATAGGATTCAAGCCGGTCACGCTCGGGCGCCGCCCAGTCCGGCGGCGGAGCGGTGAGATGGACCTGCAGGCTGATCTGATAGCGCGCGGCCAAGCGGCCGAGCACCTGCGCGCAAAGCTGCGAATAAGGGTCGGTGACGTCGTGGAAGTAATCCACGACATGGGGCGCTGAGGCGGCGGCGCGTTTGGCTTCCTGCATGGCTCGGTTCCGGTTCAGCCGCTTCTCGCTGGTGATCACACCGGCAACGCGCGAGACAAGGAGGGATTTCAGGGACACAAGATCAATCCAGCCAAAGACGCGCGCGACCGGAGACTCCGCTCAGGACACATTATGACACAATGAGTGCCATAATATTCCTGCGCGCTCAACCCCCTTTCGGCTTGCGCCGCCGCCACAGCCAGATGCCGCCACCGATCAGCAGTATGAGCCCAACGCCGCCGCCAATGACGAAGGGCCGGTAGCGCTCGTTCTGCCGGGCAAGCGAGTGCCGCGTCACCTCGTCGATCGAATTGTACCCTTCAGGCACTTCAAGAACGCCCACGCGCTGGCTGTAGGCGGCATATTCGGCGGAAAGGTCATCGAAGATCTCGGGGAAGTCAGCACTGAGATCGGTCGTCTCGCCGGGGTCCTTAGAGAGATCGTACAGACGCCAGCGCGCATCGCCGTGCGGTTTCTGGTTACGGGTCAGCTTGTAGTCGCCCTTCACCACTGCTGCATTGCCGGAGACCTCGATCACGATGGCCTCGTCGGGGGCGTAGACCGACTCCGCCGCGCCGGTCAGCAGCGGCAGAAGGCTGCGGCCGCTCATGGGCCTCGCGCCTTCAAGTTCTGTCGGCGCGCCTGCCAGCGCCAGAAGCGTCGGGGTAATGTCCGAGACATGGGCGCGGGCCTCAATGCGTGCCCCCTGGGCGAGGCCGGCGCCTGACATGATGAAGGGTACGCGGATGCCGCCTTCCGAGCCGAGGAACTTGAACTTGTCATGCGGCGAGGCCGCAGCCATCGCCCATTCCGGCCCAATGAAAGCCCAGCTGCCCTTCTCGCCGATGCCTTCGAGATCGAGATGGTAGCCGTTGAGGTCCATCCAGAATTTCAGGCGCGGATCGGTATCGCCGCGCGAAGGTTCGGGGCCGTTGTCGGAGGTGATGACGAAGACGGTGTTCTCGAAATCGCCGGTTTCCTTCAGATGATCGACGAGGCGGCCGATATGGTGGTCCATCGCCTCGAGCATGCCGGCGTTGACTTCCATGCGGGCGGCATAGAGGCGCTGCTCCTCAGGGGGCAATGAATCCCAGGCGCGGAACGTTTCCGGCATATTCGCCAGCCCGGCGCCCTCAGGAACATATCCGCGCGCCTGCGCCCGCTCCCAGCGGGACTTGCGAAGGGCCTCCCAGCCCGCGTCATAGACACCCGCATAATTCGCCGTGAACTCGGGCGGGGCCTGAACCGGAATGTGCACCGCCATGAAAGCGAGATAGGCGAGGAAGGGTTCCCCGGTCTCTTCTTCGCCGAGATAGGAGATCATCTGATCGACGATGAATTCCGAGGAGTAGAAATCCTCCGGCAGCTTGGCCGCCTTGCCATCCTCATACCACGGCGCATCGGCGTAGTAGGGCATGTAGGACTTGTCTTCCCAATTGTCGGCGCCCGAGGCGTCGAGCGCGAAGGAGCGGTCGAAGCCGTGGGAGACCGGAAGGTCGCCCTCGCCGCTGCCGAGGTGCCACTTGCCGGTCATCAGCGTGCGATAGCCGAGCGGCTTCAGGCGTTCGGCTATGGTGGCAACGCCTGGCTCGAGGCGCATCGTGTAGCCGGGCTTGCCTTCGTGTTCCTTGGGCAGGACTTCGGGAATGGTCGAGACACCGGTCTGGTGATTGTCCATGCCGGTGAGCAGCATGGCGCGCGAAGGCGAGCAGAGCGGCGAAGTGTAATAGCGGGTGAACATCGCGCCGTCGGCGGCCAGCGCATCAATGTTCGGCGTGCGGGCCTCACCGCCATAGATGCCGAGATCCATGAAGGCAGCGTCGTCGATCAGGATGACGACGAAATTCGGCTTTTCGGTTTGCGCCAGCGCCGGCGCCGCACCCATCGCCGACCAAGCGAGCGCGAGGGCCGCCATCACCTGCTTCATGTCTTGCCTCCCCGGCACAATGTGCCCGCCACTTATGGGCAGGTTCATGACAAGGCATGACGCCTTAGCCCGGGGGGATCAAGGGGTTTGGCGAGGCTTGCGCGGCGTCAGGCGCCCGAGAAAAGACGCATCGACTGCTCGATAGCGATCTCGATAACCTTGTAGCCGAATACATAGAAGAAGAAGCTGTAGATACTGCCAATAGCCGCACCAACGATGGCAAGCACGCCGTCGCGCTCGATCATCGCGAGTGCGATAAGGCCGACCGCGACTCCCGGCACACCGTTGGTGCCCGGTCCCGGGATGGCGATGATCGACGCGAAGACGAGGATGAAGATCGCCAGCACGGGCTCGGCGAAACGGCCAGCGAAAATCTTCAGGCGCGGCTTGGTCAGCGCCTCGACGCGGCGGAGCCAAGGCAGCAGGACTTTGGTCATCTTGCGATAAGACGTTATGCTGATCGTCTGTGTACGGAACCGTTTGGGCAGCCAGGGCCGGCGATGCCCTGCAATCATCTGGAAACAGAGAAGTGCAATCGGCAAGGCAAAGGCCGAACTGACACCAACAAGAAACGGAATCAGCGCAGGTATCGCGAACAGCAGCAGCAACATGCCGAAGGCGCGCTCTTCGAGGGCATCGAGGATGGCGCCGATGGAAATCTCGGTCTCGTCTGCGAGGTCGGCGATCTGCTTCAGGACGTGTGAAGCCGACCCGTGCAATGCATCGATGCTGCGGGCGGCGGTATTGTCCCGCTCTCCTTCAAAGGACGTATCCTCGGGATCGGCCTCCAGGGGAGAACCGGCTCCTGCTTCGCCGTCTGGAAATCCTGGCATTCGCGTTTGGCCCATAGGCCCCTGTTGCCCGGAATGATGACTTTTCCAAGGACGCGGCGCGGCCTCATGCCAAGACGATGGCCGGGCGGCACATCTGTTTCGGATTAGGGAAGTAAGCCTTTGCCCCGCACCCGTAAAGCGGGCGGAGCCGAAACTCGCTGATCTGTGAAAAGCTGTGGCCGGGAAGCCGCAATGGTGTGCCCAGCAGGATTCGAACCTGCGACCTACTGATTAAAAGTCAGTTGCTCTACCGACTGAGCTATGGGCACGACTCTGGGGCCGTTTCAAACGAAGCGGCCATTTAGGCTGCGAGTTTGGGCGGGTCAACCGCTACCTGCAGGGTGCGGCTTGATGATCCGGGTTTTTTATCGTTCCCTCGTCCCATGAAGCCGATCTTCGCCGCCGCATTGTGTCTTCTCGCCTTGGCAGGCTGTGCCAGCAAGTCCGGTTCCAGCGAGGGCAACCTGTCGCAGAACGTGGGCAAAGCCGCCAGCAGCGCCACGGCTCAGACCCGCGAAGGCTTCTCTGACGCGGCCCTGATGCCCTTGGAAGACCTGAACCTGAAGCGCCGGGAAATCCCGCCCCTACTGGCCGCCATGGAGAGCCCCTACCACTTGCCGGCCGACCTTACCTGCGAGGAACTGGACCGGATGATCGCCGACCTGGACGGCGTCCTGGGGCCAGACTGGGACGCCCCGAAGCCGGATGAACGCCTCAAGACCGAGATTTTGGGAGATGAGGCGGCTGAGGCTGCACTGGGCGCCGTGGAATCGGGTGTGACCGGCTGGATCCCGTTCCGCGGCCTGATCCGGAAGGCAACCGGCGCGGAGAGCCACGAGAAGAAGTACAACCGCGCCTACAAGATCGGCGCGCAGCGGCGCACCTATCTCAAAGGCTACGGCCTCGCAAAGGGATGCCCTGCCCCTGCCAAGCCGGACTTCCTGACCCTGCATCTCGGCGAGGTCGAAGAGATCATCTACAAGGAAGACAAGCCGGCCGGCGCTGCGCCGGCAACCCAGCCGCCCGGCTAGGCGGTTTTCGGTGCCGACCGCGTCGAGGCCCAGCGGGCCGACAATTCAGCTCGCAACGCGTCGAATCGGCATTCGGCGATCGCGGCCCGGATTTCCTGCATCAGTGCCTGGAAGAAGGCTGTATTATGCCAGGAGAGCACCATCGGGCCGAGATATTCCCCGGCCTTGAACAGGTGGTGCAGGTAGGCGCGCGAGAAGTCGCGGCTGGCCGGGCAGTTGACCGCTTCATCCAGCGGCGAGAGGTCTTCGGCAAATTTGGCATTGGTGACGTTCACCGGCCCGTCCCAGGTCCAGGCCTGTCCATGACGGCCGGAGCGCGTGGGCAGCACGCAGTCGAACATGTCGATGCCGCGCGCGACGCTCTCGACCAGATCGATCGGCTTGCCGACGCCCATGACATAGCGCGGCAGATGGGCCGGAAGATGTGGGACCGTGAAATCGATCGTGTCGCACATCTGCTGATGGCCCTCGCCTACCGCGAGGCCGCCCAGCGCGATACCGCCAAAGCCTTGCGCAACCACGCCCTTGGCGGAGCGTTCGCGCAAGGCCGGGAAATTCGAGCCCTGCACGATGCCGAACAAAGTCTGCCCGTCCCGCTGACCAAAGGCATCGAGGCTGCGCTCACCCCAGCGCAGCGACAGCTCGAGGCTTCGCTCGGCTTCCTCGGCGGTACAGGGAAAGTTCGTGCACTCGTCGAGCTGCATGGAGATGTCTGCACCGAGCAGGTCGGCCTGGATTTCGATGGAGCGGGCGGGGGTCAGCCGGTGCGTCGAGCCGTCGATATGGCTCTGGAACGTGACGCCGTCCGCATCCATCTTGCGCAGCTGTGCCAGCGACCAGACCTGGAAGCCGCCGCTATCTGTCAGCATCGGGCCGGACCATTTGGCAAAGGCGTGGAGGCCGCCAAGCTTCTTCACCCGCTCTGCGCCGGGTCGCAGCATCAGGTGATAGGTATTGCCAAGGATGATGTCAGCGCCGGTGGACGCGACCTGATCCATGTAGAGCGCCTTGACCGTGCCAGCAGTGCCCACTGGCATGAAGGCGGGCGTGCGGATGTCGCCGCGGGGCGTGCGCAGCCGTCCAGTGCGCGCCGCGCCCGCAGTTGCGGTGATTTCAAACGGAAAAGTCGCCATGCGCCGGGGCTATAGGGCGCGGGGCCCGATTAGCCAAGCGCCGACGATCACCCGCCCATCACGCCCCAGGCGGCCATCAGGATCATGAAGGCGCGCATGTCGCCGGTGGTCGTGGCGGCCATCTTGTTCATCACGTAGGCATAGGTGGCACGGGCATCCATGTCGCTGACGACGAGCGAGCCGCCATAGCCGCCCCAGTAGACCGTGTTCGGATTGGGAAACGGCACAGCGCCGCCGCCGAGGCCGAAGCCCAAGCCATAGCGCACCGGGATGCCGAGGATCTTGTCCTTGCCCTCGATCTGGAGTTCGAGCGCCTTGCGCACGCCCGCTTCCGACAGGATCTGCTTGCCGTTCCCCCAACCGCCGTTTGACATCAGGGACTGGACCATCGCCACCGAACGGGCATTGCCCGTGCCGCCGGCCGCCGGAATTTCAGCGCCGCGCCAGGCACGCGAGCGCGTGTCGAGCGGATTGATCGGGGGATTGTTAGACATGTTGGCGACCAGTTCGTCGGGTGTGCCCTGCCCGATCCCACCACCCGGCGGCGGCGGGGTCAGGTCAGCCACACGGTGATCCTCCGTAGACGGAAGACCGATATGGAAATCGGCGCCCAGCGGCTCGGCGATCTCCTTGCGGAACACCGTACCGACTGTCTGGCCGGCAACCCGGCGGATCACTTCGCCGACGAGATAGCCCTGCGTCATGGCGTGATAGCCGGGCGCTGAGCCTGGCTCCCAATAGGGCGCCTGCGCCGCGAGGAGGCTCGTCGCCTTCTCCCAGTCATAGAGGTCTTCGCGCACAAGCGGCTCCTTCCAGCCGGAGAGGCCGGCGGAGTGGCTCATCAGGTGAGCGACGGTCACACCGGCTTTGCCGTTGGCTGCAAACTCCGGCCAGTACTTGGCGACCGGCGCGGAGAAATCGAGCGCGCCCTTATCGGCGAGCAACAGCGCGGTGAGCGCAGTCATCGTCTTGGTCGTCGAGTAGACGTTGACGATGGTGTCTTTTTGCCAGGGTTTGGATTGCGCCTCATCAGCAAAACCGCCCCAGATATCGACGACCGGCTTTCCTTCAACCGTCATGCAGAAGGCAGCGCCGTTCTCCTGCACCCCGTCGAAATTTGACTCGAACGCGGCCTTTACCGGCGCGAAACGGTCTTCGACGGTTCCATTGGCTTTGACGCTGGTCATGCATTCCTCCTTTGCCGCCAGCGTCCGGTGTTCCGGATCAATCCTGACGTGCGGCGCTTGGCATATTTAGACTACCTGCACATGACAAGACCTTCCGCAGGGGCCGCGGGCCTGGCGTCATGAGGGTGACGAGAGGGTCAGAAGGTGATTTCGATCCCGGCCAGTTCGGGCAACTGGAGCACGATGACGAGATCGCGCAGCTCCTGGCGGGCGGCCTTGTGGCTCATCGTGAAGGCAACGTTCGAGGCCGTCTCGCTGAGGTCGAGCAGCGTCAGGCCTGCCGGGAAGAGTTCACGGTAGATCACGCGCTCGGACAGGCCCGGCGCAAGGCGGAAGCCGATCCGCTTGGAGAGGTTCTCCAGCGCGCCGCCGACGCGCTCCTTGTTGCGCGCCGCCAGCGGCGACATCCGGTTGCGCATCACGACCCAGTCGATGGGGCGGCGCGAGGTCTGGGCCTTCTTCTTCCGGCAGTTCCAGACCATCTCGGAATAGAAGCTGGGGCGCAGCACTTCCAGCGTCTGCGGGTTCACATCGCCGAGCAGGTCGAAGTCTACGAAGCTGTCATTCAGCGGCGTGATCAACGTGTCGGCATACATATGAGCGAGGCGCGACAGGAACGTGTCCCCGCCCGGCGCATCGATGATGATGAAATCGCATTCGCGTTTGAGGCGGCTCAGCGAGGTCAGGAAGCGCTGGCTCTCTTCGGCTTCGGCCTTGTCGAGATCCCGCTCCTGGCTGGCTTCGACGCGCAGGATTTCCGGCATCGTGAGCTTGGCGCCGGTATTCTGCATCCAGCGGGTGCGGTTTTCGAGATAGCGGGTAAGCGAGCGCTGACGCACGTCAAGATCGATCACGCCGACCCGTTTGCCGATAGCCAGAAGCGCCACACCGAGGTGGATCGAGACAGTGGACTTCCCTGCCCCGCCCTTCTCGTTGCCGATGACGATGATGCGTGCCTCAGCGGCCGCCTGCGTTGTGTCCGCCAGACCCGTCCGGCTCAAGTAAGACACCCCGTCGGCGGGCATGAACACTACTCCACAATCTTCCGAGCCTCAGCCCGGTGAAACCAACAAATCACGCAACGCGTGGAAGTGATTCAATAGACGCGGAGGGTTTCTGAAGTGTTAGGCTGCTCTCGATGAAGAGGTCATCGTCATCGAATGCAACGACGTTGGTGAGCAGCGGAAGCGGTGCAGCAACTTCGTCGAAGAGGGCCGGGTCGAACGAGATCGAGCCGGTCTCAGCCAGCGGCGAGCAGTAGGACTCGGCGGCGAGAGGCATCTTGTTGAGGCTGGACAGCACTGCCCGGAGGCTGGCGAGCGCACCGGACACACGGCCATACTCCCGCTCGAGCATGTAGGCTTCCGAGGAAAGACCCGAAAGCGGGCGGTCGAACATCCAGGAGTCGAGGAGATCCTCGGGCTCTGTACCGCTGCACCTTGCTTCCGGTTCCCGGACCGTGATGCGCGCCTTGCGCAGTCCAAACGTGACAGCCCCGAAAAGAGCCAGCGAACGAACGGTGTTAACGATGCGGTGTGTCATGGGTTGGAAATTCCGGCCTATGGGTTAACAACCCGTTTACTTCATACCGATGCGGGGCCGGATCAAAGTGAATTCCATGAAAGAAAAGCCGGTGGCGGTCGTGCGCTCCCGTGTGGCGTTGCAGCAACAGGTGCGTGCCTGGAAAGCCGCAGGTGAAACGGTCGGATTCGTACCCACCATGGGCGCCCTTCACACGGGTCACCTCTCCCTCATTGAAAAGGCAAAAGAAAACGCCAGCCGGGTCGTGGCGAGCATATTTGTTAATCCGACCCAGTTCGCACCCGGTGAGGATTTCGATACCTATCCGCGGCGCGAGGAACAGGATCTTGCGCTCCTTTCCTCGGTCGGCTGCGATGTCGTTTATTTGCCGACTGTTGCAGAAATGTATCCCGATGGTTCGGTCACGGACGTTCGGGTGAACGGCATGTCGGACCTGCTCGACGGAATCTACCGCCCGCACTTCTTCTATGGCGTCGCCACAGTCGTCGCCCGCCTCTTCCTCCATGCCCAGCCTGACGTGGCTGTTTTCGGCGAGAAGGACTTCCAGCAGTTACAGATCATCCGGCGGATGACGCATGATCTCGGCTTCCCGATTCGCATCATCGGCGGCGAAACCCGGCGCGATGCAGACGGCCTCGCCCAGTCGTCCCGTAATCTTTATCTGTCGGCGGACGAACGCCGCACGGCAGGTGCGCTGTTCGCGGCGCTGCACCGGGCCTCGGTCCGGCTGTCACTCGGCGCGCAGCCTGCCGAGGTGCTGGAGGAGGCAAGGTCACACGTCCTAACCGCCGGCTTCCGGAGCGTGGATTACATTACGGTCGTTGATCCCGAAACACTGATCGCGCTGCCCGATTCGCCGCTGGCGAAAGGGACCGAAGCACGCCTGCTCGGCGCCGCCTGGCTCGGGCGCACCCGGCTGATCGACAATATCAGCGTGTCGCGGTGAAGGTCTTGAGGGCGTCCAGCACGCGCTGGTTGTCCTCGGCGCTGCCCACCGTGATGCGCAACTTGGTCGGCAGGCCGTAGCCGGCAATTGCCCGGACGAGGATCGACTGGTCCTTGAGATACTGGAACGCGGCAGCGGCGCGCTCGGCCGAGCCGAATTCGGAGACCACGAAGTTCGCGTGCGAAGCGGACGTCGCCAGCCCCATTGCGTTCAGCCCCTCAGTCAGGCGAGCACGCCATTCGGCATTGTGGTCACGCGAGAGCTTCAGGAAAGCCTCGTCGCCGACGCTGGCGATGCCGGCCTCGGCCGCCAGGGTGTTGACGTTGAACGGGCCGCGGATGCGCTGGAAGGTATCCGCGATTGCCTTCGGCATGTAGGCCCAACCGAGCCGGAGCGCGGCGAGGCCATAAATCTTAGAGAAGGTCCGCATCATTACGGTCGTGTCGCGGCGGTCCACAAGGTCGCGCAGCGCGGCCTCGTAGTCGGGGCCGAGATATTCCGAATAAGCTCCATCCACCACGAACAGGACATGCGGCGGCAGCGCATCCTGAAGGGACTTGAGCGCGTCGACCGACAGCATTGTGCCCGTCGGATTGTTCGGATTGGCCAGGAACAGGATCTTGGTTTTCGGCGAGACAGCACCAAGGATGGCGTTGACCCCTGCCGTCATGTCGGTTTCCGGCGCCTTGATCGGCGCGGCGCCATGTGCACGGGCCGAGACTTCGTACATGGAGAAGGCATGCTCGGTGAACAGGATCTCGTCCCCTGGCCCGGCATAGCATTGGGTAAGGAGGTGGATGATCTCGTCCGATCCGGCTGAGGTGACGACGCGGGAGGCATCCGCAATGCCTTTGGCCTTCGCGATGGCCTCGCGCAGCGCGCCGTAGTCAGGATCGGGGTAGACCTGCAGACCGCCCTTCGCCGCCTTCTCAATAGCCGCAACCGCGAGCGGGCTCGCCCCGAACGGGTTCTCGTTCGACGCCAGCATGGCCACAGGCCCCGTCGCCCCGTGCAGCTTCCCGCCGGGAACGTAGGGCTTGGTGATGGCAATATGGTCGAGCGGCTTGATCGTGTTCATCGCGGGGGCGCTTACACTATTCCCTGAGGACCGGAAATGGCCCCTCTGGCCGCGCCTTACCGTTTCGGCGGCGCGGTTGATTCCCGCACAGCCATGCGGTGCGGCAGCACCCCGCCTTCGGGCGGGGCGTCAGCCCGGGCAAACAAGAGGCTCGCCGCATGGGCCGCCATCTCGCGGATCGGCTGGTAGATGGTGGTCAGCGACGGCGCGACGACCGAGGCCAGCGGCGTGTCGTCAAAGCCAGCCACCGAGAGGTCATCGGGCACGCGCAGCCCCCTCCGATAAGCCACCGCGAGCACAGCGGCCGCCATGTCGTCATTGCTGGCAAAGATCGCTGTCGGCGGTTTGCTGAGCGAGAGCAGTTCTTCGGCGGCGCGCAGGCCGGAATCGAAGTGGAACGTGCCGCCCACGATAAAGCCAGGCTCCGTCTTCAAGCCGTGCGCGGCGAGTGCTGCCGCATAGCCGGCTTCGCGCAGACGGGCCTGCGGGTGTTCGCCCGGCCCGGCGATGAACCCGATCCGGCGATGACCCAGCCCGATCAGGTACTCGGTCATCTCCTGTGCCGCGCGCTGGTCGTCCATGCTGACATGACCGGCTTCCCCTTCCCGTTCAGCGGGGGCAAGGCGGACGAAGGGAATGCCCGCATTCGCAAGCCTCCGGATGAGGGCTGTGTCCTCGGTCAGCGGCGGCACGAGGATGACGCCGGCAAGGTCCGGGTCGCCGCGCAGCAGGACGAGCGACTCGGGGCCGCCTGTCGCTTCCTCGAAGATGGCGTTGAAGCCTTCCGCATTGCACCGCTGCAATACGCCGATCTGGATCTCGCTCGTATAGTTGCGGGAGGGGTTGGAATAGAAAACGGCGATCAGGCGGCTCTGCGCCGCGCGCAGATTCCGGGCATAGGGGTTTGCCCGGTAGCCGAGCGTCTTGACCGCTTCCATAACCCTGTGCCGCGTCGGCTCGCGCACATTCGGCTCGCCGTTCAGCACCCGGCTGACGGTCTTGAACGAAACGCCGGCTTCGCGTGCCACATCGACGATCGTTGCAGGCCTGCGGTCATGCGAGTCGATGGCGATTCCCCCTCGGAGCGAGCGCTCTCCTGCCCTTTGCGGGGCGCCCGTCACATCACCTTATGTAGCCTGCCGGTCCCGGCAAGCCTCCACCGCACAGGGGGTCAGTTCTCGCGGCGCACGGCGGGGCGCAGTTCGCGCACCTTGTCGGGATGGGCAAACTCGTCTGCAAACCAGATGGCTTCCGGCGACTCGAACAGCTGGCGCAGCCAGTTGATCAGCAGCTTGCCCTGCGGCAAGCGGCGGGCCCGCTCGGTATAGACGATCCAAAAACGGATAGGCGCGATCTCCGGCAGTTCGAGCGGGATCAGGCGGGAATCGAGCGTCGCCATATAGGATGGGAGGATGCCGATGCCGCCGCTATTGGCGCAGGATTCCGCGATCGCTGTGCCGGAATTCGTAATCAGGGCGAAATTGACCATCTTGCGCAACTCGTTCATGCGCGGGGCCCAGCTTTCAACCTGGTTCACGTAAGACTGATGCAGGATGCATCTGTGCTTGTAATACTCGAAGATGCTTTCTGGCTTGCCGAACTCTTCAATGTATTTCCTGGAAGCAAACCCCACATAATGCTGCACACCCAGCTTGTGGGCGATCAGACTGCTGTCGCGGGGCTCGGCAAAAGTGATGGCGATATCAGCCTCGCCCGAATGCAGGTCCGGCGTCTGCTCGCGCACGAGAAGCTTGACCTGCACCTGGGGATTCTGGCGGTGGAACTGGAACAGGCGCGGCGCAATCCAGTAAGGCCCGAGGCCATCTCCGGTACATAGCGTGATGGCACCTGACACCGTCTCGCCCGTCTGCGCCGCCTCCCGGCGCAGGGTTTCCGCAGCTTCGGCCATAAGCTCGACCTGCCGCAAGACCTGTTTGCCGATGACCGTCAGCTCCACCCCGCGCGTGGTGCGGGTGAACAGCGTGGTGCCCAGCTTCTCTTCCAGGTCGTCAATCTTGCGGCTGATCGTGGCCGGAGACTCGCCCAGCCGGGCCGCAGACGCACTCATGCTCGACATCTCCGCCACCACGCGGAAAACCCGAAGCGTATCCCAGTCTAGCCGGTCTATGGACATCTAGCTGCGTTCTTTGCTGCGCCAATCAGGCTGCTCGTTGCTCGGTTGTGGTCTGATCCTGCAGCTACTCGCCGTCAACTAAAAAATGTATATGACGGAGCATCACCTAACTTCCGGTTGATGTTTTTATACTTTCGGCTTGCAGGGTGCCTATTGTTTCGCCGACAGCAGGCCATCGAAGTAGGCAATCGTCTTGGTCAGGCCTTCGCGCAGCTGGACGGCCGGCTCCCATCCCAGCAGCTCGCGCGCCTTGTCGATGTTCGGCTGGCGCTGCCTGGGATCGTCTTGCGGAAGCGGCAGGAAGACGAGCTTTGATTTCGATCCTGTCAGGGCGATCACTTCCTCGGCCAGCTGCCGGATCGTGAACTCGCCGGGATTGCCCATGTTGATCGGACCAGTCACCGTATCCGGGGAGTCCATCAGGCTCATCAGGCCGCGCACTAGATCGTCGACATAGCAGAAGCTGCGGGTCTGCTCGCCGCTGCCATAGAGGGTGATGTCTTCGCCCTTGAGGGCCTGGACGATGAAGTTCGACACCACGCGTCCGTCATTCGGATGCATGCGCGGACCATAGGTGTTGAAGATCCGGGCGACCTTGATGCGCAGCTTGTGCTGCCGGTAATAGTCGAAAAACAGCGTCTCGGCGCAGCGCTTGCCTTCGTCATAGCAGGAACGCGGACCGATCGGGTTGACGTTGCCCCAGTATTCCTCCGGCTGCGGGTGGACGGCAGGGTCGCCGTAAACTTCCGAGGTCGAGGCCTGGAGGATCTTGGCCTTCACCCGTTTTGCCAGCCCCAGCATGTTGATCGCGCCGTGAACGCTGGTCTTGGTCGTCTGAACCGGATCGTACTGGTAATGGATCGGGCTCGCCGGACAGGCGAGGTTGAAGATCTCATCGACCTCCACATAAAGCGGGAAGGTAACATCATGGCGCATCAGTTCGAAGCGCCGATGGCCCAGTAGGTGCTCGACGTTCGAGCGCGTGCCCGTGAAGAAATTGTCGGCGCAGATCACGTTGGCGCCCGTCTCGAGCAGACGTTCGCACAGGAACGACCCGATAAAGCCAGCGCCGCCAGTGACCAGGATGCGACGTTCAAGGTGCATGATCGGTTTCCTCGGTGTTGGCCGCCGCCGGCCTGGAACTTTTCGGGCATTCCGAAAACGGGCGCCCGCCAGCGCTGTGAACCACACGTTTCGCCGGCGGGAAACTCCAAAAGGCAAGAAAAACTGCGGCTCTGTGGAGGTAGCGCCCGCTGGGCTCACCGCTCACGCTTTGCCCGCGCGAAAGATTCCCTTGTCTCTGCCCCAATCAGACAACAGGCCCGGCCATGCTCGCAACGGCGTCCCGCTGATTCCCCTCAGCCCAAATCCATGCCCGCCGCCTTCGAATACATGCAGCACGGCCGGCACCCCCGCCGCCTGCAGCGCGGCATAGAGCTTCAGGGAATTTTCGACCGGCACAGCGGCGTCGTCGCCGGCATGCAGCAGAAAAACGGGGGGCATATCCGGCCGGACCATGCGCTCAAGAGATGAGGCACGAACCGCTTCGGCAGATGGGTCAGGGCCGAGCAAGTTGAGCCGCGACCCTTCATGCGCATGGGGACGCTCCATCGTGGCGACCGGATAGATCAGCGCCGCAGCATCCGGCCGCGCTGGCAAGTCATCCACATCATCCCTCGCGGCATGGACGGCGGCATCGAACCGGCAGGCGAGCATGCCTGCCACATGCCCGCCGGCCGAAAACCCCATTACCATCACCCGTGCAGGATCAATTCCGTCCAGACCCACCCTTGATCTGATCACCCGCATGGCGCGCTGTGCGTCTTGCAGCGGCGCGTCCCGCCCCGCCGCCCAGCCCTGATGCGGCAGACGGTAGCGCAGCACATAGACGGTCGCGCCCTCGCGGCGGAAATGCCGCGCGCCTTCGAAGCCTTCCTTGTCGATGACTACCCATTTGTAGCCGCCGCCGGGAATGATGAGGATCGCGGAGCCGTCAGGGCGCTGCGGATGGAAAACCGAAAGGCTCGGCGAGGTCACATCATGAGCCGCCCGGTCGAGCAAACCAAAGGAATTGTCTCGCAGCACGATATGTTCTGAAAGACCCGCAGGGACACCGCCCGGCACACCTTCTGGCCAGAGCGGCACGGTTTCATCCGGCTCGAATGCTTCTTCCGTATGCGGATCGAACGACGTCGCACAAGCACTCAGAGAAGCCGCTGAAAGGAACAGCAGGACGGTGCGGCGTGGCAGGTCCAAAAAAGCTTCCCCTGCCCTATTTGAACATGGCCGGAAGCGCCAGAGAGAGTGCAGGAACATAAGTGACCAGCATCAATGCCGCGACGAGCGCGAAATAGAACGGCCAGATCGTCTTCACAGCCTTTTCGACCGGAAGTCCGCCAACTGCAGCACCGACAAAGAGCACAGAACCGACAGGCGGCGTAACCAGGCCAATGCCGAGGTTGAGCATCATGATGATGCCGAAGTGCACCGGATCGACACCGACTTCCATCACCACCGGCAAAAGGATCGGCGTCGTGATGACGATCAGCGGCGACATGTCCATGAAGGTTCCGAGCAGAAGCAGCGTGATGTTGATGATCAGCAGGATCAGCAGCGGATTGCGCGTGATTGACGTGATCAGGTCTGCGAGCTGCGCGGGCGCCTCAAGCACGGCGAGGGCATATCCGAAGGCCGTCGCGGCCCCGATGATCAGCAGCACCATCGCGGTAACTTTGACCGATTGCATCGCGGCCTCCACAAACCGACTCCAGCCGAGCGAGCGGTAAACGAAGGCGCCGACGAGGATCGTGTAGATTACGGCGATGGCGGAAGACTCGGTCGCAGTGAAGATGCCGGACAGGATGCCACCCATGATGATCACGGCCGCCATGAGCCCCGGCACCGCCAGGAAGATCGCACGCGCAAACGCGCCCCAACCTGGAAACTCGCCGCTAGGATAGCCTCGCCGCACGGCAACAAGCCAGGTTACCAGCGCGAGGATGGCGGCTGTCACCAGGCCCGGAAAAACGCCGGCGAGGAAGAGGTCGCCGATCAGCACTCCGATGCCTGAGGCAGCAGAGTAGATGATCATGTTGTGCGATGGAGGAATGAGCAGGCCAACAATTGCGGCGGTTGCTGTCACGTTGACGGCATAATCCGTGTCATAGCCCTTCTGCTTCATCAGCGGCATCAGCGTCGCGCCCATCGCGGATGCGCTGGCGATTGCGGAGCCGGACACAGCGCCAAACATGGTCGACGCGCCTACATTGACGAGGCCAAGCCCGCCGCGCGTCCGGCCCAGCATCGCTTCGGCCACTTCGACAAGGCGCTGGGCGATGCCTGACCGGTACATCAGGTCACCGGCGAAGATGAAGAACGGGATGGCCATCAGCGAGAAGACGCTGACGCCGGCCGCCAGACGCTGGAACACAACAACAAGAGGAATATCCATCGCAAGGAATGTCGCGATGGAAGCGCCAAGCAGCGAATAGGCAACCGGCACGCCCAGCGCGAGCAGAGCAAACAGCGTGACCATCAGGATGATCAGTTCCATGACGGTTACTCGCCTTCCTTGTTCGTTTGCGGCGCCAGGATTTCAAGGACGCGCTCAAGTGCAAACAGCGCCATCAATGCACCGGAGATAGGCAGGCCCAGATAAGCGAGCCCGCGCGAAATGCCGAGCGACGGAATCACGTGGCTCCACGTCAGCATCACAAGCTCGCCGCCCCAGATCAGCATCGCGATACCGCAACCGCCGACAACCGCATTGGACGCGAGCTGCATCAGCTTGCGCATACCGGGCGCGACCGCGTCTTCAAGTGCCACGATGCGTATGTGAAACCCCTGCCTCACGCCGGCTGCGGCAGCGAGCGCGACAAACCAGATCATCAGCGTGAGCGCAGCCTCTTCCGACCAGGACGGTGTAGAATTCAACACATAGCGGCCAAACACCTGCCAGCCGACAATCGCGGTCATCAGCACCAGACCAAGTGCAGCCGCTTTTACGAGAAGGTCCGCCATAACTTGGGTAAACTGCGACAGGCGCGCCATCAGCTTTCCTCCGCCAGCGATTCAATTTCCTTGACCAGCCTTCGCTGCGCATCCGAGACGACGTACTTGTCCCAAACCGGGCGCATCGCCGCCGCGAAGGCAGCGGTGTCTGCAATCTCGTTGACCTTCACGCCAGCCGCGATCAGCTTTGTTCTCGCCGCGTCTACCCGCGCGTCCCAGAGCGTTCGCATGAAGGGCACTGAGTCCTTGGCAGCCTTGCGCACTTCGGCGCGGTCTGCCTCGGTCAGCTTCTCCCAGCGCCGCACTGACATGACGAGCACTTCCGGAGCAATCACGTGCTGCGTCAAGCTGTAATAGCTGGCGACTTCGAAATGCCGGCCGCTTTCATAGGACGGCCAGTTGTTTTCGGCGCCGTCGATCACGCCTTGCACAAGCGACTGGTAGACTTCGGATATGCTCATCGGCGTTGCATCCGCGCCCAGCGCCTTGATCATCGCGATATAGAGGTCTGAATTCGGTACACGGATCTTCAGCCCCTTCATGTCTGCGGGTGTATAGATCGGCCGCTTGGTATTGTAGAAATTCCGGTCCCCGCTGTCATAAAAACACAGGCCGATGAGTCCGTGCCGCGTCAGCGAACCGAGAATTTCGTCGCCAATCGAACTATCGAGTGCCCGGCGCATGTGGGCGTTGGAGCGAAACAGAAAGGGCAGCGCCGGAATGGTTGTCATCGGCTCGATGGAGTTCAGCGGCGCAAGATTGACCCGGTTCATGTCGAGCCCCCCGAACACCGTTATCTCCAGCGTGTCACGCTCCGATCCCAGCTGTCCCCCTGCATAGGTCTTCACGTCCAGCCGTCCGTCTGTCCGCTCACGGAGGAGCCTCGCCATCTCGTCTACGGCCTGCACGGTCGGATAATCGGAAGGATGCGTATCCGAAGACAGGAATGCCCTGCCCGCGCGCTGGCCGCAGGCCGCGAGCGTTCCGGCAGCCGCGCCCGCCAGCATCAAGGTCCGGCGGTTCAGGCCGGCCTTCCTGGATTTCGGTTGTTTCCTCATCCGCCATTCCCCGCCTGCCGGGAGAGACCCGTGCTGGCTCCGCTTTTTATCTCTTTGTGCCGCCATACTCCCCGTATGGTAACCGGTGTCAATCCTAATTCGGCGGACGATTCAGCGCCGGACGTCGAGACTCCCGCCAAGCATCGCCGCTTCAACTTCAGCGACGGACACCCGATTGAAATCGCCCGGAATCGAGTGCTTCAATGCCCCCGCCGCAACTGCAAAGTCGATCGTGTATTGCCCATCCCGGCCCGTGAGCAGGCCGTGCAGAGCGCCGGCCGCGAATGCATCTCCTCCGCCGATCCTGTCGATCACGCCGGGCAAGTCATGGACGGGCGAGCCCCATCGCGCGTCACGCGTGACAAGCTCACCCGCGATAGTCTGGTCATCGACTGAGGATTGTTGGCGCGTCGTGCAGGCGATCGCCTGCAAGCGAGGAAACGCCGCGAAAGCCGCCTCGAACGCGCCTTCCCGGCTTTCGAAGCTCGATTTCAGAATAAGGGCAATGTCGCGCTCATTGATGAAAGCGTAGGTTGCTGCACCGAGAATTTCCTTGAGGATGGCGGGACCATCGCCGCGCCACGCCTCCCAGAGCAGCGCCCGATAGTTGCCATCAAACGAGACCGCGACCCCTGCGGCATTGGCCGCCTTGACCGCCCGGATCGCCGCATCGGCGCCGTTCTGTCCAATGGCAGGCGTCACGCCGGAGACATGGAAGAGATCCGCTCCCGGAAGAATCGAAGCCCAGTCCAGCGCACCTGCCGCCGCTTCCGCAAAGGCCGAACCCGCGCGGTCATAAGTGATGCCGGACGGCCGGCGCACGGCGCCCGGCTCAAGAAAGTAGAGGCCCATCCGTTGCGGCGCGCGCTGCACGGCTGAAGTATCCACATTGTGCCGGCGCAGCTCGCCCAGCGCGGCCGACCCCAACGGATTGGCGGTCACGACACTGGCAAAGCGCACATCATGCCCGAAGTTCGCCAGCGACACCGCGACATTCGCCTCGGCGCCACCAACGCAAACGTCCAACATTTGCGATTGCAGCAACCGCTCGCTGCCCGGCGCTGTCAGGCGCAGCAACAATTCGCCGAAACAGACAATACGCGGCATGAAGCGCCTCTCCCCCGCCAGACCTATCGCGCGAGCCATCCGCCGTCTACGGCCAGGATCGTTCCGTGCACGTAGTCAGACGCACCGGATGCGAGAAACACCGCCGCGCCCGCGAGGTCCGAGGGCTGCCCCCAGCGGCCCGCCGGAATCCGGCCGAGGATTTCGGTGTTTCGCTTTTCATCCGCTCTCAGAGCATCCGTATTGTTGGTCGCGAAATAGCCGGGTGCGATGGCGTTCACATTGATACCATGTTTCGCCCATTCGTTTGCCAGGAGTTTGGTCAGCCCGGCGATCCCACTCTTCGATGATGTATAGCTCGCAACCCTGATTCCGCCCTGAAAAGAAAGCATCGACGCGATATTGATGATCTTTCCGCCCTCGCCGGACGACACCATGCTGCGCGCCACGGCCTGCGACAGGAAGAAGACCGATTTCAGGTTCACATCCATCACCTCATCCCAATCGGCCTCGGTGAAGTCCAGCGCGTCGTTGCGTTTGATGGTGCCGGCATTGTTGACGAGGATGTTGACCGGCCCGAACGCGGCCTCGGCCCTCACCGCGACATCGGCGGCGATTGAGGGCTTCGAGAAATCCGCCGGGACGAATGCGAATTTCCGCCCCAGCGCCTTTACGGCCCCCTCCGTCTCTGCCGGTATTGATCGTCCCGCGGCGACAATATCTGCGCCCGCCGCCGCAAGTCCGACCGCCAGCCCCTGCCCGAGCCCGGTATTCGCGCCGGTGACCAGCGCCACCTTTCCGGAAAGATCGAATGCCGACGTCATGCCCCCGCCCCTATTTCAGCTGGCAGATGTCGAGCACGTTCATGTCGGTATAGTCGAGGTTCTCCCCGCCCATCGCCCAGATGAAGGCATAGCTCTTGGTGCCCGATCCCATGTGGATCGACCAGGGCGGCGAGATCACCGCCTCGTCATTGTTCATCACCAGATGGCGCGCCTTGTCGGGCTCACCCATGAAATGGAAAACCCTGTCATTCTCGCCCATGCCGAAATAGAAATACACTTCCGAGCGGCGGTCATGCAGGTGCGGCGGCATCGTGTTCCAGACCGACCCTGTGTCGAGGATCGTCAGCCCAAGGAGCAACTGGCAGGACTTGGCCGTCGCCGGAACGATGTATTGATAGATCACCCGCTTGTTGCTCTCCGCGAGCGATCCGCGCTCCAGCGGCACAGCCTTCTCCACCGACAGTTTCACGGTCTCGTGGCGGACATGCGCAGGCGTTGAGACGAGGTAATACTTGGCCGGGTTCTTTGCGTCGCCCGAAGTGAACTCGACGCTTGACCCCATGGGCACATACAGCCCATCGCGCGGCGCCATGTCGTAGGCGGTGCCATCAACGGTGACCGTCCCGGCGCCTGCGCCGACATTCACGATGCCCAGCTCACGCCGCTCCAGAAAAGGTTTCCCCGCCGCCGAGGCTGGCTCGGTTTGGGCCGGCAGCGCCACCGTGCCCTTTACCGGCATCGCCCCGCCGATCACCATCCGCTCATTGTGCGAGTAATTCAGCTTCACCGCATCGGCCACGAACAGGCCCGAAACGATGTAGCGCGCCCGCAAATCGTCATTCGAGGCCCCTTCCATCATGTCCGGATGCGTGGCGTGGAAGGTTTTCTCGAACATCGGGCGTCTCCCTGCTTTTCTGAATTTTGGTAACCGGTGTCATATCAAGCGCCCCCGACGGCTGCAAGCGCAGAATTGGCTGGAAGAGGATCCTTCAGCGCGGCGGCGGTGCGGTCGACTCGCGCACGACGATTTCCGGCGAGAAACTGATCGTCTCGCTCGGCGCATTGCCCGCTGCCTGGTCCAGCAAGAGCCGCGCTGCTGCCCGCCCCATTTCCCGGATCGGCAATCGCACGGTCGTCATCGCAGGCCAAAGGCGGCCGGCAATCGGCGTATCGTCGAAACCAACAATCGATATGTCTTCCGGAATGCGCAGCCCCGCCTTGCGCACAGCCACATAGGCGCCGGTCGCCATTTCGTCATTGCCTGCAAACACGGCCGTCGGACGACGCTTGGCGTAGATCAGCCGCTCCATCGCTTGAAGACCGGAGTCGAACGTATATCCCGCCTCCGCCACCATCTCCGCCGGCAGCTTGCGGCCCGCTTCCTCGAGGCCGCGACTGAAACCGCTGCGACGCTCATGCGCCGAACGGAACGTCCCCGGCCCCTGGATGTGCGCGATGTCGGTATGGCCGAGCGAACACAGGTGCCGCGCCGCCTGGGCGGCGCCCTCGGCGTCATGCGTGCGGATCATCCGCGACGGCAGATCGAAATCCACCGACGCGATGCGCACATAGTCGACTTCATGCTCGCGCAGCATCGCAATCAAGGCTTCATCTTCCGAAACTGACGGCGGCAGGATCAGGCCGAACGGCTTGTGCTGCAGGATGAACTGCTTCAGGCGATCCGACAGGTCGCTGTCAGACCGGTTGACGGGACGAAGCACGAGCTGGAAGTCAGTCGCCTCGAGCCCATCGAGAATTCCGCGCTGCATGTTCACGACATATTGCGGGCTCGGATTGTCATAGACAAGGCCGATCAGGAATGACCGGCGCAGCGCCAGCGCCCTCGCCTGCGGGTCCGGCGTGAAGCCAAGCTCGGCGATGATCGCCTTCACAAGGTGCCGCGTGCGCGGCTTTACCAGCGGGCTCTCGTTGATCACCCGCGAGACGGTTTTTTTCGACACTTTCGCAATGCGAGCGATATCGTTGATCGTTGCGCGCCCTGTCAGGCGAAACGCTGCCGCCTCGCGCAGGGCATCCGCGAGTTCAGCTTCAATGTCAGATTGGGGAACGTCAGTCACAGACGGCCTTCGATGCAAACGGGAAACGAGCCAAAATCCTGTCTTGCGCGGACATTCTGATTTGGCAAGTTCCAGCCCGTCTGAGGCGAGCGCAGGCGTTCCCTCAGGTGCCCCGCCCTTTCTGGCTCGAATCGAGGGCTTCCGGCGCTTTGGGTAGCATCGTTTCGAGATCCCAGGCATTCGGATCAAATACCCGGGAGGTCGGCGCCATCACTGGATAGCCACCGACTTCGGACTGGCTGTCGATGACTTCGCCGCGCCCCTCGGCCGCATTGGCCAGAACGCGGACATCATGCCCGTCCCGGTCCCAAGGCCGCGCACCCGCATTCGCCAGAACGAACCGCTCGACATCCTGCGGCGCCATCACCGGCAGGCCGGCGGGCAGTGGCATCGGCGCCTCGGCATCCAGAATTGCCGCCCGCCCCGTGCCATAATAGCCGCGCTCCGGCAGCGGATCTCCTTTCCAGTCGACAGCCAGATTGTCTCGCGCATAGAGCGCCAGATCGCCGTCTCCGCCCAGCATGACCAGCGGCAACCCGTCCACAGTCGACCGGCCGCCCCGCAAGATATTCCCGATCAGATCCATCCTGCCAGTCTGAAACGGCACCGCGCCCCATTCCAGCGCCTGCAGGTTATAATGCACGGCGCGCTGCCCGGGATCATAGATGAAGTTGTTGACGACCTGGCCTTGCACGCCGCCCTTGAACAGCGGGTTGCGCTCATAATTGTGCGCATACAGATTACCATAGATCAGGATACCGCTGATATTGTCGTGGATCAGCGAGCCTTTAGAATGCTCGAACTTCGGATGAGTGGCGTCGGCAAGTCCTTCGGCGATAAGGTTATGACTATAGAGTATGTTGCGCGACGTTCCCGCACGCCACTCGTCCGGTGTAGCGCCTGTAAACCGCGGGCCCGACGCGGACAGGTTCTCGTCAACGGCCCAGGTCAATGAACAGTGATCGACAATTAGGTTGTGGGCGCTCGCCGTGGAAACCGAGTCTTCGGCAAATCCGGATCCGCGCGCCTCGCCATTGTCACCCGGCCGGATACGCAGGTGCTGGATAATCACGTCATTTGTCTTCACGTCGATACCGCCACGGATCAACGTGATACCCGGCGACGGCGCCGTTTGCCCGGCAATGGTGATATCAGGATTGTTGATCGACAGAGTCTGCTTCTCGAGATCGATGACGCCGCCCACTTCGAACACGACGATCCGCGCGCCTTCTTTCGCGACAGCCTCCCGAAGGCTCCCGGGCCCGTCATTTGCCAGCGTCGTCACACGGACGATCTCTCCGCCTCGCCCGCCATCCGTTATGGCCTGCCAGTCGATTGCCGGGAAGAACCAGACCGGCCCGCTAGGCGCTGGTGCAAAATCTGTGGCCGGCGCCTCGGCAGATACCTCGGCAGTGGGCGCCGGGGTCGCGCATCCGGCCACCGCCAGTGTAAACGCCAGCCCGATCGCGCTCGCCGCCCGGTAGAGTTGCATCTGCATGAAGTCCTCCCGAAAGATACTTTTCTGTTTTCCCGGCGCCTCGCACGCCAACTTGGCAGAAATTGCCAGAAATCGATTGACACGACGCCATTTCCCAAGATCATGACACCGGTTTCCAAACCTGTCCAGCAACAGGCGCGGAGAATGAATGACAATGCGGCAGCAAGGACGAACACGTCTGTATGCAGCCAAAGGGACGAGGCGGAATGGCAGACACACACCTCAGCGGCCGGACAGACAATCCAGCCCTCGATGCGCGCGCCGCGGCTTTCGTCGAAGCCCGGCTCGCTGGCCGCTCCCTGCCCGTCTATCCTGGCGCAATGCCGGCCTCGCTTGAAGAAGCCTACGCCATTCAATCCGCCGCAATCAGCGCATGGCCAGACCGGGTCGCCGGCTGGAAAGTCGGCCGCATCAACGCGCCCTGGGATAAGACCTATGGCACTGACCGGATCGCCGGACCGATCTTCCGCTCCCAGGTGACCGAAGCGGGCAGCACGCCTGCCTCCATCTTCCTCTTCTCGGGCGGATTCAGCGCGATCGAAGGCGAGATCGTTATCGAAGCCGGAGCAGATGCGCCCGCCGGAAAGCTCAACTGGAGCCTTGAAGAGGCTCAGGAATTCGTGGGCTGCCTCCGGCTTGGCGCTGAAATAGCTTCCAGCCCGTTTGCCGGAATCAACGATCACGGCCCGCTCGTCACCGTGTCGGATTTCGGTAACAATAACGGCTTGATTATCGGCAGCGAAATTCCCGGCTGGCGACACGCCTCGCCTGCTGACTGGCGGTTGCGCACCCTGATCGACAGCATCGAAGTTGGAGCGTCCGACGCCGCCGCCATTCCCGGAGGCCCGCTTGAATCCTTCCGTGCCCTGCTCGAGATCTGCGCCCGCCGCGGCCTGCCGCTGCGCCGGGGCATGCATGTTTCAACAGGGGCGGTGACCGGAGTTCACCCGATCCGCGCAGGCCAATCCACGATGATCGAAATGCCCGGCATACCGCCGATTTCCGGGCGCGCCAGCCATGCGCCGCAAACCCGTTCGCACGCTAATCCCGCCTGATCAGGCGACCTTTCTGCAACACTTTTCAGGGATGTGACAGAAGATGACAGGATCGAAAGTTTAGGAATTGCTACCGGTGGCACTCCTGATTATGCTACCGGTGACATAATGAGTGGCTTCCCTTGGAGGCAGCCGCCGAATGATAACGCTCAATCCTGGGAGGAGAGCAAAGATGCGTTTCAAGGATACCAGCTTCAACTTCCGGCTGCTCATGAGCGCAGCCGCCGTGGGCCTCATCGCAGGCGGCGCTTCCGCGCAGGAAACGGAAGCCGCACCTGAAGATTCAGAAAGCCGCCAGGAGACCGTCGTCGTCACCGGCTTCCGCCAGAGCTTGCAGCAGTCGATTGCCGTCAAACGCAACGAAACCGGCATTGTTGACGCGATCAGCGCGGAAGACATTGCCGACTTCCCTGACCTCAACCTCGCCGAATCGCTCCAGCGCATCCCCGGTGTGCAGATCGACCGTGATGGCGGTGAAGGCCGCTCGATCAACGTTCGCGGCCTCAGCTCTGACTTCGTCCGTGTCCAGATCAACGGCATGGAAGCCCTCGCCACGACCGGCGGCCGTGATGGCCGCGCCAACCGCAACCGCCAGTTCGACTTCAACGTCTTCGCGGCGGACCTCTTCACCAGCCTTAAAGTCGCCAAATCTCAGGAAGCCGAAACCGACGAAGGCTCGCTTGGCGCCACGGTCCAGCTACGGTCGGCCAAACCGTTCGACTATGACGGCTTCACCTTCGCCACAGGCGCACAGGCCTCCTACAACGACCTCTCCGAAAAGACCGATCCACGCATCACAGCACTGATCTCGGACACCTGGTTCGACGACCGCGTCGGTGCCCTCGTCTCCGTCGCCTATTCGAAACGCAACACCTTCGAGGAAGGCTCAAGCTCCCTGCGCTTCCGTGTTCCCGCGGATGATGGCTGCGTCGCCCCCTTCGTCAACATCACGCGCTGCTACCAATCGGTCGGCACGGTCACGGATGCGAACGGCAACGTCCTCACCGGCGCTGCCGCCGCTACCGCGGCTGCAGGAGCCGCCCATCCGCGCATCCCGCGCTATGGCCGCATCGGCTACGAGCGCGAACGCCTCGGTATCACCGGAGCCTTCCAGGTCGAGCCCTGGGAAGGCACCGAGATCACCTGGGACACGCTCTATGCCCAGCTCGACCAGAACCGCTCAGAGGAATTCCTCGAAGTCATCTCCTTCGCCCGTGAAACCGGTGCTCAGGGCCTGCGTGCCGTCGACCTTGTCTCCGGCGTCATCGACGACAACAATACCCTCGTCTCCGGCACTTTCAATGACGTGGACGTGCGCACCGAACAGCGGATCGACGTTCTCTCTACCGAGTTCATCCAGAACTCGCTGACCTTCGAATCGGAGCTGGCGGACAATCTGCGTCTCTCGGGCCTTGCCGGCGCCTCGCGCGCCATCGGCTCCAATCCGCAGCAGACGACCGTCTCACTCGAAGTTTATGACGTAGACGGATATTCCTACGATTATTCTGATCCCAACCTGCCGGCCTTCAACTATAATTTCGATGTAACCAACCCGGCCAACTACGTCTTCTCGTCCAGCACGGCGCTTGGAGACGCCTCGATCATCCGTCTGCGTCCCAACAAGACGCTGAACACCTTTGAGACCGGCCGCATCGACCTTGCCTGGGATGTCAACGACATCTTCACGCTCAGTGGCGGCCTCTCCTACAAGGAGTTCGGCTTTAAGGTCCGGGAAAATCGCAAGGCGAGCGAAGGCATCACGGCCGCCACGCTGACGGCTCTCGCGACCAACGGCTATACGCTGGCCGATTTCACCACCACGATCAACAACTTCGGAAACGGCATGGACCTTCCTGCCGGCACGCCGACCAGCTGGGTGATCCCGGACCTCAACGCACTGAATTCGATCATCAATTTCAGCTGCAACTGCGTCAACCAGTACGGTGACTGGCGTTTGACACGCTTCGATGGCGAAACGCGCGGCGCGGTCGAGAAGTCGACAGGCGGCTATGTCCAGCTTGACTGGCGTACCGAACTTGCAGCCATGCCGCTGCGCGGCAACGTTGGTGTACGGTATGTCGAGACTGACCTCACGGCAGACGGCATTCTCAGTGGACTGCCGGCCACCGCGAACTTCAAGTATGAAGACACCCTGCCCGCGCTGAACGTCGTGCTGGAGCCGGCCGAAAACGTGATCGTGCGCTTCGCGGCGGCAAAGACCATCGCCCGGCCAAACCTTACCGCGCTCACACCGGGCGGCTCGATCGATGCCAGCCCTCCGGGCCTCTCGCTCACGGCCGGCAACCCGTACCTGGAGCCTATCCGTTCTGACAACCTCGACCTTTCTGTCGAATGGTATCCTTATGACGAGGCACTCTTCTCGTTCGCCATCTTCCAGAAGGACATCGAGAGCTTCAACCAGCGCCTGCTTCGGTCGATCCCCTACTCCGAAACGGGCTTTCCGACTTCGCTCCTGCCGGTCGGCGTCACGCCGGACGACATCTTCAACGTCACCACCTTCGTCAACACGCCGGGTGGCACGCTGAACGGCTTCGAAGTGACGATGCAGACGCCGTTCAATTTCGACTTCATCCCGGAGGCTCTGCACGGCTTCGGCGGCCTGCTCAGCTATACCGAAATCGAGTCGGAGTTTGACTACATCGTGAACGTCAACACCGGCGCCACGGTCACCCAGCCGCTCGTCGGTCAGTCACCCTCCTCACTCGCCGCGACGATTTACTATGAGCGCGGGCCCTTCGAGGCGCGCATCTCGAGTAGCTGGCGCGACGAATATCTGACAACTGTTCCGGCCGCGAGCGGCAACGATGTCGAAGGAAAGGCAGCAACGCTCAACCTCGACTTCTCCGCCTCGTACCAACTCAGCGACAAGATCGAGCTGACTTTCGAGGCAATCAACCTGACGGACGTCTATGACGAACGCTGGATCAACAGCCAGCGCCAGAACAGCCTGAACTATGAGCATACGGGCCGCGAATTTGTTGTTGGATTCCGCTACCGTTACTGAGCCTGAGCCGGACCGCGGCGGAGCGCACCCTCGTTCCGCCCGGTCCAACAGGGCGTCCCTGGCCGCCGGATCGCCCCCGATCCGGCGGTTTTTCTTTGTCCGCTCACTGAGGGATGGAATCCAGAGCTTAGCCTAGTGAGGCCAGCGTTCACTGAGCACTTTGGCGATCCCATCCGTGCCAAGCGACACCTCGATCGCCGGATCCGCCGGCATGCCCGGCGCAAACAGTTCGTAGATGATCGTGCCATCCGTCTGCCGGCTTTCGATGACCCGGACCGGCGCGGCGCCCGCCGCCGCAGCTTTCACCGCTTCCGGCGCATCACCCCAGGGAATATCCCGTTGGATTTCAACGATCTCGGGCCCATCCGCCGTCATCAGGATATCGAATTCGATCTCGCTGCCATCCAGCAATATGCCTTCGACATCGAAATACGTGCGCCCATCGCGAACCTTTCGTTGCGCCTCCGAAATCCGGAAGCCCGCCGCTGCACTTTCCGCCAGGCCGCGCACGGTGTCCGGCAGGTCTTCGGCCTTCAGATCCGTGATCTGAACATCGGCTGCGCCATTGGCGGCACACCCGGCGAGAGCTCCCGCGGCAATCCACAAAGTCAGTCTCACGGCCTGAACCCTCCCTGCGCGTCAGCTACCCCACTGGATGAAGGGCACTTTGGAAAACAATTCGCGCTCCAGTTTTCGTGGATCGCGTTCAGCACCAGTGGCCGCTCCAAAGATCATCGTGTCACGGGCAGGCACGCGGTAGAGCGGCCAGGCAGGCAAGCCTGGATGCTCGAGGCTTCCACGCCTGGCCAGCTCCGCAAACGCGCCGCTCATTTCCCGGCTTATGCGGGCGGCCGCCACACTCTCTCCCGGCATCGCTCCAGCCTTGTCGAGGTTGCCAAAAACATAGCCGATATCGGCGGTGTGAGGCGCGCCCCACTTTCCGCCATCTTCCGTCCAGGGGAGATCAAAGCGGTAAACCCAGGTCGGCGCGCCTTGCCGCGCCCGGGCATCTGCCTCTTCCACCTGCCCGCGCCAGGACCTGCCTGCTGTCGTCGCCGCAAAGAAAACGTCCCCCGCTGACTGCTCCGGATAGGCCGCCCGGTAGACAGCCACGACCGTATGCGGATCAATATCACTGCGCATATGCCGGGCGAGTGCCGCCGGCAGCGCTTCCCAGCTAAGGTCAAACATCTCCGGCTCCCGCCTTCCGATAAGTGTGCGCGTCTCATCGCGCGTATTGCCAAGGATCATGGGAATGCGCGCCGATTGCGGGGGCGCATCCGGCCAGAACGGGTGGCGCTTCAGCATTCGCTCGTCCAGCACCGGTCCGAAGTAGAGCCCCTGCGTTTCGTCCAGCGGATCACGTGCGCCAAGAGCCTCGACAATCCGGGCCGCCGGCAGCGATGCAAGCTTTGAAGCGTCCCTAGGTTTGAGCTTCAGGGCGTCAAGAAAGGCCTCGGCCCGCCGTTTGGCATTCAGGGGGCCTGATGCGGTCACCTGCTGCCCGCTCATCGTGGCGGCGGCATGAAACAGGCCAGCCGCGGCCGGCGCCGCCATCAGGGTCGCGATTTTTGCCCCTCCGCCGGATTGGCCAAAGATCATCACGCGCCTGGCATCACCGCCAAACGCAGCGGCATTCTCGCGCACCCATTCGAGCGCCAGGACAAGATCCCACTGCCCGGAATTGCCTGAATCCGGGAACAGCCCGGGCAACACTCCTTCAAGGTAGAGATAACCAAACGCATTCAGTCGGTGATTGAGCGTGATTACCACCACATCCTGCGCTGCTGCCAGACGTGTTCCATCATAGAGCGGATCAGAGCCAGACCCGGAATTGTAAGCGCCGCCGTGAATATAGACCATCACCGGACGCGCCGCGCTGTCGCCTGCGCCCGGCGTCCAGATGTTGAGGAAAAGGCAATCCTCAGATTGATCTTCTCCGCCGCCCCGCTGGGGGGCTGAGGCGCCATACTGCGATGCGTCCAGAACATCCGTCCACGGATCTGGCCGGCGCGGCCGTGCAAACCGGTTCCCCGCTGTGTCCGCGCCGTAGCGCACGCCAAGAAAGGTATGGATCCCCTCGTTGACCCGCCCGCGCACCGGCCCGTTGGACGTATGAACAACAGGCTGCCCATCTTGTGCCCGCGCCCGGCCTGCCAGCGGCAAGGCAGCGGCCGAGGCAATGAACAGGCGCCGGCTCAGGGACAAGGCGCGCCATCCGTCCGCGCGCCGAGCACACGGCATTGCCACTTGGGATAATCCTTGGCGATCAGCTTTGCCGGCCAGTCTCCATACCAGCTGTAACCCGTGCGCCGTTCGGGATGGATTTGATCGTAACGCTCAACCCTGACGCCGTCGCGGTTTGCCAGCACGGGCGTATTGTCCTCAAGATCATGAAAGCGCGCCCAGAGCGGCGGGGCATCCGGGTCCGCCGTGAGGCGGCGGTCGAATTTCGCGTTGTGATAATCGTATGAGGCTTCATCATCGGCCGGCACAGTCTCGAGACGCACGCCGTCGATCTGGACATCTTTCAGCCAGCTCACAGCGCCCTCGATGCTGGCAATCACCTCCGTAGACGGATCTCGGATCGACATCAGATACTTCACAATCTCGACTGTCTCTTGCGAGACAATACCAGGCAGTTCGAAGCTACGCCCACCCATCGGCGCAAGTGTCTCCGGGTCATATTGCCCAGCCCATCCGGTCAGCCGTCCGCGCTGGCGAACCTGCAGGCGCAGGAGGCAATCCTCACCCCTTTCAAGCGCTTCGGCAGCCCGCGCGCGGGTATCGGCACCTAACGCATCAAAGGGCGGCTTTGCCTCCGCTATCCGGCGCAGCAGCGTCAGTGGTCCGGAAAACACCTCGTCCGCCACCGTGATCCGTGCCTGGTAAGCGGTCTGCGCCGGCACCGTATGCGGCCAGCCTCCACATCCGGAAAACTGGCTTCGCAACAGATAATCAAGCCCGCGCTCTGCTCCCGTGCGATAACGCGCATCACCGGTGAGAGCGAAGGCCCCCATCAGGTATTCGATCTGTGTAAAGACGTTCCGGTTGTCAAAGCTGCCCACCGGGTCCGCCTTCTCGGCCATCAGCTGCGCCGCGTCTTCCGGCGAAAGCACCTGCAGCGGATCCCGGTTCTGCACCCAGCCGCCATGATCGCGCTGCATGAGCAGAAGGTTATCGGCAATCGCCGCCACGTCGTCCGGGGCGTGGCGCGGATACTCCTCGCCGCGTTTCATCTGCCAGTGATGAATCGCGTCTTCAAACCCATCGAGAGGCAAGCCCTCTGCCCGCGCCGGGACAGCGAGCAGTATCGCGCTGGTCAAAATGGTGGCCGCAAGGCGCCGCCATCCAATCCCTGCCGACATGCCCTGCCTCCCGAACCAAGCCTACCCGTCCAACACGATCTAATGACACCGGTAGCATTCGGTCAAGCTGCTCGCGCATCAGGCGAGAGAGTCTCCACAACTGCGCGCCGCCCACAGGCCGGCTTGTGGAGGGTTTCTGGAGTGTATTGTGCCAGCCAGCCGCAGCCTCAGCTGCCGCCCGCATCCTTCACAGCCGTGATGTTGTCGTCGGCATTCCGATCAATCCGCTTCACATAGGGGTCGATCCCCGCGAAGGCCGGCTCCGGACCGTCCGGCAGGACCAGCGCCACGGTCTGCGTCCCGGTCTTCAGGTCATGCCGCTCAAAGGCAAGCACGTCGGCGCGGGAGAAGCCCTCGCTCTCGGGCTTGCGGGTGAACACACCGATCTCGAAAGGCTCATTGAGGTCCGCTTCGGTTTCCTTGCCCTGACCGTCCGCATACAGCTTTTTCGCCTCGATGGTCAGCGACACTTCCCAGCGCCCATCCGGCAAACGCTTGCGCGTCGCCTGCGTCGTCTTTGCATCATAAAGCGTGATGCGCTCGAACAGGTCGGTGATCAGGTCCTGATGCTCGGGCCCTGCCTCTTCGCGCAGCATGCGGACGAAATCGGCACTCGAAGGATACGGCGCCGGCTTGAACGCATACTCCGCAAGCAGCCGCTGAAGCGCGCGGTTGACGGCCGCCTCCCCAATCTCGTTGCGCAGGAAGTACATGACCAGCGCGCCCTTGTTATAGTGGATATAGCCCTGGTCCTCGACCCGGATCAGCGGCAGCTCCTCAACCACTTCGCCGCCCCGCGCAGTGAGATAGGCGTCGAGCTCGACCTTCAGGAACTGGCGCACCTGCTCCGGCCCCATCAGATCTTCCATCACCAGCATTGCGCTGTATTGCGAGAAGCTCTCCGAGAGCATGGTCGCGCCCTGCTTGTCCGCGCCGATGACCTGGTGGGCCCACCATTGGTGCGCAATTTCATGTGCAGTAACGAAGGTAACGAGATCAACCTTGTCCGGATCGCGGTTCGCCTGCAGCCAGCCGATATCCTCCGAGAACGGAACGGTATTGGCAAAGGCCTGCGCAAAGGTTGCGTAGCCGGGGAACTCAAGAATGCGCATCTGCCGGAACTGGAACGGCGAGAATCGCTCGGAGAAAATCCGGATCGAGGCCTTCATCGCGGTCTCGATGCGATCAAGGTTCTGCGTATGTTCGGGATGGTGATAGATCTCGAGCTTCACGGGCCCGGACGGCGTATCGACGCTCGCCGTGCGCAGGTCATAGCGCGCCGACTGGATCGAGAAGAAGTGCTGGATCGGCGCCTCTGTCTGGAACCGGCGCATGATCCGCCCATCCGCTTTCTCTTCAGAAACCTGATAGCCCGGCGCAATCGGGATCTGGTCATCATCCGTATGCACCGTAATGTCCGACGTCACCCATTCACTGTCCGGACGCAGGTAGTGCTTTCCATTCGCCGTCTCGTCTTCGAGCTTCGCCGGACGGCGCTCGGGGTCGAGGCCATACTTGCGCCGTTTCGCGCGGTCCTTCAGCCAGAAGCTCTGCGACACGCCAAGCATCGGATTGAGGTCGAAGTTATCGATGAACGTGCCATTGCCGATCACCCGCCATTGGCCCGTGCTGTTCGGAAAGCCAGGCCGGCCGTAAACCGTCTTGAAACTGATCGTCCGGGTTTCGCCTGGCTGCAGCGGCGCATCAAATGCCCACAGCGCAGACTTGAATTCAGGCCACTCTTTCTCGACCTTGGCAGCACCGGGATCAAACGCCTCGACGCGAACATCCCGCGGCCAGACGACGAGCATCTTAGCAAGCGGCGCCCCCGTCCGGTTTTCGATGACATAGCGGCCGGTCGTCGTTGCCGTGCGGGTCTTCGGGCGAAGGTCAACGTCCAGCGTGACGTGCGTGATCGTCGGCCCCGGAACATTCTCGAATTCCGCCAGCGCCTTTTCCATATCCGCCTGTTGCCGCTCGGCGTCGAGCGAGGACTGATAGATATTCAGCACGTTGGTATTGTAGAAAATCCATCCGCCCACGCCCGCAAAGGCTGCGAAGGAAAGCGCGAGGGCGCCGCCCGTGACACCTGCCATACGGCGCGGAAGGCGGCGAAGGCGAGGCATGATGCGTGTCTCGGCGCCGCGCCGCCACAGGCCATAGGCCGCGATCACGAGGATGATGCAGAAGAAGCCCCAATAGAGATCAAACCAGGAGCGGGCGATCCAGAAATGCCCCATCCCGTTGAATGCCGAAAGCGGCACGCCGGGGCTTCCGCCAAACTGGTAGAGGTTGTGCTGGAAGCCGAGATTCGAGAGCGTCAGCGTACTGATCAGGTAAACAACGACGAGGCCCCAGCCGATGAACTTGTTTGCGGAAATGGTCTGGAAGAAGACCGAGAGCACAGCCAGCTGTGCCGCGCTGATCGTCATCGGGATCACCCACCAGAGCAGGTATCCGCCGAGCTCGAAGTTTGTGTAGCCTTTCAGCGCCTGGACAGAAATTCCGGCAATCGCGCCAACCAGCGCCGTCGAGACGAGCACAAGGAAGATCGCAAGGACCTTCGGCAACACAAAAGCCCAATCGGCAACGGGCGCGGCATCGATGATCTCGTGCATGCGCCGTTCCCGGTCGCGCCAGACGAGGTCGCCGGCATAGTAGGCCGCGATGATCACCGGAATGATCCCGAACGAACCCTGCAAGGCGCCGACCATCAGCTTTGTGACGGGCTCGATGGACGTGTTCCGGAACTCGTTGGCAAACCACAACGAACCGGAGGCATTGAACAGGCCGATGACCAGGAGGATGAAAAAGGCGGGGCTCTTTACAACCGCCTTGATGTCGAAAACCGTCCGTGCCCAGAGTTGACGGCGCGCCGTCGCCGCCGTGAAGTTCGCCTTCAGGTCTGTCCGTGCCACCGCTTGCGACGGGGCGGCGCGGCCCTTCTTCACCTTCTCCGGCTTCGGCGCCTTCGCGCTCTTGGCCCCCGGCCGGTAAAGCACATAGGCCAGCACAAGGCAGGCGATTGCAAATCCGAACCAGATCGCACGGTTCAGCAGGAAGCCGCCCGTCAGTTCCGGCAGGCGCGTGTTGCGGTCAGCCGCCGTCCAGTATTCCATCTGCTCGGCAAGCGCCGTGAAGCCGGACGGGTCCACGATGGCCGCCGTTTTCTCGAGGCCCGGCTGGTCGAGCAGGATGCCGCTGACAATCCACCCGACGAGGATGGCGATGAGGCCGAGATATGCCCCCATCATCGAGCGCGTGGCCGTCGCAAGGGCAAACAGCATGGCCGCGAAGATGAACAGCGTCGGCAGCGCAATCACCAGGTAGGCAAAGACATAGTCGTTGAAATTCGTCGGCCCGAGCGTTTCAGGGTCGAGCCAGGGCATGGCGCATCCAATCAGGATGGCGGCTGGCACGGCGAGGAAGCCGATGGCCGCGGCGGCATAGGCGCCTGCGAAACGCCCATAGAGGTAAGACGCCTTCTTGAGCGGCGTCGCGCGCAGGATTGGTCCGTACCCGGTCTCATCATCGCGCGTCACGCTATTGGCGACAAAGGCCGCCACCGCAAACAGCGCGAATATGCTCATTATGAAAACGGTCTGGATGATCGCATACGGAGAGTTCTGCTTTATGTTCGAAGTATCGCCGATCTGGATCTGGTCGACAGTCACCGCGCCGAATGTCAGCAGGAAGAATATTCCGAAGCTGACCCACAAGACGGGGTTGCGCAGCTGGTAGCGGGCTTCAAAGGCCGAGACGGCAGCAAACATGGATGGGCTCCCTGCGTCAGGCGGCGGCGCGCGTGGCGGCGAGGGTCGAGAAGTAGACGTCTTCCAGATTGCCTTCGACGGCCGTGAAATCCCGCTCCGGCCGCGTGTCGCTCAGCACGTTGATCAGGGTTGCCCCGCCGGCGAGGCGCGTCGAGATGACGTTGAAGCGCTGCTTGTAGTCCTCCAGCGCCGCGCGGGTGATCTGCTTGCGCCAGATCCGGCCGCGCAGGGCTTGTGTCAGGTCGCGCGGCGCGCCCTGGGCCACGATGCGGCCACCCGCGAGGATCGCCATGCGCGGGCAGAGATCGGCCACATCCTCCACGATGTGCGTGGACAGGATGACGACGACGCCCTCGCCGATTTCCGCGAGCAGGTTCAGGAACCGGTTGCGCTCCTCGGGGTCGAGGCCCGCGGTCGGTTCGTCAACGATGATCAGCCGCGGATTGCCGATCAGGGCCTGCGCAATGCCGAAGCGCTGGCGCATGCCGCCCGAGAAGCCGGCGATGGCCTTGTTGCGGACCTGCCAGAGGTTCACCTGGTTGAGCAGGCCATCGACGACTTCGGCGCGCTCGGAAGCTTTCGAGAAGCCCTTGAGGATCGCCATGTGGTCCAGCATGTCGCGGGCGCTGACCCGCGGATAAACGCCGAAATCCTGAGGCAGGTAGCCGAGCGTCCGCCGCAGCCGCTCCGGCTCCTTCAGAACGTCGATATCGCCAAACCGGATCGTGCCGCTGCCCGGGCTCTGCAGGGTTGCAATCGATCGCATCAGGGTCGATTTGCCCGCGCCGTTAGGGCCAAGCAGGCCGAACATCCCGGCAGGAATGTCGAGGGTTACATTGTCGAGTGCGCGGACGCCGTTGGAGTAGACATGGGTCAGTTCCGCGATGTGCAACATGGATTTTCCTCGTTAAACGGCAAAAACATATCGTTTTTCAATATTTCAAGCCGAGGTGAGGAGTCAAGTTCAAACGCGGCGGCACTTCCGCGACGCCAAATTCAAACAGCTGCAACGAGGTTTGGCACGCGAAAGCTACGCGGCAATATCGGGTAAACGTCCCGCATTCGCGGTCCGTGTTTGCTTGCCGATTTTCGATTGAAAGGCCGTTTTCTTCTGGAGCGGGCGAAGAGATTCGAACTCTCGACCCCAACCTTGGCAAGGTTGTGCTCTACCCCTGAGCTACGCCCGCATCCTGAAGTGGGTATCCCTGCCGCAAGCGGCAGAGCGGTGGGAATAAGCGGAAGGCCAGCGCTTTGCAAGGCCCAAAAACAAGCACGGCTGCAACGCCGCCGGCAGGCCTATCCGCGCAGCACCGCGCGGATCTGGTCCGGGCGCACCTCGCGGCCCTCCGGGTCCACAAAAGCGGCGCGGATGGCGGTCTTGGTGCCGGCCTTGGTGAAGCTGATGGGCGGCGTCTCGCCCTTGCCGATCCACACATCGCCCCATTGCGTCAGGCCGATCAGGATCGGGCGCAGGGAGAGCCCCATGGCCGAAAGCACATATTCCGGCCGGGCCCGTTTGCCGGGAACCTTGTAGGTTTTCCGGGTCAGAAGGCCTGCATCAACGAGGATCTTCAGCCGCCCGGACAGCACCGTGCGCGGGCAGCCGAGTTCGGCCTGGAAATCATCGAACCGGCGCACGCCATACAGCGCCGCACGCAGAATCAGCAGCGTCCAGCGATCACCGATGATCTCGATGGTGCGCGCGAGATTGCAGTTCTCGGGCGGAATCGGGGAGCGGCGGGCAAGCGGAATCTGGCTCATGATTAAGTTTTGTAAGTGTTCGGAATCGAAATCCAGCCCGGACCGTCACCGTATTCATGAAAACGTCAGGGTTCTGTCATCCCTTGGCCGCGTGGCCGTGCGACCCGGCCCATCCCGGCAACCGCTTCCGAGGCCCCGATGTCCCGCGTCTTCTCCGTCTTCGCGACCAGCCTGCTCCTCGCCGCTTCGGCCTGCGCCGCGCCCGCTGAAGAGGCGCTGCCAACCGCTGCCAGGACCGTCACAGCCAATGCGCCGGACCTGTGGAATTTCGGGGCGGAGGCGGATTCCATCCGTGCAACATCGTGCAACACGGACGACGATCCGGCGCACGGAATGCTGCCTGTTGCGCTGACGGTTGAGGCATTGAACGCAAAACAACGGGACGTGCTCGCAACCCGATTGCCCAAGGGCGCCAGCCTGGCAGGCGCCTGGGAACTGACGTCGGCCGACCCGAATTTCGGCGGCCTTTCGGGCCTTGCTGCCGAGGATGAAACGAGCCTCCTCGCAATCACCGATTCCGGCGGATGGGTGCGCCTCAGCCTCAACGGCGGGGCGCCCTCAACTGCCACCATCGGCTACATGCGCGGCGCTGACGGCGCCTTCCTCTCTGGAAAGGGTGCCAATGATGCCGAAGGGCTGACCATGCGCGACGGCATCGCGCTTGTCAGTTTCGAGCGGAACTTCCGCATCGAGGCCTTCGCTGTCGGCACCTGCGGTGCGAGCGCGAAAGCTGTGGAAATCGCCGCCCTGCCAACGGCCTATGGCGGCAAGGCAATAGACGAGAACGAGGGGCCGGAAGCGATTGATCTGAGGCCGGATGGCCAGCTGCGCTTCGCCTTCGAAGGCGCCTCCGGCAGCGTTTCACCCATCGGCCGAGTGCTGGGCGGCGGCAAGGCGGAATGGACTGGCGCAACAGCCGCCAATCCTTCGGGCTTTGCACTAGTGGCGACGGAAACCGTGGCCCTGCCGGGCGGCGGGGAACGCGAGATCAGCCTCTTCCGCGCCTTCGATCCCCTGCGCGGGGCGCGTTCGGTGCTGGTCTGGGGGCCGGACGCCGATGACCAGATCACCCTCTCCCGCCCTGTCATGACCGACAATTTCGAAGGCCTCGCCGCGCAGGTGCTGGCCAGCGGCGAGGTGCGGCTGTGGATCGTGTCCGACAACAATTTTTCGAAACTGCAGCGCAACCTGATCTACGCCTTCGATATCTCCCTTTGAGCCACAGGCCCTTTCCACCGGCCTCCCGGCCCATTACATTGAGGGCTCACAAGGGCTGCGACGCGCGCAAGGGACTGATCTCCAGCGACCTTACTTAACGTCAGGGAGTTGGCACTCTGGCCGGGGCTGTGGCCTCGGCTCATCCGGCACCCACCTAGTCTCTAGGTCGACGGGAGTGAAATGTGCCCGGCGGCGATTGCGGTTCTTGTGTCCCTTCTTCGGTGACGGCGCGCCAAAGCCTCGCTAGAAGGCCCCATGAGCATCGAAGACGACAAGACGAACCTGCGCCACAGGATGCGCACGCTGCGCGCGGAAGCAGCGGCGCGTGATCCGGATGCGGCTGAAAAGCTCGCTGCGATCTTCCCGATGAAACTGCTCGAACGCTACGGTCCTGTCGTGTCGGCCTATGTGCCGATCAACGAGGAGCTGGACCCGATGCCGCTGCTCGAACGCCTCGCCCGCGCCGGCGCGGAAACCTGCCTGCCGCGGATGACATCCAAGGGTATAAGCTGGCGCCTCTGGTCTCCCGGCGAGCCGCTGGAACGACGCGGCTTCGGCCTGTCCGAGCCGCCTGAAGATGCGCCGGAAGCGACGCCAACGCTGGTGCTCACGCCGCTGCTCGCCTTCGATACGCGGGGCAACCGGCTGGGCTATGGCCGGGGCCATTACGACCAGGCGCTTTCGGTCCTGCGCGCCAAAGGGCGGGCCTTTGCCTGCGCAGTGGCCTATGCGGCGCAACAGATCGACCGGGTGCCATCAGAACCGCACGACCAGCCGCTCGACTGGGCCGTCACCCCCATTGGCTCGGTGCCCCTGTTCATGATGCGCAACCGGGCGGCGCTGACCGCGCCGGCGCCTGACGACGGCTCCGCCGCCTGATCTGCTGCGCCCGATGGCGCAGTTTTTGCTGGTTAGTAACCCGTTAACGCGGGAACTGCAGACTTGGACGAGCGTAAACCATACAAGGCGACGCCCTGGCGCCGCGCCGATCGCGGCGCTGATAGCCTTGTGCTGGCCAGCTGGATGGCGCTGCTTGGCCTGACCTTGCTGGTGTTCCAGGCGCCTCAGGTGCCGGCCCGGGATCACCCTGAACCTGTGCCAATCGAGACCGCCGCACCGGCCCGGAAGCAGGTGGAAAGCGTTAACCGCCCCGACTTCTATCCCTGGGTCCGCCCGGTCGAACCGGGCCCTGCGCCGCAGGCAATCGAGCCTTGGAAACCACAGTTGAAACGCCGCGGCGGCGGTTTCCTGACGCGCCTCAACGCGCCGCTGGCCGACCCGATTTTCAACGCGTCCGACCACAGCAACGCCGACAGCCCCTTCTATGGCGGCGACTGGCAGGCGGACAACATTGCCGCCCGCAACGGCGCATTCCTCGAAGTGAAGCGCGAGAAGAGCAGCGGCCTGCCCTACACGGGCGCCGAAATGCAGTCGTCGAAGAAGTATGGCTACGGCCGATACGAAACGATCATGCAGCCAGCGCGCGGCTCCGGTGTCGTATCAGCCTTCTTCACCTATACCGGGCCCTGGTTCGGCGATCCGCATGACGAGATCGACATCGAATTCCTCGGATCCGACACGACCAAGGTCCACTTCAATTACTTCAAGAACGGCAAGGTCATCAAACCGGCGACCTTCGACCTGCCGTTTGATGCAGCAGACCGGCCGCACCTCTATGCCTTCGACTGGCGCCCCGATGGCATCACCTGGTATGTCGACGGCGAGCCGATCTACGCCACTGAAACCGGCGATAGCGGCGTGCCCACGCACCCCAGCAAGATCATGTTCAGCGCCTGGACAGGCAAAAAGCACATGGAAGGCTGGCACGGGCCGCGCACCTTCCGCGATGGCGCGGGCGCGCAGTTCAACTGCGTCTCCTTCACACCCATGGGGCATGAAGGGCCGAAATGCAGCGATTCCTATTTTTCAGGCTCGGCCAAAGGCGGCGCGATGGCCTCCGGGCTGCGCTGAGCCGGGTTCAGCCCTTGGTCTGACGAAGGATTTCCTCGCGCGCGACCGGCAGCAGCCGGGCCAGTTCGGCCTTCAGATCAGCTTCAGTGCGGCTGATTCCGGCGGCCTTCAGGTCGCCCAGCACCTTGCGGATGATGTCACCGTCGCCGGCTTCCTCGAGGTCGGCCACCACCACGCTCTTCGCATAGGTTTCGGCCTGGTCGCCCGAAACGCCCATCAGACCGGCTGCCCAGAGGCCAAGAAGCTTGTTGCGGCGGGCTGTCACACGCATCTGGGTTTGCTGGTCGAGGGCATAGCGGGCTTCCTCGGCGCGTTCACGATCATCGAATGAGCTCATGGAAATACCCTTTTCTGCGGCTGGAGATGGCTGTTCGGCGGTCATATAGGTGCGCACCCCGGGTGTTCGCAATAATTGTTTCTGCCCCCGGATTGGCGTAACAGTCCGGCCTTCAGGAATGCTGGCAACCGATTCCGGTGCCGCCAGGCGTTCCCGACCGCAGGAAGGGGCCGGCTAAAAATGAGCAAGCGGCGCGTCATTTATGAGGGCAAGGCCAAGATCCTCTACGAGGGTCCTGAGCCAGGAACGCTTATCCAGTACTTCAAGGACGACACGACGGCCTTTGATGCGCAGAAGAAAGCCGTGCTCGACGGCAAGGGCGTGCTGAACAATCGCATCAGCGAGTTCATCATGACGCAGCTGAGCGCCATCGGCATCCCGACCCACTTCATCCGCCGCCTCAACATGCGCGAGCAGCTGATCCGCAAGGTCGAGATCATCCCGCTCGAGGTCGTCGTGCGCAACATCGCCGCCGGTTCGCTGTCGAAACGCCTCGGCCTCGCTGAAGGCCACCAGCTGCCGCGGCCGCTGGTCGAGTTCTACTACAAGAGCGACGCCCTGCATGACCCGATGGTTTCGGAAGAACACATCGCCGCGTTCGGCTGGGCGAGCCCGCAGGAATATGACGACATCATCGCGCTGGCGCTGCGCGTGAACGATTACATGTCGGGCCTGTTTGCCGGCGCCGGCATCCGGCTTGTGGACTTCAAGATCGAGTTCGGACGCTATTTCGAGAATGATCACGACATGCCGCGCATCATGCTGGCCGATGAGATCAGCCCCGACAGCTGCCGCTTGTGGGACTACAAGACCGGCGAGAAGCTGGACAAGGACCGGTTCCGCCGTGACCTCGGCGGGGTGACGGAGGCCTATGCAGAAGTCGCGCGCCGCCTTGGGATCATCAAGGAATCGGGCGACACGGACAATGTCGTCAGCTTCACCGGGGGCAGCAAATGAAGGCTGTGGTTCACGTCTCGCTCAAATCGGGCGTTCTCGATCCGCAAGGCAAGGCCGTCGCCGATACACTGGCCCGCATGGGCTATGGCGAAGTGGAGGCTGCGCGCGTCGGCAAGGTGATCGAGCTTGAGCTTGGCGCCGGCGTCTCGAAGGGCGATGCCGAAAGGCGCGTCAAGGAAATGTGCGAGAAACTGCTCGCCAATACCGTGATCGAGAGCTACCGGATCGACCTCGTCGCCTGAGGCCGCGGGGCACCCGCTTCCTGTTCCAACCCAGATACTTGCCACCGCTCCGGCGGAAGCTTTCGGCTGGCGATTTGCCTGCCGAAGGCCTCGCAATGGTTGACACGGGATTCACGATTCCGATGCATTAGTGAGCGAATGATCACTTGCAAACGGTACCGGGGGCTGTTATGTAAAGGGGGTAAACCGGAGAGCAATCCGAATGGCCAAGTCCGCCGCCCTGCCGCAGCCATCGCCTGACAAGAAGCCGCGCGTGCGCAACGCAAAGCCGAAGATTGAGCGCGCGGCGCTGAAACTTTTCATCCACGAAGGCGTGGACGCCGCGACGACGCGGGAGATTGCCGACAAGGCCGGCGTGTCCGAAGGCGCGCTTTACCGGCACTACAAGGGCAAGGACGAACTCGCCCTCGCCTTGTTCCAGGCGACACATGACCGGCTGTCCAAACTGTTGGCGGAGGCGCTGACAGGAAATGGCAGCCTCGACACCAAGGTGCATGCGGCAGTGACCGCCTATTGCAACCTGGCGGACGAGGACTTCCTGCTCTTCTCCTTCCACCTCGTCTCGATGAACCGGTACCTCCCTTACGACAAGCGCCGCGAGGATGACCCGGTCTCGATCACCGAGCGGATCATCAGCGGGCTGATGGAATCAGGCGCGATCCCGAAGGGCGACCCTGCGCTGAAGGCCGCCATGGCGCTCGGCGTTGTCATGCAGGCCGGGCAGAACAAGATCTACAACCGGTTGCCCGGGCCCTTGTCCCAACATGCGCCTGCGATGGCGCGCGCGATCCTTGCCGTGCTCAAGTCGGCCTGATCCTTCGTTCACGGAGCATCCTTCCATGCGCGGCAGTCTCTTCCGGATCGCTTATTATGCGCTCTCGGTTTTCTACATCCTCGCCTCCCTGCCCTTCCTCGCCTGGCCGGGGCACGGGCCGGTGCGCGCCATCATCAAGAGCTATACGCGGGCCATGAACCTCGCCCTGCGCCTCATCGCCGGCATCCGCAAGGAAGTGCGCGGGCGTGAACGGCTGCCGCAGGGCGCCTTCGTGATCGCCGCCAAGCACCAGAGCTGGGGCGACGGCTTCCTCGTCTACCCGGAAGTGCCCAACCTCGCCTTCGTGACCGGCGACCATCTGGAGCGCTTTCCGCTTGTCTCGGGCATCCTGAAGAAACTCGGCGCCATCGTCATCGACACCTGCGGTGGCGGCGAGAAGAAAGCCTCGTCGCTCGCCGAGGGCATGCAGAGAGCCAAGGATGACGGCCGCCGCGTGCTGATCTATCCCGAGGGCCACCTTGCCCCGGTCGGCTATCATTTCCGCTACAAGTCCGGCGTCTGGCACATGGCCGAGGCGATGGGCGTGCCCGTTGTGCCGGTCGCTACGAACATCGGTGTGTTCTGGCAGCAGCAGGAGAAGCCGAAACGCACCGGCACTGCCGTGATCGAATTCCTCGACCCCATCCCGCCCGGCCTGCCGAAAGACGAGTTCATCGCGCGCCTGACTGAAGCGGTCGAAGCGCGCACCGCCGAACTCGTCGCCGAAGCCACCGGCGAGCCGGTGCGCCGCGCTGTCCTTATCCCCGACCCGCCGAACGGCATGGAAGCCAAGCCGACGCCGGACAATCTCGCCGCGTATGTTAAGGCCTGAGGCGTTCAATCAAAGCCCCTTCTCCCTTGGGAGAAGGGCTCAAGACAGAAGTGCCATCCGCCACACCCTGCACTTTTCCTCAAACCCGCGCGCCGCATGGGCGGGGCTGGTCGATGGCAAGATATGCACCTGCACCCCGGTTACCAGACCTGACGCTGCATACTTTCGGAAGCTCGCCGCCGCCTTGCCACCATTGAGGCCAACGCGGCGGATAGCTGGATGGGCGGTGAAAAAGGCGGCGAAGTCGTTCGGCACTTCGCTGCGGATGTTCGCGTCGAGGCTGCCCTCGCGCTCGCAAGCCTGCAGCACATCCCAGACGGCCACGCCGCACGCCAACAGCCGGGCCACACGTTCCGCATACGGCAGGTCTGGCCCGGCGCCGAACAGCGAGCCCATGATCGGCCAGAAAGCGTTGCGGGGATGGGCGTAGTACTCGCCCGCTTCGAGCGACGCGATGCCGGGCATACTGCCAAGAATAAGAATACGTGCATCCGGCGCCGCAATCGGCGCAAAGCTGCGGACGATCATTCCGCCGCGGCGGGGACGATCGTGACGCTTTCGCCGCAGCCGCAGGCGTCGGTCTGGTTCGGATTGCGGAACACGAACTTCTCGTGCAGCGGCGTGACTTCGTAGTCGAGTTCGCTGCCAAGCAGGAACAGCACGGCCTTCGCATCGATCACGATGGTGACGCCGTTGTCTTCCACCACCTCATCGAGCGCGGCGGGGGCAGCGGCATAGTCCATGACGTATTCCATGCCGGCGCAGCCGCCATTCTTTACGCCGACGCGCAGGTAACCGAGGCCGCGTTCGTCCATGATCTCTCGCACGCGCGTCGCGGCGGCATCAGAAAGGCGAACGGGTTTCGGGCGGGGACGTCTGGCCATGAATACTAGATGGGGGCTCGCGCCGCCTCCTTCAATCAGAGCATGTTAAGCGCAAGGCGCGCTTCGTCGGACATGCGGGCGGGGGTCCAGGGCGGATCGAACGTAAGGCGGACCTCGACGTCGGCCACGCCTTCAACCGTCTTGGCGGCATTCTCGACCCAGCCCGGCATGTCGCCGGCCACCGGGCAGCCGGGCGCGGTCAGCGTCATCTCGATATCGACCTTGCGGTCATCATCGATATCCACCTTGTAGATCAGCCCCAGTTCATAGATGTCGACCGGGATTTCCGGGTCGAACACCGTCTTGAACGCGGCGATCAGCTCGTCCGTCATCCGGTCGAGTTCTTCCTGTGGAATCGCCGATGCTGCGGGCGTTTCCGCCGCGTTCATCGTGTCCCGGGATGCCAAATCGTCTGCCATGAGGCTTCCTATACCAGCATTTTCCGCGCCTTGGCGAGCGCTTCGGCGAAGGCGTCGACCTCCGCGAACGTATTATACAGTGAGAAACTTGCTCGCGCCGTAGCCGGGACGCCAAGGTGCTGCATCAGCGGCTGGGCACAGTGATGGCCCGCGCGGATGGCCACGCCGTAGCGGTCGAGGATCTGGGCGAGGTCGTGCGGGTGGGCACCTTCCAGGCTGAACGAGAGCACAGCCCCCTTGCCGGGCGCCTCGCCGTGCACCTTCAGGCCATTGATACCGCGCAGGGCCTCGCGGGCACGGGTGTAAAGCGCATGCTCATGGGCGGCGACTTCCGCCGCATCGAACTGACCCATCCAGCGCAGCGCGGCGCCGAGGCCGACCGCTTCGAGGATCGGCGGCGTGCCCGCTTCGAACTTGTGCGGCGCGGTGTTGTAGGTGACGCGTCCCGTCTCGACGATCTCGATCATCTCACCGCCGCCCTGATAGGGCCGCGCGCGGTCAAGCGCTTCCGAGGTGCCGTAAAGCGCGCCGATGCCGGTCGGGCCGTAGAGCTTGTGGCCGGTCATCACATACCAGTCGCAGCCGAGCGCCTGCACATCGACCGCCAGATGCACGGCGGCCTGGCTGCCGTCACCGAGAAGCTCGGCGCCTACCGCGTGGGCGAGCTTCGCAACAGCGGCGATATCCGTGACCGTACCGAGCACATTGCTCATGTGCGTGAGCGCGACCATCTTCGTCTTCGGCCCGATGGCGGCGCGCATCGCGTCCATGTCGAGCGAGCCGTCTTCCGTGAGACCCACCCAGCGCAGCACCGCGCCCTGCCGCTCCCGCAAGAAATGCCACGGCACGATATTGGAATGGTGCTCCATGATCGACAGCACGATCTCGTCGCCCGGCTGGATACGTCCCGCGAGGGCGGAGGCGACGAGGTTGATACCTTCTGTCGAGCCCTTGGTGAAAACAATATTGTCCGTAGACGGTGCGTTCAGGAAGGCGCGCACCGTCTCGCGCGCGGCCTCGAAGGCCTCGGTGGCTTCGTTCGCAAGCGTATGCAGGCCGCGGTGAACGTTGGCGTAGGCGGTGCGGGCCTGCGTCGCCATTGCGTCGATCACAGCGTCCGGCTTCTGCGCGCTGGCGGCATTGTCGAGATAGACCAGCGGATGACCGTTTACCTGCCGGGACAGGATCGGAAACTCGGCGCGGATGGCAGGAAGGTCGAGCTTACGCGGCATGGTTCAGCCAGGCCTGCGCCTCGGAGCGCAGCGCCTCTTCCGACTCACCCGCACCTTCAAGGGCTTCGGCGATGAATGCCTCGGTCAGCATCGCGCGCGCCTCGGTCAGCGGAATGCCGCGCTGGCGCAGATAAAAGAGCTGGGCCGCGTCGAGCGCGCCGGATGTATTTCCATGCGCACACTGAACATCGTCCGCGAGAATCTCGAGTTCAGGCTTTGCGAAGACCTCAGCGCCCTCCTCGAGCAGCAGCGCGTTGTGCTGCATGGAGGCGTCCGTCTGCTGGCCTGACGTGCGCGGCACATGGAACTTGCCCTGGAACACGCCGCGCCCGCCATCGAGCACAGCGCCCTTGGTTAGCTGGCGCGTCACGCAGGAGGGCGCGCCATGGCGCACATGCGTCGTGATGTCGGCATGCAGACCGCCGCCCGCCAGATACGCGGCGTTCAGCGTTGCCCTCGACCCGGTCTCCCGGTGCACAAGGCGGGTTTCGATGCGGGCAACCTTGGCGCCAAGCGCGAGAACTGTCTGCACGCTCTCCGCGCCTTCGTCCTGTTCGATCAGCGCGGTAATCGCCTGCGCCTCGCCTGCGCCGCCAGCCTGATAGACGCTGCGAAACAGGCGCGCATCCTTGTTCAGCGTGAACTCAATCAATGCCGTCGAAAGCGCTGCGCCGCCAAGATGGCTTTCGGACACATGAAGCTCCGCACCCGGACGAAGCAGGGAGACGACCCGCGCGGCATTGATGGCGCCCGGGCCTTCGAACACCATGTGCAAATGAACCGGCGCGCCAGCGCTGACGTCCACCAGCAGTGTGCCCGGAGTCTTGCCGCCCGAGAGCGCCGCTGCGAGCGCGCCGAGCGGGGCATCCTCGGCGCCGCCCATGGCCTGAACATCATCCTTTGCCAGCAGGCGCAGACCCGCAGGCAGGGCGGCCGGCGGCGTGTATCCGCCGGGTGTGAAGCGCAGCACGGCAACACCGTCCCGTAACAGAGGATCGCGCCCAGACGGCGCCTTTGGCGTATCGAGCGATGTTACCGCTGCCTTGAAATCCGACCAGCGCCAGCCTTCAACACGGCGGCCCGGCAGGCCGGTTTGCGCGAAGGCCTCGAACAGGCGCTCGCGGCGCGGGTCGGCCTTCAACGACGCGAAGCGCGCGACGAGGTCCAGTTCGGCGATCGTCGGATTACGGATCAGGTCTTTGAGGGCGGTGCTCACACAGCCTCCGCCTGCACGCCGTCATAGCCTTCAGCCTCGAGCCGGTGAGCGAGTTCGGGTCCGCCCGTCTTGATGATGCGGCCCTTGGCCAGCACGTGCACCTTGTCCGGTTTGATATAGTCGAGCAGCCGCTGGTAGTGCGTGATCACGAGCATGCCACGTGCTGGCGACCGCAGCGCGTTGACGCCTTCGGCGACCGTGCGCAGCGCGTCGATGTCGAGACCGGAATCGGTCTCGTCGAGCACCATGAAGCGCGGCTCCAGCATCATCATCTGGTAAATCTCCAGCCGCTTCTTCTCGCCGCCCGAAAAGCCGACATTCACCGGGCGCTTCAGCATTTCGGGATCGAGACTCAGTACCTTGGCAATCTCGCGAGACTTCTTGATGAAGTCGGGCGCGGAGATCTCCGCCTCGCCGCGCGCCTTGCGCTGGGCATTCATCGCGGTGCGCACGAAGGTCATCACCGGCACGCCAGGAATTTCGACCGGATACTGGAAAGAAAGGAACAGGCCGCTCGCGGCGCGGGCCTCGGGCTCAAGGGCAAGGATGTCCTTTCCGTCGAGCGTCGCGGTGCCGCCGGTCACGGTGTAGCCCTCGCGGCCGGTGAGCACATAGGAAAGCGTGGATTTTCCGGCGCCGTTGGGGCCCATGATAGCGTGCACTTCGCCCGCGGGAACAGCAAGCGAAAGACCGTTCAGGATGGTCTTGGCATCGGCGCCTTCGCCGACCGTGGCGGAGAGGTTTTCAATCTTCAACATGCCCGGGATTTAGGGCGCCCCGGGGCGGAATGAAAGCAGAAAGCAGCGAATAGCTGCCCTGCCGCGACAATCAGACTGCAACTGCGATAACAAGGCCCATCAAAACAGCGCACGTTCCGGGCCGGATCAGCCGGGTTGGTCGCCTTCATCTTCGCAAAGAGGGGCCGGGTCTACGCCGTCGATAACCCTGATAACTTCGCAGGCAGGGCCTTCCAGCGGCGGTTCGCCGGGTTCCGGATCGGCGCGGCTAACCACGGCAGCGACTTCTTCGAGCGCGCCGTCGGTGACCCGGAAGTATTGGGTTTCCCATTCCACGGCGCTGGAGCGTCCCGAAGCGGCAATGAAGCCGTTGGGCGCCAGCCCGACGCCGACGCCCGAAAGCTCGCCCGCACGCTTGAACAGGCCATCGGAGCCCTGGACCCAGAGGGCGTAAGCGGTGTTCACGTTCCCAGTCATCAGCGGCACCATCAGGTCGGCCGCACCATCGCCGGTCAGGTCTTCAACATAGGGATAATTGAAGGCCCCGCTGGCTGTTTCCTCGATTACCTGCAGCGATAGGCCGCCTTCGCCCGAAAGCTCGGCGCGCAGGATGCCCATGCTTTCGGTATCGCTCTGGATCATCTGGTCGGAGCTAATGACGAAGCTCGGCTTGCCCGCGCCCAGTTCGAGGCGGCAGGTCGTCAGCTGAGGCAGCATGCTGCCATAATGCACGGCGGCGTCTTCGCAGGTCTCAAGGCCCATGAGCCGCTCGATAGCGGCCTGCTCAGCGGCATCTTCAGCAGGCGGAGTTTCGGCAACTTCCGGCTTGCAGGCGGCCAGCACGGCCAGCGGCAACACGGCCGCAATGAGAGACAGTTTCACCCCACACTTCCTTCCAGGCTGACTTCCAAAAGCTTCTGCGCCTCGACGGCAAACTCCATCGGCAATTCCTGCAGAACGTCGCGCACGAATCCATTGACCAGCAGGGCCACCGCCTGCTCCTCGCCGATGCCGCGCTGGCGGACATAGAAGAGCTGGTCTTCGGACAGCTTCGTCGTCGTCGCCTCGTGCTCCAGCTGCGCGTCGGCGCGGCGGTTCTCGATGTAAGGCACGGTGTGGGCGCCGCACTTGTCGCCGATCAGCAGGCTGTCGCACTGCGTAAAGTTACGCGCGCCTTCGGCTTTCTTGTGGATCGAGACGAGGCCGCGATAGGTGTTATCGGATTTGCCCGCGGAGATGCCCTTCGAGATGATCCGGCTCTTCGTGCGCTTGCCGAGATGGATCATCTTGGTGCCGGTATCGGCCTGCTGGCGGCCATTCGTCACTGCAATGGAATAGAACTCGCCAACCGAATCGTCGCCGCGCAACACGCAGGACGGATATTTCCAGGTGATCGCGGAACCTGTCTCGACCTGCGTCCAGGAAATCTTGGAGCGCGCGCCACGGCAATCGCCGCGCTTGGTTACGAAATTGTAGATGCCGCCCTTGCCGTTCTCGTCGCCCGGCCACCAGTTCTGCACCGTCGAATACTTGATCTCGGCATCATCCAGCGCAACCAGCTCGACCACTGCCGCATGCAGCTGGTTTTCGTCGCGCATCGGCGCCGTGCAGCCTTCGAGATAAGAAACGTAAGCCGCTTCATCGGCAATGATCAGCGTCCGCTCGAACTGGCCCGTGCTTTCCGCGTTCATGCGGAAATAGGTCGACAGCTCCATCGGGCAGCGCACGCCCTTCGGCACATAGACGAACGTGCCATCCGAGAAGACCGCGGCATTCAGCGTCGCAAAGAAATTGTCCGAGGCCGGAACAACCGTGCCGAGATACTTCTTCACCAGCTCCGGATACTCATGCACTGCCTCGGAGATCGACATGAAGATCACGCCGGCCTTCTTCAGCTCCTCACGGAACGTCGTCGCCACAGACACCGAGTCGAACACGGCATCGACCGCCACGCGCGGCTTCTCGCGCGCCGTCGCCGCCGTTTCAGCCGCGCCTTCGACACCGAGCAGCACTTCAGCCTCGCGCAGCGGGATGCCGAGCTTGGCATAAGTGTCGAGGATTTCCTTCGGCACTTCGTCGATGGACTTGTACTTCGCGGCATTCTTCGGGGCGGCGTAGTAATAGTAGGCCTGGTAGTCGATCTTCGGATAATTCACCCGCGCCCAGGTCGGCTCTTCGAGCGTCAGCCACCGGCGGTAGGCTTCGAGGCGGTACTGAAGCAGCCAGTCTGGCTCGCCCTTCTTGGCCGAGATGAAACGGACAGTGTCTTCGCTGAGCCCTTTCGGGGCGAATTCCATCTCGATATCGGTCACGAAACCGGCCGAATAGTTCTCCGACTCGAGGCGCTTGGCCGCCTCGACCGTCTTCGCATCCACGCCGTCCTTCACCTTCACTTCGGTGCAGGTTTCGTCGTGCTCGTCCATTCCGCCGCAGCAATCCATCATGCGGTTACCTTCAATACGGTTCTCCGTGCGGCTTCAAGCCATGCGTCTGCAACGCGCTCGAAGTCTTCCGGTCTGGTTTCCCAGCCAAAGCTGATGCGGATGGCCGATTCCGCAAGGGTGTCATCTGCGCCCATCGCCAGAAGCACCAGCGAGCGCTTGACCTTGCCGGAAGAGCAGGCCGAACCCGCCGAGATGCACACCCCGGCAAGGTCCATCGCCATCACCTGCGTCTCGGCGCGGAAACCGGGGCGGGCGAAGTTCGATGTGCCCGCCAGGCGCGGGCTGCCCTCGCCGGTCACAACCACCCCGCCCTCGGCCTTGAGGCGCGCTTCCATCGCATCCCGGTATTTCGCAATGGCTGCATACTTCGGCAGGTCTCGCACAGCCGCTTCTGCCGCCGCGCCAAAACCCGCGATCCCGGCAACGTTTTCGGTGCCCGAGCGCAATCCACGCTCCTGCCCGCCACCATACTGCACGGCCTTTAGCGGCGCCCCGGCCCGGTGCCACAAGGCGCCGACGCCCTGCGGCCCGCCGATCTTGTGTGCGGACAAGGCGATGAAATCCACGCCGAGCAATGCCGCATTGACCTGCACCTTTCCGAGCGCCTGTACGGCATCGCAAATGGTCAGACCGCCCGCAGCGCGCACAATGGCGGCAGCATCTGCAACAGGCTGCAACACGCCCGTCTCGTTGTTCGCCAGCATCAGCACCAGCACCGGCATGCCCTTCAACGCCTTGTCCCAGGCCGCCATACGGGTTTCCAGGTCAGCAAGGTCCACCTGCCCGGACGCCAGCACGTAAACGGTCTCAACAGGCACACCCGCATGGGCTGCCGCCTTGGAGGCGGCTTCATGCTCGATGGCGGAAACGATCAGGGTCGCTTTGCCGTCCAGCGCTGCTACCGCTCCCTGGATTGCCAGAGCGAGGGATTCGGTGCCGCCGCTGGTAAACACGATGTCGTCCGCCCGGGACCCGATAGCCCCGCCGATCTGAGCCCGCGCCCTCTCAACCACCGCGCGAGCGGCCCGCCCCGCCCGGTGGACGGAAGAAGGGTTGGCCGCGCCAAGGTCCAGCGCCGCGAGCATCGCTTCGCGCGCTTCCGGCCGGATCGGGGCGGTGGCGTTGTAATCGGCGTAGATCATGGCCCCTTATATAGGCTTTTCTGGCCAAGGCCGCACCCTGCAGAAAAATTTGCATTCTCAGGGCGATTTGGCCTATCTCGCCCGCTTCACTGAAAGAAACCGAGGATCAGATGGCAGAAATCATCATTCCGGGCCCGCAAGGGCGGATCGAAGCGCGCTATACGGAGCCGCCATATCCGGGCGCCCCGATTGCGCTTATTCTTCATCCGCACCCGAAAGCGGGCGGAACGATGCAGGATCCGGTCACGATCATGCTCTACCAGCTGTTCGAGAAGCACGGCTTCGGCGTGCTCCGTTACAATTCGCGTGGCGTCGGGCGTTCGCAAGGCGTCTACGACCAGGGCATCGGCGAGCTCGAAGACGCTGCCTACGTCCTCGACTACCTCGAGAACCTGTCGGAAAGCCCGCGCCTTGTCTGGTGCGCCGGTTATTCCTTCGGCGCCTGGATCACGCTGCAGCTGCTGATGCGCCGCCCGGAGATCGACGGCTTCCTCGCCATCTCGCCGCCGGCCAACCACTACGACCTGTCCTTCCTCGCCCCCTGCCCGGCGTCGGGCCTGATCGTGGCGGGCGACAATGACTCGATCGCCTCGCCAGAGGATGTCGAGCGTGCCCTGACGAAGGTCCGCGTCCAGAAGGGCCACAAGGTGGAACGGGCAAAGATCAAGGGTGCCAACCACTTCTACGTCGACAAGCGCGAAGAGCTGATCGGCGTCTGTGAGGAATACCTGCTGCGCCGCCTCGACGAAGCCGAGAAACAACTCCGCCTTGAAGCCGAAGAGGGCGTCGATGCCGATGTGGTGGAAGATGATGAGGACTTCGAAGACTAGGCGTTTGCCGGCGCGCGCCTGAAGCGCGGGCCGGACTTCTCCGTCCTCGGATCATCGCGCGACATGCCAGTAATCCGGTTTGCCAACGAGACAGACACGCCTGTCATCCTCGGTTTCATCCGCGCGCTCGCGGCCTATGAAAAGCTTGAGCATGAATGCCGCGCCGACGAAGACGGCCTGCGCGCGCACCTCTTCGGACCGAAGCCCCATGCCGAAGTCCTGTTGATCGAAGAGGATGGCGCCGCACATGGTTTTGCCCTGTTCTTCCATAATTTTTCGACCTTCCTCGCGAAGCCCGGCATCTATCTGGAAGACCTGTTCGTGGACCCCGCTCAGCGCGGCAAGGGCTATGGAAAGGCGCTGCTGGTGAAGCTCGCGGAAATTGCCGTGGAACTCGGCTGCGGCCGTCTGGAATGGTCCGTGCTCGACTGGAACAAGCCGTCTATCGACTTCTACGTCTCCCTCGGCGCAAGGCCGATGGACGAGTGGACCATCTATCGGCTGGAAGGCAACAGCCTCGAAACGCTCGCTTCCGCTACATGAAAACCTGGCCGCCGCTCATCGGCCCGGGCACACCCGTCGTCATCGGCCAGCTCTGTGGCAGGCTCCGCATCCGGCGCGCAGCGAGATAGGCGAACGCCTCCGCTTCGATCGAGTCGCCGCGCCAACCGGCCTCCTCCGCAGAGATCAACGGGCAAGGCAGCGCGCCTTTCAGCGCCGCCATCAATGCCGGATTGTGTCGCCCGCCGCCGCACGCGATCACGCGCGACGGTTTCTCCGGGAGCTGATCAATTCCGGCCGCAACAGCTGCCGCCGAAAACGCCGTCAGGGTTGCGGCGCCGTCTTCTAAGGAAAGTCCGCGCGCGACGCTGGCATTGAAATCATACCGGTCGAGCGACTTCGGTGGCTTTTCGCTGAACCAGTCATGATCGAGCAATTGCGCCAGAAGGCCCGTGTGCACCTTGCCTGCCAATGCGAGGCGGCCCCCTGCATCATGCGTACCCCGGCCATGCCCTTCGACCCATTCGTCGATCGGGCCATTCGCCGGCCCGGTATCAAACGCGATCAGGCTGCCATCGGCGAGGCGCGCGGTGATGTTGGCCACGCCGCCTAGGTTCAACACACAAGCTGGCTCGCGCCCGAGCCGGTCCATCAGCGCGCCGTGATAGGCCGGCGCCAGCGGCGCACCCTGCCCGCCAGCCTCGACATCTGCGGTACGGAAGTCGCACACCATCGGGACGCCGAAGGACGCGCGGAGAGAGAACGGATCGACCAGCTGCAGGGTTGCCCCCTTTGCCCCGGGTTTTGCACGCCGATGCAACACAGTCTGCCCGTGCACGCCTGCCAGAAGCGGCCTCGGCGCCCGGGGCTCACCCGTCAGCATCCGCCAGGCGTCCGCATGGGTCCGTGTGATCACGTCCAGCGCCGCCTTGAAGGGCGCTTCAGGCACAGGTCCCTGCCAGTTCCAGGCCCGTGCGGCATCCGTCGCCGCCTGCAGGACGCTACGTTCCGCCGGGGTATACTTGCGCTCCACGGCGGGGCCGAAATCAACGACGGCCTCACCATCAGTCAGGATCATGGCAGCATCCACCGCGTCCAGCGAGGTGCCGGACATGAAGCCGGCTACCCAGACGGGCTTCCTGTCGGTCGGTGTTTTTTCCGTAGCGGTGTTCAAGCCCTGCCCTTTCCGTGTTAGGCGCGCGTCTGCTCCACGGAGACACAAGAACATGAGCGAATACAAGTCGGAATTCCTGCGCGAGCTCAGCTGGCGCGGCTTCATCAAGCAGATGACGCATGAGGCAGAGCTCGACGCTTACTGCGCCTCGGGAACTCCGGTGGCGTATATCGGCTTCGATGCGACGGCCGACAGCCTGCATGTCGGCCACCTGATGAGCATCATGATGCTGCGCATCTTCCAGCGGCATGGCGGCCGGCCGATCACCCTGATGGGCGGCGGCACGACCAAGATCGGCGACCCGACCGACAAGGAAAAGTCACGCCCGCTGCTCACCAATGACCAGATCAACGCCAACATCGCCGGCATCAAGACGGCGTTCGAGCATTACCTGACCTATGGCGACCCCAAGGGCGCCATCATGGCCAACAATGCCGACTGGCTGGACAAGCTCGGCTATATCGAAGTGCTGCGCGATATCGGCGTTCACTTCACCATCAACACGATGGTGAAGCAGGACACGGTTGCCCGCCGCCTCGCCTCTGAGCAGCCCTACACCTTCCTTGAGTTCAACTACCTGCTGCTGCAATCCTACGACTTCCTCGAACTGTTCCGCCGCCATGGCTGCCGACTGCAGCTCGGTGGCTCGGACCAGTGGGGAAACATCCTCGGCGGCGCCGACCTGACCCACAAGGTTGCGGGCCAGCAGGTGTTCGGCCTCACCTCGCACCTCATCACCACCGCCTCCGGCGGCAAGATGGGCAAGACCGCCGATGGCGCCGTCTGGCTGAATGCCGACAAGCGCAGCCCCTACGAATACTGGCAGTTCTGGCGCAACACGGAAGACGCCGATGTCGGCCGCTTCCTGCGCTTCTTCACGGACCTGTCGCAGGATGAGATCGCCCGTCTCGAAGCGCTGAAAGGCGCCGAGATCAACGACGCGAAAGTAGCCCTGGCCAACGCAGCGACCACCTTGCTGCACGGCGAGGCCGCCGCGAGGGAAGCTGAAGCCGCAGCGAAAGCTGTGTTCGGCGCGGGCGCAGCGGCCGATGCCTTGCCCACCGCACTTGTTCCGCAGGCGGAGCTGGACGCGGGCCTGCTCGTTGCGGCGGCGTGCACTGCGGCCGGCCTGTCCAAATCCAACGGCGAAGCCCGCCGCCTGATCGAGCAAGGCGCCATCCGCGTCAACGATGAAGCCGTATCGGACCCGAACGCAAAGCTCTCTGCCGCTGACCTGAAGGATGGCGCGATCAAGATCTCCGCCGGCAAGAAACGCCACGCGTTGATCAAGGTGGGGTAGTTATTCCCCATCTCCCGCCTGGCGGGAGAGGGGGGAGAGGTAAGGATCAGAACGTCTCGTCCTTGATCGCCGGAAGCTCCTTCGGCACCGGCGAATCCTTCGGACGCGGCTTGGCTTCCGGGATTGTCGTGTCGGACGGGTTCTCGAAGATGCGGCGGATCACGCCTGGCGCCAGCGCCGAGAGCGGGTTTACTGAAACACTCGCCTTCTCCAGCTTGCCGCGCACGCCGTAGGTCAGCGAGAAGACGCCCTCCCCGTCTCGGCCGACGACCAGATCACCCAGGATCGGAATTCCTCCGAGGGCGGAGTTTACCCCGAAGCTCGGCACCAGCACGCCATCGATCTCGATCTCGCTGGTTTTCGAATTGATGAAGCCGCTCGCCGTAAGGCCGAGTGCCGGCCCCTGCGCCTTCGCGCCCTCAATCACATACCGCCCGCCGGAGACCTTCATTGGCAGATCGATCCGGCTGAGCGTGACGCCTTCGCCGGTCAACGTATCGGCCAGGCCGCGGAGCGAGGCCAGTGACAGGATCTGCGTCAGGAAGGGCGCATTCTTGATCTGCGCGTCGGTTACCTGGATCAGCAGATTTGCGGGTGTATCGGCCTGCTCCAGTGTGCCCTTGATCGACACCTTGCCGCCGGTGATGAAATCCGAGTTCAGGAAAGCGCTCGCGAGGAAGCCGGCATCGCCCGAGGTGACATCAATCTTCGCAGGCCCTGCCGCGCGCGCATCAATCGATGCTTCGAGCGAAGCTCCGCCCGCCGTGAGGCCGCTCGCCGTGAATGTCTCGAGCCCGGTCTTGCCGGAATTCATCGACAGCTTCGCGCCGCGCAGGTCGAGGCCCTCGCGCAGGGTGAGACGGTCCACCGCCGCATCAATCTTCATCGGCGTCGCATCGGTCACTGGTGCGCCGCCCAGCCCGCCGAGCCCTGGCATCAGGCCTGTCGCATCAAGATACTTCCCGCCCAGCTTCATCACGAGCTGATTGTTCGCGCCGCGCGTCACTGTGCCGTTCACGTCCGCCATGTTGCGAAAATAGGCGCGGCGCAGATCGGCTGAAACGAGGCGCGAGTCGACCGCGCCAAGCGTGAAGTCGCCGTCCACGGCAGCGCCATCCGCATTGAAGCGCACACGCGACGTCGCCTGTTCTCCAGTGCGGAGATAATCGATAGTTGCTTTTGCGGCTGCGCCGCGCGGCTTCAGCCATCCAGCCTCGGCAAGGTCGAGGCGCGCGTCCGTGAAATCGATACCGACTGCGGCGGTCTGCAAGTCAGCGCCTTCCAGCGTTGCCCTCAGGTCCAGCGGAGCCTCACCCGCCATGTAGGCACGGCCCAGCAGGCCGAAGCCGTTCAGGAAATCGGCGGTGACGAAACCTTTCGCCGTTAGGTCCGCTGGTTTGCCGTCCTCTGCAAAATTGTCAGTCCAGACGAAGTCGACAGGCGAGGGGCCAACCTTGCCCTGCCCCGACATGTTGATGCCGTTCTGGTCGAGATCGACCTTGATGGCCCCGCCCGTGAAATCGAACCCGAACGCGACGGCTTTCAGGCCCGCATTCCGGATGGTCCCGAAGCCTTTGAACCGCAAATCCTCGTAAGGCACATCATCCAGCGCCGGCCGGAACATCTCGTAGGTCATCTCGGCATCGCCCGAGACGCGCGCCGGATCGAGATCAAGCTGCAGGCGCGACTCACGCAGCGTACGGATGATATTGCGTGCCGGCCCACGCCCTTTCGCGAACACGCGGAAGTCAGAGCCGCGCGGGATGAACTTGGGGAAGTCGACCAGCCCTTCGGTCACCGCCCAGCCACCATACTCTGCCGAATTCAGCACGGCCTTGAAACTGTTGCCCGTCAAGCGGCCCGTGCCGTTGCCGTTTTCGACCGGCGGCAAGTCGGACAGGAACTTCACCCGCGCCCCTTCGACATTGAAGGTGACCTCAAGATCGGTGTCGCGCAGATGCCCTTCGGCGAAGCTGTCGCGTTGCAGCGTGACGCGGCCGACGACATTGCGGGCCACCCCGGCCTCGATCTCCGTTTTGCCGAAATCGCGCGCGCCCGGCGCGAGCGTGGTTGGCCACAGCGCCACCACGGTTTCCTTGGGCAACGTGCCGGGAACCTTCACATCCAGCGTCGCGAGCACCGGCGACTCGCCCGGCTGCCGGTCCGGTGTGCGCGCGATGTCGCCAGCGATTTCGAATGCGGCCCCGCCCGTCACCACCTTGATATTGGCGCCGCGAACGGCGAGGGCATCGAGGTCCGCCTCACCTGAAGCGTTCAGACTTGCAAACTCGACAGGCGCCTCGAGGAACGGTGTCGCATCAGCGGTCAGCGACGGGCTCGACAGCCTGAAGGGCCGGAAGCCCTTGCCGGTGAGCGCCTGGTCGAGTTGCAGATCGGCGCGCCCCTTGAAAGGTCCTGCGGCAGTCGACTCGAGTACTAGCGCCAGCTTGTCATCTGGCCGGCCATAGGTGCCGCGGATGTTGAGGTCCGTTACAGGATAGGCCCTCTCGCCGATCTTCACCATGCCGGGCCCGCTGCGCGCATTCAGTTTCACATCCTCGATGCCGGCGGACTGGGTGAATCCGACCGCAATCTCGAAATGCGAGTTGAGCCCTTCCGAGCCTTCGGCGCCGAGCCCCGTGCGGCGGAACAGTTCGCCGAGCGGCCAGTCGGCAACGCCCAGTTCTGCAAGCATGTGGGTGCCGGCCTCGCTCGTCTGCATACGGACGGCGATGCCGCCTGGGAGGCCTTCGCCAAGCCCTGCGCCCGACAGGGTCAGGCTCAGCCCATCCTCAGTGCGCTCTAGATTGCCGGTGGTGTGCTGCACCGTGCCGAGCACGGTGCGCGCCTTGTCGCGCACGCGCAGCTCAAACCCGTCAAAGCGAATCGATTCGAAGGTAAGTTTTTCATCCGCCTCCGTCAGCGCGACGAGCCATTCGGGCAGCACGGTGTTGGCATAGTCGAGCCACCCTTGGGGCGTGGTCGGCAAAACGCGTGTCTTGAATTCCGGCAGAGGATCGCCGCCCAGCGTCCACACATTGCCGCCCTGGTGATCGAGGCCTATCCAGCCATCGCGCAGTTTGAGGCGCAGCACTTCGACCTTGCCGAGAATCAGCGCCGAGGCGGACAGCACGATCTCTGCGCCTTCTGCTTCCGCCGCGCGCTGCCCATCGGCATCCATCAGCTGGACATCCTGCGCCTTGACCTGGATGCGTTTGGTCTCCGGCGACCATTCCAGTTGAAGTGCGCCAATAGAGACGGGCCGGTCTTCCCGCGCCTCGGCAATCGCATGCTCTACGTCATCCTTGAACGGCGCGAGGTCCATGGGCCCGCTCGACAGGCGCCACAACAACAGGCCCGCAGCCGCCATCACCACCAGCACAAGGGCGCCGAGGATTTCCATGACGATGACGGACGCGGTCTGGCGGACCAATCGCTGGCTCCTCAAAAATTCCGGTGTTGCCGCAGGTCCAATGGCACATAGAAACTATAATTGCGTGAACAGGATGGGACCATGGGAGAACTGCATGACCACTGAGCTGAAACCGGGCGACAAGGCCCCTGCATTCAGCCTGGAGACCACGGCGGGAGTGAGGCGGCTTAAGGATTTCGCCGGTCGCCATCTGGTGCTCTACTTCTACCCCAAGGACGACACGCCGGGCTGCACGCAGGAAGCGCTGGAATTTACGGCTCTGGCAGATGCCTTCGACAAGGCCGGCGCAAGCGTCCTGGGAATCTCGCGCGACACGCTCGCGAAGCACGAAAAGTTCGCGGCGAAGTATAGCCTCAACGTGCTGCTCGGCAGCGACGCGTCAGGCGACGTTTCTAATTCCTATGGCACATGGGAGGAAAAATCCATGTATGGCCGGACCTACATGGGCATGGCCCGCCGCACCTTCCTGATCGGGCCGACCGGCAAGATCATCCGTATATGGCCAAAAGTTAAGGTGAAGGGACACGCCGAAGAGGTTCTTGCAGCACTGGCCGAATAGTTCGTCTGCGGCACAAATTGCGGGCGTTTTTGCCGAAACTTTCAGCGAGTTAATGAGAAGTTTACGGTCCACTGCGAACATTGCTGAAAAATATGACTGGCAGGGGTTTCACCCCGGGTCGAATTGGGTATGTATGACGCGGGGAATGGGAAGCCGGCTGCAGTTTGCGCTGCAGCTTCATAAGAAGTTTCCAGTTAACGGGTAGCTTGTATGGCAAAGTGGAGTTCGAACCTCAAGGCGACGTTCGATCGCGCCTTTCCCGAGCGCCAGATTTATCACCGCAGTGGCGGTACCGTTCGCTATATTTCCGTATCGCCTTGGCAGCAGGCCATGATGGCTGCCGGCGTGACCGCGATTGCCGGCTGGACTGTGTTCGCGACCGCCAGCTTCGTGTTTGGCGGCAACGACTCGGCAATGCCCGGCGGCGAAGGCAAGGAACTCGCCAAATATGAGCGCTGGGTGCAGGACCTGCGCGCCCGTGAATCGCTCCAGCGCACCCTTCTGGAAGAGCGCTCCAAGGAAACCGCAGACCTCGAGAAAAAGCAGAAGGCCCTCGAAGAACTGCTCAACGAAATGCGCGAGGATGACGGGCAGAAGCTGTCCGCCCTCGAAGGCAACGGCGCCGACCTGCTGGTCGAGGCGACGATCGAAGAGGCGGACCGCCGCCAGTCCCGTGACCAGTACCTGATGACCGCCGGCCTGAGCGTGCCCGCCGCCCGCGGAACCCCGAAAGCCATCGAGCAGGACATCTACCGCCTGTTCGACCGCATGGAAGACCATGCCGCCGAGCGAGCTGAACGCGCCCGCGGCGTCCTGATGCTGACGGCCGTCGGCACCGACAACCTGCTCGCCGCCAACGGCGTGGGCGGCCCTGAAGTCTCGATGGGCGCCCTGACCTCCTCTTCTTCCGAATGGTCGATCGGCGACCAGGACTTCATGTCCCGCATCTTCCAGGCGCGTGCCCGGATTGCGGAGATGAAGTATTACGAGAAAGTCGTCGAGAGTTTGCCGCTGGGTCAACCGGTTGCGGTGCCTTACCGCTACACGAGCCCATACGGCATCCGGGTCGACCCCTTTACGAAGCGCCCGCAACCGCACATGGGCGTCGACCTCGCCGCCTATCGCGACGCCCCGATCATCACCACCGGCCCGGGCAAGGTCAGCTATGCTGGCGCCCGGTCGGGCTACGGCCTTCTGGTCGAGGTTGACCACGGCCACGGCTTCAAATCCCGTTACGGACACTTGCGGTCGATCACCGTCTCAAAAGATGATACGGTCGATACTGGCGACCTTGTCGGGCGCATGGGTTCGACAGGCCGTAGCACCGGCGACCACCTTCACTACGAAGTCTGGTACAATGGTAAACCGTATGACCCCAACAAGTTCCTGAAAGCAGGCAAACATGTTCACAAAGAATAGCAAAACTCCGGAGAGCACCCCGGTTGAGCCGCCGAAAGTGGTTCCCGCCCAGGATGCCATCCGGGGCGCAGCGACGAAAAACGCTGCCCGCGCCGCTTCGATCATCTGCGCCGACATGAAGATCAACGGTTCGGTGATCTCTGAAGGTTCGCTTCAGATCGACGGCGTTGTGGACGGCGATGTTTCAGCGACCGACATCACCATCGGCGCCTCAGGCCAGATCACCGGCGAAGTGAAGGCCGAAGTGGTCAAGGTCAAAGGCAAGATCCGCGGCTCCATCCGGGCTCGCAAGGTGGAACTGGAAACCGGCGCGCATGTGAAGGGCGACATCGTCCACTCCTCGCTGCAGATCCAGCCCAATGCCGTGTTCGAAGGCCAGGTGAAGCATGCGGATGACCCGCTGCGCGAAACCGGTCCGGTCGCCGCCTCGGAAGTCAAGCCGCTCGGCAGCGCGTCTGCTGCGGGCCTCGGCGGCTTCGGAATCTCGACACAGCCGAGCTGACCGCCGCCTTCAAGGTACATCATTCAAACGCCGGCCCCCAGGGCCGGCGTTTTTTGTGACTGCGCGCAAGTCAAGGTCAGCCTTCCGGCCACGGGTTCATCGGTTCACCCCAAATGAAAAGCCCCGGACCAGCGGTCCGGGGCTTTGTTGTTTGGCGCTTGGCCGTCTGCCGGTATCAGACCGGCTGCGCGTTGCGGCACTGCGGCGTGGCTTCGAACTTCGCACGGCCCGCTTTAAGACGCTCAGTGACTGTCTTGCAGCCTTCCGGCTGGCTATCGCCAAGGCCTTGCAGCTTCTTGCAGATCTTGTCCTCGTTCACGAGGTTCAGCACAGCGGCCTGGACTTCGAAGCAGACAAGGGCGTCCTTCGTTTCCTCTTCAGAGGTCATGAACTCAAGCCAGCCGCGGCCACCGGCATTGCCGGCCTGGCGGAAGGCTTCCTTGGCGCCGGCACGGTCGCCGCGCTCGAAGCGGGACTGGCCGATCCGCACCCAGATGGTGCCGCGATCCTTCACGCCGCCGAGCTTCAGGGCCTGTTGCAGGGCGTCTTCGGTTTCCTTCCACTTGCCAATCTCGCTGTAGGAAGCGCCGAGACGCTCATACATCGCACCGCCGCCGCCCATTTCAGCCGCCTGGCGGATGACCGGGATGGCTTTCTCATGCTCACGAGCGACCTGGTAGAAGTCAGCGAGAAGCGACATCTTCTCGACCGTCTTCTTGATGCGGCCGGCATTCATTTCCTTCTCGAGGACTTTGGCGGCGTAGTACGGCGCGTTGAACTGGTTGTAGAAGTTCACGATACGCATTAGCTCGTCTTCCGTTTTCAGGAGACCGGCGAGGTACATGGCTTTCTGAACTTCGAAGGCTTTGCGCATCTCGTCGCTCTGGAAGTAGTTGCCAGCGATGGCATCCCAGTATTTGCGCTCTTCCGGCTTGCGCTCGACGAGCACTTCGAGAACTTCGGCGAGTTTCGCCTTCTCGCCAGCGTCGTTGTAGAGGAAGACCAGAAGGTCATACAGTTGCTGGTCGAACTTCGAACCATCCTCGCGGCGTACTTCCTCGGCGTAGCGGATCGCTTCCTTGAAGTTGTCGACGCGCTGGTAAAGCACAGCCAGCTGCCACTTCTGAGTCCGGTCCGGCTTGGCGCCGGCGGCCTGCCATTTCTGCATGTATTCGAGGGCAGACTTGATGTCTTCCATCTGCAGGTAAATCTGCGCGATGTTGTAATAGGTCTGGCCGACATCGGCCGGCGGGATATAACCCTTGTTTACGGCGTCGAGCAGATCCTTGATGGCGCCCTGACGGTCGCCCTTCTCGATCTTGATGTACGCCGAAATGCGGATGATCGCGCTTTCTTCGTAGCAGTTGAGCTCCATGCCGCGCAGCTGGTTCAGCTTCGCGAGGGCCGTGTCGAAATCCTTGTTCGTGATCGCGGCCTGTTCGGCCTCGAGATAGATTTGACCCGTCTTGGAGCTGAACGTGGTCTCTGCGCAGCTGCCCTGGGCCAGCGCCGAGCCAGCGCCCATGAGCCCGAACATGCCCGCCGCGATCGCGCCTTTGAGGAAAACTTTCAGTTGCATCATTCTCTCTCCTGACCGCCTCGCGGCGGCAAACTCACTCTCTTGCCAGATCTGCCTGACGGTCTTCCGCCGTTTGCGGCAGTGGGAGGAAGGGCGACCGTCTGAAAATCGGCCGCCCTGCCCGTTGGATTATTGGATATTGAACTCGAGCGGATAGACCACGTTCCGGCGTTCAACCGCTTTGCCGCGGACGATCTTCGGCGCGAACTCGACGCGGGAAACGGCGCGTTCGGCTTCGGTCTTGAACACTGCGTCCGTGCAGGTGGCCTCAACGTTGTAGGGCTTGCCGCGCGTATCCACGTCGAAGCGCACGTCGCACGAACCCGACAGGCCGCGCTCCTGGGCGCGCTGCGGGTAGGACGGCGTCGGCGGACGGATCGGCTGGGCGTCACGGTCAGACACAGCTACCGGATCGATCGCGATCGACTTCATCCGGCCGAGGTCGAGGTTCTGCGGAACAGCCCCCTCGATCTTCGGAGTCGGCAGATTGATGCTCGACTTGGTGGCCGACTGCTTCGGCGGCGGCGGCGGCTTGGAAGCCGACTCGATCCGCTGCGGCTTGGCGCGTTGGCGGGTACGAACATCCGAGTCTTGCGACTGCGGGGTGATCGCCGTCAGGGTCCGGCTCTCCTTGGCGTCCAGCGAGATCTCGTCAACCGAGATCAGCAGGTTCATCAGGAGGAAGATGAACACGGCAATCGGCGCGGCGATTGCCACGCTGACTGCAAACCGCATGAAGGGACTGTTGAACATCCTACCTCTCCCTATCCGTTGGTTTTCGCGGAAATGTTGATCCGGGTAGCACCATCAATCTTATTGATGGCTTCCATCACTTCAACCATGGCTTCCGCAGACGAATTCACATCCGCTTGAACGACGATCTCGCCGCGCGGGTTGTCGAGCCGAAGTTCCTTGATCGTGAAGCCCACTTCGACCATCGGCACCTGCTTCTTGTCGATGAAGACTTCGTCATTCCCGTTGATCGCGACGAGGATCGCGAGCGGCTTGGCCTGGGCTTTGTTATCAACGTCCGGACGGACAATCGCCACGCCGGGTTCCTTGATGAACTGGGCCGTCACGATGAAGAAGATCAGGAGGATGAAGACCACGTCGAGCATCGGCGTCAGGTCGATTTCCTGACCGCCCCCACCCGCTGCAGCGCGTTGTTTACGTGCCATGTACTCTGCTCCTGACTTAGGTCTGCGAAATCACGATGTTCACGCGGTCCGAGAAGCCGGCATTGTATGCCTCGTCCCGGATTTTCACGATCACACCGCTCTTCGCCTTCGGGTGCGCCTGGATGATGACCGAGGAATTGGGCGTTTCTGCGATCACGCGTTCAATGTTGGCGCGAACCGAGCCGATATCGGCAAAGCGGCCATTGACGGTGATGAGATTGCTTTCATCCACATAGATCAGGATGGCAGGCACCTGGTTCTGCTGCTCGAGGTTCTCGGGCGACGGCGGCGGCGGCGGTTCGAGGCCAATGGCCTCTTCCCGGGCGAACGTCGACGTCACGATAAAGAAGATGAGCAGGATGAACACGACGTCCAGCATGGGCGTCAGGTCGATTTCGGCCCCTTCGGGCGCTTTTGATCCACGTCCGCGCATCAGCTGATCTCCATCTCGTCTTCGACTTGCTGGACCGAGCGATTGACCTTGCGGTCCATGCCCGAGGTGATCAGAACGCCGGACAGCGAGGCGACCATGCCTGCCATCGTCGGGATCGTGGCGCGCGACACGCCGGCCGACATGGCCTTCGCGTCAGCGCCCGACGTGATGGCCATGATATCGAACACCGACACCATGCCCGTCACTGTACCGAGCAGACCGAGCAGCGGCGCGAGCGAAACCATCGCTTTCGTCAGCTGCACGTTTTCTTCCGCCTTCTGGCGGACTTCGGAGACAAGCTTCTCGCGCACCCAGTGGGCGAGCTTCGACTTCTTGTCCGACCGGGCGCGCCATTCCGCGATAGCCTCGGCCGCAACCTGGCTGTGCGCGAAACGGAAGTAGAAAAACCGTTCCAGGATCAGGGCCCACATGACGAATGTCGCCGCCATGATGACCAGCAGCACGGGGCCGCCGCGTTCCAGGAAGGCCTGTAGAGCATCAAGACCCAGCATGGGGTACTCCTACAAGGCTGAGGGAAAGGACGGGCTTATGCCCGTCCCCCGTGCAGCGATTCCATTTTCTCGGCGATGATGCCGGCGGCTTGTTCGTCGAGGATCTGCTGGTTCGAGCGCGCCATCGAAGAGACGATTGCGTGGATCAGAACGAGCGGGATAGCGGCGACAAGGCCCTGCACTGTCGTGACGAGAGCGGTCGAAATACCGTCAGCCATCAGTTTCGGATCGCCTGCACCGTAGATCGTGATCGCGGTGAAGGTGATGATCATGCCGACCACCGTACCGAGCAGGCCGAGCAGCGGAGCGACCGAGGCGAACACCTTGATGATGTCGAGGCCCCATTCGATCTTCGGCGACTCTTTGAGGATCTGCTCGTCGAGCTTGAGCTCCAGCGTTTCGATGTCCCGGTTGCGGTTGCTCTCGTAGACTTCGAACACGCGGGCCAGCGGGTTGCCGGTGCCGGCCTGACGGGTTTTCGCCGTGCCGCGCATTGCGGTGCCCTGGGTGAACAGCGTGATCACCTTGTAGAGGCCGAGCAGGATGCCGATGAAGGCCAGCACGATGATGACGTAGCCGACAGTGCCACCGTGGTTCAGGCGGTCCTGGAAGGTCGGCAGGTCGCCGAGGATGCCGAACAGGTTGCCTTTGGACGGGTCAACCGGAGCCTTGACGATGGCGCCTTCGCCGGAGTTGATCAGCGAGCCGATGGCAGAGCCATAGTTGCCCGAAGGCTGGCGTGCGAAGACCTGAAGGAAGGTCTCATTGCCTTCGCCCTTCTTCACTTCAACGAACTTGCGGCCGTCGACAGTTGCAGCGGTGAACACGCCGATGCGGATCAGTTCGGCTTCAGCGTTGGAGCCGTCTTTACCGATACCGTTGACGGTTGCGGTGAAGGTTTTGACTTCCGACTGGGCGATCATTTCCTGCAGCATGGCTTTCGGAAGACGCTCGAGCTGGGCGCGGGTCGGAAGGACGCGGGCCTCTGCGATTTCGGCAATGCCGGCCACGCGGTCTTTATAGTCGAAGTTGGCGACCGAGTTGGCGATTTCCGGCATCGTTGCACCGGCTGCCGAACGGAACTGACCAAGCATTTCCTGGAAGTCGCCGGCGAGGGTCGACACCTGCTCTTCGAGCGCGGTCAGCTGGGCTTCGTTCGAGTCGAACTCGGCGCTGAGGGCGCGGGCTTTGCCTTCTGCAGCAGCGAGCGCGTTGCGCGCCGTAGCCATGCTGGCGGCCTGGCTGGCCGTGTCAGCCTGGAACTGCTTCAGGCGAGCGGCATCTTCTGCCGACATCTGGTTGGCGTCCTGACGGACTTTTGCCAGCACGTCGCTGAGCGACTGGGCCGAGGCGGGAGCGGCGACTGCGAGCGAGACCGAGCCGAGGAGGACGGCGGCGCCCAGTGCCTTGAGGGTGGATTTGAACGTTTTCATAACTCTGTAAACCTTCGTTTCTGAGCAACTGGCCGCTTACTGGACCGTGAACTTCTGGACGGGAGCGAACAGGACGACCTGCTGCGCCTTGCCTTGTGCAACGCGCACGGCACGGCGGATGTCGGCGACGTAGCTGCCCGGAAGCGGGGCCCACTCACCGGTGGCGCGGTCATAACGGGCCGCCTTGCCATTCGGGGTCAGGTAAACGAGGGCGACACGGCCGTAGAGGAACATGTCAACCGTGGTCGGGTTGCCGTCGATCACGATCTCTTCCTGCCAGGTGTCGATCGTGCGGCCGTATTCCATTTCAGCCGAGTAGGCTTCCATGATGAGGCGGTACTGTTCGGCCGGGGTGACGTTCGGAGCCTTCATGACGCCGTCGAGGGCCTCGAGGCGGGCGGCGCGCTCGTCCTTCTTGAAGGGAAGGTCGGCGGCGACGAACATTTTCAGGTCTTCGACCATGCCGAGAAGCATCGGGACGGTCTGGGCGGTGATGTCGTCGATCGAGCCAAGCTGCTCGGTCAGCGAAGCGATTTCCTCGCGCTGGCTTTGCACGACCAGCTCTTGCTGTTTCGCAAACAGCTCAGCGGCGTCGCGGCGCTGCAGGAGGGTGCGGTATTCGCGCACCATGTCCGAGCGCTGGTCGTCCAGCTGGTTGATCTGGTCCTGGACCTGTTCCGCCTTGCGGGTGGCTTGCTCTCCAGTGGCAAGCGCCTCGCGAAGCTGGGCGTGGGCCGGAATGGCCAGGCCCGCAATCAACGCTGCAGCAATGACGCTGCGGGCGGGTGACAGTAGTTTCTTCATGAGGTTTGCCTCTCACTCTCCAAACGGTCGCGCTCAACCGGCGCGTAAAATCCTGGGTCATGGGCGCACCTGCTTACGAGGGCGTCCCGTCGATCATCGGCCCAAACACACAGGAACCGGAGTGAAATGTGGAAGTGGATGAGCAAGCCCCATCACCTCCCCTGACTTTTTCCGGAGCGTTTTCCGCTCTCTCTCATGATTGTTTCGCCCAAGCGTCTTCTGCGCCTGAACGCGTAAAGCCCCTTAGCCACGAACCGCAGTGGTAACAATCCTCTATCTGCGGATCAATCGCGCTTTACCATTCGTTTAGAAAATACCCGCGCAGTTCATGAACGCAACCGCCACATCGCAGTCACGCCTGAGAATCAGGACGGTTTTGCGCGCAGGTCTGCCGCCGGAAAGATACCGCCGGAATGTCGAGGGGCGATTAGCAGGGAAAGGGTGGCTGGGGTGCTAGGATTCGAACCTAGGGATGGCGGTACCAAAAACCGCTGCCTTACCACTTGGCGACACCCCAACAGTGGAGCGCGCGAAATAGCTACTCTTTATGCGGCTGGCAACTCCCGAAACGCGCTTCCCCTGTGAAGCATTGGCACAGGCCGCGGCGCCGGGATCACCCAGCCGCGAATCCGCCTAGCCTACAGACGCCCTCTTTACTTTTTATCGATAATCAACAATATCGAAAGTCGAGATAATCCGGACTCCAGAACCAGCAAAGGAATTGCCCCGGTCATGAGAACCTTCTTCCTGTCGATGGCAGGTGCCTTCGTCGCGATGATACTCTTCGTCGTATTCGGCTTCATCATGCTCTTTGGGCTGATTGCCATGGCTGCAGGCTCCCAACCTGCCCGCCCGCAGAACGTGGTCCTGTCGCTCGACCTGAACAGCTCGATCCCCGACCAGGCCCCCCTCGGCGGCTTCGCGGCCTTCTCCGGCGTTCCGGGGTTCACGGACATTCTCGTCAAGCTCAAGGCGGCCGAGCAGGACAAGGCCGTTAAAGGAATCTACCTGCGCGGCTCCTTCACCGGCATCGGCACCTCGCGCGCCGAAGAGCTTCGCGCTGCGCTGCAAAGCTTCCGCGCGTCCGGCAAGTTCGTGATCGCGCACACCCAGGGCATGATCGGCCTCGGTGGTCCGTCTGCGTATCATTCGATCACCGCCGCCGAAGAAATCTGGATGCAGCCGGGCACGGACTTCATGATCAACGGTGTCTCGTTCGAAACCGAGTTCCTGAAAGGCCTGTTCGACAAGATCGGCCTGACCCCGCAGATCTACGCCCTCTATGAGTACAAGAATGCTCCGAACTCGTACAATGAGACGGGCTTCACCGAGCCGCACCGCGAAGCTCTTGCCGGCCTTGCAAACTCGCTCTGGGATACGGCGCTGACCGACATGGCCGCAGATCGCGGCATGGAGGTTGCGGCCCTGAAGACGATCCTCGAATCGGGTCCGAAACCGGCGGAAGCCGCACTCGAAGCCAAACTCGTCGACAAGCTCGGCTGGCCGGAAGACGCGGAAGAAGCCGCCCTCGCCAAGGCCGGCGAAGATGCCGAATTGATTGACCTCTTCACCTATGTGACCCCGCCCTCGAAAGCCAAGGCCAAGGACGGCATGATCGCTATCGTCGGCGGCGAAGGCGCCGTTGTCACCGGCGGCGGCGGCTCCGACTCGCCCTTCGCTGATGCGCCCGGCTTTGCGTCGGACGTGATCGCCCGCGCCATTCTGGACGCAGCCGACGACGAAGACGTGAAGGCCATCGTGTTCCGCGTCGACAGCCCCGGAGGTTCGCCCACCGCGTCCGACCAGATCTGGCGCGCCATCGAGCGGGCACAGGAAAAAGGCAAGCCGGTCGTCGTCTCGATGGGCTCGCTCGCCGCTTCGGGTGGATACTATGTCTCCGCCGGCGCCGATGCGATCGTCGCCAACAAGGGTACGATCACCGGCTCGATAGGCATCTTCGGCGGCAAGTTCGCGCTCGATGGAACGTTCAACAAGATTGGCGTCACCTTCGACACCGTCACCGCCGGCGGCGATTTCTCCAACGCCTACGGTGTTGCCCCGTTCAACCAGGCTCAGGAAGCAGAAGTCCGCGCGATGCTGAAACGCGGCTATGACCGCTTCGTCGGCCTCGTCGGCGAAGGCCGCGGCATGACCTATGACGAAGTCCACGCCATCGCGCGCGGCCGCGTCTGGAGCGGCGCCGAAGCCCAGAAGATCGGCCTCGTGGACGAGATCGGCGGCTTCATGACCGCCATCACCAAAGCGCAGGAACTGGCCGGAATGGACACGGCCCATATGCCGATGCTGGCCTACTATCCGCATCGTCCCACCGGCTTCGAAGCCCTCGAAGACCTGTTCGGTGTCTCCGCCGAAACCGCCCGCGCAGCCGCTGTGCTGAGCGCGGTGGCTGGTGACGAGCGCACACAGGCCCTGATCGAGGAACTGGCGATTGCCGATGCCGTGAATTCCGGCGAGGCCATGGCCATGGGCCCGCGCATCCGCGAGCGCTAGTCCGCCCGCCTGCCCCACTCCGACGGCCCGCCCGCGCAAGCTGGCGGGCCGTTTCCTTAAGGAACCGACAGATTCGCGGGCACCTGTTGCATCTGCAGCGCTTGTGAAGGCATCAAGGATCGTCTAGCCCGGCCCCCACAATGGTTCAGAAAAAGCCCATGAACATCATCGTTACCGGCGCCGCAGGCTTCATCGGAAGTGAAATCGCCCTCCGGCTGCTGCGCGAAGGCCATTCGGTCACCGGTATCGATTCCTTCACTGCCTATTATGATGTGCAGCTGAAGGAGGACCGCGTGCTGCGCCTCGCTGCTTTCGGAAATTTCGATCTCGTGCGGGCCCGTGTCGAAGACGCGGAAACCATGGAGCAGGTGTTCTCGCGGGCGAAACCAGACGTCGTCCTGCACTTCGCCGCCCAGGCCGGCGTGCGCTACAGCCTCGAGCATCCGCGCGAGTATATCGACGCCAATGTCGTCGGTTCGTTCAACATGATAGACCTTGCCCGGCGCTACGAAACCAAACACCTGGTCCTCGCCTCGACGAGCTCCGCCTACGGAGCAAACCAGAAATTCCCCTTCGAGGAACGCGACTCCGCGCCATACCCGCTGACAATCTATGCCGCGACCAAGCTTGCGGCCGAACTGATCGCCCACAGCCATTCGCACCTCTACGGCGTGCCGACGACCGCTCTTCGCTTCTTCAGTGTCTACGGCCCCTGGGGCCGGCCGGACATGGCCTTCTTCCTGTTCACCGACAAGATCTTCAAAGGCCAGCCGATTGACGTTTTCAACAATGGCGACCTGCTGCGCGACTTCACCTATATCGACGACCTCGTCGAATCGATCCGCCGCCTGATTGATATTCCGCCGAAGATCGGCAACCATATCATCCGCGGCGATTCGCTCTCGCCGGTCGCGCCCTACCGTCTTGTCAATATCGGCAACGCCACGCCGGTCCGCCTGCTGGACTACATCGACGCCATCGAGTCCGCGATTGGCCGCAAGGCCGTGAAGAACATGGTCGGCATGCAGCCCGGCGATGTGCAGCAGACCTTCGCCGATGTCCGCCTGCTCAAGGCGCTGACCGGATATACACCGAACACGGACTACCGCGCCGGCATCCAGAACTTTGTCGACTGGTACAAGGCCTACTACAAGCCCGCCTGAAGCCCTGCCGCCGCGGCGCTCGACTGAAAGTCCGCCGGCAGCGGCGCTTCGAGCACCAGCTTTCCGCCTTCCGGATGCGGCAGTTCCAGCTTCGCCGCATGCAGCATCAGCCTCGGCGCGGTCGCCTGCCCTTCGCCGTAGAGCGCATCGCCCAGAATCGGGCAACCCAGCGCCATCAGGTGCACCCGGATCTGGTGCATGCGGCCCGTCTCCGGCGACATCTGCATCAGCCCGAACTCTCCATTGCGCGCCAGCACGCGCCATCCGGTCCGCGCGGTTTGCGCGCCTTTCCGGTCCGGCCGCGCGATGATCATCCGCGCCTTGCCGCCCTCTTCCACTTTCACCAGCGCCGCATCCGCCACGCCGGTTTCAGCCGTTGGCAGGCGCCCTTTGACGAGCGCGAGATAGGTTTTCTGCACATCACGCCCGGCAAACGCCTCGGACAGTTTCGCCGCCACGGGCTGCGTCTTCGCCGCAACGATCACGCCGGACGTGCCCTGATCGAGCCGATGAACGAGGCGCGGCCGCTTGCCATTCGATTTCGCAAACGCCGCCATGAGATCATCCAGCGACCGCGCCACGCCGCTGCCCGCCTGCACGGCGAGGCCAGCCGGTTTGTTAAACGCGATGACCGAATTGTCCTCATGCAGAACAAGGCTTCGGGCAAAGTCGATATCCGCTGAGCTGATCGCTGGTATCTCCCGATTGCGGGTCATTTGTTCGCCTTTGCACGCAGCTGTGCAAACCGGACCAGCCGCTCCGCAATCGGCCCCTCTCGGCCCTCACCTTTGGGATTGTAGAAGACCGGGCGGTTCATGCTTTCCGGGAAATAGTCCTGCCCGGAGAAACCTTCCTCCGTATCGTGATCATATTTGTAACCCGAGCCATAGCCCTGATCCTTCATCATCGAGGTCGGGGCATTCAGTATGTGCTTCGGCGGCATCAGGCTTCCAGTCTCGGCGGCAGCCCGCCGGGCCGCTTTATAAGCCACGTAAGCGGCGTTGGATTTCGGCGCGGTCGCGAGATGGATCACGCAATGCGCGAGCGCGAGTTCCCCTTCGGGCGAGCCGAGCCGCTCATAGGTGCGCGCCGCTTCGCCAGCCACCATCAACGCGGTCGGATCAGCAAGGCCGATATCTTCGCTCGCCATCCGGATCAGGCGGCGCGCCAGGAACAGCGGGTCTTCACCGCCCTCCAGCATCCGCGCGAACCAGTAGAGCGCCGCATCGGGATCTGATCCGCGTACGGATTTGTGCAGCGCCGAGATGAGATTGTAGTGCTCTTCCCGGTCCTTGTCGTAAGCCGCCGCTCGCTTCGACAACGACTTCGCTAGGTCATCCGGTGACAGGAGGCCCGGCTCGCCCATCATTGCGAAGGCCTGCTCGGCAAGGTTCAGCAGATAGCGCCCGTCCCCGTCTGCCATCGACAGGATCATCGCGCGCGCCTCTTTGGTCACTGGCAGGCGCCGCTTCTCGAGATTCTCAGCGCGCTGCAGCAGTTTTTCGAGCGCCGCTTCGTCCAGCCGCTTCAGCACCAGCACCTGGCACCTGGAGAGAAGCGCGCCGTTCAGCTCGAAGCTCGGATTCTCCGTCGTCGCCCCGATCAGCGTCACCACGCCGCTTTCGACAAACGGCAGGAACCCGTCCTGCTGGGCCCGGTTGAAGCGGTGAATCTCGTCGACGAAGAGCAGCGTGCCCTTGCCCATCTTGCGGCGCGATTCGGCCCGGTCGAAAGCCGCGCGCAGTTCCTTTACACCCGAAAAGATTGCGCTGATCGCTTCGAATTCCAGCCCCGTGCCCTCTGCCAACAGGCGGGCGATGGTCGTCTTACCTGTTCCCGGCGGCCCCCAGAGGATGATCGAGGAGAGCCGCTTGGCCATGAGCATCCGCGACAGCGTGCCTTCCGGACCGATCAGATGGTCCTGCCCCACCACCTCGGCCAGAGTCTTCGGGCGCAGCCGGTCAGCCAGCGGCCGGGGCGCGCTGTCGGAAAGGCCGGCGGAGTCGAACAGGTCAGTCATTCAGGGCTTTCTAGGCGAGCGCGGGCATTGTGGTAAGCTGTCAAAAAATACGGGAGGACATCATGAAGCTCGACATTACCCCCTCGGGGCAGGCCTGCGGCGCGACTGTATGCGGGGTGGACCTGTCGAAACCGCTGGCCAAGGAAGCTGTCGCCGCCATTCGCGCCGCCTGGCTCGAGCATCAGGTGCTTGCCTTTCCGGACCAGAAACTGACCGATGAGCAGCTCGAAGATTTCACGCTGAACTTCGGCCCGTTCGGCGAAGACCCGTTCATCGCGCCGATCCCCGGCCATCCGCACATCATCGCTGTGAAGCGGGCCGCCAACGAGACCTCGCCGATCTTCGCCGAGAGCTGGCATTCGGATTGGAGCTTCCAGGCCCGGCCGCCGCAGGGCACCTGCCTTTATGGCAAGACGATTCCTCCCGTTGGCGGCGATACGCTGTTCACCAACCAGTACCTCGCGCTCGAACAGATGCCGGCCGACCTGCGCGGGCGCATCGAAGGCAAGCGGGCCGTCCATTCCGCCAAGAATGCCTACGCCCCTACCGGCATGTACGGCAAAGGCGATACCGGCCGGTCGATGGATATCCGCCCGTCTGACGAGGCGCAGGCCACGCAGACCCATCCGATCATCCGGACACATCCTGAAACCGGGCGGCAGAGCCTGTTCGGCTGCGCGGGTTACATCGTCGGCATTGAAGGCATGGACCAGCAGGAAGGCTGGGACCTGATCACCGAGATCTATCGTTGGCAGACGCGGCCCGAGTTCCAGTACCGGCACAAGTGGTCGAAGGACATGCTGGTGATGTGGGACAACCGGTGCACCCTGCACATGGCGACCGGCGGATATGCCGGCCATGACCGTCTGCTGCACCGCACCACAATCGGCGCCGCCTGAGACGTTCCCGGACAGCGCGCTTCGCGCTATGCTTCTCCCCGAGGCCGCGACAGACGGCCCTTGGAGGAACATCGATGGCTGATACCTGGCATGGCGCAAGCGCCGGCATTCCGGACCCGTGGACCTTGCCGCTGGAGACGTTTGACGTCTCGAAGGCGGAATTGTTCGAGCAGGACCTCCACTGGGAATACTTCCGCAGGCTGAGGAAAGAGGCGCCGGTGCATTATTGCCCGGACAGCCTTGTGGGCCCCTACTGGTCGGTGACGAAGTACAACGACATTGTCGCGGTCGATACCAATCACAAGGTTTTCTCTTCGAGCCCGAGCATCGGCATAGGCGATCCGAGTGACGGCATTTATCCGCCGATGTTCATCGCCATGGACCCGCCCATCCATGACATCCAGCGCAAGGCCGCGCAGCCGGCGGTGGCGCCGATGCAGCTGGCGGAGCTTGAAGGGCTGATCCGCAAGCGGGTGATCAACATTCTGGAGAGCCTGCCGATTGGCCAGCGTTTCAACTGGGTCGACAAGGTGTCGATCGAGTTGACGACGCAGATGCTGGCGACGCTGTTCGATTTTCCTTTCGAGGACCGGCACAAGCTGCCCTTCTGGTCTGATGTGTCGACCACGACCGATGCCGCGGGAATTGTCGGCGCCGACATGGAATGGCGGATGAAGCACCTGACCGAATGCGTGCAGTATTTCTCGCGCCTCTGGATGGAGCGGGCGGCTGCGCCGCCGAAAATGGATTTCATCTCGCTGCTGGCGCACAACCCGGACACGAAGGACATGATCCACAATCCGATGGAGCTGATGGGCAACCTGATGCTGCTGATCGTGGGCGGCAATGACACGACGCGGAACTCGATTTCCGGCGGCGTCTATTTCCTCAACCAGTTCCCGGCCGAGTATGCCAAGCTGAAAGCGGACCCGTCACTGGTCACCAACATGGTTTCCGAAATCATCCGGTACCAGACGCCGCTACCGCACATGCGGCGCAAGGCGCTCGAGGATATCGAGTTTGGCGGAAAGCTGATCCGCAAGGGCGACAAGGTCGTGATGTGGTACGTTTCGGGCAACCGGGACGAAGAGGTGATCGACCGGGCGGATGAGTTCCTGATCGACCGGGCGAATGCACGCCGGCACATCTCTTTCGGCTTCGGCATCCACCGCTGCATGGGCAACCGCGTGGCCGAGATGCAGCTGCGGATTCTTTGGGAAGAGATCCTCAAACGCTTCGAGCATATCGAAGTGGTCGGTCCGCCAAAGCGGGTGCATTCGAACTTCGTGCGCGGGTATGAAGAGCTGCCGGTGGTGGTGCACGCGCGGTAGGCATGCGCGTGCGTCCGGACGCGCCTGTGGGGCGGCCGGTTCTGTAGATGACCTCTCCAACGACCCCTGCGAAAGCAGGGATCCAGGGTTTCGGCGAAGCAGCAAGGCGGCTTCACTGGGTCCCGGCTTTCGCCGGGATGAGCGGAAACTAGGAGGAGTCGAGTTGGGGAGAGGTGAGAGCCCCCTTCCTGCTTCGCCAGAGGCTTCGCAGGACGGGGCCGTCCGGGAATGTGATCAGGTCATCGAAGGGTGAGAGCCCTTTGAGGTTTGATGGAAGATCAGAGGCCCAGCTGTCGTCCGTCAGGGGGCGGAAGGTTCGCGTCACGGGTTTGTAGGTCAGCGGATCGGGAAGCTTGTCGCCTTCGAAGGCGATGTAGACCTGGCCCCACCAGGTGATGCCGAGCAGGAATTCGGTGCGGCCCGAGGCGTCATATTGCCGGAACACGGCGTTGAGTGTCCACCAGATGACCGGCCAGAAGAAGGGGTGCACCACTTCGAAGAAGCGGGCGAAACGCGGGTGCTGGCGGAGGGCGGTGAGCGAGACCATGCGCGAAGCATAACCCCGGTGCGGATGCGGTCGGATTCGAAAGCTGTGAAAAAGTTCAGTTGGGCGTCATCCCGGTTTCGCCGGAGGCAAAGACCGGGCCCCAGAAAGCCAAGCAGAACAAGGAAGTCTGGGTCCCGGACATTTGCTGCGCAAATTCCGGGATGACGACCAATGGGGGACTCGTTTGGGGCATAATTCGTTGCACAAGGGGCTGCTTGTGCAACCAATTCAGGGTCAGGTGCGGACGGTGCCCTTGATGGTGCGGCCGTTGCGTTCGATTTCGAGTTCCCAGCTGCTGCCGCCCTTGCCGAGGACATTCTCGAGGTCCTTGACGGTGCGGGTCGTCTTTCCATTCACGGTACGGATGATGTCGCCCGGCTGGAAATAATTCCGCGAAACCGTGCCGCGCGTCACCGAGTGAATGTAGATGCCCGTGCCCTTGGAGAAGGGATCGAGGCCGTTCTCTTCGGCGAGGCGGGGCGAGAGTTCGATCACGCGGGCGCCGTTGAAGATCGATGCGCCGCCGAGGACGACAACGTCTGCTTCGCTTGCTCCCGGCGGAGGCTCGACCTGCACGCCAATCGTCTGCACTTTGCCGGCCCGCAGCACGGTGAGCTTCGCTTCTTCGCCCGGATTGCGGACAGCGGCGAGGAATTTCAGGCCCTTCTCGTCAAACACTTCGCGGTCGTCGATGGCGGTGATCAGGTCACCGCGGCGCAGGCCGGCGGTCGCGGCAGGGCCTTCGGGGTAGACTTCCGTGACGATGACGCCGACCGGACGGTCGAGGCCTTGCGTCTTGGCGATGTCATAGCTGACGGCCTGTGCGGCGAGACCGAGCCAGGGGCGCACGAAGGAGCCGCCGTTCACGGCTGCGTCGACAACGCGTTTCACCATTTCCGAGGGAATGGCAAAGCCGATGCCGACCGAGCCGCCGGTGCGCGAATAGATGGCGGTGTTGACGCCGACGAGCTCGCCGCGCGTGTTGACGAGGGCGCCGCCCGAGTTGCCGGGGTTCACGGCCGCGTCGGTCTGCAGGAAGAAGGAGTAGTCGGTGATGCCGACATCCGTGCGCGCGGTTGCCGAGATGATGCCGTTGGTGACGGTCTGGCCGACGCCGAAGGGGTTGCCGATGGCGAGTACAAGGTCACCCACCTGCACGGCGCGGGTGTCGGCGAAATTGAGTGTCGGCAGTTTTTCGCCGTCGGTATTGATCTTCAGGACGGCAAGGTCCGTACGCTCGTCTGCGAGCAGCAGTTCGGCCGGATACTCGCGACGGTCGCTGAGCACGACGCGGAAGGCGTCAGCGCCCTGGATGACGTGGTTGTTGGTGACGACGACGCCGTCTGCGCCGACGATGACGCCGGAGCCGAGCGAGTTCTGGACGCGGCCCTGGGCAGGCACGCCGTAGAGCAGCTGCTCCATGGTGGAGGCGCGGCTCTTGACGGTCTTGGTCGTGTAGACGTTGACGACCGCCGGCGAGGCCTGGCGCACGAGCGGGGCGAAGGTGAGCGTGATTTCTTCCTGCGAGGCCGGGAGGCGCTCAGCCGGGGCGGCAACCGATTCGGCGGGCAGCACGGCGGCCGCCTCGGCCGGCACGGCTTCGCTGGGGCCCCGCTCCGCCTGCGAGAACATCGGCGCCAAGGCGACGGTCAGCAGCATCAGGACGGCAACGCTCAGGAAGGCGAGCAGTTTGGAGACGTGTTTGGTCATGGTGCGTGGATCGGTCATGAGTATGGCTCTATTGCGGCTCGAATTGCGGCGCAAATGGTACTGCATGACAAATCAGATAGTCGCCCGACAGGCGTTCGCTAGCCCCGCTGGCGACCTGCTTTCATCAGACCGCCGGCGGGGCTAGCTTTCTGAATTTATCGCAAATTCTTCCGCTCAACCGGTTCCAACTTGAGCGGAATTTGCTTCAGCCCTCCCGGGCCGCCAGCTTGGCGAGGTTTTCAGCGTGGCTTTCGCGGCTGATCTTGTAGAAGCTGACGCAGACCAGCATCAGGGTCCAGGCCGTGAGCAGCGAGATGGCATAGCCCCAGCCGAGATTGCGGATCGATTCCTCGGTGGCCCCTGCCCCGCCGCCGCCCTGGGCGAACCCGGCAACCGCAAGCACAGCCGAGGCCGTCATCACGCCGACACCCTGCGACAGCTTCCGGATGAAGCTGATGCCGGCGAAGAAGATGCCTTCGGAGCGCCGGCCGGTCTGCAGTTCACTGTCTTCGACGATATCGGCCACCATCGAGGCCATCAGCATCTGGGTGGCGATGATCAAGGCGAGATCGAAGATCGTGATCGTGATGATGATGTTGAAGAGTTCCGGCGAGCCGTTTGGCGGCAGAAGGCCCAGGAGGCGGAGGATGACCGGCATCGGCGCGATGGTAAAGGCCAGCGCGCCGATGGTGATGGCGCCGCGCTTCTTGCCGAAGGTCTTGCCGATCAGCGGCGCAATGATCAGGGCAAGGATGGCCGAGATGTAGACAGCGGCCGTGATCGTGGCGATCTGTTTGTTGTTGAAGCCCCAGAAGATCGTGTTGATGTACTGGTTGAGGGTGGCGGAAATGCCGGACGCGATGAGCCCGAAAAGCGTGGCGAGGAAGAGCGCGCGGAAGGACGGGTTCGAGATCGTCTCGAAGATTTCCTTGAAGATCGTGCCGAGCGTCAGCTTGCGTGCGGCGGGCGGCGCCTTCAGGTGGGGGATGTGGCTGTGCGTGCCAGCGGTGCAGGTCAGCGCCGCAAGGAAGATGCAGACGGCGGCGACGGTGCCGTAAGTGTTCCAGCCATCGATGTTGAAGACACCGACCGGGGTTTCTTCCGTGGGCACCAGCAGGAAGCGGAAGAGCAGGATCTGGATCGACAGTCCGCCAAACCAGCCGAGGAAAGTGCGGATCGACAGCAGCGATGTGCGTGCATCGTAATCCTGCGTCAGCTCGGCGGCGAGCGCGGTGCTTGGCACGTCGAAGAAGGTGAACGAGAGGCGCACGAGGATCGTGAAGGCGACGAGCCAGAGGAAGAGATCGTTGCCTGTCACACCGGCGGGCGGGTTCCAGGTGAAGAAGTAGGTGACCGTGACGGGGATGAGCGAGGCATACATGAAGGGATGCCGGCGCCCAAACTTCGTGCGCATGTTGTCGGACCAGTATCCGACGACCGGATCCGAGATCGCATCGATAACCAGCGCGATCAGCAGCGCCAGGGCGACAAGACCCGCATCGACACCGAGGATGTTCGAATAGAAGAACAGGAGCACATATTCGAACCCGTTATTCTTGATGCCCTCGGCGGCGCCGCCGACGCCGAAGGCAATACGTGTCCACAAGCTCGGCTTTCCAGCAGATGCTGTCGTCATCAGGGCGTCCTTCTACCGGCGTCTCTGTTCGGGCTTCAAAGTCCGAGCACAGCCTTCGCCATGATGTTGCGTTGGATTTCGTTCGAGCCGGCGTAGATCGAGGTTTTCCGGTAATTGAAATAGCTCGGCGCGGCGGTCAGCGCGTAGTCCGGTGTCGGGGACTGGATGTTGGCACCCGGTTCCACCAACGCGAACGTGTCCTGCATGAAGGGCGAGGCATATAGGCCGGCGGCTTCAAGCGTGAGTTCGGTAATCGCCTGCTGGGCTTCCGACCCGGCGCATTTTAGCATCGAGCTTTCCGGGCCGACATTCTGACCTGCCGAGAGGGACGAGAGCACGCGGCGCTCGGTGGCGTCGAGGGTTTCGATGCGCATTTCGAGCAGGGCGAGCTTGCGGGCGAAATCCGGGTTGCGAATGACCGGCTCGTTGCCGTCGACTTCCTTGGAAGCGATCTTCTTGGTCTTCTTCAGCATGTGTCGAAGGCCGGGGGCGTAGGCGTTGCCGCGCTCGAACTCGAGCAGGTACTTCGCGTAGGTCCAGCCTTCATTCTCCTTGCCGATAAGCGCGTCCTTGATCGGCACACGGACGTTTTCGAAGAAGACCTGGTTGATCTCGTGCTGGCCTTCAGCTGGGCCGTCGAGGGTGGGCAGCGGGCGGATCGTGATGCCGGGCAGCTTCATCGAGAAGACGATGAAGCTGATGCCCTCCTGCGGCTTGCCGGATTTGTCGGTGCGCACGAGGCAGAAGATCATGTCGGCCCACTGGGCGAGCGTCGTCCAGATCTTGGAGCCGTTGAGGACGTATTCGTCGCCGTCGCGCACGGCGCTCATTTGCAGCGAGGCAAGGTCCGAGCCGGAGCCCGGCTCGGAATAGCCCTGGCACCACCAGACATCGGAGGAGAGGATGCTCGGCAGGTGTTTCTTTTTCTGCTCGTCATTGCCGAAGGCCATGATCACCGGGGCGACCATCGAGACGCCGAACGGGGCAACGCTGGGCGTGCCGGCGCCGGAAAGTTCGGAATGCAGGATGTAGCGCTCGGTGGTGGAGAGGCCGGGGCCGCCATACTCCTTCGGCCAGTTCGGCGCGATCCAGCCCTTCGAGGCGAGCTTCTTCTGCCAGGCAACCTGGCTTGCCTTGTCGACATAGCCGTTCTTCGACAGCGCCATCTTGGCCCGCAGGCCGGCGTCGAAGTTCTCCGAGATCCAGTCGCGGACGTGTTGCTGGAATTTGAGATCGGACGGCGAGAGTGAAAGGTCCATGGCCGCCGCTCCGACTATTCGACGATGTCGTAGTACTGGACGTCCGGCGCGCCGCCGAGGACGGCGCCGAGTTTAGGACCGGCCGCCTTGAAATAGTCGGTCTGGCCATGCGCCTTGAGGGCGTCGGCAGAGGCGTACTGTTCCATGAAGATGTATTCGGTGGTCGACCCCTTGGTCTTGTAGAGCTGGTAGGTCAGGCATCCGGGCTCATTTGCCTTGACCTTGGCCATCAGGTCCTTGGCGACCTGTTCGAACTCGGCCTGTTTGCCATCTTGGATCTTCAGCTTCGCGACGACACCGATCATTGTTTACCTCCCGATTGTTTGCCGATTCACAATATGTGGTCCGCGAAGACGGGCAAGCCCGTCCCCGAGGGTAAACGCGTTCACAAATTTGGGCTCGTTCTTAAAACTTCAGCGAAGTCAGGCTAACGGGGGCCTAATCTCTGTATGGAATAAATGTTGCTGAATGTTCCGGTTGTGGCCGGAGCCAAGCCGTTGAACCTGACGATGACCAAGACGCAAAATCCCTTCGAATCCGGGCACTCGCCCGAGATTGCGCCGTCGGCCATCCTCGCGGTGATCCCGGCGCTGAACGAGGCGCGCCATATCGAAACATGTATCCGGTCGCTGATGACGGGTGCGCCGGAGTTGCGAAGTGTTGCATTAACTGTTGCAGATGGTGGCAGTTCTGATGCGACGGTTGCCATCGTCGAACGCCTGAAGGCAGAATTCCCGAACCTCCGGGTGCTCCACAATCCGAAGCGGTTGCAATCGGCGGCGCTCAACCTGGCGGCCGTTAACCATGCCGGGCCGGACCACCGGATCCTCGTGCGCTGCGACGCGCATTCGATCTACCCGCCGAATTTCATCCTCGATGTCGCCCGCTCGCTGGACGCCTCAGGCGCGGCGTCGCTGGTCATCCCGATGGATGCCACTGGTGAGACCTGTTTCGAGAAGGCCAATGCCTGGATCGTCGATACACCACTCGGCTCGGGGGGTGCGGCGCACCGGGGCGGAAAGACCTCTGGTTGGGTGGACCATGGCCATCATGCCGGGTTTGACCTCGGCTGGTATCGCCGTATCGGCGGCTATGACGAGACCTTCTCGCACAATGAAGACGCCGAATACGACACGCGCCTCGCGCAGGCGGGCGGGCGCATTTACCTTGATGCCGGCATCCGCATCAAATACATCCCCCGAGGTGACGTTGGCCGGCTGTGGAAACAGTATTTCGGCTATGGCAAGGGCCGGGCACGAAACGCGCGAAAACACGGGTCGCGGCTGAAGCTGAGGCAGATGGCGCCGGTGCTTGCCTTTCTCGGTTCGGCTTTCGGCCTTTTCGCGTCTCTGGTGTTCTGGCCCCTAATCCTTCTCCCGCTGGGATACATGGGCATCCTCGCTACCGCCTCGGTGCTGGTGTCACTGAAGCACAAGTCTGCCTGCGGCCTGCTGGCTGGCCTTGCGGCAGGAACGATGCATATGGCCTGGGCGGCCGGCTTCCTCAGCGAAGCATTCGGGCGCAAGGCGGGCTAAAGATGCGGCTTCTTCTTTGTATTCGGACCGGGAATGCTTAATATGCATACGGTACGGGACGCATAAAATGTCCAACTCTAAGCAAAGACCGTCTGCAACACTGCGCGACCGGCTGGCCCTGTTCGGCCGCCATGCGAGCGCGTTGCGTGCGCGCATCGGGCGGAGCATCGGACTTGGGGAGCCTCTGACGGCGGACAACGACCATGGCGTGGTTGCTGAAGCTGCGGCGCCTGCCTCTGCCCGCGCGTTTGAAGCGCCTGCCGGTGTCTGCATCTATGCGGTCGGCGACATCCACGGCCGTTGCGACCTGCTGGAGCGGCTTGTCGAGCAGATCCGTGCGGATGCGGCTGGGCTTCCGGAAGGCGTCAAACCGCAGATCGTGTTCCTCGGTGACTATATCGACCGCGGCCTGCAATCACGCGATGTGATCAACTTCTTCACCAGCGGCGCAGTCGACGCGTTCGATCCGGTGTACCTGATGGGTAACCATGAAGAAGCGCTGCTGCGGTTCCATCAGGAAGCGAGCTTCGGCAGCCAGTGGGCCCGTTATGGGGGCGCGGAGACGCTATATTCCTATGGTCTTGCCCCGCCTAACCAGCGCGCCAGCCTTCACTCGCATGAAGCGATGGCGGCCGCGCGGGACGCGTGGACCCGCGTCTGGAACGAGTTCCGGGTGCGCCTGCCAGAAGATCACCTCGCCTTCTTCCAGTCACTGAAGCCCTATCACGTCGCGGGTGACTACCTGTTCGTGCATGCTGGTGTGCGCCCGGGTGTGAACCTTGAGGAACAGACGACGCGCGACATGCTTTGGATCCGCGAGGAGTTCCTCGATGACCCGGCAGAGCTTCCGCACAAGGTCGTGCATGGGCACACGCCGATGGACACCGTTCATCATGATTACCGGCGCATCGGCCTTGATACCGGCGCCTTCCTGACCGGACGGCTGACCGCCGCGAAACTCATCGGCACGGATGTTGCTTTCCTGAGCACCTGAGGCATTTATTCAGTGCCGCCCCCGGCGACGCCGTTACAAGTCACCCAGGAGTTCAACACCGTCATGACCGTGCTTCGTCCCGTATTTATTCTCATCCTCAGTGCGCTCGCGCTGATGCTGTCCGCTTGCGGATCCACGGGCCAGACCGCTGGCGCGCGCACTGCCGAGCCCACTGCCCAGGCCCAGACCGCAACCGCCTACACGCTCGGCTCGAGCGACCGCCTGCGGATCACCGTTTTCGGCCATCCGGACCTTTCCGGCGAATTCGAAGTTGACGGCACGGGATCGATCTCGATGCCGCTGATCGGCCAGGTCAAAGCCGAAGGCCTTGCGACATCCGAACTCGAGAAGAGCATCGCGACGACGCTGGCCGCCGGCTACATCCTCGATCCGCGCGTCAGCGCCGAAGTGATCAACTACCGCCCGTTCTACATCCTCGGTGAAGTCGGCAAGCCCGGCGAGTATCCGTTCACGAACGGTCTGACGGTTCAGAATGCTGTCGCGGCGGCGGGCGGATTCTCGTACCGCGCGAACAAGAAGGTCGTGTATATCAAGAGCATGGATTCCGACCGGGAGATTGCCTACGACCTGACCCCCGCCACCGTGGTCAAACCCGGCGACACGCTGCGGATCGGCGAACGGATCTTCTGATCCGCATCCCAGGTGCCAATAGTTGAAGGCGCTGCAGCAGGCTGCGGCGCCTTTTTTTTGCAGCATCGGGGTCGCCGATTCTCGCGCCCGATGCCTGTGAACAGGGCTGCGGCATGCTGTCCCTGCCGGGCCGCAAACCGGCCTCTGCCCACGCAAGCGGCACGCAGGGACTGCAGTGCCACAATATTTAACGAGTACTTCGCGCGAGGGGAGAAAGTATTAGTTTCCTCTTAATTCGCCGGCGTTCAGGTGGTATACAGTTTGCAAATGCCAAGTGCAGGACAAGGGAGAGGTTGTGCGGATCGCCGTGGGGGCACCGTTCAACCGGATCCTGAGCTTGGCAGCGTAGACTTGGCAGGGGAAATCAATGGAATTCCGGTTCGGCGATCAGACAGAAAGTCTGACAGACCACGCTTTCGCGGATGACGCCTATGAAGGCTTGCCGAATGGCGGCGATTATAGCTTCAAGCGCATCTTCGACGTCGTGTCCGCCTCCCTGCTGCTGCTGTTGGTTGCACCGCTGCTGATCGCCATCGGCATCGCAATCCGGATGCAGGACGGCGAAAAGGCCCTCTATTCCCAGACACGGTACGGCCTGAATGGCCGCGCCTTCCAGTGCTTCAAGCTGCGCTCCATGGTGCCTAACGCGGCGGAGAAGCTGCAGGAAGTGCTCGACAATAACCCGGAAGCCAAGCGCGAATGGGAACTGACCCAGAAGCTGACGAATGACCCGCGCATCACGCCGCTGGGCAAATTCATCCGCGCGACCTCGATCGACGAGCTGCCGCAGCTCCTGAACATCATCCGCGGCGACATGTCGGTGGTTGGTCCCCGCCCGATCCAGTTCTCGGAATTCTCAAAATATGGCGATGACCTTGCCCACTATTGCAGCGTCCGCCCGGGCCTGACCGGCCTCTGGCAAGTCAGCGGCCGCAGCAATGTCGGCTATGTCGAACGCGTTGCCCTCGACAAGCGCTATGTCCAGACCCGCACCTTCTGGGGCGATCTCGTGATCATCTTCAAGACGGTGCCGGCGGTCCTCAAGTCGGACGGCGCGAAATAAGGTGGCGCGGGCAGCAAGCTGCCCGGGCGCGCCTTTTGCGGGGATCGGGGAAGACCCCGCTGACAGTCCTCTGGAGCGGGGAGTTTTCGGGATGATCCGTTCCGGGACAATCAGGACATTTGAAGTCTGGAAGGTCGGCCTGTTCCTGCTGATTGCGGCGGGCTGCGTATACACCATCGGCTGGATGGTTACTCCGCGTTCGCCGCCGCCGGGTGCGCCAGGGGCGCTAAGCGCACCGGCAGGCTCTGCAAGCCGGCCGAAACGTGAACTCGCGCCGTCCTTCGTTCATCATTTCGGCGGCAAGCATGATGACGAGCACTGGTACAAGTCGGATTTCTACTATCCGAACTCCAGCCACCCCGCCTGGGTGGCCGATCAGATCCATTTCAAGAAGGACCGGATCGAACTGGAAGTACGGCGCAAGAAGATCGCCTACAAGAACATCGCCGGGGCCGAGTATCATCGCCGCGGCCTTCACCATTACGGGCGATACGAAGTCGTGATGCGGGCGGCGCCCGGTTCAGGCACGGTGTCTGCAATGTTCACCCACACGCATCGCCAGTTCGGGGACCCGCATGACGAAATCGACATCGAGTTCCTCGGCAAGGACCTCACCTACATGTATGCGAACTACTTCACGGATGGGCGCAACATGGGCGGGCACTATGTTCCGCTCGGCTTCGACGCGAGCAAGGAAATCCACCTTTACGCCTTCGAATGGGACCCGGACGAGATCCGCTGGTATGTCGACGACCGGCTTGTCTACACGGCCACGCCCGAGACCCATCCCATTCCGCAATCGCCCGGCCGGCTCATGCTCAGCGTCTGGAGCGGCGATCCTCCGCTCAATGACTGGCATGGCAAGCCGACCTTCAAGAACGGCGCGCGGGCCAAGTATTACTGCCTCAGCTACAAGGCCATGGGCGACCGGTCCGGCCAGTGTTCCGATACATTCACAACAGGACGCCGGCGGAAATGACGGTCAGCAGCCCGATCTGTCTTGTGTTCCTGCCCGATTGCCCATCAAACCAGCGACATGACTGAACCTGCATCTCCCCCTTCCCCGGATGTGCACGATCCGGATACGCGGCGCGAGCACAAGCTGGCGCGCGTGTTCGGCTCGCAGATGATGTGGAGCACCGCGAACAATTTCGCCACGAACCTCGTGACGATGTTCGTGTTCATTTTCCTGACCTACCAGCTCGAACCGGCAGTGTTCGGTATCTTTGCGCTGGGCGTGATCATCGTCGACTACTTCAATTTCCAGGCGCGTTCCGCCTGCATCGATGCGTGTGTGCAGCGGCGGTATTATTCGCCGCTCGAGATGGATTCGGCCTTCTGGGGGATGATGGCGGTCACGGTCGTTGTGATCGTGATCTGCGGTTTCGCGGGCCTCTGGCTGGCGCAGGCGAACGATTTGCCCAGCCTTGCCCTGGTGATGCCCGTGCTCGCGCTCACCCTGCTGCCTGTGCCGCTGCAAGTTCCGACAAGCGCGATCATGGGGCGCGACTATGATTTCAAGGGCAATGCGATCCGCACCATCATCAGCGTGGCGGCAGGCGGCATTGCCGCAATCGCCGCCGTGTTCATGGGCGCGCCGGAATGGGCACTCGTTGCACAGCGCGGCGTGCAGGTGACAGCGACGTCGGCCTTCTCGGTGCTTCGCGTGCGCTGGTGGCCCGGGTTCAGCTTTTCGCTTCCGCTGGCCGCCGGCTTCCTCAAGGATGCGGGCCGGATCTTTGCGGCGCAGGCGATTGCCTCGTCACAGATGCGGGTGCTCGACCTTGTGGTCGCCTTCGGATTTGGCGCGGCCGCCGTGGGCCTGATGCGGATCGCCAGCCGGTTCGTGGAAATGCTGCTGGGAACATTCGTTGCGCCGATCAGCTCGCTCTGGGTGCTGCTGCTCTCAGAGAAGGGCACAGACCGGATCGACCGTGACCTGATCTACCGGCGCCTTTCGCAGATGTCGGCGATCATTGCGTTGCCGATGTTTGCGGGTCTCGCGCTGTGCAGCGAAGAGGTGGTCGCGGTGACGCTGGCTTCAGACTATGCACCGGCGGCGAGCCTGCTTGCAATCTTCTGCCTTGTCGGCCTGTTCTCGCCGGTCACTTATTTCCGCAATGCCGCGATGATCGCGGTAAAGCGGCTCAACCTGCTGATCACTTACTCCGTACTCGACGTTGTTGTCGTGATCATCGCGGCACTTCTGCTGATGCGTTACTCGGTCGAAGCCGTAGTCGCATCCTTGCTGATCCTGGAAATCGTCCGGGTTGCGCTGACCGTGCCGCTGCTGCTGAAAGAGATGAAAACCAAGGCAAGCGCCTTGTTCCTTGCCATGCTGCCGGCCTATACCGCGACCGCCGTCATGGCCGCCGCCGTGATTGCAATCGATGTCCAGGCGGCATCCTTCGGGCCGTGGGTGCAGCTCGGACTCAAGATTTCGGCTGGCGGGTTCGCGTATGTCGGCTACCTGCTGATCTTCCATCGCAACTGGTCGATGACCGCGATCAACATGCTGCGTCCTCAGAAGCGCGAAACAGCGCTTGCGCCAGCGGCGGCCAGCGCGGCGGGCTGATCAGCGGCGCCCGCCGGCATAGCCGCGCGGCTCGGCGCCGGCTTCGGACTTCATGCTGAGCGCAATGCGCTTGCGGGCGATATCGACTTCCTTGACGCGAACGCGCACGACCTGCCCGGCACGCACGACCGCGTTCGGATCCTTGACGAAAGTGTCAGACAGTTCCGAGATGTGCACGAGGCCGTCCTGGTGGACACCGATATCAACGAAGGCGCCGAAGGCCGTGACGTTGGTGACGACGCCTTCGAGCATCATGCCGGGCTTGAGGTCTGAGATTTTCTCGACGCCGTCCTTGAAAGTGGCGGTCTTGAATTCCGGACGCGGATCACGGCCTGGTTTTTCAAGCTCTTTCAGGATGTCGGCAACGGTCGGCTCACCGAAGGTCGCATCAGCGAAGTCGCGAGGCTTCAGTTTCGAGAGGAAGGCCTTGTCACCCACCAGACTCTTCAGTTCACGGCCGGTTTTTTCCGAGATGCGTTCAACGACCTGATAGGCCTCCGGATGCACGGCAGAGCCATCGAGCGGGTTCTTGGCATCGCGGATGCGCAGGAAGCCGGCTGATTGTTCGTAGGCCTTGGGGCCCATGCGCGGCACTTTCTTCAGGGCAGCGCGGGACTTGAAGGCTCCATTCTCGTTCCGGAAAGCGACGATGTTGGAGGCGAGCGTTTCGTTGAGACCCGAGACGCGGGCGAGCAGCGGCGCGGAGGCGGTGTTCACGTCAACACCGACCGCGTTCACGCAGTCTTCCACCACGGCATCAAGCGAATTGGACAACGCGGCCTGATCGACATCGTGCTGGTACTGACCAACGCCGATGGCCTTGGGCTCGATCTTCACGAGTTCGGCAAGCGGATCCTGCAGGCGGCGGGCAATGGAGACGGCGCCGCGGATCGACACGTCGAGATCCGGGAACTCCTTCGCGGCGAGTTCGGACGCCGAGTAAACCGACGCGCCGGCCTCTGACACCATCACACGCGTGAGGCCGAGATCAGGCATCTTGGCGGAGAGCTCGGCGACGAGCTTGTCCGTCTCGCGGCTGGCCGCGCCGTTGCCGACGCTGACGAGCTCGACCTTGTGCTTCTTCGCGAGCTTGGCGAGCGTCATCAGGGCACCGGCCCAGTCGCGCTTTGGTTCGTGCGGATAGACCGTGGCGGTTTCGAGCACCTTGCCTGTGGCATCCACCACAGCGACCTTGCAGCCGGTGCGGATGCCGGGATCGATGCCCATGACGGTCTTCGGACCTGCAGGCGCGGCCAGAAGCAGCGCCTTCACGTTGGTCGAGAAGACCTTGATGGCTTCGCTGTCGGCACGCTCTTTCACGCGGGCGAAGAGGTCGTTGGTGCAGGCCGGCGCGAGGCGCGTCTTCCAGGCGATCTCGGCGGTCTCTGCAAGCCAGGCATCAGCCGGGCGGCCCTTCTGCGCAATGCCCCCCTTCGCCATGACAGTCGCCACCGCCGGATGGACGCGTTTGTCCGTCTGCGGAATATCGAGGTTTAGCTTCAGCACACCTTCCTTTTCGCCGCGCAGAAGGGCAAGCAGGCGGTGCGAGGGCAGCGCTTCGATTGGCTGGTCGAAGTCGAAATAGTCGGAGAACTTGGCGCCCTCTTCTTCCTTGCCCTTGGCAACCGACGAGCGGACCTTGCCTTCGGCCCACATCTTCTCGCGCACGGCGCCGACAATTGCGGGCGTTTCGGCCAGCGTTTCGACGATGATATAGCGGGCGCCTTCGAGCGCTTCGGCAGGCGACGTGACGCCTTTGTCCTTGGAGATAAACTTTGCGGCGATCTCCGCCGGATTGAGCGAGGGATTGGCGAGCAGCTGCTCGGCGAGCGGCGCGAGGCCGGCTTCGCGCGCGATGGTCGCCTTGGTGCGCCGCTTCGGCTTGAAAGGGGCGTAGAGGTCTTCAAGCGCGACCTTGGTTTCCGCCGCCATGATCTGCTTTTCGAGCGCGGGAGTGAGCTTTCCCTGTTCGCGGATCGACTTCAGGACCGTGTCACGGCGCGCGTGCAGGTCGGTGAGATAGGTGAGCCGAGCCGCGAGGTGGCGAAGCTGGGTGTCGTCGAGGCCGCCGGTGCGTTCTTTGCGGTAGCGCGCGATGAAGGGAACCGTGGCGCCCTCCCCGATCAGCTCGACAGCGGCAGAGACTTGTTTTTCCTCGACATTCAGTTCGCGGGCGATGATGCGGGCGATTGCAACGGAAGCGGCTGACATGCGCGGAAAGTCCTCTGAGATGACGGCAATCGGGGATGAGCCCGAACCTTCATCATGTGAAGCGGCATGGTTCACAAAAGGTTTCCGGAAGTGCCCCTGGAGCACGCGATCTGATGGAATCAGATCACCTGCTTCAGGTTTTTTAACTGTCGAAAATTCTTCCGCTCAACTGGCACCTACTTGAGCGGAATTTGCTCTAGTTGCCGGGCGCACCCGGCAGCGTGGGCATGAGGATGGTGGCCGCGATTGCTTCGGACGCGGCTGCCTCGGCCTGCCGGCGCTCGGCCTCGATGCGCGCGAGGCGGGCGGCTTCTGATTCCTGGCCGAGCAGTTCGGGGGACGTGGTCACCACAGCTTCGGCCAGCGACCGGCGGTCGTCGCCATCAGGCTCGTCACCCGGGCGGCCGAACCAGGCAACCATTTCGCAATCGCCCGCGGGCAGCCGGCCCTGCGATTCGAGGCTGGTGACGATGGCCTGTTGTTCCGGCGTGAGCACGCAAGGGCCAGCGGCCGCAGCGGCCTGCACATCCGACAGCTTATCGCCGGAGGCCTCGGGGACAGACTTGGCCTCGAGCGAGGGATCGATCTGGTCGACGGCGCTGGTGCGTCCGGCGGCGACCGTCGAGATCTGGTCGAACCCGGCACTGCTGCGCTCGGCGATGGTTGCGCCCCGGGTTACCTGTTTGATGGCAGCGGACCGGTCTGCTTCGGCAGCGGCTATCGGCGCCAGAAGGACGGCGGCGAACGCACCGGCAATGGCATGCGATGCGAGCCGGGCGCGCATGTCAAGGGCCGGTTTGTGTAACGGAGATCTGAGCGCCGCCATACTGGGCGACCGAAAGACTGAGACCATCGCCATACTGACGATGGACGAACACGTTGCCAGAACCTGTCTGTTCGATTGCGGAAAGGTTTGCGGTGCCATCCTGGACGATATCCACGAAATTACTGCACGCACATTGAGTCACATCGGCGGCATTGTCCATTCCGATCTGAGCAATGGTCGTGAATGCACCGTAGGCGGAGCTTGTCTGGTTCACTTCAGCAGTATTGCCGGAGCCAACCTGGCGAATGTCGGCGATGTTGCTGGTGGCATTGCTTTCGCTGCCGGAGCCTGACTCAGAAAAGAGGCCGACGCCTTCGAGCTTGGGCTCGAGGTCCAGTGACCCAGTCAGGTCGCCTTCCGGCATTACCTGGGCGTTGGCCGCCTGGGCAAAAATGAGGGCGGCCATTACGGCCGCCCCCGATAGATTGAAGCAACGAGGCTTCACAGCGCCACCTATTGTGTGACGGTAGCGATGTGGCCGGTGCCGAACTGCGAGACAACGGAGTCCGCGTAGGCACTCGCCTGAGTGACCCGGGCTTCGTTGGTGCTGCCGTCCTGCAGGACCGTCGACAGGATCGAGTTCGCGCCGAGGCCGCTGCCCGACTGGTTCACTTCGGCGAAGTTGCCGTTGAGACCGCCGGTGCCGCCGAGCTGCTCGATTTCGGAGAAGGCATTGCTTCCCGACTGTTCGACGAAGGCAATACTGCCATTGTCCGTGGCGCCCTGATTGACGGTTGCAACGTTCGAGAAGCTGCCCGCCGTGGATGCCACGACGATCAGGCCGTTCTGCGAAACCTGCGTGACGTCGGCGCGGTTGAGAGCGCCTTCCATGCGGATATCGATGACGCCGTTGAGGCCGTCTTCGTCAACGTTCGCAACGTGCGAGGTGCCGATCTGCGAGACGTAGATATCGGCATTCACGCCCGACTGCATTACGTCAACCGTGCTGGTGAAGGTCTGCGGCGACAGGATCGTCCCGTTGCCATAGAAGCCCTGGTAGACGTTGACCTGACCGCTCGCGCCGGCAGTTTGCTCGACGATCGCGGTATTGATCCGGCCGTTCTGCTCGATCCGGGCGTCCGGCGCCACCGAAGTGTTACGCTGGAAGATCCGGCCGACGTTATTGTCGCCGCGTTGCTGGATCGTTGCGTCCCCGTCCGTGCCCTGCTGCGTGATGGCCGCAAGGTTGCGGTTCACACGGGCATAGTCGTGGATCTGGTCGATAGCAGCATCGTTCCGGGCACGGGTCTGGGTGACCGTGGCGATGTTCGCGTAGCGCGAATTCGTCATCGGGCTCGTCGCCGTGGACTGGTTGATGGTTGCCACGTTGCGGTTGGTCGACTGCGTGATTTCAGCCTGGTTCTGGCCGTTCAGCTGTCCACCGACCGCCTGGTCGATGGTTGCCTCGTGAAGGTTACCCGTCTGGGTAATCTTCGCCGAGTTATCCTGAGTAGGCGACGGGAACGTCTGAGCATGCGCCGAAGCGAAACCAAGAACCGATAGTGACGCGGCGAGAACAACATACTTTTTCATGGTAGTCTCCCTGTTGGGGCGTCAGCCCCTCACTATTGGTTGATGGATGCGAAGTTGTTCGAGCCGTTTTGCGAGACGATCGAGACCGCGAAGTCAGAGTTCTGGGTCACGAAGGCTTCGTTGCTCGAGCCGCCCGACTGGGTGACTTCGGCATAGGCGCCGAGCGCGCTCTGATAAACGTCGATCAGGCCGGTATTGCCCGTCTGGTTGATCAAGACGACGTTGTCGGTGCCGAGCTGCTCGACTTCGGCAAGGTTGTCCGCGCCGAGCTGGGTGATCGTTGCACCGTTGGTCGTGCCAGCCTGGGAAAGGCCCAGTTCGTTGCTGTTGCCGCCTTGGGTCAGCGTCGCTTCGTTACCAGTCAGGTCCTGAACAACGTTCATGACGTTGTTGGTGCCCGATTGATCGATTGAGGCGAGTTGCAGTTCGCCGATTTGCTGGACGTTCAGGCTGTTGTTGACGCCGGCCTGCGAGCCGGTGATCGTGTTGTCGAAACCGAACTGGTCAAGCGTTGCATCGGAGTCGTCAGCCGACTGAAGGAAGGCTGCATCGCCGATTGCGTTGCCCGAACCGTCCTGGCTGGAGTCGAAGGTCGAGTTCGAGCCGGTCTGGTCGATGTAGACCGAGTTGCCGATGCCGGAACCGATCTGGATGACGGTGACGACAGAGTCGGTGCCCGACTGGGCAACGGTCGCGGTGTTGTTTTCGCCGCTCTGGTCGGTCGAGGCCACGCTGTTGACGCCGTCCTGGGTCACGATGACGGTTTGCGTCTCACCCGACTGGAGCACGGTGACCGTGCCATCGGTGCCGAGTTGCTGAACGTCCGAGCTGCTGTCATTGGCGCCGCCCGTGAAGCCCTGGTCGACCGTGACGATGCCGCCGTCGCCATACTGGTTGACGAGCGAGGTGTTGCCCGAGCCGGCTTGTTTCACGTCAGCGGTTTCTGCGCCGCCAGCGGTCTGGTCGATGCCCGAAACGTTGCCGCTGCCTTCCTGGTAGACCAGCGCGGTTGCGTCATCGCCCGTCTGGGTGATGTCGGATGCGTTTTCCGGAGAAGAAGCGCCGCCGGTGTTGACCTGCTCGACGTTCGCGGAGTTGAGGATGCCGTTCTGGGTGATCTCGCTCGTGTTGTGAGCGGAGCCCGGGCCAGCCGAGGCACCATCCGACTGCGTGACAGTGGCGGTGTTTTCCGTGCCATCCTGCAGGATGTCCGAGGTGCTGGCGTTGCTGCCGGTCTGGTCAACAACAGCCGTGTGGCTCGACGTATTCTGAGTGACGGTTGACGAGCTGGCGAAAGCCGGGCTCGCAAGAACGAGGGCAAGAGCTGCCCCGGTCATAAGCTTGATACGCATGCGAAATATCTCCTGTACTGCGTCCAGACCCGCCGACCAGACGAGCCCCCAAGTTGCCCCAGCCCCTGTTGTCCCCGGGGGCCAGTTTTTGAATGGCGCTTTCGCGCCGCTCTCTTATTGGCTCGCCACTTTGTAGCTGGCATCAGCCAGCATCGCGACGCGCTTCATCTCATACTCAGTCCATGAAAAGGGCTGAAAGTTCTTCTCTGCAACGGGATTCAACTCGCGGGATACAGAGGTATCTGCGGGTACGCCCTGCAGGTCCGTGTTGTTAACCGAAGCGACCTGAATCGCCTGTTTTTTGGGCTCCGCGACGGCTTCGCTGACCTTCACCGGCTCCTTGCGGCTGTTCTTGCGAAGGACCGGCGAGGAGCGCGTTTTCTTGGTGAGCGATGCAGTCTCGGCCACTTGCGGCTGGACGGGCTGTTCGGCGAACGAGACACCCTCATCCGGAAGCAGACCATCTCGCTCGGCGAGATATCGCTCCATCAAGGCTGCACCGGCGACCTGGTCCTGGAATTCCCACACGCCAAGCGCGGCGCCTTCCATGATCAGAAGTTCGACGGCTTTTTCGGTCGCCTGGCGCAACGCCAGAAGGTCCGGTTCGTTGGTGGTGATGCCGGTGTCGACTTCGAGGAGTTCCTTGAAGCTGACATAGCGGAACGCGTTCGCGGCGACACCGATCGAGGCGATCTTCTTAGAGGCAACAACCGAGGTGATCACTTCGCCAGACTTTACGCTGACAGCCCGGAGATAAACCGTGACCTTGTCTTCGCGGTAATCGGTCTTGGCGCCGATGCCGAGGAAACGGGCGCCCGCGCCGCCGGTCAGCGTGTTGGTGTCATAACCGATCACGCCGCCTTCAAGGATGATGCCGGCAAACAGCAGCGGCGGAAGCGCGGCTTCGTTCAGTTCTTCCTCGCCGAGATACTGCTTGCGCATCTCGCGGATGATCTGACGCTCTTTCAGAAGGTTATCGAGGTTCTCCCGTTCGATCACAGTGAACCAGCTGCGGTCGCCTGCATCCTGCAGCGCCTTGAGCAAGACCGAAGTCGAGCCCTGGGTCACCGCGCGAGACAGCGTTTGTACGCCCTCGGACGGTTTGAACTGGCCGGTCTGGTCTTCGAAAGCGTAGACGGCAACAGCTGCCTTTTCGGTCGGCGCGGGAAGCGAACGGAGGCGAGACTGGGTCTCGGTGCGCACTTCTGAAACGGCCGGCTGTTGGATGAAGCCCGGGTGATCGTCATGCGTTGTGGCGCAGGCGGCGAGCATCATCGGCAGAAGGGCAACGCCCATCGAAAGCTTGCGGAGGGACTTCAACATCTCAGAAGCCTCCCGGAACGAGGTCGCCCGAGCCATTCAGCAAGGCGTCGAGATCTGCGAGCGAACCCTCTTCTGAGGAGGACTCCGCGGAGGAAGATGAGTTCGTCAGATCGCCTCCGCCGATAAGGGAGAGTATCTCGGCGCCTGACTCTGAGGTATTGACGCCGAGAAGCGGGATCGAAATTTCGGTGACCGCGCCGGTGGCGTTGTCCGTGATCGTCAGTGATACCGAGTCAACGAGGCGGACAAAGGTAATCGTCTGATCGCCGAACGTGATCGTTCCTGACTCCTGCGGGTTCTCGCCGAAGATCGCATCGTTGACCTGAGCGGCGAGCGAGGAGAGCAAGCGGCTCTGCAGCTGGCGCAGGAACTGATCGACCTGGGAATTGCCCGTCGTCGCCTTGTCCGGGTCCGTATAGTCATTCTGGGCATTCGCGATGCCGAGAAGGTGCGCCGAATTGAAACTGTCGCCGCCGAAAGAGGGGTTGACCGGTGTATACACCAGTTCCTGGGCACTGGCCGACAGGCCGGCACAGCCGAGCGCAGCAGCAACAAGGGCTGAGCGCATGATCTTTTGTAGTCCCACCATAATGTGCGTCCTCGTCTTGGAGGACATCAGCATGCGCCAGATTGCAATGACTGATGCGTCCCCACACATCTCAATGCAAGTTAAACGCCAATCGCGAAATCCGGTCAACAGCGCAGCACTGTGGCACGCAAGATTTAACCTTAATGATGCAAAGTAATCGCACTGCCCGGTGCAAATAGTTGCACCTGTTACCGTTTGTCGGCGTCCATCCAGGTGCCTGATGCTGCAAGCGTGCCGGCCTTGGGATCGTAACGGACGATTTCGGCGCCGCGCGACCCCACACGGCGGTTCGGGCCGAAGGTCAGCGGCGGCGTCATCGCGCCTTCAAATTCGCGAACAGATTCAAGCTTTTCGATAACACCTTCCCGAGACGCATCCCTGCCCGTTTGCATCAAGGCTTCGATCAGGACAGCGGCGGCGGAATAGGCATCGGCTTCGGCGAGGATCGCGGATTTGTCATTTCCTGCGCGCGCGCGCGTCTTGGCGAATGCGGCCTGGGCGTTGGGCGCGATGCGTCCGAGAGGAGATGCAATCGCGATGCGTGTGTCGGACGGAAGGTTTGCGCGGCTGGCGGGCGGGATCGAGGAAAACACCGACTGTGTCATAAGCGCACGTTTCGCCGATTTGGCCGTATCCAGACATTTTGTTGAATTGATCAGTACCGTGTCACCCGCCTTTGCCGCGCAGGCATCCTTGAGTGACACGACACCCCACTCCTCGACCGCGAAGCGCTTCAGCGCTGCGATCTGATCTGCTTCGCCTGCGACGAGCGCAAAGGCGCCGCTGGCCGGCGCAGATGCTGGGAGCAGCGAGATGACAGGAACGCCGGACGCGAGACCTGCAGGAGGCGTTCCCTGGGGCACAACCATCGCGAACAGCGACTCGGACTCTGCCGCCGCGCTTTTCGCGGTGATGGCCCGGAAGCCAAGTGTGCGTCCGTGCACGCCGCCCAACTTGTTGATATCGGCGGCAAGCGTTGTCAGCAGTTTCAGCTGTGCTTTGCCGGCAGAGCTGGCCGCGTCGAGCACAACACCGACCGAAATGGAATTATCCGTGATGCCGGGATCGTTGACCTCCGAGACGACCGCGAGGAACGCCCAGAGATCCGACAATTGCTTGTCGGTGAGATTGAACCGCGGCATCGCTTCGGACAGCGCATTGCTGCCGGCATCCTTGCCGCCGCGCACCGCCGCGCGGAAGCTGGACAACGTGTACGGAGGGCGCTTGCGGCCCGAAGCTTCCTTCACAGCATAAGGACGGGTCAGAGCGTCGCGGCTGATCTTGCTCGGTTGTACGCCGCGCTCCGCTTTACCCGCGCCAGTGCGGCCATGACAGGAGGCACAAGGAAATGTCCGTGCCGGGAGCGTCGTGTCGAGATCACCGATCTGAACGGTCGCATCGTCGAGGGCTGATCCCTTTTCGCCGAAATAGATGGCCTTGCCGCGCGCTTCGGCGGCCGTCAGCTCGGCGTGCGCCGATGCGACGGAGAAAACAGCTATCAGCGCAAGAAGCGCGAGCGCCTTAATCGTATACGCCGTCGGCAATGTCTCTGACCTGCGTGGCGATGACCGTATCGCTGAGATGCGCGGGAATCTTGCGCCAGCGAGCGGTTTTCGTGTTGCCTACCAGGAGCGCGGTGAGGTGTTCCTCCTTGGCGAAGACCTGCCCCATCTTGCTGCCGACGGTCTCGATGTTCTTCTCCGACCCGGTCAGGAACAGCCAGCCGTCGCCGGCTTTGTATTGCTTGCGATAGTCGGCCATCACGGCCGCAGTATCGACTTTCGGATCGACCGTGATCGAGAGGAAGTAGATGTCCTTGCCCATCCGGTCTTTCAGCTTTTCCTGCACGCGCTGGAGCGTTGCATTGATCAGCGGGCAGGCATCTTCGCAACTGGTGAACATGAAGCTGATGACGACCGTGCGGTCAGCGAGAAGATCCGAATAGAACTTGAGCTTGGCGCCGGTATGGCTGGTCAGCACTGTGTCGGTAAAATACTCGCGGGCCTTGGCCTGCGTATCGGAGGCCTTCACATCGCGGGTGACGACCTTGTCGCCCCCGGTTCCATGACCGAGGCCATGCGCGAGCGCCGGCGCCGCAGCCACAGCGGAAAACAGGACCGAAGCAAACAGGGTGCGGATCGGGGTCATGGCAGGCTCGGTTCGATCTAGTGTTGGTGGTAACTGGTATCATCGCTGCGCGCCGCGACAAGTTCCCGGACGCGGCGCTCGACGAAAGCAGGATCAGGCATCCCATAGATGCGCGAGAACCGTCCGGTCGATGCATCGCCGATTAGGATCATCGCGGCGTGGTTTTCAGGATTGGTCGCATAGGCGTTCAGCCAGGTCAGCGCTTCATCCATCACCGGTTTGTCGCCGGTCAGGAACGTCCAGTCGGCATCGTGCTTTTCTGCAAAAGCCGCAAGCCGCTCGGGCGTATCGACGCGCGCATCGACGCTGAGGGAAACGAAGGCCAGCGTCTCGGGCGGAATGTCCGACAGCTGACCATGGGCCTGCGACAGCAGCGCGGTCGTGACAGGGCAGATCGTCTGGCAGCTGGTGAAGATGAAATCGACGACGACGATTTTCTGGCCGATCACGTCAGACTTGAGATGGCGCTCTGCGCCAGTCTGATCCTGCATTGGGGCGTCGCTGAGGACCACCAGCGCCTGTTGCTCTTCACCGGCAGGCTTGGCGGCAACCGCGGAAGCCGGGTGAACATGGCCCTCGGCGTGGGCGTGGTCATCGGCCGGGCCGCCATCGCCGCAGGCAGCGAGGGCGAGCAAGGCTGCCGGGACGAGTAGCGACAGACGGATCATGGCGCGCCGCCTCCGGCATCCGGTTCCTGCACGATCACGGTGATGAACGGCAGCTTGGAATAGTCGAGCCCGAGGCTGGGGACCGACGGATAGATGTAGTAGGCGCCGGTCTTGTCAGGCGTGAAAGCAAATTCGAACCGGCCCTCGCCCAGCGATTTGACAGGGTGTTCCGTGCGATCCTGTCCCGGCGCCCGGAAGGTCAGTACCGTGACGTCATTGCCTTTATAAGGTGCGCCATTTTTGGCCGTGTCGTTCAGGGCAAAGTTAACCTTTATCTCCTTGCCGACTGGCGAGACGATACCACCGCGGGTTTCATAGGCGATCCGCAGGGGGAGTTCGTCACGCACGAGGTTCGGATTGTTAACGGCCGCGAAGTCGAAGCACTCGATCATCTGCGGCGTATCGAGCGTTAGAATCAGCTGGAAATCGCCCTCCGCCGGGATCTTGACGGTCGACACATACTCTCCCGGCGCCACTTCCTTGATCGTGCGATCTGCAACGATTGCGGAAAGGGGCCGGTGACCATAGTTGCCGAAGCTGCCCATCGGCGCGTTCATGCCTTCCATGTAGTAGAAGACGTTGGCATCTCCGGGGCTGACCACAATCGTTGCCGCCTCTGTGACCGCCGTGGCGAAGAGATCTGACGGCAAGAGGCGCGGCGCATCATTCGGCGGGCGGTCGCCGGCCTGGAATTCGTTAACCACCGGCTGCTGGTCGCTGCCGAGATCCGCCAGGCGGATCATCGATACAGTGTTGGAAGACAGGCTACGCACGAAGCCGAAGGCACGCGAGAAGACGATCTGGAACGGCTCGTTCTTGATCTCGATACGGTGGATCTGGCGGTTGTTGGCGGTGTCGAACACGAAGACTGCGTTGGCGACCGGATTGACCACGAAACCGTAGCGGCCATCCGGTGTGATGCGCATCGGGCCGAGGCCCGGTTCAAGCGGGATCGTCGCGCGCACCTTGCCGGAAGCCGGGTCGAGCACGGTCACTTCGCCGGTCTCGCCATCAGCCACATAAGCGGCTTCCGAGAGCGGCGAGTAAGCCAGCGAGATCGGCACGCCTTTCAGCTTGAAGTCCTTGATTTTTTCCAGTTTTCTGACGTTGATCAGGCTGACGGTGCGGTCGTCCCGGTTGCTGACGAGCGCGAACTTGTTGTCGTCAGTGATCACCAGTTCGTGGTGGCCGCGGCCGGTTTCGATATGGGTTTTGACTTCCTGCTTCTCGGTGTCGATGACGGTCACGCCAGGCTTTGCGCCTGTCGTGCCCACCCAGGCGTAGCGGCCATCCTGTTGCACGGCGATGCGGGTCGGATTTGCGGCCACGGGAAGCGTCTTGATGAGGCGGAAACTGTCGAGATCAACGAAGCTGACAGCGTCATTGTTGGCGAGCGCCACATAGACCTGCTTCTCGTCGGCCGAACGGGCCCAGTCTTCCGGCGGGCCCGGCAGGATGACCTGCGTCAGCAGCTTTGTGATGCCGCGAACGCCGATGATCGGGTCGATGACCGCGATGGTCGGGTCGGCGTTAAGCACGACGATGTAGTAGCTGTTGAGGTCGATCATCGGCCGGACGCCGACATAGCCGCTGAGATAGGTTGCGGCCGCGGCGCGGCAGGATTCCTGGTCGGATTTGGTTCCGTCCCGAAGCGGATCGATCCAGCCCGCCGGCAAAAGCCCGGTGACCGGCTTTCCGGTATTGGTGTCGGTAAACTTCAGCGTCAGCCGGGCGAGCTCGTCCGCCTTCAGTGGCTTGTCGGGCTCGATTACCGACGTGATCGAGAAATCGACCTTCAGCCCTTCCCGGGTTACCGAACGGGCGGATACCGCATCACCGGCGGGCTTGAAGTAAAGCCAGCCCAGAAGCGCGGCAACGCCGAGGGTCAGAATGACCATCGGCGCCGTGCTACGAAATTTGTCCGATTTCCAGAAAGGCGTCATGTCGAGGCACCCGGCAGTTTCACAATCTGGTCCGGGTGAGCAATAAACATGCCCACCCGGTTTGGTTCAGATTACGGAGTAGTGCCGGGTTCTTCGATCCTGACAACACCCCAAAGGCCGTTCGTGTTCCCGAAAGAGGCCACATCCCGGTAGAGATAGTCGCCCGGCGCGGCCATGGTGCCACCACCCCGTGTCAGAATGTTCCAGCCATTACCGGTCACGACGTTGTCGACCGTCGTGCGGTAGCGCTGGAAGGGCGAGTTGCCCATGACATCCGAGGGTGCGTTAACCGACAGGAACGGTTCTTCGTACCAGTTGTGGCCGAGGATCGTCAGCGTGGTGTTCCGAGCATAGCCAACCGGCGTCATGACGCGGAAGCGCATTTCCTGGCCAGGCCGTGCCTTGAACACCGGGGTCTGCGGATCGTTGCCGCCAGTCAGGGCGTTCGAGTAGGCCATGAAAGCGTTCGCGATCGTTGCGAGACCAGGGCCGGAGGGCGCCGGCAGGACACCGGGCTCTTCGCCGAACGGATCGGGCTCGGGCGCATGCGGATCGGGCTCGCCCGGCTGCGAACCGTAGCCCCAGTCAGCGCCGGCCGGGAAGCCGAAGCGGAACCACATGGGCTCGGTGCCATAGTTGATGGCTGCGCCACCAGCATCGTGCGCGTCTTCCGGCACACCGGGGCCTTCGCCCGCGATGTTCTCCACCGGTGTTCCGTCACGATACCGCAGGTTCACCGCCTTCTGGATAACCATCGAGAAGTCGCGGAACTGCTGGCCGCCCGGGAGCGTCACCGTAGCCTGGGCCGTCGTGCCGGCGTCGAGCGTGAAGGTCGAGCCAGCCGGCAGGACTGTCATCACACCGAACAGACCCTTCTGGCCCTGCTTGATGTAATCCGCCGGGAAGATCGGCACGCCGCCATATTCCATCGGGCGCGCGACCAGCTCAAACGAGTTGCCATACAGCGCTCCAAAGGAACCAGACTTGCCTTTGCCCGAGCTGTAAGCACGCGGTGCAAGTTCAAGGTCACCGGCGTAGTAGCGGTACACCCGCGTGCTGCCTGGCGCGACAGTCTGCACCGGGTTGATACCGACGTTCACACCATCATCGCGCGAGATATCGTACTCGAGCTTCTGGGTGTGCAGGCCGACATGGCTGGAGGCGCGGATCAGGTTGTTGTTGAAGGTGGTGTAGCCGCGCGGGTCAGACCGGTCACGGATAACCGTGTAGTGCTGCATCACATAACTTGCGAGGTCAGGCACCAGGGTCGGCAGACGGTTGCGCACGGTCACTTCGATACAAGAGCCAGCCGGGGCACGGATGCTGATCGGCTCGAACTTGTAGTTGTTCGGCAGTTTCGCCGGGCATGCCGGATTGCCTACGCCGCCGAGTCTTGCCGCACAGGCTGCGTTGTCAGCCGCCGTCACCGCATCCTTGCGAAGATCCGCCGTCGGAACATAGACGAGGGCCGTCGGGTCATGCAGCGGGCCACGCTCGCCATTCGAGATGGCCGTGGTCCGGGCGTTGTAGCGCAGCGTACCGCCGTTCGGATCAAGCGCCGAGCCGACGTGCATGGTTGCAGAGGGGTCGGACGGGATGATCGAGGTCGTGAACGGGGTCTTGAGGACCTTGTTCACCGATACTGCTGAGACATCATAGCTGACCACCGGAGCCGTCTTCGGACACACGCCGTTGAACTGCGACCGGTTGCTGATTGTGATCGGCGCGGTGCGCGGGTTGTTCGGCAGAGAGGCGAGATCTGTGCGCATTTTGTCGTAGGAGCGCATCACCCCCCAGACACCCGTCCAGAAGCCTTCCTGAGACGCATCCCACGCGTAGAGGTAATCCGACACGTCAGCGGCTGTATCGACGTCGCCAAAGATGGACGTTGCGAAGTCAGCCTTTTCGGACAAACCGACCTGCATCGCGCTGCGCCAGCCGGAACTATCGCTGGAGCCGAAGCTGCTTCCGCCCGACAGCCATTTCACACCGTGAATGATGGCCGTGTGCTCATGCTCGAAACCGCCCGCCTGCATCTTCACACGGACGATGTCGCCGGCGTTTGCGCGGAGAATCGGCGTGAAGGGGTCACCGTTGCGGATGTCCTTCGTCAGCTCAGGATAGGGCGTTGCGCCGACTTTGGTGTTCAGCTGCGGGATCTTGCGATCCGTCCGCGTCTGGAGGGCATAGGCAAGGTCGCCGGCAAGGCCGTCAGCCTGCATGCCGCGTTTGCCATCCGGACCGATCTTGTTCGGATCGTAGACGCGGTAACCCACTGGTTCGTTGCGGTAGTTGATCACGAACGTACCGATATCGGCCGTCGAAATCGCTTCCGGGCAAGGCCGCGGCACGCCGCCGGGGCAGATCGCGTGAACGCGAACCGTATCCGGGAACGGTGCCGACTGGCGGTGGGACGGGTTCAGCGCGTAGCGGAACGAGTCCTGATCCGGCGGCGAAGGCTGGCCGAGCGAGTCGACACCGGTCCATGCACCCGCGTTGTAGGCGTGCGCAAAGTCCTGGGCCTCGAGATAGAACTCGCGGAACGAGTCATCCGAGCCGTCGCCGTCAAGGTCGCCGGACAGGATCATCGCCTGCCAGGAGGTCGGGCCGCCGTCGGCACGCGTGTAGAGCTGCTCACCGGTTTCGTTGTGTTTCCACACCGAGCCAGCCGGGTTCACGAGCAGCGTGGCATAGAGACCAACCTGCTGGTGCGTGGAGGGACCGAAGTGGTCGTGCGTAAAGGTCACGCCGATGCCGCGGTCGACACCAGCCGTGTTGTGCAGCGGGTCAACGAACCAGCGCTGGATCATCGTGCGCGCGCCAAGATACTTGCCATCGGGGCCAGCGCCGAAGAAGGGGTGAGCCGCGGGCTCCAGGAGCTCGTCGCCGGTGCCTTCTTCCAGAGTGTAGCGGTTGATGGCTTCGATCCGGTTACGGACGGTTTCAGCACCCAGCACGCCGTCCTCATAGTTCCAGCCGTTGGCCGCGCCATCGGCGGCAACGAGGTCCCATTTCGGAAGGTGGATGTGCTGGCCGATGATGTCGGTCGGAGTCGTGACCTGGTAGTCGTCCACATAGTAGAACTCGGGAACCAGGTTGGTCTGGTAGTAGACCGCGCAGTCAAACGAGTTCAGGCGGAACACGAACGGCTCCGGCGGACGCGTCTTCGCGAGGGTCGGGGCCACATCTTCCCAGAGCGTGATGATGCGCTGCTGCGGGAAGTGATCGCCGAGCTTGTTGAAGACAACGTCGAGCTGGATGTTCGCTGCCTTGTAGACGCGCGGGTTATCCGCGCCGAACGCTGCGGTGAACGTGTTCGCGACACCGTTCGCCGTGCCAGAGAAGAACTGGCCGACGGTACCGGTCGCGAACAGGTCACCTTCGTCATCCATGCAAGGCTCGAAGAAGGGCGCGCCCGGTGTCGGGAGGGCACCGTTCGTGCGGAACGAAGCCGCCGCGACGGAACCGTTCATGTCCTGCTTGAAGGTCGGGTGGAACCGCGTCGCGTGGAACGACATGGCCGCCCGTTCGACGTCGTTGCCGAACTCGCTGAGGAAGCTCGCCTTGGCTTTCTCAATGTGTTTCTCGAACGAGAAACGCGTCTGGTGCTGGTCGGAGATGCCGCCGACGGCATAACCTTCAAGGAAGTGACGCGGCAGACCGCCGTCCCAGCCGCCCGCAGACGGGTCGGTCGGGTTCGGTGCCATGTCCAGCGGCGGGCTCGGCGCGCGTTGGCCAACTGCGCCTTCCATGCCGCCGATCCAGAACGGGAAGCCCGGGTTCTTGAGGCCAGTCGGGTTAAGCTGGTTGTCCGGGTCAGCCGGGTTGAGCGATGCCATGACGACCCGCGTATCGACGAGTGACGGATCCGTATCCGTCCGGTCGATCACGGCCTGGCTCGATTCCGGCAGACCATCATTGTTCTTGTCGACCGAGGCGACCGTCACGCGGCCCGGCATGGGCGGCAGCGGTTTGCCCGGTAGCGGCACGAGGGCCGGGATCGGCGTGCCGGCGAGGATCTCGCCATCCGGCAGAGCGCGCGCGCCCGTAGCCGGTTTGCCGCGCTCAAGCGCGAAGGGATCGCGGTGGAACCCGTCCGACTTAACGGCCACGTCGAGGACGGTGCCGGCTTCGAACGTATCGTGGTTGCGCCACAGGGCCCACATGCCTTGTGCAAAGTGCGGATAGTAGTGGCAGTGGAAAATGGCATCACCGGCCGATTTGTTGCGGTTGCCCGAGCCACCAAAAGCGATCTCGTATGTATACGCGCCGCCGGGGCCGATGCCCTGTGCGTCAAGATAGTTCGAGTTGTCGTCGTTGGGGTTGGCGAGCCACTGGTGATTGTGGAGGTGGAACACGTGGTGTTCCTTCGGACCTGCATGCAGGTTCCGGAACTTCACATAGTCGCCGATGTAGGAGTGGGTAACGTTCGCCGGATCATCCGGATACTTGGCATAGGTTGCGCGGATCGACTCGTCGCGTTCGCAGAACGGATCGCCGGGCTGCGGGGAACAGAATTCGAGACCTGCGTTTGCCGGCACGTCAACCAGCATGGCAGGGTCGCCGACAGCAAAGGAGGTCAGGAAGAATTCTTCGTAAGAGCAGGACAGACAGTCATGCGCCGGACCGACGCCCAGGCGGTTCGCAATAACTTCGGAGCCAACGCCGCCGGAGCCCTGGTTGATCATGAAGCCGTCGCCGATGCCGTGCAGCGTGTGCGAGAAAACCGGATCTTCGAACCAGAACGGGAAGGCCTGCTTGGTGACCGTTTCGTCGTTGAACAGCGCGATGAACTCGCGGAACGGCTCAAGACGGTTCGGCAGCGCAGGGTTGCGCTTGCCCGAGGCTTCAAGCGGATAGGTCGAAGCGGGGAAAGAGCCATCCGGGTTCGGGCCCGAGATGACGGCAGTGATGTCCGTCGAAACGACTTTCACGCTCGAGCCCTGGATGTCGAGCATGTTGAGGATGGGGCGGCCTGCTTTGCCTTCCGAGGTCCACGGTTCGCGGTTCGGATAGCGGGCTTCGTAGTTGATGATCGGATGCCCGCCCGGCGTGCTGCCGATGGTGGCGAGGCGCATGTCTTCTTCCGTGACTTGGCTGCGGTAGAAGTTAGCATCCTTGGGTTCGACCTGAACGACACCGAATAGGCCGTTCGAGAGGTTACCTGCCGTGCCTTCGCCGCCGAACGTCACCGCGTGCGACAGCACGAGGTGGGAGCCCTCGGCGTCAGCATAGAAACGATAGGTCTTGGACTCGCCGGGCGCGGCCAGGGTGTTGGCCGATTTACCGACATAGGCGGAGGTGTCGCCGGAGGAGCTGAGCGCGCTCATGCCCAGCGGGGTGAAGCCAGCGCGGCGCTCGGTCACCTGATCATTGATCGTCAGAACCGACGGGACGGCGTTGAATGGGTTCGCCTGGTTGCTGAGGAGGTTGGTGAAGTTGACTTCGAGGCAGTCGCCGGTGCGGACGCGCACAACGATGGGGCGCGGGCGTTTGTCTGGGCGGAGAACCACGTTGCCGGGCGTCAGGACGCCGCCGTCCGCCTCGGGCTTCAGCGACGAGCGCTCAACCACGTCGGAGCGAAGGGCATAGATCATGCCGTTCACGTTCTGCGCGCCGAAACGGTTGAACATCAACGGCTGGTCGAAGGCGACCACGTCCGCTTTCACCGTCCTGTTGCAGACCGGAAGTTGCGCCTCAGCTTCAAAAGCCAACGAAAGTGCGCCAAACGCACATACAGCCAGCCCCGCGGCCAGCCTGGAAAGTCCACCCAACACGTCCCCCTCCCAAAGAGATAACGCTATGAAAACATAAACCGTGTACGGATTGTCCCGATCCGAACACACATTGCGTATAAGTCACATTTTCCGGCGCGTCCAGCAAAATTGGGCCGAATTCCGGCATAAACTGGAGCGGTTCAAGTATTGCGAGAGTTTGAGGCAGCACTGCTCTCGGAAAGAGCAGTACTTCTTCCGCGGCGTTAGGTAATTCTCCTGAGGGTCAGCGCGCGTAGCGCAACCGCGCGGCGATCTCTCTCGGCTTTCCACCCGCTGTGAGGCGAATCCGGACAGCGCGCGGCAACTCACCCGCCGGCACGACCAGGTCCGATCCCGCCATCAACGCGGGGTTGGCAGGATCGACACGATAGTCAAACGTCAGCTCGTCGATGCATTCGAACAGCACCCGTTCGTCGCTGGCATCGGGCGCGAAACGGCCCGCAATCGACACATCTTCCCAGAGCAGAACAAAATCGGACTTGCCCGGGCACACGGGATTGGAACGCGCGAACAGGCTTATCCGCGAATAGCCGGATGGCTTGCGGCCCACCTGCCCGTCGACGAGGAAGCGGATGCCTTCCTGATTCGCGTCGAAGACGAGGCGGCTGTCCACGTCAAACTCCCTGGGCGATAGCGACCGGGACAGCCAGCGCTCGACCAGCCATTCAGTCTGCTGCCACTCGGACTCGGCATCGTTCGCTTCGGCGGCCTGCCAGAGGCGCAGGCCGGTGCGGACCGACTGCGTGACGGCGACAGAAATCAGCGCCAGCAGGGTGAGGCCCACCAGCATTTCGAGCAGGCTGAACCCCGCCTCAGAAGGTTTCGAAGGCGTCATGGCAGCGCCTCCATCTGCAGCTCCGATGGCAGGCGCAGCGTCTGGAGGCGCGCCTCGCGGCCCGCCGGATCGATAACGACAATGTCTATGCGAACCAGCAAGGGCGAGACAGGCGTCATCACGACTTCCCAACTCATCCCGTCGGGATCGGTGCCCCGGCTGGACGGCTCGAACCGGCGCAGGAGATCGACTTCCAGCAGCAAGGCTTCGGCCCGCGAGGTGCGCGCGATCAGCGAGTCATGCGCTGCCTTGGCGCGTGTCGAGGTCGAGAACAGGTCCAGCAAGGCCATGCAGGACAGGCTGAAGATGACCAGCGCTACCAGCGTTTCCATGAGCGTGAAGCCGCGCTGGTTCATTCGCCCTCCTCCCGCTCGATGCGTGAGGTGAGCCAGTCGACGCGCACGGTTTCCGAGCGGTCTCCGGAGGAGAAGGTCAGCGCGCCGCCACTCGATGAGCCATCGGGGAAGAACAGGATGGCGGACGGGCCAGCTGAGGCGGCCGAGGTCATGTCGGCGACGATGCCTTCCGGTACCGTCACGGCGGAGCTGTTGCCATGCCGGATTTCGCGCGCCTCTGCATCGAAGGCCACGCGCGCGGGGCGTCCGGTCGTCTGGGCCGCAAGGCGGGCTTCCTGCAGCAGACTGGCAGTTTCGCCGGACAGCCGCTGGATCTCGAAGGACGGGCTGCGGCGAGACGCCGAAATCGAAACCACGCTCATCGCCAGCGCCAGGATGGTGAGGGCCACCATCAGCTCCAGCAGTGAGAAGCCGGACTGCCGGGAAGAGCGGACCCGTTGCATGATCAGAGCGCCAGGTCGTTGACGCTCATGATCGCGCTGAGCAGCGTCAGGACAATACCGCCGATCAGGACACCGAGCGCTAGCGTCATTACAGGGCCAGCCAGAGTGGTGATCGTGGATATGCGCCGGCCGCTACGGCTCTCAAGGATGGCCGCAGCCTGAGCCAGCTGCCCCGCCATGTCGCCGGAGCGCTCGCCGACCGCTGCGAGCTGCGCCGCCGTCATCGGAAGGAAGCCGTCATCGGCAATCGCATCCGACAGACGCACACCGGCCCGGACTTCGTCGGCGATCCGGTCCAGCGCCCGCCGCACAAGCGGGCTGCGGGCGCTTTGACCGGCAATTTCCATTGCAGGAACAAGGCTTACGCCGTTTTCGAGAAGCGCCGACAAGCTCGTCAGGCACCGGGCGGACTCCATGTCCCGCACCAGCGGACCCACGACAGGCAGCTGCATGGTGAGACCACTCACCGCGCGCTTTCCGCCGGGCGTGCGCGACCAGCTCATGGCAAACAGCCAGAGCGCCAGAGGAGCAATGGTCAGGATCGGCCAGGTACCGCGCAGAGCACGCGAAGCCTCCATCAGCCAGGCCGCCGCGATCGGCGTATCGTTACCGGATGATTCAAGCACCGGCTCCAGCGCCGGTGCGACTACGAGAAGGATGACGCAGATCGAAACGATGGCGGTGAGCAGCAGGATGACCGGATAGATCAGGGCGCCGCGGATGGCCTCGGTGAGGCGCAATTCGTTGTCGATGGAAGCCGCGAGGCGGTTGAGCACCGGGACGGTCGAGCCGCCTTCCTCCCCTGCCCGGATCAGGCCTATCACGTAATCCTGAGGCGGCGAGCGCATCTCGGACATGGCGTCGGCAAGCGAGCGGCCCGACAGAACACTGTTCCGAAGTTCAGACGCGAGACGCGCGACGCGTTTGTCTTCCGGGTCGCTGGCGAGCAGCTTCAGGGCTTCATCCAGCGGCAGTCCGCCGGCCAGCATCGAGGCGAGGTTGCGGCAGAAGCCGGCGAGCACGCGCGGCGACTGGCGGGAATTGCCCTTGCTCTGCTGCGCGCTGCCGCCGGCTCCGGCCTGGGTGATCTCGAACGGCGTCAGCCCGAGGGTCATAAGATCCCGGACGGCCTCGGACTCTGATCCTGCTGAAACGACATCACTGACAACCCGGCCATCTGCCTGGTAGGCGCGGTACTGGAACCTTGCCATCACACGATATCCATGCCGACGACCGAGAAGACCTCGGCCAGGGACGTCTTGCCAGCTGCGGCGGCACGCACGCCTTCTTCAAATAGGGTCAGCATGCCCTCACCGCGCGCGATCGACCGCAAACGGCTTTCCGGAGCTTTTTCGAGGATGGCGGTTTCAAGGGCTGGTGACATCGGCATCACTTCCGCAAGGCTCATTCGGCCGCGATAGCCCGTGCCGCGGCAATGCTCGCAGCCTGTCGGCGCGCACCAGTTGGTCTGGAAGGCGTTCTCGACCAGTGGGGCCAGTTTTACCTGCATCGCATGGGCCGGGGCTTCCGGCCGCTTGCAGTGGTCGCACAGGAGCCGGACGAGACGTTGCGCGGAGATGGCGTTGACCGTGCTGGCAACGAGGTAATCCTCGATGCCCATCTCGAGCAGGCGGGTCACGGTTGCGGGCGCATTGTTGGTGTGGATGGTGGACAGGACCATGTGGCCGGTCAGCGCCGCCTCGACCGCAATGGACGCAGATTCAAGGTCCCGGATCTCGCCGATCATCAGCACGTTGGGGTTGTGACGCAGCACCGAGCGCAGGGCCCGGGCAAAAGTCATGCCGATCTCCGGCTTCACCTGGATCTGCGAAACGCCCGGAATCTCATATTCCACCGGGTCTTCCACCGACATGAACTTGACCTGCGGGCTCATCAGGTGACGAAGGCCGGCATAGAGGGTCGTGGTCTTGCCGCTACCGGTTGGACCGGTAACGAGGGTGATGCCGTTCGGCTTGGCGAAGGCCTCGATCAGTCGGGCGCGCGCGTGATCCGAAAGCCCGAGTGCCGGCAAGTCGAGGTGAGCCGCCGTCTGGTCGAGCAGACGCAGGGTGACCGTCTCACCGTGCAGACTGGGCATGGTGGCCACGCGCAGGTCAATGTCGCGGCCGCGCACAGCCGTCCGTATGCGACCATCCTGCGGCAGGCGGCGCTCGGCAATGTTGAGCTTGGCGAGAATCTTGATGCGCGACACAACCGCCTCGGGTGTGCCTTCGACGGGAAGATTAACGGGTGTCATCGCGCCGTCGAGACGCATCCGGACACGGACATAATCCCGCTCGGGCTCGATATGAATGTCAGAGGCTTTTGCTTCAACCGCCATGGCCAGGACGTCCTCGACCCAGCGAATGACTGGGGCGCCGCGCGCCAGATCGATTAACCTTTCAAGGTCGTTGTCCGAAACTGATACACTTGTCTCTTCGCCGGGCCCGGCATCCGAACCCGGCCGGATGGCGGAGAGCCAGGCGCGGATATCCGAACGCGTCGACACCGCGCGGCGCACCGGCAAACCGGTCTTGTAAGCCACAGCGTTCGCCGCTTCGTCATCCAGCGGATCGGCCATCGCGAGAACGACTTCACCATTCTCGATAGCCAGCGGCACGACGTTTGTATCCAGCAGGAAACGCGGGCGCAGTCCCGCGAGATCCGCCGGAATCCGCGGCGTACCGGAGAGTTTTGCATGCGAGAGGCCGAGAACATCAGCAAGCGTGGCGGCCACCGCGTCTTCGGAACAGAGGCCAAGCTTGATCAGAACCGAGGGAAGAGGCTCACCGGTCTTCTCCACCGAGGCGAGTGCCCTGGCGAGCTTGGAGTCATTGATATGACGCTTCGAAACAAGACGTTCCCCGAGCAGGAGCCAGACATCCTTGCGGCCATTGCCTGACCGCCCCGCACCCGCTTTCGCCTGCGTCTTCATGCCTGCACTGTCCCCACTCTAAAACTGGCGCACCTGTCCTGCACGAAGACAAGCATGTGGTGTGCCACTTGCATAACAACATGGAAGGATGCGTTCCGCCAAGGGCTTCAATTGACTCCTTGGGTTTTGCATCGACTATAGACGTGTACCCTTACCGGTCTGGGGAGACGGGTAAGGGAACGGGGACAGGACCATGCCTATCGACCAGGGATCAACCCTCGGAAGCGAACGCGCGTCCGCCGGTTCGGCGATGACGCCCAAGGAATTCCTGCGTTGGTGGGGATCAACACTCAGCGGGATGCTGCCCGACTGGCTCAAGGCGGCCTTTGTGCCAAACCGGAACTGGGTGATCGTCCGGCGCGATGGCGATAGCTTTACAGTATATGCTGAAAACGGCGAACCGATCGGCTCACTCGCCGATAGCGGGAGCGCGCGCTCCAGAGTTCGCTCGGGCGATGTGCTCGCGCTGCTCGCACCGGGCGAAGCCTTCCTGCGCCAGCGCCGCCTTCCGGCCACGTCCGAACAACACCTTCGCAGCGCGCTGCGTCTCCAGATCGCTGCCGACACGCCTTTCGAAATCGATGAAGTGCACGACGATTGCCGGATTATTCCGGGTGCGGAAGAAGGCGGGCAAATCCTTGCCGAGCAGGCCCTCGTCAAACGCAGCGTGATCGCCGAACTGATCGAACTGGCTGCCGCCAATCGCATTGACCTCGCCGGCGTCGATGTTGCTGGCGAAGATGAAAAACCCATTGGATTCAACCTTTTGCCGGAAGACAAGCGGGCCCGGAGCGATGCCTTCCTGCCCCAGCTGAACCGCGGCCTTGCGCTTGGCGCGCTGGCGCTCGCGCTTCTCACCGGCACGCTGGCTCTGGTTTCGATGGACCGCAAGCTCGCTGCCCTCGAAGCGGAAACGGCGATTGTGCGGAGCGAAGCAGCTGCCGTTCTCGACCTGCAGCGCCAGGCCAATGCCCGCGTTGAAGCGATCCGCATGATCGAGACGCGCTCGGCGAGCCCCGTACGTTTTACGACACTGCTTGATGCCATTGCCGGTGCCCTGCCGACGGACTCCTGGCTTGAGGGCCTCGCATATGACGGCAAGCAGATTTCTCTCGTCGGCCTGTCGCGCTCGTCCGATGGCCTTGTCTCGAAACTTGAAGGCATTCCGGGCGTAACCGGCGCGCGTGTCGTATCGTCCATGATGCGCGATGATCGTCTCAATGCGGATCGTTTCCGCATCGAACTTCTGCTGGAGCCGCAGCCGGTGCCCGCTGCTCCGCCTGCGCAATCAGCTTCGGATGCTCCGGATTTTGAATCGGAAGACAACGGATGAATTTCTACACCCTCCCCCGCGCGCGGCAGCGCCTCATCGCCGGCGGCTTTCTCGCGGCTGCCATCCTGGTGGCGGGGTTGGCCGTTGCCGCGCCGGTCGCCGGAATGGTTGCCGAGAAGCGCGAAGCGATCCGCAGGGGTGAAGCAGAACTCGCCCGCTGGCGCGGGATCGCCGCCTCGGCAGAAGTCATGCAAGCCGCCACGACGGATCCGTCCGCCAATGTGCGCGCTGCTGCTATTGCCCTTCCGGCCTCAACCGACGCCCAGGCCGCCGCCAGTGTGCAGGCCATGGTCCGCCGGATACTCGGCGATGCCGGCGCAGACCTGAAAAGCATCCAGCCGCTGGACTCCCGCGGCGCGGGCCTCCTGCGCGAAGCGGGTGTTCGTGTCGTTGCTGTCGCCACCCAGCGCCAGCTCGACGATGCTCTGTTTGCCATCGACAATGCCAATCCGCGCCTGTTCGTGCGCGAAGCCAACTTCCAGCTTGCATCCGGCGGCGCGCGCAGCCGCGACGAGCGGCCTGAAGCCACCACGCTTCAGATCCGGCTGGATGTATTCGCCTATGCTCTTCCCGAGGAATGACCCATGAGTTTCGTACGGGCCCCCACCGCTTTTGTTGCCGCGACACTGGCCGGCGTTTGCGCGCTGCTCTTGCTGGCACTTACCCTTTTGACCACGGGCGCCGGCAGCCGCATCGAGGCGCCGGGCATTGTGCGCCCCGCGCTTACGGCGCCGGAGATGCCCGCATTAACCCAAGCACCCGACCGGGACCGGGCCTCGGCCGAAAAGCCGCTGTTCCACCCGGATCGCAGGCCTGAACAGGCGGAAGCGGCCGCTGGCAGCCTGGCCGCAGAGGCCACCGAGGCGCCCTTTGCGCTGAAAGGTGTCCTGATTGCGAATGGCACAGCCCGTGCATCGCTCTTGAGGAATGTCGAAGGCGACATCCAATGGGTGAACCGGGGCAGTACGATTGACGGATGGAAACTTGAAAGCGTGCGGTCCGACCGGGTCGAGCTTTCCAGAGGCGAGTACAGAACGACTCTCCTGCTCTATCCGGAGCGTTAACGAAGGTTCCTGAACAGGCAGAATGCGGGGAATGAGTAGAATGAAAACGTCTCAGCCAGTCAAAAAGGGCATGCGCGGACTGTTGCTTTGCGGGGCGGCCTCGATGGCGCTCTCCGCTTGCACAACCACCACGACCACGACCACCACACCGCCGTCGCGGCCTACCTACACGCTGCCGCTGACGCCCCCGCCGGCTGTCACCTTCACAGAAGCTCAGCCTGCTGAGGAAGCAGAAGCCGCACCGGTCGCGACAGACGATGGCAGCTTCGACCTCGTCGGCAATCCTTCACAACTCACTGGTCAGCTGGGTGACCGCGATGGCCGCGAGCGCGGCACGATCACCATCAACCTCAATGCCGTCGCTGTCGAAGACGCTGTCCAGCAAGTGCTCGGCGAAATCCTGCGCGAAAACTATGTCATCGAAACGCCGCTCTCGGGCGATGTCTCGCTGCAGACCAGCCGCCCTGTGACGCGCGAAGGCGCTATCCGTCTTCTGGAAAGCGTGCTTGCAAGCCGCGGCGCGGAACTTGTCGATGGCGGTGGCTTCTACCGTATCGTCGGCGCCGGTCAGAGCGCAAACGCTGCCGGCAACGGCGCCAACATGAAGATCGTTGCGCCGCGCTATGTCTCGGCTGAATCGCTCAAGGAAATCTTCGCCGGACGTTCGGACCAGACGCTCACTGCCGAAGTTGATCCGATCCGTAACATCTTGATTTTGCGCGGAAATTCTGCTGCCATCGCCGAAGCCGAGAAGCTGGTTGCGGTGTTTGACGTGAACTGGATGCGGGGCATGTCCTTCGCGGCAGTTCCGATCACCTTCTCGTCCCCGACGCAGGTTGTCTCCGACCTCGAAACCGTGCTCGGCGCTGGCTCGGGCGGCCCGCTTGCCGGCGTCGTGCGCTTCGTCCCGCTTGACCGCCTCAACACCGTTATCGTTGTCAGCCCGCAAGCTGAATACATCTCGGAAGGCAAAGCCTGGATCTCACGCCTCGACCGCGCAGGCGGCGAAGGTGGCCAGAAGCTCTACGTGATTCCGATCCAGAACCGTCCGGCTACGGAAGTTGCGGCCATCATCACGGACGCACTTTCAGGTGGCGGCGCAGGTATCGACTCTTATGGTCTGCGTCCGGGTGATGAACCCGTGTTCGCCTCGACCGGCGCAGATGGTGAAGGCGCAGTGACCGGCGGAAGCCTTGGCGCCCCTGCCCTCGGCGGCCGCCGCGGCAATGCGCCGGAAGCCCGGATCATCGCAGACGACGCCAATAACTCGATCGTCGCACTTGCCACGCCGGAGCAATTCGGCGTGCTCGAGAATGCGATCTCGCGCCTTGATGCGATGGCCAACCAGGTCTTCCTCGAAGCAACGATTGCTGAAGTCAGCCTGACGGACAGCCTGTCCTATGGCCTGACCTGGTTCTTCCAGAGCGGCGAATTCGCAACCACGTTCAGCGATGCCGACAACGGCGCCGTTGCCTCGCAATTCCCGGGCTTCTCGGTCCTGTTCGCTGGCACAGATGGCCGCGCCGCCCTCTCGGCTGTCGCCGGCATCACGGACGTCAAGATCCTGTCGGCCCCGTCGCTGATGGTGCTCGATAACCGGACCGCCACCCTGCAAGTCGGCGACCAGGTTCCGGTTGTTACCCAGTCTTCAGTCAGCGTGACCAATCCGGACGCGCCGATCGTCAACTCTGTCTCACTTCGGGACACGGGTATCATTCTCAACGTCACGCCGCGCGTCAATGACAGCGGCCTCGTGATCCTCGAGATTGACCAGGAAGTCAGCGACGTGGCTGCAACGTCGAGCTCGGGTATCGACTCGCCGACGATCCGGCAACGCCGGATCACCACCTCGGTTGCGGTCCGCGATGGCCAGAGCGTTGCGCTCGGCGGCTTGATGCGTGAGCGCCTGTCGGACACCAAGACGAAGATCCCGCTGCTGGGCGACGTTCCCTTCCTTGGCAAGCTGTTCTCGACCACCTCGACCGAGTCGCAGCGCACCGAACTTCTCGTCATGATCACGCCGCGGGTTGTTCGCACGACCGATGCATCGCTGACGGTGACGGATGATCTGGTGAAGCGGATGAAGTCGATCCAGGACACCTTCGTCCGTCCGGTCGCTGCAGCTGAACCGGCGGCAGCAATGGAAGACACCGCTTCATGATCCCGCGGCGCTCCGGTCAGCGCAAGGCGCAGGACCGGGGCGCCGCCCTCATCCTTGTTGTCTGGGCCGTCGGCCTGATGGCGGTGATTGCCGCGCTGATTGCCCGCGATGCCCATCTAGATGCCCAAGAAAGCAACCGCTTCCGCGACGCGCTGACAGGAGACATGCTCATCGAGAGCGGTCAGCGCCTCGCCTTCGCCCGCCTGTCACAGCCTGCCGAAGGTCTCGATACCGGCTTTCCGATCGTCTGCGATCTCGAAGGTGGCCGACTGCTCATCAACGCCCGGCCAATCAGCGCCTTCATCGACATCAATGCTGCGCAGGAAGAAACGCTCGCCGCCTTGTTTGTCGCGCTTGGCGTGCCGGCCCCCGAAGCGGCCAGTTACGCGGCCCGCATCGCAGATTTCCGCGATCCCGATACGACGCCAAGGCCGGGCGGCACCGAGTTGGCGGACTATGTCCGTGAAGGACGCCCCTACGGTCCCTCGAACCGCGCCTTCGTGCGCACAGGTGAGCTCTCCGAGGTGCTCGGCCTGCCGCCCGCCCTTGTTGCCGCCATGCTCCCGCACGTCACGGCCCATTCCTTCAGCACGCAGGTCGATCCGCTTTACGCATCGCCCGAAGTGCTGGCCGCAGTGGCCGTCCTCGGAACCCGGGCCGGCGCAGACCTTGGTGAACCCGCATGGACGCAGAGCGCTGAAGGTTCCCCGCCCTTTGCTGGCGAGCCGGTTGTGATCGAAGTGATCGTGCAGACGGCCAGCGGCTACCTGACCGGCACAGCGGCCACGTTCAGCCAGACAGACATTTCGGCGTCAGGAAATCGCCGGTTGATCGAGGAACGCCTCGCCGGCCCCGAGCCAGTGCTCGGCGCCGGTGTCAGCCTGCCGCCGCCCGTGCCGTGTTACTGAGGCTTCGCCGGGCGGCCGACATCGGCGTCTTCGCCCTCACCGCCTTCGGTGCCGTCGCGACCAAGCGAGTAGACCCGTACGCGCAGCCCGTCTTCAGTGGACGAATAAAGGTAAGGCTTACCCCAAGGATCGGTCGGCACGGCCTCTTCTTCGAGATAAGGACCGGCCCAGCCTGCAGAGCCGGCGGGCGCCTCCATCAACGCTTCCAGTCCTTCGGTCTCGGTCGGATAGCGGCCAACATCCATCAGGAAAAGGTCGAGCGCGCCCTGAATATTCTTCACCTGGGCTTCCGCCGTCTGCGACTTGGCACGGCTGAGATAGCCAATGACGCGCGGGGCCACGATGCCCATCACGAGCGCCAGGATGACAAGCGCCACGAGCAGCTCCATAAGGCTGAAGCCGGCCTGAGCGCGGCTGATCCGAGCGTCCTGTTGCATTTGAGTCTGTCCTTGTCCCACAAGCCGGAAGGATACGCATTTTTCGCGCCACGCCAAGCGACCGCGGGCGCGCGGCGGGGATTGTGATGACGCTGTTCGAGCTCTTCCTTGTGCTCGCCGGCCTGCTCGTCGGATCGGCCATCGACGCGGCCGCCGACAGGTTCGCGCTTGAGGAAACATGGGCGACCGGACGTTCGCGTTGCAGGAGCTGCCAGCGCCGCCTTTCCTGGTTCGAGCTTGTGCCGGTGGTAAGCTGGCTGGCTTTGCGAGGGCGATGCCGCACCTGCAAGGGCGCCATTGGCTGGTCCGCCCCGCTGACTGAAATCGCCGGTGCGCTGGTCGCCGGCGCGGCTGTGCTCTGGGCGCCGCAAGGCAGTCTCGTGTTTACGGTCCTTTTCGGCTGGCTCCTGCTGACGCTCGCAGCCATCGATTTTCGCACTTACCTGCTGCCGGACGGGTTGAACGCTGCTGTGCTGATCCTCGGCGCCGCGATGGTAGCAATCACGCGCCCGGACGATTGGCCGTTGCACGCTGCGGGCGCCGCGATCGGCTTCGGGCTGCTGTGGCTGGTCGAAACTGGCTATCGCCGGTTGCGGGGCCGGGACGGTCTGGGGCGCGGCGATGCGAAGCTGCTGGGCGCCATCGGGGCCTGGGTCGGCGCCGCTGGAATCGCACCCGTATTGCTGGTCGCGTCCTTATCCGGAATCGCCGCGGCGCTTGCCCTATCCGCCCGCGATTCGAAAGCGCTCAACGGTCAGACGGCGATCGCCTTCGGGCCTTGGATCGCCCTCGGCGGCTATGCGATCTGGCTCGCGCAAGCGGGCATCTCAAGGTTTCCCGATGGGCTGTACTAAGTAAAATCCCTAATTTGGCGAATTTACTTGCACCCCCCCAAGTATTGAGTCTCTATTAGGGACGGCCTGCCGTGGGACAAACAGGTGTGCCGAAAGATCAGTCTGGGTTCTAAAAAGGAAATAGGGGACATCATGTTCAGGAAAGTATTGATGTCTGCGGTCGCCGCCGCAGCCATGATGGGCGTGTGCGCCACAGCACAAGCGCAAGTGCTCGTCGAAATCGAAGGGCCGCTTTCGGCTTACACGGCCACTACCGCCAACTCCGGCACTCTGACCGTGATGAACAACAAGATCAGCGTTACGGCCGATACCGCTTTTGTTTCGCCGACGGAAACGCGCGCCGATCTCTTCGCTGAAGGTGCGCGCAATGGCGCGAATGCTGTTTACAACGTTACCAACTGGATGCGCGGCGATACGTTTGCCGGCCGCACCCAGCGTGGCCTGATCGGCGCAACGGTCATCGTGACTGGAACCGTCGACCCGATCACCGGCGTCATCACGGCTGAAGAAGTCTTCTCGGATGTTGCAGAGAACGTGATCCTGGGCGCTATCTCGGCAAACCAGTGCACCAATCAGGCTTGCGACGCGCCAGGCGACTACATCCGCGGTAACGGACCGACGGGCCCTGCTTTCGTGCCAAACAAGGATAAGCGCCTTCCGGCTGGGCCGATCACGGACGCCGGTCTGTTTGAGCTCAACCTCGCTGGCAAGAGCCTCGTCGGCACGGCTGCCGCCCCATCAACATTCGGCGGCGAAGGCTACTTCTCCCAAACGGCAGTTCAGGTCGGCGCTGGCTCCGAGCAAGCTGTTGTCTATTGGGCCTTCGAACTCGGTGAAAACCGTCCCGATCTGTTGCTCAACCCCACGATCCCGGAAATCTCTTCGCTGCGCATCCGCTGCACTGAAGGCAGCCGCATCGAGGTCCGCGGCTTCGTACACGCACCAGTGAACCCCGACGGCACAGCGCTTGGCGGCAACTTCGCACCTGGCATTCTGAATCCGACTTCCGGCGGACAGGGCCGGATCCGCGTCGTGATGAATATCGATGGCGTGCCAACCACGTTCTTTGATGAAGATGGTGCACCGCCGGTTGCGGACCTGCCGGGTACTTATGGCGTGTACCGCCTGCGCGCTGACATCGATCAGTGTGGTACCGAAGCAACCGTGTTCTGGGATCGCGGCAACACGACGACCGCCCCTTGGGCGACGGTCGCGAACGTCCCTGTCGACCGCCTCCGCGAAGAATAGGCGCTCGTCCGGATCTCCTGATCAGAATGGCCCGCTTCGGCGGGCCATTTTTTTGACTGTGATGCCTGAGGCTGCGACTTGGATACCGGCGGCTACGCGCCGTTGTAGATTGCCGGCAATCACGGCATGCTCTGTCCTCAGACAGCATCCGAAGAGACCTTTTCCGCATGCGCTTCGTTCTCGCCCCGCTCCTCTGTGTTCTCATCGCCTGCGCCCAGCCTGCCGGGCCTGTCCAGGCTGCTGCTCCGGGGACGGATCAATCGGAACAATCGTTTCCGCCGCCCGATCGCCCGGTTGCCAGCATCGTCTCGAGCCATTCAGGCACCGAGGCAGCGCGCGATGCGGCGGGTGAAGCGGAAAAGACGATTGACCTGCTACCGCTCGCAAACGGCGTGGTCATCGCCGATATTGGAGCCGGCGACGGTTACTTCACCACCCGGCTCGCGCGCCGGCTCGGCGAGACGGGCGACGTCATCGCGACAGACGTGACGCCTGAATATCTTGAGGGACTGAAACAGCGCATCGCGCAGGAAGGCCTCACGAACGTGAGCTTCGTCCTCGGCGGCTACGACGATCCGCGCCTACCGCCCGATTCCGTCGACATCGCCCTCATGGTGCGCATGTATCACGAGATCGAGCAGCCATACTCTTTTCTCTGGCGCTTGCGCGGCGCCCTGAAGCCGGGCGCTGTCGTGGCCGTGTCGGAGCGCGACCGGCCGACCGTCAATCACGGCATTCCGCCAGCGCTTCTGAAATGCGAGTTCGAAGCTGTGGGATATGAGCAGGTGAGTTTCACCGAGCTCGGGCCCGGCATCGGCTACGTCGCTCAGTTCGCCGCATCCCGGCCGGCGCCGGATCCGTCCGCCATCAAACCTTGCAGCTCCTGAAATCCGGCATCTGCCAAATTACCGGGCAACACCAAAACGGAAACGCCCCGGTCGGCTTTCGGCCCCGGAGCTTGTTCGGGTGCTGGAGTTCACCGGCCGGCAAGCCGCAATGCGGCGCGCTCAGCGAGCGATTTGGATCTGCTTACCGGAAGACGCAGTCAAGAAAAGGAAAAGCCCCTGAAAACCTTTCGGTTTTCAGGGGCTTATTTGGGTGCGGGAACAGGATTTGAACCTGTGACCTTCAGGTTATGAGCCTGACGAGCTACCGGACTGCTCCATCCCGCGTCAAAACTGTCTGTATCCGGAAGAGTTGCCCCCTCTAAACACAAAGTCCGGCCTGCCTGACGGCGGGGGCCGGACGGAGCCGCTGTGATCCCGGCGGATCAGAGCGGCAGCCGCCCGAAAGCGGCTGTTCGTTGCAAGAGAAAGACTGTCTGCAAGAAATCGTCTTGTGTCTGGGCTCTGCAGACCCGGCAGCGACCTACTCTCCCACGCCTTAAGACGTAGTACCATCGGCGCAAGGGGGCTTAACGACGGAGTTCGGGATGGGATCCGGTGGGGACCCCCTGCCATAACCACCAGGTCGGCGGAAACCAGCCAGCAAGACGAAACCAACTTCGTCTGTACACAGATCAGTGAGTGGAAAGCCTGCGCTTTCAACTACACATGAATTAAAGAGATCAAACCTATCGAGCAATTAGTACCAGTTAGCTTCACACCTCGCGGCGCTTCCACATCTGGCCTATCGACGTGATGGTCTATCACGGCTCTCAAGGGAAACCTGGTTTTGAGGTTAGTTTCCCGCTTAGATGCTTTCAGCGGTTATCTATTCCACACATAGCTACCCTGCAATGCGGCTGGCGCCACAACAGGTCCACCAGAGGTGTGTTCATTCCGGTCCTCTCGTACTAGGAACAAATCCTCTCAAGTTTCCAACACCCACGGCAGATAGGGACCAAACTGTCTCGCGACGTTCTGAACCCAGCTCACGTACCACTTTAAATGGCGAACAGCCATACCCTTGGGACCTTCTCCAGCCCCAGGATGTGATGAGCCGACATCGAGGTGCCAAACGATGCCGTCGATATGGACTCTTGGGCATCATCAGCCTGTTATCCCCGGAGTACCTTTTATCCGTTGAGCGATGGCCCTTCCACTCGGGACCACCGGATCACTATGACCGACTTTCGTCTCTGCTCGCTCCGTCGAGCTCGCAGTCAGGCAGGCTTATGCCATTGCACTCAACGAGCGATGTCCGACCGCTCTGAGCCTACCATCGCGCGCCTCCGTTACACTTTGGGAGGCGACCGCCCCAGTCAAACTACCCGCCACACAGGGTCCCTGACCCATCCAGGGTCGAGGTTAGACATCAAAGAAAACAAGGGTGGTATTTCAAGGTTGGCTCCACTCCAGCTGGCGCCAGAGCTTCAAAGCCTCCCACCTATCCTACACATATTTTCTTTAATGCCACTGTGAAGCTGTAGTAAAGGTTCACGGGGTCTTTCCGTCTGACCGCGGGTACCCCGCATCTTCACGGGGAATTCAATTTCGCTGAGTCTATGTTGGAGACAGTGGGGAAGTCGTTACGCCATTCGTGCAGGTCGGAACTTACCCGACAAGGAATTTCGCTACCTTAGGACCGTTATAGTTACGGCCGCCGTTCACCGGGGCTTCAATTCAAGGCTTGCACCTCTCCTTTTAACCTTCCGGCACCGGGCAGGCGTCAGACCCTATACGTCGTCTTGCGACTTCGCAGAGCCCTGTGTTTTTGATAAACAGTCGCAACCCCCAGTTTTGTGCCCCTCAGACCTGGTTGCCCAGATTGAGGCCTCCTTCTCCCGAAGTTACGGAGGTAATTTGCCGAGTTCCTTCAACATAGTTCTCTCAAGCGCCTTGGTATGCTCTACCAGTCCACCTGTGTCGGTTTAGGGTACGGTCTAATGTGGGAGGCTATTTCCAGGGACCCCCAGGCCGCGCTTACAATCCAGTAAGTTCGCACGGCTTTCGGAATCCGTCACTCATCCCACGGCCCACGAATATTAACGTGGTTCCCATCGGCTACGCCTTTCGGCCTGACCTTAGGGGCCGGCTAACCCTGCGCAGATTAGCTTTACGCAGGAACCCTTGGACTTTCGGCGAGCGGGTCTCTCACCCGCTTTGTCGCTACTCATGTCAACATTCTCACTTCCGATACCTCCAGCAAACCTCACGGTTCACCTTCACTGGCTTACGGAACGCTCCGCTACCGCTCATTACTGAGCCCGCGATTTCGGCGCATAACTTTAGTCCCGATACATTTTCCGCGCAGGATCGCTTGATCAGTGAGCTGTTACGCTTTCTTTAAAGGATGGCTGCTTCTAAGCCAACCTCCTGATTGTCTCTGCAATCCCACATCGTTTCGCACTTAGCTATGACTTGGGGGCCTTAATCGGCGGTCTGGGTTGTTTCCCTTTTCACGACGGACGTTAGCACCCGCCGTGTGTCTGCCACGCATAACTTCCAGGTATTCGGAGTTTGAGAAGGTTTGGTAATCCGGTAAGGACCCCTAGCCCATTCAGTGCTCTACCCCCTGGAGTCTTAATCGTGACGCTCTACCTAAATAGATTTCGCGGAGAACCAGCTATCAGCAAGTTTGATTGGCCTTTCACCCCTAGGCACAGGTCATCCGAGAATTTTTCAACATTCAACGGTTCGGCCCTCCAGTGCGTGTTACCGCACCTTCAGCCTGCCCATACCTAGATCACTTGCCTTCGGGTCTAATGCTACGTACTCAGTCGCCCTATTCAGACTCGCTTTCGCTGTGCCTACACCTAACGGCTTAAGCTTGCACGCAACACTAAGTCGTTGACCCATTATACAAAAGGTACGAGGTCACTCCGAAGAGCTCCCTCAGCTTGTAGGCATCCGGTTTCAGGATCTGTTTCACTCCCCTCATCGGGGTTCTTTTCATCATTCCCTCACGGTACTTGTTCACTATCGGTCGGTAAGGAGTACTTAGGCTTGGAGGGTGGTCCCCCCATGTTCAGACAGGATTTCACGTGTCCCGCCCTACTCTAAAAGGTCTTCATTTTACGGATACGGGGCTATCACCCACTACGGCGCACCTTCCCAGATGCTTCTCCTTGTTTCAGACCAGGCCTGGTCCGCGTTCGCTCGCCGCTACTAACGGAGTCTCAATATTGATGTCCTTTCCTCCGGGTACTCAGATGTTTCAATTCCCCGGGTTTGCTTTTTAACCCTATGTATTCAGGTTAAAATACCTCTCTAGTGAAATGTCAGACATATCATCCGCGAACGGATGATTTATCCAACATCTCGGAGGTGGGTTTCCCCATTCAGAAATCACCGGATCAAAGGGTGCTCTCGCCTCCCCGGTGCTTATCGCAGAGTGCCACGTCTTTCATCGCCTCTTACCGCCAAGACATCCCCCGGATGCCCTTTTGACGCTTGATCTCATGAAATCCATGTGCAGTGGAAAGCGCAGAACGCTCCACATCACACAGATCTCTGTCAGACTATTTTGTTGGTTTCTTGCAGACTGACCCTTTGCATGCCGGCATTGCTGCAGACACGTTATCGGCTGAAGCAAACACGCACGGAACCTTTACAGGTCCACCAGGCGCGTTGCCGGATCAATCTTTCCCTTACGATGACAAATATCCCGAAGCATCAGATGCTCCGGAAACGGATAAACTTCTTTCGTTCGTGTACTGAGCAGGATGGTGGAGCCAGACGGAGTCGAACCGACGGCCTCCTGAATGCAAATCAGGCGCTCTCCCAACTGAGCTATGGCCCCGATCCTGTATGTCTGGAACCCGCCCCAATCCGGAGTCAGGCTTCGATGGTGGGCCGAGGAAGAGTTGAACTTCCGACCTCACGCTTATCAGGCGTGCGCTCTAACCACCTGAGCTACCGGCCCGAGCCGGGCCGGCCGAAGCCGCCGCAGCCTAGTCGAAGACAGGCGACGCATGGCGCCCGCGGGGCTCGCAATGAAACCCGGTCACAAGTGACCAGGTCAACGAACGAAGGAAGAGAAACGGAGACGGCGCGACGACCGCTATTGTTTTGCCTTTCCGGAGAAAGGCTATGTTCTAGGGCAGCAGAGTTTCGCGTGAGCAAAACAATCTGATGCATCCTTAGAAAGGAGGTGATCCAGCCGCAGGTTCCCCTACGGCTACCTTGTTACGACTTCATCCCAGTCACTGATCCTACCGTGGCTCGCTGCCTCCGAAGTTAGCGCACGATCTTCGGGTAGAACCAATTCCCATGATGTGACGGGCGGTGTGTACAAGGCCCGGGAACGTATTCACCGTGGCATGCTGATCCACGATTACTAGCGATTCCACCTTCATGCCCTCGAGTTGCAGAGGACAATCTGAACTGAGACAGCTTTTTGGGATTATCCCATTGTCACTGCCATTGTAGCACGTGTGTAGCCCTACCCGTAAGGGCCATGAGGACTTGACGTCATCCCCACCTTCCTCCGGCTTACCACCGGCAGTTTCCTTAGAGTGCCCACCCAAACGTGATGGCAACTAAGGATGAGGGTTGCGCTCGTTGCGGGACTTAACCCAACATCTCACGACACGAGCTGACGACAGCCATGCAGCACCTGTCACCGGACCAGCCGAACTGATGGACACCATCTCTGGATACCGAAACCGGGATGTCAAGGGTAGGTAAGGTTCTGCGCGTTGCTTCGAATTAAACCACATGCTCCACCGCTTGTGCGGGCCCCCGTCAATTTCTTTGAGTTTTAACCTTGCGGCCGTACTCCCCAGGCGGAGAGCTTAATGCGTTAGCTGCGTCACCGACAGGCATGCCTGCCAACAACTAGCTCTCATCGTTTACGGTGTGGACTACCAGGGTATCTAATCCTGTTTGCTCCCCACACTTTCGCACCTCAGCGTCAGTACCAGTCCAGTTAGCCGCCTTCGCCACTGGTGTTCCACCGAATATCTACGAATTTCACCTCTACACTCGGTATTCCGCTAACCTCTCCTGGTCTCAAGACTTCCAGTTTCAAATGCAGTTCCGAGGTTGAGCCCCGGGATTTCACACCTGACTTAAAAGTCCGCCTACGTGCGCTTTACGCCCAGTAATTCCGAACAACGCTAGCCCCCTTCGTATTACCGCGGCTGCTGGCACGAAGTTAGCCGGGGCTTCTTCTTCAGGTACGGTCATTATCATCCCTGACGAAAGAATTTTACAACCCTAAGGCCTTCATCATTCACGCGGCATGGCTGCATCAGGCTTTCGCCCATTGTGCAAGATTCCCCACTGCTGCCTCCCGTAGGAGTCTGGGCCGTGTCTCAGTCCCAGTGTGGCTGATCATCCTCTCAGACCAGCTATGGATCGTCGCCTTTGTGAGCCATTACCTCACCAACTAGCTAATCCAACGCGGGCCGATCTTTCACCGATAAATCTTTCCCCCTGAGGGCGTATACGGTATTACCACCAATTTCTCGGAGCTATTCCGTAGTGAAAGGTACGTTCCCACGCGTTACTCACCCGTCTGCCACTATATCGTTCGACTTGCATGTGTTAGGCCTGCCGCCAGCGTTCGTTCTGAGCCAGAATCAAACTCTCAAGTTGAGTGTTGATCTGACGATACCATCCATTGGAATATGGACGGTCACTTTGCTGTTAAGCATAAGTATTGCGTTCTTTGACGAGAAACCCTTTTAGCAAAGACCAGGTCGAAACCTGATCGATGGAAAAAAGAATTCTCTCAAGAAACACAGTTCGTCGTGATCGTTTGGACTTCTTGCGAAGTCCGCAAGCCATCACGCCGCCTGCGTTTCTCTTCCTATCTCTTACGATGTCAAACAGCTGGAAACCGGAGCTTCCGAAGGTCGTTGCCGAGGCCCTTGGGTCCCGGCGAAGTGGCGGCTTATACAGCCGGTCTTTTTCCCGTCAACCGCCTTTTTTCGCTCTTCTGCAGTTCAGTGGATTAACCACAAAGCCTGCCGTCTTTAGAGCGAACAGAACTCTCGAACCGATTGTCTCGGCCCAAAAATTCAGGCGTTCAGAGGAACCGCACATATAGCCGCTGTTCGGGGGAAAGGGCAAGCCCTTTTCTTCTCACAGGCGACCATCTGGGGGTCATCGCGTCGCCAGCCCGTGGGCCGGTTCAGCGAAGTGCGCGAGATAGCGGGGGCCTGACGAACCCGCAAGCCCTATTTGCATGAATTGCACAGGTTCGATGCATTTTCCTGCGCCGGATCAGAACTGGGCCGACAAATAGGACTTCATCGCGTTCGCTTCCGCCTCGGTTTCCGCGATCTTCCATTTCACGAGGTCACCGATCGAAATCACGCCCACCAGCCGCTCATGCTGCACCACGGGCAGGTGCCGGATCCGCCGGTCCGTCATGGTCTGCAGGGCCTCGTCGATAGGCGTGGCCGCGTAGACAGTGATCACCGCCCGCGTCATCGCGCTGCCAACGGGCATATCCAGCGCAGCAGCCCCAAGCCGGGCCACCTGGCGCACCACATCGCGCTCGGAAAGCACCCCGATGATGCGGTCATCGAGCCCCAGCGCAACCACAGCGCCAATCTTCTTCGCGTCGAGCAGCTCGGCGGCTTCCTTCAAAGTATGGTCAGCCCGCAGCGTCACCACCTCGTGGCCTTTGTCATTCAGGATCTGCTCAACGATCATCGTGCCGGGCCTCCTCCCCGCCGCGAGCGTTGTGTTTTGTGTGCCCGCCTGCGGCAGGATAGCACACCCCTGCCCCGGAATCGACAGGTTCGCCGGATCAGGCCGGCCCCGCCTCGAATCGCATGAGGATCAGCCGCATCGCCAAAGCACCGCCAAGATAGCCGCCGACATGCGCTTCCCAGGCGATCGATGCACCGAGCAGACTCGGACCAATAAAGGCGAACATGGCGTTGGCGATCACAAACAATGCGCTGGCGATCAGGAAGCCGCGTCCAAGAAGCCAGCGTTCCGGCCCCTCACGGATCAGCAGAATCGCCGCCAGCAGCCCGCTGATTCCGCCGGACGCCCCGATGGCTGGCCCGCCGCCCGGATAATTGAGCCCGAGATAAACTAGGCCGCTGATGATCTGTGAGAACAGGAAAAGGCCCAGCAGCAGGGCCGAAGCGCCAGGCTCCTGTGCAGGCCAGATGCGGCGGAACATCTCGAGCAACGGCTTCGCCAGCGCCACCAGGAACGCCGCGTTGAAGATCACATGCATCCAGTCAGAGTGCAGGAAACCGCTCGCGATCAGCGGCAGGAACGCTGCGAATCGCCCGTCATAGCCCGGCAAGCCGGATGCGCCCAGCGAGCTGGCGGGCGCCCAGAACCTGTCGGGAATCAGCGCGCCGTCAAAAATCACGACATTCTGCCAGCTGTCCGGCAGCAGGATCCGCACGAGGTGGAGCGCCACCAACAGCACGCCGAAGACCGCCACGGGCAACGGCGCATTGATCAGAGGCGGCTGGCGGCTGGTCATCGACAAGAAGGCTCCAGAGACGGCCACGGCCGCGTGCGTTTCCCTCTATATATGGAATGGTGGCCTGAGCGCCTCCCCTTTCCACCAGTCATCTGCAGGCTAGCTCTTCTGGCATGTTGATCCGTCTCTTCCTCGCGCTCATGGCGCTCATGTTCGCAGCCTTCGGGCTCTATAGCCTGCTCAACCCGCTTGGCATGGCCGCAGGGCTGGGCGTCGATGTGGGCGGCCCCAACGGCGCCTACGAGCTGCGCGGCATCTATGGCGGCGTCAGCCTTGCGGCCGGCCTCCTGTGCGCCGCTGGTGCCCGGCGGCAGGGCCTCCGCCAGCCCGCCCTGTGGTTCCTGGCGGTCTATATGGGCGGCTATGTCTTCGCCCGCGGCGCTGCGCTGCTGCTCGGCCCGCCGCCCACACCGGACTTTGCCGCCTTCATTGCTTTCGAGGCCATCAGCTTCATTCTCGCGGCCGCCAGCCTGCGCGCCACCTACCGCGCCTGAAACGAAAGAAGCCCCTCTGTTTCCAGCGGGGCTTCCATCAAGGGATATCGGCAGCCGTTAGAACGACTTGCGGATCGTTACGCCGTAGGTCGGCGGCGCGCTCGGATAGCCCGAAAGCGTGCCGGCCTGGGCAACGCCAGGGAATGCCGTCGTGATGTACTGGTCGTCGAAGATGTTGCGGCCCCAGAAGGTCACACCCAGTCCGCCTTCGGTCGTGAAGCCGGCCGAAGCGTTGACCGTGCTGACTTCCTTCTCGTAGCCGAGCAGGGCGTTGTTGTCGGTGCCGGTAAAGCCGGTGCCGACCGCATCGAAGTAAGCCACCGGGCTCTCGTACTGCCAGTCGGCACGAACGAACGCTGCAAGGTTCTTCACATCGAAGTTGTAGGTGGCCGAGGTCGACGTTGCCGTCTCCGGGATGCCAGAAGGCTGGGTGCCGGAGATGTCGCCCGTCGTGGAGCCGGTGAAGCTGTCATAGACCGGATCCTGGAACGTACCTGCGAAGGTCAGCACCAGGTTCTCGGTCGCATTCCAGGTTGCATCGACTTCAAGACCCTGGGTCGACTGCTTGCCTGCGTTCGCCAGCGAGAAGCCGACGCCGGTGAAGACGTTCGACTGGAAGCCTTCGATCGACTGGTCGAACAGCGCGACGTTGAAGGCGAAGTTGTCGAAGGCCGCTTTCACGCCGACTTCGAACACTTCAGCCGTTTCCGGGCCAGCATAGCGCGTGCCCGAGGTCAGGTTGGTCACGCCAATGCCTGCATTGGTGATCGGCGACGAAGGCGCCGCAAACACTTGCTGGGTCACCGGGTCGACGACGCGCTGGTTGCCGGCCACGAAGTCGGTGCCGAACGGACGCGAGTCGCGTGACAGGTTCCAGGACGTTGCCTTGAAGCCGGTCGCGTACGAACCGTAGACGTTGAAGTTGTCGTTCACGTCATAGGCAAGGCGCAGCGTGTAGGTCGTGTCGCTGTCGCTCGTCTGGCCATCTTCCACGGTGTTCGGGAAGGCGAGGAAGGGTGGCAGGAACTGCAGGGCCGCCAGCGGAGCCAGCGGGTTTCGCGTGTTTGCCGGCGTGTTCGGGTTGAAGTTGCGCGACACGGCGAGGGCTTGCTGCTGGAAGGCAGCATAGGCCGCACCATTGTTCTGAACATACGGGCCGACCGATGCAGGGTTGGTAATATCCACGCCCTGGCTCGCCAGCAGCTGCTGCATCACAAGGTTGTAGCCGACCTGCGTGAGGCTGAGAGCCGAGAACGAGTCTGTATTGGTCGCCCGGCCATAGGCCGACTTCTCGTCGTTCGTGTAGTTCAGGCCGATGGTCGCCGTCAGCCTTTCGGTGAGGTGCCAGTCAACCGTGCCGAAGAACGAATAGGCCTGGTTGTCCTGGCCAAACGACTCGCGCGGCCCCTGGCCAGCCTGACCGAACGTCGTTCCGACCGGCAGACCAAGCGCGGCCTCAATTTGCGAAACAGCGCCTGCGGAAAGGAAGTTCACATAACCACGGAAATCGGTTCCGAACTGGAAGTCGTTTTCGATCGCCACTTTTTCATCGAAGTAGAAACCGCCGATCATCCAGTCGACATTGCCGTCGCCCGAAGACGTCAGGCGGAGTTCCTGGGTGAAGGTTTCGATGTTGGTGGTGTTGGCGTTACGCCCGATCAGGTCAGCGCTCGTGAAGTCCGAGTCGGCGTTCTGGGCGAGGTCCGAGGTCCGGAATGCCGTGATCGAGGTGAGCGTTGCAAAACCGGCATCATAGTCGCCCTGCAGCGAGATACCGGAGTTTTCGATCTCGTTCTCGGAGCCGAAGTTATAGGCAACGCGGTTCGAGAACGGTGCGCCGGTAACAATCTGACCGCCAAGGGCGTTGATCACGGCGCCGGTCGGGCCATTCACGAGGTTCACGGCGGCGCAGCAGGTTTCGTCGATCGTGTCGTAGTCAGCGATCAGGCGGAAGCTCAGGTCTTCGTTTGGTTCGAACAGCAGTTCGCCGCGCAGGCCATAGCGGTTGCGCTCGTTGGTGTCCGGACCGTCGGCAATGTCTTCGACATAGCCGTCGCGAACGTTGTAGTTGCCGCTCAGGCTGAAAGCGAGCGTCTCGCTGATCGGGGCGGTGTAGTAGCCGCCGACGCGGTAGCCGTTGAAGTTGCTGATCGTGCCTTCGACGTTGCCTTCAGATTCGAAGGTCGGCTTCTTGGTGACCACCGAGATGACACCCGCCGAAGCGTTCTTGCCGAACAGGGTCGACTGCGGTCCGCGCAGGACTTCGACGCGCTGGATGTTCGGAAGGTCCGAAATCTGCGATGCCGAACGCGAACGGTAGACGCCGTCGATGAACACGCCGACCGAAGGCTCGATACCGGCATTGTTTGCGCCGTTGCCGAAGCCGCGGATGACGAAGTTGGTGTTGGCCGAAGACTGCAGCTGGCCGACGCGCAGCGACGGAACGATCGACTGAAGGTCGTTCAGGTCAACGATTTCGGCTTTTTCGATCACGTCTTCGCCGACAACGGACACGGCGATCGGAACGTCCTGCAGCGTCTGCTCACGCTTGGTGGCAGTGATCGTGACGGCCTGCAGCGTGCGGGTTTCTTCTTCGGTTTCTTCCTGTGCGAGGGCAGGTGCCGAGAACGCGGTCAGCGCGGAAATGCCCACGCCGAGGCAAAGAATCGCTTGTAGCCCGCCTTTGCGGGCTTTGTTGGAATTGTACGAGAACACTCAGAGTTTCCTTCCTGGGAGTTTGATCTGAAACGGTAGACCGAGACCGGTTCTTCGCAGGACGAATCCGGTCTTCTTATATTTCCGGAAAGGATAAATCAGGCCAAACCGACGTGTGCAACCCCGGGGCGCTTCACTATCGCGGCAGTCAGCCGCTGAAGGCGCCGGTTCGCTGCAAGATTGTCGGCAGTGTGGCCGCCATTACACAGTCCGGCGCCTGTGTTCCGCCTTGGAACGCTGGCCAGCGCCGCGAACCATAATTCCCCTCAGGCGCGCAACGCGCCGGCGCGCACCTAGGCTGGTGGGTGAATACTGTCATCCTTTTCGGGGAGACTTTCCCATCCCGGGTGAATCCGGGGCTGGAACGGATATTGCGAATAATTGCCCCCGACAGGCCACGCGTTGGCCAGATATGCACTATCCGGAGTACCCGCCTACATGACCGACCGGTCGATTCATCCCAATACGCGCATCCTGCTGGATGCCTGGCGCCGCATGCAGGCAGACCCCGCCACTCATGGTCTCGCAGGCCCCGATGTGCGTGACCACGCCAGTCTCGTCGACCGCATCTTCGTGATCGAGCAGCGCGAGGACCAGTCATGGCTTGTGCGCACCTCCGGCACGACGCTCAATGCTCTGGTCGGCCGCAACCTCGTGAACCACAACTATCTCGACCTCTGGACCGGTCCGGACCGCGCCATGATGGCCGCGTTCCTGGAAGCCATACGTTTCGACGGTGCTCCCGGCGTCATTCGCGGCCGTGGCGAAACGCTGAATGGTGAGCGCGTCGAACTCGAGATCAGCCTGATGCCGCTTAGCGCCGAAGCGGGCCGCTCACGCCGCCTGCGCATGCTCGGCCTCTACCAGACGCTCGGCGGCGAGGACATGCTCGCCGGCAAGCCGGTCTTCCGCCACCGCGTCTCGATGCTGGTGCCGCCAGACACGCGCCGCCTCGGCGCGCAGCTGCGCCTCGTTGCACACAACTGAAGAACAAATCAGGCGGGTGCCAATGCCCGCTTGATCTCTTCCGGCGCGGGCGGTTTCGCCCCGAGGATCATGTCCGCAGCCTTCTCGGCCACCATGATCGTTGGCGCGTTCGTATTGCCGCCCACGAGAGTTGGCATCACCGACGCGTCCACAACGCGCAGCCGATCGATCCCGCGCACTTTCAACTCGCCGTCTACGGGGCTCGACGGGCCAGTGCCCATCGCGACGGTTCCGACCGGGTGATAGATCGTCTCGCCCTTGTTGCGAATGAACGCGTCGATATCGGCATCCGACACAACGCCTGCGCCCGGCATGATCTCACCCGCCGCATAAGGCTGGAGCGCCGCCTGGCGGATCACATCGCGCACCATCTTGACCGATTCCCGCATCGCGCGGCGGTCTTCCTCGGTGGCCAGGTAATTGGGGTCAATCGCCGGGTGATCGAACGGATCGGCCGTCTTGAGCGCCACCGTCCCACGGCTTTCCGGGCGCAGCTGGCAGGCATGGATGGTGAAACCATCCTCCGTAGGCTGATAATTGGCGTGATCCATCATGATCGCATTGACCGCGTGCAACTGGATATCCGGCATCTCGAGGCCCTCGCGGGATTTCAGGAACGCGCCGGCCTGCAGGAAGTTGTCGGCGCCCGCGCCCTTCTGGGTGGCTAGATACTGGATGCCCACGAACAGCTTCTTGATACCCTTCTGCATCGAATAGGCCGAAACGGGCTGCGTCATCCGGTTGATTACGGTGACGTCGAGGTGATCCTGCAGGTTCTTGCCGACGTTCGGCGAGGCCGCATTCACCGGGATCCCCAGCGCCTTGAGGGCGTCCGGATCGCCAATGCCTGAAAGCTGCAGCAGCTGCGGCGACTGCACGGCGCCCGCGCAGACGATCACTTCGCGCGCCGCCCGAACAGTCTCGGCCAACTGCCCCTTGCCACCCACAAACTCGGCGCCCACCGCCCGGCCGCCCTCGATCAGCACCCGGGTCACGAGCCCGGTCGAGATCACCTTGAGGTTTGATCGCACGCCTTCGATCGGCCGCAGGTAACCGAACGAAGCGCTCCAGCGCTCACCCTTGTGGATGGTCCGCTGATAGGGGCCAAAGCCTTCCTGCTGCGCACCGTTGAAATCATTCGTCACAGGATAGCCGGCCTGTTTGCCCGCCTCGATAAAGGCCTTGTAGATCGGGCTCGTCATCGGGCTTTCCGAAACGTTCAGCGGCCCGCTGCCGCCGTGGAAATCGTTGGCGCCGCGCTCATAGGTCTCGGCCCGTTTGAAATAGGGCAGCACATCGGCGTAGCTCCAGCCCTTGAGACCCATCTGGCCCCACTGGTCATAGTCGCCGGCATGTCCGCGGATATAGACCATCCCGTTGATCGAGGACGACCCGCCCCAGCCCTTGCCCCGCGGCCAGTAAAGCTTGCGCCCGTTCATGTGCGCCTGAGGCTCGGTCCAGAACCCCCAGTTATAATCGCCCGCTTCCTTGATCAGGCTGCCGACACCCGCCGGCATGCGCACCATCAGCGAAGTATCCTTTTTGCCCGCCTCAATCAGGCAGACCCGGGCCGCCGGATCCGCCGACAGCCGGTTTGCCAGTACGCAGCCCGCGCTGCCCGCGCCAATGATCACATAGTCAAACGTTTCGGCACTCACTTGCGGTGGCTCCCTACGATGGTTTCTGGCCTTTAAGCCTAATGACGTTGACGCGGGCGTGGCAAGCCGGGGCAACCAATTGTCAATCTTCCTCTCCTAATTGGAAGAGTGGCGCTCTTGGGCAGATGGCGCCTTTCAGACTTCGGGATTCGTCGCATGACGCTGCCACAGCCCCTTCATACGGCGCCCACACCCGGCGCCAGCCTCCGCCGGGACCGGCGGAGCTACAAGCGCGTCGAACTGCGCCTGACTGGCCGCTATCTCCTCGGCGAGAGCGATGATCGCGAGCTTTTGACCTCCAACGTCTCCTGCGACGGCGCGCTCATCCTGTCGCAATCGCCGCCCGATTCCGGGGAGCAGATCGTTTGCTATTTCGATGACCTCGGCCGTGTCGTCGCCGATGTCGTCCGCATGGCGCCCGGCGGCTTTGCTGTCCGTTTCCAGACCTCGACCCTAAAGCGCGACAAATTGGCTGACCGCCTCACCTGGCTCGTCAACAAGGATACGCTAGGCCTCGCCGAAGACCGCGCCGCCACACGCTTCTCCGCCACCGGCCAGGCCGTGGTGATCCTCTCCAACGGCACCCAGCTCCAGTGCCGCCTGACGGACATCTCCCTTACAGGCGCCGCCTTCGAGGCGCTCGGCGCGCCGCCTTTCGTCGGCGACCGGGTCCAGACTGGAAACCTCCCGGCAGAAGTCGTCCGCGTCGCCGGCAAGAAGTTTGCGGTCCGCTACCTGCGCGGCGCCGAAGCCGCCTCTGGCTGACCATGCGCGCGCGCCCCCGCATCGACCGTGTCCTGCCCGGCAAGGTGTCGCGTGCGCCCGCTGACCACGCCCTCAACCTCGCCGACCTCGACCCCGCCGTCTGGCATGTCATGGGTCAGGGCAAGGCGCACGGCCCCTTCACCCTCGGCCAGCTCCAGGCCTTTGCCGATGCCGGCAAGATCGGCCCGCTGACGCGCATCTCCGCCGGCAACGGCGAGCCCTTCCTGCCTGCCCTCGACCACGCACCCCTGCGCCCGCGCATCGAGGCCTTCCTCGAAACCCGAGCGGCCCGGCGTGCCGAAGCCTCGAACTTCGTGATCATCTCAGACCCGGACTCCGGCGCCGGCACCCATCGCCGCCATGCCCTCGGCGCCGCGCTGAATGCGCTCGGCCGCTTCGCAGAACCGATGCCGGGCACGTTCGTCCTGCGCTCGGGTCACGCGGTGGCTGACGTACGCCGCGCACTCGCCGCTGCCGCGCCGGAAGGCACTCCGCTGATGATCTTCGAATCCCGCGATGCCCGCCTCAGTTGGTCGGGCCTTTCGATCCAGAGCGCCGACTCCGTCCGCTCCGTCTGGGATGCGCCCCTTAATCCGCCTGCGGACTAGCCGATCTTCTTCACTTGCGCGGCATGCTTCTGCCAGTTCTCCACATAGTGGAGCGCTGACATCCGGATCATCTGGATCTGTGGCGCGGAAACTTCCTTCACCACCTTGCCCGGCGCACCCATCACCAGTGAATTGTCCGGAATCTCCTTGCCTTCGGAGATCAGCGTATTCGCCCCAATGATGCAGTTCCTGCCAATCTTCACCCGGTTGAGAATGGTCGAGCCCATGCCGATCAGCGTATCGTCGCCGATCTCGCAGCCGTGCAGGATCACCCGGTGGCCAACCGTCACGTTCGCCCCGATGGTCACCGGCGCGCCGATATCGGTATGGATTACCGTCAGGTCCTGGATATTCGAATTCTCGCCAACCGTGATCGGATCATTGTCGCCGCGCAGCACGCAGCCATACCAGACCGAGGCGTTCTCCTTCAGGATCACATTGCCCATGACTTCGGCGCTGCCTGCAATCCAGAACTTGCCGCTCACCGGCAGGACCGGCTTCACGCCGCCAATCTCGTAAATCGCCATTTTCCTGCCCTCTCGTTTCGCCTGCGGAATGTCACTTAACCGTCTGATAAAGGTGCTATCCTATAAGGGTTGTAGATTCGGAGAGGCAATGGCCGTTTACGTGCCCATTCATCCCTCACCCCCGGAAGCCCTGCTTCCGGACGCTGGCCGCCCGCCTCGTTTGCGGGCATTCGCATCTTCCCAAGTTTCGCCGAGCCGCTGCGCATTTTCGCCAGCGGCTTTTTTCATGCCCGCAGCCAAGGAGGCCTCCTATGGGTAAACGCAATGCAGCCAAGCGCCTGAAGACCGCAACCGAGGTTCGCCCCTCGGCCTGGTTTGATGAGCCGGGCCGCACCAAGGGACCCCATCTCCACGCCATCGACGGCGGCCGCCGGGGTAGCTGGCACCCGGATGACGGCGAAACCATCACCAATGTCCAGCCGCACGAGCGCACCCAGCGCTACCAGAAAACCGTCAAGCCCCGTTCGGAAAACCAGGCCCAGCTGATGAACGCAATGGAAAGCCACGCCCTCGTCTGCGCCCTTGGCCCCGCCGGCACCGGCAAGACCTATCTCGCCATCTGCAAGGCCGTCGAAGCTCTGCAAAAGGGCAAGGTCTCGAAGATCGTACTCTCCCGCCCCGCCGTCGAAGCCGGCGAGCAGATCGGCTTCCTGCCAGGCGGCATGGAAGACAAGCTCGCGCCCTACCTGCGCCCCCTCTACGACGCGCTCGCCGACCGCCTCTCCCCCGCTCAGCTCAAGCACATGCTCGCTGAAGGCGTCATCGAGATCGCCCCCATCGGCTTCATGCGCGGCCGTACACTGAACAATGCCTTCATCGTCATCGACGAGGCGCAGAACTGCACCTACACGCAGCTGAAAATGCTCCTTACACGTCTCGGCTGGCACTCCACCATGGTCATCACCGGCGACCCCGGCCAGTCAGACCTGCTGCCGGAATTCTCCGGCCTCGCCAAAGCCGCCGAACGACTAGAAGCTCTCTCCGGCGCCGCCGTGATCAAGCTCGAAGCCGCGGACGTGGTGCGCCACCCATTGGTCGCCGAGATGCTGGACGTCCTGTAGGCGAACCACTTACTCCCCCCTCTCCCGCCTGCGGGAGGGGGGCCGGGGGGGGGGTGAGGGCTCTTCGTCTTTCTCGAACGTCAATTCCAACAGCCCGCCGGTTAGCCGCGTGGGCTGTTTGCATTGCCGCCACCTTGACGCCCACCTCCTCCCCGCCTCATCTGCCACCAAACAGAAACGCCGGAGGAGGCCCGCCATGATCCGCCACGCCGCGCTCGCGCTCCTCCTCGCTGCCTTCACCCTTTTCACCGCCCGCGCCGAGGAAGCCGCCCAAATGAAAACTTACGCCTCCTTCGATGGCACAACGATCAGCTATCACGATCTCGGCGAAGGTCCGGTCGTGATCCTCCTCCACGGTTTCTCCGGCAATGCGGATCTCAACTGGTTCCAGCCGCAGATCGCGCAAAAGATCGCCGCCGCCGGCTACCGCGTCATTGCGCCGGACCTGCGCGGCCACGGCGCCTCGCCCTACGACGCGCCGCCCGAGCGCTGGCCCTCCGACGCCATCGCCCGCGACCAGATCGCGCTGACCGCGCATCTCGGTGAGGCGCCCTACGCAACTGTCGGCTATTCAATGGGCGCCATTTCCGCGCTGCGCTTCCATCTCCTCAGCCGCAATACCGGCCGCCTCATCCTCGGCGGCATCGGCGACTCGGTCGCCGACGAAAACAACACCGATCGCAACACCGCCTTCCGCGCCGCCATCGAGGACGGCCTCGCCGGCAAGGATACGCCCGGCGCCAAGGCCATCCTCGCCCGCGCAAAAGCCACCGGCGGCACGCTCAAGGGATACCTCGGCGCCCTCTCGGCGCGCACCTACACCCCCGCCGACCTGCTCGCGACCTTCAACGTGCCCACCCTCGTCCTCACCGGCGACCAGGATCTCGACAACGGCTCCGGCCCCGCCCTCGCCGCGAAGATCCCCGGCGCCCACTACACCCAGCTGACTGGCACACACCTTACCGCCGTGCTCGATCCCGCCCTGCCCGCCGCGATAATCGCGGACCTAGCCGCGGGCCGCTGAATGGCTTCCCCAACGTCCCCCCTCGCCCCGCCTTTCCGTGCGCGTTAAACCGCCCGGCAATGCAGCAAAGGGAGCATGAACATGGCAAAAGGTGATCTTCCGGTCCTGATCGGCGTCGGCCAGTCGCTCAGCCAGTGGGACGGGAAAAACGGCCCCGCCGGTGCGCCCTCACCGCTCTCCCTGATGACCGAAGCTTCGAAGGCGGCCCTGGCAGACACCGGCGCACCCGGCGTCGCCGCCGCCATCGACACCATCGCCGTCGTGCGCATCTTCGAAGATTCCGTCGGCCGCGCCGCCCATCCGCACGGGCACAACACCAACCTCCCGGGCACCCTCGCCCGCGACACAGGCACCAAGCCTGCCCGCCTCATCTACGAAACCGTCGGCGGCCAGAGCCCGCAGGCCCTCGTCAATGAATTCGCCCGCCGCATCCACGCAGGCGAAATCGACGCCGTCCTCATCTCCGGCTCCGAAGCCAACCGCGCCTCCAAGGGCGCCCGCAAGCACGGCGTCGAGATCAACTGGGCTGACAGCAGCGACGCTCCGTATGAAGATCGCGGCATGGGCCCGATGATGCTCTCGCGTGAAGAGATCAAGCACGGCCTCATCGCACCCGCCTATTTCTACGGCCTGTTCGAAAACGCCATCGCCGCCCGCGAAGGCCGCACACGCTCTGGCCACCGCCGCGCCATGGCCGAGCTCTTCCAGCCCTTCTCCGCCGTCGCCGCGAAGAACAAATACTCCCAGTTCCCGGTCGAGCATGACGTGGCCTTCCTCTCCACGCCCTCGCGCGAAAACTACGAGTATGCAGACCCCTACCTCAAATGGTTCATCGCGCAGGACGCCGTGAACCAGGGCGCCGCCGCGATCCTCGTCTCGTCGACAAAGGCCGACGCCCTCGGCGTGCCGGAAGACAAGCGCTTATACATCCATGGCGGCGGCGACGCGGGTGATGATCTCATTTCCCTGCGCCCCGTGCTCGACCGGTCCTGGGCCATGGACACCGCCATCAGCCGCGCCCTCGCGCAGGCGGGCAAGTCGCAGGCCGACATTGCCCATTTCGACCTCTATTCCTGCTTCCCCAGCGCGGTCTTCTCCGGCTGCGCGGCCCTAGGCCTCGACTGGAAAACCGACAAGCGCGCGCTGACCCTCACCGGCGGCCTGCCCTTCTTCGGCGGCCCCGGTAACAATTACTCCTTGCACGGAATAGCCGAGATGGCCGCTACCTTGCGCAAGAACAAAGGCGCCTTCGGCCTTGTCCTGGCCAATGGCGGCTGGATGACCAAGGAGGCCGCAGGCGTCTATTCGACCAACGCCCCGAAATCCTTCACACCCGCCGAACCCGCAGCCAAGGCGAAGACACAGGTCGAGGTCGCCATCGTTTCCGGCGAAGCCATCATCGAAACCCTCACCGTCACCCACGGCAAGGACGGCCCCGACCGCGGCATCATCTTCGCCCGTTTTGCGGATGGCCGCCGCGTCATCGCCAACAATGCCGGCCCGGCCGAACTCGCCACCCTGCGCGAAGACGCCAGCCCCGTGGGCCGCAAGGTATCCGTCACGGCGAAGGACGAAACGGCGACGTTCACGTTTTCCTAAAGCGAACCCGATGGCGCAGGATCTGCGACACTACGAAGTTGCAATCGTCCGCTGGTGCGGCGAGTTTGTTTGCGGCCGGATTACGCGGGAGTTCTTCGATTATTGGCACGGCAGGCCGGAAGAAGACCTGCTCGCCTTCATGACAGCTTGGGAGCCAGGCGAGCGCGACCCCGGCGTTCCCCCAGCCCGCAGCGATGGCACGACGCCTGTAGAATGGTACGAATTCGATGATGTCGAGCATATCAGCAATGCCGTTGCCAACAATAATTTTGTACGCGTCACTGAAGTTGTACCGGACGAGAACTCGGGTGGATTTCAGGCAAAGCCCGGAGGCTACGAAGAACTGTTCGAGATTTCAGAGATCGCCGGAATGATGCCGGAGGGATTTCTGACATGCGTGCGCGAAATTGAAATTGATCAGGAGACAGATGAACCGGAAAGTCCCGTCATTGTCGGAAAATCTCTGGCCAAAGGCGTTGACACATTTGCAATCTGCTCAATCAACGGCCCCTTCGACATCCGCAAGTTGAGCATCTCCTATATCAGTTTCGACGGTGACGACGTCGTTGATGGTATAGCCTACGATGGCAATTCGTTGGAAATCGATGGATACTCGTTCGACGGCAAAGGCATGATGTTTTATGTTGGTGACTTGCGCACCTCGTCTGCCGAAAGCGCAGCTGAGATTGCAGAAGGTCCGGCCGCAGCGCCGCCCGGCCGTTTGCCCCTGCTGGCTGGCTCTATCTGGCCTTCGATCAGCACGGCTCTGAAAGCGATCTTTTCGTTGTTCGGCTTCCCCGTCTTCCTGCTCGCCATGATCGGCGCCGCCAAATATCTGCAGCTCTTCAACCTGATCGAACTCAAAGGCCTCGCGCTTCGCATCATTGAAACCCAGGCAGACATACTCGACCAGATCGCCGAGGCCGCGGCGGCTTACGGGGTGAAGTTCCCCGCCATCCTTGCCGACGCTGCGGTTATCTACCTTTCCGTCGGAAACACGATGTCGAGGGCCGAGAAGAATGATCTCCTGAGCGTCGACAACGACGACTCGAACCATTGGGAACTGTTCAAGGAGTGGATCACGAAGGGCCGCGTCGATTCGCTCGTGCTCAGCCTGCCGAAAATTGCCCGCGATGGTTTCGTGCGCCTGTTCTGGCCGCTTATGGTCCTCTACCGCCTGAAAACACCGTTCGTTGTGACGGGTCCGGGCCCGACAGGCGACGCGATCAGTTCGTCCGTTCCCCGCCGCGAACTCGTAGACTTCGCGCGAATGGTCACCGAGGCACACGGCACCTGGAAAGGCCAATCGATCCAGGATTTCCGACAGATCTTCGTTTGGCACGTGATCCTCGTCGCCGGCGCAACGGCGCTCAGCGCGCAGGCCTTCCGCCTGATGGGCTGACCGCCCCGCTTGCCCCCCGCCCCAGCTTCCGCCACAACGCCCCCATGACAACGCACTTCAAGAAAATCGGCGTGATCGGCGGCGGCGCCTGGGGCACCGCCATCGCGCAGATGCTGACCCGCGAGGGCCAATCCGTCCTCCTCTGGGCGCTAGAGCCCGAAGTTGCAGACGCGATCAACACGCTCCACGAGAACGCCGCCTTCCTGCCCGGCGTGCCACTCAATCCCGCCCTTCGCGCCACCAACCATCTCGGCGACCTCGCCGGCTATGACGCCCTCTTCTGCGTCACCCCCGCCCAGCACACCCGCGCCACGCTCACCCGCCTCGAAGGCTGGCTGAAGCCCGGCGCCCCGGTTGTCCTCTGCTCCAAGGGCATCGAGCTTTCGACCGGCAAATTCATGACCGAAGTGCTCGCCGAGGAACTGCCTGAAGCCGCCCCCGCCGTCATGTCCGGCCCCAGCTTCGCCATCGATGTCGCGAAAGGCCTGCCCACCGCTGTCACCCTCGCGATGCGCGACGCCGCGCGCGGCGCCGAACTGATCCAGGCCATCTCCACCCCTACCTTCCGCCCTTATCTGGGTACGGATCTTCTGGGTGCGGAGGTTGGCGGCGCCGTGAAGAACGTCCTCGCCATCGCCTGCGGCATCGCCCTCGGCAAGGGCCTCGGCCGCTCTGCCCATGCCGCCCTCATCGCGCGCGGCTATGCCGAGATGACGCGCCTCGCCCTGGCGCTCGGCGCGGAGGCGGAAACGCTCACCGGCCTCTCCGGCCTCGGCGATCTCGTGCTCACCTGCTCCTCGGAAACCAGCCGCAACATGTCGCTCGGCCTTGCCCTCGGCAAAGGCGAAGCGCTCGCCGCGGTCCTCGGCGCCCGCCACTCCGTCACCGAAGGCGTCGCCACTGCCCCGGTCCTTCGCCAGCTCGCCCGCGCCAAAGGCATCGAAATGCCGATCTCGGAGGCCGTCGCCGCCGTCATCGAAGGCGAGATCAGCGTCGACGAAGCGATCCTCGCCCTCCTGATGCGTCCGGTAAAGGCCGAAACGGCGCGGACTTAGCGCCGCGTCACCCCTCCCCGCGCCCCGCCATCCTGCTACACTCCTCCTCAAACGGAGGAACCGCCATGCTCAAGAAATCCTACGAAGCCTTCAAGGTGACCATCGAGGACAAGGTCGCCCACATCCAGATGAACCGCCCCGAGGCGATGAACACGATGAACAAGGCCTTCTGGAACGAGCTTCCGGAAATCGTCCGCACCATCGACAACAACGCCCTCGCCCGCGTCATCGTCATCTCGTCCACCGGCAAGCATTTCTCCGCCGGCATGGACACCGCCGTCTTCACCACACCGCGCGCCGCTGCCGAGCATGACCGCTTCGTGATGGCCGAAGCCTTCCGCCTGAACGTCAAGGCTATCCAGCAATCCTTCAACTGCCTAGAGGAGGCCCGCGTCCCCGTCCTCTTCGCCTGCCACGGCGCGGTCATCGGCGGCGCCATCGACATGATCACCGCCGGCGACATCCGCTGGTGCACGAAGGACGCCTATTTCTGCATCATGGAAATCAACATCGCGATGACCGCCGATGTCGGCACTTTCCCGCGCCTGCAGCGCTACATTCCTGAGGGCTGGGTGAAAGAGCTTGCCTATACAGGCCGGCGCATCGACGCCGCGAAAGCGAAAGAGATCGGCCTCGTCAACGACATCTACAACACGCACGAAGAGCTTGTCGCCGGCGTCCTCGCCACTGCGCGCGAGATCGCCTCCAAGAACCCGCTCGCCGTTACCGGTTCAAAAGTGCTGATCAATTACGGCCGAGACCATACGACGGCCGAAACGCTGGACTATATCGGCCTCTGGAACACCGCCATGTTCCCACCCCCGCACATGGCCGAAGCCTTCAAGGCCCGTGCCGAGAAGCGTGAGCCCGTCTACCCGGACCTCGCGCCCATCCGAACAGAGCCGATGTAGGTCCGCTCAGCCCACCCGCTTGACGAGATCAGCCACCGACTTGCGCGACCGTTCGACCACGGACGAAACCAGCTCGTGCGAGAAGGTCGCCCCGCTGAACCAGGTCCGTTTGCCGCCCTGCGCCTCACGCATCGCGGAAAACAGGCCGCCCGCCACGGCATCGGCTCGGTATTGCGGAAAGTATTTCCAGGTCCGCGCATAGATCAGCGTCTCGACCTTGACGCCCAGCCGCTCTATGTCGGCCAGCAGGATTTCGCGCAGTTCCGGCGGGGTCAGTCCGTTCGAGAACTGCCCGGTCACATACAGGCTTGAGCCGTCCTCCATCACATCGCCTTCGCGCCGCGCGCCCAGCATTGCCCCGCGCAGGGATGGGTCCTTGCACGCCCGCGAATAGCCATGCACCTGCGCGCCCTGGAACCAGTTCTTCGAGGCCACCAGCGTCGTCGTGTAATTCTGCCACTCTACCCCGTCGAGCACCGCCTGCTCCGCCGGCAGCAGCGTCGTCAGCTTGGCAAATTCATCCATCGGCAGCGTCGAAACCACCGCGTCGAAGCGCTCACGCCCGCCGCCGGAAACCACGATGACGCTGTTGTCGCGCCGCTCGAGTTCCTCCAGCCGCGCCTCGAGGCGAATGTCGAAACGCTGCGAAAAACGGTCCCAGAACTCGCTCCACCCCTCCACTGGCATGTGCATGTCGTTCAGCACGCCGGAAATCAGCAGGTCGAAATCGCACCACTGGACGGTCTGCCCGATGGTCACTTCCTTGGCATAGCCATAGCCTTGCGCCGGCAGGATGCGGTGCATGGCAAGGTCCAGCTTCGGCAGGTCCAGCCGCGCCAGCCAGTCATCCACCGTCATCGCCGCCTCGGCTGTCACCGAGGGGTCGGACGGCGCAGCCGCAATGCGTTTTCTGAGGCGGCCGGCCTCGGTGATGAATTTCAGCCCCTGCACCGCCAGCGGCGGCCCGGCGCCTTTTTTCACATAGTCAACCACCGGCGCATCATCATAGCGCGCCTCGCCCAGCTTCTTCAGGCGGATGCCGTGCGCCTTCATCCAGCGTTTGACGATCACGTGCTGGCGGGTCGTGTAGCAGGTGCCCATCTCGTTGAACGCGTCGCCGTTGCCAAACGAGAAGGATTTGCCGCCGATCCGGTTTTCCCGTTCAAAAACAACTGCCTGGTGGCCAGCCTCGCGGATGAACTGAGCCGCGCTCAACCCCCCCGGACCGCCTCCCAAGACAGCAATTTTCAACTTCGGCATGCCCAAATTTCCCTGAGGCGTTCCTGCTGGGTGCCAGCAAGGCCGCCGCCTGTCCACCTCCGGAACGACCGCGCGGTGTCACTGTGGCTGCAGCGCCCACGTCTCGTGCACAAAGCAAGGCAGGATGGCGGGTTAACAACCCGCAAACTTGATCTGGAAAATCGCCGGTCAGGATCAAGCCTGAAAACAAGGTTTCCCTGTCATAACCGGCGCTATGAGTGATAAGCACAACTTCCTGAGGTATGTCCTGACGGGCAAACCAAACGAGGACGCGGCCATTGGCCCGCGCGTGCGTCTGCAGCAGCATATCGACCTGTCGCGCGCCGTTCAGCTGATGGCGCTCATCACCGTCTTCAACTCCACCATCGCAGGCTACATTGCCTATTCGATGACGCACGAGATGATGGTGCTGACCTGGGTCTGCTCCAACTTCTTCCTCGCCGCGCTGATGGCCTTCGATTACTTCCGCAAGGCAGGCAGGCCGATGCCGAAGACAGTCAGCGGCCGCTATGTGCGCCGGTCGGAAACCTTGTCGATCTTCGCGGGCTTCGTGTTCGGCAGCCTGCCCCTTTACCTTGCCTCTGACCCGTTCGACTCGCTGATCTTTTCGACGCTGTTCACCGTGTCGATGTGCGCCGGCCTGATGTGCGTACTGCCGCGAAACCCGCGTCTGGTTATGCGCTATATGGTGGGTTCCATCGCCCCGCTGCTGGTCCACGTCGCCTTGCACTTCAACGACCGCATGGTCGCCATCGCGATCGCCCTCTCGCTGCTCGTCTTCACGATCTACTTCGGCTCGCGCGCGGGCTTCAAACTGTACCTGAAGGAAGTGAAATCGGTCGAAGAAGCCACCCAGCTCCGCGAAATTCTCGAGGTCGCCCTCGATGGTTCTGGCCAGGCCTTCGCTGTGCGCTCGAAAGACGGAAAGATTGTCTTCCAGAACGAGCTCTACAAACAGGTTCACCCCGCGCTTCGCAACGTCGAGGCCTCCAGCGGCGTCGTCCATGTGCTCGACCGCTACTGGCAGACTGCGAGCTATGAAGTCGAAAGCATCGGCTCGGTCGAAATCTTCACGGATGTTACGCGGATCGAAGACGCCCGCCAGGAAGCTGAATCGCTCCGCCAGGAGGCCGACGAGGCCAGCCACGCCAAGACCCGCTTCCTGCGCTCGGTCACGTCCGAGCTGCTCGTGCCGCTGCGCACCATCCGCCTGCAGGCCTCGATGATGGATGCCGGCTCGCGCATCCCGGTCACAAAGGCCGACATGAACCGCGCCGCCGACCAGATCCGCCTGCTGACGGAATCCCTGGAGTCCCGCGTCGAACAGATCATCGGCTATGCCAGCGGCGACGCCACCCAGGCCGACCTCGCCACCAATTCCGACCTGCGCGACAACAATGCCAGCCCGGTCCTGAAACTCGAATCCTTCCTGCGCCGCAGCCTGCGCGAAGGCTCGGGCGGCTGACGCTACTCCCGCCGCGCCACGATCCGCGCGCCCTGCGCCCCGGTCAGCACCAGCGCGCCCGTCTCGTCAAACGCATGCTGCGTGGTGCCGCTCAGCGCAGCGTAAAAACGGTTCTCCTGCGTCATGATATCTTCCGGGCACGCCATTTCGGTGGTCATGACAGAGCCGAAGCTGATGCCCTCTCCGCCCACGGAATAATCCGCGCCATAGCTGTTGCACCCGCCGCGCCCGCTCACCCTGCCCTCCGCCGGATCGAACGCCAGGAACACACGCGCCCCCTCAATCACAGCGGCGCCGTTGATCTCGCTCACCACCCAGTCGGCTCCCACCAGCAGCGCGTTTGGATCCCCGCCGCAGCCGCGATAGACTTCATCGCCGAGCGTTACCGTCACAGTGTCCGGGTACGGAAGGCCCGTCGCCGCATCCGCGCAGATGGCTGAAACCGAAGTGACCACCAGCCCGCCCGGTCCATCCGAATACTCGAACCCGCCCTCGACCGCGCGCCGCTCCGGCAGCAGCGTCGAATAGGTCTGCGCGCCATAATCATAGGTAAAGTCCGCCGTTCCGTCCTTGAGGGTGAGCAGCCAGCCCGGCTCCTGCCCGCGTGCTGTCCAGTTCGCTGGCAGCTCCACGGGCGCTTCCGCCTTGGCCACGACATCAGGCTCTGGCGCGGTCACCGGCGTCTCGGTCGGCGCCCCGCCGCAAGCGGCAAGTCCCGCTGCAGCCGCCAGAAGAAAGCTGACTTGTTTGATCATGGCGTGGCTCCTCACCGGTTTCGATTCGCAGCAAAGCGTTAGTGCGCCATCGCGTCAAATCCACGGCAGGCCTCGCCTGCGCGGCGCATTTGAAGTCTGAAACACGCGGCCTAGGTCGACCCGGGCTCCACTGCACCGGACGACCGCCATGACTTTCCTCCCCGCCACGCGCGCCGAAGCCGAAGCCCGCCTTGAGGCCTTCATCCCGCGCATGGGCAGGCGCTACGCCGCCGAGCGCAACTATGACAACGGCCCCGGCGCGCATGCCAGCGTCTCGGCCCTCTCGCCCTTCATCCGCCGCCGCCTGTTGCTGGAAAGCGACGTGGCTGCCGCCGCCCTCGCCGCGCACGGCCCGGAGGCCGCCGAGAAGTTCATCCAGGAGGTCCTCTGGCGCGGCTATTTCAAAGGCTGGCTGGAGCGCCGCCCCGGCATCTGGGCAAGCTATGTCTCCGGCCTCGAAGCAGACCTTGCAGCCGCCGCCGCCAACGCGGGCCTCAGCCGCGCGCTGGAGGCCGCCGAAACCGGCACCACCGGCCTCGACTGCTTCGACGCCTGGGCCCGCGAACTGATCGAAACCGGCTACCTGCACAACCATGCCCGCATGTGGTTCGCCTCGATCTGGATCTTCACGCTGCGCCTGCCCTGGCGCCTCGGCGCGGACTTCTTCTACCGCCACCTGCTTGATGGCGACCCCGCCTCCAACACGCTCAGCTGGCGCTGGGTCGCGGGCCTGCACACGCGCGGCAAGCCCTACGAGGCCAAGGCCTGGAACATCGCCAAATTCACCCGCGGCCGCTTCACGCCCGCCGAAGCAGACTTCGCCGCCGTCGATCAGGGCCTCGAGGCCACAGAGCCCGAAGGCCTGCCCGCTGCCACGCCACTGCGCGCGCTCTCCCCGCCCACCGCAGCAGCACCGTCCGTCCTTCTGATCACGGAGGAAGACTGCCGCCCCGAAGACTTCCCCCTCGCCGCCTTCGACATCCGCGCCGCCGCCACCCTCGCCGCAAGCCACCTGCGCTCCCACCGCCCCGTCTCGCCCCTCGTCACCGCCTTCGAGGCCGGCGCCCTCGCCGACGCCGCCGCGCGCTCCGGCTTCGCTGCCACCCCGCTCCGCGCTGATGATCCGGAAGCCCTCATCGCCTGGGCAAAGCAATCCGGCGCAAGCCAGATCCTCACGCCCTACATCCCCGAAGGTCCGCTGCGCGACTGGCTGCGCCGCGCCGGCATCAATGTCTGCGAATGGCGCCGCGACTGGGACAGCGCCACCTGGCCCCACGCCACCGCTGGCTTCTTCAAGGTCAAGGAAAAGATGCCCCGCATCCTGCAAGAGGCAGGCCTCGGCTGACCGGCAGGACGGGGAGGATGGTGGGCGATAACGGGCTCGAACCGCTGACATCCTGCGTGTAAAGCAGGCGCTCTACCAACTGAGCTAATCGCCCCCAATCGGTACGCCGCCTCTTTGCCGGGCGACGCGCCGAAAGGCAAGAGCACACGCCAAAGCCCCTTCTCCCTTGAGGGAGAAGGGCTCGCGAAGACAGGAAATCGTAGACGATTTCCTGAGCGAGGGGATGAGGGGGCGCTACACCAGCCATCCTCAGCTAAGTTCTCCGGCGGAGCGCCCCCTCACCCCTGCCCCTCTCCCAAGGGAGAGGGGTTCCCTGCATGCTGCGCCGTTCTTCCCCTAAAAACAAAAAAGGCCCGCCAAAGCGCGCCTTCCCAGACAGGCAGGAAATCGCCGGATGAAGTCATCTGTGGCTGCCACACTATCGGCTGCTTCAGATCACATGAGCGGCATTCTGGTCTGGGCACCCGCTCGGCGCCGGGATGACGAAAAGTCCACCCCATTGCGATAGCTTCCAACTGGAGTAACGCTATCCGCTCAAGCTGCAGAAATCTGCATTGCGGAGAATGCCATGCTCAAGCGTTACTTCTTCTATGCAGTTTTACTTGCCGTTGCGTCTGCCTGCGCTTCGTCAACAACGCCGGCATCCAACGTCACCATCTATGTCGCTGACGAAATACTACTGATGACGGGTGAGAGTGAAACAGCTTCGGCAGTGGCTGTTGAAAATGGCCTGATCCAGGGCGTTGGCAATCTCGACGAGTTACAGAAGAAGTTCCCCGGTGCTCAAGTTGACGAAACCTTCCTTGGAAGGACGATTGTACCGGGCCTGATCGATCCGCACATGCATGTCCTACTTGGCGGGATGCTGTATGCACACCCATTTGCGCCGCCTTGGCCTATGGCGACGCCAGAAGGAATGACGAAGGGTTACGGCTCGCCGGAAGCCTTTCGTGCGCGACTTGAAGAGGTTATTGCTGCGGCTCCCCAAGATGATAGCCCGATCGTCGTCTACGGCTTCCACAATCTGGTTCAGGGAGAACTCGACAGGCACTTGCTGGACAATGTGGCACCGAACCGGCCCATGATTGTGTGGCATTACTCTGGGCATGATTTTTATCTGAACACCGCTGCCCTGGAGATGATCGGCGCAACACCTGAACTTGCCACGACATTCCACGGTGTGGATCTTGATGCGCAAGGTCATCTGACTGGCCGTCTCTACGAAGATGCCGCGATGGTTGTATTCGCCAAGGCAAGAGCAGTACTCTTCGAGCCCAACGCGTTCAGCGCAGGAGTCAACAAGTACTTCGAAATCGTTCGGGAGGCTGGCGTAACCACAACCGCAGACCTCGGATATGGGGTTTTCGGTCTCGCGCTGGAGGACCAGACAATCGCGTCCAGCTGGTCGAAGGAAGAGGATGGTTTCAAACTCTATCTTATACCTGAGTACCGCTCATTTCAGCGCGAGTTTGGTCAAGGCGCGCCGCAGGCAGTTCTCGATATGGCTAGCGGTGTACGCGCTGCCGCCGCGCCAGTTTTGCCTCGCGTAAAGTTCTTTGCCGACGGTGCATACTATTCACAGACGATGCGTCTGTCGCCGCCCGGATACCTGTCAGGCCAGTCTTTCGGAACCCAAGGGCTTTGGGCGATACCGGAGGGCAAGATCGCCGAAACAATGCGCCCGTTTACTGATGCCGGCCTCTCCGTGCACATCCATTCGAATGGCGACGCGGCGCAAACGTCTACCCTCGACGCGGTTTCAAGCTTGCGAGCAGGTGGTTTCTCCGGCGATTTCGTTGTCGAGCACGGCGGATTGTTCGCACCTGAACAGGTCAAACGCGCCGGCGAGAATGGCATATTGCTGTCAGCGGCCAGTCACTACGTCTATTACATGTCACAGCGATACGCGGACCCGCTGGGCCCCGCACGCGCGCAATGGATTACGCCGCTCGGCAGTTTGTCTGCCGCAGGCGTCGTGGTGGCGCTGCATTCGGATGCGCCGCTCGCGCCGCCCCAGCCATTGCGGGCAGCAGGTGCCCATATCACGCGGGCAACCCTCGAAGGTGGGACATATCAGGTCGCCAATGCCCTGACGCCTTATGATGCGCTGGAGTCGATCACACTCGACGCTGCGCGGGTGCTCGGCCTTCAGGACGAAATCGGCTCAATCGAAACCGGCAAACGAGCCGACTTCACCATACTTGATGCCAACCCGCTCGGCGTGCCCGGAAGCGACTGGGCAGAAATCGGCATTTGGGGCGTCGTTCTGGAGGGCCAGCCAAAGCCGCTGAGGGCCGAGTGAGGCTGGCTCAAGTGTAGCACCCAAACGGCAACTGCGGGCCAACACCGGCCATCCATCCACCAACTCATCTCGCCCCGAAAGAAAGCCCCTCCTCCGGCTGGAGAAGGGGCGTCCTATTTCGTCAGTCTACGAACCGGTTAGTGCGCGCGGATCGTGTCGGACTCGCCATCTCCCGACTTGCCGCCCGTGAGGCTCGCCTGCAGCGCCGCCTCGTCAGCCTCAGACCATTCGATCGGCACCAGCGGACGCGCCAGCGCCAGCTTCAGCACTTCCTGGATGTCGGAGACGGGGATGATCTTCATCTGCGTCTTCACATTCTCCGGAATCTCGTCGAGGTCCTTCTCGTTATCCTTCGGGATCAGCACCGTCTTGATGCCGCCGCGCAGGGCCGCGAGCAGTTTCTCCTTGAGGCCGCCAATCGGCAGCACCCGGCCACGCAAGCTGATTTCGCCCGTCATCGCCACTTCGCGGTTCACCGGAATGCCGGTGAGCAGCGAGACGATGGCCGTCGTCATTGCGGCGCCGGCACTCGGGCCATCCTTGGGCGTCGCGCCATCCGGCACGTGCACGTGGATGTCCGTCGTGTTGAACGCCGTCGGCTTGATACCGAACACCACCGACCGTGCACGGACGAGCGAACTCGCTGCCTGGATCGACTCCTTCATCACGTCGCGCAGGTTACCGGTCACTTTCATCGCGCCCCGGCCCGGCATCTTCACCGCCTCGATGGTGAGGAGGTCGCCGCCGACTTCCGTCCAGGCAAGGCCGGTGACGGCGCCCACCTGATCGGTTTCATCGGCAAGGCCGAACCGGTACTTCCGCACGCCCGCGAACTCCGCGAGGTTGGCTTCGGTCACTGTCAGCGTCGTGCCTTCGTTCAGCGCAAGCTGGCGCACCGCCTTGCGGGCAAGGCGCGCAATCTCCCGCTTCAGCGAGCGCACGCCGGCTTCCCGCGTATAGTAACGGATCAGGTCGCTGATCGCGCCGTCGGTGACAATCCACTCGCCTTCCTTGAGGCCGTGATCGTTACGCACCTGAGGGATCAGGTGGCGCTTGGTGATCTCGAGTTTCTCATCCTCCGTGTACCCCGCAATCCGGATGATCTCCATCCGGTCGAGCAAGGGCTGCGGCATGTTCAGCGAGTTCGCCGTCGTCACGAACATCACGTCCGAAAGGTCATAGTCGACTTCCAGGTAGTGGTCGTTGAAGGTCGAGTTCTGCTCCGGGTCGAGCACTTCGAGCAGGGCCGAGGCCGGGTCGCCCCGGTGGTCCATGCCCATCTTGTCGATCTCGTCGAGCAGGAATAGCGGGTTGCCGCTTTTCACCTTCTTCAGGCTCTGGATCACCCGTCCCGGCATCGAGCCGATATAGGTGCGCCGGTGCCCGCGGATCTCGCTCTCGTCGCGCACGCCGCCGAGCGACACGCGTACGAAGTCACGCCCTGTGGCCTCAGCAATTGACTTGCCGAGCGATGTCTTGCCGACGCCGGGCGGACCGACGAGGCAGAGGATCGGGCCTTTCAGCTTGCCGGTGCGTTTCTGCACGGCAAGATATTCGAGGATCCGCTCTTTGACCTTGTCGAGACCGTAATGGTCATCGTCGAGCTGTTTCTCGGCCTTGCGAAGGTCGGTGACGATCTCCTTGCGCTTGGCCCAGGGCAGCGAAAGGATCCAGTCGAGATAATTGCGCACGACCGTCGACTCTGCCGACATCGGGCTCATCTGGCGCAGCTTCTTCAGCTCCGCCTCGGCCTTCGTGCGCGCTTCCTGGCTCAGCGGGGCATCGGCAATCTTCTGCTCGAGCTCGGCCATCTCGTCGCGCTCGCCGCCATCACCGCCCTGCTCGCCCAGCTCGCGCTGGATCGCCTTCATCTGCTCGTTCAGGTAATACTCGCGCTGGGTCTTCTCCATCTGCCGCTTCACGCGGTTTTTGATCTTACGCTCCATCTGGAGCATGCCCATCTCGCCTTCCATCAGCGCGAAGACCTTCTCGAGCCGGTCCTTGGCTTCCGGCATCTCGAGCAGTTCCTGCTTGTCGGACAGCTTCACCGACAGGTTCGAGGCGACCTGGTCCGCCAGCCGGCCGGGCTCGGTCATCTGCGAGATCGACGACACCGCTTCCGGCGGAATCTTGCGGTTCAGCTTCACATAGTTCTCGAACTGCTCCTGCACGGCGCGCGTCAGGGCCTGGATGTCGGTGCCCGCGCTCTGCGCTTCGGCAATCGGCTCGATCTCGGCCTCGAAATACTCACCTCGGTCATGTAGCTGCACCAGCCGCGCCCGCGACTTGCCCTCGACCAGCACCTTCACGGTGCCATCGGGCAGCTTCAGCAGCTGCAGGATAGTGGCCAGCGTACCCACCTGGTGCAGGTCGCCGGAATTGGGGTTGTCGATCGCGGCGTCGCGCTGCGCGACCAGCATGATCTCGTTCTCGCTCTCCTCGATCATTTCGAGGGCGCGGACGGACTTGTCCCGGCCGACAAACAGCGGCGCGACCATGTCCGGGAAAACCACGATGTCCCGAAGCGGCAACACCGGTACTGTCTTCGTTCTTGGCATGTTGAATGCCTCCTTTACGTGGGCCCTGCCTCGCAGCGACCCTAAGATACCCTGCTTCGCCAATTAGGGCGATTGTCGGGCGATGCGAATGATTTGGAAACCTCGCCCGGCACCTTCAACTGCCCCGCTGCTCAACAAAGGTGTGAATTCCGCTAAGCCGCCTCTCCCTTGGGGAGAGTGGGTCAACACCCCCACAGCGCCCGCCCCCTTGCCTGCCCCCGCGAGTCCGGCTTGATACCGCCTCCCGGCAGAAGGCCAGAGGGTTAAGGCGTCATTTACGCTTTCGGAACCGTTTCGGCTTCATCTGCGCGGGTAATTCGTAATGGAGACCCGCCCCATGTCGTCAGCGCGCCAACTGAAGCAAACCGACGACCTCCTCTCCGGCACATCCGGCTATTCCGCCAAGGATATCGAGGTCCTGGAAGGGCTTGAGCCCGTCCGCAAGCGCCCCGGCATGTATATCGGCGGCACCGACGAGCGCGCCTACCACCACCTTTTCGCCGAAGTCCTCGACAACGCCATGGACGAGGCCGTCGCCGGCCATGCCAGCCGCATCGAGATCAAGCTCACCGCCGACGGCTACCTGGCCGTGACCGACAATGGCCGCGGCATCCCTGTCGATCCCCACCCGAAATTCCCCAAGAAATCAGCGCTCGAAGTCATCATGACCACGCTGCACTCGGGCGGAAAGTTCTCCGACAAGGCCTATTCCACCGCCGGCGGCCTGCACGGCGTCGGCATCTCGGTGGTCAACGCCCTCTCCGAACACGTCGAAGTCGAAGTCGCCCGCGACCGCACCGTCTACCGCCAGGAATTCTCGCGCGGCAATCCGATGGGCAAGCTCGCCAAGGTCGGCACCACGCCGAACCGCCGCGGCACCTCCGTCCGCTTCAAGCCGGACCACCAGATCTTCGGCGACAAGCTGCGCTGGCGCCCCGCGCGCCTGTTCGGCATGGCCCGCTCCAAGGCCTACCTCTTCCGCGGCGTCGAAGTGCGCTGGTCGTGTGATCCCGAGCTGCTGCCAGAAGACTCGAAAATCCCCGCCGAAGCGGTCCTTTCCTACCCCAACGGCCTCGCCGACCAGCTCGGCGAAGTCTTCGCCGACAAGGCGACCATCACCGATTCCCCCTTCACCGGCCTCGTTGACCTCGGCCATGACGGCAAATGCGAATGGGCCATTGCCTGGACGCAGGCCGGTTTCGGCGAGCAGGATGGCTTCTCGCGGTCCTACTGCAACACAATCCCGACCCCCGAAGGCGGCACCCACGAGGCCGGCTTCCGCTCGGCCATCACCAAGGGCCTGCGCAATTTCGGCGAGCTGACCGGCAACAAGAAAGCCGCCGAGATCACCGCCGAGGACGTGATGGGCCATTCCGGCTTCCTGCTCTCGGTCTTCATCCGCGGCCCCGAATTCGTCGGCCAGACGAAGGACAAGCTCTCCTCCACCCACGCCTTCCGCCTCGTCGAAGCCTCCGTGCGTGACCATTTCGACCACTGGCTCGCCCAGTCCCCGAAAGAGGCGAACAAGCTCCTCACCTGGGCGATCGACCGCGCCGACGAGCGCGCCAAGCGGCGCAAGGCCAAGGAAATCTCCCGCAAGTCGGCCACCAAGAAGCTGCGCCTGCCCGGCAAGCTGGCGGACTGCTCTGCCAAGGGCCCGGAAGGCACCGAACTCTTCCTCGTCGAAGGCGATAGCGCCGGCGGCTCCGCCAAGCAGGCCCGCAACCGCGAGACGCAGGCGATCCTGCCCCTGCGCGGCAAGATCCTGAACGTCGAGAGCGCCTCCGACGACAAGCTGATGGCCAACCAGGAATTGTCAGACCTCTCGCTTGCTCTGGGTACGGAGCTTGGCCGCCGCTTCAACCTCGATGACCTGCGCTATGAGCGCATCATCATCATGACCGATGCCGACGTTGACGGCGCCCATATCGCCTCGCTGCTGATCACCTTCTTCTACCGGCTCACCCCCGGCCTGATCGAAGCCGGCCGCCTCTATCTCGCGATGCCGCCGCTCTACCGCCTCTCGAACAAGGGCAACATCCACTACGCGATGGACGACGAGCACCGCGCCGAACTGATGAAGCTGCACTTCAAGGGCAACCAGAAAGTCGACCTCACCCGCTTCAAGGGTCTCGGCGAGATGAACCCGGCCCAGCTGAAGGAAACGACAATGAACCCGGGCACCCGCACGCTCGCCCGCGTCAGCCTGCCGGACTCGATGGACGAACTCACCGAGATGAAGCCCGCCGAACTCATCAACACCCTGATGGGCAAGAAAGCCGAACTCCGCTTCAAGTTCATCCAGGAAAACGCCGCCTTCGTCGAAGCGCTGGATATCTGACTTCAGGAAAAAAGGGCCCCACCCTAACCCTCCCCACTTTGTGGGGAGGGGACCGCTCACTTGTTGGGGAAAGTGAGCTTGGCCAAACAACGCAACCTTTCCCCTCCCCGCCTGCGGGGAGGGCCAGGGTGGGGCCGGCCCCAATCCCCCAACCCCTCCGTACACGCACCACTTGTGCAACCAATTCCCGCCCTCACCCCCAGCAAAATCAACGCCTTACAAGTATTCCACAGCAACTTACGCAACCGCCTCCAACCTGTGCCTATACTCAGGCCCATGGATCTCTCCGCCCTCACCCCGCTCCGCCGCCAGGTGATCGCCGAGGCGAACCACTTCATCAACTGGCTGCTCAACGCCATCGAAGGCGCTCTCGCCCCGGGCATCCCCCGCACCCTGCCGGGCATGAAGGCCCTCTTCCGCGACTATCTCCTGCCCGCCGAAGCAGCCCTGCGCCGCGCGCTGCACATCCTCGCCGCTGACCTGCCGGCGCCCAGGCCGAGAGCAGCAAGCACGCCCCCGCCGCGCGGGCCTCTAGCCGCAAAGCCGAAAGCGACCCGGTTCCGCCCGCCCGTCTTCCGCCTCGGCGAGCCCCAGCCCCGTCCGAAGACGGATCATCTCCCTGTGCGCCTGCAGCCCCGCATCTCCATCATCGGCGTCACACCCCGCAAAGAGCCCCCGCCCCGC